>PJUI01000018.1_pt1 | contig 397521 bp, 340 predicted proteins | sample 1512201 | NCBI WGS metagenome assembly PJUI01 (sample SAMN08177670, study PRJNA422409) | Feces metagenome, whole genome shotgun sequencing project. | isolation source: Chicken feces (2) enriched on wood chips | host: Gallus gallus | place: USA: Madison | collected 2015-01-15
CTCCCGGGAGGACCGCGCTGCAGGCCCCATCCTGGGGCCCAGCGCTTGACGGGCATCCATGCCCGTCACCTCCCTTCGCAAGCCCTGCGCTCGGCCTCCTGAAGTCGCAATCTGCGTCGCCTGGACTACCGCGCGCTTAGAAGCAAAAACCGAAGCAAGAGCTAGAGCAAGAGCTACAGCTGGAGCGCGAACAGCGCGCTGGGCTCAGCGCGGCTTCAGATCGAGCCGGCGCAGGTGGCAAGTCACTTCCTCACGGTCGTGGTACAGCTGCTTGCAGGCAATCGATACCCTGATCTTGCGCGCCTTGAACGTCGCCTCCATGCGGTCGAGCAGCCGGCGTACTTCGGCATAGCGCTGCTTCATCGGCAGCTTCAGGTTGACCACTGCCTCGCGGCACAGCCCCTCGCCCAGCCAGGTTTCGATCAGCGAGGTGGTGCGGGCCGGCTTCTCGACGATGTCGCACACCATCCAGTCCACCGGCTGCTTCGGCTGCCAGGTAAAACCATCAGCCATCAGGTGCTGAACCAGGCCGGTGTCCATCAGGCTTTCGGCCATCGGGCCGTTGTCGATGGCGGTCACCAGCATGCCACGGCGCACCAACTGGTAAGTCCAGCCACCCGGCGAAGCGCCCAGATCAACGCCGGTCATGTCATCGCCCAGGCGCTGGTCCCACTGCTCGCGCGGGATGAACTGGTGCCATGCTTCTTCCAGCTTGAGCGTCGAGCGGCTGGGTGCCTCGCGGGGGAATTTCAGGCGCGGAATGCCCATGGGCCACAGGGCACTGTTGTTGGCCGGGGCAACGCCGGCGAACACCCGCCGGCCGCTGATGAAGGTGAGCAGCAGGCGTGGGCGGCTGGCGTCGTCAACCAGGCGGCCGGCCTTTTCCAGCGCCTTGCGCAGCGGCACTTCGAACTTGCGGCAAAAGGTAGACAATTCCTTGCCTTCGTTACTGTCCAGCACTTCCAGCCACAGGCTGCCGAACACAGGCAAATCGGCCAGCTCCGCCAGCAGCACACTGATGCGGTCAGTTTCCGGCAGTTCGACATAACCGCCCCGGGCCCACTGGCGCGGGAAAATCAGCTCGTTGAAACGCAGCGCCCCCATCAGCCGCTCGGCACCGCCTTCTTCGGTACAGACAAACTCGGCGCTGGCACTGTGCGGCTTGCCTTTGGCATAGCCCGCAATGCCCAGACGGGCGGCATGTTCGCTGATTTCGGCGCACACCTCGCCCTCGAAACCGGGCCGGCAATGCATGAACAGGGTATTCATCTCTCACTCCACTACGGCTGGCGCGCAACAGGCGCCGGCAGGGCGGCGATAATAAAGGAAGTTCGGAACCTGCGACACGCCCCGCCGGTCCAGAAAAGGGTCAGGGGCCGCAAACCGGTCTAACCTGACCACTCAGCCAGGTCCGTACCGTGCGGATCGAAACAGAGCGGTGACACCGGCAGACCTTGAGTATTTGCCGGGCACCGGCGCAGAAGGAGTTGGCAATGCCCTCGCTCGACAGCCTGAACACCCTCAAGACCCTCCAGGTCGGTAACCAGACCTATCACTATTTCAGCCTTCCCGAGGCCGCCCGCCAGTTGGGCGACCTGCAACGCCTGCCCATGTCGCTGAAGGTGCTGCTGGAAAACCTGCTGCGCTGGGAGGACGGCCACACCGTCACCGGCGACGACTTGCGCGCCCTTGCCCAATGGCTAAGCGAGCGGCGCTCCGACCGCGAGATCCAGTATCGCCCGGCGCGTGTGCTGATGCAGGACTTCACCGGCGTGCCGGCTGTGGTCGACCTGGCCGCCATGCGCGCAGCCATGGCCAAGGCCGGCGGCGACCCGCAGCGGATCAACCCCTTGTCACCGGTAGACCTGGTGATCGACCACTCGGTAATGGTCGACCATTACGGCACGCCGCAGGCCTTCGGCGAGAACGTGGATATCGAAATGCAGCGCAATGGCGAGCGCTATGCCTTCCTGCGCTGGGGCCAGAGCGCCTTCGACAACTTCCGCGTAGTGCCGCCGGGCACCGGCATCTGCCACCAGGTCAACCTGGAGTACCTGGGCCGCACGGTGTGGACCCGTGAAGTCGATGGCCGCACCTACGCCTTCCCCGACACCCTGGTCGGTACCGACTCGCACACCACCATGATCAATGGCCTCGGCGTGCTCGGCTGGGGTGTCGGTGGCATCGAGGCAGAGGCGGCCATGCTCGGCCAACCCGTGTCGATGCTGATCCCCGAGGTGATCGGCTTCAAACTGACCGGCAAGCTGCGCGAGGGCATCACCGCCACCGATCTGGTGCTGACGGTAACGCAGATGCTGCGCAAGAAAGGTGTGGTGGGCAAGTTCGTCGAGTTCTATGGCGACGGCCTGGCCGAACTGCCGCTGGCAGACCGTGCGACCATCGCCAACATGGCACCGGAGTATGGCGCCACCTGCGGTTTCTTCCCGGTTGACGAGGTGACACTGGACTACCTGCGCCTGTCGGGCCGACCAGACGCGACTGTGCAACTGGTCGAGCAGTACTGCAAGGCCCAGGGCCTTTGGCGCCTGCCGGGGCAGGAGCCGTTGTTCAGCGACAGCCTGGAACTGGACATGCACGAGGTCGAAGCAAGCCTGGCCGGGCCCAAGCGGCCGCAGGACCGCGTGGCGCTGGGCCAGGTCAGCCAGGCCTTTGACCATTTCATCGAACTGCAGCCCAAGCCGCTGGCCAAGGAAGTCGGCCGCCTGGAAAGCGAGGGCGGCGGCGGCGTGGCGGTGGGCAACGCCGACCAGGCTGGCGAGATCGACTACAGCCATGGAGGCCAGACTCACACCCTGCGCGATGGCGCCGTGGTGATTGCCGCAATCACCTCCTGCACCAACACTTCCAACCCCAGTGTGATGATGGCGGCCGGGCTGGTGGCAAAAAAGGCCCTGGAAAAAGGCCTGCAACGCAAACCCTGGGTCAAGAGCTCGCTGGCGCCGGGCTCCAAGGTAGTCACCGACTATTTCGAGGCAGCGGGGCTCACCCCCTACCTCGATCAACTGGGCTTCGACCTGGTCGGCTATGGCTGCACCACCTGCATCGGCAACTCCGGCCCGCTGGACGAAGCGATCGAGAAAGCCATCGGCAGCGCTGACCTCACCGTAGCCTCGGTGCTGTCGGGCAACCGCAACTTCGAAGGCCGCGTGCACCCGCTGGTCAAGACCAACTGGCTGGCCTCGCCGCCGCTGGTAGTGGCTTACGCGCTGGCCGGCAGCGTGCGCCTGGACCTTACCCGCGACCCGCTGGGTACGGGCAACGACGGCCAACCGGTGTACCTGAAGGATATCTGGCCAAGCCAGCAGGAAATTGCTGTGGCCGTGGCCAAGGTGGATACCACCATGTTCCACAAGGAATACGCCGAAGTGTTTACCGGCGATGCGCAGTGGCAGGCCATCGAGGTGCCACAGGCTGCCACCTACGTATGGCAGGCCGACTCAACCTATATCCAGCATCCGCCGTTCTTCGACGACATCGGCGGGCCGCCGCCACAGATTGCCGACATCCACGGTGCGCGGGTACTGGCGCTGTTGGGCGACTCGGTGACCACCGACCATATCTCACCGGCTGGCAACATCAAGGCCGACAGCCCTGCCGGGCGCTATCTGCGCGAGAAAGGCGTGGAGCCACGCGATTTCAACTCTTATGGCTCGCGGCGTGGCAACCATGAAGTGATGATGCGCGGCACCTTCGCCAACATCCGTATCCGCAACGAAATGCTGGGCGGTGAGGAAGGCGGCAACACCTTGCACGTCCCCACTGGCGAGAAGATGTCGATCTACGACGCGGCCATGCGCTACCAGCAGGAAGGCACCCCGCTGGTGGTGATTGCCGGACAGGAGTATGGCACCGGCTCGAGCCGCGACTGGGCGGCCAAGGGTACCAACCTGCTGGGCATCAAAGCGGTGCTGGCGGAGAGTTTCGAGCGCATTCACCGCTCCAACCTGGTGGGCATGGGCGTGCTGCCGCTGCAGTTCAAGGCCGGCCACGACCGCAAGCAGTTGGTGCTGACCGGTAAGGAGCGGATCGATGTGCTGGGCTTGAACGGTGCGCAGATCCGCCCAGGAATGAGTTTGCCGTTGCGCATTACCCGCGAAGATGGGCAGCAGGAACAGATCGAGGTGCTGTGCCGGATCGATACCTTGAATGAGGTGGAGTACTTCAAAGCCGGCGGAATCCTGCACTATGTGTTGCGCCAGATGATCGCTGGCTGAGGCCGATAGGCCGGCTGGAGATTTGCAATGTTCTCGAGATCGAGCGCCGCGCAGGCGGCGCTCGATTCCACAGGCGCGAGAGCTCCACCGACAACCCTCAAACCAAACCACATTAAATAATCATTCAATAAAACCCGGAGCTTGCCGATACCTGTCCAAAGCCCTGCGGACTATCAACCCATGCGTAACAACCAGCCGATTACCCAGAGAGAACGGACTTTCCCTGCCCAGCAGCGGTTGATCTCCACCACCAACGCCAAGGGCGTGATCACCTACTGTAACGATGCTTTCATCGAGATCAGCGGTTTCACCCGCGAGGAGTTGACCGGCGCACCGCACAACCTGGTACGCCACCCCGACGTGCCGCCTGCCGTGTTTGCCCATATGTGGCAAACCCTCAAGCAAGGCCAGCCGTGGATGGGCATCGTCAAGAACCGTTGCAAGTCCGGCGACCACTACTGGGTAAACGCCTACGTCACACCGATTTACGATAACAACCAGGTCGTCGGTTTCGAGTCGGTGCGGGTCAAGCCAACCGCCGAGCAGATTCGCCGCGCCGAAGCACTGTACCAGCGCATCAACCAGGGCAAGCCGGCTGTACCTCGCAGGGACAAGTGGCTGCCGGTGCTGCAGGACTGGCTGCCGTTCATCCTGATCAGCCAGGTAGGCTTCCTGATCGGCAACTGGCTGGGCCACTCCTGGGGCTTTGCCCTGGCTGCCGGGCTATCCGTACCCCTGGGCCTGCTTGGCTTGAGCTGGCAGCAGCGCGGCCTCAAGCGCCTGTTGCGCCTGGCCGAACAGACCACCTCCGACCCGCTGATCGCGCAGATGTTCACCGACAGCCGTGGCGTGCAGGCGCGCCTGGAAATGGCCATGCTCAGCCAGGATGCCCGCATGAAAACCTGCCTGACCCGCCTGCAGGACAGTGCCGAACACCTCAGCGACCAGGCGCGCCAGTCCGACGCCCTGGCGCACAAGAGTTCCTCGGGGCTGGAGCGCCAGCGCGTAGAAACCGAGCAGGTCGCCGCAGCCGTCAACCAGATGGCCGCTACCACCCAGGAAGTGGCCAACCACGTCCAGCGCACCGCCGACGCCACCCAAGAAGCCAATCGCCTGACCAGCCAGGGCCGGCAGATTGCCGGGGAAACCCGCGAGGCAATCGAACGCCTGTCGGCAGCGGTGGGCGAAACCGGTCAGACGGTCACCCAACTGGCCAAGGACAGCGACGAGATTGGTGGTGTGGTCGATGTGATCAAGGGCATTGCCGACCAGACCAACTTGCTGGCACTGAATGCGGCCATCGAAGCGGCGCGTGCCGGTGAAATGGGCCGTGGCTTTGCTGTGGTGGCCGACGAAGTGCGTCAACTGGCCCAGCGCACTGCCGAGTCCACCGGCCAGATCCACGGTCTGATCGCCAAGCTGCAACAAACCGCCAGCAACGCCGTGCTGACCATGGAAACCGGCCACCGCCAGGCGCAGGAAGGCGTCGACCGTGTGATGCAGGCTGACGAGGCACTGGTGGGGATCAGCGAAGCGGTGGCCAACATCACCGACATGGCCACCCAGATTGCCGCCGCAACCGAAGAGCAGACTGCAGTGGCCGACGAAATCAGCCGCAACATCAGCACCATTGCCGAACTGGCCGACCAGACCGCCGAACAGGCGCAGCATTCGGCACTGCTGAGCGAGGAACTGACCAGCACGGCGGGTAGCCAGTATTCGCTGGTGGAGCGGTTCAACCGCTGACGCTCGCGACCCGGCACTCCACCGCTGTGGGTGGCACCGGCTCTGCCGGTGTTCGCGGCTAAAGCCGCTCCCACAGGAACCGAGTGACCTTGAAGCCTGCGACGTACCTGTGGGAGCGGGCATGCCCGCGAAGAAACCAACGCGGTGGATGGCACCGGCCCTGCCGGTGTTCGCGGGCATGCCCGCTCCCACGAGGACCGCGCATGACTGCTGTCTGTTTTACCAATCCAGCCGCAGGCGGCTCTCGAAATAGCGCTCTTCGCCGCTCAACGGGTCCTCGAAACGCAAGCTCTGCGCCAGCAGTTTCAGCGGCCGCTGGTAGTCATCCTCTGCATCAAGCAACTGCGGATAGAACGGGTCATTGCAGATTCCCGCCCCCAAGGCTGCCATGTGCACGCGCAACTGATGGGTCTTGCCGGTCACTGGCGACAGCCCGTAGCGCCACAGCTCGCCGTTCTTCTCCAGCACCTCGGCCAGGGTTTCGCTGTTGGCCTCCCCTTCCACTTCGTGCATACGGAAAAACGGCTCGCCATGCACCAGGCGGCTTTTGTGCACCAGTGGAAATGCATGCTGCGGCATAGCCGCCGCAATGGCCTGGTAGCGCTTGTCGATGCGCCGTTCAGGGAACAGCCGCTGGTAGGCACTGCGGGTGTGCGGGTTGGCAGAAAACAGCACAAGCCCGGCGGTGTGCCGGTCAATGCGGTGCAGCGGCACCAGGTGCGGGTTATCCAGGCGACGGATCAGGCGGCGCAGCAAGGTCTGCTCGACGTACTCACCGGTTGGCGTCACCGGCAGGAAATGCGGTTTGTCTGCCACCACCAGGTGTTCGTCCGCGTGCAGTACCACCTCCTGCACCGGGATCGGCCGCTCGTTCGGCACTTCGCGGAAGTAGTGCAAACGCATGCCACGCTTGTAGGGTAACTCAGCGGCAACCGCCCTCCCCTCGGCATCCAGCACCCGGCCACGGGCAAAACGGTCGAGCCACTGGGCGCGGTCGATGGCCTTGAAATGGTCGCACAGGCAATCGAGCACCGTCGCCCAGTTACCGGGGGGCAGGCACACCGTGCTGGCTTGCTGGCGGGCGGGGTCGAAGGGCGCGGTCATGGCAGGGCTCGAAACATTCACGGCCGCGCATTATCGCCCAAGCCCGCGCACTCAACCAGCCTGGACTATCGCCTCGCTGCGTTCCTTCAGCCAGCGCAGCACCTGCACCGGTTCCCAACGGCTTGGGTCGTAAAGGGCATAGAGCAACCCCTGGTAGCCCACCACATCCAGCCCGCGGTGGTAACCGGCACGCTGGAACAAGGCTTCGATCTCGGCGAAGCAGGTATTGAAGTGCACTTTACCGAAGGGCGTACGGTCGTCGGTCACCAGGCCTTCGAGGCGCAGTTCCAGAACGGCGTCAGCCACCCGATCCACGGGCATGCGGTTGACGCTGTACTTGAGTTGCTCGACGTTGAGCATGGCTTTACCTCGATACTGTATTTATATACAGCATACGAACATCCCCTTGCCGCCGTCAATGCGCTTCATTGCAGCCCCGCCAGGTAGCCACTGCCTTTGCGTATGGTCAAAACCTGCCGACGTGGCGTGTCACGGGTCACCGACAGGTGCACCCATCTGTCGAACTCGAGGATGAGTTGATCGAACGGCACGGCGCTTTCGCTGATCCTGCGCACGGTTTCCCGAGGGCTGACTTCAATTACCGTGAAGTCAGCCGCCAGCCCTTGTACATGCTGGCTGTTGGTGGCGCCGCCGATCAACCGGTTGACCTGCTCGCTGCGAAAACCGCTGCTGACGATGATCGGCGCGCCGAACAGTGCGCGCACCTGCTCCAGCGCACAACACAGCAATTGCAGGTTGGCCCGGGCTTCATGGGGCGGGGTGTTATCGAATCCGTCCCTGGCGGCGAGCTGAGAAACGGTCATTTCATCGACCGTGAAATGGGGAGTGATCAACATGGCGAACTATTCCGATGATTAGCAAGGTAACGGCGCCAGAGTGCGCCGGCACTTGATCATCAGCTCGCGTCACAGATCATGGAGCAGGGTTGCAACTCCTCTGCTGCCCTCATTGCCCCAGGAACGCCACCACCTGTTCGGCATCGAACGGCCAATGCAGCTCGGCGGCATTGTCGCAGCGTCGCAACACCGGAATGATCAGGCCGTAACGCTCGAACAAGGGCTCGCTCTCGGCAATGTCGACCAGCTCCACCAGCAGGCCATGATCGACGAAAGGCATCAGCACAGCTTCGGCCACTTCACACAGGTGGCAGCCGAGGGTGCCGAACAGTTGGCATTCAGGCAGCATGGGGCAGGTCCCGGTTTGGCGTGCAGAGAAACCTATTCTAGGTCTGTCGCGCCCGTCATGCACCTGACCTGGCTCAATCCTGGCTGGTGGCGCCGATACGGTGCAGCGACAAGTCCGCGCCCTGGAACTCCTGCTCATGGCTCAAGCGCAGCCCATGCAGCCCGCGGATTGCGCCATAGACGGCAAAGCCGCCGACCAATGCCACCAATACGCCCATCAGGCTGCCCAGCAACTGGCTGATCAGGCTGACACCGCCCATGCCACCCAGTGCCGCCTGGCCAAAGACGCCGCAGGCAATGCCACCCCACACGCCGCACAGGCCATGCAGTGGCCACACGCCCAACACGTCGTCGATCTTCCAGCGGTTTTGCGCTGCGGTGAAGGTCCAGACGAACAACGCGCCCGCCACCAAGCCGGTGGCCAGTGCGCCAATCGGGTGCATCAGGTCGGAGCCTGCGCAGATCGCCACCAGGCCGGCCAACGGCCCGTTGTGCAGAAAGCCTGGGTCGTTACGCCCGGCTAGCAAGGCCGACAGGGTGCCACCGACCATGGCCATCAGCGAGTTGATCGCCACCAGGCCGCTGACGCCTTGCAGCGTCTGGGCACTCATCACGTTGAAGCCGAACCAGCCGATGATCAGAATCCACGACCCCAACGCCAGAAAGGGAATGCTCGACGGCGCAAACGCCACCAACCGGCCATCACGGTAACGTCCACGGCGCGCGCCCAGCAACAACACCGCCGCCAGGGCTAGCCAGCCGCCCATGGCATGCACCACCACCGACCCTGCAAAATCGTGGAAAGGCGCGCCGAAACGGGCCTGCAACCAGGCTTGCAGCCCCAGGTTGCCATTCCACACCACGCCCTCGAAGAACGGGTAGATAAACGCCACGATCAACGCCGTGGCACACAGTTGCGGCACAAAGCGCGCCCGCTCGGCGATGCCCCCGGAGATGATCGCCGGGATCGCCGCGGCGAACGTCAGCAGAAAGAAGCATTTGACCAGCGCATAACCATGGTCGACCGCCAGCACCGCTGCCGGCTGGAAGAAATTCACGCCATAGGCTATCCAGTAACCGATGAAGAAATACACCAGTGCCGAAATGGCAAAGTCGCTGAGAATCTTCGACAAGGCGTTGACCTGGTTCTTGTGGCGCACCGTGCCCACCTCAAGGAACGCGAAGCCGGCATGCATGGCCAGCACCAGAATGGCGCCCATGAGAATGAACAGAGTGTTGGAACCGTGGACCAGGGAGTCCATTGCGCTGTGCATGTTTTCCATGAAATAGGCAGACCTGCTGAAAAAGGCACCAGGACAGTTCAAGAACCTGCATCCCTGCACCGAATCGGTGCCAGCCCCCTGCCCTGCTTCGGTGACGGGGTCGGAGCCTGCGTGGTTTTTTCTTGGGTTTGTCGTGGATTGGGTTAAGGTTTATCGGTACCCGCTGCGCTCACGCCCTGAATCGGCGCAACAGCTGCCAGCGACGCCCCGCAACGTGGCAATGCCATAGCAAGGCCCATACCAGCACCGGCACTTGAACCTTCCGCGCGTGCTATTACTCGAACTACCATCACTCATCGACAGGGAGAGGCCCATGGCCAGCAAATCGGCAAAGACTGCACAAGAGATACTGATGGCTGACTTCCAGGCTTTGGTCCGTGACACCGAGAGGTTGCTGGCCGACACCGCCAACCTGGCCGGCGACCAGGCCGACGAGTTGCGCGAACAGATTCACGACCGCCTGACCCAGGCTCGCGAAACCCTGCAACTGACCCAGGACTCGGTGCGCGAACGCGGCCAGGCCGCGCTGGGCACCGCCGAGCAGTACGTGCAGGAAAACCCGTGGCAGGCGATCGGCATCGCGGCCGGCGTCGGCCTGTTGATCGGCCTGCTGGCCAACCGGCGCTAAGGGGTTCCCATGGAGAATGACGCCAACGGCGCCAGCGCCTCGGGCAAGCGCCTGGGCGCGGCTGCGCTGGGGCTGCTGCACAGCCATATCGAACTGTTCGGCATCGAGTTGCAGGAGCAAAAGGGCCGCAGCTTGCGCCTGCTGCTGTTCGCAGGCCTGGCCTTGGTGTTCGCGCTGCTGTTGCTGACGGCCCTTTCCGGGTTGTTGCTGGTGCTGCTGTGGGACAGTTATCGCCTGGCCGGCATCATCGGCCTGTGCGTGTTCTATGGCCTTGCCGCGCTGTACTGCGGGTTGCGCCTGAAGGCTGCAGTGTTCGACGAATCGTCGCCATTCGGGGCCACCCTCGAAGAACTCGCCAAGGACCGGGAGCGCCTGTTGCCATGAGCCTGCCACAACTGCCAAACACCCGTAACCCGCGCGAACTGCGCAAAGCACTGCTGCGCCTGCGCATGGAGATGCACCGCCAGGAAATCCGCCATGAGTCCGGCCAACTGATGGAACCGCTGCGCCGCGTGCGCGGCATGGGCAGCTCGCTGCACGAAGGGCTGGGGATCAAGCATGCGCCTTTGTGGGGGATTGGTGCCGTGGTGGCGCTGGGTTTCCTCACCGGCAAGGGCGTGCGCAGCGGTAACGTGGCGCGGTTGGTGCGCCTGGGCAGCAGCCTGCTGCCGCTGGTGCGCCTGTACCTGCAGGGCAACCGTCGCTCCTGAACACTGCACGTTCCTTTGCAGGAGCAGCCTTGTGCTGCGAAGGGGCCGGCCCGGCGACACACGTGTATCGATCAAACGGGCCTCTTCGCAGCACAAGGCTGCTCCTACAGGATATGCTGCTTCCTTAGATCCACAGGAGAATGCGCCTTGGACTGGCACACCCTGCTCACCCGCGAACGCCTGGGCAAAGCCCTCTACAGCGCCGATGAACTCGGGCGCAGCCCCTTCCACAAAGACCATGACCGCATCATCTTCTCCGGCGCCTTTCGCCGCCTGGGGCGCAAGACCCAGGTGCACCCGGTTACCAGCAATGACCATATCCACACGCGTCTCACCCACTCGCTGGAAGTCAGCTGCGTAGGTCGCTCGCTCGGTATGCGCGTCGGCGAAACCCTGCGCGACAACCTGCCCGACTGGTGCGCCCCCAGCGACCTGGGAATGATCGTGCAGTCAGCCTGCCTGGCCCACGACATCGGCAACCCACCCTTCGGCCACTCCGGCGAGGATGCCATCCGCCACTGGTTCCAGCAGGCCGCCGGGCGTGGCTGGCTGGATGACATGAGCGACGACGAGCGGGCTGACTTCCTGAATTTCGAGGGCAATGCCCAAGGCTTTCGCGTACTCACCCAGCTGGAGTACCACCAGTTCGACGGCGGTACGCGGCTGACCTACGCCACCCTCGGCACTTACCTGAAGTACCCCTGGAGCGCGCGCCACGCCGACGCCCTGGGCTACAAGAAGCACAAGTTCGGCAGCTACCAGAGCGAACTGCCCCTGCTAGAGCAGATCGCCCGCAAGCTTGGCATGCCGCAACTGGAAGACCAGCGCTGGGCGCGCCACCCGCTGGTGTACCTGATGGAGGCCGCCGATGACATCTGCTATGCGCTGATCGACCTGGAAGACGGCCTGGAAATGGAGTTGCTGGAATACGCCGAAGTCGAAACGCTGCTGCTTGACCTGGTCGGCGAAGACCTGCCAGAAACCTACCGCCAGCTCGGCCCACGCGATTCCCGCCGGCGCAAGCTGGCGATTCTGCGTGGCAAGGCTATCGAGCACCTGACCAACGCTGCCGCCCACGCGTTTGTCGAGCAGCAGCAGGCCCTGCTGGCCGGGCACCTGGCGGGCGATCTGGTGGAGCATATGCACGGCCCGGCCAAACGCTGCGTGCTGCAGGCCAAGGACATGGCGCGTAACAAGATCTTCCAGGACAAGCGCAAGACCCTGCACGAAATCGGCGCCTACACCACCTTGGAGATTCTGCTCAATACCTTTTGTGGCGCAGCGCTCGAACAGCACGGCGGGCGCACCCCCTCGTTCAAGAGCCGCCGGGTACTGGACCTGATCGGCAACAATGCCCCGGACCCGCATGCTTCGCTGCACAGCGCCTTCCTGCGCATGATCGACTTCATCGCCGGGATGACCGATAGCTATGCCAGCGAAATGGCCCGGGAAATGACCGGGCGCTCGAGCCCAACCTGACGCATGTCGGTGCAGCCCCGGCCCTTGAGCCAGTGCTGCGCCGCGCACTATAGGAAACTTCCTACATATACTGACGGCAAGTTAAACAGAATGAATAAACACCCATGAAAAGTTACCAATCACGCTTTGACATTGCGTCAAACACACAAATTTCGTAGCCCGTTTTGTTTTATCTTGTAAGCCATTTCCCATAAGGAGCGAATCGCCCTCCCTCGTATGCCCGATGACTTCCAACTGCGATAAGGTGCCGGTTGTCCCCCTCATTCGCCCGCAGGGAAGTTGAACATGCATTCCATATTTATAGTCGACGATCATCCGGTCATCCGCCTGGCCGTCCGAATGTTGCTGGAAAACCAGAATTACAAGATTGTCGGCGAGTCTGACAATGGCGTGGACGCCATGCAGATGATTCGTGAAGCCGCTCCCGACCTGGTCATCCTTGACATCAGCATACCCAAGCTAGACGGGCTGGAGGTGCTTTCCCGCTTCCAGGCCATGGCCCTGCCATTGAAGGTTCTGGTATTGACCGCGCAGTCCCCCGCTTTGTTTGCAGTGCGTTGCATGCACTCCGGCGCCGCCGGCTATGTGTGCAAGCAGGAAGACCTGAGCGAACTGCTCAGTGCAATCAAGGCGGTACTGGCCGGCTACAATTATTTCCCCAGCCAGGCAATAAAGCATAACCAGTCAACCGATACCGAGCTGCAACTTTTCCGCCATGTAAATGACCGCGAACTGATGGTACTGCAACTATTCGCCCAAGGCCGCAGCAACAAGGAAATTGCCAAGGGCATGTTCCTCAGCAGCAAGACTGTCAGCACCTACAAGAAGCGCCTCATGCACAAACTTCAGGTCAGTACACTGGTTGACCTGATTGAAATAGCCAAACGCAACGCGCTGGTCTGAGGGTGGTCATGCCGCGCCCTATCGCTCGCCTGCTGCTCGCCCTGCTCCTGTTCAGCGGGCTAGTGCAAGCCACCCATCAAGAGGCCTCGTCCTATACGTTACTGGCTCGGTCATCGGCCAAGCCGACCCAACCCATGCTCACGGCCGAACAACTGCAATGGCTCGAAGGCCGTCAGGAACTGGTACTGGGCACGTCAGCGCCGGACTACCCGCCGTTCGACATCACCAGTGGCGGCCGCGACTACCAGGGCCTCACCGCCGAGTACGCGAGCCTGATCGGCACAGCCCTGCAGTTACCCGTGCGGGTGCTGCGCTTCCCCAGCCGGCAGGCGGCAGTGGAGGCGCTCAGGCATGGTGATATCGACCTGCTTGGCAGCGCCAATGGCTACGAAGCGGCCAGCGACGGCCTGGCGCTGTCGCAACCGTATGCCGTTGACCAGCCGGTGCTGGTAACACGCGAAGACGAAAGCCGGGCGCTCGACATGGACCTGGCCGGCATGCGCCTGGGCATGCTTTACCATTACCTGCCCAAGCAGGAGGTACGCAGCACCTACCCCATGGCCGAGCTGCTGGCTTTTGGCTCCTCCAGCCAGGCCTTGAACGCCGTGGCATTCGGGCAGGCCGACGTGTACATCGGCGATACCATCTCCACTCACTATCTGCTTAACCGCGGCCACCTGCCGCGTCTGCGCATGGCCAATTTCGGCAAGCACGAGGCCATCGGCTTCGGCTTTGCCTTGCGCCAGCAGGACACGCTGCTGCTGGAGGTGGTGAACGCCACACTGGACAGCCAGCCTCCCGCCCTGCGCGCCAGCATCTTCAAACGCTGGAGCGCTGGCAGCGATCTGCTGCTGACCGAGCGCAAGCTGCAACTGACCGATGCCGAAGCACAATGGCTGCAAGATCACCCGGTGATGCGCGTGACGATCGATGATACGGCTGCACCCCTATCGTATTTCGATGGCTCGGGACATTTTCGCGGCATCACCGCCGACCTGCTGGAGTTCATCAGTCTGCGCACCGGTTTGCGTTTTGAAGTGCAGCGTACCAGCGGCATTGCCGACATGATCGCCCGCCTCAAGGATGGCCGCGCAGATGTGATTGCCGCACTGGCCACGGGCGCGGTGACCGACGACGACCTGCAAGTCAGTCGGCCCTACCTGGAGAGCGCCTTCGTTCTTGTAGGCCGCAAGGACGACAAGGCCCTGAGCACCCTGGAGCAGTTGCAGGGGCATCGCGTGGCCATTACCCGCTACAGCGCCATGAACGCCATGCTCTCGCGGCACTATCCGACAATCGGCTGGGTCGAGACCGAAAGTGCGTTCTATTCCATGGCATTGCTCAACAGCGGGGCGGTGGACGCAGTGATCACCACGTTGCTCGACGCCAACCATGCCTTGGCCAGCAACCCCGGACTGGTCATCCGCACCACGGTCGGCAGCGAGCCCGCCAACTTCGCCATGGCCACCAGCACCCCGTCACAGGCGATGATGTCGATCCTCGACAAGGCGTTGCTGAGCATTTCGCCAGAAGAGCTGGGCGTAATCAACAACCGCTGGCGCGGCTTCGGGCAGCACGACGATGGCAACGGCAAAGACTACAGCCAGCTTGCGCTACAGGTGGTGCTGGGCATGGTCGCGCTGCTGTTGCTGGCCTTGCTCTGGAACGCCCGCCTGCGCCTGCAGATCCGCCAGCGCCAACGCGCCGAACGTGCACTGAACGATCAACTGGCGTTCATGCGTGCCCTGCTCAACGGCACGCCCCACCCCATGTACGTGCGTGACCGCGAGGGCTGCCTGCAAAGCTGCAACTACAGCTATCTGGAAGCCGTGCAGGCACGTTCCGAAGAAGTCATCGGCAAAAAGCTGGACGCCAGCCTGTTTGCCGACGGCGAGCAGACTCGGCAGATCCAGGCCGACTACCTGAAGGTCATGTCCGCAGGCTCGCCGTTGATCATGGACCGGCCACTGCGGATCAAGGGCCGCGAAATGACCATCTATCACTGGATACTGCCGTACCGCGACTCGCTGGGAGAGGTACAGGGCATCATCGGCGGCTGGATCGACATCAGCGAGCGCCGCCAGTTGGTCATGGAGCTGCGCCAGGCCAAGCAGCAGGCCGACGATGCCAACCGCGCCAAAAGTACCTTCCTGGCCACCATCAGCCATGAAATCCGCACCCCGATGAACGCCGTCATCGGCATGCTCGAACTGGCAGCCAAACGCGCCGAACAAGGTCGCGTGGACCGCAGCGCAATAGAACTGGCACACCATTCAGCCAAGGACCTGCTCGGCTTGATCGGCGATATTCTCGACATCTCGCACATCGAGTCCGGGCACTTGTCCCTGGCCCCGGAGGCCGTCGACCTGGCAGCCCTTGTCGAATCGGTAGGGCGCATTTTCGAGGGGCAGGCGCGCCAGAAAGGCCTTGCCCTCGAGGTAATGATTGCACCCGCGGCCCGCTGCCACGCACTGCTCGATCCCCTGCGTTTCAAACAGGTGTTGTCCAACCTGGTGAGTAATGCCATCAAGTTCACCGAGCATGGTCAGGTCCGTATCAGTGTCAGTCTGCAGGATGACGGCAACACCACGCCCGCAGTGCTGGAACTGGAAGTGCGCGACAGTGGCATCGGCATACATGCCGACGACCTGCAACGCCTGTTCAATCCGTTCATCCAGGCCAACCCCCACAGCCAGGGCGCCCGTGCCGGTACCGGGCTGGGCCTGGCCATCTGCCGCAGCCTGTGCGAAATGATGGGCGGCAGCCTGACCATCAAGAGCCTTGAAGATGTTGGCACCCAGGTGCGCTTGAAGATGCCGCTGCAGCGGATTGACGCCGCCCCACCAGCAGCGCCGCTCTTCGAGCACCTCGATGTGCCTGACCCGCGGCTGAACGTACTGGTGATCGACGACCACCCGGCCAATCTGCAATTGATGGCGCAGCAGCTCGGCTACCTGGGCCTGCCGTACGCCAGCGCCCGCGATGGCCGCGAAGGCCTGACCGCCTGGCGCGCAGGCGACTTCGATGTGCTGGTGCTCGACTGCAACATGCCACACATGAACGGATACCAACTGGCGACCGCCGTCCGTGCCGAAGAACGCCATGGCAAGCGGCTGCGCTGCACCATTCTCGGCTACACCGCCAACGCGCAGCCAGAGGTGCGCCGCCAGTGCCTGAGCGCCGGTATGGACGACTGCCTGCTCAAGCCGATCAGCCTGGGCACCCTCAGCCAGCGCCTGGCGAGCATTCGCCCGCGCCACCAGCAAAAGCCCCGGCGCAAGCTGTACCATCTGGACGGCCTGGCTGCAGTGGTCGGGCATGACCCCGCCGACCGCCAGCGCTTTCTGGTGGCCTTGCAGCAAAGCCTGCAGGCCGACCTGGCCAGCTTGATGGCGCTGCATCCGGAGCATGACAGCGACGCCATTGCCGAGCAGGCCCACAAGGTGCTGAGTGCGGCGCGCATGCTGGAAGCACCCGAGCTGATGCACGCTTGCCAGGCGCTGGAGGCCCGCGGCCTGCCTACTTGCCAGTTGCGCCTGCGGCGCCAGGCACTGGCGCGGCACATGTGCCGTGTGGAACGGGCTTTGGCCAAGGAACTGGCCACTGAGCCGTGCACTGAGGCAGGCAGCCAGACGTGTTAACTGGTAGACTGCGCGGCGTTATTACCTAAGAGGATTGTTTCATGGCCACAAACCGCTCCCGTCGTCTGCGCAAAAAGCTGTGTGTCGACGAGTTTCAGGAATTGGGCTTCGAGCTGAACCTGGAATTCAAGGAAGATCTGGATGACCAGGCAATCGATGCTTTCCTCGATGCGTTCCTGGAAGAAGCGATGGACGCCAACGGCCTGGACTATGTAGGCGGTGACGATTACGGCCTGGTGTGCTCGGTTAAACGCGGCTCGGCCAGCGAAGAACAGCGCGCTGCCGTTGAAGCCTGGCTCAAGGGCCGCAGCGAACTGACCAAGATCGAAGTCAGCCCGCTGCTGGACGCCTGGTACCCGGAAAAGCCGATCAACAAGGCTGAGTGATCCCTGCCTGGCTTGATTGCTGAAAAGGCTGCCCTTACGGGTGGCCTTTTTTATTGGCGGTGCTTTTCCGTCGAACGTGCGCATCGTCGCTACGCTTGGGGCATAATGCGTACTCTTTCGTCGTGGGGCCATCACCTCTTACAGCCCCAATGCCCTTTTCCCTCGCCGCAGGGTATTTATCCATTATGATCAAAACGCTTCGTCCCTTCATTCTTGCAAGCCTGCTGTTGCCACTCGCATTGCCCAGCCAGGCCGCCGCCGTCAATACCACCCTGCCCGCCAAAGTGCAGCAGGCGCTCAAGGCCAACAAGCTGCAGGACACAGCCCTGTCGCTGGTGATGCTGCCGCTGGACGGCCCCGGCACGCCGACCGTGTTCAATGCCGATGTTTCGGTAAACCCGGCCTCGACCATGAAACTGGTTACCACCTACGCGGCCCTCGAACTGCTCGGCCCGACCTTCCAGTGGAAAACCGAGTTCTATACCGACGGCACCCTGAGCAACGGCGTGCTCAATGGCAACCTCTACCTCAAAGGTGGCGGCGACCCGAAACTGAACATGGAAAAACTGTGGCTGCTGATGCGTGACCTGCGCGCCAATGGCGTGCGCACCATCACCGGTGACCTGGTGCTGGACCGCAGCCACTTCGTGCAGCCCAACCTGCCACAGTTCAACGATGACGGTGGCGATGAGAACAAGCCGTTCCTGGTCAAGCCCGACTCGCTGCTGGTCAACCTCAAAGCCCTGCGCTTCGTGGCCCGTAACGACGGCGGCAAGGTCACCATCGCAGTCGAGCCACCGATTGCCAGCATCCGCATCGACAACCAGGTCAAGGCGGTGGCCTCCAAGCAGTGCACAGGCGATGTGCGCTACAACCCGGTGCCCCAGGCCGATGGCATCAGCGTAACCGTCAGCGGCCAGCTGGGTGACGGCTGCAACTCGCAGACCTACCTGTCGCTGCTGGACCACGCCACCTACGCCGCCGGTGCCGTGCGCGCGATCTGGAACGAACTGGGTGGCAGCATCCAGGGTAGCGACCGCATCCAGAACGTGCCCAAAAGTGCTCGCCTGCTGGCCCGCGCATTCTCGCCAGACCTGGTGGAAGTGATCCGCGATATCAACAAGTACAGCAACAACACCATGGCCCAGCAGCTGTTCCTGAGCCTTGGCGCGCAGTTCCGCACCGATGCCGACGGCGACGATGCCCGCGCCGCGCAGCGCGTAGTGCGCCAATGGTTGGCGAAAAAGGGCATTACCGCGCCGCACCTGGTCATGGAGAACGGCTCTGGCCTGTCGCGTGCCGAGCGGGTCAGCACCCGGGAAATGGCGCAGATGCTGCAGGCTGCCTGGAAGAGCCCCTACGCTGCCGAGTTCATGAGCTCGATGCCGCTGGTAGGCATGGACGGCACCATGCGCAAGCGCCTGAAGCGCACCGCCATGACCGGTGAAGGCCACATCAAGACCGGCACGCTGAATACCGTGCGGGCGATTGCCGGCTTCAGCCGCGACAGCAACGGCCACACCTGGGCGGTGGCGGCGATTCTCAACGACCCGAAACCGTGGGGTGCTTCGCAGGTGCTCGACCAGGTCCTGCTCGACCTGTACCGTCAGCCGAAGCTGGCCGGTAGCACCGCGGCCAACTGATTGGTCAGCCAGTACCGGCCCTTTCGCGGCTAAAGCCGCTCCCACAGGTACTGCACAGGCCTCAAGTGCTGTGAAGATCCTGTGGGAGCGGCTTTAGCCGCGAAAGGGCCGGCACAGACAACTGGCAGCCATCAGGCCGACTCCCCCTCTACCCGGTCTCGCCCGGCCTGCTTGGCTGCATAGACACCCGCATCAGCACGCAGCAGCAAGGCATCGGCGCCCTCCCCCGGCCGCCAGCCCGCCACACCAAAACTCGCGGTCACCTGGCCCACGCCTTCCACCGGCAGCGTGCGCACCCCGTGCCATAACTCCAGCGCCAGCAACCGCGCCTGCTCGGCATCGCTGCCCGGGCACAACACCATGAATTCTTCCCCACCCAGCCGGCAGAACACATCAGTACGCCGCAAGCGCTGGCCAATACGCTGGCACAAGCTGCGCAGCACGCGGTCGCCCATGGCATGGCCGAAGCGGTCGTTGATGCATTTGAAGTGATCGATGTCGAGCATGATCACCGCCAACGCCAGGCCGTCGCGCTGGGCGCGCTCCAGTTCTACCTTGAGCCGGTCCTGGAAGTAGCGGCGGTTATGGATGCCGGTCAGCGAGTCGGTGACCGACAACGCCCGCAATTCCTCCTCCACACCCTTGAGGTCGGAGATATCCGTCAGGTAGCCATGCCACAGGGTGCAGCCTTGTTCCCCCACCTCTGGCGTCGCTTCGCCACGGACCCAGCGCAGGCCGGCACGCGGCAGGCACACCCGGTATTCCTCGCGCCAGGGCGCCAGGTGCTCGGCCGAGTAACGCACCGAGCGGCGCACGCGGTCCAGGTCATCGGGGTGGATGCGCTCGAACACCAGCGTGGCATCCTCGCGCAATTGCTGCAGGTCCACTTCGTAGATGTCGTACAGGCCTTGGCTGGCATAGGGAAAGCACGAATGGCCGTTGGCATCCAGGCGGTACTGGTAAATGCCCCCCGGCACCTCGGCACTGAGCTTTTCCAGCAGCCGGTCGCGCGCCGCCAGCGCCTCGTGTACCCGACGCCGCTCGGTGACATCAATGCAGATGGCCAGGTAGCCAACCCACAAACCCTGTTCATCGAGCATGGCGGTAACCAGCATGTTGGCCACCAACTGGCTGCCATCGGCGCGCAACAAGGTCCATTCTCCAGGTTCGGCGCCATGCGCTTGCACGGTTTCGGCGAACATGGCCTGGCCACCGGCAATCGGGCGACCATAGCGCAGGCTCAGGGCATGGCCGCGCAGGCTCAGTTCCTCGGGCAGCACCAGGTTCTCAAGGCGCAACTGGCCGATCGCCTCGCTGGCCGGGTAACCGAACATACGCTCTGCGCCGGCATTGAAGGTACTGACCACACCCTTGAGGTTGGTGGCGATGATTGCCACCTGGGTCGCCGCATCCAGCACGCTGCGCAGCTGGTTGTGGGTGCCCCGCAGCGACTGCTCGCTGACCCGCAGTTCGGCGGTGCGCTGCTCGACCAGGGCCAAGGCGCGTTGGCGCTGGCTGAACAGGCTGTAGAGCAAGGCACTGAGCAGCAGGCTCAACAACCCACCCAGCAGGACCACCGCCAGCACTGCCGACGAACGATTGGCCTGCACGAACGCCAGGCTCGGCAGGATGCTCAACTGGAAGTGGTGATCGGCCAGGTGCAACAGCTGATTGCTGGCCAGCGACAAGGGGGCGACCTGGTTCAGCGAGTCGAACATCACTTCCGGCCCCTGCAACCCGGACGGATCAACGATACGCACCACCAGGTTGTCATCCGCCGCCACTGGCCGCCCATCACCGACCAGCTCGCGCATGCTCAGCAAGGCCGTCACATAGCCTACTGCTGCGCCATGCGGATTAGCGTCGGAAAACACCGGCGCCACCAGCAGCAAGCCACGCGCGTACGAAGGGATCTCGTACATGGCCAGGGGTTCGGACACCGCCATGCTGCCAGGCCCGAGTGCCCGTGCCAGGGCAGCCTGGGATGCAGCCTGGCCGGCAAGGTCCAGCCCATAGGGCAGCCCTGGCATTTCACCAGATTGGGTATACAGCACAGGGAAGTAATGGTCGCGCAGCGGCGCGGGGCGCCACTGGCCTTGTGCATCCTGGTCACGGATCACATAGCCTGGGCCTGAATGCTCACTGGCATGGCGCTCGAACTCGGCGCGTTGCGCGGCTTCGACACGCGGCGCCCAGGCGTAGGCCAGGGTGCGCTGCAGCAATGGCCGGGCGTAACCGTCAAATTCGAGCGGGTTAACTTCGTTGGAAAAGCTGAAGAACCGCCGCAGGCCGTCCAGGCGCTGTTGCTGTTCATCAAAACGCTCGGCAATGCGGCTGAAGCGCTCGCTGGCCAGCAACTCGAAACGCTGGCGCAACTGCTGCTTGTAGAAACCATGCGCGGCAAGCGCCAAGGCGGCCGTCAACAGGCCGCCCGCCACCAAAGCCACCAGCGCCACCGCCCAGGCGGGCACCGCTTCTGTGCACAGGCCAAATAACCGCGCACGCACGCCACACTTTGACATACACCCATCTCGTCACGTCAGCGTCCTGCGGATTATCTCGCCCTCCTCTCATTTATAGCTATTGGCCATTAGCCGCGCAATGTACCTCGTCGGCTCAACGCAACTGCAGGCGCCAGGCGCGGTGGATCCGGTTGTTACGGGCAAAGTCCGGGTCCAGCGTCTGGGCGGTGATTTCTTCCACTGCATAGCGCGCCATCAGGTGCTCGTCGAGCTGGAACTTGCGGAAGTTGTTGGAGAAGTACAACACGCCATCCGGCGCCAGGCGAGCCATGGCCAGGTCCAGCAGCTGTACGTGGTCACGCTGCACGTCGAACACGCCTTCCATGCGCTTGGAGTTGGAGAAGGTTGGCGGGTCGATGAAGATCAGGTCGTAGCTGTCGCGGTTAGCTTCCAGCCATGCCATCACATCGCCCTGCTCCAGGCGGTTGCGCTCGGAGAAGCCATTCAGCGCCAGGTTGCGCCGCGCCCAGTCAAGGTAGGTTTTCGACAGGTCGACACTGGTGGTGCTGCGTGCGCCGCCCTTGGCCGCATGCACCGAAGCCGTGGCGGTGTAGCAGAACAGGTTGAGGAAGCGCTTGCCGGCAGCCTCGCGCTGGATGCGCATGCGCATGGGGCGGTGGTCAAGGAACAGCCCGGTGTCGAGGTAGTCGGTGAGGTTGACCAGCAGCTTGACGCCACCTTCGTTCACCTCCTGGAAACGGCCCTCGGTGGCCTGGCGCTCGTACTGGCGGGTACCACTCTGCCGCTCGCGGCGCTTGAGCACTACACGCTGCGGCGAAATGCCCAGTGCCTGGGGGATGGCTGCCAGGGCATCGAGCAGGCGTGATTGAGCCTTCTCCGGGTCGATCGAACGTGGCGCGGCGTACTCCTGCACATGCACCCAGTCGTGGTACAGGTCGACCGCCAGGGCGTACTCGGGCATGTCGGCATCGTACAGGCGGTAGCAGTCAACCTGCTCGCGGCGGGCCCACTTGCCCAGTTGCTTGAGGTTCTTCTGCAGGCGGTTGGCAAACATCTGCGCCCCTTCCGACAGGCGCGCCGGCTCACTGGCTACCGGCGCTTGCTCACGGATATCGGCGTTGTCAGCCTGCGCTTCGCGGCGCTCACCGGTCACGAACTGGTCGGGCTGCACCTTGAACAACAGCAGCTTGCACGGCAAGGCGCCGTTCCAGAACGCGTACTGCTTGTGGCTGCGAATACCCATGCGCTTGCCCAACTGCGGAGCGCCGGTGAACACCGCCGCCTCCCAGCCCATGCAGGCCTGGCGCAGGCGCTCGCCCAGGTTCTGGTAGAGGTACAGCAGGCTGGCTTCGTCACCCAGGCGCTCGCCATAGGGCGGGTTGCTGATGACCAGGCCTTTCTGGTTCTGGTCCGGGCGCGGCTCGAAGGTACTGACCTCGCCCTGATAGATTTTCACCCAGTCGCCCAGACCGGCGCGCTCGACGTTGTTGCGGCCCGGCTGGATCAGCCGCGGGTCGGCTTCGTAACCGCGGATCCACAGCGGTGGCTTGGCCAGGCCGGCCTGCGCCCGCGCCTGCGCCTCATCGTGCACCTTGCGCCACAGCGCCGGCACGTGGCCGAGCCAGGCACTGAAACCCCAACGTTCACGCTTGAGGTTGGGCGCGATATCGGCAGCGATCATCGCCGCTTCGACCAGGAAGGTACCCACACCGCACATCGGGTCGGCCAGTGCGCCACCTTCGGCGGCAATGCGCGGCCAGCCCGAGCGGATCAGCACTGCTGCCGCCAGGTTTTCCTTCAGCGGCGCAGCACCTTGCTGCAGGCGATAGCCGCGCTGGTGCAGGCTGTGGCCAGACAGGTCGAGGGAAAGAATGGCCTCACCACGGTCCAGGCGCAGGTGCACACGCACGTCAGGGTCGATCTTTTCCACCGACGGGCGCAGGCCTTCGCGGTTGCGCAGCTTGTCGACGATCGCATCCTTGACCTTCAGCGCACCGAAGTGGGTGTTGTCGATGCCCGAGCCATGGCCGCTGAACTCCACCGCCAGGGTGCCGTCGGCTGCCAGGTGGTCGGCCCAGTCAACCGCGTTGACGCCGTCATAAAGGTCGTCCGCGTTCTTCATGGAGAAGCGCTTGAGCACCAGCAGCACCCGGTTGGCAAGGCGCGACCATACGCACAGGCGGTAGGCGGTTTCCATGTCGGCGGCGCCGCGAATGGCCGAGGTGTGCTCACGCACCTCGTCAAGGCCAAGGCCCTTGGCCTCTTCGGCAAGCAGGCTTTCGAGGCCTTTGGGGCAGGTGAGGTAGAGTTCGAAACGGTCCGACATGAGTATTCCAGAGCCTTGGGCTATTTGACTGACGAGGCGACGCATCGCCACGCGATGTTTGCCCGCATGCCTTTCCAGCAGGCGTGCGGGTGGCCTTTTCTGGCACATAAGCGTGCCGCGAAGGGCCGGGCCGCCTGACCGATCTGCGCTCGGCCAAGTGGCAAAGACAGCTTAGATCATCAGGCAGTACAAAAAATTCTGGCGATGGCGGGGCCGGTGTGACCCTTCGTCGCATTTAAAATTATTTCTGTCACCCGCGAGCGACGCTGGCGAAATGACGTCAATGATCAGCAAACCCCGATCATAGCGGGCTAAACCTCAAATAAGGTTAAGTCGCATTTATTTACTTATCCCCTGACCCTATGAAACGTTACGTGCTTATGACAAATCGATCATTCACACCGTGACTCGCATTCGTTAGAACTGGTCTCAGGCCGCTTCGCAACGAGGCGGCACTTTCAGCTCGCCACGCCGGCAGCGAGCGCAAACCGGCAGAAAGACTCTGCCCGGCCTCAGAGAGGCCGACGGGACATTACAGTCAACAAGTGAGGGCAACACCCTATGAGAAGACTTAAGCGTGATCCGTTGGAAAGAGCATATTCACGTGGCTACCAATACGGGGTCACCGGCAAATCCCGCGAACTTTGCCCTTTCAATCTTCCTTCTGTTCGCCAAGCCTGGATCAACGGCTGGCGCGAAGGTCGCGGTGATAACTGGGACGGAATGACTGGCACCGCTGGCATCCATAGACTCAACGAAAATCACGCCGTTGGCTGATCGAGGACACTGAATTCGATTTACCATGCACGCCCCATCCGGGCGGCGGGCGAAGGCCCAGGGGCCCCTTGAAGGGGCCCTTTTTTTGCCTGTCGATTAAACCCGTGGCATTGCCGCGATAGCGTCCACCGCCTCGCGGATCAGTGCCGGCCCCTTGTAAATGAAGCCCGAGTAGATCTGCACCAGGCTCGCCCCGGCGGCGATCTTCTCGGCAGCGTGACGGCCTTCGGTAATGCCACCGGCAGCAATGATCGGCAGCTTGCCGCCCAGCTCGCCTGCCAGCACCTTGACGATGTGGGTGCTCTTCTCGAGCACCGGCGCGCCGGACAGGCCACCCGCCTCGCCACCGTACGGCAGCCCCTCGACACCTTCACGACCCAGCGTGGTGTTGGTGGCGATTACCGCATCCATACCCGATTCCACCAGCGCGGCTGCCACCAGTGCGGTTTCTTCGTCGCTCATGTCCGGGGCAATCTTGATGGCCAGCGGCACGCGCTTGCCATGGGTAGCGGACAGTTGCTCACGGCGCACGGCCAGGGCATCGAGCAGCTGCTTGAGCGAATCACCAAACTGCAGGCTGCGCAGGCCCGGGGTGTTCGGCGAACTGACGTTGACGGTGATGTAGCTGGCGGCGGTGTACACCTTGTCCAGGCAGATCAGGTAGTCATCGACGGCACGCTCGACCGGGGTGTCGAAGTTCTTGCCGATGTTGATGCCCAGCACGCCGCTGTAGCGCGAGGCTCGTACCCGGTCGAGCAGGTTATCGACACCCAGGTTGTTGAAGCCCATGCGGTTGATGATGGCCGTGGCCTCCGGCAGGCGGAACAGCCGTGGCTTGGGGTTGCCCGGCTGCGGGCGCGGGGTGACGGTGCCGATCTCGACAAAGCCGAAGCCCAGCTGGGCAAAACCGTCGATGGCCGCGCCGTTCTTGTCCAGGCCGGCAGCCAGGCCCACCGGGTTGGCGAAGTTCAAGCCCATGACCGTGACCGGCAATGCCGCCGGCTGTTTGCACAGCATGCCGTTGAGACCAAAGCGGCCACCGGCACCAATCAGGTCCAGGGACAGGTCGTGGGAAGTTTCCGGAGAAAGCTTGAACAGCAGCTGGCGGGCCAGGGTATACATGGGCGGACAAGACTCGGGGTGAGTGAGGGGGCGATTATAGCCACCGTGGCGCTGACAGGACAGTAAATCATGGGGCCAGTGCAGCCCTGGCACATCGGTTGCACCGGTTTGGCCCACAGCCTAATCAGTACAGGCGAGGAACCTTGTGAACACTGCACCCCAAGCAACACCCCTGGCCTGGGTCAACGGCAGCGATGCGCCCGAGAAGCCCAGCTTGAACATCGGCTACATGGCCCTGACCGACTGCGCCTCGGTGGTGGTCGCGGCCACTCAGGGCTTCGCCCAGCAACACGGCCTTACCCTCAACCTCAAGCGCCAGGGCTCCTGGGCGGGGCTGCGCGACAAGCTGGTCAGCGGCGAACTGGACGCCGCGCACTGCCTGTATGGCCTGGTCTATGCCGTGCATCTTGGCATCGGTGGCGTACCGGGCAGTGATATGGCGGTGCTCATGGGGCTGAACCAGAACGCCCAGGCCATCAACCTGTCCCCAGCCCTGCAGCGCAAAGGCGTGACCAACCCTGAAGCACTGGCGCGATTGGTGCACCAGCATGGCGCGCGCCTGACCTTCGCCCAGACCTTCCCCACCGGCACCCACGCCATGTGGCTGTATTACTGGCTGGCCAGCCAGGGCATCCACCCACTGCGCGACGTCGACAGCGTGGTGGTGCCGCCGGCACAAATGGCCGCACATATCCAGGCCGGGCGCATCGACGGCTTTTGCGCGGGCGAGCCCTGGGCCGCCGATGCGGTTGCCAAGGGCCAGGGCTTCACCCTTGCCACCAGCCAGTCGATCTGGCCGGACCACCCGGAAAAAGTCCTGGCCTGTGCCCGCCCCTTTGCCGAGCAGTACCCCAACAGCGCTCGCGCCTTGATCAAGGCAATCCTCGCCGCCAGCCGGTTCATCGAGCAAAGCCCGGAAAACCGCCGCAGCACCGCGCAACTGCTCAGTGGCAGCGCCTACCTGGACACGCCGCTGGAGAGCATCGAGCCACGCTTGCTTGGCAACTACCAGGATGGCCTGGGCAACCACTGGCAGGACCGGCATGCCCTGCGCCTGTTCGACCATGGCCGGGCCAACCTGCCGTACCTGTCCGACGGCATGTGGTTCATGACCCAGTTCCGCCGCTGGGGCCTGCTGCGCGAAGACCCCGACTACCTCGGCGTGGCCCGCCAGGTACAGCAGCTGGCCCTGTACAGCGAGGCGGCGCAAAGCCTTGGCGTAGCGTGCCCTTCGCTGCCGATGCGCAGCAGCCTGCTGATCGACGGCACCCGCTGGGACGGCAGCGACCCCTACGGCTACGCCCGCAGTTTCAGCCTGCATGCACTGGGCGAATTGCCCGATGCCCGTGTCGGCGCGTGAGGGGGACCAACATGTTGCGCATCCTGCTGATTGACGACACCCAGCACAAACTCGGCCGCCTCAAGGCGGCGCTGATCGAGGCGGGCTTCGAGGTCACCGAAGCCCCAGGCTTGACCATCGACCTGCCCGCCTGCGTCGAAACGGTGCGCCCGGATGTGGTGCTGATCGACACCGACTCACCCGACCGCGATGTGATGGAACAGGTGGTGCTGGTCAGCCGTGACCAGCCGCGCCCCATCGTGCTGTTCACTGACGAGCACGACCCCGGGGTGATGCGCCAGGCGATCCAGGCGGGCGTCAGTGCCTATATCGTCGAAGGCATCCATGCCGCCCGGTTGCAGCCGATTCTGGATGTGGCCATGGCCCGCTTCGAAAGTGACCAGGCACTGAAGGCACAGTTGGTGGCACGCGACCAGCAACTGGCCGAACGCAAACGCATCGAGCAAGCCAAGGGTTTGCTGATGAAGATGAAAGACTGCAACGAAGAACAGGCCTACACCCTGATGCGCCGCCAGGCCATGAGCCGGCAGCAGAAGCTGATTCAGGTGGCAGAGCAGATCATTGCCATGCACGAAATGCTCGGCTAGCAGCGCAGGCCCTTGTGGGAGCGGCCTTGTGTCGCGATAGGGCTGCGCAGCAGCCCCAGGATTTCAGCTTCGGCACTGAGATTGCCGGGGCTGCTGCGCAGCCCTATCGCGACACAAGGCCGCTCCCACAACGTCCGCGCTGCTCGATATTCCGAATTGGCCCGGCTCTTGCTGATGTATTTGCACCGGTAGCCAACGGCGGTTGCCCCACTTAAATCCCGACAAAGACGTCGCTCTCCCCTCCACCTTCCTGGAGCGGGTAGCGGCGTCTTTTTCGTTCCGTTGCATTGCCGAGTGAGGTGTTCGATGAGTACCAGCTTCTGGAAATCCGGGCATGTGCCCACGCTGTTCGCTGCGTTCCTGTACTTCGACCTGAGCTTCATGGTCTGGTACCTGCTGGGCCCGATGGCGGTGCAGATTGCCGGTGACCTGCAACTCAGTGCACAACAACGGGGCCTGATGGTAGCCATGCCGATCCTGTCCGGGGCGATCCTGCGCTTTGCCATGGGCGTGCTGGTCGACCGCCTGTCACCCAAGACCGCAGGGCTGATCGGCCAGGTGGTGGTCATCGTCGCGCTGGCGGCGGCCTGGCACTTCGGCGTACACAGCTATGAACAGGTGCTGCTGCTGGGCTTGTTCCTCGGCTTTGCCGGTGCTTCGTTCGCCGTTTCGCTGCCGCTGGCGTCGCAGTGGTACCCGCCGCAACACCAGGGCAAGGCCATGGGCATTGCTGGCGCCGGCAATTCCGGCACGGTGTTCGCCGCCCTGCTGGCCCCGGCGCTGGCCGCCGGCTTTGGCTGGAACAATGTGTTCGGCTTTGCGCTGATTCCGTTGACGCTGGCCCTGGTGGTGTTCGCCCTGCTGGCACGCAACGCCCCAGAGCGCCCCAAGCCCAAAGCAATGGCGGACTACCTCAAGGCCCTCGGCGACCGTGACAGCTGGTGGTTCATGTTCTTCTACAGTGTCACCTTCGGCGGCTTCATTGGCCTGGCCAGCGCCCTGCCCGGCTACTTCAGCGACCAGTACGGGCTGAGCCCGGTCACTGCCGGCTACTACACCGCAGCCTGCGTGTTCGCCGGCAGCCTGATGCGCCCCCTCGGCGGCGCCCTGGCCGACCGCTTCGGCGGCATCCGCACCCTGCTGGGCATGTACAGCGTGGCCGCCATCTGCATTGCCGCAGTCGGTTTCAACCTGCCGTCTGCCGCCGCCACACTGGCACTGTTCATCAGCGCCATGCTTGGCTTGGGCGCTGGCAATGGCGCGGTGTTCCAACTGGTGCCACAACGCTTCCGCCAGGAAATCGGCGTAATGACCGGGCTGATCGGCATGGCCGGCGGTATCGGCGGCTTCCTGCTGGCCGCCGGGCTTGGCACCATCAAGCAGCACACCGGCGATTACCAGCTGGGGCTGTGGCTGTTCGCCAGCCTGGGCCTGCTTGCCTGGTTTGGTCTACACGGCGTGAAACAGCGCTGGCGCACCACCTGGGGCTCGGCTGCAGTCACTGCAGCGCGGGTCTGAGGCACGCCCATGAGCCTGCAACTGAGCTTTGCCCAGGCCAGCGCCACCGGGCCGCGCGAGGAAAACCAGGACGCCCTGCGCCTGGTGACCCCGGCGCCAGAGCTGGCCGCCAGCAAGGGCTACCTGTTCGCCCTCGCCGACGGCGTCAGCCAATGCGCCGATGGTGGCCTGGCAGCACGCGCCAGCTTGCAGGCGCTGGCCCTGGACTACTACGCCACCCCCGCCACCTGGAGCGTGGCCCAGGCACTCGACCGCCTGCTGCTGGCACAGAACCGCTGGCTGCGCGCTCAAGGCAGCGGCCAGCCATTGTTGACCACCCTCAGCGCACTGGTGCTGCGGGGCCGGCGCTTCACCCTGGCCCATGTCGGCGACTGCCGTGTGTACCGCTGGCACGCCGGGCACCTGCAGTGCCTGAGCGAAGACCATGTGTGGGACCAGCCTGGCATGCAGCATGTGCTGAAACGCGCGCTGGGCCTGGACCAACATCTGCTGGTGGATTACCTGGAGGGCGAACTGCAGGCAGGTGAGTGCTTTCTGCTACTCAGCGACGGAGTCTGGGCCAGCCTGGGCGACCAGCACATCCAGGCGGTGCTGCGTGAACAGCCCGACCTGCAACTGGCCGTCGACACGCTGGTTGCCAGCGCGCACCTCAATGGCAGCCAGGACAACGCCAGCGCCTTGCTGGTGCAGGTGGAGCAACTGGGCACGGCCAACCTCGGTGACACCCTGGCACAGCTGCAGCAATGGCCGTTACCCGGCCCACTGCGCGAAGGCCAGGTGATCGATGGCTGGCTTACCGAACAGCTGCTGTCGCACAGCCGCCAGTCGCTGCTGTACCGGGTGCGCGACGGCCAAGGTCAAGCCTGGCTGCTCAAGACCCTGCCTGGCGCACGCGAGCAGGAGCCGAAGGCGGCGCAAGGGCTGTTGCTGGAAGAATGGTTCCTGCGCCGGGTCGCTGGCCGACATTTCCCCGAGCTGCATGCAGCCAGCCAGCGCCAACACCTGTACTACGTGATGCGCGAATACCCCGGCCAGACCCTTGCAACGCTACTGGCCGAACACGGCCCGCTGCCCTTGCCACAGTGGCTGGAAATGGCCCGGCAACTGCTGCAGGCGGTCGGCGTGCTGCACCGGCGCAACCTGCTGCATCGCGATATCAAGCCAGACAACCTGCACCTGGGCAGCGATGGCCAGCTGCGCCTGCTGGACTTCGGCCTGGCCTACTGCCCAGGCCTGTCCGAAGACCCGCTGCACGACGTGCCCGGCACGCCCTCGTACATTGCCCCGGAAGCGTTCGATGGCCAACCGCCCAGCCCGCGCCAAGACCTGTATGCCGTGGGCGTGACGCTGTACCACCTGCTGACCGGGCACTACCCGTATGGCGAGGTGGAAGCCTTCCAGCGCCCGCGTTTCGGCCAGCCAGTCAATGCCGCTCGCTACCGCCCCGACCTGCCGGAATGGCTGCAGCACAACTTGCAGCAGGCAGTGGCCGCCGACCCGGCGCAACGCTTCGAAACGGCCGAACACTGGTTGCTGCTGCTTGAACGCGGCGACCGCCAGGAACTGCCCAGCCGGCCACGGCCACTGCTGGAGCGCGAGCCGCTAAAGGTGTGGCGCACCCTGGCCTTGCTGTCTTTGCTGATCAACCTGATTTTGCTGCTCAGCCTGCTAAAAGGCTGAGCGCACCCTGCCGATGAGGAATACCCCGATGAATGCGAAAGTCTGGCTGGTGGGTGCCGGCCCTGGCGACCCTGAACTGCTCACCCTCAAGGCGGTACGTGCCCTGCAGCAAGCCGCCGTGGTGATGATCGACGACCTGGTCAACCCGGCAGTACTGGAACATTGCCCCCAGGCCCGGGTGATCGCCGTGGGCAAGCGCGGCGGCTGCCGCTCCACACCACAGGCGTTCATCCAGCGCCTGATGTTGCGCCATGCACGGCAAGGGCGTTGCGTGGTACGGCTCAAGGGTGGCGACCCGTGTATTTTTGGTCGCGGAGGTGAGGAGGCGCTATGGCTGCAGGGGCATGGCATCGAGGTGGAGCTGGTCAACGGCATCACGGCGGGCCTGGCAGGCGCCACGCAATGCGGCATTTCGCTGACTTCACGCGGTGTCAGCCGCGGGGTGACGCTGGTGACAGCGCACACCCAGGACGACAGCGAGCTGAACTGGACGGCTCTGGCACAGGGCGGGACGACGCTGGTGGTGTACATGGGGGTAGCGCGGCTGGAGCAGGTGCGCCAGGGCTTGCTGGAGGGCGGAATGGCGCCGGGGATGCCGGTGGCGATGATCGAGAATGCCTCGATGCCGCAACAGCGGGAGTGCAGGAGCGATGTATCGGGGATGGTTGAAGATGCGCAGGCGTTTGGCTTGCGTAGCCCAGCGGTGCTGGTGATCGGGGAGGTGGTTGGGCAGCAGATGGCTCAGAACCTGGTAGCAGTCGCCGGGTGATTCACTGCCTGGTACGGCCTCTTCGCGGGTGAGCCCGCTCCCACAGGTACTGCAGTGCTGCTGAAGCGGATGGAGCCCCTGTGGGAGCGGGTTTACCCGCGGAAGGCCGGCACACGCGACACAAAAAACAGGCAAAGAAAAACCCGGCCGAGGCCGGGTTTTTCATGAAGCATCAGGCCAATTACTTGGACTGAGCTTCTACCTGAGCTTCAACGCGACGGTTGACAGCACGGCCTTCTTCGGTGGCGTTGTCAGCAACCGGACGGGTTTCGCCGTAGCCTACCGAGTCAACACGGGTAGATTCTACGCCGTACTGCTGGGTCAGGACTTGCTTGACAGCGTTGGCACGACGCTCGGACAGCTTCTGGTTGTAAGCGTCTGGACCCACGGAGTCAGTGTGACCTTCAACCACGGTGGTGGTTTGTGGGTACTGCTTCATGAAGTCAGCCAGGTTCTTGATGTCGCCGTAGCTGTTAGGCTTGACGACCGACTTGTCGAAGTCGAACTTGACGTCCAGCTCAACACGAACGACTTCGGCAACAGCCGGGCAGCCGTCGGCGTCAACGGTAACGTTGGCCGGGGTGTCTGGGCACTTGTCGACGTTGTCGCAAACGCCGTCGTTGTCGGAGTCGGAGCAAACTTCAGCAACTGGAGCTGGAGCGGCTTCGGCTTGCTTCGGGCTACCGCCGAAGTTCAGACCAACACCAACGCTTGGGGCCCACTCGGTGTCGCCCTGGTCGATGTTGTACTGAGCTTCTACGCCGGCACGGGCGTAGAACATGTCGGTGATGTACCACTTGGCGCCAGCGCCAACGTTGGCGAAGGTGGAGTGGTCACGACCGCCACGGCCGGTCTGGCCCAGCGACTGGTGCGAGAAACCAGCGGAAACGTACGGACGGATGGCGTCATACGGGTTGTTGAAGTGGTAAACGGCGTCCAGGGCGGTGTTCGAGCCCTTGATGTTCTTGCCGTCTTCGCCACGAGCGTTGTGAACTTCGTCGTAACCCAGGCGCAGTTCAACGTCGTCGGTCAGGAAGTAACCGATCGAGCCGCCGAACAGGTTGCCGTCGTTCTTGAAGTCACGCTGGCTGTCGAAGAACTCTTTCTTGTAGAAGCCTTCGACTTCCACAGCGCCTGTGCCTTGTGCCATAGCGCCAATCGAGGTAGCGGCTACGAGCGAACCAATGGCCAAGCCCAAGGTGTTTTTCAATTTCATCCGTTAAATCCCCATCTGGTGATAGTTAAGCAGTCCCACCACAAACAAGGGGGACAACTCGACGGCAAGTCTAGCAGAACTCGCCGGTTCGTTAGAGATATTTGCACGCCACTAAGTTTCATCAAGGCCGGCAAATTTCTCACGAAGCTTGTCTAGCGCGCGTTTGTAACGCATTTTCGTCGCGCTCAGGCCCATGTGCATGATGTCTGCAATTTCCTGAAATTCAAGCTCTGCGACAAAACGCAGCACCAGAATTTCCCGGTCAATCGGGTTCACATGCACCAGCCACTTGTCCAGGCCGCCTTTTTCTTCCGGCTTCGGGGCCTTGTCTTCGGACGCCTCTTCGATAGGGTCCAGACTCAAGGCATCCATCAACCGGCGTTTACGGCGCTCCTTGCGGTACTGGGTGATGCACTCGTTGTAGGTGATGCTGTAGAGCCAGGTCTTGAACTTGGATTTACCCTCGAAGTTCTTCAGCCCGTACAGCACCTTGAGCATCACTTCCTGACAGACATCGTCCGCGTCACGGTCGTTCCCCAAATAACGCGCACAGACGTTGAACAGGGTCCGCTGGTAGCGCCGCATGAGCTCCTCATAGGCGCGGGTAACGTGGTACAGCTCCTCATGCGAACGCGCCACCAACTCTTCATCGGTGAGCTCGCGGGGGTCATAACGCATGGGCGGCGAATGAACTTTATTCAAAACGGATCTGGCCGACAGTCAGGTCAATGTCGCCGCGCGACCCCATGGGTCGAATTTCGCGGCGGCATACATTAACAGCTTTTGTGCGGTTAGCGGCTATTGACGCGCTGCTCAAGCAACTCGCGATTGGACAGCGACACCAGTTCGCCATCATCGGTGAGCAGCGTTGTCTTGACCGTGCCGATTTCCTCGATATGCCCTTCGACCTCTCCAATCCGCACCTGCTGGCCGACCTGGTAGAGCTCGCGCACGTAAATGCCCGCCAGGATCTGCCCGGCGATTTCACGGCTGCCAAGGCCCATGGCCAGGGCTACCGCCAGACCAACGGTAATCAGTCCGATGACGATCACGTGGTTCAGCAGGTCGGTTTTCACCTCCAGCTGGCTGATGGCGACCGAGATGCTGATGATGATCACCAGGCCCTGGGTGATACGCCCAAGGCCTGCCGAATACTCCAGGCCGATGCCCTCGGCGGCGCCGCGCACCAGGCCGTTGGCCACCTGTGCCAGCAGTACGCCAACCAGCAATACCAAGGCCGCGCCGAATACTTTTGGCAAGTACAGGGCGAGCATGTCGAGGGTGGCCGAAACCCGCTCCAGGCCCAGCGACTCAGCGGCCGAGACGAGGAAGATGAGCAGCACGAACCAGTAGACGATCTTGCCGATCAAGGTCGAGATCGGCACCTGGATGCCGACCCGGCCGAGCATCTTGGTGAGGCCGGTGCCGGCCATCAGGCGGTCCAGGCCAAGCTTGGCCAGCAGTTTGGACAACAGCGTGTCGAGCAGCTTGGCCACCACGAAACCGAGCAGCACCACGACCAGCGCGCCGAACAGGTTGGGGATGAAGTTCGCTACCTTGGTCCAAAGGGCGGTCATCGCGGTGACCAGGCTCTGGGTCCAGAGATCGAGTTCCATATTCAATCGGCCTTATCTGCTTTGCTGCCGGTGGCAGCGTTGCGGGAAGAGTGTCGACGCACCGGCGCGACATGCGCCGAGCCATTATTGACGGCAATCAGCAGCGCCTGGCACCAGCGGCCAAGCAGGCTGAACAGATCGCCCGCGCCAACCTGGCGGTTGGCGGTTTTCAGCACGCGACCCAGGCAGGCGGCGTCATCCCGGTCATCGCGGTCATTGCCGGAGGGTGACGCCTTGAGCAGGTCACGCAGGGATTCTTCAAACGGATCGTGCATGGGCACCTCGCGCAGTGTCAGCAAGAGACGAGATGGCCGGGCGACGGGTCACACATCCGATTGGGACGAATGTTTCAAAATGAACACCTAGACCCATCGCAACCGCCGGAACATCCACCACTGCCCCACCGCCAGCCCCAGCACGACGATGCAGGCGAACAGGAAGCCATAGGGGTTTTCTGCCCCCGGTATGCCGCCGACATTGATGCCCAGCAGCCCGGTAACGAAACTCATGGGCAAGAAGATGCAGGTGATGATGCCAAAGCGGTACATGGTGCGGTTCATCCGCTCGCTGCGCCGGCGGTCTTCGCTTTCCAGCACCAGCGCGGCACGCTCGCGGGTCAGTTCCAGCTCTTCGAGGTAGCGGATCAGGCTGTTGTTCAGCTCGTTCCAGTAATCGGCATCGGCATCGGCAAACCAGCTCCATTTGCTGCGCGACAGCTGGGCGTAGATATCCCGCTGCGGGGCCAGAAACCGCCTCAGCCCCGCTGCACGCCGGCGGATCTGCTGCAGGCTGCCGTTCTCCGGGGTGTACCGTTCGTCGGCTTCGACCTTTTCTTCCTCCAGGTCGACCAGTTCGGACAGGTCGCTGACCAGGCCCTGGACCTTTTCGGTCAGCAGTTCGCCCATCAGCAGCAACAGCTCGGAAGCCGACTTCGGCCCCCTGCCCTGCTCCAGCAACTGAAGCATCTCGTCACTGGCGCGCAATGGCCGCAAGCGCAGTGAGATGACCCGCTGCGCCTGCGCGAAGATGCGCACCGAGACCATGTCTTCGGGCTCTGCGCCCGGGTTGAGGTTGACCCCACGCAAAAACAGCAACAGCTGTTCGTCAGCCATGGGCAGCAGGCGCGGCCGGGTGTTTTCTTCCAGCAGCAGCTCGCAGGCGAACTCGCTCAGGCCGCTGTCATGCAGCAGCCAGGTGCGGGTTTGTGGATGGCTGCGGTCCCAGTGCAGCCACAGGCTCTGCTCCGGTTGCAGCTGCAGGTCGTCCAGTTCGGTACGGGCAATCGAGCGCGCGCCGCCTTTACCATCGAGCACCAGGGCATGCACCAGCCCCCACTGCGCGTTGTCTTCCTCGAACATCAAAGCTCCATCAGCGCGTGCGGCGCATCACTCCGGCATTTTCAGCGGGCTTGGCGAGACCAGCACGCCATTGTTGTCGGCATACACGTACTCGCCCGGGCGGAAGGTCACACCGGCGAAGGTCACCGCCACGTTGAGGTCGCCGATGCCGCGCTTGTCGGTTTTCATCGGGTGGCTGGCCAGGGCCTGTACGCCGACGTCGGTCTGGATCAATACGTCTACGTCACGCACGCAGCCGTAGATCACCAGGCCTTCCCAACCGTTCCTGGCGGCCTTTTCGGCGAGCATGTCGCCCAGCAGCGCGCGGCGCAGCGAGCCACCGCCGTCGACTACCAGCACCTTGCCCTTGCCGTCGAGTTCGACCTGCTCCTTGACCAGCGAGTTGTCCTCGAAGCACTTGATGGTGACGATCTGGCCACCGAACGAGTCGCGGCCGCCGAAATTGCTGAACATCGGTTCCAGCACTTGTACCAGGTCCGGGTAGGCGTCACACAGGTCGGGCGTTACGTAATGCTGCATGGGAGGCTCCTGTCAGTCACAACGAAAGCGGGTATCGGCCAAGGCTACACCTAGGAGGCTGTCGCAGTCACCAAGGACCAAACGGTCATCTTTAGCCTGTGCGGGCCTCTTCGCGGGTGAACCCGCTCCCACAGGGATATCACAAGACTTCAGTGCTGTGAAATCCCTGTGGGAGCGGGTTCACCCGCGAAGAGGCCCGCACAGCTAATGCAGGGTCAGCTGGCTGGCAATGGCTCTACCGCCACAGTGGACGCATGCACCGGCAACAGCGGGTTGCGCAACCAGCGCTCCACCAGCGGCCACACCTGCACCTGGGCAGCCTTGCTCACCAGCATGTCGACATGGCCGAAGGCGTCGAAGCCTTCTTCACGCCCCAGCCGCAGGAACTGCTTGCGCTCCCCCCCCAACTGCTCAAACAGCTTGCGGCAGGCCCACACCGGGTCCTGGAAGTCCCCCGCGCCGGCCACCGCCAGCAGCGGCACATCCACCTCTGCCAGCCCCGCCCACCAATCGTTCTGCTTGTCGCCAAAGCGCCCGAACAGGCCGTGCCAGCGCATGCTCTCCAGCGCCAGGCCGATCGGCTCGTCCTCCGGCCCACGCTTGAAACGTGGCCCGGAAATCTGCCCCCAGCGCTTGAGCACCAGCTTCGCGCCCCAGGCCAGCGGTGGCACTTTCAGCGGCCAGTAGACGCGGCTGATCTGGGTACCGAACAGCGCAACGCTGGCCACCTCCCCGGCAGCAAGAAAGCCACCACCCAAGGCTGCCGCCAGGGTAGTGCCGCCCAGGGAATGGCCAATCCAGTGGGGCGCCTGGCCCGACTGCTCGCGCACGAACGCGGCAATCAGCGGCAGGTCATCACGGGCATAGGCGGCTACGTTGTTGTGCTGCCAGGCGTGGTTACGTGGCGACAGGCCGTGGCCGCGCATTTCCGGGATCCACACATCGAAACCGGCACGGGCGAGATAGGCACCCAGGCCAATCCCTTTGGGCGAGTACCAGAAACGCCGATTGGAAAAACTGCCGTGCAGGAGAATGACCGGCACACCCTGAGGCTGGCCCTGATCGGCCAGCCCCAGACGGGTAAGGGCAAGCTCGACGCTAGGGTCAGGGCCATTGCCGGCCTTGATCCGGTACACGTCTTCGCTGAGGTCGCCGCGGCGCTCGGCACTGAGCAGGGCCACGGGAAATAGAATGCTGCTGCTTTGCATAAGGTTGCTTGGTGCACAAAAAAGGGCGGGAACCATTACTGGAACACGCCCTGGAAAAAACCAGGCGGGGGTACGCCAGACGTCCCCCCGCGTTTTACCACGTCAGGCTGCGCCCTGGCCCTCGGCCAGGAAGAACCAGGTTTCAAGTACCGAGTCCGGGTTCAGCGACACGCTTTCGATGCCCTGCTCCATCAGCCACTTGGCCAGGTCCGGGTGGTCCGATGGGCCCTGACCGCAGATGCCGATGTACTTGCCGGCCTTGTTGCACGCGGCAATGGCGTTGGCCAGCAGCTTCTTCACCGCAGGGTTACGCTCGTCGAACAGGTGGGCGATGATGCCCGAGTCACGGTCCAGGCCCAGGGTCAGCTGGGTCAGGTCGTTGGAGCCGATCGAGAAGCCGTCGAAGTACTCAAGGAATTCCTCAGCCAGAATGGCGTTGGACGGCAGTTCGCACATCATGATCACGCGCAGGCCGTTGTCGCCACGCGACAAGCCGTTTTCGGCGAGCAGGTCGACGACCTGGCTGGCTTCGCCCAGGGTACGCACGAACGGTACCATGATCTCGACGTTGGTCAGGCCCATCTCGTTGCGTACACGTTTCAGTGCACGGCACTCGAGCTCGAAGCAATCACGGAACGACTCGCTGATGTAACGCGAAGCACCGCGGAAGCCCAGCATCGGGTTTTCTTCTTCCGGCTCGTACAGTTTGCCGCCGATCAGGTTGGCATACTCGTTGGACTTGAAGTCCGACAGGCGCACGATGACCTTTTTCGGGTAGAAGGCCGCAGCCAGGGTGCTGATGCCTTCTACCAGCTTCTCGACGTAGAAGCCGACCGGGTCGCTGTAGCCGGCAATACGCTTGTCGACGCTGTCCTTGAGCTCTGGCGGCAGGCCTGCGTAGTTGAGCAGCGCCTTGGGGTGCACACCGATCATGCGGTTGATGATGAACTCCAGGCGCGCCAGGCCGACACCGGCGTTGGGCAGCTGGGCAAAGTCGAATGCACGGTCGGGGTTGCCGACGTTCATCATGATCTTGAACGGCAGCTCCGGCATGGCATCAACCGAGTTCTGCTTGATGTCGAAGCCCAGCTCGCCTTCAAAGATGAAGCCGGTGTCGCCTTCGGCGCAGGACACGGTCACACCCTGGCCGTCTTTCAGCAGCTGGGTGGCATTGCCGCAACCGACCACGGCCGGAATACCCAGCTCACGGGCGATGATCGCCGCGTGGCAGGTACGGCCGCCGCGGTTGGTAACAATGGCACTGGCGCGCTTCATCACCGGTTCCCAGTCCGGGTCGGTCATGTCGGAGACCAGCACGTCGCCCGGCTGGACCTTGTCCATTTCCGATACGTCGTTGATCACGCGCACCTTGCCGGCGCCGATGCGCTGGCCGATGGCGCGGCCTTCGACCAGTACGGTGCCTTTTTCTTTCAGCAGGTAGCGTTCCATGACGTTGGCGCTGGAACGGCTTTTCACCGTTTCCGGGCGTGCCTGCACGATGTACAGCTTGCCGTCGTCACCGTCTTTGGCCCACTCGATGTCCATCGGGCGCTGGTAGTGCTGCTCGATGATCATGGCCTGCTTGGCCAGTTCGTTTACTTCTTCGTCGCTCAGGCAGAAGCGCGCACGCTCGGCACGGTCGACTTCGACGGTCTTGACCGAACGGCCGGCCTTGGCTTCTTCACCATAGACCATCTTGATCGCCTTGCTGCCCAGGTTGCGACGCAGGATGGCCGGGCGGCCGGCCTGCAAGGTTTGCTTGTGCACGTAGAATTCGTCAGGGTTGACCGCACCCTGCACCACGGTTTCGCCCAGGCCGTAGGCGCCGGTGATGAACACCACGTCGCGGAAGCCCGACTCGGTGTCGAGGGTGAACATCACGCCTGCTGTGCCGGTTTCGGAGCGGACCATGCGCTGCACGCCGGCCGACAAGGCGACCAGCTTGTGGTCGAAGCCCTGGTGCACGCGGTAGGCGATGGCGCGGTCGTTGAACAGCGAGGCGAACACTTCCTTGGCCGCGCGGATCACGTTGTCGACGCCACGGATGTTGAGGAAGGTTTCCTGCTGGCCGGCGAACGAGGCGTCCGGCAAGTCTTCGGCGGTGGCCGAGGAACGCACGGCAACGGCCATGTTGTCGTTGCCAGCGGCCATTTCGGCGAAGGCGGTTCGGATTTCCGAATCCAGACGCGCAGGGAACTCGGCTTCCATGACCCACTGGCGGATTTGTGCGCCGGTTTTGGTCAGGGCATTGATGTCATCCACGTCGAGCGCGTCGAGCGCGGCGTGAATCTTGTCGTTCAGACCACTCTGTTCGAGAAAATCGCGGTACGCCTGCGCCGTAGTGGCAAAGCCGCCCGGCACCGATACACCAGCACCGGCAAGGTTGCTGATCATCTCGCCCAGGGATGCGTTCTTGCCCCCCACATGCTCTACATCATGGACGCCGAGCTTATCGAGGGAAACTACGTACTCTACCAAGGTGATCTCTCCACTAACTGTGTTGGAAAAGCTCAAAAAGGCGCCCGCCTGTCTTCGGTGACTTGGCCGGGCGTTTGTGGCCTGTACCTGGAAAATAAGTGAGAATGCCGACAGCCGCATTCGGCAAACCGAACTTATCATATCCAAGAATCGTCATCAGCTTAAGGCCCAGATCGCAAATGAAACGAACCGCGTTCTTCATCTCCGACGGCACCGGTATCACTGCCGAAACCCTGGGCCAGAGTTTGCTCGCGCAATTCGAGAGCATTCCGTTCAACAAATTCACCCGTCCGTACATCGATTCGCCAGACAAAGCGCGGACCATGGTCCAGCAAATCAACGCTGCGGCCGAGCGTGACGGGGTGCGCCCGATCATCTTCGACACCATCGTCAACCAGGACATCCGGGAGATCCTGGCGACGTCGAACGGCTTCATGATCGACATCTTTTCTTCGTTTTTATCCCCGCTAGAGCAGGAATTGACCGCCCATTCGTCGTATTCCGTGGGCAAATCGCACTCGATCGGCGGCAATTCCAACTACATGGAACGCATCGAGGCGGTGAATTTCGCCCTGGACAACGACGACGGTGCGCGCACCCACTACTACGACAAGGCCGACCTGATTCTGGTGGGTGTGTCACGCTGCGGCAAGACCCCCACCTGCCTGTACATGGCCATGCAGTTCGGCATCCGCGCCGCCAACTACCCGTTGACCGAAGATGACATGGAGCGCCTGCAACTGCCTGCGGTGCTGAAAAAGCACCACAGCAAGCTGTTCGGCCTGACCATCGACCCAGATCGCCTCACCGCCATCCGCCACGAGCGCAAGCCCAACAGCCGCTATTCCAGCTTTGCCCAGTGCGAGTTCGAAGTGCGCGAGGTAGAGAGCCTGTTCCGCCGGGAGAACATTCCCAACATCAATTCCACGCATTTTTCGGTGGAAGAGATTTCGGCGAAGATCCTGGTTGAAAAAGGGGTGGAACGTCGGTTCAAGTAAGCCTGTACCGACCTCTTCGCGGGTAAACCCGCTCCCACAGGGACCTCACTGCACTCAAGCCTTGTGATACCCCTGTGGGAGCGGGTTTACCCGCGAAAGGGCCAGCCCAGGAATACAAAAAAGCCCCGGCATTGCTGCCGGGGCTTTGTTTTACCTCACAATAAGGATCAGGACGGCACCACCGTCGCCTGCCCGCTCATGGCCAGGTCGACCAGCTCGCGGTTGGCCACCGCGTACATCGCATAGTCGGTGCCGGTGGCATTGCGCAGGTCGTCCAGCATGGCACGCCAGCGCTCGACCATTACCCGGTGCTGCTCGGCCCACAGCGCCACACGGGCGTCCATGTCATCCGGCGCATCGGCCATCTGCAAGACCGAGATGGTGATTGCCCGCTGCTGCAGGTCGATATCGTCGCGGAAGGCTTCGCGGGCCAGCGCCTGCCAGTTGTTCTCCACCGGCAAGTTGCTGATTTCCTGCAGGTACCAGGTCAGGTCCAGCGAACTGCCCACGGCGAAGAACGCCTTCGCCACCTGGGCCGGGTCGTGACCGGTGACGTCGGCCGCTTCGATGATCGGCAGCAGGGTGTACAGGTGGCTGGTACCCGCCACCATGCGCGCCAGCAGTTCTGGCACACCGGCGTCGACAAAGCCCTGGTAGCGCACCATCCAGCGTTCGCGGGTCGGGCCTTCGAGCAGCTCATCAAGCTTGAGCCCCAGTTGCGCGATCTTCGGCCCGAAGTGCGCGGTATCACGCCCGGCGTCCTGCTCGTTGCGGCGGCTGCGCAGGAACCAGCGCGTGGCACGGCGGCCCAGGCGCATCAGTTCGTCCATCAGAGTCAGCTGGACTTCTGCCGGCACCTGGTAGTCCAGTGCCTCGATCTGGCGGAACCAGTGCGGCAGGTGGAAGATGTCGCGCACGATCACATAGGCCCCGGCCACGTTGGCCGGGCTCATGCCAGTCGACTCCTTCAGGCGCTGGACGAAGGTGATGCCCATGTTGTTGACCAGGTCGTTGGCGATCTGGGTGCTGACAATTTCGCGCTTCAGGCGGTGGCGGCGCATGGAGTCGGCAAACTTGCTCACCAGCGACGGCGGGAACGCGGTTTCCATGTCGCGGGTCAGGTAGTCGTCGTCCGGCACCAGCGACTTCAGCAGCTGTTCCTTGAGGTCGATCTTGCTGTACGAAATCAGCACCGACAGCTCGGCACGGGTCAGCCCATGGCCAGCAGCCAGGCGTTCGGCCAGTTGCTCTTCGGACGGCAGGAACTCGATGGCGCGGTCCAGCTTGCCACGGGCTTCCAGGTCGGCCATCAGGCGCTTGTACTCGGCAATCCGCTCACGGGCACGGCGCGCGGCCAGCGACAGCGCCTGGGTCTGCTTGTAGTTGTTGCCCAGCACCAGGCCGGCCACTTCATCGGTCATGCTACCGAGCAGCTGGTTGCGCTGCTTCTCGGTCATGTCGCCACCCTGCACCACTTCGTTGAGCAGGATCTTGATGTTGACCTCGTGGTCGGAGCAGTCCACGCCGCCGGCGTTGTCGATGAAGTCGGTGTTGGTGGCGCCGCCGTTCAGGCCGAACTCGACCCGGCCAAGCTGGGTCATGCCCAGGTTGCCGCCCTCGCCCACCACTTTGCAGCGCAGTTCGTTGCCGTTGACCCGCAGCGCATCGTTGGCCTTGTCGCCGACATCGGCGTGGCTTTCGGTGCTGGCCTTCACGTAGGTACCAATGCCGCCGTTCCACAGCAGGTCGACCGGTGCCTTGAGCAGCGCGTTGAGCAGCTCGGTCGGGGTCAAGCGGTCAGCTTCGATGGCGAAGCGCTCTTTCATCTGTGGGCTGATGGCGATGCTTTTGGCACTGCGCGGGAAGATCCCGCCGCCTTCGGACATGATGCTGGTGTCGTAGTCGCTCCAGGCCGAGCGCGGCAGGTCGAACAGGCGCTTGCGCTCGGCAAAGCTGGACGCAGGCTCCGGGTTCGGGTCAATGAAAATGTGCAGGTGGTTGAAGGCCGCCACCAGTTGCAGCTTGTCGGACATAAGCAGGCCGTTACCGAATACGTCGCCGGCCATGTCGCCCACTCCGATCACGGTGATCGGGTCTTCCTGCACGTTGATGCCGCGCTCGCGGAAGTGGCGCTGCACGCCCACCCAGGCGCCACGTGCGGTAATGCCCATCTTCTTGTGGTCGTAACCGGCCGAACCGCCCGAGGCAAAGGCGTCGCCCAGCCAGAAGCCGTAGTCGATGGCGATGCCGTTGGCGATGTCGGAGAAGGTTGCCGTGCCTTTGTCGGCCGCCACCACCAGGTACGGGTCGTCATCGTCATGGCGCACCACGTTGGCCGGTGGCACCACGCCGCCGTCCTTGAGATTGTCGGTGATGTCGAGCAGGCCGGAAATGAAGATTCGGTAGCACGCCACGCCCTCGGCGGCGATCTCGTCACGGCCGCCACCCAGTGGCAGGCGGCGCGGCAGGAAGCCGCCCTTGGCGCCAACCGGCACGATGACCGAGTTTTTCACCTGCTGGGCTTTTACCAGGCCCAGTACTTCGGTTCGGAAGTCTTCCTCGCGGTCGGACCAGCGCAGGCCGCCACGGGCGACGTTGCCAAAGCGCAGGTGCACGCCCTCGACGCGCGGTGAATAGACGAAGATCTCGAACTTGGGCACCGGCTTGGGCAGTTCGGGGATCAGCTTGGGGTTGAACTTGAAGCTGAAGTACGACTTGTTCTGGCCGTTGGCGTCCGGTTGGTAGAAGTTGGTGCGCAGGGTGGCCTTGATCAGGTCCAGGTAGCGGCGCAGGATGCGGTCTTCGTTGAGTACCTGCACGTCGTCCAGGGCGGTCAAAATCGCTTGTTCCAGGCGCTGCTGCTTGTCGTCCAGGTCGTCCTGGGTAAGCTTGCGTGCCAGGTAGAAGCGGGTCTTGAACAACCGGGTCAGCTCGCGGGCGATGTCGGTGTGGTTGTTCAGGGTGCTGGCAATGTAGCCTAGGTCAAAGCCCAGACGGATTTGCTTCAGGTAACGGGCGTAGGCGCGCAGCAGCGCCACGTCACGCCATGGCAGCCCGGCGGTGAGCACCAGGCGGTTGAAGGCGTCGTTCTCGGCATCGCCGCCCACGATGTGGATGAAGGCGTCCTGCAGGGTGTCGTTGAGCTGCTGGATATCCAGGCTCAAGCCCTCGCTGTAGGTGAAGGCGAAGTCATGGATCCAGTACTCGCGGCCATTGGCATGGCGCAGGCGGTACGGGAACTCGCCAAGCACGCGCAGGCCGAGGTTTTCCAGGATCGGCAGCACATCAGACAACGCCAGTGGCGTATCGGCATGGTACAGCTTGCAGTGCAGGATGCGCTCGCCAACCTGGGTCAGCGGCTGGTAGAAGCTCATTGCCAGCGGCTTGCTTTCCGACAGGTTCAGCACGTGTTGCAGGTCGACCACTGCCGAGTGCGCGGCGAAGCGCTCACGGTAGCCGGCCGGGAAGCCTTTGGGGAAATCGGCCAGGATGTTGGTGCCCTGGGCTTCGCCGAAGTTCTCGACCACCAGCGTCGAGTAGTCGTCGTGCCACGAGCGGCAGGCCTGGATTACTTCACGCTCCAGCTGCTGCGGGTCGATGTCGATGCGGTTTTTCGGGTCTACCCGCAAAATCAGCTGCACGCGTGCCAGCACCGATTCGGAGAAGAAGGTCCAGAACTCGCAGTCGCTGGCCTTCAGGCGCTCCATCAGCACTTGCTGAATCTTCTGCCGCACTTCGGTGGAGTAGATTTCCCGCGGCACATAGGCCAGGCAGTAGCAGAAGCGGCCGTACGGGTCCTTGCGCAGGAACACGCGGATCTTGTTGCGTTCCTGGATCTGCACGATCGCCATGACGGTGGTGAACAGCTCGTCGATCGGCGTCTGGAACAGGTCGTCGCGCGGCAGCACTTCCAGTACCTGGGCCAGTTCCTTGCCCAGGTGGGCCTTGGCGTCGAAGCCCGAGCGGCGCTCGACTTCAGCCACCTTCACGCGGATATACGGAATGGCATGCACGCTTTCGCCATACACCGACGAGGTGTACAGGCCCATGAAGCGGTGTTCCTTGATGACTTTGCCGTCGGCGTCCAGCTGGCGGATCGACACGTAGTCCGGGTAGGCCGGGCGGTGTACACGGCTGGGCAGCGCAGCCTTGGCAAACGACAGCAGCAGCGGTTCGTTGAGGTAGGCCACGGCGTAGTCTTCGATGCGCAGCTCTTCGGCCGTCAGGCCCACGCGCAGGCGGCGCGGCAGGCCGAGGAACGACTGCTCGTCGTAGACCATCTGGCCGCCGTCGGCGTCGCCCTTGACGGTGAATTCTTCATAGCCCAGGAAGGTGAAATGGTTGTCCAGCAACCACTCCAGGAACGCTTTGACCTCGCCCTTCTCGTTCTGGGCTGGGCCAAAGGCGGTCTGTTCAACCTGCGCCACCACTTCACGCAGCTTGGCCTTCATCGGTTCGAAGTCGGCCACAGCCACCCGCACCTCGGCCAACACCTGCTCGATCTCGCGGGTCAGCACGGTCAGCTCGGCAGCATTGGCGCAGCGGTCGATCTCCAGGTACATCAGCGACTCATGGCGCACACCTTCGCCCTGGGTGCCCTTGGGCAGCAGTTCCAGCAGCTCGCCCTTGGCGCCACGGCGCACGCTGAGCACGGTGGTCTGCAGGGTGTGGATGCTGTAGCCGCGGCGGTTGAGCTCGGTGCGCACCGAGTCGACCAAAAACGGCAGGTCGTGGTGCAGCACTTCGACCACGGTATGGGTCGACTGCCAGCCGTTGCGTTCGTAATCGGGGTTGTACACGCGTACTTGCGGGTATTCGGGGTCGAAACGCTCGATGATGCGCCAGGCTGACAGAGTGCAGCCGGCCAGGTCGGAAAGCCTGCGCTGGGTGAGTTCGTCCAGAGAGATGATGCCAAAGAACTGCTCGGCGAACAGCGCCACTTGTGGCAGGGACTGCTCGCTGATGTGCTGCGCCAGGGCCGCTTGCAGTTGATGCTGGAAGTCGGCTTTGCTGGCTGCGGTGAAGAACGCCATCTGTGGTACTCCGCTTGGGCTTTGTAATAGTTGAAGCGTCGCTGCGTGCGCCGTGTACGGATCAACGATAGCCAACCCGTGGCATGGCGGACGGTAAAACCAGGCGTTGAACGTGCGCGGGCACGCCCAGGGCTCGCCGAAGCTTAACGACTGATCGGTCATCAACGCTTGCAGCGCTGCGACAATTTCGGTCAAGGGGCGGTAACTTTACGTTTATGCCTGTACGCAAGACTGTCAGAATTCCCTTCCGTTTCCTTTGATCCGAGCCTGCTCATGCAAATCAACACCGCCCTGCTGTTCGCCACCCCTTGCGATGACGAGGAAGACAACATGGCGACCCTGTGCTGCCACAGCGACAAGGGTCAGATGTTCCTGCTTACCCGCTACCCCGACGAAGACACCGTGGACCTGACCCTGGATGACGAGCCGTCGACGCTGGACGGGCTGAAGGTGACGCTGAGTGCCAAGCGCCTGCTGATCGAAGTGGCGGCCGGCGACCAGGATGCGCTGAAGGGGGACGAGGTGCTGGAGATCAACCTCACCAGCGACCTGAGTGACATGGACGAAGTGAAGCAAACCCTGGAAAACATCCTGACCGGGACCGGGACCTTCGTCTGCGAACTCTGAACCCCAGATTTCACATAGGGCCCACCTGTGTTGCCTGTACCGGCCTCATCGCCGGCAAGCCAGCTCCCACACCGAACACCTCTGCCTCAAGCCATGTGCAGTACCTGTGGGAGCTGGCTTGCCGGCGATGAGGCCGGTACAGGCAGCACAAAACCCCTTAGGAGAGTCAGGCGCTAGCGCAATGCTGCCTGCATTTCTTGCGCCTGCACCCGCAGCGCCTCGCAAAACGGCTCCACCGCGGCCGATGCCGGCCGGTGGTCGGGGCGTATCAGCATGACCTGGTAGGGCACCGACACCCGCAACCTGCGGATCGGCAAGCCGCCCTGGGCCGCCTCCAGGCCGCTCAGCGGGTTGATGATCGCCACCCCAAGGCCTTGCCTGACCATGGCGCACACCGAGGCGGCACTGGTGGTCTCGATTACCGTGCGGCGGTTCACCCCCGCCGCGCGAAAGTGCTGGTCCAGGCGCTGGCGGTAGGTGTCCAGGCTGGCCAGGTTGATGAAGTCGACCTCGTGAAAATCGCTCAGTTCCAGCTCGGCCTTGGCCTGCAACGGGTGATGCTGGGGCAGCACGCACACCATGTTGGCGCTGAACAGCAGTTCACCATAAGCGCCGCGCGGTATCTGCTCGATTTCGGTCAGGCCAAGGTCATGCTGCTGGGCAACCAGTGACTCCTCCAGCAACGGCGATTCCTGCGCCACGATGCTCACGCTCACGCCACGGTGCTGCTGATGGAAGCGCTGGCAGGCCTTGGGCAGCAAGGTCTGGGAGAACAGCGGCAGGCAGGTGATGGCCAGCCGCCCCTGCTCGAAATTGCGGATGGCCTGGGCAAAGCGATCAATGCGCTCCAGCCCGACGTAGGCACGCTCGACCTCTTCGATCAACAGCAGCGCCTGGGCCGTCGCCACCAGGCGCCCACCCTCGCGCTCGAACAAGTTCAGGCCAGTTACCTGCTCCAGGCGCGCCAATTCGCGGCTGACAGTGGGCTGCGAGGTGAACAGCAGGCGCGCCGCCCCGGTGACACTGCCAGCGGCCATGATGGCGCGGAACACTTCGATGTGGCGGACGGACAGTTTCACGGCAATACCCGGTCAGTCGACAATGGGCATATCAGATATGAATGACCGACAGAAAAATAGCTATTTTTCTGAATTCCCGCTTTGATTCATCCTCGCGGCCTTCCTCATACGAGTAGCGCCACCATGACCGCACCCTTCACCCTTCTGGCCGAGGCGGTTCGCCAGCACGGCTCGCCGCTGTGGGCGTACGACGCCAGCACCATCGCCGAGCGTGTCGAGCAGTTGAACGTATTCGACACCGTACGCTTCGCCCAGAAAGCCAACCCTAACCTGCATGTGCTACGCCTGATGCGCGCCCATGGCCTGGTGCTGGACGCCGTGTCGCTGGGCGAGATGGAGCGGGCCTTCGCCGCGGGTGCGAGCGTGGACGGTGACCCTGCCGGCGTGGTGCTGACCTGCGACGCGCTGGACCGGCCAACCCTGGAGCGGGTGGTGGCAGAAAAGATTGAAGTCAATGCCGGCTCCATCGACATGCTGCGCCAACTGGGTGAACGCTCGCCCGGCCACCGCGTGTGGGTCCGCATCAACCCGGGCTTCGGCCATGGCCACAGCCGCAAGACCAACACCGGCGGCGAAAACAGCAAGCACGGCATCTGGCACGAGGAACTGGACGAGGCCCTCGCGTGCATCAAGGCCCATGGCCTGCACCTGGTGGGTGTGCACATGCACATTGGTTCCGGGGTGGACTACCAGCACCTGGAACAGGTGGCTCGCTCGATGATCGAGCTGATCGGTCGCCTGGGCGTGGACATCGAGGCGTTCTCCATCGGCGGCGGGCTGTCCACCCCTTACCGCAGCACCGACAAGCCGGTCGACCTGCAACGCTACGCCCAGACCTGGGCGGTGGCGCGCAAGGAAATCGAAGCGATGCTGGGCCACCCCGTGCGCATGGAAATCGAACCAGGGCGCTTCCTGGTGGCGGAGTCTGGCTACCTGGTGGCCGAAGTGCGTGCCGTCAAGCAAGTGGGCCGCAATACCTTCGTCATGATCGACGCCGGCTTCAACGACCTGATGCGGCCGGCGATGTACGGCGCTTACCACGGCATGACCCTGCTCGACGCCAACGGCCAGCCGGTGGACCGCCCACGGCAGCCGACTGTTGTGGCCGGGCCATTGTGCGAATCGGGTGACGTGTTCACCCAGGATGACCAGGAACTGACCCCGCAGGACCTGCCCCAGGCTCAGGTGGGCGACCTGCTGGTGATTCATGATGCCGGCGCTTATGGTGCATCGATGTCGTCGAACTACAACAGCCGGCCGTTGCTGCCGGAGTTCCTGATCGAAGACGGGACGCTGCGGGTGATTCGCCGGCGGCAGACGGTGCAGGACCTGCTAGAGCTGGAAGCGGGTTTCTAGCCATCGCATCAATGAGGGCTGCCTTGCAGCCCATCGCCGGCAAGCCAGCTCCCACAGGTATATCGCAAACCTCAAGCGTTGCGCGCCCCAGTGGGAGCTGGCTTGCCGGCGATGGGCCGCAACGCGGCCCCAATGTCACAAACCCTGCTTGCAATCAACCTGCCCTACCACGACAATGCGATCAATTCCCATTAATATTGCGGTCTTGACGCATGTCGACGCTCGATCCCCAGGCCCTGCACCAGCTGTACAGCGAAAACAACAGCTGGCTGAAGGGCTGGCTGCGCGCCCGCCTGGGCAACGCGGCCGATGCTTCCGACCTGGCCCACGACACGTTCTTGCGGGTAATGACCGCACGTAACCCGTTGCCGATCCGCGAGCCGCGCAGCTACCTCAGCGCTATCGCCCGCGCGCTGCTGATCGACAAAGCCCGCCGCCGCGCCATCGAAAAAGCCTACCTGCAAGCCCTGGCCCTGCGCCCGGAGCCGGTAGAGGTATCGCCGGAAGTGCGCTTGTCCATCATAGAAATGCTGGTGGCCGTCGACAGCCTGCTCGACGAACTCGGCGCCAAAACCCGCGCCATCTTCCTCGCCGTTCAACTCGAAGGCCTGACCTACGGCGCTGCGGCCGAGCGCTTCGGCGTGTCGGTGACCACCGTGAAGAACCATCTGATCAAGGCGATGACCCGCTGCCTGCTGGCAGTCGAAGGCTGAGGGCGATGGATCTCAAGACACTCGAAGCCGCTGCCACCTGGTATGTGCAGCTCAACGATGGCGCCAGCGACGAGGCCCGCACCTACGCCTGGCGGCAGTGGCTGCAGGCCAGCCCGCAACACGCTGCCGCCTGGGCGCGGGTAGAAAAACTGCAGCAGCAATGGGCCATGGTGCCGCCACAGGCAGCGCTGTCCAGCCTGGGCGCGGCACAAGCACAGCGGCGCGATGTACTGAAGGTGCTGAGCCTGTTGCTGGCCATGGGCGGCGGTGGCTGGCTGGCAGCCGAGCAGGTGCCCTATCGCGCCTTGCTGGCCCAGCAACGCACCCGTGGCGGCGAACGGCGCGCAATGCAGCTGGAGGATGGCTCGCAGCTTGAGCTGAACGTGAATACCGCGCTGGATGTGCGCTATGACGCCAAAGTACGGGCGATCCAGCTGTACCAAGGGGAAATCCTGGTGCGCCCGATCAGTGGCCTTGAACAGCGCCCGTTCATCGTGCACACCGAAGACGGCAGCGTGCTCACCCGTAGTACCGAGTTCAGCATCCGCAAACTTGCCCAGCAGACGCGCGTGGGCGTGCTGCAGGGCTCTGTCGAAGTACGCCCGCAGTACCACCCTGATCGGGTGCTGCAACTGCAGGCCAGCCAGCAAGTGAATTTTGACCGCGACGACTTTGCCACCGCACATGCCCTGCCCGTCGATTCGACGGCCTGGCTGCAGGGCATGCTGAGTGTGAACGACTGGCAGCTGGGCGACTTTGTCGAAGAACTGGGGCGCTACCGGCAAGGGGTGCTGCGCTGCGCCTCCTCGATCCGGTCCATGAGCATTTCCGGTGCATTCCGCATCGACGATACCGATATTGCACTGGCCAACCTGCCCAAAACCCTGCCCGTGAAGGTGCGCTATATCAGCCGTTACTGGGTGAGCGTGGAACCCGCCTGAATAACGGCCCCAAAAATAATTTCACCCACACCTTGCTGATTTCGATTCTCGCCCGTCCCTGACACAAGCCGCGACGACAGCGACTTTCTGCCATGACACGGAAGGATCACGCAATGCCCTATCTGCACCCCACCCCTGCAACCAAGCTGAGCCAGGCCGTGCGCCTGGTGCTGTTCGGCATGTCCCTGGCCAGCGCGCCGGGCCTGCTGCTGATGCCTGCCCAGGCCATGGCCCAAAGCCAGACCGCCTACCACGTCCCTGCCGGCCCGTTGGGCAATGCCATCACCCAGTTTGGCGTGCAGGCGGGCGTGACCATTTCGTTCGACACCGCACAAACGCGCAATCTGAGCAGCGCAGGCCTGGAAGGCAGCTACAGCGTCGATGAAGGGCTGATCCGCCTGCTGGCCAACAGTGGCTTGCAGGCGCAGCGCCAGGGCAATGGCGGCTATGTGCTGATGCCTGCAGACAACGGCTCGGCGATGGAACTGGGGCCGATGAACATCGACGCCAACCGGCTGGACGCAACCAGCGAGGGCACCCAGTCGTACACCGCCCACGCAGTGACCATCGGCAAGGGCGTGCACACGCTGAAGGAAACCCCGCAGTCGGTCACCGTGATGACCCGCAAGATGCTCGACGACCAGAACCTCAACACGCTGGAACAGGTGCTGGACAAGACCCCGGGCATCACCGTGTACGACTCGCCCATGGGCGGCAAGTACTTCTATTCCCGTGGTTTCAACCTGGACGGCCAGTACCAGTACGACGGCGTGCCGCTGGACGTGGGCGGCAACTACGTGCAGGCCAACAGCTTTTCCAGCGACATGGCGTTCTACGACCGCGTCGAAATCCTCAAGGGCGCGGCCGGCATGATGAAGGGCTCCGGCTCTTCTGCCGGCGGCGTCAACTTCGTGCGCAAGCGTGGCCAGGAACAAGCCGCCACCACCGTCACCCTGTCTGCCGGTAGCTGGGACAACTACCGCGGCCAGGTGGATGTAGGCGGCCCGTTAAACGAGTCAGGAACCGTGCGGGGGCGCGCCGTGGCGTCGCTGCAGGACCGCCAGTACTTCTATGACACAGCCAAGCGCCAGGACCAGATACTGTACGGCGCCATCGACTGGGACGTCACCGCCGACACCACCCTTGGCTTTGGCCTGGCCTACGAGGATGTCGATGCCACACCGTGCTATTCCGGCCTGCCACGCTACGCCGATGGCAGTGACCTGAAGCTGTCGCGCTCCACCTGCCTGGGGGCCAGCTGGAACGACCTGCAAAGCCAGCGTATTACCGGTTTCGCCGACCTCAAGCACCGCTTCAACGAAGACTGGACGCTGAACTTCGCCTCGATCTACACCCACAACAACCAGGACATCGAATACGCCTACTCCGAAGGCACGGTACCGGTCGGCGCCAGCACCGCCAGCATGAACGTCCGCGCCGGTCGTTTCGACTACGACCAGGACGACTACGGCTTCGATAGCTATGTCGATGGCAAGTTCGAGGCGTTTGGCCTGCAGCACGAGCTGATCATCGGCGCCAACGCCAGCCGGCAGAAAACCCATGACTATTTCGCGCTTATGCTGCTGAACGCCAAGCAGGACCCGTTCAACCCGACCGCGAACTTCCCACAACCGTCCAAGGGCGATTACCTGGTTAACCCGAGCCGCGGTGGCAGCGTGCCAACCGACTCCACCACCAGCCAGTACGGCACTTACGCCAACCTGCGGCTAAAGCTTGCAGAGCCGCTGACGCTGGTGCTGGGCGCGCGGGTCAGCTGGTACCGCAACAAGAGCGACTCCTATACCCAAGTCTACGATTACTGGGTACATAACCGCAGCGAGGAAAACGGCCAGGTCACGCCGTTCGCCGCCGTGCTGTACGACCTGAACGACCAGTGGACCGCCTACGCCAGCTACGCCGACATCTTCCAGCCGCAGAGCGACAAGGTGAATGCCGAGCGGCAGGCGCTTCAGCCCAAGACCGGTGCCAACTACGAGATCGGCATCAAGGGCGAGCTGCTTGACGGCGCGTTGAACACCTCGTTCAACCTGTTCCGCACCATCGAGAATCACCGCGCAGAAACCGACTACAACGAAGCCTGCCCGTCAGGCGACGGCTATTGCTACACCGACAGCGGCAAGGTGCGTGCCCAGGGTTTCGAGGCCGAGATCAGCGGTTCGCCAATCGAGCGGCTGCAGCTGCTGGCGGGCTACACCTACACCCAGACCAAGTACCTGAGTACCATCGAAGACACCGACCCCACCGAGCTGACCTTCACCTCCAGCTTCATCCCACGGCACATGCTGAAGGTGTGGGGTGACTACCAGCTGGGCGGTGCACTGGAGCGCTTCACCGTCGGCGCCGGCCTGAACAGCCAGAGCGAGAACTTCCGTACCACCGGCACTACCCGCGTCCAGCAGGCGGGCTACACCGTATGGAACGGCCGCGTGCAGTACCGCATCGACCCGAACTGGACGGTCGCGCTAAACGGCAACAACCTGTTCGACAAGAAGTACTACGCCACCATCGGTGCGCCGGCCTGGGGCAACTTCTATGGCGAACCGCGCAACTTCATGGTGACCTTGCAAGGGGCGTTCTGATACCCACGTAGCGCCTTGCGCCCACTATGAAGGGGAGCAAGGCTTGTGAGGCAGCGCGCCATCAAAGGCAAACGTGTTCCAGCACCTGGTCGATACCGTCCAGATCATAGATCCAGCCCAACGGCATGTCTGCCTGGGTGGGGCCAGGTGTAAGCACCATCAGATCGCGGACGCCATGCAGCATCAGCGGCAGGGCCGAGCTGGCAGGCGCCAGCAATACACCCCGCTTGCGGTTCACCGACCAACGCTCGGTGAAGGCTTTGCCTTGGCCGAAACGGAAGGTCAGCGGCCAGCTGTCGATCGACGCTGCCGATGGCGCCAGCATGTGCGGCAATGCATCGAGGCTGATGCTCCCCCTACCCTGCTCGCACCTGAACATGAAGGCACTGCGCGCCAGGCGCTCGGTGTCGATCATGTACATGGCCGGGATGTGGGCGACGACCAGACCGGCTTTGCCTGCACTGGCCTGGTTGCCCTCAGGGGCTTGTTGCTGCAAGGCCCAGTTGCCGATGAATTTGACGCCGCTTTGCAAGGCGATGTTCCGGCATTCTGCTGCGCCCGGGCCGGCCATGATGTCGCAGAAGTCGGCAGAAGCTACCGGCGAGAACAGCGCCAGGGCGGCGATCACGAAGTTGAAGGGTTTCATGGTGTTTTCCAGGCAGGCCTCAACCGAGGGTTTTCCATTGGTCTTGACCCGCTGTGGCCTCGGCTGGCTTGCTGCGTGCGCGCTTTAACACCGCCGGAATCCAGCGGGTGACAAAAAAGCCAATGTGCGCAGCCAGTGCGCTGCAGAGGAACATCGGGAACAGGTTGTCGACGAAGGTAGCCAGCCAGTGGTGAGCGGCTTCGCCATGGGCCACCAGCGCAGCGAGGATGAATGCGGTTACCAGCATGATGACGTATTGCCGATACAGCCCGCACAGCGCGCCCATTGCCAGCGCGGCCATGGCGAGGGCAAATCCTACGTGGTCCATTTGTAACATTCCTTGACGTCAAAAAGGCGCCAAAAATAGCATCAAAATGCTATCAGTCAACCCTGAATGCCTTGCACTAGACGCTGCTGTAAGCTGGGCAGAAAACCGGCATTGGTCACTCTGCCGAATGCGCCCCGCATGCCCTTGTAGGAGCGGCCGCGTCAGCCCATTGATTGTTTTGCAGATAGGGAAATCGCTCATGCGCCCGAACAAGGCTTGCCCAGTAGTCCTTTCATCCACGCTGCCTGCGAAAATTCTGCTGTTCCGCCACCCCTTGGCTGGCGTGCAACTGGTCAAAGGCACCATCGAACAAGGCGAGGCGCCGGCCGCGGCTGCCTTACGTGAATTGAGCGAGGAATCAGGCATCACCAAAGCCACGGTCAAACAAGACCTGGGCTGCTGGGATGCTAACCATCTTGGGCAAGTGTGGTCGTTTCACCTGTGCCAGGTGGAGGATGCCCTGCCCGAGCACTGGTCCCACCAGACACAGGATGACCATGGCCACCTGTTCACGTTCTTCTGGGCAGCATTCGACGATCTGCCCTATAACGATTGCCATCCAGTCTTTCAGCGAGCGTTGCTGCATTTGAGAAAAGCCCTGGAGCACTCGCGCAGTGATCGCGGCTAAAGCCCGATCGCCACTTCACGCTCGCCGCTCATGTATTGCTGCAGGCGGCTGCGCAGCCAGCGTTCGGCCGGGTCGCTGTCGGTGGTGCTCAACCAGACCATGGCCAGCTCCAGCGCAGCCGTCTCGAACGGCAGCGTCTCGGCCTGCAGGTTGCCCCAACGCTCCATACCTTGCGCGGCATAGTCGGGGCAGCAGGCCAGCAGGTCGGTCCCGGCCAGAATCGCCGGCAACGAGCTGAACTGCGGCACCGATAACACCACCTTGCGTTCGCGGCCGATCTCTTTCAACCAGTCATCAACCACACCCTGCGTATTGGCGGTGGGCGATACCTGAACGTGCGGGCGGGCGCAGAACTCATCCAGCGTCAGTGGCGTGGAGGATTTGTCGGCCCGCACCACCCTGCCCTGCATCGTGCGCAGCACCTTGCGCTTGGCGTTGGCCGGCAGCCCCTTGGTCTGGCTGATGCCGACCGTCACATCGCCTGCTGCCAGCAAGTCTGGAATGCGCCAGTAATCCACATGCTGCACGACCACCACCACATTCGGCGCCTCCACCCGCAGCGCCCGCAGCAACGGCGGCAACAGCCCCGACTCGACATCATCGGACAAACCGATGCGGAAGGTCATCTTGCTGGTGAGCGGGTCAAAATCATGGGACAGGCTGAGGGCGACGGACATCGCGTCCAGTGCCGGGGTAAGGTACTTGATGACCTCTTCGGCCCTGGCCGTCGGTTCCATGCGGTTGCCCACGCGGATCAGCAACGGGTCGTTGAACATTGCCCGCAACCTGGCCAGCGCGGCGCTGACCGTGGGTTGGGCGACAAACAGCTTTTCTGCGGCACGGGTGAGGTTGCGCTCCTGCATCAGGGCTTCGAACACCACCATCAGGTTGATATCGGCTTTGCGCAGTTCGGTGCGGTTCATCGGGGCTCCCGGCCATGGCCATGACGTGCGGACTCAATTCCAGCATCGATATGGATTGCGGTCGAGTAAAAACCGGAAAACCCGATCGCAAAAAGGGCCGCAAGCGGCCCCCCCAGGGTAGCCGTTCAGCGCAAGGTATTTTTGGTCAGTTCGACTTCGTTCATCAATGCCTTGGCCAACGCCGTGAGGTAATCGGCGGCGCCCAGGAATTTGTGGTCGTCCTCCATATCGCCTTCGCGCAGCAGATGCTTGATGTAGCTCAGCAGGATCGAAACTTGCTCGTAGGCATCATCGATAGGAATGCCGGGCTGGACCCGCAGCAGATCCTTTGGCGGGTTGCCGACTTCGAGGAAGGTTTCTGCGCCGATGGTGACGATGACCTTGGGTTCGTCTGCCATGTTTTCACTCCTCTTCCTTTTGGCCGAACAGCCGTGCATGCGAATGTGTTACCAGCGAATGGGCGATTTCAGTTGCATGCAGGGCATTGCCCAGGCCGGCATCGCCAGCATGGCTGCGGCAATGTTCGTCGAGGGTTTCGATGACGCCGCGTAGCAGCTCGATTACGTGCGCGAGGGCGAGGGGTGGGTAGATGTCGGATTTGGGGGTGAAGAACGGGGTATTGATTGGGCGGCGGGGTGGATCGGGGACGAGCTTTTTCATGATCACGTTCCAATTCTCTAGAAAGGGAACTGTCACCAAAATCTTTCTCACGGATTCAAGGTGGCAGCCGTACGCGGGGTGAGAAACCGAGGAGAATTGGCAAAAACCCGGCCAGGCAAACGCCTGCCCACGTACGGCCACCATTAGGGTGTTACCAAATCTACCTGTCGGGTTCTCACGCCCGGTCGCCGGAGCGACGCGAAAACGTTATCCCTGAGGTACTTCCCCGACAACGGCGATAGTTCAGCAGCGCGCGTAGGATAATTCCTAAGCGGGTTGATTCTGAAGCATTTGGTTTCATGTTCAGAAATGTCTTACAGGGTATGGCTTTATGGTGCCTGCCAAGGGATCGGGTCAGGGCCACCAGGTGCTTGCCGCAACATGTGCAGCGCCTACAAGATCGAGCGCCGCCCGCGCGGCGCATCGCGAGCTGCGCTCGCTCCTACGTTTGTTTCGGGCCAATTATTCCTGTGACAGGTGCGCGCGACCGCCTTGTTTGTCCGACGCGATATCGAGTCATGCGCCAAGGCGTTCGCGCGCAAACAGCACAGGCAGAATTGGCCCGAAACAAATGTAGGAGCGAGCGCAGCTCGCGATGCGCCGCGCGGGCGGCGCTCGATCTCGCAGGCGCTTAATTAATCGCGCGCGGGCACCCGGGGAGAGCGCTGGTAATTCTGTCGCTGATACACTATCAACCGATTAAATGTGCGAAACAGACCAAAGGTATGAACCCGACGCGCTATACCACCGTGGCAAAGGACTTGATGGAAGGCATCGCCAACGGCCGCTACCCGGTGGGCAGCCTGCTGCCGACCGAGTTCGAGCTGTGCGACCTTTACGATGTGAGCCGGCACACGGTGCGCGCCGCAATCAACCAGCTGCTCAACCAGGGGCTGGTGTCACGGCGCAAGCGCGTGGGCACCCGGGTGGAGGCCAGCAGCCCGCGCGGCGGCTATTCGCAGTCGCTAGCCAGCGTCGCCGACCTGGCCCACCTGACCGAAACCCAGCAGCGGGAAATCCAGGGCGTGCGCCACTTCGTCGCCGACCTGAGCGAAGCGGCGCGGCTGGGGCTGGTGCCGGGCGAGCACTACTTTTGCGTGTCGAGCATTCGCGTCGACCGCCTGCACAATGCCGCGCCGCTGTGCTGGACCGACGTGTATGCGCAACGCGACTATGCAGAGGTCATCGAACGGGCCCGCGAGCACCCCGACCAACTGATTGCGGGGTTGATCGAGCAGCACTATGGCCGGGCGATCGCGGTTGTCGACCAGCAGGTGCGGGCAGTGCTGCTGACGGCAGAGATGGCCAAAGCGCTGAAGGCCGAGGCGGGTTCACCGGGGTTGAAGATCATCCGCCATTACCGCGAGGAAAATGGTGATTTGATGGCGGTTTCCGAGACCGTGCATCCGGATGACCGCTTCACCCTGGTGACCCAGATGCGCCGGGATCGCTCACCGTCCTGATCGTGCAACCGGGGCCGCTATGCGGCCCATCGCCGGCAAGCCAGCTCCCACAGGTACAGCATTTGTCTCAAATATAGCGCGGTCCCTGAGGGGCCCCCTCACACAGGACTGCACAGCCTTCAAGCCCGGCACAACCCCTGTGGGAGCTGGCTTGCCGGCGATGGGCTGCAAAGCAGCCCCGATATTCCTGTTCCCTCACTTCACATGCCCAACACCCGATCGGCCTCCAGCAACTGCTGCCCCCGCACCGTGGTCACCCGGTGGTCGCGCGCCAGCCAGGCATAGATGGTCGGTAGCACGAACAAGGTAAACAAGGTGCCCACCAGCATCCCGCACACAATCACCACCCCCAGCCCGAAGCGGCTGTTGGCCCCGGCGCCGCTGGCGAACAGCAGCGGCAGCACGCCAAAGGTCATCGCCGCGGTGGTCATCAGCACCGGCCGCAAACGTATCTGCGCGGCACGGACAATGGCGGCGGCACGGTCGAGGTTGTCGCGCACCTGGATCTCGTTGGCGAACTCCACCATCAGGATGCCGTGCTTGCTGATCAACCCGATCAGCGTCACCAGGCCAATCTGCGTGTAGATGTTCAACGTGGCCCAGCCCAGCGCCAGCGGCAGCAGTGCACCGCAGATCGACAGTGGCACAGTCACCAGGATGATCAGTGGGTCAACCAGGCTTTCGTACTGTGCAGCCAGCACCAGATAGATCACCACCAAGGCAGCAAGAAACGCCCACATCAAGGCAAAGCCTTCCTGCACATACTGGCGCGATTCCGATTGCCAGTCGTGGCTGAAGCCCGGCGGCAATTCGGCGCTGAGCTGTTCGAGAAATGCCACGGCGTTGCCCATCGACACACCTGGGGCCGGGATTGCCTGCAAGGTACTGGCGTTCTGCTGATCGAACTGCAACAGGCGGTTAGGCGCCACTTCGAGATCCAGGTGCACCACTGTAGCCAGCGGCACCAGGCTGCCATCTTCGGCACGCACGTATTGACGATTCAGCGCCGCAGGGCTCAGGCGCTGGTCCTGGATACTCTGCGGGATCACGTCGTAGGAACGCCCGAACAGGGCAAAGCGGTTGAGGTACTGCTCGCCCACCAGCACACCCAGTGACTCGCCAATGGCCTGCATGCTGATGCCCAGGCTTGCTGCCTTGGCCCGGTCGACGCGCACCTTGACCACCGGGTTGTTGTAGTCGAGGTCGCTGTCCACCACGGCAAACAGGCCGCTGTCGCGGGCGCGTTGCTTGAGTACTTCCATGGTCTGGTACAGCTCGGGGTAATCCTGGGCGCTGCGCAGCACCATCTGCACCGGCAGACCGCCACTGGAGCCCGGCAGCGAAGCGACCTGGAAGGCAAAGATGCTGCTGCCTTCGATATCCGCCACGGCCTGCTGCAACTGCGCCTGCACCTGTGCGGCGGACCGCTCGCGCGCCTGCCACGCGCTGAGGTTGATACCCCCGAAACTGGCGGCCGGGCCGTCGGTGCCGTTGATGATCCAGGTGTCGGTGGTTTCGGCGATGGACTTCATCACCTGGTCAAGCTTCAGCGCAAAGCGCTCCGCATATTCGAGGCTGGCATGCTGCGGCGACTTGATGGCGGTCAGCACCGCTGCCTGGTCCTCGGGGGGTGCCAGTTCGCGTTGGGGCAGCAGGTAAAGCCAGGGCAGGCTCAAACACACCAGCAGCGCCACACTCGCGCTGATCCAACGATGCGCCAGGGAGTAGGCCAGCACTCGTCCATAGGCCCCGGTCAACGCAGCAAACAACCGATCAGCCATGTTGGCCATCGCGCCATGCTGCTGCCCCGGTTGCAACAACAACGAGCTCATCACCGGCGACAAGGTCAGCGCCACGATGCCGGACACGATCACCGCGCCCGCCAAGGTCAGGGCGAATTCGCGGAACAGCGTGCCGGTCAGCCCGCCCATCAGCCCGATTGGTGCATACACCGCTGCCAGGGTCAGGGTCATGGCGATCACCGGCCCGGCAATTTCCCGTGCCCCGGCCAATGCCGCGGCGACCGGCGACCTGCCCTCTTCGATATGCCGGTGCACGTTCTCCACCACCACGATGGCATCGTCCACCACCAGGCCGATGGCCAGCACCATCGCCAGCAAGGTCAGCAGGTTGAGGCTGAAGCCGAACAGCAGCATCAGGCCTGCGGCACCGAGCATCGACAGAGGAATGGCGACTACCGCGATCAGCACGCTGCGCAGCGAACCCAGGCACAACCAGATCACCAGCACCACGATCAGCATCGCCTCCACCAGGGTGCGCAGCACCTCATGGATCGAAGCATCGATGAAGCGCGCAGTCTCATAGGCCAGCGCCACCTTCACCCCAGGCGGCAGGGTCTGCTGGATTTGCGGCAGCAGTTGGCGAATGCCCTCGACGATCACCAGCGGGTTGCCGGCCGGCGTGGGGAACAGCCCAAGGTGCACGGCCGGCTTGCCGTCCATGGTGGCGCTGGTCTGGGTGGCCGCCGCACTCAGCTCGACGGTGCCGACATCGCGCAGGCGCACCAGGTCAGTGCCATCGTTGCGGATGATCAGCTCGCGGAAGTCCTCGACCCGGGTCAGGTCGGTGTCCACCTGGATATCGGCCAGCACGTACTGCCCACGCACCTGGCCCGGGGTCGCCTGGTAGTTGTTGGCCCGCACCGCCTGCGCCACGTCCGCTGCCGTCACCCCGCGCCCGGCCATCTGTTCGCTGTCCAGCCACAGGCGCATGGCCAGGCGCTGCCCGCCGAACGACTGCACCTTGGCCACGCCGTCGATGCCAGAGAACTGCGGTTCCACCACCCGCGACAGGTAATCGCTCAGCTCCGGGATCGACAGGCTGTCACTGGCAAAGCCCACGTAGGCCACGGCAGTGGAGTCGCCAGCCGACAGCTCCACCACCGGGTCATAGGCCTTCTCCGGCAGGCGATAGCGCACCTGGTTGACCTTGGCCATGGTCTCGGCCAGCGCCTGGGTCGAATCGCGGTTGAGCACCATGCGCAAGGTGATCAGGCTGCGCCCCTGCTGCGACGACGAGGACAGGTAGTCGATGCCCTCCACCGACGACACAGCCTGGGTGATCGGCTGGGTCACGAAGCCCTGCATCAGCTCGGCCGAGGCACCGGGGTACTCGGTGCTGATGGTAATGGTCGAGCTTGCCAGCAACGGGTACTGACGGATCGGCAACTTGCCCATGGCAAACAGCCCCATCAGGATGATCAGGCTGCTGACCACCAGCGCCAGCACCGGGCGGCGAACGAAGAGGTCGGTAAACTTCATGGCTGCCCCCCTCCGAGGTTGGCCTGCAAGCTGTCCTGCGCCACCGGCTCGACCGACATGCCGTCACTGAGCTTCAACTGGCCAGACACCACCACCCGGTCACCGGGCGCCAGGCCGGAGGTAACCTCCACCCGCCCCTCCCAGCGCTCACCAGTGGTTACCCGCACCCTGCTGACCCGGGTACCATGCGCCGGGTCCTGAGTGGCAACGAATACTGTCTGGCCATAGGCGGCGTAGGTGATCGCGGTTTCCGGCACAGCCAATACAGTCGACGGCTGCACAGCATCCAGGCGCACGCCAGCGTACATGCCCGGCTGCAACTGCCCGTCCGGGTTCGGCAAGGCTGCCTGCACCTGCACCAGGCGCGCCTTGCTGACCACCGGATCGACCGCCACCACCCGGGCCTGAAAGCCTTGCCCGCGTACTGCGTCCATCGTCAGTGCCAGCACTTGCCCGGCATGCACTTCAGGGGCGGCCTGCTCGCCCAAGGCAAAATTCACATGCAACTGGCTGATATCGGCCAGGCTGACGATGGCCTCGCCGGCGCCCAGGTATTGGCCCTGATGCACCCGCCGAATGCCCAGCTTGCCGGCGAACGGTGCGCGAATGGCCTTCTGCGCGATCAGCGCCTCGACATGCTGCAGCTCACCACGGGCCACGTCCACGGCAGTGGCGGCGTTGTCCAGCAGCTCTTGCGACACGGCATTCATTGCCCGCAGCTTGCGGCTGCGCTGCAGCACCACTTCGGCGTTACGCAGCCTGGCCCGCAACTGCACCCGCTGGGCCTGCTCCGGCGCGTCGTTGAGCTGCACCAGCAACTGCCCGGCAGTGACCGCCTGCCCCGACTCGAAGGCGATGCGGGTAATGCGCCCCGCCGTCTCGGCCGCCACCTGTACCTGGTTGACCGCTTCCAGCTCCCCTGAAGCAAAGTTCTGCCGCGCCAGCTGTACCTGCTCGGCCGTGGCCAGCGCCACCTTGGTCGCCGGCCACGCCGCCGCAGCGGGCGGCGCCGACCCGCTACCCACCAATGCATAGGCAGCGGCCAGTACACCGGCAACAGCGCCGGCCCAGGCCAGTAACGTCCGTTTGTTCATGCACAGCTCCGATCACAGGGAAAGCGGTTGCGGGGAAGATCGGGCAGGACTATAAGAGCTCAACTTAACTTGAGGTCAACAGGCATGGCAGCGGAACAGTACAGGGAAACACGGGGCTGCTGACGGACGCTGGAGCCGTGCAGCGAGAAGATTACGACATCGTCAAACTAGAGTTTCCTGACAATTTTGACAGTGTCGCACCGGTGTCATTTGAAGCACACTCACATCTCTTTGACAGTGAGAGCATCAAGACCATGTCAACAGCCCCTCGCTCCTCGCTTGCATCACCCCGCAAGCCAAGCAACTACTCGCCCTATGGCTACCGAAACGCAGAAGAGCAGCGGGTTGGGCAATTGGGCTTCAACGGCGAACTTCTATCTAGCTCAATGGAATGCTACGCCCTCGGGAATGGGCACCGAATATACAGTCCCCGCTTGATGCGATTCATAAGCGCAGATGCACTGAGCCCTTTCAATCACGGCGGAATAAATTGCTATGCCTACTGCCTGAACGATCCAGTCAATGCACAAGACCCTACCGGAAAATCCCCATTCAAGACTGCCGCCATAAAAGTACTGTCAGTTAATAAATTTAAAAAAACCTTGTTATCAAGAAAAAAAATAAGCACCCAGTGGAAGACGCTGGGCAACGGCTATGAAGACGATCTGACACGCGAGGTGAATCACACAATTGGATTGATAGTGAAAAAAAAAGCACACATCACCTTAGTAGAAGGCCCACAAAGCTTATCCAGACTATCTACCCCTGGACTCCAACACAAATTTGTACTTACACGAGACAGGAAATTCATTATCGGAAGTTTCAACAGAGATGATCCAAGCCATGCGAGCATCGCTAAACTTGGCCAATGGGAAATCGGCGCAAGCAGTGAAGTGGTCAGCGCGGGATACATAACCAAGGACGGTGACAAATTTAGCTTAGATAACCACTCTGGGCACTACCTGCCTTCGGCTCAACAACTGACACCTGCAAAAGACCACCTTGAGCGGCTGGGCATAGCTGTAAAGGAACTGAGGGACATAACGCCTTTTAGTGGTTATGTAGACGGCGTATAGTTGTCGCACTGCACGAAAATTAATTCCGCGCGAGCCGCCGCTATCACCCCATGTAAAGTCGGCGGTTCGCTTGCATGTTAGGTGCACTTAACAGATCACCGACTTATATCCATACTGCGTCGGAATGTTCGCCTTGGCACTTGCGGTATAGATCGGGCAGGACTATAAGAGCTCAACTTAACTTGAGGTCAACAGGCATGGCAGCGGACAACACGCGGATGCTCACCGTGGGTGAAGTGGCCAGACGCAGCGGCGTGGCGGTGTCTGCGCTGCACTTCTACGAGACCAAGGGGCTGATCGCCAGCGTCCGCACGGCAGGCAACCAGCGGCGCTATCCCTCGCTGGTGCTGCGTACGCTGGCGATCATCAAGGTGGCGCAGCGCACGGGTATTCCGCTGGAGGAAATCAAGCAGGCATTCAGCCGCTATGCGCCCAACAGCAAGCTTACGGCGGCGCAATGGGGCGAGATGTCCACCGCCTGGCGCGAGGACCTGAACGCCCGCATCCGCACGCTGGAGGCGCTGCGCGACAGCCTGGACAACTGCATTGGTTGCGGTTGCCTGTCGCTGGAAGACTGCCCGCTGCGCAACCCCGAGGATGTGCTGGGCAAGGAAGGTACCGGGGCGCGGATCCTCGAGAAGAAAGCGCGTTAGCCTGCAGACCTACGCGGCCCCTGTGGGAGCGGCCTTGTGCCGCGAAAGGGCTGCACAGCAGCCCCAGCAATTTCTGCAGGTTGCTGAGATCAGGGGCCGCTATGCGGCCCTTTCGCGACACAAGGCCGCTCCCACAAGGGCCGTGCAAACTTTGATTTTTTGAGAAAGCCAGCTGCTTCTATAAAGGTCCGCATGCGCCACGAGGTTTGTCAGCCGTACTGACGGCAAAAAGCGCTTGGAACCATTGCGGCCCTTCACCGCCCTAACCCTGTGCTGTTAACCCAAAGCCGATCACAGGAAGGAACTAAGCCATCATGAAACGTGAACAGATCGAAGGTGTAGCAGAGAACCTTGCAGGCAAGGCGCAGAGCGCTGTAGGCCGACTGGTCGAGGATCCTGCGCTGGAAGCCGAAGGCGATGCGCGTCAGGCAGCAGGCCAGGTGACCAAGACCTATGGTGACACGCTGGATACGGTGTCTTCGTTCGTGAAGGAAAAACCGTTCGCCGCGCTGGCCATCACCGCCGCCCTCACACTGGTGGTCTCTCGCCTGCTGCGCCGCTGAACAGGCCACAGCAAGCAGGGCCAGGGCCGGGTACGCCACCCGGCCCGCGCCATCACCAGATGGCAATATCGTAGGTGAGGTACAGGCGGTTGCTGTCGCGCCCGCGGGCAAAATCCGAACGGTAGACATAGTTGCGCAGCTTCACACCCAGCCCCTTCAGCGGCCCGCCCTGCACCACGTAGGCAAGCTCGGCGTCACGCTCCCACTCCTTGATGCCCTCGGCACCCGAGCGGCCATTGTCGCCACTCAGGTACCGCGCCATGAAGGTCAGGCCCGGCACGCCTGCTGCCGCAAAGTTGTAGGCGTAGCTTGCCATCCAGGTCTTTTCTTCTTCCTCGATGAACTTGCCGATGCCGACGTTGCTGAACGAATACACCGTCGCGCCGCTGATGTAGGGCAGCCCTGCCTCGCCATCGAGTACCTGGTAGCCAGCACCGAGGGTGTGGCCCGCATGGGCATAGGCCACCTGCCCGCTGATCATGTCGTTGTCGATGGCGCCGCCGTGGGCGGCACCGCTGTCGCGGCTCTTGAAATAGCGCAGGTCAGTGCTCAACACGCCACCGGCCAGCGGCAGCTCATGTAGCAGGCCGGCGAAGTCCTGGCGGTAGAAGTGCTCGAGCTGGCCATGGAAATAGCTCAGGCGCAGTTGTTTGCTGACGGCAAAATCGGCGCCAGCGAAGTTGAAGTCACCCGACTTGCCGCCCGCATAGCCATCCAGGTACAGCCCGGTGCTATCTGATGAATCACGCTGCTTGAAACGGTCCAGGTGCCCCGCCGTCAGGGTCAGCCCGTCGATATCCGCGCTGGTCAACTGCGTGCCCTGGTACGTCTGCGGCAACAGCCGTGCATCGTTGTAGACCAGCACGGGTGTCTTTGGCAGCAAGGTACCGTGCCTGATCACCGTCTGGCCGATACGCCCCTTGGCTGTCACCCCGGCACTGGCGAATTCGTCCGCAGCGCGGCCGTCGTCATGCACCGGCAGCAGCCCGGTACCGCTGCGCCCGCGCCCGGAGTCCAGCCGTATGCCGACCAGGCCCAGTGCGTCCAGCCCTACACCAAGCGTTCCGGCGGTAAATCCCGACTGGTAGTCGAGCAGAAAGCCTTGGGCCCACTCCACCCGCTCGCTTTTGGCGGTGGCGGCGGCACGTGCACTCATGCCCTGCTCGTCACGGAAATTCTCGTTGAAATAGACGTTGCGCAACTGCAGCTTGAGCTTGCTGTCATCGACGAAACCGCCGGCGCCGGCAACAGGCAGCCAGCCGCAGAGCAGGCCACAAGTGGCCCCACGGAACATAGCTAGGGACATGATCGGTACTCTATTGTTGTTATTTGAAAGCGTGCAGGCAGGGCTCAGACGAAGAAGGACAAAGCCCCTGTGAGCAAGGCCAGGGCGGTGATCACCAATGACGTGAGCACGGCCCACTTGAAGGTGGCCTTCTGGAAGTCACCGATGTCACGGTCGACCATGCCCACCAGCAGCAACGTCGAAGCCACCAGCGGGCTCATCAGGTGCACCGGCTGGCCGAGGACCGAGGCGCGGGCGATTTCCAGCGGGTCGATGCCGTAAGCCGCGGCGGCGTTGGCCAGGATCGGCACCACGCCGAAGTAGTAGGCGTCGTTGGACAACACAAAGGTCAGCGGCATGCTGGTCAGCGCCACCACCAGCGGGAACCAGTGGCTCCATTCTTCCGGAATCCAGTCCACCAGGGTTTGCGCCAGGGCGTCGACCATCTTGGTGCCCGAGAAGATCCCGGCAAAGATACCCGCGGCGAACACCAGCAGCACCACGGTCATGGCGTTGCCCGAATGCGCCAGAATGCGCTCCTTCTGCAGGTCCAGCTGTGGGTAGTTGATCATCAGCGCGGCGACGAAGCCGATCATGAACAGGATGGCGGCATGCATCAGCCCCATCACCAGCGCGGTCATGACGGCGATTACCAGCAACAGGTTTACATAGGCCAGCCGCGGGCGTTTGTACGGGTTGTCGCCGAGGATTTCCTTGATGTAGCAGTTGCCACCGCCGGCCTGCAGGGCGATGTTGCCGATACGGCGGCGTTCGGTACGCCCCAGCAGGAAGGCCGTGAACACCACCCAGGCCGCACCGCCGATCATGGTCGGCAGCATCGGGATGAAGTACTCGCTGGCGTCCAGCCCAAGCGCGGCGATGGCCCGCGTGGCTGGCCCGCCCCAGGGGCTCAAGCCGCTCATGATGCTCAGCGATAGCATCGACACCGTGGCCAGGATCATCGGGTTCATGCCGATACGTTTGTAGAGTGGCAGCATGGCGGCACAGGTGATCATGTAGGTGGTCGTGCCGTCACCGTCCAGCGCCACCAGAAGCGACAGCAGTGCAGTGCCGATGGCGATCTTTACCGGGTCGCCGTTCACCCGCTTGAGGATCTTGCGGATCAGCGGATCGAACAGGCCGGCATCGATCATCAGGCCGAAGAACAGGATGGCAAACAGCAGCAAGGCTGCCGATGGCGCGACCATCTTCAGGCCGTCGAGCATCATCTTGCCCAGTTCGGGGGCAAAGCCGCCGATGACGGCGAATACGATCGGGACAACGGTCAGCGCAACGATAGGCGACAGGCGCTTGCTCATGATCAGGTAGGTGAACGTCACCACCATGATCAGGCCCAGGAGTGCGAGCATGGTCTTTCTCTCTTGTTTTTATTGTGCGTGGCCGCCCGCCGGGCAGGCAGCCTCCAACCCCACTCGGCATCGCTGCGACGCTGAGTGGAATTTTAAGTCAATGTTCAGTAGTGCGAACGGGGTTCAGCCGTGGCGGCTTGGCTCGGCGGGCCAGGCGGCCGGTTCGGGTGCAGCACAGTCTGGCTGTACCGGTTGCTCACCATTGAGTGCGCGCAACAAGGTCTCCCGCTCACAGGCATTCTCGGACAGCGAGATCACCACGGTGGCCACCGCATTGCTGGCAAGGCTGGTCAGCGCCCGGGCTTCGGACATGAAGCGGTCGATACCGATCAGCAGCGCCAGGCCAGCCAGCGGAATGTCGTGAATCACGGTCAGGGTCGAGGCCAGGGCGACGAAACCGCTGCCTGTCACCCCGGCCGCGCCCTTGGAAGACAGCAGCATGATCGCCAGCATGGTCAGCGTCTGCCCCAGGGTGATGTCGATGTTGCAGGCCTGGGCGATGAAGATGGCCGCCAGCGACAGGTAGATGGCTGTGCCATCGAGGTTGAACGAGTACCCGGTTGGCAACACCAGGCCTACTACACCCTTCTTGCAGCCCAGCTTCTCGAGCTTTTCCAGCATGCGTGGGAGCACCGGCTCGGTGGACGAAGTACCCAGCACCACCAGGAATTCCTCGCGGAAATAGCGCAGCAGTTTCCACAGGCTGAAACCATGGGCACGGCAGATGCCACCCAGTACGACCAGTACAAAGAACGCACAGGCGATGTACAGCGTACCTACCAGCTTGGCCAGGGCACCGAGCGAAGTGATGCCGTACTGCCCGACGGTAAAGGCCAGCGCACCAAAGGCACCCACCGGCGCAAAGCGCATCAGGTAACCAAAAATGCGGAACACCATGGTCGAGGCAGATTCCAGCACATCCAGCACTGGCTTGCCCTTGTCCCCCATGGACGACAGGGCAAAGCCGCTGAGTACGGCGATGAACAGCACCGGCAATACTTCGCCCTTGTTGAAGGCACCGATGAACGTATCGGGAATGATGTGCATGAAGAAATCGACCACGCCCAGCTTGGCGGCCGAGGCGGTGTACTGGCTGAGGCCTTCGGTGCTGAGGGTGGCGGGGTCGATGTTCATGCCCACACCGGGTTTGAACAGGTAGACCGCCGCCAGGCCAATCGCCAGGCTCACCACCGTCAGGCCCAGGAACAGCAGCAACGTCTTGCTCATCAGGCGCCCCAGCGAGCGCTTGTCGGTCATCCCGGCAATGCCGGTGACGATGGTGCAGAACACCACCGGGGCGATCATCATCTTGATCAGCTTGATGAAGGCATCACCCAAGGGCTTGAGCGCAACGGCCTGTTGCGCCCAGAAGTGGCCGACCAATACGCCCAGCAGGACGGCGCAGAGGATCTGGAAGTACAGCGATTTGGCGAGTTTCATGGGGCATCACCATTGTTGAAATTGTTCGGATGCGCTTGGTGCATGTGTAAAGCAGGCGTCCGGGCCGCCTCTAGCTACCCTGCCAGCCTGCGCAAGGTAGGGGCATAGACGAAGCCCGAGAAGAGCCGCCGGGCGGTTCGTACCACCGACACCTGGGTTGTCTTGCCGTCGACACCACTGCGCGATAGCGCCACATCGATGCCGCCGCTCGGGTGCTCCAGACGCACTTCGGTCAACTGCCAGGCACCCTCGCCAAGCAGGTCGGCGATCACCGTGCCCGGGCTGACGCAGGCAGTCGCCAGCCCTACCGCCCCGGTGATGGCCAACGCACGGTGACAGTTGTGCGGCATGAAGTAACGCACCTGCAACGTGCCGTCGTACCGTGGCGCAGACACCAGCACCGGCTTGGGGATTACCATGCCACTGACGTCGCCAAGGCCCATGGCTTTGCCAGCTTTCAGCCGCAGCGCTTCAAGGCGCTTGAGCAGCGGGTGATTGGCATCGAGTTCTGCAGGGGTTTCCGATCCGGTCACCCCGAGTTGACTGGCCTGCACGACCATCATGGGCATCGCCATGTCGATGCAGGTTACCGGTACGCCATCGATCACATCCGTGGCCTTGCCGGTAGGGAACAGCTTGCCGGTTTTGCTGCCGACTGCATCGAGGAAAGTCAGGTGCACCGGGGCGGCAGTGCCCGGTACGCCATCGATTGCCGTGCGGCCTTCGTAGCGCACGATACCGCCGGGGGTTTCCACCAGCGAATTGACCAAGGTGCCGGTGTTCAGGTTGCGGATGCGGACCAAGGTCTTGCCATCCTGGCCTTTCACCAGGCCTTGTTCGATGGCGAACGGGCCCACGGCGCAGAGCATGTTGCCGCAATTGGGCGCGGTGTCGACGCGGCGTTGGGCAACCATCACCTGCACGAACAGGTAATCGACGTCAGCCTCGGGATGCAACGAAGGGCTGACGATCGCCACCTTGCTGGTTTGCGGGCTGCCGCCACCGATGCCATCGATTTCCAGCTCATGGCCAGAGCCCATCAGGTTGATCAGCAACTCATCACGCTCGACCACATTGGCAGGCAGGTCCCAGGCGTGGAAGAACGGCCCTTTGGAGGTACCACCGCGCATGAGTACGCAAGGAATTCGCTGCATGATTTTGCACTCTTGTTGATCAATGGACATCATTGATGCTGTGAGCAAAAGAGTGACAGGCATGGATAAATCAATCCAATGCAAATATCGTAGCCATTATTGCGATTCGAACATTAATCAGGCGCAGCGCCAGTAGCAGGGTTTGTTATGGAATATGAGCTTCAAGATATCCGATCTTTCGTGAAAATCGCCGAACTCGGTAGTTTCCACGAGGCCGCCGAGGCGCTTCACCTTTCCCAGCCGGCCCTGAGTCGGCGGATCAAGAAGCTGGAGGAAGGCCTGGGCACCTCGCTGCTGGAACGCACCACTCGACGGGTCAGCCTGACCAGCGTGGGCCGCGACTTCCTGCCCAAGGCCAGGCGCCTGCTGGATGATTTCGAAGACTCGATCCTCAGCATCCGCGAGCTGGCCGAGCGGCAGACCGGCCAGGTTACCCTCGCCTGCATTCCCACCGCAGCGTTCTACTTCCTGCCGTCGGTGATCCGCGATTACAACGAGCAGTACCCTAAAATCCGCATTCGCCTGCTGGACCTTAGTGCCAACGACGGGCTCGAAGCCGTGTTGCGCGGCGAGGCCGACTTCGGCATCAACATGATGAGCGGCCAGCACCCGGACATCGAGTTTGTCACGCTGGTGCAAGAGCACTTTGTACTGGCCTGCAGGCGCGACCACCCACTGGCGAACCGGGCCTCTGTTACCTGGACAGAGCTGGCGGATTACCGCCTGATCGGCGTCGGTCGCCTGAGCGGCAACCGCATGCTGCTGGACCACGCCTTGTCCGGGCTCAACCTGCGGCCCAAATGGTTCTACGAAGTGCAACACCTGTCGACGTCGCTGGGCATGGTCGAGGCCGGGCTGGGCGTGTCCGCCATGCCCAGCCTGGCCATGCCTGACGCCGACCACCCGACGCTGGTCAGCGTGCCGCTGATCGAGCCGCAGGTTAGCCGCACGCTGGGGTTGGTGTACCGGCGCGGCGCGTCGTTGTCGCCTGCGGCGGAGAAGTTCGTGTCGATCCTTTTGCAGCAGTGGCCCAACCGTTGAGTCACCGCTGCGCAGGCAGGCGAGGTCAGGCGTCCTTGCCCAGTACCAGGCGGTCAAAATGCTCGATGTGCTCATCCAGGTTGTCTTCGAGCATCATCCGGTACTGCTCGCAGAAGTACTTCAAAATTTCCTCCCGGGCGGCCGCCAGTTCGGCACCGCTCTTGAAGCTGCGGGCGCTCATCCAGGCGCTGAAACGCGTGGCGCCGAAGGTCAGCGAGGCACTTACCTTGCCCAGGTCTTCGAATTTTTCAATCTGCTGGTTGGCCAGGTCGATGTGCGCATCGGCGCGATCATAAAAGGCCTGATCGGTAGCTTGGGTCATTGCGGTTCACCTAGTAACGGAAGCCCAAGCCTTGCATGGCGGCACGCATACGTGCAAGGCTGAAAAAGGATCACCCACGACGAAAAGGAAGCAAAGCACCTTATGCTTGGAATCACACGTATCCATCGCTATTTGCGCCCACTGCCTGCAAAATCGACTGCAGCCAGTGGGCGTGACCTCAAGGCCAAACCAGCCGCCCGCCTCGCCTCAAAAGTTGCAAACCTGCTCTGCACTCCCCGCTCCGCCCCGCCTTACTTCTGCGTTACCCCTGAGCGCCCCCCTGTCGACCGTGTGCCTCCGACCTGACTGCCAACGCTGCAGCTCTCACACCGTATTCGCCTGTTACAGGCGGGATGTCTGACGCAACAACAAGGGGCAACACCCAATGCTTTTCTTTCAAGGTAAACAGATTCTCAGCGCCATCTTCGATATGGATGGCACCCTCTTCGACACCGAACGCTTGCGCTTCAAGACACTGAAGCAAGCCTCTCTGGAAATCTTCGGCAAAGCGCTGAGCGAGGACACATTGATCGGCTCGCTGGGCCTGAGCGCGACCAAGGCCGAAGCCCTGGCCAAGGCGCATAACGGTGAAGACTTCCCGTACGCCGAGATCCGCAAGCGCGCGGATGAACTTGAGCTGGAGTACGTGCGCAATCACGGCGTACCCATCAAGGCCGGCTTGCTGGAAGTGCTGGAGCGCCTGCGCAAGTCGGGCTTGACCATGGCAGTGGCCACCTCCAGCCGCCGTGCCATTGCCGAGGAATACCTGATCAATGCCAATGTGCTGAAGTACTTCGACATCACTGTCTGTGGCGATGAAGTCAGCCAGGGTAAACCCCACCCCGAGATTTTCCTGAAAGCCGCCCGCGCGCTCAATTGCGAGCCGGGCCAATGCTTCATGGTCGAGGATTCGGAGAACGGCATGCTGTCGGCCATACGTGCCGAAGGCCAGGCGATCCTGATCGAAGACATCAAACCGCCCGCTGCCGAGATCAAGGCAGGCGCGCTCAAAGCCTACCGCAGCATGCATGAGTTTCTCGCCGACCTTAGCGAGTGCGTACCTGACTTGGGCATGCCGGCATTGAGCGAGCCGTTCCCGGCTTCGTTGAACCAGTTCAGCGTGGGCATTCATGGCTTCGGCGCCATCGGCGGTGGTTACCTGACACAAGTGTTTTCCCATTGGGATGGCTACACCCGGCCTCGCGAAATCATCGCCGCGACCCGCTCGCGCATGCTGCGCGAAAGCGTCAATGCGTTCGGCCGCTATAGCGTGCGTTACGGTGCTACATCATTCGACCAGACCATCGACAATGTGCGCATGATCGACATGGACGATGACGACGCAGTCATCGGCATGTACACCACTGCCGAAATTATCGGCCTGAGCCTGCCCGAGCAGGCCATCCGCAACCAGGCGAAGGTGATTGCCAAAGGGCTGCTGCAACGTTTCGAACGACGTGGCCGTGAGTTGACGTTGCTGATCGTGCTGAATAAGGTGGGCGGCGCCGCGTTCGTGCGCCGCCATGTGCAGGCAGAGCTGGCATTGCTGTGCCCGCCGGCAATTGGCGAGCAGGTGCTGGAAAAGACCCATTTCGCCGAAACAGTCGTCAGCCGCATCGTCTCCAAGCTCAGCAACGACGCACTGGTGCGGCAACTGCGCATCAAGTCGCAGATGTTCCAGAACAGCCTGGAAGACGAGCCGGCAGTCGCCACCAAGGCATCAGCGCCCGTGCCTGAGTACGAACGACTGATCGGGCGTTTCAGGCCCTTTGCCCAACCCAGCAGCGCGATGAGCCAGCTGCACCTGATCCTGTTCAACAGCGAACCCGACATGCCGCTGTATGTAGAGCACGGCAGCGAGTTGCTCGAACGCCTGCGCCAGGTTAAGACGGTGCCGGACATTACCCAGATCCAGGTCATCAAGAACCGCCTTTGGAACGGCCCGCATGCCATCGTTGCCTGGTACGCGAGCCTGCTGGGCCATGACTCGGTAGGCCAGGGTATGGGCGATGCACGTGTTAGCGAACTGGCCGAACGCCTGATTCGCCAGGAAGTCGGGCCGGCACTGGTGGCGGAGTACCCGCACATGGCCGAAGTGGTCAGCCGTTTTGCCGATACCTTCCTGGAGCGGTGTGCAACCTCGTTCAAAGACCCTTGTGCCCGGGTGGGGCGCGACCCGTTGCGCAAGCTTCAACGCAACGAACGCATCCTCAGCAGCATCGACCTTGCACGCAAGCATGGTATTGAAACCCCGTCGCTGGCGTTTGGCGCGGCACTGGCCATTCACCATGCCCTGCACTGCAACGACGACAAGGCGCTGGAAGCACAGGCCATCAGGCGGGTTTACAGGGAAAACGACGCCAGTGTCGAGGCCGTGCTTACTCATGAAGTTGATTGCAACGGCAAGCGTTTTCCGGGGCTGGACCCGATCAGGGACACGCAGCTGATCACTGCCATTTCAGATGCTTTCCGGCAGTACCCGCCAAGGGATGTGGCAAGCAGGCTGGGCGACCTTTGCATAGGCGCATGAGGTACTGCATTAGCCTGAAGCCAGCGCTGTGAATGGCACCGGCTCCGCCGGTGTTCGCGGGGCAAGCCCGCTCCCACAATGATCGCGCTAGCTTTTAGATGCTGTGCAAGACATTTGCCCCCACCGGTACTGCATAAGCCTCAAGCCTGCTCGGTAACTGTGGGAGCGGGCGTGCCCGCGAAGAATCCAACACGGTGAATGGCACCGGCTCCGCCGGTGTTCGCGGCTAAAGCCGCTCCCACAGTGATCGCGCCAGCTTTCAGGTGTTGTGCAAGATAGTAGCCTCCACAGGTACTGCATATGCCTGAAGCCTGCCCGACTACCTGTGGGAGCGGGTTTACCCGCGAAGAATCCAGCGCGGTGCATGGCACCGGCTGCGCCGGTGTTCGCGGCTAAAGCCGCTCCCACAGTGATCGCGCCAGCTTTCAGGTGTTGTGCAAGATAGTAGCCTCCACAGGTACTGCATATGCCTGAAGCCTGCCCGACTACCTGTGGAAGCGGGTTTACCCGCGAAGAATCCAGCGCGGAGGATGGCACCGGCTGCGCCGGTGTTCGCGGGCATCAGGACCTGATCTTCACAAAAACAAGCTCCGGGTCACCTTCATCCAGGTTTTCAACCTGGCCACTCCCAATAAAACCGCACTTCGCAAGCAGCGCCTGCATCGGCAGGTTCGACGCGTTGGTCGAGGTGAACAGCTTGGCCCCCAGGGCCCGGGATTCCAGCCCACGAAGGATGGCTGCGCCTACGCCACGGCGACGTGCAGAATCCCGTGCCACGATGAGCGGGATGAAATCCTGCCCGAAAAATGAGTTGTCCAGTACGCCATAGCCCAACAGCAGCCCAGGATCGTCAGCATCCGTTGCCACCCAGCACTGGCCGCAAGCTACCGCGTGGGCAATGCATTCCCGCCGGTGCTCCTCGCGCTGCGCGATGACATCAAGATCAAAGAGCGCATTGAGGTCGGCTTGCCGGGCGAGCCGCATGTGTGATTCCAGCGCCATTTCTTCCTCGTATCAATAGCAACTCAGTGGGTTTGCCAGCAGAAGGTACCACGCATGCCCTGCCGGCCTTGACCCTGGTGATGACACAATGCTTGCAAATGACACAGTGTGTCATTAAGATCGCCATGTGTCCTGGCAACGCCACCACGACGATCCGCCAGCGCCCGCCCTTTTCCACGCAGGTACCGCCCATGACGACCACCATGCACACCCCCAAGGACCAGCTCGTCAAACTCGCCCAGCAGCAGATGCTGACGGCCCTGGCCGACAACACCTACACCGCCCGGCAAAAGCTTGCCCTCACCTGCCGCATCCTGTTCGACGGCGGCCACGACTCTGGCCTGGCCGGGCAGATCACCGCACGTGCGCAGGAGCCTGGCACCTACTACACCCAGCAACTGGGCCTGGGCTTCGACGAAATCGCCGCCTCCAATCTGTTGGTGGTGGACGAGGACCTCACCGTGCTGCAAGGCCGCGGCATGGCCAACCCGGCCAACCGTTTCCACAGCTGGCTGTACCGCGCCCGCCCCGACGTCAACTGCATCATCCACACACACCCGCTGCACAGCGCCGCCCTGTCGATGCTGGAAGTGCCGCTGGCCATTTCGCACATGGACCTGTGCCCGCTGTTCGATGACTGCGCATTCCTCAAGGAATGGCCCGGCGTGCCGGTGGGCAACGAGGAAGGTGAAATCATCGCAAAGGCGATTGGCAACAAGCGTGCAATCCTGCTTTCCCACCACGGCCTGCTGATTGCCGGTGGCTCGATCGAGGAAGCCTGTGTGCTCGCCCTGCTGTTCGAGCGCGCCGCAAAGATGCAGCTGCTGGCCATGGGCGCCGGTGACATCCGCCCCATCCCCGAAGCACTGGGCAAAGAAGCCCACGACTGGATCTCCACCCCCAAACGTCACGGCGCCGCGTTTAGCTACTACGCACGCCGGGCCTTGCGTGCCCACGGCGACTGCCTGGGCTGATCGAAGCTGTACTCTTTCCTCACCAACGGCAGAGGTGCCTGGTCATGTCTACACCTGTAATTCGCGGCGTTATCGGTTACACCATCACTCCCTTCACGGCTGACGGCACGCTCGACCTGGATGCCCTGGGTACATCCATCGACAGCCTGATCGCAGACGGCGTGCACGCCATCGCACCGCTGGGCAGCACCGGCGAAGGGGCCTACCTGTCCGATAGCGAATGGGAAACCGTGGTGCGCTTCAGCCAGGCACGCATTGCCGGGCGCGTACCCAGCGTGGTCAGCGTTTCCGACCTGACCACCGCCCGTACCGTGCAGCGCGCCCGTCTGGCGCAGGCCTGCGGTGCCACGGCAGTGATGGTGCTGCCCATTTCCTACTGGAAGCTCACCGAAGCCGAAGTGATCGCCCACTACAAGGCCGTCGGCGCGGCCATCGACATCCCGATCATGCTTTACAACAACCCGGGCACCAGCGGCACCGACCTGTCGGTGGAACTGATCCTGCGCATCCTCGGCGAGGTGCCCAATGTGACCATGGTCAAGGAAAGCACCGGTGACATTCAGCGCATGCACCGCCTGTTCAAGGCCACCGATGGCCAGGTGGCTTTCTATAACGGCTGCAACCCGCTGACCCTGGAAGCCCTGGTGGCCGGCGCCACCGGCTGGTGCACCGCCGCACCCAACCTGATCCCGGCACTGAACCTGGCGCTGTGGGACGCCGTGCAGCACGGCGACCTGGCCGAAGCCCGCGCGCTGTTCTACCGCCAGTACGAGCTGCTCGAATACATCACCCGCCGCGGCTTGCCCACCACCATCAAGGCCGGCCTGAAAATGCTCGGCCAGGATGTCGGCGCACCGCGCCTTCCCCTGCAGCCGCTGGATGCGCAAGGCAGCAATTACCTGAAAAGCCTGCTGACCGAACTGGCCAACTGACCTTGAAACCTGCCCGGCGGCATCTCGCCGCCGGGCCTTGCTGCACCCGACCTTTACCAGAGGCAACCATGGACGCGCCTGCACAAAGCTCTTCAACCCCGTTTCGGCTTACAGACATCCTGCACCCCGTAATAGCCGGGCTGGTTTCGGTCATCGTCAACTACGGTGGCACCTTCATCCTGGTGTTCCAGGCCGCCAAGGTTGCCGGGCTGAGCCCGGAACTGACTTCATCCTGGGTCTGGGCTGTGTCGATCGGTGTCGGCCTCAGCGGCCTGGCGCTGTCCTGGTACAGCCGCGAGCCGGTGATCACCGCGTGGTCCACGCCGGCAGCCGCATTTTTGGTCACGGCCCTGGCCACCGTGCCTTACAGCGAAGCCATCGGTGCCTACTTGTTGTCGGCCGCCGGCTTCGTGGTGCTAGGGCTGACCGGGTGCTTCGAGCGCCTGGTGCGGGTCATCCCCGGAGGCGTGGCGGCCGGATTGCTGGCGGGTATCCTGCTGCAGTTCGGCGTCGGCGCCTTTGCCGGCCTGTCTGTCGACCCGGCCCTGGCAGGGCTGCTGATTGTGGCCTACGTGGCCTTCAAACGCTTCACCGCCCGCTACGCCGTGGTGGGCATTCTGATACTGGGGCTGGGCTACCTGCTGCTGCAGGGGCAAGCAGGCCTGGCGACGCTGCGCCTGGAGTTCGCCGCACCGGTGTTCACGGCGCCCACCTTCTCCCTCAACGCTGCCCTCAGCGTGGCCCTGCCATTGTTCCTGATCACCCTCACCGGCCAGTACATGCCCGGCATGCTGGTGCTGCGCAACGACGGCTTCAAGACCAGCGCCAACCCGATTGTCGCGATCACCGGCCTGGGCTCGTTGCTGATGGCGCCATTCGGTTCACACGCTTTCAACATCGCCGCCATCACCGCAGCCATCTGCACCGGCAAGGAAGCCCATGAAGACCCGGGCAAGCGCTGGGTGGCGGGGATTGCTGCCGGTGTCTGCTACATCCTCGTGGGGGTGTTCGGGGTCACCTTGGCGAGTGTATTCATGGCCCTGCCGGGTACCTTCATCACCACCCTGGCCGGCCTTGCCCTGCTGGGCACCATCGGTGGCAGCCTGGCCAGTGCAATGGCCGTTGCTCGCTCGCGCGAAGCCGCACTGATCACCTTCCTGGCGGCGGCGGCCAACATCAGCCTGTTCGGCATTGGCGGAGCCTTCTGGGGGCTGGTCATTGGCCTGCTGGCCTATGCCGTGCTGAACGGGCGCCCGCCTCGCGTCAACCGCTCACCCCGGTAAAAGCTTGCCCCCCCCTATCCTGCGCCATGTGCCCACCCGTTCGACAGGTACCGACATGCCCCACGCTGGCCCCAAGCTGCTTACCCAAATTGCTGCCGTGCACTTCGTCAGCCATGTGCACATCATGCTGATCCCGGCATTGCTGCCCGTACTCCCTGGCCTGCTGGGCGTGGGGTTCGTCGAGCTTGGCGTAGCCCTGGCGGTGTTCAACATTGTCTCTGCCCTGGTGCAGGCACCGCTGGGCTATGCCGTCGACCACTACGGTGCGCGCAGAGTGCTCAAGGCCGGCTTGCAGTTGGGCAGCCTCAGTTTCCTGCTGCTGGCGGTCAGCCCCGGCTATGCGGTGTTGCTGGTAACGATGGCCATGGCGGGCCTGGCCAATGGCGTTTACCACCCTGCCGATTACGCATTGCTGGCCAACGGCATAGAGCAAGGCCGCCTGGGGCGCTCGTTTTCGATCCATACCTTCGCCGGCTTCCTCGGTTCGGCGGTAACGCCAGCGGTGTTTCTCGGCATCGCTGCCGCGTTCGGTACACAGGCAGCCTTGGCAGCGGGTGCAGTGGTGGGTGTTGCCGCTCTTATGCTGATCTCGGTGCCAGGTAGCGGTGTCTATCAGGTATCCGGGCATGGCCGCACAAGTGACACTGGCGCTGCCGCTGCGCCGGGCCGCATGCGCTTGCTCACGCCGATGATCGGCGTGTTGACGGTGCTGTTCATCCTGCTGAACCTGAGTACCAGTGCCATCGAGAAATTCTCCGTAGCCGCCCTGGTCCAGGGCCAAGGCCTGACCCTGGCCTGGGCGAACACGGCGCTCACGGCCTTTCTGCTGTGCAGTGCAGTGGGCGTTTTGTGCGGCGGGGCCTTGGCTGACCGCACCCGCCGCCATGGCCTGGTGGCCGCCATGGCCTTTGCCCTGGCGGCGGCGCTGACGACGCTGGTGGCGCTGGGGCTGGTGCAGGGCTGGGCATTGGTGGTGGTGCTGGGGGCCATCGGCTTGCTGACCGGGGTCATCGCACCATCGCGGGACATGCTGGTCAAGGCAGCAGCGCCACGTGGTGCCGAGGGCAAAACCTTCGGGCTGGTCTCGACCGGCTTCAATATCGGCGGCGCCATCGGGCCGATTGCATTCGGCTGGATGCTCGACCAGCGCCTGCCTGAGGGCATCTTCATCGCTTCGGTGGTGTTCATGCTGCTGACCGTGCTGCTGACCCTGGCGCAGGAGGCATATTTATCCAGAAAGCCTCGCCAGCTGGCTTAGACCCTAGGGCTGCTTTGCAGCCCTTTCGCCGGCAAGCCAGCTCCCCCAGGACCCCACACTTCTTGAGTGCGGCGCGATCCGTGTGGGAGCCGGCTTGCCGGCGATGAGGCCGGTTCAGGTTGATAAAGCTACCGGGTTCGCATGCACCACTCGCCCGCCTGCCGCTGGCCGATTGATGAACAACATATCCAGCACACTGTTGCGCAACCCCTTCAGCGCATTCCAGTTCGCCGAGGCATGCACATACCTGTCACGCAACAGCCGCTGCTCATCCTCGGTCAGCCCAGGCTGTTCACATTCACCCAAGGCAAACGCATGCAACTTGCGGCTGATCTCCAGCAATTCAGCCGGCAACACATGCTCCGCCTGCCCGCCCAACGGCGCAAACGGCACCGCCGCCTGCACCGCCAGCTCACGCATGACACTCAGGTATACACGGGAAAGCTGCCCCGCCACCTCCCGCTCCCGGTACACCGCCGCATACACCTGCTTTTGCGCCTCGGCTGGCCGCCCGCCGGCAATCGGTTCCTCCCAGGTAATCACCCTTGCACCCAGGTCACCAACCGCTGCGCCCAACAGGTCACTCACCTTGGCATGCACACACGTCCGGTCGGCGCGCATAGCCGATGGCACACGTTGTGACTGAGGTTTGCACAACAGCACCTGCTCATGCGTGAAGTCCGGGTAACCACCGCCGATGTTCGAATGCACACCCGGCAACACGATGTCGTGACCGCTGCTCACCAATGGGAAGTTGTGCCGCTGCTCATCCCCGGCCACCAATTGCACCACGTGCCGGGCAATACCCTTACCCAGCCCCAGGCGCAAGCCGCCATGGCGGTCGTCGGCAGGGTCGAAATCGCCCTGCAACGGCGCAACGATCGCCGCCACGGTGTCGAACAGGCCTATGAAATTGATCGTGATGCCGCAAGGGACGGCCAGCACCCCGCCCCCGTCAGCGTGCAGCAGATTTGCCAAGTGACGCACCGCCGCGGCACCGCGGCTGAAGCCGAACAGGTCGAACTCGACCCCCTCAAGTCTTGCGAGAGGATGGGCGTACGCCCAATCCCGCAGCTGCCCGGCGATACCCTCCAATGCCTCGGTAACTCGTGATTCGACGCCGGTGCGCCCGCGCCCGGTGGCCGAGGCATACGCATGATCCTCAGCACCCTCCAGGGTTCCCACCCCCTCGACATAACGGCTGAGAAACGCCATGGCGACGTCGCCGCTCGGCCCCTCTGCCGGATAAAGCGCGTGCAACAGTGCCACATTGCTCAAGGCGTTGGTATAACTGGCGCCCTTGCCGCCATTCGACTCTGTCGGCATCACATTGTGCTGGTTATTACCGGTACCATCGAAAAACACGCCAAATCTCAAGATCATCGTTGTGCTCCTGCTTGCGTCAAAAACACAAGCAGGCGCCAGGGCGCCGCCGCTGAACATCAGCCTATGGCCAGCCATTTGCAGGACATTTCTGTACTTGCATGGCCCAGGACCGGATAAATTTCCAAGCCGCCATTGGTCGCCACCCCCCCGGATGGATTAAAGTATCACCCCTTGCCAGGGCAGCTGCCTCCAGCCCCGCCTGCGGCCCCATACCAGGAACCGTCACCGATGGAACACCGTGAAGCGCTGACCGCGCTGCGCACCTTTCTTTCTTCGCAGATCCTAGGCCAGGAGAAACTGGTCGAACGGCTGTTGATCGTGCTGCTGGCTGACGGCCACATGCTGGTCGAAGGTGCCCCGGGCCTGGCCAAGACCAAGGCCATCAAAGAACTCGCCGAAGGCATCGAGGCACAGTTCCATCGCATCCAGTTCACCCCCGACCTGCTCCCGGCCGACATCACCGGTACCGAAATCTACCGCCCGGAAACCGGCAGCTTCGTGTTCCAGCAGGGGCCGATCTTCCACAACCTGGTGCTGGCCGACGAAATCAACCGCGCCCCGGCCAAGGTGCAATCGGCACTGCTCGAAGCCATGGCCGAGCGCCAGGTCAGCGTGGGCCGCAGCACCTACGACCTGTCGCCGCTGTTCCTGGTCATGGCCACGCAGAACCCGATCGAGCAGGAAGGTACCTACCCGCTGCCCGAAGCCCAGCTCGACCGCTTCCTGATGCACGTAAAAATCGGCTTCCCCGACGCTGCGGTGGAGCGGCGCATCCTGGCGCAAGCCCGTGGCGAAGCGCTGGGCGGCGAAACCAAGCCCGAGCGCCGGGTCAGCCAGCAGGCCATCTTTGCCGCGCGCAAGGAAATCCTCGGCCTGTACATGGCCGACGCGGTGGAGGAATACCTGGTGCAGCTGGTAATGGCCACCCGCACCCCGGCCAAGTTCGACACCGAGCTGGCCGACTGGATCGCCTACGGCGCCAGCCCACGCGGCTCCATCTCGCTGGACCGCTGTGCGCGTGCCCACGCCTGGCTGGCCGGGCGCGACTTCGTCAGCCCCGAAGACATCCAGGCCGTGCTGTTCGACGTGCTGCGCCACCGCATCATCCTGTCGTTCGAGGCCGAAGCGGCAGGCATCGACCAGGACCGTGTGGTCCAGCGCATCCTCGACGTCGTCGCCGTTGCCTGAGCCCATGCCCACCGCGCAGCTGGCCGAACCCGGCATCCGCATCGGCCTTGCCGAGCTGATCGACATGCGCCACCGCGTGCGCGAAATCCAGCTGTTTTCCAAGCCCGGCCAGCGCAGCCCGCTGGTGGGTCTGCACCATTCCAAGCTGCGCGGGCGCGGGGTGGACTTCGATCAGGTGCGCGTGTACCAGGCCGGCGACGATGTGCGCAACATCGACTGGCGGGTCACTGCACGCACCCAGGAACCGCACACCAAGCTGTTCCACGAAGAGCGCGAGCGGCCGATCTTCATCCTTGTCGAGCAAAGCCAGCGGCTGTTCTTCGGTTCGGGACTGCAGTTCAAGTCAGTGTTGGCGGCCCAGGCCGCGGCCCTGTTCGGCTGGGCCGCACTGGGGCACAACGACCGCATCGGCGGGCTGGTGTTCGGCGACAACGACCCCCACGAAATCAAGCCTCGGCGCAGCAAGCAGAGCCTGCTGCAACTGCTCAACCGCCTGGCCAAGGTCAACCAGTCGCTGCACACCGAAGCCGTGCCACAGGCCGACAGCCTTGGCCTGGCCTTGCGCCGGGCCCGCGAAGTACTGCGCCCGGGCAGCCTGGCCATTGTCATCTGTGACGAGCGTTCGTTGAGCCCACAGTGCGAACAGCACCTGGCCATGCTCTCGCGTCACTGCGACCTGCTGCTATTGCCCGTATCCGACCCGCTCGACCACGCCCTGCCTGCCGCCGGCCTGTTACGCTTCGCCCAGCGCGGCGCGCAGCTGGAGCTCGACACCCTGGACGCCAACCTGCGCCAGGCTTATCGCAAACAGGCCGAGGCACGCATCGAGCGCTGGGAGCTGATGGCCCAGAAGCTGCGCGTGGTGCTGATGCCACTTAGCACCCAAAGCGACATGATCGAGCAGTTGCGCGAATACCTGAAGGCCCAGCGGCCAAGGAGCGCGTCATGAACCCGCTCGACCAGTTGCACCCGCTGATCGACCCGACGCCTGTCGGCCTGTGGCCGCCGGCACCCGGCTGGTGGCTGCTGCTGGCCGTGCTGCCATTGCTGGGTTGGGGGCTGTGGCGGCTGCGCCGCTGGCGCCCGGGCAAACGCCGCATCGTGCGCGCCGAACAACCCCTGGACCCGGTGCGTGTGGAAGCCCTGGCCGAGCTGGCACGCCTGCCGCGCCCGTACGACGGCGCCCCGGCCGGCGCCTGGCTGCAACAGATCAATGCCCTGCTCAAGCGCCTGTGCCGCAGCCATTATCCGGGTGCCAACAGCCACACCCTCAACGGCCGCCAGTGGCTGGCATTTCTCGACAACCGCTGCCCGGCAGCCGGCCTGACCCGCTGGATGGTACTGGTCGAGGGCGCCTACAAGCCCGAGTGCAAGCTCGACGACAAGGCCATTGTCGGGCTCAGCCAGGCCGTCGAAACCTGGATCCGCAAGCATGTTTGAACTGGCCTGGCCGTGGGTCTTCGCCCTGTTGCCGCTGCCTTGGCTGGCGCGCCTGCTGTTGCCAGCCGCCGACAGCGGCGAGCCGGTGCTCAAGGTAGGCTTCCTCAACGAACTGGAAAGCCTGGCCGGGCGCCGCGCACGGCTCAACCTGCCCACCTGGCGCCAGCAGGCGCCGTTCGTGGTCATCTGGCTGTTGCTGCTGTGCGCCGCCGCCCGCCCGCAGTGGTTGGGTGAACCGGTACCGGTGGCTGCCAGTGGCCGCGACCTGCTGGTGGCGGTGGACGTGTCCGGATCGATGGACTTCCCCGACATGCAGTGGCAAAACGAAGACATCAGCCGCCTCGACCTGGTCAAGGCACTGATGGGCGACTTCCTGCAAGACCGTGAAGGCGACCGCGTGGGCCTGATCCTGTTCGGCAGCCAGGCGTACCTGCAGGCGCCGCTCACCTTCGACCGGCGCACCGTGCGCACCTTCCTCGACGAAGCGCAGATCGGCATCGCCGGCAAAAATACTGCCATCGGTGACGCCATTGGCCTGGCGGTCAAGCGCCTGCGCCAACGGCCGGCACAAAGCCGGGTGCTGGTGCTGATCACCGACGGCGCCAACAACGGCGGGCAAATCCACCCGCTGACCGCTGCTCGCCTGGCCGCCCAGGAAGGGGTTCGCATCTACACCATCGGCATCGGCGCCAACCCCGACGCCAGTGGCACACCTGGCCTGCTTGGCCTCAACCCGAGCCTGGACCTGGATGAAGCCTCACTCAAGGAAATCGCCGACATCACCCACGGCGCCTATTTCCGTGCCCATGACGGTGCCGAACTGGACGCCATCGGCGACGCCCTCGACCAGTTGGAGCCGGTAGCCCAGCAACCGACCCAGGCACGCACCGCCCATGCCCTGTACGCCTGGCCCCTGGCCCTGGCACTGCTGCTCAGCGTGCTGCTGGTGGTGGCCGTGCAATGGCCCGACAACCTGCTGCAACGCCTGCTGCGCAAGCCGCGTTTCCTGCAGCCGCACCCGGAATGGCGCCAGCGCCTGAAGCGCCTGCGCCTGAGGAGGCGGCGATGATCGATCTGTGGCCCCAATGGCTGCGCCCGCTGTGGTTGCTGGCCGTGCCCCTGCTCGGCTGGCTGCTGTACAAGCTCTGGCACCGGCGCAAGCGCGCCGGGCGCTGGCAGATGATCTTGCCGCCCGCCTTCCATGGCGTATTGCTGGGCGGTGGCAGCGGCAGCACCAGCAAGCTGCCGTGGATAGCACTGGGCCTGGCCTGGGCGCTGGTAATCCTGGCCCTGCTCGGCCCCAGCTGGCAACGCGTGGAAGAAAGCCGCCAACGCCCGGCCGACCCGCTGGTGATCTTGCTGGAGCTGACCCCACAGATGCTCGCCGAAGACAGCCCGCCCAACCGCCTGGAACAGGCTCGGCGCAAGGTCCTCGACCTGCTGGAACACCGCCGCGACAGCCAGACGGCGCTGGTGGTGTACGCCGGCTCGGCGCACACCCTGGTGCCGCTGTCCGATGACCTGGCCACCACCCGCAACCTGCTGGAGTCCATCGACCCGTCGATCATGCCAAAACCCGGCCAGCGCGCCGACCTGGCCGTGCAAAAGGGCCTGGCCCTGCTGGCCCAGAGCGGCCTGGGCCAAGGCCGTTTGCTGCTGATCGGGTCGTCGCTGAGCGCCCCGGAACGCCAAGGCATCAGCCAGGCCCTTGGGCGTCAAGGCCCGAGCCTGCTGATGCTGGGCATCGGCAGCCGAGAAGGCGCCCCGGTGCGCCAGGCCAGCGGCGAATACCTCAAGGACGACCAGGGCGGTATCTTGCTGCCTCGGCTGGACAGCGCCAGCCTCAAGGGCTTTATCAGCGGCACTGGCGGGCGCTACCGGCATGCCCGCATCGACGACCTCGACCTGCGCGGCCTGGGCCTGTTCGAGAACCCGCGCACCGCACGCAATGACGGCCAGACCCTGCAACTGGACAGCTGGGCCGACCAGGGTTACTGGCTGCTGATCCCGTTGCTGTTGCTGGCTGCCTGTGCCGGCCGACGCGGCTGGCTGTTCTGCCTGCCACTGCTGCTGGCCATGCCACAGCCCAGCCAGGCGTTCGAGTTCAACGACCTGTGGCTGCGCCCCGACCAGCAAGGCCAGCGCCTGCTGGAGCAAAACCGCCCGGCCAGCGCCGCACGCCACTTCCAGAACCCGCAGTGGCGCGGTATGGCCCTGTACCAGGCCGGCGACTACGCCGGTGCCGCCGAGGCGTTTTCCCAAGGCGATACGGCCGCCGCCCACTACAATCGAGGCAATGCCCTTGCCCGCAGCGGTGAACTTGAAGCCGCCCTGGACGCCTACGAGCAAGCCCTGGAGCGCCAGCCAGACCTGCAACCCGCGCTGGACAACCAGGCGCTGGTGCAACAAATGCTGCAACAGCGCGAGGCCAAGGCCGAAGAGCAGCCGGCCAACAGCGATGCCCAAGGTACCCCCGGCAGCGAAACCGAGGGCAACAGCAGCTCGGCCAGCAGCCCGGCCCAAGGCACGCCCGGCAGCGACGAACAAGCCAACGCCGAACAGCCCGGTGAAAGCAGCACTAACAGCCAGGCCGCGCCCGGCAACCAGGCGGGTGCTGACGACGACGTCATCCAGCCGCCACAGCGCCCGGTATCGACCAACCTCGACACCGAACAGCGTCAGGCCCTGGAACAATGGCTGCGGGAGATCCCCGATAACCCGGCGGAGCTGCTGCGGCGCAAATTCTGGTATGAACAGCAATTGCATCAGGAAACCCCACGATGAGTCGCTTCGGCGTCTTTCTGCTCACCCTGCTCTGGGCCGCGCTGGCCCAGGCCGAGCCGCTGCTGCAAGCCAGCGTTGACCGCACCCGCCTGGAAGCCGGCGAGAGCCTGGAGCTGACCCTGGAAAGCCAGGACGTCACCCAGTTCGGCAAGCCCGACCTGCATGCCCTGGAAGGCGACTTTGAAGTGCGTGGCACACGCCAGCTGAACAGCCTGCACACCCTCGACGGCGAAACCCGCGCAAGCACCCGCTGGATCATCACCCTGCTGCCACGGCGCAGCGGCAGCCTGCGTATTCCCGAACTGCAGCTGGGCCAGTCGCACAGCCAAGCCATCGAACTGCAGGTGCTGCAGGCCGATGCCAGCCGCCAGGACAGCGCCTCAGTGTTCATCGAAGCGACCCTGGACAGCAGCGACGTCTACGTCCAGGCCCAGGCCGTACTGACCCTGCGCATCTACCATTCGGTGGCGCTGTACGACGACAGCAACCTCAGCCCGCTGCAACTGGAGAACGCCAAGGTCGAGCCGCTGGGCGAATCGCGCACGTATGAAAAGGAAATCAACGGCGTGCGTCATGGCGTGATCGAAACCCGCTATGCGGTGTACGCCCAGCAAAGCGGCAGCCTCGAAATCCCGCCGCTGACGTTCACTGCCACTGCCGCAGCCAGCAATGACGAAGCCTCACAGGCCAATGGCACGGCCCGCGCCGGCCGCCAACTGCAGGTCAGCTCGCTGCCCTTGCGCCTGAACGTGCGGCCGATTCCCGCGGCCTGGCCCGCTGGCGTGCCGTGGCTGCCAGCCCGCAGCCTGACCCTGGAAGAGCACTGGAACCCCGACCCGGGCAGCCAGCAAGTGCAGATTGGCGACTCACTGACGCGCAACATCACCTTGCGTGCAGAGGGCTTGTCCAGCACCCAACTGCCGCCGCTGCCCGCCACAGAGATCATCGGCCTGCGCCGCTACCCCGACCAGCCGCTGCTGCGCAACGAAATCCGCGAGCGCGGCATGACCGCCAACCGCGAAGAGCGCGAAGCCCTGGTGCCGACCCACGCAGGTGCGCTGACCTTGCCGGCGCTGGAAGTGGCCTGGTGGAACACCCGCGAAGACCATCTGGAACACAGCAGCCTGCCAGCGCGCACATTGAACGTGCAAGACAACCCGGCGCTGAGCGCCGACACCCCGGTGGGCGACAACAGCAGCGCCAGCACCCTGCTGTGGCCTTGGCAACTGGCCACACTGGTGTTCGCCCTGACCACCGTGCTGGGCTTCGCCCTGTGGTGGCGCGCCCGCTCGCGGCCGGCGGTGCTGCGCGCGGCGCAAAACGGGCCAAGCCCGCGCACATTGCTGGACGACCTCAAGCGTGCGTGCCAGGCCAACGACCCGCAGGCCACACGGCAGGCGCTGGATGCCTGGGCCCGGCAACAGCCGGAAACCCTGGCCGAGATGGCTGCGCGCTTCGTGCCGTTGTCGGATGCACTGGATGGGTTGAACGGGGCGTTGTACAGCGAAACCGGGCAGTATTGGCAGGGTGAGGATTTGTGGCGGGCGATTGGCACCATTCCGCCGGCTGAGCAGGTGTTGCTGCCCGCAGGTGAGAACGGCAGCTTGCCGCCGCTGTATCCCAAGTAGGCCACTGCCTGCACGTCCCCACAGATACAGCACATGTATTGAGCCTTGAACAGTACCTGTGGGAGCTGGCTTGCCGGCGAAACGGCCGCAAAGCGGCCCCTGCAGTTTTGCGGCGATGCGAAGATTCTGGGGGCGCTACGCACCCCTTTCGCGACACAAGGCCGCTCCTACAGTTACCATACCGCCCTTTCCCCGCTTGTCCGACTCGACACCAACAGGTCATCCATGCGTCTGTTTCATACCTCCGACTGGCACCTGGGCCAAAGCCTGCACGGCCAGGAACGCGACTTCGAACACGCCTGCTTCCTCGACTGGCTGCTCGGCCAGCTGCGCCTGCGCCAGCCCGATGCGCTGCTGATTGCCGGCGACATCTTCGACACGGTCAACCCGCCGGTCAAAGCCCAGGAGCGCCTCTACGACTTCATCGTCCAGGCCCATGAGCAACAGCCCAAGCTGGACATTGTGATGATCGCCGGCAACCACGACTCCGGCTCGCGCATCGAGCTGCCCGCCGCACTGATGCGCCGCCTGCGCACCCATGCCCTGGGCCGTGTGCACTGGCTGGACGAAGGCCAGCTGGATGCCGAGCGCCTGTTGATCCCGCTGACCAACGGCCGCGGCAAGGTCGCCGCCTGGTGCCTGGCCCTGCCCTTCCTGCGCCCGGCCGAGGTCACCGGCCCGAACCTGGGCGACGACTACCTGCAAGGCATCACCCAGGTGCACCAGCAACTGATCGCCGCCGCGCAAGCCAAGCGCAAGAAAGATCAGGCGCTGATCGCCATCAGCCATGCGCACATGGCCGGTGGCTCGGTGTCGGAGGACTCGGAGCGCAGCCTGATCATCGGCAACGCCGAGGCACTGCCGGCGAAGCTGTTCGACAAGGCCATCAGCTACGTCGCCCTGGGCCACCTGCACAAACCGCAGAAGGTCAACCGCGAAGAACGCATCCGCTACAGCGGCTCGCCGATCCCGCTGTCGTTCGCCGAAATCAACTACCCGCACCAGGTGCTGGAAGTGGAGCTGGACGGCACCGAACTGGTCAGCGTCGAACCGCGCCCGGTACCGCGCGCGGTGGCCCTGCAACGGGTCGGCCCGGCGCCGCTGGGCGAACTGCTGCAGCAACTGGCCGACCTGCCCGTGATCGACCTGCTCGAAGACCCCAACCGCCAGCCCTGGCTGGAGGTGCGGGTGATACTGGACGAGCCGCAGCCCGACCTGCGCCAGCAGGTTGAAATTGCACTGGAAGGCAAGGCCGTGCGGCTGATCCGCATCAGCGCCGAATACGCCGGCCGCAATAACGCCGAAGACGATGACCTGGCCTTTGTCGAGCTTTCCCAGATGACCCCGCAAGACCTGTTCAGCCGCGCCTGGGAGCAGGCTTACGGCAACCCCGCAGATGAGCAGGCGCTGGCCGACTTTGCCCTGCTGTTGCAGGACGTGCAGCAGGAAGAGGAGCAGCCATGAAGATTCTCGCCATTCGCCTGAAGAACCTGGCATCGCTGGCCGGTCCGGTCGAAATCGACTTCACCGCAGAACCCTTGGCCAGCGCTGGCCTTTTCGCCATCACCGGGCCTACCGGTGCCGGCAAGAGCACCCTGCTCGACGCCCTGTGCCTGGCATTGTTTGGCACGGTGCCACGCCTGAACGATATCGGCCGCGAGGCCAAGGTGCCCGACGCCGATGGCGAAATCCCCACCTACGACCCACGCAACCTGCTGCGCCGGGGCACCGGCAGTGGCTTTGCCGAAGTCGACTTCATCGGCATCGACGGCCGCCGCTACCGCGCCCGCTGGGAAGCCAACCGCGCCCGCGACAAAGCCAACGGCAAGCTGCAGCACAGCCGCCAGAGCTTCTACGACCTGGACAGCGAACAGGTGCTGGGCAGTGGCAAGAACGAATACAAGCAACTGGTCGAGGCCCGCCTTGGCCTGAACTTCGAGCAGTTCACCCGTGCGGTGATGCTGGCCCAGAGCGAGTTCGGCGCTTTCCTCAAGGCGGACGACAAAGAGCGCAGCGAGCTGCTGGAAAAGCTCACCAACACCGCCATCTACACCCGCCTGGGGCAGCGTGCCTTCAGCAAGGCCCGTGAAGCTGGCGAGGCGCACAACGCCCTGAAGGACCGCGCCAGCCACCTGCTGCCGATGGCCGCCGAAGCCCGCAGCGACCTTGACCAGCGCCTGGAGCAGGCGCAGCAGCAGTTCAAGGCCGACCAGGCTGGCGAGCGCCAACTGGAACAGCAACGCAACTGGCTGAATGAACAACGCCAGTTGCAGGCCCAACATGCCGAAGCCGGCACCGCGCTAAAGGCCGCCGAACAAAGCTGGCAGCAACTGGCCGAACCCCGCCTGGACATGGTTCGCCTGGAGCGCCTGGCCCCGCAGCGCCACCAGTTCCACCGCCAGCAGGCGCTGACTGCGCAACTGGCACCCGTGGCCGCGAAGATCGCTGAGCAACAGCAGCAGCAAGCCGAGTTGCAGGTGCGCACCCTTGAGCTCGAACAGGCGCTGGGCGCCGCACGCCAGGCGCTTGCCGACAGCCAGGCCCAGCATGGCGAAAACGCACCGCGCCTGCGCCAGGCCTTTGCCGCCCAGGACAACCTGGCGCGCCTGGACCAGGAACTGGCCGCACAGCGCAGCACCAGCCAACAGGCTGAACAGCAGGTCGCCGACGGCCAGCAGCAGTTGCAGCAGCTGGAAAACAACCAGCAGCGCAGCCTGCAGCAACTGGCCCAGATCGACACCGCGCTGGCCGACAGCCAGCACCTGGCAGGCCTGGCAAATGCCTGGCACGCCTACCTGCCGCAGCTGAAGCAGGTGATGCTGATCGGTGGGCGCTTGGCCAAAGGCCGTGAAGAACTGCCCGGCCTGCAGGCCCAGGCCAGCCAGGCCAATGCACACTTGCAGGCCGAGCGCGACGCCTACGACCTGCTGTTCCGCGAGGCCAAGGCCGAACCACAGGCCCTTGCCGAGCAAATCGACCTGCTCGGTGGCATGCTGCAGGACAACCGCAAGCAGCAGCGCGCCGTCGAAGAACTGTCGCGCCTGCATGGCCGTGAACAAGAGCTGCGCCAGCAGCTGCATGCCGTGCGCGAACGGCAGCAGCAGGCCATGCAGCAACGCCAGCAACTGATTACCGAAGGCACCGCTGCCAAGGCCGAGCTGGAAGCCGCCGAGCAAGCGCTGAATCTCACCCGCCAGCTGCTGCAGCGCCAGCGCCTGGCGCGTAATACCAGCGTCGAAGAACTGCGCGGCCAATTGCGCGACGGCGAACCTTGCCCAGTGTGCGGTAGCGCCGAGCACCCGTTCCATCAGCCCGAAGCCCTGCTGCAGAGCCTGGGTCGCCATGACCAGGCCGAAGAAGACGCCGCGCAGAAGCAGGTCGAAACCCTCAATAGCAAGCTGGTTGAATTGCGTACCCAGCTGGGTGTGGTAAACGCCCAGCTCAAAGACTACCAACAGCAACTGCAACAACTGGGCGACCAGCTGCAACCGCTGGTGGCCCAGGTACAGGCACATAGCCTTTGGCCGGCCCTCGCCCCGCAGGACGACAAGGCCCGTAGCACCTGGCTCGACGGCCAGTTGCGGCGCCTGGACGAAGAAATCGGCCAGGACGAGAAGCGCCAGAGCGCCCTGCTCGCCCTGCAAAAAGACGCCGCCCGCCTTCACCAGCAACTACAGGCTGCCCACGACGCCCAGCAGCAGGCCCAGCGCCATCTGGAGCAACAGCACCAAGCCCTGGCCAACGATGAGCAGCAGTTGCAGCAGGGGCTGAGCGACCTCGCAGGCGTATTGCCCGAGCAAGCGCTCAAGGCCCTCAACGAAGACCCGGCAAATGCCTTCCTCGCCCTCGACCAGCAGATTGCCCAGCGCCTGCAGCAACTGGAGCAACGCAAGGACGAACTGGAAGAACAACAAGCCCGCCAGGCACAGCTGGACAAGTTGCGCGACCAGCAACAGGCGCGCGTTCAAGGCCAGCAGCAGTTGCAGCAGCAACTGGCCGCCCTCGACGAACAACGCCTGCAAGCCCAGGCTTCGCTCGGTGAACTGCTGGGTGAGCACTCCAGTGCAGAAGCCTGGCAGCAGCACATGGACGCCTCGCTGGAGCAAGCCCGCGCCCTGGACGCCGACACCGCCCAGCGCCTGCAAGACCTGCGCACCCAGGGGGTGCAACTGGCCAGTGAGCTCAAGGCCAACGCCCAGCAGCAACAGGCGCTGGACGCCGAGTGCCAGCAGTTGCAGGGCCAGATCGCCCAGTGGCGCAGCGAGCACCCGGAACTGGACGACGCAGGCCTGGATCGCTTGCTGGCCATGGACGATGCTCAAGTCAGTGAACTGCGCCAGCACCTGCAAAACGCCGAGAAAGCCATCGAACAAGGTCGCGTATTGCTGCAGGAACGTGAACAACGCCTGCAACAACACGCCGCACAAATGACCGTGGACACCTCGGCCGAAGCCCTGGAGCAAGCCCTGACCGAGCTGCGCGAGCGCCTGGCCGGCCACGAGCAGCAATGCGCCGAACTGCGCGCACAGCAGGCCGACGACCAGCGTCGCCAGCAGGCACACCAGGCGTTGGCGGCAGAAATCGAGCAGGCCCATCAGCAATGGCAACGCTGGGCCCGCTTGAACGCCCTGATCGGTTCGGCCTCGGGGGATGTGTTCCGCAAGATCGCCCAGGGCTACAACCTCGACCTGCTGCTGCACCACGCCAACACCCAGCTGCGCCAGCTGGCCCGCCGCTACCGCCTCAAGCGCGGCGGTAGTGCGCTGGGCCTGCTGGTGCTGGACACCGAAATGGGCGACGAACTGCGCTCGGTGCACTCGCTGTCGGGCGGGGAAACCTTCCTGGTCTCGCTGGCCCTGGCCCTGGGCCTGGCCTCGATGGCCTCCAGCACCCTGCGCATCGAATCGCTGTTCATCGACGAAGGCTTCGGCAGCCTCGACCCCGAGTCGCTGCAACTGGCCATGGACGCCCTCGACGGCTTGCAGGCTCAGGGCCGAAAAGTGGCGGTGATTTCCCACGTGCAGGAAATGCACGAGCGCATCCCGGTGCAGATCCAGGTGCGTCGCCAAGGCAATGGCCTGAGTGACGTGGAGGTGTGCGGGTGATCCTCTACTCGTTCCGCCGCTGCCCCTGGGCCATGCGCGCGCGCCTGGCCTTGCGTTATGCAGGGTGCGAGGTGGAAATCTGTGAGGTGGCGATGAAGAACAAGCCGGCAGCACTGCTGGCCTTGTCGCCCAAGGGCACGGTGCCGGTGCTGGATACCGGTGCCGGGGTGCTGGAGGAGAGCCTGGACATTATGCGCTGGGCACTGGCGCAAAACGACCCGCAGGGCTGGCAGCTACAGGCTGACCCTGTGGCCGCGCAGCAAGCTGAAGCCCTGATTGCTAGCAATGACAGCACATTCAAGGCGCAGGTGAACCTGTACAAGTATGCCGAGCGCTACCCGCAGCATTCCCGCGAGCATTACCGCCAGCAGGCTGAAACCTGGCTGGCGGAGCTCGAAGGCCTGCTGGCAGGACGACCCTACCTGCTGGCCGACCACCCGAGCATTGCCGATGCCGCGTTGCTACCCCTGATGCGCCAGTTTGCCGGGGTCGAACCGCAGTGGTTCGCCGAGGCGGCTTATCCGCGGGTGCGGAGCTGGCTGGAGGGGTGGTTGGCTTCGGAGCTGTTCAGGTCAGTCATGGCCAAATCAACAGCTCTCAGCTTTACACGGTCCCCTGTGGGAGCGGCCTTGTGTCGCGAAAGGGCCGCACAGCGGCCCCAGCATTCTTAGAGTAAACCGCTCAAATCCTGGGGGCGCTGTGCGCCCCTTTCGCGACACAAGGCCGCTCCCACAGGGGCCGCAGCAGGCTGGCTCAGGGGTGCTGTTTGGTACTCAACGCCGCATGGAAATTGGCGCTCTGGCGCAGGTACTGCTCGGTGTAGCTGTGGGTGGCAGAAGCCTTGCTGCTGTCGGCATGGGCATGCGCCGGCAGTACGACCGATGCGGAAATGGCGGATGCAGCAATGACCGGGAAGAGATTGAAGTTCATCTGGGTTGACCTCGACGGCGGTGGTTTGACGGTGGCCCGTTTGGGCCTTGGGTCAAACTTACGCCGCCGAGGCCGCACGCAAAAATTCATTGCGCCAGTACCGATTATCACGCTGATCGATATCACTCGATGAACTTGAGGTCCGACGGTGCATCCTGCTTCAGCGTCTGCACCGTCTCCAGCAGCTTGCCACTGCGCGGATCGCGACGTATCACCACGATCTGGTTGCTCTTCTGGTTGGCCACCAGCAGGAAGTTGTCACTCGGGTCCAGGGCAAACTCCCGGGGGTGATCGCCTTCTACCGGACGACGCTGCAGGAACGTCAACTGGCCATCCTGCTTGCCCACGCTGAACGCCACAATTTCATTGGCCGTGCCACGGTTGCTCACGTACAGGAAGCGCCCGTCCGCCGACAGGTGCAAGCCACCTGCTGCCTTCGCTGCGACCTCCTGGCGCTCGGTCAGGGGTAAGCGCTGGCGTTCAACCAGGTTGCCGTCCTGCACATCGAACATCACTACCTCGGCGTTCATTTCCAGGGTGAGGTAGGCGTGCCGGCCCTTGGCGTCGAACAGCAAGTGACGCGGGCCGCTGCCCGGCGGCAAGGCCACGGACGCAGGTATCGCCGCTGTCAGCGGGTGGTCGGCACTGGCACCGTCGTAGCGGTAGATGAACACCTTGTCCGCCCCCAGGTCGCAGGCATACAGGTGCTGGCCATCCGGCGACAGCACCAGCGAATGCACGTGGGCACCGGCCTGGCGCTCAGGGTTGACCCCGCTCGCCTTGTGCCGGGCCTGTTGCACCACGGGCTTGAGCTTGCCGTCCTTGGCCACCGGGATCACCACCAGGCTGCCACCGGGGTCGGGGTTGACCGCGTAGTTGGCCACGAACAGGTAGCGCTGGTCACGGCTGAGGCTGGCGTGGGTGGGCTCGTCGCCCTGGGTGGCCACTTGGTTGAGCGGCTTGATTTCGCCTTTGCTGCTGATACTGAAACTGCTGGCATGGCCCTGCGGCGTCTCATTCACCGCAAACAGCTGACGCTGGTCGGCCGACAGCACCAGCCACGAAGGGCTGACGCTCTTCACCACCTGAAGGGGCGTAGGGTCGATACGGCCGGCCTTGTCGTCGAACTGATACCGGTAGATGCCCTGGCTGGCACCATCGGTATAGCTGCCCACCAGCAAGGTAGCGGCGTGGGTATTGATTGTGAGGCTCATCAGGCTAGCGGTCAGCAGGCTCGTCCAGATCCGGTTCATCTTGGTCATCATCCGGGGCGCGAAAGGCACTCATACAGACTAGCCGATGCTCGCCGTTGGCATCGTTGAGTTGCCATTCATCACCGGTGGCGATAGCCGCGGCGACTTGTTCGGGGGTGAAGGACCAGCGACGCAGCTGGCGGCCGTCCATGCATTCGACAGTGAGGCCGGATGCGTCGGCGGTGAAATCGAAGGCGTGCAGGCCGTCAATCAGGAGCATGTCGCAGGACTGCAGGGCGGTGGCGAGGGGGGACATGGGGGTACCTGTGGGAAATATGGCGGCATTATAACCCTGGGGCTGCTTTGCAGCCCCCTTGCGATTCAATGGGCGAAAATCGAGCCCCCCTCCTTGCCCACCATCTTCTCCGGCTTTATCAGGAACCGTGCCAGCGCCGGCAGCAGCCACAGCGCACCAAACATGTTCCACAGCAGCATAAAGGTCAGCATCAAGCCCATGTCCGCCTGGAACTTGATCGCCGAGAAAATCCAGGTGCACACCCCGATGGCCAGGCACAAGCCAGTGAACAACACGGCCTTACCCGTGGAGCGCAGGGTCTGGTAATAGGCCTCCTGCAACGGCAACCCGGCACGCAGGAAGCTTTCCAGCCGGCTGTAGATGTAGATGCCGTAATCCACGCCAATCCCCACGCCCAGCGCCACCACCGGCAAGGTCGCCACCTTCACCCCGATACCCATGTAGGCCATCAGCGCATTGCCCAGCACCGAGGTCAGTACCAGCGGCAGGACGATGCACAGGGTGGCGGCGAACGAGCGGAAGGTGATCAGGCACATCACCGCCACGCAGATGTACACCAGGATCAGAATGGTCAGCTCGGCCGACTTGATCACTTCGTTGGTCGCTGCCTCGATCCCGGCGTTGCCCGCCGCCAGCAGGAACTGCAGGCCTTCCTTGTTGTGGCTGTCGGCAAACGCCTTGGCCGCGGCAGTGACCCGCTCCAGGGTCTCGGCCTTGTGGTCGTTGAGGAACACCAGCACCGGCGCCAGCGAGCAGTCACCGTTGTACAGGCCATCGGCACGGGCGATGGAGTTGTTGAGGATGTCCGGGTTACGCGACAGGGTTTCCCATTTCAGGCTGCCCTCGTTCATGCCCTTGATCACCTGCTTGGACACGGTCACCAGGGAAATCGCCGACTGCACACCCGGGGTGTTCTGCATGGTCCACATCAGCTCGTCGATCGGCGCCATGGTCGAGTGGACCGAGCACTGCTCCGGCGGGGTCTTGACCATGATTACCAGCACGTCGGAACTGGTGGAGTAGTTGCTGATGATGAAGTTGTTGTCCTGGTTGTAGCGCGAGTCGGGGCGCAGCTCCGGCGCGCCCTGGTCGAGGTCGCCGATCTTCAGGTTCTGGCTGTACCACAGGCCGCCGGCGAAGGCGACCAGCGCCAGGGTTACAGACACCGGCGCCACCTTGGCACTGGCAAAGTTCGACAACAGGCGCCAGAACGGGTGCTCGCGGGTAGCGTCCTTCTTGCTGCGCTCGATGGCCTTCTTGCTGATGCCGACATAGGAAATGGCCACCGGCAGCAGGATCAGGTTGGTGAACACGATTACCGCCACGCCGATGGAGGCGCCGATGGCCAGTTCACGAATCACCCCGATGTCGATGATCAGCAGGGTGATGAAGCCCACCGCGTCGGCGAGGATGGCGATCATGCCCGGCAGGAACAGCTGGCGGAAGGTGCGCCTGGCCGCCGTGAGGGCGTTGTCGGCATCACTCGACTGCAAGGCGATGCCGTTGATCTTCTGCACCCCGTGGGAAATGCCGATGGCGAAGATCAGGAACGGCACCAGCATCGAGTAAGGGTCCAGGCCAAAGCCCACCGCATGCATCAGCCCCAGCTGCCAGACCACCGCCACCAGGGTGGTGATGAGCACGGCGATGGTGCTGCGGATGCACCAGGTGAACCAGTACAACAGCACCCAGGTAATGGCCAGGGCGACGCCGAAGAACATCGCCACCATCACCAGGCCGTCGATCAGGTCACCGACCTTCTTGGCGAAGCCGACAATGTGGATTTTCACATTGGGGTTCTGCGCCTGGAACTTGTCGCGGATCTTGTCTTCCAGCAGGTGCGAGAATTGCTGGTAGTCCAGCTTCACCTGCTTGCCCGGGTCCTGCGGGTCGGGGTAGCTCTCCAGCAGCGGTACGTCGACGATGCTGGACTTGAAGTTGTTGCCCACCAGCCGCCCCACCTGGCCGGATTTGAGCACGTTGTCGCGCAGGGTGTCGAGGCTGTCCTGCGACCCGTTGTAGGTGTTGGGGATTACCTCGCCACCGGAAAAGCCCTCTTCGGTCACCTCGCTCCAGCGCACGCTGGGGCTCCACAGCGACTTCAGCCCGGCACGGTCCACGCCGGGGATGTAGAACACCTCGTCGTGGACCTGGCGCAGGGTTTCCATGTAGTCCTTGTCGAAGATGTCGCCGTTCACCGCTTCGACCGAAATGCGTACGGTGTTGCCGAGGTTGGCCAGGTCGTTGCGGTGCTCCATCATCTGCTCGATGAACGGGTGCTGCAGCGGGATCATCTTTTCAAAGCTGGTAGACGGGCGAATCTGCGTGGCCTGCCAGAACAGGAAAATGCTCACCAGCACGCACAGCGCGATGACCACGGGGCGGTTGTTGAAGATCAGGCGTTCGAGCAGCGTGGCCTTGTCCTGGTGGTGCGGGTGCATGGTAATGCTCTCCCTGCTGGTCATTGGCTCGCCCCCTCGGCACCCTGGGCATCCGCCAGGTGTACACCGCCCTGCCCTACCAGCAGCAGGCCGCCATTGGCCAGGCCGCTGACGCCAGCCAGGGCGATGCGGTCGGCGCGGTTGTACACGCTGAAGGTCTGGCCGCCATCGGCACTGCGCAGCACGCTGCCGCCGTTGCCGACCAGCACCAGGGTGCCATCATCGAGAAGCGTAGCGCTTGCCAGGCCGAATTCGAGGTTGCCGCGCGCGACCTTGAGTTCGATCGGCTGCCAGCTGTCGCCAAAATCGGTAGAACGGAACAGGTTGCCGCGCAGGCCGTACGCCAGCAGGGCGTTCGGCTGGGCGGTGCCGATCACGCCGAACAGCGAGCCCTCGTAAGGGCCCTGGACCTTGGCCCAGGTCTGGCCGTTGTCGGCGGAGCGGAACATGCCACCCTGCTCGCCTACGATGAACAGGCCGGCGTCACGCACCCGGGCGATACCGTTCAGGTGCAACTGGTCAGGGTTGTCCAGGCGCTCGGCCACGTCCTGCCAGTGCTGCCCGCCGTCTGTGGTTTCCAGCAAGGCGCCATAGGCACCCACGGCAAAGCCGTGCTGGGCATCGAGGAAGGCAACATCGAGCAAGGGCGCTTCGCGGGCGAGGTCTTCGAACTGCTTGCTCCAGGTGGCCCCGCCGTCGTTGCTGGCGAGGATCTGCGCATCATGGCCCACCGCCCAGCCGCGCTTGTCATCGAGGAAGAACACGGCGGTGAGCAGCTGCCGGGTGGGTACCCGGGCCTGGGTCCAGGTGCTGCCCTGGTCGTCGGAGAACAGAATGTGGCCGCGATCACCCACCACCACCAGGCGCTTGCCGGCATGGGTGGCGTCGATCAACAGGCTTTGGCTGGCCTTGGCGGATTCGGTGGAGTATTCGTCGGCAGCGGCGGCCTGGGCACTGTCGGCCCACACCCCCAATGCCAGTGCCAGCACTGCGCTGGCCGCCCATGGCCAGGCACCACGCCTGGCTGGCGCCCGTAGCTGTTCCCTCATGACTGCCCCCTTGTTGTGTTCTTGTTGGTGGGTCAATGCATTGCAGGTACTGCGAAAAGCCTGATCTAGAGGCCTGCAATAGCTTGAGGGGATCGTAGCGGGGATGTTGGCGGGGATACAACGGGCAGGGTGTTATGTTTTGTTGTCGGCCCAAAAAGCTTCGCGGGCACGCCCGCTCCCACAGGTGCTACACCATCCATGAAAGCGGTGAAGTACCTGTGGGAGCGGGTTTACCCGCGAAGAGGCCGGCACTGACTAGAGAAAACTCAAGCCAGGCTCTTGCTCACCACTTCATACACGTCACTGGACAGCTCACCCGAAGCCAGAATCCGCTCCAGCTCGCCCTTCATCAGTGCCTGACGCGCAGCGTCATACTTGCGCCAGCGGGTCAGCGGCGCCAGTTGCCGGGAGGCAATCTGCGGGTTCAGCGCATTCAGCTCGATCACCAGGTCCGCCAGGAAACGGTAGCCCGAACCATCGGCGGCATGGAAGTTGACCAGGTTCTGCCCGGCAAAGGCACCCACCAGCGCACGTACCTTGTTCGGGTTCTTCAGGGTGAACGCCGGGTGCTGCATCAACGCCTTGACCCGCGCCAGCCCGCCCGGCAGCGCGCTGGCCGCCTGCACGCTGAACCACTGGTCCATGACCAGCGGGTTGTCCTTGAAGTGCTCGGCAAAGGCTTCCAGGGCCTCGGCCCGCTCGGCTTCGAACGGCGAATTCACCAGCACCGCCAGGGCCGTGAGGCGTTCGGTCATGTTGTCGCACTGATCGAACTGCTCCAGGGTCGCTTCCAGCACCTGCGGCTTGCCACTCTGCATCAGGTACGACAGGGCGATGTTCTGCAGGCTACGGCGGGCAAAGTGCTCGGCAGAGGCCACATAAGCGGTGCTGCGCGACACTTCACGGTTGGCCTGGTAGCGCGCCCACAGGGCGTCGAACAGCTGTGCGGCGATCTGCTGGCGGGCGAACTCGCGGGCTGCGTGGATGGCGTCGACGTCGGCCACCTGGCTGATTTCGGTGAGGTAGGCCTCGCCCGGCAACGAAAGCATTTCGGCAACCATGGCGGCGTCCAGCGACTCGTTGCCCAGCACGGTGCCCAGGGCAGTGATCAGGCGCTGGTCGAGTTTCAGGGCTTCGCCGCGTTGATGCTGGCCGATCAGTTCTTGCAGTACCTGCACCGACAGCTGCTGGCCCGCTTCCCAGCGGTTGAAGCCGTCGCTGTCGTGCTGCATCAGGAACATCAGCTGGTCGCGGTCGTAAGGGAAGCTGAGCTTCACCGGCGCACTGAAGCCGCGCAGCAGCGAGGGCAGCGGCTTGGCCTGGACACCTTCGAAGGTGAAGGTCTGCTCGGCCTCGGTCACCGACAGCACGCGGCTGGTGCCGCCAGCAGCGGCTTCACCGGCCAGGCGCAGCGGCAGGTCATTGCCTTCGGCGTCCAGCAGGCCCAGCTCGACCGGGATCACGAACGGCAGTTTTTCGGCCTTGTCCGGGGTTTGCGGGCAGCTCTGGCGGAAGGTCAGGCTGTAGGTCTGCGCAGCAGCGTCATAGGCTTCGCTGACGTCCAGGCGCGGGGTACCGGCCTGGCTGTACCAGCGCTTGAACTGGCTGAAGTCGACGCCGTTGGCGTCTTCCATGGCCTTGATGAAGTCGTCGGTGGTCACCGCCTGGCCATCATGGCGTTCAAAGTAAAGGTCGCTGCCTTTGCGGAAGCCTTCGTTACCCAGCAGGGTACGGACCATGCGCACCACTTCGGCGCCCTTCTCGTACACGGTCAGGGTGTAGAAGTTGGAGATTTCGATGAAGCTGTCCGGGCGCACCGGGTGGGCCATGGGGCCGGCGTCTTCGGCGAACTGGTGGGTGCGCAGGTAGGCGACGTCTTCTATGCGCTTGACCGTGCGCGAGTTCATGTCGGCGCTGAACTCGGCATCGCGGAACACCGTGAAGCCTTCTTTCAGCGACAGCTGGAACCAGTCACGGCAGGTGACACGGTTACCCGACCAGTTGTGGAAGTATTCGTGGGCGACCACACCTTCGACGCGCTGGTGCGCGGCATCGGTGGCGGTTTCGGCACGGGCCAGCACACAGCTGGAGTTGAAGATGTTCAGGCCCTTGTTTTCCATGGCGCCCATGTTGAAGTCGTTGACCGCAACAATCATGAAGATGTCCAGGTCGTACTCGCGGCCGTAGACTTCTTCGTCCCAGCGCATGGACTTCTTCAGGCTGACCATGGCGTGGTCGCACTTGTCGAGGTTCTCGGGCTCGACATAGATGCGCAGCATCACATCGCGGCCAGACTGACGTGTGAAGTTGTCCTCGACGCACCACAAGTCACCGGCCACCAGCGCGAACAGGTAGGCCGGCTTCTTGAACGGGTCTTCCCAGGTTGCCCAGTGGCGGCCATCTTCAGCCGGCCCGCTGCCGGTCGGGTTGCCGTTCGACAGCAGCACCGGGTAGCGATGCTGCTCGGCAATCACCGTGGTGGTGAAGGTGCTCATCACGTCCGGGCGGTCGAGGTAGTAGGTAATCTTGCGGAAGCCCTCGGCCTCGCACTGGGTGCAGAACATCTTGCCCGACTTGTACAGGCCTTCCAGCGCGGTGTTGCTCTCGGGGTGGATCTTCACGCTGGTGTCGAGGGTGAACTGCTCGGCCTTGGGGTGCAGCGTCAGGCTGTCGGCTTCGAGCTGGTAATCGCCCGCCTGCAGTTCCTGGTCGTCCAGCGCGGCGCGCAGCAGTTCCAGCTGCTGGCCGTCGAGCACCAAGGGCGGCAGGCCGGCACCGCGTGCCGGGTTGCGGCGCATGACCAGTTGCGCGTGAACCAGGGTGTGGTCCTCGAACAGCTCGAAGGTCAGGTGCGTCTCGTCGATCAGGTACTCGGGCGCCTGGTAATCCTTCAGGTAGATCACTTGCGGTTGTTCGGTACGCATGTGCAGGTCCTTTTTACTGGAGCACGGCCAACTGGTAGGCCGTGTACTTGCGAATATTGATCACACCGGTGTCGAAGATCAGGTACTGACCTTTGATACCCAGCAGCGTGCCTTCGGCCACCGGGTCCTTGTCGAGGTTGAAGCTGACGATCTTTTTCGGGTAGGCCTCGACCGGGTACTTCATCTGCACCACTTCGGCGTCGGGCAGCGGCTGGATCGCCTGCAGGCCAAAGCGCCCGTGCAGCTCGCGCAGGCCATCGGCGCAGGCGTCGAAGATCTGATCGCGGATAGCCGGCAAGTCGAGCACCTCGGCGTCGCCTTTGAGCAGCGCACGCCAGTTGGTGCGGTCCGGCACCTGGCTGCGCAGCACGTCTTCGACCAGGCCTGACTGCTGACGGGTAGACACGCGCATGATCGGCAGGGCCTGGCTGGCGCCCTGGTCGAGCCAGCGGGTGGGCAGCTGAGTGGCGCGGGTGATGCCGACCTTGATCCCTGACGAATTGGCCAGGTAGACCACGTGGTCGGTCATGCAGAACTGTTCGCCCCACGACGGCTCGCGGCAGGTGCCGGCGTCGTAGTGGCATTTTTCCGGGGCCATGATGCACACATCGCACTGGGCCAGCTTGGTCATGCACGGGTAGCAGTACCCCTGGCTGAAGCTGGTCTTGGTGCGCTTGCCGCAGTGGTTGCAGTGAATGGCGCCGAGGTATTCCAGGCGCAGGCGCTGGCCGATCAGCGGGTTGACCGGCACCTGCGTGTCATCCAGGCGGAAGCTGTATTGCACCACGGGTGCCTGCAGGCTTACCGCCATTTTGCTCAACGAGCCACGAGCGAGTTCGATCAATGTACCGAGTCCGATTTGAACAGAATGTTGGCGATCGGCGCAGACTTCGATGCGCATTCCTGCGGGCCCATGTAGCCGGTGCGCTGGTCTTCGGGCAGGTTCTGGATCTCCCAGGCGATCACGGCTTGCAGCGACAGCTCTTTTTGCTCGGCGGTGAGCTTGCGGCCGTCGGACCATTTGCCGATTTCCACGGCCAGTTTCAGGCTCTCGTAGATTTCCGGTGTGATGTTTTCAATCATTTGCGCGAAAGTGGACATAGTGTCTCCTGATTCAAGCCGACAGTTTACGCCGGGCCAGCGCCCCACCCAAGAGCCCGGTCAGGCATCCGATGAGCAACCCGCCAACATGGGCGGCATTGGCGATCTGGCCGAGGCCCAGCGTGCCAACCACACCGGTCAGGCATACCACCAGCCAGATCAGCATCATCACCAGCACGCCCTTGGGCAGGTTGAAGTAACGATTGGGCGTCAGCCACTGATACAGCCAGATATGCCCGAGCAAGCCGTACAGCACGCCAGACAGGCCGCCGAACAGGCTCGGCCCGCTGGTGTAGTGCTGGGCCAGGTTGGACACCAGGCTGAACAGCAGGGTCAGCCCCAGCAGCATCCAGGGGCCCTGGCGCAGTTCGATTCGCTTGCCCAGCTCCCAGTACCACAGGCTGTTCATCGCCAGGTGCAGCACACCGAAGTGCAGCAGCATGGGCGATACCAGGCGCCACCACTGGCCTTCGTCCAGAACTTGCGCCAGCGAGCTGAAGTACAGGTAGTCGCCCTGGACGCGGAAGTCGAGAAAGGTGAACCAGCTGATGGTGGTGAAGTTGTCGCCCAGGCTGGTGAGGCCGGCGACGATGAAACACAGCAGCAGGGTGAGGGTGGTGACCTTGCAGGCTTTGGCCTGTTCTACCAGAGAGGGCTGTGTGGGGCCATTCGCGGGCATGCCCGCTTCCACCGGTTCCTCTGCCACCTGGATGTCGGCATTGCCGTCGGGGTAGCGTTGGTAGAGTTGCAGTACGTCTTCGACCAGGGTGTCGGGGGCCCAGAGCACTTGCACATCGCCCTCCTCGCTCACCCGGTGCGGCACCTGCAGGCGTTGCAGCAAGTGGACGAAGCCGCTGAGGTCGACCGACAGCGGCAGGCGCATCACTTCGATAATGTTCATTGATTGGCCTGCGGGCGGTCGACGTCGACCCAGACGAACTTGTGCGGGTCGATGCGGGTTTCATCATCCAGCCGGTAAGCGGCCAGCTTGCCGTAGAGCACGGCACTGTAGTCCAGGCAGGCCAGGTTGGCGCGGATCGGCGCAGGCCGGCCGCTGCGCCAGTAGTGGCCAACGAACAGCAGGGGCTCGTCTTCGGCATAACGCAGCAAGGCGTTCTTCTGGCTGTGGCTGAGCGGGGTACTGGCCACCTCTTCAGGCAAGGCATCGGGCTGGAACACGATGTCGCCGTAGGTTTGCGGGTCTTCTTCCCAGAACTTGGTGCGGAAGAAGGCGCGGGTCAGGCCGTCGCCGCCGGTCAGGGTCAGGCCGTCCGGCAGGCGCATGTCGGTGCCGCGCAGCAGGCGGTTGCACACCGTGTCGGCAAAACTGCCACTCACCGCCGAGGCCTGGATGAAGTGTTCATCGATGCGCCCGTCGGGGTATTGCTGGCGCAACGGCTCGATCAACCGCGGGTCCCAACAGGCGTGCACCAGGCGGAAGCGCCCGGCGTCGATGAACAGCGGCAGCTGGTAGAACCAGTTGACGAAGTCGTGCCAGTCGCCGGGGTGGTGGGCGAACTGGGTGAGGGTTTCATCGATCAGCCGGGCGTGGCGTGGCGTGTGCTCGCGCACGTAGGCCTTGCCGCTGCCGGGCAGCGCCGGGGTGACCCAGCCCAGGGCGTTGTATTCGTGGTTGCCCATGATGCAGAACGCTTGGCCGGCCTCGACCATGTCATGGACGATGTGCAGCGCCTCGCGAATGCGTGGCCCGCGGTCGACGATATCGCCCAGGAACAGCGCCAGGCGCCTTGGGTGGCGCCACACGCCGGCCACACGCTTGTAACCGAGGGCGTCGAGCAGGCGTTCAAGGGTCAGTGCACAGCCGTGCACGTCACCAATGATGTCGAAACTTCGCGCCGGATCGAGCATCAGTCGTCCCTGCTCCCCAGACGGCTGCCCCAACCCAGTTTGGTGCGGCAGACCTCGTAGTAATTGTGGTCCAGCGGGTGGATCAGGCGCAGCTTCTGCGGTTTCTTGCTCACCGTGATGGTGTCGCCGGGGGCGCAGGTGAAGTGGTTCTGGCCGTCACAGGACACTTGCGGGTAGATCTGCAGGTCCTTGGACACCACGATCTTAAGCTCGCTGTTGCCGTCGACCACGATCGGCCGGCCCGACAGGGTGTGCGGGTACATTGGCACGATGACGATGGCGTCGAGCTTGGGGTGCATGATCGGGCCACCGGCCGACAGCGCGTAGGCGGTGGAACCGGTGGGGGTGGCGACGATCAGGCCGTCGGCCTTCTGGCTGCAGACGAACTGGCCGTCGATGTAGATCTCGAACTCGATCATGCGCGTGGACTTGCCTGGGTGCAGCACCACGTCGTTCAGCGCATCACCCTGGCCGATGGCTTCGTGGTGGCGACGCACCTCAGCCTGCAGCAGGAAGCGGTTTTCGACCAGGTAGTGGCCGTCGAGCACTTCGGCAACTTTCTCTTCCAGCTCGTCGGGGCGGATGTCGGTGAGGAAGCCCAGGTTGCCACGGTTGATGCCCAACACCGGAATGTTGTGCCGGGCCAGGGCGCGGGCGGCGCCCAGCAGGCTGCCGTCGCCGCCGACCACGATGACCAGGTCACAGACCTCGCCCAGCAGCTTGCGGGTGGAGGTTTGCAGGCCATGGCCGGGCAGTACTTCGGCAATGGTGTCTTCGAGAATCACATGCAAGTGGCGCTCGAGGAGGAATTTTTTCAGTCGGCGAATGGTGTCGAGCACCTGCGAGCTGCCAAGGCGACCGATGATACCGATATTGCGAAATTGCTCCATGGGGCTCCTGCGGGGCTCTGCGACGGGTGACGATGGACCGATTATGGGCGAAACCACCGGGCAGCGGCAAACCGGCTATGCTCGCTGGATGATGCCATTCGCCCTGCTCAACGACCTGCCCCGGCAGCTACGCCGCTCCGCCGTGCGCGACCTGGCCTGGGCCCTGCTGTCGCCGCCCCTGCTCAGCGCCCCGCCCTGCCCCCAGCGCCACCCGCTGACGGGCAGCCTCTGGGCGCAGCAACCGCAGCGCCTCGAAGGCTGGTTGCGGGCGCTGGATGCCGACGATCGCCCGTTGCGCGAGTGGCTGGCAAAGCTCGGCAGCCGGCGGCTGGGGCTTTACTACGAACGGCTGTGGCAATTTGCCCTGGGCCAGGCACCCGGCATCGAGCTGCTGGCGGCAAACCTGGCAATCCGTGACGGTGGGCACACCCTGGGCGAACTGGACGTGGTGCTGCGCGACCGCGACGGTGTGCACCACCTTGAGCTGGCGATCAAGTTGTACCTGGGGCCGCAAGACGCCGGGCACGACCCGCATGCCTGGCTGGGGCCTGGGTGCCATGACCGGCTGGGGACCAAGCTTGCGCACCTGACGGGGCACCAGTTGCCCATGTCGAACGGCGCGCACAGCCGCGAACTGTTGGCGCGGTTGGGGATTGAGCAGGTGCAGGCACACGTGTGGCTGGGTGGCTACCTGTTCTATCCGTGGCCTGGGCATGCCGAGCCACCCGCGGGCGCCAACCCGCAGCACTTGCGCGGGCGCTGGGTGCGTCGGCGGGACTGGGTCATGGCAGAGGGTGAGCATTGGCAGCCCTTGCAGCGGCATGCCTGGCTGGCACCTGCGCGGGTCGAGGCAGGCGAAGGCTGGACGGTGGAGCAGTTTGCGGCCTGGTTGCATGTGCTGGAGCGGCAGGCGCCGGCGCAGCTGCTGGTGAAGTTGGAGCCTGATGCCGAGGGTGCCTGGCAGGAGGTGGAGCGGGTGTTTCTGGTGGCTGATGACTGGCCGCACGTACCCGGTGCCTGATGTTACCTGTACCGGCCCTATCGCCGGCAAGCCAGCTCCCACAGGTACTGCACAGGCCCCAGGCTCATCGTCGTACCTGTGGGAGCTGGCTTGCCGGCGATAGGGCCGTTGCTGGCAACACAATTTTCACAGACCTAGCGCAAAGATTTGTTTCTGGTAACCACTACAGTGGTACCTGAGCGCCAGCAAGAGCGCCAATTTGACCTGATGACGAGGACCGATCATGGTTTCATCCCCCCCCGCGCCCCATTACGCGCGCCTGTCCATCGCCCTGCATTGGCTGATGCTGGTGCTGCTGGCCGCTGTCTATGCACTCATCGAACTGCGTGGCCTGTTCCCCAAGGACAGTGCCGAACGCAACCTGATGAAGGACCTGCACTTCATGCTCGGGCTCAGCGTGTTCGTGCTGGTCTGGCTGCGCCTGGCCATGCGCCTGAGCCGCCCTACCCCGCCCATCGTGCCCAAGCCGCCGGCCTGGCAGACCGGCCTTGCGCACCTGATGCACCTGGCGCTGTACCTGCTGATGATCGGCCTGCCGCTGGCCGGCTGGCTGATCCTCAGCGCCGCCGACAAACCGGTGCCGTTCTTCGGCCTGGAGCTGCCGCACCTGATCGGTCCGGACCCGGACCAGGCCAAGTTCATCAAAGGCTGGCATGAACGCGTGGGCAGCTGGGGCTACTGGTTAATCGGCCTGCATGCGGTGGCCGGGCTGTACCACCACTATGTGCAGCGCGACAACACGCTGCTGCGCATGCTGCCCTACAAGTAACCTCGCCGGCCCTGCAGGCCACCGGTGTGTACAACGATCAGGCGGGTGCCGGGCGCGAACAGCCCGGCCTCGACCTGATCACGCAGGGCCAGCAGGGCCTTGCCGGTGTAGAGGGCTTCAAGCGGTACACCGCTGTGCAGCTCGCACTCGGCGACGAAGGCCAGCAGCTCATCGTCGAATTTGCCAAAACCGCCACGGCAAGCGTCGTGTAGCTGGTAGCCGTGCGCACCGGCCAATGCTGCCACCGCGTCCGGCACACCATGATCCCTGGGCACAGCCAGTGCGCCATGTACGGCATGTGCACCCGCCTCGGCCAGCACCAGGCCAGCCAAGGTAGTACCCGTTCCAGCAGCCAGCCACCAGGCATCGTAGCCCGGCCAGCCCAGTGCCGAGATCTGCGACCGCGCCTGCTGCATGATAAGGGCACAGCCCTGTGCACCGGCCGGCCCGCCGCCGCCTTCGGGGATGCAATGCCAGCCGGGGTAGCGTGCCTGCCAAGGCTCCCAGAACCCTGGTTGGTTGCGCTCGCGGTAGCCGCCATAGCCCAGCCAGTGCAATTGCATGCCCAGCGCCTGCAGGTCACCCACGGTTGGCGTGTCCTGTGGGTGGCCACGCAGCAGGCCTGCCGTGGCAAAACCGAAGCGTTTGCCAGCGGCGGCCAGGGCGTGCAGGTGATTGGAGTGGTTGCCGCCGAGGCTGATCAGGCCCGGGGCGCTACTGGCGCTGGCTTGCTGCAGGTGGTGGCGAAGCTTGAACCACTTGTTGCCACTGACCAGTGGGTCGATCAGGTCCAGCCGCAGGATGGCGGCCTCGACCTTGGCAGTTGCCAGCCAAGGCAGGTTCAGGGGTTGCAGGGGCGCTTGAGGGAAGTCGAAAAGCATCGTGCGAGTTTACCAGCGAAATCCTGGGGCCGCTGTGCGGCCGTTCGCGGGCTTGCCCGCTCCCACAGGTTTGGCGCTGGCTTCAGGCGTGCGCTATCCCTGTGGGAGCGGGCAAGCCCGCGAAGGGCTGCAAAGCAGCCCCAGCAATCTCAGAGTTCAGCCGCCAACCTTGACCCTTGGTTGATCGCCCGTTTGGCATCCAGCTCGGCGGCCACATCGGCCCCGCCAATCAGGTGCACCGACTGCCCCGCCGCCACCAGGCCGTCCTGCAGCTCACGCAGCGGGTCCTGCCCGGCGCAGATCACCACGTTGTCCACCGGCAGCACCTGCGGCTCGCCGTCCGCCACGCGGATGTGCAAACCGGCATCGTCGATACCCAGGTACTCGACGCTGTTCAGCATCTGCACCCGCTTGTTCTTCAACCCGGTGCGGTGAATCCAGCCGGTCGTCTTGCCCAAGCCATCACCCACCTTGGACTTCTTGCGCTGCAACAGGTACACCTGGCGCGCCGGGGCATGCGGCTCGGCCTTGACCCCGGCCACACCACCACGCGCCTCAAGACGGGTATCGATGCCCCACTCCTTCCAGAACGCCTCACGGTCCTGGCTGGTGGCCACGCCCTCGTGCACCAGGTACTCGGACACATCGAAACCGATGCCACCCGCACCAATCACCGCAACCGCCTTGCCCACCGGCTTGCGCTCAAGCAGCACGTCCAGGTAGCTGAGCACCTTGGCATGCTCGACACCTGGGATGGCCGGGGTACGCGGTGCGATGCCGGTGGCCAGGATGATTTCGTCGTAGCCGCCGCTCACCAGCGCCTGTACGTCGACACGGGTATTCAGGCGCAGGTCCACGCCCGTGCTTTTCACCTTGTGGCGGAAATAGCGCAGGGTTTCGAAGAACTCCTCCTTGCCCGGCACCCGCTTGGCCACGTTGAACTGGCCGCCGATTTCGCTGGCGGCGTCAAACAGCGTCACCGCGTGGCCACGCTCGGCTGCCACGGTGGCCGCTGCCAAACCGGCCGGGCCGGCGCCGACCACGGCAATGCGCTTCACTGCCCGTACTGGCAGGTAGTTGAGCTCGGTTTCGTGGCAGGCACGCGGGTTGACCAGGCAGCTGGTCAGTTTGCCGCCAAAAGTGTGGTCAAGGCAGGCCTGATTGCAGCCGATGCAGGTATTGATCTCGTCGGCGCGGCCAGCCGCTGCCTTGTTGACGAAGTCCGGGTCGGCCAGGAACGGCCGGGCCATCGAAACCATGTCGGCATCGCCTTCGGCCAATACGGCTTCGGCCACTTCCGGCGTATTGATACGGTTGGTGGTGATCAACGGAATGCTCACCACCCCACGCAGCTTGGCGGTGACCTTGCTGAATGCCGCACGCGGCACCTTGGTGGCAATGGTCGGGATGCGCGCTTCGTGCCAGCCGATGCCGGTGTTGATCAAGGTCGCGCCGGCCTGCTCGATGGCCTTGGCCAGCAGCTCGATCTCGTCCCAGGTGCTGCCACCCTCGACCAGGTCGAGCATCGACAGGCGGAAGATGATGATGAAATTCGGCCCTACCGCCCCGCGCACCCGGCTGACGATTTCCACCGCCAGGCGCATGCGGTTTTCATAGCTGCCGCCCCAGCGGTCGGTGCGGTGGTTGGTATGAGCAGCCAGGAACTGATTGATGAAGTAGCCTTCCGAACCCATGATCTCGACGCCGTCGTAGCCGGCGCGCTGGGCCAGTGCCGCGCAATTGACGAAGTCGGCGATCTGTTTCTCGATGCCCTCCTCGTCCAGCTCTTTGGGCTTGAACGGGTTGATCGGCGCCTGGATTGCGCTAGGTGCCACCTGCCGTGGGCTGTAGGCGTAGCGCCCGGCATGCAGGATCTGCAGGCACACCTTGCCACCGGCGGCGTGCACCGCTTCGGTGACGATGCGGTGCTTGTCGGCTTCTTCCTCGGTGCTGAGCTTGGCCGCGCCGGAATACACCCCGCCTTCATCGTTGGGCGCAATGCCGCCAGTGACCATCAGGCCGACGCCGCCCCGGGCGCGCTCGGCAAAGTACGCAGCCATGCGCTCGAAGCCGCCGGGGCGCTCTTCGAGGCCGGTGTGCATCGAGCCCATCAAGGTGCGGTTGCGCAAAGTGGTGAAGCCCAGGTCCAGCGGAGCGAGCAGGTGCGGGTAGCGGTCGGCGGCCATGGAAGGTCCCCTGGTGGCGTGATCACGGTATGCGGGCACCTCACTGGTCGGCGGGGCCCGTCGTTTGTCTGTCAGCGACATTAAACAGCCGTTTGAATTGGCTCAATGATCGAAACTGACAAGTTATTGATCCTGACGAACAGCAGGACTACGCTAGGGCACCCTCGTTTCTTAAGGCGTCGTCCTGTTTCATGCGAAAACTCCTGGCAAGCGCCCTGGCGCTGGTGATGATCGCTTCCCTCTGCGGCTACGGTTTCTGGACCCAACAGCGCCCGGAAGGCCACTACCTGTCCGACCTGCGCATCGAGCTGGCTCTCAACCATGGCGTGCCGGGTGAACACGGCAACCTGCTGGGCGTCGAGCCGCTGCTGTACCCGGGCGACTACCAGAACCTGCAACGCCTGCACCGCAAGCTTGCAGCCTATCTGGAGCAGGCCCGTGCCCAAGGGCTGGTGGGCCCGCGCACGGTGGTGGTGCTGCCAGAGCACATCGGCACCTGGCTATGGGCACGCGGGGAAAAGAACGAGCTGTATCAGGTCACGCAAAGCCGTGAGGCCCTGCAGTGGCTGGAGCTGAGCAACCCGCTGCGTTACGGCCTGGCCATGCTGGGTGCCGACGGCGACGATTGGCGGGCGGATGCACACCTGCGCATGAAGGCCGAGCAGATGGCCGCAGACTACCAACAGCTGTTCGGCGGGCTGGCCAAGGAATTCGGCGTCACCCTGGTGGCTGGTTCCATCGTGCTGCCTGCGCCCTACGTGAAACAGGGCGTGCTGCACGCCGGCAGTGGCCCGCTGTTCAACAGCAGCCTGGTGTTTGCCGGTGATGGCTCACTGCTGGGCCAGCCACAGCGCCAGCAGTTCCCCGACAGTGAAATGCGCCGCTATGTCCACGATGGCCGCCAACAACCCCTGCAAGTGGTGCAAACCCCTGCCGGGCGCCTGGGTGTGCTGGTGGGCAGTGACAGCTGGTACCCGGAAAACCATCAGCAACTGGCACAACAAGCGGTGCAACTGATCGCCAACCCGGTATTCCTCAGCGGCAAGGGCAGTTGGGAAGCGCCATGGCGTGGCAATCGCCACCAGCAGGCCAGCGCCGGGCTGCCCCTGCAACGTGGCGAAGTCAGCGAACAGAGCGCCTGGCAACGCCTGACCGAGGCCGCAGGGGCCAGCGTCAGCAGCATGAGCGTGTTCATGCGCGGGCAGTTCTGGGAACAGGCCAGCGACGGCCAGGGCTTTGCCCGCCAGTCGGGTGAGTTGCTGGCGGGTACCCCCAGCCATGGCGCTCGCCTGCTGAACCTGTGGCTGTAGGCCCATGGCCCGGCCCCGCGTACGCCTGGGCGAGCTTTCGGTAGGCTTTGTTCAGCCGCTGACAGAGGCCCTGCGCGAACTGGGGCACGACCCCGAACCGCTGCTGCGCCGCTATGGTCTGGATGCGCCCCGCCTTGCCGAAGCTGGCGCGCGCTTGTCGATCCCCCGTTACATGCACCTGGGCCACGCCGCCATCGAGCTGAGTGGCGAGGCCGCGCTGGGCCTGCACATGGGGCGCCTGAGCCGACTGGCGCATGCCGGCCTGGCCGGGGTCACCGCCGCCCAGGCGCCGACCCTGGGCGATGCGGCGCGCACCCTGCTGCGCTTCGAGCCACTGTATGCGGCCAACTACCGTGGCCATTCCAGCTTTGAGGAAGATGCCCAAGGCGCCTGGTTGCGCTTCTACTCCATCAGCCCCTACAACGCCTACAACCGCTTCGTGGTCGATTCACTGCTTGCCGGCTGGCTGGCGCAGCTTGCCGATCTGGCTGGCACAACGGTGCAGGCCGAGCGCCTGGACATCGAATTTTCCGCGCCCCCCTATGCGGCGCGCTATCAGGCGCTGTGCAGCGCACCCGTGCATTTCGCGGCCGAGGGCAACCAGCTGCGCCTGAGCCGCGCCACACTGCAGCTGGCCAACCCCAGGCACTGCCCGAGCACCTGGCAACACCTGCTGCAGCTGTGTGAGGCGCAAATGCAGCAGCTTACGCGGGTGCGCCGCCTGGGTGAGCGCATTACTCACCTGCTGGGCCCGCTGCTCAATGGCGGCCGTGAACCGGACCTGGAAGAAGTGGCGCTGCACCTGCAGTTGCCCACCTGGACCCTGCGCCGCAAGCTGGCCGAGGAAGGCACGCGCTTTCGCGACTTGCTCAATGAAACGCGACGCGACCTGGCCGAGACCTATATCCGTGACACGGAGCTGGCCTTTGGCGAGATTGCCTATCTGTTGGGGTTTGCTTCGGCTGAGGCCTTCCAGCGCGCGTTCAAGCGCTGGACGGGCCTTACGCCGGGGGAGTTCCGCCGCAGCCAGCGACGGGCGGGCTAAAGCTCGGTAGCGTCTTCAGCCGGTTCCGGGGTGTCCAGTTCATAAGCCTGGGTTTCGAGTAGTTCTTCCTGGTATTCGTCCATTGCCCTGCTTCCTCTTTACTCATTTTGTCTTCGTAGGTATCACCTTCAGCCTAGGCAGGTGGGATGAAGAGATGATGACAAGCTTATGAGTGGTAAACGTAGCAGGTGTTCAGGAAGTTATCGCGGGGTGTCTGTAACAGGGAATGTTTACAGCCTGCACCGGCCTCTTCGCGGGTAAACCCGCTCCCACAGGTACTGCACAGATCTCAAATTCTGTGCAGTACCTGTGGGAGCGGGTTTACCCGCGAAGAGGCCGGTGCAGGCAAACAGTCAAAGGGAAGGCGACGCGGTCTCGGCAGGCTGGGCTTCCTGCTGCACCTGAATCGGCGCTGCCTCGGCCGGCGGCGCGACAGGCTGCGAACCCTGGCTGTCATTCACCACCGGTGCCGCTGCTGCTTCACTGGCCGGGGCAACGGCCGCAGCCGCTGGCGCAACTTGCGCCACAGGTACGGCTTCCGGAGCCGGGGCAGGTGCCACCGGGTTCGCAGCTGCCTGCTCCGGCAGCCCCAGTTCCACCGCGGGTTTCTGGACCTTGGGCGCCTCGACCTTGGCCTCTTCGACCTTCTTCGGTTTCGGCTTGGGCAGGTAGCTCTCTACCAGGGCGAAATACCGGTCATAGAACTGCGCTGCCGTTACCGTTTCGCTGGCCACCTTGACCATCGAGTCGTCGCTAGAGCCGATCGGCATCGATACCGAACCCAGCACACCCACCCCCAGGCTAGCCGAGGTGTTGGACTTTTTCAGCGCATAACGGTCCTGCAGAGCGTTGGCGAACATGGTCGAGCGCTGGTCGTCGCTCACATCCGGCGCGCAGGTCACGTTGAAGCTGATCTGCAGGTGGTTCTCGCTGTTCTGCTGGAAGCTCTTGTTGCCCACCACCTGGTTGGCGCCGCTGTTGGTGATGATGTAGCCCTGGCTGAGCAAGGCACGCCGGGCGGCCTCGCAAGAGCCGGCATCGCTCACCGGAAAACTGCGCGAGAAGGTACCCGAGTCATCGAAGTTCTCGTGCTCGTACACGGCGGTTTTTTTCGAGGAACAACCGGCCACCCCCGCCAGCACCAGGGCCAGCCCGAGCGCACCAAAGACGGAAGATCTGGTCATTGCGAATTCCGGGTAAGTCGAGAAGGTGCCTATTGTGCAACACAGCAGGCAGGCACAGGAACCATTGGTCGGTGAAGAGTGTGTCAGGTTGGTGTAAATCTGGGTAAAGGCGGGGGTTTCCAGCCGTAGAAACGAAAAAAGCGACCCGAAGGTCGCTTTTTCGTGCTTCAAGGCGTTCAAGGGGCCTTGAGGCTAAGATGGCGCAGCGGACGGGACTCGAACCCGCGACCCCCGGCGTGACAGGCCGGTATTCTAACCGACTGAACTACCGCTGCGTATCATTCAGGCTTGCGCCCGATTGAAACCTGGGTCTACCCTTCCGGCGCAATGGCCTCAGGGCAGGCACAAAAAAAGCGACAACAGGATCGCTTCTCTTGTGTTTGCTTCAAGGTGTTCTAGGGACCTTGAAACGAAGATGGCGCAGCGGACGGGACTCGAACCCGCGACCCCCGGCGTGACAGGCCGGTATTCTAACCGACTGAACTACCGCTGCGTATCGTTCAGGCTTGCGCCTGATTGAAACTGGGATCAGCCAAAGGCGTTTTGCCTTGTGGCTTCAGATCGGTGCATGGCACCCATCTGTTACTGAAAATGGCGCAGCGGACGGGACTCGAACCCGCGACCCCCGGCGTGACAGGCCGGTATTCTAACCGACTGAACTACCGCTGCGCAGTGCGTTCCTCTCTGGCTATCGGCTTCTTGCGAAACCTTTGCACCAGGAACTTCTCAGGAAGTGGTGGGTGATGACGGGATCGAACCGCCGACCCTCTGCTTGTAAGGCAGATGCTCTCCCGGCTGAGCTAATCACCCTCGCGATGTTGCTTGTTGCGTTTGCTTCTCTGAGGCCGCGAAATTTACGCAGGTGGCGAAGCTAAGTCAATAGCCCCATTGAATTTTTTTCAAAAAAAGCAAAAACAGAAAAGGGACCTCTCGGTCCCCTTCCCTTACAGCGCCAAGCTCAGGTGTAGATCATCTTGCGGGTCATGCCGCCATCGACCACAAACTCCTGACCGGTGACAAACGCCGCCTGGCGCGACAACAGCCAGGCAACCATCGCCGCCACATCTTCCACGGTGCCTACCCTGCCCGTCGGGTGCTGGGCATGGTCGGCCTCGGTCAACGGCTCGGCACGGCGCTGCGACGGGTCACGGGCATCGATCCAGCCCGGGCTCACTGCATTGACACGAATTTCCGGGCCCAGGCTCATGGCCAGGGCATGGGTCAAGGCCACCAGGCCACCCTTGCTCGCTGCGTAGGCCTCGGTGTCGGGCTCGGACTGCCGCGCCCGGGTAGAAGTGAGGTTGACGATGGCCCCGTTGTGCGCACGCAAGTACGGCGCACAATGCTTGGCCAGCAGCATCGGGCCATTGAGGTTAACCGCCAACACCCGGTTCCACTGTGCCAGGCTCAAGCTTTCCAGCGTCTGGTTGTGCGGGTTGGCGATAGCCGCATTGCACACCAGCGCGTCCAGCCGACCGAACTGCCCAAGCACTTCGGACACCCCGGCAATGACCTGGGCCTCGTCGGCGACGTCCATGGTGATGAACCAGGCATTGTCGCCCAAGGCCTTGGCCACTTTGCCGCCACGCTGACGGTCCAGGTCGCTCAGCACCACCTGCCAGCCTTCACAGATCAGCCATGCGGCAATGCCCAGGCCGATGCCGCGCGCGGCACCGGTGACCAAGGCTACCCGGCCATTCTGGCCCGGGGTACTGCCGCGGATTTCGATCACAGTGCGGCCAGCCCGCGTGCAAGGTCAGCCTGCAGGTCAGCCACATCTTCCAGGCCCACGGCAACGCGGATCAGGCTGTCGCGGATACCGGCGGCCTCACGCTCCTGCGCCGACAGGCGGCCGTGGGAGGTAGTGGCCGGGTGGGCGATGGTTGTCTTGCTGTCACCCAGGTTGGTGGTGATGGAAATCACCCGGGTGGCGTCGATGAAGCGCCAGGCGCCCTCTTTGCCACCCTTGACCTCAAAGCTGACCACCGCGCCAAAGCCACTCATCTGGCGCTTGGCCAGTTCGTGCTGCGGGTGGCTGGGCAGGCCGGCGTAATGCACCTTCTCCACGCCGTCCTGCTGCTCCAGCCATTCGGCCAGGGCCTGGGCGCTTTCGCAGTGCGCACGCATGCGCAGGCGCAAGGTTTCCAGGCCCTTGGTGAAGATCCAGGCATTGAACGGGCTGAGCGTCGGGCCTGCGGTACGCAGGAAGCCCACCACTTCTTTCATCTGTTCGGCACGGCCGGCAACCACGCCTCCCATGCAACGGCCCTGGCCGTCGATGAACTTGGTGGCCGAATGGAACACGATGTCGGCACCCAGTTTCAGTGGCTGCTGCAGCGCCGGGGTGCTGAAGCAGTTGTCCACCACCAGCATGGCACCGCGGGCATGGGCGATTTCACTGAGCGCGGTGATATCGACCAGCTCGGCCAGCGGGTTGGACGGCGACTCGACGATCAGCAGCTTGGTATTGGCCTTGATGGCCTTTTCCCAGCCGCCGAGGTCGACCAGTGGCACGTAGTCCACCTGCACGCCAAAACGCTTGAAGTACTTCTCGAACAGGCTGATGGTCGATCCGAACACGCTCTGCGACACCAGCACATGGTCACCGGCGCTGCACAGCGACATCACCACGGCCAGAATTGCCGCCATGCCGGTGGAGGTACCCACGGCCTGCTCGGCGCCTTCCATGGCCGCCAGGCGCTCCTCGAAGGCACGCACCGACGGGTTGGTGTAACGCGAATAGACGTTGCCCGGCGTTTCACCGGCAAAGCGCGCGGCCGCGTCGGCGGCCGTGCGGAACACGTAGCTGGAGGTCAGGAACAGCGCTTCGCTGTGCTCGCCCTCGGGTGTACGGTGTTGACCGGCGCGCACCGCAAGGGTGTCGAAACCGACACCCTCGAGGTCGCTGTCCAGTCGCCCGGCATCCCATTGATCCGTCATGCCGTCGCTCCCTGAATCAGTTGTTGTAGAGGTCGATGATCGCGCTGACGGCCTGGTTCTTGACCTTGGCCAAGTCATTACGGGCCTGCTCGATACGCTCGAGGTAGGCATCGTCGATATCGCCGGTGACGTACTCACCGTTGAACACCGCGCAATCGAAGTGGTCGATCTTGATCTTGCCGCCACCGACCGAGTCGATCAGGTCTGGCAGGTCCTGATAGATCAGCCAATCGGCGCCAATCAACTCGGCCACCTGTTCGGTGGTACGGTTGTGGGCGATCAGTTCGTGAACACTCGGCATGTCGATGCCGTAGACGTTGGGGTAGCGTACCGCCGGGGCTGCGGAGCAGAAGTAGACATTCTTGGCACCGGCTTCGCGGGCCATCTGGATGATCTGCTTGCAGGTGGTGCCGCGCACGATCGAGTCGTCCACCAGCATCACGTTCTTGCCGCGGAATTCCAGTTCGATGGCGTTGAGCTTCTGGCGTACCGATTTCTTGCGCGCGGCCTGGCCGGGCATGATGAAGGTACGGCCGATGTAGCGGTTCTTGACGAAGCCTTCGCGGAACTTGACGCCCAGGCGGTTGGCCAGCTCCAGCGCAGCAGTGCGGCTGGTGTCCGGGATCGGGATGACCACGTCGATATCGTGCTCTGGGCGCTCGCGCATGATCTTGTCAGCCAGCTTCTCACCCATGCGCAGACGGGCCTTGTACACCGAAATACCGTCGATGATCGAGTCCGGACGCGCCAGGTAGACGTGCTCGAAAATGCACGGCTGCAGTTTTGGCGATTCGGCGCACTGCTTGGTGAACAGCTGGCCTTCTTCGGTGATGTACACCGCTTCGCCCGGCGCCAGGTCGCGGATCAGGGTAAAGCCGAGCACGTCCAGGGCCACGCTTTCCGAGGCGATCATGTATTCCACGCCTTCGTCGGTGTGACGCTGGCCGAACACCACCGGGCGGATGCCGTGGGGGTCGCGGAAACCGACGATGCCGTAACCGGTGACCATCGCCACCACGGCGTAACCGCCGACGCAGCGGCTGTGCACGTGGGAAACGGCAGCGAACACGTCTTCTTCGGTCGGCTGCAGCTTGCCGCGCACTGCCAGCTCATGGGCGAACACGTTCAGCAGCACTTCCGAGTCGGAGTTGGTGTTGACGTGGCGCAGGTCGGACTCGTAGATCTCCTTGGCCAACTGCTCGACGTTGGTCAGGTTGCCGTTGTGGGCCAGGGTGATGCCGTACGGCGAGTTGACGTAGAACGGCTGGGCCTCGGCCGAGGTCGAGCTGCCCGCAGTCGGGTAGCGCACGTGGCCAATGCCCATGCTGCCTACCAGGCGCTGCATGTGGCGCTGCTGGAAGACGTCGCGCACCAGGCCATTATCCTTGCGCAGGAACAACCGGCCGTCATGGCTGGTCACGATACCGGCAGCGTCCTGGCCGCGGTGCTGGAGGACCGTAAGCGCGTCATACAGCGCCTGATTGACGTTCGACTTACCGACGATACCGACGATGCCACACATGCGACGCAACCCCTACTTTGACGAAACTTGAGTGAATAGCGCTCAGGGCCGGGACGGACCGAGCAACTGTTCCTTGAACGGAAGATCAGCCGGAGCGCTGATCAACCCACTGGGCGACCACTGGCCGGTGAAACCCAAAATCAGGTTTTTCGACCAGTCGGCGACCAAGAGAAATTGTGGTATCAGGCGTGATTCCTGCCACCAGGTGTCTTGTTGAACAGGCCCCAGGCTGATCAGGCCTATGGCCACCACTACCAGCAAGGCCCCGCGCGCGGCGCCGAAGGCCATGCCCAGGAAACGATCGGTACCGGACAGCCCGGTCACACGGATCAGCTCGCCGACGAGGAAGTTGACCATGGCCCCCACCAGCAAGGTGGCGACGAAAAGAATGGCGCAGCCGGCGATGACGCGCATCGATGGCGTCTGGATATAGCTCTCAAGATACACCGAGAGCGAACCGCCGAACATCCAGGCAACCGCACCGGCAATGATCCAGATGAGCAAGGACAAGGCTTCCTTGACGAAGCCGCGCTTGAGACTGATCAGTGTGGAGACGGCGATGATCGCGATGATCGCCCAATCAACCAAGGTAAATGCCACGGTGCTGCCTGCAGACGTTTGAGGCGGCGCATTTTACCAGAGCGATGCGCTGGGAGTAAGCGGAATGTCAGGCGGATTGGTGTTGGCTTCATCGCCGGCAAGCCAGCTCCCACAGGGGGAGCCAAGCCCTTGAGGGCCATGCGATCGAGGTAGGAACTGGCTGGCCGGCGATGGGCGGCAAAGCCGCCCTGGTGATTTTCAGCTGCGCTCTGGCTGGAACCGCACCACAAAGCCCTTGAGGCTGTTCTGGCGGTTGATGGCGTCGCGCGTGCGCTCGGCTTCGGCCCGCTCGATCAGCGGCCCGACATACACCCGGTTCATCCCGCCCGCCGAGCGGATATAGGCGTTGTAGCCCTGACTGCGCAGCGTTTGCTGCAGCTTCTCGGCACCGGCACGGTTGGACAGGCTGGCCAACTGGATGGACCAGCTGACAGGCAAGCCATTGACGTCGATCTTCGAGGGGGCAGCTGGCTTGGCCACTGCCGTGGCAGGTGCCGGGCTGGCCGCCGGCTTCGGCTCGACCTTGGCTGCCGGGACCTGCGGTTTGGCCGGCTGAACCTGCGCCTGGGTCTGCGGCGATGGCGTGATTGGCTGGCTGGGCGTAGCGGCCGGCGCAGTGGACTCGTCGACCACCACCGGTGGCTGCTGCGGCTCTTCAGGGATGACCTGCGGCTCCGGCACGGCGACCGGATCCACTTTCACTTCCGGCAGGCTTGGCATGGCCGGTGCCTGCGGGGCTTCGACGTGCACCTGGCGCATCTCGTCCTCGCGGGTGAACAGCATCGGCAGGAAAATAACCGCCAGCGCCACCAGCACCAGCGCACCCACCATGCGCTGTTTCATCCCTTTATCCAGCACTGCCATCTACTCCACCCTCCTGGGCGTGCCGCTCCAGCCACTCCAGCGCCTGGGCAACACAGAAAAACGAACCGAACAGCAAGATCTGATCATCCGCCGTCGCCTGCGCGCATTGCCCTTCAAGGGCGGCATCGACGCTGACATAAGACTTCACCGCAGCACCGAGGTTCGTCAAGGCCGTGGCCAGTTCTGCAGCCGGGCGGCTGCGGGGGGTATCCAGGGGCGCCACGGCCCAGTCGTCGACCAGGCCCTGCAGCGGCGCGAGAACGCCGTCCAGGTCCTTGTCGGCGAGCAGGCCGAACACCGCCAGGCGACGCCCTTTGAGCGGCCGGGCCGCCAGGCGCCGAGCCAGGTACTCCGCTGCATGGGGGTTGTGCCCCACATCCAGCAGCAGCTCCACCGGCTTGCCCTGCCAGTTCAGCAGGCGGCGATCGAGGCGGCCGGTGATACGGGTCGCCAGCAGTGCCTGGCGCACCTGCGCGGCATCCCACGGCAGCCCCGTCAGCAGGTAAGCCTGCAGGGCCAGCGTGGCGTTTTCCATGGGCAGGTCAAGCAAAGGCAGGTCACGCAGCTCTACCTGCGCACCATCAGCCGCCGTACCGCGCCAGCTCCAGTTGCCATCGGCACTGGCCAGATCGAAGTCACGACCGCGCAGGAACAGCGGCGCTGGCAGTTCGGCGGCCTTGTCCAGCAACGGCTTCGGCGGGTCCAGGTCACCGCACAGGGCCGGCTTGCCCACGCGGAAGATACCGGCCTTCTCGAAGGCCACAAGCTCGCGAGTATCGCCCAGGTAATCGACATGGTCGACGCCGATACTGGTCACCAGGGCCAGGTCGGCATCCACCACGTTCACGGTGTCCAGGCGGCCACCAAGGCCCACTTCCAGCACCACGGCATCCAGCTGCGACTGGTAGAACAACCAGAACGCGGCCAGCGTGCCCATCTCGAAGTAGGTCAGGGAAATTTCGCCCCGCGCCGCCTCGACGGCGGCGAAGGCTTCGCACAGGCGCTCATCACTGGCCTCATGGCCATCGATCACTACCCGCTCGTTGTAACGCAACAGGTGCGGCGAGCTGTACACGCCGACCTTGAGCCCCTGGGCGCGCAGCAGCGAGGCCACGAAGGCGCAGGTCGAGCCCTTGCCGTTGGTGCCGGTCACCGTCACCACGCGTGGCGCCAGCTTGCCCAGCGCCAACCGGGCAAGCACCTTCTGCGACCGCTCCAGGCCCATGTCGATGGCCGAGGGGTGCAACTGCTCGAGGTAGGCGAGCCATTCGCCCAGGGATCGTTGTTTCATCACGCGACGGCAGCCGCCTCACGCGCTTGCTCCGGGGTTTCCTGGCCGGTCATCTGTGCCAGCAGGCGGGCCAGACGCGGGCGCAGTTCGCCACGGGAGATGATCAGGTCGATGGCACCGTGCTCCAGCAGGAACTCGCTGCGCTGGAAGCCTTCTGGCAGCTTCTCGCGTACGGTCTGCTCGATCACACGTGGGCCGGCGAAGCCGATCAGGGCCTTTGGCTCACCGACGATGACGTCGCCGAGCATCGCCAGGCTGGCGGAAACGCCGCCGTACACCGGGTCGGTCAGCACCGAGATGAACGGGATGCCTTCTTCGCGCAGGCGCGCCAGCACGGCCGAGGTCTTGGCCATCTGCATCAGCGAGATCAGCGCTTCCTGCATGCGCGCACCGCCCGAAGCGGAGAAGCAGACCATTGGGCAGCGGTGTTCCAGGGCGTAGTTGGCCGCACGCACGAAGCGCTCGCCGACGATGGCACCCATGGAGCCGCCCATGAATGAGAATTCGAAGGCGCTGACCACGATCGGCATGCCCATCAGGGTGCCGCTCATGGAGATCAGCGCGTCTTTTTCGCCGGTCTGCTTCTGGGCGCCGGTCAGGCGGTCCTTGTACTTCTTGCCGTCACGGAACTTCAGGCGGTCGACCGGCTCCAGGTCGGCACCCAGTTCGGCACGGCCTTCCGCGTCGAGGAAGATATCGATGCGCGCACGTGCGCCGATGCGCATGTGGTGGTTGCACTTGGGGCAGACATCCAGGGTCTTTTCCAGCTCCGGACGATACAGCACGGCCTCGCAGGACGGGCACTTGTGCCACAGGCCCTCAGGCACCGAGCTCTTCTTCACCTCGGAACGCATGATCGAAGGGATCAGTTTGTCGACTAACCAGTTGCTCATGCTTTCTTTCTCCAGTATTGGCAGGCGGGGGTCGGTTTCACCGGCCCTGCCCTGCCCTTGAGCTCAAAATCTTTATGAAACGATGATGGACCGGCCGCCGGGGCTTCCAGCGTGCCACTCCACCGCTAATGTGTTGTTGTACCGCCACCGGCGGCTGCCCCGCAGGGCCGCGAAAGCTATGGACGATGGCGCGCAGCCAGCCGTCACATCTGCCATCACGCCTGTTTCACCGCCTGCATGAAGGCCTCGATTTTCGCCGCGTCCTTGATGCCCTTGGCCTGTTCGACGCCACCGCTGACATCCACCGCATAAGGCCGCACCTGGGCAATGGCCTGGCCGACGTTATCGGCCGACAGCCCGCCCGCCAGGATGATGGGCTTGCTCAGGTGTGCCGGCACCAGTGACCAGTCGAACGCCTCACCGGTTCCCCCGGGCACGCCTGCCACATAGGTGTCCAGCAATATGCCGCGGGCCCCTGCGTAAAGCTGGCAGGCTGCCTCCAGGTCGTCGCCCGGGCGTACGCGCAGGGCCTTTATCCAGGGACGGTGGTAGCCTTCGCAGTCTTGCGGGGTTTCATCGCCGTGGAACTGTAGCAGGTCCAGCGGAACCACTTCGAGGATCTCGTTCAGCTCGCAACGCGAAGCGTTGACGAACAGCCCGACCGTGGTCACGAACGGTGGCAACTCGGCAATGATCGCCCGTGCCTGGCGCACGTCCACGGCCCGCGGGCTCTTGGCATAGAAGACAAAGCCGATGGCATCGGCACCCGCTTGGGCAGCGGCCAGTGCGTCTTCGATACGGGTAATCCCGCAGATCTTGCTGCGAACATTGCTCATGGACAGCGAACCCTGATTGTTACGGTGAAAGGCCGGATGTTAGCAAATGGCTTTTCGTCCGTCAGTCTGCCAACGCTTCGTAGCCGGTCAAAAAGTGTGGGCCGATGTAACGCTGGGGCAGCACATATTCCTCGGGGTACTCCACCTTGACCAGGTAAAGCCCGTACGGATGGGCGGTGACCCCGGCTTCACGGCGGTCGCGCCCCTCCAGCACTTCACGCGCCCAGGTGACCGGCCGCTCGCCGGCGCCGATGGCTGTCAGCACACCGACAATGTTACGCACCATGTGGTGCAGGAAGGCGGTGGCGCGCACGTCCAGCACGATCATCTGGCCATGACGGGTAACGCGCAGGTGGTAGATGTGCTTGATCGGCGACTTGGCCTGGCACTGGCTGGCGCGGAAGGCGCTAAAGTCGTGGGTGCCAAGCAGGAACTGCGCCGCTTCGGCCATGCGCTCGACATCCAGCGGGCGGTGGTTCCAGGTCACTTCCTCGGCCAGGTGCGCCGGGCGGATCGGGTCGTTGTAGATGACGTAGCGGTAGCGCCGGGCACACGCCTTGAAGCGGGCATGGAAGTCGGCCGGCATCGGCCGCGACCAGACCACGCTGATGTCGTGCGGCAGGTTGAAGTTGGTGCCCAAGGTCCAGGCGCGCTCGTCGCGTACGGCACGGGTATCGAAATGCACGATCTGCCCGCAGCCATGCACGCCGGCATCGGTGCGCCCGGCGCAGATCACCGAAATCGGTTCGTTGGCGACCTTGGACAACGCTTGTTCCAGCGCTTGCTGGACACTGGGCACTCCACTGGCCTGACGCTGCCAGCCGCGATAGCGGGCGCCCTTGTATTCCACGCCCAGGGCGATTCGGGAGTAGCCTTCGGCCGCGGATTCGGCGGCAGCGGTGTCGATGATGTCCAAGCGCATGAAACCTGTGGGGTGTACGGAATGGCGGGGATTATAACGACAACGGCAGCCTTGTAGGGCTGTGGGAGCGGCCTTGTGTCGCGATAGGGCCGCAGAGCGGCCCCAGCGATGCTAGCTGAGTGGCTGAAATCCTGGGGCCGCTATGCGGCCCTATCGCGACACAAGGCCGCTCCCACAGGCGCCAGCATCAGACCAGGCGAGAGAGCATGTCCTCGGCTTCCTGGCGCTGGGTGTCGTCGCCGTCCTTGACCACTTCATCAAGGATGTCGCGCGCGCCCTGGTTGTCGCCCATGTCGATGTAGGCGCGGGCCAGGTCGAGCTTGGTGGCTACTTCGTCACTGCCGGAGAAGAAGTCGAAGTCCAGGTCGTCCAAAGGCTCGGGCTCAGGCTGCGCAACCGCGTCCTCGCTGGTGAAGTGTGGCTCCAGCGATGGCGATTCGAGGCTCTGCGACAGCTTGTCCAGCTCGGCGTTGACGTCGTCCAGCTCCGAGGCAAAGCTCTTGGCGGCCGGCGAATCGTCGTCCAGCGACAGCGACAGGTCGAAGTCCGAAGGCATGTCGAACTCGGACACCGGGTCAAATTCCGGCACGCTGTCGAAGGCAGCCAGTTCGGCGGCGACGTCCACCGGGGCCTCTTCCACTGCTTGCGGGGCGGCCGGGGCAACCGGCTCAGTGACATCGAGGTCGAAATCGGACAGGTCCACGGCAGGCTGTGGCTCTGCCTGGGCCAGCATGGCCTCGAAATCAGCGTCGGCGTCGGCTTGCAGTTCGGCATCCACGGCAAACGGCTGCTCTTCTGGCTGAACCTCTTCCAGCGCTGGCTCATCCAGCACAGGCTCGGCAATTACCAGCTCGTCGGGTACAGGTTCCTGTGCCGCCGGCTCGTCCAGCAACGGCGCTGCCAGCGGGTCTTCTTCCGGCAGGTCTTCACCCAGGCTCAGGTCAAAGTCACTGTCCAGGTCCTGTTCATCCAGGCCCAGCGCATCAAGGGTCGGCACTTCTTCGAAGGCATCCAGCTCGGCTTCAGGCTCTGCTTGCGCCAAAACCTCCGGCTCAGCGTCTGCCTCTGGCTCGAACTCAGGTACCTCGTCAGGCACCACATCGGCAACCACCGGCGCCTCAGGCTCGTCGTGCAGCAGCTCCTGCACGTACTGCTCATCCATTTCGGCAGCCAGTGCCGCCGCACCCAGGCCAGCTGCGGCCAGGCCAAGCATGGCCGGGTAACGTTCTTTCAGCCCGGCAACCTGGGCAGTGTTCTGCTCGCTGGCCGGCAGCTTGCGCTCCTGTTCGGCGAACGCGCTCTGGTCACCCTGGCGGGCGTACACATCCATCAGTTTCAGGCGCAGGTCGTCACGCTCTGGCGCGGCGGCCACAGCGGGCTCCAGCAGTTCGGTGGCGCGGTTCAGGCGGCCCTCGGCCAGGCATTGATCGACTTCGGCCAACAGCGCGGCGTGCGGGTCTGCGTACGGCTCGACTTCGAGTTCTGCCTCGGCGGCTGGCGCTGCCACTTTCTCCGCAGCAACAGCAGCGGCAGCCGAAGCTGCGACCACGGCTGGCGACAAGGTCACGCTCGGCTCCGAGACTTCGACGCCGTCGAGGCTCTCGGTATCGGTGTCAAAACCTGGGGCTTGCTCTTCTTCCAGCGCCCGCGCCATGCGCAGGTGCTTTTCAGCTTCTTGCTGGGCCTTGCGCTTGCGCGCCAGCAACCACAGCAGCAACGCCAGCACCAGAATGCTGGAGCCGGCAATCAACCCAAGCAGCCACGGGTTGCCCAGGACCTGGTCGAGTGCACTGTTCGGCTGGGTGGCTGGCGCAGGCTTGGCAGCCGGCACCGGCTTGGGCGCGGTATCGACGGCAGCAGGTGCCGGCTTGACCACCGGCTGGGCTGCCGCTGCCGGCTGGGCCGGGGTTGCAGCAGCCACTGCCGGGGCGGCTGCACCCTGGGCTTCAAGGCGCGCCAGCTGGTCGTTCTTCAGCTCGATCAGACGCTGCAGCTTGTCCAGCTGGCTCTGCAGGTCGGTCATGCGGCTTTTCAGTTCAGCGTTGTCGCGGCGGCTGGTGTCCAGGCTTTCCTGGGCCACGGCCAGCTTGTCGTTGAGTGCCTTGGCCTGGCCTGCACCGGTCTGGTTACCCGGGCTTACCAGGCGCAGGTTGTCACCTTGGGCGATGCGCGCCGGGGCAGCTTCGGCGGCGCCACGGCGGGTAGCGTCGAGCTGGCGGGCACGCGGGCCCAGGCGGCGGCCTTCACGCCAGGCGGCATACTGTTCGGCCACCTCGCTGTTTGCCTCGCCTTGGGCAATGTTCTGGATCTGCTGCTGGTCGGGCAGGCGCAGTACCTGGCCAACCTTCAGCTGGTTGATGTTGTTGCCGATGAAGGCGTCGGGGTTCAGCGCCTGGATCGCGATCATGGTCTGCTGGATCGAGCCACCCTGGGTGTTGCGCGCAGCAATCTGCCACAGGGTGTCGCGGCGCTGGGTGGTGTAGCTGCTGGCACCGGTTGTGGCCGGTGTGACATTGCCTGCTGCTGGCTTGTCGCCCTGGGCCTTGGCCTGGTCGAGCAGCACGCTGTAGTCGCGCAGCAGGCGGCCCTGCGGCCACATCACCTGGACCAGGAACTTGACCACTGGCCCCGGCAGCGGCTGGCTGGAGGTAACCCGCAGCACGCTCTTGCCGTTGGGGTTGATCACCGGTGTGAAGGTCAGGTCTTCGAGGTAGGTCGGAAACGCCACCCCGGCCTTGCTGAACTCTTCCGGTGGCGCCAGGCTTGGCGCCACTTCGGCGGCCTTGAGGTCGCGCACGTCGAGCAATTCGATCTCGGCGTCCAGCGGCTGATTCTGTGCCGACTTCAGGGTCAGCTCCCCCAGGCCCAGCGCATTCGCCATGCCAGACGACAGCGCGGATGCTGCAGCCATGGCCAGAACCAGTTTGCGAATTCGAAGCATGACCTCTTCCCTTGTATGAATCGTCCCGAAACCTGCAAGCAGAGCAGGACAAAAGTGCTCGCCAGTATCTTTTACGGCATCTGTTTAATCAACAATTGTGCCACTTGCACGGCATTGAGCGCGGCGCCTTTGCGCACGTTGTCGGTGGTCAGCCAGAGGTTGAGCTGCTGGTCTTCATCAACACCGTGACGTACACGACCAACATAGACCACGTCTTGGCCCACTGCGTCACCGACCGGGGTCGGATAATCATCACGTTCCACCAGCTCGACACTATCAGCCGCCTCCAGTGCCTGGTTGACCGCTGCCAGGTCGACCGGGCGACGGCTCTGCACGGCCACACTGAAGCTATCGCCGAAAAACACCGGGACTTGAACGCAGCTCACCGAAATCTTCAATTCAGGCATGCCCAGCAGCACGCGCAACTCGCTGACCAGGCGGCGCTCTGGCGCTGTATGGCCTTGCTCATCGGCGGCCCCCACCTGGGCCAGCAGGTTGAATGCCACCTGGCGGTCGAAGAAACGCGGCTCCAGTGGCCGGGCATTGAGCAGTTCGGCCGTTTGCCGGGCCAGTTCGCTGACCGCTTCGCGGCCTTGCGCGGACACTGCCAGCGACGCCATCACCTGCACCCGCTCAATGTCCAGCAGGCCCTTGAGCGGTGCCAGCGCGACCGCCACGGCAACCGCGGCCGAGCACGGGCTGACAATGCGTGCCGGCAGCGTCAGGCCGGCCAGGCGCTCTGCGTTGGCCTCAGGCACCAGGGCCAGGGCGTCGTCCAGACCACCAGACAGGTCGATGACCGTGCAGCCCGCCTGCAGCGCCTTGCTGGCAAAGCTGCGGCTGACTGCGGCGCCAGTGGCGAAGAAGGCCAGCTTGACCTGGGCAAAGTCGAAGCTGTCGACTTCACGCACCTTGAGCTTCTTGCCGGCGAACATCACGCTGCTGCCCGCCGACTCCATGCTGGCCAGCAGGTGCAAGGTGGCGACCGGGAACGCCAGCTCTTCGAGCACCTGTACCAGGGTTTCACCGACGCTGCCGGTGGCGCCGACGACGGCGATATCGAAAGTAGGGTTCATGATGCGGGCTGCCTCAGGCGAAACGGGAGCGGCACTTTACTCGCATTGCCCGGGCGAGGCCAACGCTGCTTGCGGTGCAAGGCCGCCACTGTCGTACATAAGATCCAGACGCCTGCCCGACCGCCTGTGGGAGCGGGTTTACCCGCGAACACCGGCACAGCCGGTGCCATGCACCGCGTCGCCTGCTTCGCGGGTGAACCCGCTCCCACAGGGGGCAAGGAGGACTTCAGATCTTGTGCAAGCCGGGGACTGCCCAACTGTTCCCTCAGAACTGCTTCTCCAGCTTGAGGCTGACGCTGTTGCGCTCCCAGCTGTACAGCCAGTCGACATTGCTGTTCACCTTGTTGTACTTGAAGGTCAGGCTGGGTACCAGGTCATGGAAGGCCAGGCGCGGTGCGCGCACGATAAAGGTATAGCCCTGCTCTTCCTCATGGCGCCGGTCATCGAGCAGAGCACTGTAGGCGTCGTACTGGCGAGTACGCCAGGAGGCGAACAGCACGGTGCTCAGGCCGATATCGAAGTCCTTGGCCACGCCCAGGCGCAGGCCCCGCTGGAAGTAGGCCTCGGTAGCATCACGGGTGTTGCGGTCGGTAAGGTCGAAACCGCCGAACAGTACCCACTGCTGCGGCAGGGCTTGCCACAGGGTGGCGTACACCGAGGCAGCGCTGCCGTCATAGGTGTCGGCGGCCTGACGGCGGTAAGCCATGTCCTTGTATTCACCTTCCAGCTTGAGCATGCGCGTGGCCGAAAGGTTGTGCATCCATTCACCGCGCACGCCCCAAGCCGAGTACATCGGGTCGCTGCCAATGCGGTTGTATTCGAACTGCGGGCCCAGGCTGTACTGGTTGCGCCCGTCCTGATAGCTGTAGCCGGTATTGCCGATGAAGGTGTCTTCGTTGTACCTGGCCTCTTTGTCGTAGGCCTGCCCATAGGCCAGCGCCCGGGTAAACACGCCATGGTGGCCGGACAGCGCAACGCGCTTGTTCAATGTGGCTTCGTAGTCGATGCCCTGTGCAGACACCGCCTTGGGCATCCTGCGTTCGACCAGGTACACGCCGTCGCTGGTTTCCAGCTGGTAGTGGGTGGTGCTTTCGGAGGACTGATTGAGGTTGTCGTTCCAGGTCGGGCCGACGGCCAGCGAGCCCTGCCAGCGTTCGCGGTGGTCCAGCGCCTCTATGAAACTGTCGACGGTATTGCCCAGGCCCTGGTTGCGCGCATCGGCCGGGCCGAGGCTCTGGCTGATCTGGCGGAAAGCGTCAGTGGATTCGCGATCCTTGCGGTTCTCGAACAATACCCGGGCCAGTTCCAGCTGGCCGGGGAGAAAGTCGCCCTGCAGCGCGAGCAATTTGCGGAAGTGCGCCTCGGCTTGCTCCAGGTCGCCGCGCGAGCGCGCCAGTGCGCCATCCGCGTAGGCCAGCAGCATGGGGTCGTGGCCTGGCAACGCAACGTAGCGGGCGCGCAAGGCGGTCACGTCGGACCATTGCTGGCGCTGCACCGAGACATAGAGGGCACGGCCGAGGTCGTTGAGGTTGTTCTCGACCCGATACGTCTGGCCATCGATGACCAGCGTGGTGCCGGCGATTTCGTCCTTGAGCAGCGCGCGCTCCTGGCGGTTGGCGCGGTATTCGATGCTCTGGTTCAGGCGCAGGTTGGTGTCCTGGTCGGCCAACGCGGTGATGGGGAAGGAAAGCGGGAGGGACAGCAACAAGAGATAATGCAGGCGTGAAGGCTGGGGCATTGCTCGGCTCTCGGGGTGCCTTGAAATAGCTGCAAGCAGGGCTGCGTAGCAACCCTGCTTGCACTTGACTGACCAGCATCAAGCGGGTCGGCTTACTTCTTCACACCACCGAACGCGGTGTCGTAATTGCGGTCGGCGAATTTCGCGATACCGGCCAGAGAGGCCGTGGCACCAGCGCCGAAGAAGCTGCCTTGGGTGGTACCGGTAGAAAGCTGCGCGTTGGTGGTCGAATTGCGCGCTACAGCCGCACCCGAGAAGGCAGCCGTTGACTTATCGATGTTGGCCGCCAGCTGGACTTTCAGCGCACCATTAGCCAGGTTACCAGTGAGCGTTGGGGCAGCTGCGCCAAAGGAGGCGGTCAGATCACCCGACAACAGGTTGGCACCGGAGTAGTTGCTGATGCCCTGGACTGCATAGGTGACATTGGTGGTCGGCAGCACCCGCCCAGTATTGTCGCCAGAGTAGTAAACGACACGGGTCGGATCATTGGTGGTGCCATTCTGCGACCACTCACCGAAATACACCTGCTGGTTCGAAACCTGCTTGAAGTCGAAGTTGCCCAGTGCAGCGTGCGAGGCCGGCATCATCGCTGGGGTGATGGTGGTCACACCATTGCTGTCGGCCGCAACCATGCCCTTGAGGCCACTGAAGCCAACCTTCGCACCACCGTAGAAGGCCAGCACGCCAACGGAAGGGGTACCTGCCTGGCTAGCGTGGTTCGGGGTACCGCCATCCGAGCCGGCAACCACAATGGCACCGGTGTAGCTTTGCCCGGAAGCACTGTCGGCTTGCGCGACACCAGCAAGACTCAGCAGGGCAACGGCGAGCAGAGAAACATTCAACACTTTCATTTCATAATCCTTTGATAAGTTAATAGTTTCCAACACACAAGCACATCTGAACATCGACACCTTTCATCCACCCATAGGCAATTCACCTCAAAAGTTTGCAGTCAGACCAATTTTCAATGTACGACCTGGCGCGGGCATTGCGGAGCGCGTCAGGGGATCCAGATAATAGAGGTTGCTCAAATTGGTGCCGACCAACTCAACATTCACGTCGTCAGTCAGCTTGTAATTGACATAAGCGTCGTAGGTAACAATGTCATCCCAGGACAACGGCGTATTCAGGTAATACGAAACCATGGGATTACCGGCGTAGTTACTGTGGAACTTGCTGTCATGCCCCTTGTAGTAGATAACGCGGCCGCCAACTTCCAGGCGTCGATCCAGAAACCGGGCACCGATACCCAAATTGGCCGACCATTCAGGCATCGCCATGCCTACCAGGTAGCCACCCAGGAATCCGTCATCGACGCAATTTGGCGTACGCCCAGAGGGGTCCAGCAGCATGGCCGAGTTCTCGTCACACACCTTGTTCTTCAAGACATGCGCGACACTCAAATCAGTGAAAAAACCGCCATTGTCGTAACGACCTTGTAACTCGATGCCCGAGGTCGTCTGCTTTTCGACATTGGAGAACACCAGTTGCGGGCTACGCTCAATCACATTATCGGTTGTATTGTGATAGTAAGTAACCTTGACGTCGGCTTGCTCGCTCCCCAACCAACCACTCAAGTTATGGATATAAGCCGCTTCATAATTATGCGCATGTTCGGGCTCAAGCTCCCAAGGCGTCAGCGAAGCGGAGAACCCCACCGTACTTTCGAACATGCTCGGGTAGCGAATGGCCTCGCTATAACGCAAATAGAACCGGCCGTTTTCCGAGGTGTAGAATGTAGCGGACAGGTTGGGAACCCAGCCTTGATCCCTGCGATGCTTTGCCGACGTGTCGACCGTTTGATTGACCAGATTACCTTCACTGTCGATGAAGCCAGGAGAGCCGTCATAGGTCGAGTGGTAGCACTGCACCACATCCTCACCCGCCGCGGCTGCCGAGATGCACGGATTGTTACTGCGCTTATATTGCCCCTTGCCGTCATGGGCCCAGTGTTGACTATGTTCCACATCCAACTCGTACGGCGTCGACTTTTCGAATGACTCAATGTCGGCCTGCCGCTCAGCTTCGGTGTATCCGAAAAGGTCCCACATCAACTGCATGTTTTGAATCTTCTCGTCCACGGCAGCGCGCCATTCCTCCTGCGACAACGTCTTGCGCGTGGTGTACCCGACCTGCTTTCCACTCTGGACATTCTGGGTCGTCACACCCGTATCCCTTTGCTGGCCTTTGAGAAAATCATCGAACGACCAGTACGAGGAATAGCGCCCGCCTGCGGTAAAGCGTGCAAAGGAAACCGGCTGCCAATCAAAGTTGAAGTTGTATTCCTGCTCTTCGCGTCGCCCTGCCCTTGGAAAAAGTCGCGTTGCCCCGAACGTGCTCGGGTCGAACATAGTGTCACCCGAACTGAGCTTTTCATGCTGATAGCTCCCACCCAGCGTCAGGTCGAGGCTATCCAACAGCTTCAGCTTGTTGCTGAGCGTGAGCCCGGCCCGGTCATGCTTGGCATTGGCCACAGCGGTATTACGAAACTCGCGATTCTGCGCCGTGGTTTCGTTGGGCACGCCACCCGAGCTGTAGGTATCGCTGACGGTTCGGGTCATCCACAAGTTCGAGTAGAAGTCGACCCAACGGTTGTCGTCAGGGTTGAGCTTGTACTCGACGTTATAGGCCTTGCTGTCCACATGGCTCAGCGGCCACTGCGGCACGCCGTAAGTTGCGGCATCGTAAGTACTGCCCGGGGTGAAGAAGGAAATGCGCGAGGGCAGGATCTCGCCATACAACGAGTCGGTGGCGCGGTAGCCAAATTCCAGGCTCTGGCCTTCGTCGATCTTCCAGGTGGCCTTGGCCAGCCACGACTCCATCTTGCTGGAACTGTTGGGCACTTCGTCGCCGGGCTTGTAGATGCGCGCCAGGTTGGGCACGTAGTCCCACTTGCCATCCACCAATTCGCCACTGGCGTAGTAACTGCTCTTTTTCTTGCCCGCGTAGTGGTTGCCCTTTTCCCGATAGGCATACGCGCCCATCAGGTCGAATTGCTCCTGGCGCGTACCCAGTGCCAAGCGGTAGGCCTTGTCGTCGCTGGACAACAGGTCGTTGCTGCTACTGGTGCGCGGGTGTTTGTACAGCGACGGGTCGTAGTACGAATTGATCGGGATGTACTGGTAATCCGCACCGGGCATCTGCCCGGTCATCAAGGTGGGCAGCTTCGGCGATACCGAGTTGTTGCTGCCCTCGATCTTGAACTCGCCGCCGAATTCTTCGCCTTCCTTGAGGATGTCATCGACGCTCAGGGTATTGGCTACCACCGCGCCACCGACGCCGCTGTAGACGTTGCGCTCCAGGTTCGGCCCCTTGATCACCTTGATCGAACCGATCAGGTTGGGGTCGATGTAGTTGCGGTTGTTGGCGCCCATGTAGCCGCGGTACACGGTCAGCGCCTGCTCGGTGCCATCGATGGTCAGTGGCACCCGGCCCGGCCCCTGGATGCCGCGCACGTTCGGGTCCAGGGCACCGCTGTTGCGGGCGTCGCCGCTGTAAACGTTGAGCATGCCCTTGAACACGTCAGCGGGGGCGGCGCCCTTGTAGCGCTCGATCTGCTCCTTGCCGGCGTAAACGGTGGAAATGTCCTGGTCGTAGATGTCGCTGTAGCCCTTCTCGTCCCGCGAGCGGCTGTCACGCTGGCTGTACACGTAAGTGGGGTGCAGGTCATCGGTACCCGCACTGGTGGCCGATTGCAGATGGATCACCGGGCGGTCCGGCCCGCCACTCAGGCTGAAACTGATCGGCAAGCCGCTCAGCAATTGCTTGAGCGCCCCTTCCAGAGATAAACGGCCCTGCACCGGGTTGGCGTACAGGCCACTGAAGGCATCGCCAGTCAGGTAAAGCTCAGCGCCCGCCTGGCGCGCCAGCTGCAACATGGCATCTTCAAGTGCCCCGCCCTTCACATCGAACTGATGGTACTGGCCGGCCTGCGCGGCGGCAGCAGGGTCGCTGGCGGCCATGGCAGGCATTACCGGCGTGGCGCCGCAGCAGGCCAACAGTGCCAGCTGAATTCCCAGGCTCAGCTTTCCACGTTGAGGGGCAAAACGCCCTGAAGCTCCCTTTGACATTGTTTCCAAGCACCCTAGCTAAAGACAAATAAGAGTTATTTGCATTCAGTAACGTGCGAAGCCGGAAAATGCAGTAGAGCGATATGATCTATTAACTTACTTTTTTAGATCAGTAAATCAACAGTACGCCTGGAAGCTCCAGCACCCGGGCATGTGCTTGCCTGGCCAACTGCTTGAGGGAGTCATCGACGCGGTCAATCCGTGCTACGGCATTCACCGGCAGGCGCCGCAGCGCATCGCCGCGCACCAGCGTCAAGCCTGCGCGATAACGGCCCAGCTGCTCGACAGCCTGGGCCAGGGTCTGCTGGCGCAGCACCACCCCGCCCTTCTGCCAACTGGCCAGTTCCTCCGGGGATTGCGCCAGTGGCTTGAGCCCGGCATGGGGCCCGAAGTACAGACTGTCACCTTGCTGCAACACGGCAGATGCCGAAGCATCGTCCAGGCCATGCGAAACCAGGTTGATCTCGACGCTGTGCTGCAGCACGCCTACCCAGCCGGAGCGGTCATCCTTGTCGACCGCGACCAGGTACCGAGTGCCGCGGGCGGTGATGTTTGCCCCTGGCGTGCTGACAGTGAAGGGTCGCGGCTCTGCTTCGCCCACCGGTGACGGGCTGAAGACTGCCTCGCCGCGCTTGAGATGCACAGTACGGCGCTGGCCGTCATACGCGATGCTGAGAATGCTGCGGCTGCCCAGTACGAGCTGGCTGCCATCGCCCAACGTGACATGGCGCACTTCGCCGTAGCCGGTCTGGTAGTCGGCGCCCAGGCCCTGCACCCAGAATGGCGGCGCCAGCCACAACCAGCAGGCCATCGCCAATCCACCGAATGCGCCACCACTGGCCCAGGGCCGTCGCCACAGGGCCTGTAGCCAGCCCAGCGGCCCGGAGGCGCGGGCCGGACGCGGTGGCCGCACATAGCCCTGGCGCAGCGCCGCACTGGCCTGCCACGCACGGTCGAGGCGCTGGGCCACGGCCGCATGCCGGGGGTCGGCTTCCAGCCAACGCCGATAGGTCGCTAGCTCGGCGGGACCGAGGCGACCTTGACGGTGTTTCATGACCCAATCGGCAGCCTTGCGCTCAATCGGGTCAACAGGTTCTGAGGGGTTCACGGTACGCTGTTGCTGCCTGTTGGTGTTTTTCTGGTAGCCCGGCCAGGTCAGCGCTTGCGCCTGGTCTACTGGTCAGGTTCAAGCCCTCGGCCAATCCTGGCCAATGCGCTGGCCAGGTGTTTTTGTACAGAGCTGGTGGAAATCCGTAAATACTCGGCGGCCTCTTTGTGTGTCATGCCTTCTACCCGGCACAGCAGAAACACGTTACGCGTGCGTTCGGGCAGCAGCTCCAGGGTTGCGTGCAGGCGCTCCAGCTCCAGGGCGCTCAGGGCCTGGTCCTCTGGCGAACTGGCTTCATCGATCAAGCCGTCAAAGATACTGGCCGGCTCGGCCTCGTAGCGCTTGCTGCCATAGCGCCGATGATGGTCGATCATCAGGTTGTGGGCAACGCGAAACAGGTAGGCCGGGGTGGCAAGCAGCCGCTCTACCCCTTCCATCTGCGCCAGCCGCAAGAAGGTTTCCTGGACGATGTCCGAGGCCAGGGATGGCGTGCAGTTCTTGCGCAGCAGGTAGCGGTGCAAGGCGCAGGCATGTTCGTTGAAGAGTTGTTCCAGCACGTCAGCACTTTCCTATGCTCAGGCAAACTGGGGAGGCTGATTATAATGAGAATATTTCTCGTTAAGCCAGGCATTTTGCCACTGTGCAGGGGTGCTGTTACAAAACAAAAAGCCTGACGCATGCAGGCCGATTTCACACGCAAAAAAAACCCGCGCTGTCGCCAGCGCGGTTTTTTTAGTCAACGCAGAACGATCAACGCTCCAGCAGAATCCGCAGCATGCGGCGCAGCGGTTCGGCGGCGCCCCACAGCAGCTGGTCACCCACGGTGAACGCGCCCAGGTACTGCGAGCCCATGTTCAGCTTGCGCAGGCGGCCTACCGGGATGTTCAGGGTGCCGGTGACCTTGGTTGGGGTCAGTTCCTGCATGCTGATTTCACGCTGGTTCGGCACCAGTTTCACCCAAGGGTTGTGCTGGCTGATCATGCCTTCGATGTCGGCAATCGGCACATCCTTGTTCAGCTTGATGGTCAGCGCCTGGCTGTGGCAACGCATGGCGCCGATGCGCACGCAGATGCCGTCGACCGGGATCGGGCTCTTGAAGCGGCCGAGGATCTTGTTGGTCTCGGCCTGGGCCTTCCACTCTTCACGGCTCTGGCCGTTCGGCAGTTCCTTGTCGATCCACGGGATCAGGCTGCCCGCCAGTGGCACGCCAAAGTTCTCGGTCGGGAACGCTTCGCTGCGCATGGCCTCGGCAACCTTGCGGTCGATGTCGAGGATGGCGCTGGCCGGGTTGGCCAGGTCATCGGCAACGGCAGCGTGGGTGGCACCCATCTGCTTGATCAGCTCGCGCATGTTCTGCGCGCCGGCACCCGAGGCTGCCTGGTAGGTCATGGCGCTCATCCACTCCACCAGGCCGGCTTCGAACAGGCCACCCAGGCCCATCAGCATCAGGCTGACGGTGCAGTTGCCGCCGATGTAGTTCTTGGTACCGGCGTCCAGCTGCTGGTCGATGACCTTACGGTTGACCGGGTCGAGGACGATCACGGCGTCATCCTGCATACGCAGGGACGAGGCAGCATCGATCCAGTAACCCTGCCAGCCGGCTTCGCGCAGCTTGGGGAAGACCTCGTTGGTATAGTCGCCGCCCTGGCAGGTCAGGATAACGTCGAGGGTCTTGAGTTCTTCAATCGAATACGCGTCCTTGAGCGGCGCTGTATCCTTGCCCACGTTCGGGCCTTGGCCACCCACGTTGGAAGTAGTGAAGAACACCGGCTCGATAAGGTCGAAATCCTGCTCCTCCAGCATCCGCTGCATGAGCACGGAACCGACCATACCGCGCCAACCGATCAGACCTACACGTTTCATCGCAACTACACCTTTGCTAAAAGTGGGCCGCCACCGGGAATTTTGGGTGGCGGGCCAGAGAGATTACAGATTCCGCAGCGCTGCGACTACTGCGTCGCCCATTTCCTGCGTACCAACTTTACGGCAGCCTTCAGAGAAGATGTCGCCGGTGCGAAGGCCCTGGTCCAGAACCAGGCTCACCGCCTTCTCGATCGCTTCGGCGGCGACCGACTGATTGAAGCTGTAACGCAGCATCATCGACACCGACAGGATGGTCGCCAGCGGGTTGGCGATACCAAGGCCGGCGATGTCCGGCGCCGAGCCGTGGCACGGCTCGTACATGCCCTTGTTGTCAGCATCCAGCGACGCAGAAGGCAGCATGCCGATGGAACCGGTCAGCATGGAAGCTTCATCCGACAGAATGTCACCGAACATGTTGTCGGTCACCATCACGTCGAACTGCTTGGGTGCACGTACCAGCTGCATGGCAGCGTTGTCGACGTACATGTGGCTCAGTTCGACATCCGGGTAGTCCTTGGCCACGTCTTCGACCACTTCACGCCACAGCTGGCTGGACGCCAGGACGTTGGCCTTGTCCACCGAGCACAGCTTCTTGCCACGCACGCGGGCCATGTCGAAGCCGACACGGGCAATGCGGCGCACTTCGCTTTCGCTGTACGGCAGGGTGTCGTAGGCCTGGCGCTCGCCGCCTTCCAGCTCGCGCTGGCCACGTGGGGCACCGAAGTAGATGCCACCGGTCAGCTCACGGACGATGAGGATGTCCAGGCCCGAAACGATTTCCGGCTTCAGCGACGAGGCATCGGCCAGTTGCGGGTAGAGGATGGCCGGGCGCAGGTTGGCGAACAGGCCCAGTTGCGAACGGATTTTCAGCAGGCCGCGCTCTGGGCGGATGTCACGCTCGATCTTGTCCCACTTCGGGCCACCCACGGCGCCCAGCAGCACGGCATCGGCCTTGCGCGCACGCTCCAGGGTTTCGTCGGCCAGCGGCACGCCGTGCTTGTCGATGGCCGCGCCACCGATCACGTCGTGCTCCAGGCTGAAGCCGAGCTGGAACTTGTCGTTAGCCAGTTCCAGCACCTTGACCGCTTCGGCCATGATTTCCGGGCCGATACCGTCACCTGGGAGAATCAGAATCTGCTTGCTCATGCTTTCCTCTATCCATTCACGCGGTGCGGCCAGACGGGCCCCACCGAAAAGTGCTTAACGCTCGGCCCACAACACCAGAACATCGGTGCTGAACGAGCCATCGGCCTCGATCTGGTAATACTGCCGTACTTCTTCACCCATGGCTTGCTGCAATTGGCGGATGGCCACGCGCATCGGCTCGGGGGTGCGCATGCGCTCGACCCAGCTAGTGAACTCCAGGCGCAGCGGCTGGCGCGTGTGGCTGCGCACATGCAGGCCGGCTTCGCTGACCTGGCGCTGCCATTCGGCGGCGGAGTAATCGCGCACATGGCTGGTGTCGCGCAGCACTTCGACCGTTTGCAGGTAGGTGTCGAGCAGCGGGCTGCCCGGCGACATCACGTCGATGAACGCCGCCACGCCGCCTGGCTTGAGCACCCGGCGCACTTCGCGCAGGGCCAGGCCCAGGTCGCTCCAGTGGTGGGCCGAGTAGCGGCTGAAGACGAAGTCGAACGAGGCATCGGCGAACGGCAGGCGTTCGGCGGCGCCGCGCTCGGTGGTGATATTGGCCAGGCCACGCTCGGCGGCAGCGCTGGCAACCACGTCGAGCATGGATTGCGAGAGGTCGTAGGCGACCACCTCGGCAACCAGCGGGGCGACGTGGAAACTGACATGACCGGCACCGCAGCCCAGGTCCAGCACGCGGGCATGCGCCTGCCCCGCCAGCTCGGCCTGCAACAGGGCGAATTCACTGCCCTGGGCGTGCACGGCGCTGCTGAGGTAGGCGCCGGCCTGTTCGCCGAACTGGCGCTGGACCACGTCGGTGTGTTGGGTGCTGGTCATGTCTGGATCCTTTAGGTTTTGGGTTAGCTCTACTGGCCCTATCGCCGGCAAGCCAGCACCCACAGGAACCCACAGTATTCAGACCTGTGGTGACCCTGTGGGAGCTGGCTTGCCGGCGATGAGGCCAGCAAACTCACCTACATCAATCAGGCATCACGGAACAGCCAAGGCTGGCTGGCGCGGTGCTTGCCTTCGAAGGCCTTGATCGCATCACCGTCCTGCAAGGTCAGGCCGATATCGTCCAGGCCGTTGAGCAGGCAGTGTTTGCGGAACGCATCGATCTCGAAGTGCAGCACCTTGCCATCCGGGCGGGTCACCGCCTGCGCTTGCAGGTCAACGGTCAGCTGGTAGCCCGGGTTGGCTTCAACCTGCTTGAACAGCTCGTCCACTTCTTCATCGCTGAGGATGATCGGCAACAGCCCGTTCTTGAAGCTGTTATTGAAGAAGATGTCGGCAAAGCTCGGCGCAATGATGCTGCGGAAGCCGTACTCGTCCAGCGCCCACGGGGCGTGCTCACGGCTGGAGCCGCACCCAAAGTTCTCCCGCGCCAGCAACACGCTGGCACCCTGGTAGCGTTCGTGGTTGAGCACGAAATCCTGGTTGACCGGGCGCTTGCTGTTGTCCTGGTACGGCTGGCCCACGTCCAGGTAACGCCATTCGTCGAACAGGTTAGGGCCAAAGCCTGTGCGCTTGATCGACTTCAAGAACTGCTTGGGGATGATCTGGTCGGTGTCGACGTTGGCACGGTCCAACGGCGCGACGAGGCCAGTGTGCTGGGTAAAGGCTTTCATGCTGCGCTCCCTTGGATCAACTCGCGGACATCGATGAAGTGGCCGGTCACCGCGGCAGCGGCAGCCATGGCCGGGCTGACCAGGTGGGTACGGCCACCAGCGCCCTGACGGCCTTCGAAGTTGCGGTTGGAGGTGGACGCGCAGTGCTCGCCGCTCTCCAGGCGGTCCGGGTTCATCGCCAGGCACATCGAACAGCCTGGCTCACGCCATTCGAAACCGGCTTCGACAAAGATCTTGTCCAGGCCTTCGCGCTCGGCCTGGGCCTTGACCAGGCCCGAACCCGGCACGACGATGGCTTGCTTGACGGTAGCGGCTACCTTGCGGCCCTTGGCGATTTCGGCTGCGGCGCGCAGGTCTTCGATACGCGAGTTGGTGCACGAGCCGATGAACACGCGGTCCAGTTTGATATCGGTGATCGCCTGGTTGGCGGTCAGGCCCATGTACTTCAAGGCACGCTCGATCGAACCACGCTTGACCAGGTCGGCTTCGGCAGCCGGGTCCGGCACGCGCTGGTCGACGGCCAACACCATCTCGGGCGAGGTGCCCCAGCTGACCTGTGGCTTGATCTGGCTGGCATCCAGCTCGACCACGGTGTCGAACACGGCATCGTCATCCGACACCAGGTCTTTCCACGACTCGACCGCTTGCTTCCACTGCTCGCCCTTCGGCGCATACGGGCGGCCTTCGACATAGGCAACGGTGGTGGCGTCAGTGGCCACCAGGCCCACACGGGCACCGGCCTCGATGGACATGTTGCAGATGGTCATGCGGCCTTCCATCGACAATTCGCGGATGGCGCTGCCAGCGAACTCCATGGCGTGGCCGTTGCCACCGGCGGTGCCGATCTTGCCGATCACGGCCAGGACGATGTCCTTGGCGGTAACGCCGGCAGGCAATTGGCCTTCCACGCGCACCAGCATGTTCTTCATCTTCTTGGCGACCAGGCACTGGGTGGCGAGCACGTGCTCAACCTCGGAGGTGCCAATGCCGTGGGCCAAGGCACCGAAGGCGCCATGGGTGGAGGTGTGCGAGTCACCGCAGACCACGGTCATGCCGGGCAAGGTGGCACCCTGCTCCGGGCTGATGACGTGGACGATGCCCTGGCGTTCGTCATTCATCTTGAATTCGACGATGCCGTATTCGTCACAGTTTTCGTCGAGGGTCTGCACCTGCAGGCGCGACACCTGGTCGACGATGGCCTCGATACCGCCCTTGCGCTCTGGCGTGGTCGGCACGTTGTGGTCGGGGGTGGCGATGTTGGTGTCGATGCGCCACGGTTTGCGGTTGGCCAGGCGCAGGCCTTCGAAGGCCTGGGGCGACGTCACTTCGTGAATGATGTGGCGGTCGATGTAGATCAAGGACGAGCCGTCATCACGGCGCTTGACCTCATGGGCTTCCCAGAGTTTGTCGTAGAGCGTTTTGCCAGCCATCAGACTGTTCCTCATCAGCGTCTTTCTATGCCAAAGACCCCTTGGCTTGTACGGACGATGCTATGGGGTTAGATTGAATAACTCAAATTCATAATTTTTATGCTTTGGATAACCCAGAGGAATACCACTCCATGGACCTGGCCAACCTCAGCGCCTTTATCGCCATTGCCGAAACCGGCAGCTTTTCCGGGGCTGCCGAGCGGCTGTTCCTGACCCAGCCGGCCATCAGCAAACGCATCGCCGGGCTGGAGCAGCAACTGGGGGTGCGCCTGTTCGACCGCCTGGGCCGCGAGGTGACCCTGACCGAGGCCGGGCGCGCCCTGCTGCCGCGGGCCTACCAGATCCTCAATGTGCTAGATGATACCCGACGGGCGCTGACCAATCTGACCGGGGCCGTGAGCGGTCGTCTGACCCTGGCCACCAGCCACCACATCGGCCTGCACCGCCTGCCGCCACTGCTGCGGGCGTTCACCCGCCAGTACCCGGCCGTGGCGCTGGATATTCAGTTTCTGGATTCGGAACAGGCCTACGACGAAATTCTGCATGGCCGCGCCGAAATTGCCGTGATCACCCTGGCGCCCGACCCGCATCACCTGGTCAAAGCCGTGCCGGTGTGGGACGACGCCCTGGACTTCGTCGCCGCCCCCGAGCACCCGCTGGCCAACAACCATGAGGTCAGCCTGGCGGATGTCGCCCGCCACCCGGCAGTATTCCCTGGCGGTAACACCTTCACCCACCATATCGTCCAGCGCCTGTTCGAAAGCCAGGGCCTGACGCCGAACATCGCCATGAGCACCAACTACCTGGAAACCATCAAGATGATGGTATCGATCGGCCTGGCCTGGAGCGTATTGCCCCGCACCATGCTTGACGAACAGGTTGCACCCATCGCCTTGCCGGGCATACAGCTGTCGCGCCAGCTAGGCTACATTCTGCATACGGAGCGAACGCTATCGAACGCGGCCAGGGCATTCATGGCCCTGCTCGACAGCCACGCAGGGCCCGCCTGACCGGCCGTCAGCCCGGTACTTCCAATTCAAGGACGCGTCATACGCCAAAGGTCTGGTACCGATGCCCAAATCAGCAAACCGCTTTTTGCGCCTGCCGCGTATCCCAGCGGCCGATCCCCAAGAGTCGGAACAGGCCTGGCAAAACGCCCCACAACTGCTGGCCGCCCTCAACGGCGCGCGCCTGGGGGCTTGGCTATGGGATATCGAAAGCGGCCGGGTCAGCTGGTCACGGGGCACCCAGGCCCTGTTCGGCTTCGACCCGCAGCGGCCGTTGCCCGCCGATGTCGACTACCTCGACCTGCTGCCCGAGGAAGACCGCGCGCGCACGCGCCAGGTATTCCAGGCGGTGTTCAACGGCGAGCCGGTGGAACAGGCCATGCGCCACCGTATTCGCTGGCCGGACGGTAGCCTGCACTGGCTGGAGATCAACGGTAGCCTGACCCACGACCAGCATGGCCGGCCACAAATGATCGGGGTGATCCGCGAAATCACCCGCCAGCGCGAACGGGAAACAGCGCTGATCAATTCGGAAAAGCGCTTCGCCACCCTGTTCCACCTCAGCCCCAACGCCATTCTTCTCACCCGCCGCCACGACGGCATGATCTTCGAGGTCAACCAGCACTTCGAAGACATGTTCGGCTGGCCGGGCAGCCAGGTAATAGGCAAGACCAGCCTGGAGCTGGGCCTGTGGGTCAACCCCGAACAGCGCCACCAGGTGATGGAGTCGACCCGCGCCAGCGGCGGCCCGCTGATCATGGAGGTGCAGTTCCGTGCCTCCAGCGGCAAGGTGCACGACGGCATCCTGTGCACCCAGGGCATCGAGCTGGAGGGCGTCACCTTCCTGATCAGCACCTTTGTCGACACCACCGAACGCAAGCGCGCCGAGCAGGCCCTGAAGGACAGCCAGGAGCGCCTGGACCTGGCCCTGGACTCGGCGCAGCTGGGCACCTGGGACTGGCACATCCCCAGCGGCATGCTCTACGGCTCGGCCCGCGCCGCGCAGCTGCACGGCCTGCCGCCCACCCCTTTTCACGAGTCGTTCGATGCGTTTTTCGAAGGGGTGCCGGAACAGGAACGCAACTCGATGCGCCAGGCCTACCGCAGCCTGCGCGAAGGGCCCGCCGGCAACTACCAGATCACCTACCGGGTGCAGCTGGAAAGCGGCATTTCGCGTTACATCGAAAGCCGTGCACGGCTGTACCGCGACGAGCAGGGCAACCCGCTGCGCATGGCCGGCACCCTGCTCGACATCACCGACCAGGTGGAGCGCGAGCAGCGCCTGAGCGCCTCGGAAGAGAAGTTCGCCAGCCTGTTCCAGGTCAGCCCCGACCCGATCTGCGTGACCCGCCAGGACACCGGCCAGTTCATCGAGATCAACCCGGCGTTCAGCCAGACCTTTGGCTGGGACAGCGACCAGGTGATCGGCCGCACCGCCGAGGAAATCGGCCTGTGGGCCGAGTCCATCGAGCGTGCGCAACGTATAGAGCGGGTGATCCGCGAACAGGCCTTGAGCAACGTCGCCGTGGTGGTCAACCACCGCAACGGCGCGCCGTTGACCTGTGTGATCTCCAGCCGCCTGATCACCGTTGACGACCAGCCCTGCAGCGTTACCACCCTGCGCGACATCACCCAGCAGCAACGCGCCGAGGCGGCGCTCCAATCCAGCGAAGAGAAGTTTGCCAAGGCCTTCCACTCCAGCCCCGACGCCATCACCATCACCGAACGCCACAGCGGCCGTTACCTGGAAATCAACGACGGCTTCTGCCGCCTGACCGGCTACAGCGCCGCCGAGGTGGTCGGCCACACGGTGTACGAAATCGGTATCTGGGCCGACGACAAGCAGCGCAGCGCGTTGCTGGCCGAATTGCGCGACCGCGGCCGGGTGCATCACCGGGAAATGCTCGGGCGCAACAAGCGCGGCGATATCCTCACCGTGGAAGTCTCTGTCGAGCCGATCACCCTCAACGAAGTCGACTGCCTGCTATTGACTGCCCGCGACGTCAGCCAGCTGAAAAACGCCCAGGCGCAGATCCGCCACCTGGCGTACCACGACCCGTTGACCAACCTGCCCAACCGGGCCCTGCTGATGGACCGCCTGAGCCAGCAGATCGCCCTGCTCAAGCGCCATAACCTGCGCGGTGCCCTGCTGTTCCTCGACCTCGACCACTTCAAGCACATCAACGACTCACTGGGCCACCCGGTGGGCGACACGGTGCTGAAGATCATCACCGCCCGCCTGGAAGCCAGTGTGCGCCTGGAGGACACCGTGGCCCGCCTGGGTGGCGACGAGTTCGTGGTACTGCTCAGCGGCCTGGAGGGCAGCCGTGAGCTGGTGGAGGAAAAAGTGCGCGAACTGGCCGACACGCTGCGTGAACTGCTGGCCGAACCGATGTCGCTGGATGGCCAGCGCCTGCAGGTAACGCCCAGCATCGGCGTGGCGCTGATCCCCGACCACGGCACCACCCCGGCCGATCTGCTCAAGCGTGCCGATATCGCCCTGTACCGGGCCAAGGACTCCGGGCGCAACACCACCCAGCTGTTCCATACCACCATGCAGAAGGCTGCCAGCGAGCGCCTGCGCATGGAAAACGACCTGCGCCTGGCGTTGGCCCGTGGCGAGCTGGCGCTGCATTTTCAGCCGCAGGTGGACGCCCGCGACAACCGTATCGTCGGCGCCGAGGTGCTGCTGCGCTGGCACCACCCGCAACTGGGCCAGCAGCCGCCCGCACAGTTCATTCAGGTGCTGGAAGAAAGCGGCCTGATCCTGGAAGTTGGCAGCTGGATCCTTGATGAAGCCTGCGATGCTTGTGCACGCATGCTGACCGACGGGCTGATCGACGCCGATGATTTCAGCCTGTGCGTGAACATCAGCCCGAGGCAGTTCCGCCAGAACAACTTTGTCGAGCGCGTGCTGCGCAGCCTGGACGATTACCGCCTGCCTCGGCACATGCTCAAGCTGGAGATCACCGAAGGCATCGTCATCCAGAACCTGGAAGACACCATCAGCAAGATGCGCGAACTGAAGCGCTACGGGGTGAGTTTTGCCATGGATGACTTTGGCACTGGTTATTCGTCGCTGACTTACCTCAAGCGCCTGCCGGTCGATGCGCTGAAGATCGACCAGACGTTTGTGCGCGACGCACCGATCGACCCCAACGACGCCGAAATCGTCCGCGCCATTGTCGCCATGGCCCGCAGCCTGGACCTTGCAGTGATTGCCGAGGGGGTGGAGTTGACCGAGCAACTTGAGTTTCTCGAGCGGCTGGGCTGCCACCTGTATCAGGGTTACCTGCACAGCCGGCCGTTGCCGTTGCCGGAGTTTCGCAAACTGTTGCTGGAGGCGCCGGCAGACTACTGAAGCAGATGCAGGCGACTACAAAAAAGGGCACCCGAGGGTGCCCTTCTTCATTGCAGCGCGATCAGTTCAGCGCTGGCTTGTCGCCATTGATCGGGATGCGCTTGGCCTTGGCTTCTTCAGGCACGATGCGCAGCAGGTCGATGCTGAGCAGGCCGTTGGCCAGGCCGGCGGCTTTCACTTCGATGTGGTCGGCCAGGCGGAACGACAGCTTGAAGGCGCGTTGCGCGATACCCTGATGCAGGTAGGTCACTTCAGTGGCGCCATTGTCGCGCTTGCCACCGGTCACGGTCAGGACACCTTTCTCGACCTGCAGGTCGAGGTCCTGCTCCTGGAAACCGGCCGCGGCAACCACGATGCGGTAGTGGTCCTCGCCATGCTTTTCCACGTTGTAGGGCGGGTAGCTGCTACCGGCCTCATTGCGTGCCGCGGACTCGAACAGGTCGTTGAAACGGTCGAAACCAACGGAATGGCGGAACAGTGGAGCAAGAGAGAAAGCGGTAGTCATGGTCATAAACTCCTGAGATTCAGCAAGTAAGTCATTACGCGACCCGACTTCGGCATCGCGTACTCAAGAGATATGGCCGAGGGAAAGGCTTTCAAGGGGCAATGAGTAAAAAATTTGAAATCGGTGTAGCCCTTTTCGCGGGCATGCCCGCTCCCACAGAAACACCACAGGCCTCAGGGTCAATCCAATACCTGTGGGAGCGGGCGCGCCCGCGAAAGGGCCTGATCAGGCAACACAAGCCTCGGCAGCAGCCGCCTCAACCCCCAGCAACCGGCTGATCCGCGCACAGTCATCTTCCCGGCGCAACTCGGCGAACAACAGCACCGCTTCGGGGTAACTGCGGGTCAGCATGGCCAACCACTGTTTCATCCGCCCCGGCGCATAGCGTGGTGACAGTTTGGCCTGGGCCTGGCGCCAGAACTCGCGCAACAACGGCAGCAGGTCGTCCCAGCTCATCGGCTGATAGTCCCGCCCGTCACGCGCGGCGGCAATCTGCAGGCCCAGGTCAGGGCGCGATACCAGGCCACGGCCCAGCATGATGTCTTCGGCCCCACTCACCTCGCGGCAGCGCCGCCAGTCATCGACGGTCCAGATTTCGCCATTGGCGAACACCGGTACCTTGACCACATCCTGCACCCGCGCCACCCACTCCCAATGTGCCGGCGGCTTGTAGCCCTCGACCTTGGTCCGCGCATGCACCACCAGGTGCGCCGAGCCGCCCTCTGCCAACGCCGTGGCACACTCCAACGCACCGTCTGGGCTATCGAAGCCCAGGCGCATCTTCGAGGTTACCGGGATATGCGCCGGCACCGCGCGGCGCACCTCACGCACGATGGCGTGCAGCAACTCCGGCTCTTTGAGCAGCACGGCACCACCCCGTGACTTGTTCACGGTCTTGGCCGGGCAGCCGAAATTCAGGTCGATCACTGGCGCACCCAGCTCACAGGCCAGCGCCGCGTTCTCCGCCAAGCACACCGGGTCCGAACCCAGCAACTGCACGCGCATGGGCACCCCGGCGGCCGTGCGCGCACCCTGGCGCAACTCGGGCGCCAGCTTGTCGAACGAGGACGCCGGCAGCAGGCGGTCGCACACGCGAATGAACTCGGTGACGCACCAGTCGATACCGCCCACGCGGGTCAATACGTCGCGCAGGATGTTGTCAACCAGCCCCTCCATGGGGGCCAGGGCAATTTGCATGTCGGGGTCTCGGCGGAAAAGCCGGCAGTCTAACAAAAATTGCCGGCGATTCAGGCGCCGATCAGCGCCGGACCGTAACCTTCGACGAATTCCGCCGGCATGCGCTTGGGCTTGCCACTGGACAGCTCGATGCAGGCAAAGGTGGTTTGCGCGCGCAGCAGGGTTACGCCGTCACGCGGGCGCTTGAGCTGGAAGCGCCGGGTCATGCGCAGGCGCTGGTCCCAGTCAATGATCCAGGTGGCCAGTTGCAGTTCGTCGTCCTCGTAAGCGGCGGCCAGGTAGTCGATTTCGTGGCGCACCACAGCCATCGCCCGGTCCAGGCGCCGGTACTCGGCCAGGTCCAGGCCTAACCGCTGGGAGTGACGCCAGGCGCAACGCTCCAGCCAGGTGACGTAGACCGCGTTGTTTGCGTGGCCGAGGCCGTCGATGTCCTCGCTGCCGACGCGCAGGTCGATGATGAAGGGTGTTGCCAGGTCCCAGCCCATGTTCGCTTCCTTGGCACAAAAGTCGATTTAGCAGCGACCTGCGGGGCAATGTCCAGCCCCTGCGCAAGATTTACCGGCCTCATCGCCGGCAAGCCAGCTCCCACAGGTTCGGCGTAGGACTCCAGGTTTGCGCCGAGCCTGTAGGAGCTGGCTTGCCGGCAATGAGGCCAGCACAGGCAACACCATCAGGCAGTTTGTCGCGCTGGCACGTCAGCCCGCCCCAGCAATTCGAGCACGGCCTCACCCAGCCGCGGATCGGACAGCACCCGCTGGTGCCCACCCTCCTCCAGCAGCATCAGGCGGCTATCGAACCAGGCCTTGTGAATAACCTGGGCTTCATCGGCGGCCACCAGGGCATCATCGGCGGCATGCACCACCAACCCCGGAAGCTCCAGCTGGTAACCGGTCACATCCAGCCGCGCAATCTGCATGCCCACATCCCGCTCAACCTGGCGAATGAAAGCCGCCCGCGCGCGCGCCGGCATGCCCAGGTGATGAGCAAAACCGCGGAGCACGCCCAGCAGCCGCGCCGGGGCAGCAATGCTGACTGCTGCCTCTGTGCGCAGCCCCATCTGCAAGGCCAGCAGCACACTGGCACCACCCATGGAATGGCCAATCACCGCCCGCAGCGGCGGCAGCTCGGCAGCAGCCTCCAGCAGCGCCCGGGCGAACAGCACCACATTGGCCTGTTCACCAGGCGAGCGGCCATGGCCCGGCCCCTCCAGCGACACCACCGTGTGCCCGGCCTGGACCAAGGTTTCGATCAAGGCGGCAAACTGGGTCGGGCGCCCTTCCCAACCATGCATCAGCAGCACCGTCGGCCCCTTGCCCCAGCGCAAGGCAGACAACCCGAAGCGCAGGGTGATGCGCTCGGCGCTGGCCAACACGGGCAGCTCCCAATCCCGAGGCGGCAGATTGCGCGGGGTCATGAAGGCACGGCGCATCTTGCCCGCGACATGCTCGGGGGCCAGGCGGCCCAGGGTGCCATTGACACCACGAATCCAGCTCAGGGTAGTCATCGCCATGCTCCAGGGTTAAAGCACCGCCGATTTGGCGGCGCGCAGAATACGGTCAGACAGCTCGCTGGTGCCCAAGGCGCGGGCCAGGGCAAGGCCACCGACCATGAGCGCCAGGTCGGCCAGGGCCTTGTCGGCATCTTCGGGGCGGTCGACCATGGCTGCAGTCATCAGCTCGATGTGCTCGGCCAATACCTCGCGGAAAACCTCCGGCAGGCGCTGCATCTCGCCCAGCGAGTTGGGCAGCGGGCACGCGTGCACTTCGGCATCCCGGTGTTTGCGCGACAGGTAGAAGGCACTGGCCAGCGCCCGCCGCCCTGCACCATCCAGGCTGGGATCGATCTGGGCGAGCAAGGCGCGGCGCTCGCCCAACAGCTGGCGGAACGCTTCGAGCATCAGCTCGTCCTTGCTTTCAAAGTGGGCATAGAAACCGCCGACGGTCAGGCCTGCTGCCCCCATCACCTGGCTAACGCTGGGCTCGGCCGGGCCATGCTGTATCAGCGCACTGCGTGCAGCTTCCAGAATGCGCTCGCGGGTTCTGCTTTTCTTGTCGGTCATCGGGCATTCGCCATTCAAAATATGATGCTTGAAATATTATGCCTATCATATTTTTTGGCAAGCAAAATTTCACGCCGCTTGTCAGCCGCACAATTTTCGGAAGGGAGAAAAAACAAAAGGCTCATTCAATAAGCGAATGAGCCTTTAAAGTCCCGCAAAACGCGGGTAAATATGGCGTCCCCTAGGGGACTCGAACCCCTGTTACCGCCGTGAAAGGGCGGTGTCCTAGGCCACTAGACGAAGGGGACGTAACCTTCGCGAAGATTCACTTGCGTGAACCCTGGCAGAAATGGTGGAGCTAAGCGGGATCGAACCGCTGACCTCCTGCATGCCATGCAGGCGCTCTCCCAGCTGAGCTATAGCCCCGAAACAAAAGGCTCATCAATAATCGACGAGCCTTTTTAAGCCCTGCAAAACGCAGGAAAAAGTGGCGTCCCCTAGGGGACTCGAACCCCTGTTACCGCCGTGAAAGGGCGGTGTCCTAGGCCACTAGACGAAGGGGACGTAACCTTCGTGCCGATCCGCTAACGCGAACCGCGGCAAAATTGGTGGAGCTAAGCGGGATCGAACCGCTGACCTCCTGCATGCCATGCAGGCGCTCTCCCAGCTGAGCTATAGCCCCGGATTTTTAGCCTCGCGGCCCAGCGACATAATGAAACATCGCTTGTGTAAAACTGGCGTCCCCTAGGGGACTCGAACCCCTGTTACCGCCGTGAAAGGGCGGTGTCCTAGGCCACTAGACGAAGGGGACGAACCTTCTTACCTTCAAGACCCGGTTGCTGGACCCGGTCTTGCTTGCCAGCCGTGGCTGACAAACGGAATTTGGTGGAGCTAAGCGGGATCGAACCGCTGACCTCCTGCATGCCATGCAGGCGCTCTCCCAGCTGAGCTATAGCCCCACAATGTCGCTTTGAACCGAACCGCTGGCTGGGTGGCTGGCGTTTCGTTTTCGTTCATCGCTGTGGACGGGGCGCATATTAAGATCGGATTGCAGGGCTGTCAAACGAAATTTTGAAAATATTCAAAAGTTTTTTCACAGATAACAATCACTTACCGCCCTGCCCCGGTTTTTCGGGCTTCAGCTGGGCCTGTGGGAGCGGGCGTGCCCGCGAATGCGATGGTAGATCAAACACCGCATTCGCGGGCACGCCCGCTCCCACAGGTTAGGTGTAGCGCTGAATCAGGCGATGGAAGCCAGCAGCTTTTCCCACTCTTTGTTTTCTTTCTTCGACACACCACCCAGCAGGTCCAGGGCCTGGCGCAGGCGATAGCGGGTCAGGTCGGGGCCGAGGATTTCCATGGCGTCCAGTACCGACACCGAGCTGGCCTGGCCAGTAATGGCGGCGAACATCAGCGGCATGGCATCACGCAACTTCAATTCCAGCGCCTCGACCACGGCCTGGATGCAACCGGTGATGCGCTCTTTTTCCCACTGGCGCAGGCTTTCGAGCTTCCACAAGATCAGCTGGATCACCTGGCGCACCTGGTCGGCCGACAGTTTCTTGCTTTCGAACAGCTTGGCATCCAGCTTCAGCGCGCCTTCGAAGAAGAACCCGCCCAGCGGGGCAACCTGGCTGAACGTCTCGACCCGGCCCTGCACGTGCGGGGCAATCTTCATCATGTAGTCGCTGTTGAATGCCCACTTCTGCAGGCGTGTGGCGAATTCCTCGACCGGCAGTTCGCGCAGCCACTGGCCGTTGAGCCAGGACAGCTTCTCGATGTCGAAGATCGGGCCACCCAGCGAAATACGCGACAGGTCGAAGTGCTCGACCATCTCGTCCAGCGAGAATTTTTCGCGCTCGTCCGGCATCGACCAGCCCATGCGGCCAAGGTAGTTGAGCATTGCCTCAGGCATGAAGCCCATGCGCTCGTAGAAGGTCACCGAGGTAGGGTTCTTGCGCTTGGACAGCTTGGACTTGTCCGGGTTACGCAGCAGCGGCATGTAGCAGAGCTTGGGCTGTTCCCAGCCGAAGTACTCGTACAGCTTGATCAGCTTGGGCGCCGACGGCAGCCACTCTTCGCCACGCAGGACGTGGGTGATGCCCATCAGGTGGTCGTCGACCACGTTGGCCAGGAAGTACGTCGGCAGGCCGTCGTTCTTCATCAGCACCTGCATGTCCATGCGGTCCCACGGGATTTCGACATCGCCACGCAGCATGTCCGGCACAACGCAGATACCTTCGCTCGGCACCTTCATGCGGATCACGTGTGGCTCGCCAGCGTCCAGGCGGCGCTGCACTTCCTCGGCGCTCAGCAGCAGTGCGCGGCCGTCGTAGCGCGGGGTTTCACCGCGGGCCTGTTGCTCGGCACGCATCTGCTCCAGCTCTTCGGCGGTGCAGAAGCAATAGAAGGCGTGGCCGGCGTCAACCAGCTCCTTGGCATACTTCGCGTAGATCTCGCCACGCTCGCTCTGCCGGTACGGGCCATGCGGGCCGCCCACATCCGGGCCTTCGTTCCATTCGATGCCGAGCCAGCGCAGGGCGTCGAAGATCTGCTGTTCCGACTCGCGCGTGGAGCGCAGCTGGTCGGTGTCTTCGATGCGCAGGATGAACTCACCGCCGTGCTGCTTGGCAAAGCAGTAGTTGAACAGGGCGATGTAGGCAGTGCCGACATGGGGGTCGCCGGTAGGCGATGGCGCGATACGCGTGCGTACGGTGGTCATGGAAGGTCTCGAACTGAAGATGAAACAAAGGCGGGATGTTAGCAGGAGGCAGGCACCGGGCTCCAGCAATGGCGCGAACGTCACTTGTCGACAGGCCCTGCGGCGCTGTTAAATTTGCTTACATTTCTGGAACGATAGTCCCCATGCCTGCCCAACTCAAACGCCGCCTGGCGATCTTCTTCACCCTGGTGGCCATCATCACCCTCGCCTTCCTGGCCCACTGGTACTTCAAGGGCCGCTTCTACGAGAGCACCGACAACGCCTACGTACAGGGCGAGATCACCCGTATCTCCAGCCAGCTGGGCGCACGTATCGACGCGGTGCCGGTCGAGGACAACCAGCACGTCAACAAAGGTGACCTGCTGGTACGCCTGGAAGCGGCAGACTTTGAGCTGGCGGTTGACCGCGCCCGCGCCACCCTGGCCACCCGTGAAGCGGAATACGCACAGGCACAAAGCCGCCTGACCCAGCAAGGTAGCCTGATCGCCGCCGGGCAGGCTCAGGTGGCAGCCAACCAGGCCACGTTCGAGCGCTCCCGGGTGGACCTGAGCCGTGCCGAAAAGCTGCGCAAGCCAGGTTTCATATCCGAGGAGCGGGTCACGACCCTGTCGGCAGACAGCCATGTTGCCGGCTCTCAGGTCGACAAGGCCCGCGCCGACCTGCAAAGCCAGCGCCAGCAGGTCAACGCCCTGAACGCCGACCTCAAACGCCTCGATGCACAAATCGCCAATGCCCGCGCCGACCTGGCCCAGGCCGAACTGAACCTGACCCGCTGCGAAATCCGCGCGCCGATCAGCGGCACCATCGGCCAGCGCAATGCGCGCAACGGCCAGGTGGTGCAGGCTGGCGCCTACCTGCTGTCGCTCGTGCCCGACGAAGACATCTGGGTGCAGGCCAACTTCAAGGAAACCCAGATCGGCCACATGCAGCCAGGCCAACGCGCCGAGCTGCTGTTCGACAGCTACCCGGACACCCCCATCGAAGGCCGGGTAAACAGTGTGTTCGCCGCCTCGGGGGCGCAGTTCAGCCTGCTGCCACCCGACAACGCCACCGGCAACTTCACAAAGGTGGTGCAGCGCATCCCGGTCAAGCTCACCTTCAGCGCCGACAACCCGCTGCACGGGCGCATCCGCCCCGGCATGTCGGTAACCGCCACCATAGACCTGCGCAGCGAAAGCGAAGGCCACGATGGCCGGTGACCAACTGCTCAGGCCCACCGCCGAGCCCACCCGGCGCGACTGGATCGCGGTGATGAGTGTGATGCTCGGCGCGTTCATGGCGGTGCTGGACATCCAGATCACCAACTCGTCGCTAAAGGACATCCAGGGCGCCCTGTCGGCAACCCTGGAGGAAGGCTCGTGGATTTCCACCTCCTACCTGGTGGCGGAAATCATCATGATCCCGCTGACCGCCTGGCTGGTCCAGTTGCTGTCGGCACGGCGCCTGGCGGTGTGGGTTTCCGGGGGGTTTCTGTTGTCGTCACTGCTGTGCTCGATGGCCTGGAACCTGGAGAGCATGATCCTGTTCCGCGCCCTGCAAGGCTTTACCGGCGGCGCGCTGATCCCACTGGCGTTTACCCTCACCCTGATCAAGCTGCCCGAACACCACCGCGCCAAAGGCATGGCGATGTTCGCCATGACCGCCACCTTCGCCCCCTCCATCGGCCCCACCCTCGGCGGCTGGCTGACCGAGAACTGGGGCTGGGAGTACATCTTCTACATCAACATCCCGCCGGGTCTGGTGATGATTGCCGGCCTGATGTACGGGCTGGAGAAGAAGGAGGCGCACTGGGAACTGCTGAAAAGCACCGATTATGCAGGCATCGTTACCCTGGGCCTGGGGTTGGGCTGCCTGCAGGTGTTTCTTGAAGAGGGGCACCGCAAGGACTGGCTGGAGTCGCACCTGATCGTCGGCCTGGGGAGCGTCGCCCTGGTCAGCCTGATCACCTTCGTCATCCTGCAGTTTTCCAAGCCACACCCGCTGATCAACCTGCGCATCCTTGGTAACCGCAACTTCGGCTTGTCGAGCATCGCCAGCCTGGGCATGGGCGTAGGTCTGTACGGGTCAATCTACCTGTTGCCGCTGTACCTGGCTCAGGTGCAGGGCTACAACGCCTTGCAGATCGGCGAGGTGATCATGTGGATGGGGGTGCCGCAGCTGTTTCTGATCCCGCTGGTGCCACAGCTGATGAAAGTGGTGTCGCCCAAGCTGCTGTGCGCCTTGGGGTTCTGCCTGTTCGGCGCCGCCAGTTTCGGCTCGGGGGTGCTCAACCCGGACTTTGCCGGGCCGCAGTTCAACCATATCCAGATCATCCGCGCCCTTGGCCAGCCGATGATCATGGTGACCATTTCGCTGATCGCCACGGCTTACATCCAGCCGCAGGATGCGGGGTCAGCATCGAGCCTGTTCAATATCCTGCGTAACCTGGGCGGTGCGATTGGTATCGCCTTGCTGGCCACCCTACTGGATGCGCGGACCAAGGTGTATTTCGACTACCTGCGCGAAGCGGTGGTGCCGAGCAACCCGCAGGTAGCGGAACGGCTGGCGCAACTGGCCGAGCGGCTGGGCAATGACAATGCGGCACTGGGCAAGTTGAGCGAGATCACCCACCAGCAGGCCATGATCATGGCCTACAACGACGCGTTCCACTTTGTCGGGATCGGGTTGGCGGTGAGCATGGTGGCAGTGTTGCTCACCCGCAAGCTGCCGGCGGGGTTGAAGGCTGGGGAAGCTCACTAGCTTGTACTGGCCCTATCGCCGGCAAGCCAGCTCCCACAGGTACCGCGCAAATTTTGAATGCAGCGGTACACCTGTGGGAGCTGGCTTGCCGGCGATAGGGCCAGTTGAGCCACCCAAAGAGATTAACTGGTAATCAACCGCTCGCGCAGCTGGGTAATCTCGTCGCGCAGCTGCGCCGCAGCTTCGAACTCCAGGTCGCGGGCGAACTGCATCATCTTCTCTTCAAGCTGCTTGATACGCTTGGTGATCTCGCCCGGCGTCCGCAGCTCGGCCTCGTAACGGGCGCTCTCCTCTGCCGCCTTGGCCATGCCCTTGCGCTTTTTGCTGCGCGCGCCAGGCACGGTGGCGCCTTCCATGATGTCGGTGATGTCCTTGACCACGCCCTTGGGCACGATACCGTTGGCTTCGTTGAAGGCGACCTGCTTTTCACGGCGTCGCTCGGTTTCGTCAATCGCGCGCTGCATCGAGCCGGTGATGTTGTCGGCGTACAGGATCGCCCGGCCATTGAGGTTACGCGCAGCGCGGCCGATGGTCTGGATCAGCGAGCGCTCCGAGCGCAGGAAGCCTTCCTTGTCGGCATCGAGGATCGCCACCAGCGAAACCTCCGGCATGTCCAGGCCTTCGCGCAGCAGGTTGATGCCCACCAGCACGTCGAAGGTGCCCAGGCGCAGGTCGCGGATGATTTCCACCCGCTCCACCGTGTCAATGTCCGAGTGCAGGTAACGCACCCGCACATCGTGGTCGGCTAGGTAATCAGAAAGGTCCTCGGCCATGCGCTTGGTCAGCGTAGTGGCCAGCACCCGCTCGCCCAGCGCCACGCGCTTGCGGATTTCCGACAGCAAGTCGTCCACCTGGGTCAGTGCCGGGCGTATCTCGACCTGCGGGTCTACCAGGCCGGTCGGGCGCACCACCTGCTCCACCACGCGCCCGGAATGCTCGGCTTCGTAGGGGCCCGGGGTAGCGGACACGAAGATGGTCTGCGGGCTGACATCCTCCCATTCGTCGAAGCGCATCGGCCGGTTGTCCAGTGCCGAGGGCATGCGGAAGCCGTATTCGACCAGTGTTTCCTTGCGTGAACGGTCGCCCTTGTACATGGCCCCGACCTGCGGAACGCTGACGTGTGATTCGTCGATCACCAGCAGTGCATCGGCTGGCAGGTAGTCGTACAGGGTGGGCGGTGGCGCACCGGCCGGGCGGCCGGACAGGTAGCGCGAGTAGTTCTCGATGCCGTTGCAGTAACCCAGCTCCATGATCATTTCCAGATCGAAACGGGTGCGCTGCTCCAGGCGCTGCGCTTCCACCAGCTTGTTGGCCTTGTGCAGGTACTCCAGGCGCTCCTTCAACTCTTCCTTGATGCCCTCCACGGCCTCCAGCAGGGTTTCCCGCGGGGTAACGTAGTGGCTCTTGGGGTAGAAGGTGAAACGTGGCAACTTGCGGAAAACCTCGCCGGTTAGCGGGTCGAAGGCGGCGATGTTCTCCACCTCGTCATCGAACAGTTCGATGCGGATGGCTTCAAGGTCCGACTCGGCCGGGAAGATGTCGATCACATCACCGCGCACGCGGAAGGTGGCACGGGCAAAGTCCATTTCGTTGCGGGTGTACTGCAGGTCGGCCAGCCGGCGCAGCAGTGCGCGCTGGTCGAGCTTGTCGCCGCGGTCCACATGCAGGACCATTTTCAGGTAGGACTCGGGGCTGCCCAGGCCATAGATGCACGACACGGTGGTAACGATGATTGCATCGCGCCGCTCCAGCAGCGCCTTGGTCGCCGACAGGCGCATCTGCTCGATATGGTCGTTGATCGACGCGTCCTTCTCGATGAAGGTGTCCGACGATGGCACGTAGGCCTCGGGCTGGTAGTAGTCGTAGTAGGAAACGAAATACTCCACCGCGTTATTGGGGAAGAACGCCTTGAATTCGCCGTACAACTGCGCGGCCAGGGTCTTGTTCGGCGCCAATACCAAAGTCGGGCGCTGCACCTGCGCGATGACGTTGGCGATGCTGAAGGTCTTGCCCGAACCGGTCACGCCGAGCAGCGTCTGGTGCGACAGCCCCGCCTCGATGCCTTCGACCATCTGGCGGATGGCCTCGGGCTGGTCGCCGGCCGGCTGAAAACGGGTGACGAGCTGGAACTCGGACATGTCGGACCTCGCGGTGTTGCAGTAACTGTAAATTTAGCCAGTAGTCTATACCCAAATGCGGCTATCAGGGCGCGCTTTCAAGGCCGGGCTGTGAGCGCTTGTTACAGTGGACACGGCAATTAGACCAATGGTCGAAAAATATTTGCGCAAATAGCTGGAAAAGCTGTGCCAGAGTGTCGCAGTGACCGGGCGGTATCACTATACTGACTCCCCGTTTGTGCACCGCTTCAGTGCATTCGGCTGGAGCGTGTACGTCCTATCACTCTCCAATCAGAGCCAAGGTAACAATGAGCCTGTTTTCCGCTGTCGAGCTGGCACCCCGCGACCCTATCCTGGGCCTCAACGAAGCATTCAACGCCGACCCACGTACCGACAAGGTCAACCTGGGCGTTGGCGTGTACTGCAATGAGGAAGGCCGCATTCCGCTGCTGCGCGCCGTGATCGAAGCCGAAACCCAGCGTGCCGCCCAGCACGCCTCGCGCGGCTACCTGCCGATCGACGGCATCGCCACTTACGACCAGGCCGTGCAAAAACTGATCTTCGGCGCCGAGTCGCCACTGCTGGCCGCTGGCCGCGTGGTCACCGTGCAGGCCGTTGGCGGCACCGGCGCGCTGAAGATCGGCGCCGACTTCCTCAAGCGCCTGTCGCCCAATGCCGTGGTTGCCATCAGCGACCCGAGCTGGGAAAACCACCGCGCACTGTTCGAAACCGCCGGTTTCCCGGTACAGAACTACCGCTACTACGACGCGCCGAGCAACGACGTCAACCGTGCCGGCATGCTCGAAGACCTGAACAACCTGCCGTCCGGCTCGATCGTCGTGCTGCATGCCTGCTGCCACAACCCGACTGGCGTCGACCTGGGCCTGGACGACTGGAAAAACGTCCTGGAAGTGGTCAAGGCCAAGGGCCATGTGCCGTTCCTCGACATGGCCTACCAGGGCTTTGGTGACGGCATCGCCGAAGACGCCTTCGCCGTGCGCCTGTTCGCCGAGTCGGGCCTGGAGTTCTTCGTTTCCAGCTCGTTCTCCAAGTCGTTCTCGCTGTACGGGGAGCGCGTTGGCGCACTGTCGATCGTCACCGCCTCGAAGGACGAGAGCACGCGCGTGCTGTCGCAGGTCAAGCGCGTAATCCGCACCACCTACTCCAACCCGCCGACCCACGGTGCAACCATCGTCGCTACCGTGCTGAACAGCGATGAACTGCGCCAGATGTGGGAAGCCGAGCTGGGCGAGATGCGCCAGCGCATCCACGGCATGCGCCAGCAAATGGTCAGCCTGCTGGCTGAATATGGCGCCAAGCGCGACTTCAGCTTCGTTGGCCGCCAGGCGGGCATGTTCTCCTACTCGGGCCTGACCGTTGAACAAGTGGCGCGCCTGAAGAACGAGTTTGGCATCTACGCGCTGGACACCGGCCGCATCGCGGTAGCCGCGCTGAACCAGAGCAACATCCACGTGGTGACCAAGGCGATCGTTAAAGTGCTGTAACCTGTTGATTTGCCTGGGAGAGGCTTGACTTCTTCCAGGCAATCAGTAAGATACGCGCAGATTCCGCGATAGCTCAGTCGGTAGAGCAAATGACTGTTAATCATTGGGTCCCTGGTTCGAGTCCAGGTCGCGGAGCCAAACATTGAAAAGCCCCCGGGTGCGCAAGCAACCGGGGGCTTTTTCATTGCATCGGATTTACTGGCCCAGCGGCTCGGTCACTGGCTTGCCCTCGTCCACCAGGCTCCAGACCAGCAGCTTGGCGGGCTGGGTCTTGCTGGCGTTGCGTGACACGCTGTGCACGGTGCCTGGCGCCTCGTACCAGTACTCACCGGCCTTGTAGGTCTTTTCCTGATCGTTGTTAAGCTTCGATACCACTGCCCCCTCCAGAACGTAGGCCATCACTGCGCCGGGGTGCTGATGCGCCAGCGATGCCTCGCCAGGGGCATAGCTCACCGTAAGCATGACAGCCGTTTTGCCCGGGGCATTCGAGGGTTGTTGTTGCTGCAGGACTTTGACCTGGTCGGCAACGTCGCCGTGGGCCCAGGCGGGGGTTTGGGCGGCGAGCAGGGCAAAAAGGACGATGGCCAAGGGTTTCATGGTGGGCTTCTCCTGGATGGCTAATGCCAGCAGGTTAGGGCTTCGTTGGCTGAACACAAATGGCCAATTCGAGGTAAAAGCAGGGGGCCGATTTTACCTGTGCTGCCCTCTTCGCGGGCATGCCCGCGAAGAGGCCCTTACAGGTAACCAAGAGCTCAGCTGCTACGCCCAATCGGGTAAAACACGCCCTGGCTCCACACCCCCAGCCATTCCTCACCCTCGATCTCACGCGGCACCGCCAGCTCGACCAACTGGTAGAACACATTGCGGTGGATCAGCGCCTCAAGGTTGCTGCGCATCAGCACATAGGGCGATGGCTCTTGCGTCACCGGGTCGATGACCACACGCAGGGGGCTGTCCGGCCCGGCGTCAACCTGGTCCTCGACATTGCTGGTGAAGCGCAGCACCTGCTGCTGCCCCTCCCCCAGCACCTCCAGCGCCACGGCCACGAATGGGGCATCGTCGACGCGGATGCCAACCTTTTCTACCGGGGTAATCAGGAAGTAGTCATCGCCATCGCGGCGAATGATCGTGGAAAACAACCGCACCATCGGCTTGCGCCCGATCGGCGTGCCCAGGTAATACCAGGTGCCATCGCGGGCAATGCGCATGTCGATGTCACCGCAAAAATCCGGGTTCCACAGATGCACCGGCGGCAGGCCCTTGGCCTTGGGGATCTGTGCCAGAAGATCATTGGCCTTGCCGGAATCACTCATCACGCCTGCCTCATTCGCTCATACCCAGAAGGCTACGAGCGTACGCGCGCATCGGCGCACCAAGCAAATCCTCCGGGGTGTTGTCGTGGAACGTCAACAAACCGCCACGGCTCTTGATGCGTGCGGTGTCGATCAGGTAGCGGGTATTGGTTTCGATCAACATCATCTGCACCACGCCAGTGTCCCAGCCCAGCCGATCCACGGCCTGTTCGTCATACCACTCATCGCCATTGCCGATGCGATCGTCGGTACGGGCGAAGCGGGTGTACAGGACGTAGTCGGCACCCACCGAACGCGCCTGGGCAATGGCGTCTTCCAGGCCCAGCGGGCCTTGGGCGCGGCGCACCATCGGGAAATACTCGACAAAGCTCTTGAATGCCTCGTCAGCCACCGCGTTCTGCCGTGGCACCGGCCCCTTGCCCGGCGGCACGAATGCACCCTGGCCGATGAAGATGAACGAGTCGGGCTGCAGGCGGATCGACAGGGTACGCCGGGTATCGCTGTGGTCCAGCAGACCGGCATCGCTCATGTGGTAGCGGACGCCTTCGCCCATATCGCTGACATTCATGCAGCCGCCCAGCGCCATCAGCGCCAGCAGCAAGACCAGGCTACGCATCTTTCCTCCAATGGCCGGCGACGAAAAACCGGCGAATAGCCGGCGGATGCAGCTTTTGCGCCAGCTTCAGCCGCCAATCACCTTCATCACCATCACATCCCCGGAAAACGCCAGGTCCTGCTTGTCTGCCAGCGCCTTGACCAACAGGCGCTGCAGGGCCGGCAGGGCCTGATGACGCGGCTTTTCCAGCAGATCACCGACGAAGTGGCGATTGCCCGAAGATAGGCAGCCATGCAACCAGCCCGTGGAGGACAGGCGCAAGCGCGAGCAGGTACGGCAAAACGGTACGCTTTCGTTGGCGATGATGCCGAAGTGGCCAATGCCCGGGATTTCATAGCGCAGGGCTGTGGCGTCCAGCGGCGCATCGACCTGGACATAGGCATGCTTGCCGCCGATCAGCGCCAGCAACTGGTCGAGCCCGACGAACTGCTGCACAAATGCATTGTGCTCACGGGCCAGGTGGCCCATGCGCATGAGTTCGATAAAGCGCAACTCGAAGCCGCGCTCCAGGCAGTAATCCAGCAGCGGCAATACCTGGTCGAGGTTGTGCCCGCGCATTGGCACCATGTTCACCTTGATTCGCATGCCCAATGCACTGGCCTGCTCCATCCCCGCCAACACACTGGCCAGGTCACCGCCCCGGGCAATGCGGCGGAAGGCCTGGGGGTCGAGCGTGTCGAGGGAAACATTCAGGCGTCGGATACCCGCCGCTTGCAGCTGGGGCAACTTGCGCGCCAACAGCTGGCCATTGGTGGTCAGCGAAATATCGTCGAGGTCGAGCTTGGCCACGGCGGCCAGAAAGGCATCCAGGCGCGGGCTGACCAACGGCTCACCCCCTGTGATGCGCAGGCGCTCGATACCGGCCGCTTCGATCAGGTAGGCCACGCCGCGGGCCAGGGCATCTGCCGAGAGTTCGTCTTGCGCCGCCACCAGGCGTTTGCCGTCTGGCACGCAGTAGGTGCAGGCATAATTGCAAGCAGCCGTCAGGCTGACACGCAGGTTGCGAAAGCGCCTGCCTTGACGATCGACAATCATGAATGACTCCGGCATGGATGATAGGGGCAGGCGAAACCTGACTCATAAATCAGGTTTTTGCAAGCCCCCGCACCCTGCCGGCTTCAGCGTTGAATGACGGAACGCTTCAGTTGGTCGGTTCCGGGTCACGTTTGCGCTTGTTGCCCATGCGCACACCGATGTCCATCAGGAACTGGAAGAAACCTTCCTGATCCTCAAGCACATTGCTCCAGAACGGCGAGTGGTACAGCGCCACGGCGCCGTGCACCAGCGCCCAGGCGGCGCAGTAATGGAAATACGGCGGTACGTCTTCGAGCTTGCCTTCGCTGATGCGGCCCTTGATCAGCTGAGTCAGGCGATCGAAGTTGGAGGCACGGATACTGTGCAGTTGCTCGACCATTTCCGGCACCTGGTTGCCCTTGACTACCTTCTCTTCCAGGCGGTCGAACAGCCGGTAACGTTGCGGGTCGCGCATGCGGAACTCGAAGTAGGCGCGTGACAGGGCTTCCTTGTCACGGTCGACGTCGGCCGAGTGCAACAGTTCGTTCAGGTCGCGCTCATAGTCGAGCATCAGGCGCAGGTAGATTTCCGCCTTGGACTTGAAATGCTTGTAGATCGTGCCTTTGCCGATACCCACGGCGTCGGCGATCATTTCGACGGTGACGCTGTCCTCACCCTGTTCGAGAAACAGCTTGAGCGCGGTGTCGAGGATTTCCTGTTCGCGACGGCGAAACTCACGGACCTTACGAGGTTCTTTCTGCATGGGAAGGACTGGATGACAATCGAAGCGGTTTATTATGCCTAACTTGCAAGAAATTGCACGGATCATCCACGCATGTCTGTGTTTCACCATGCTTACTGCCATGCGCTGCGGGAGGATTGAAACCTCGGCGTATTCCAAAATTGTTTAAAAAACGACCAATATAGGCTGGCACTGCGGCAAAGCTGACCAATACTTGAAGTGTTGGCGCGGCGCATCCCCCCCAAGTGGCGCGCCGATAAAGGTGCTCAGGGACCGCGTACCTTTGTTTTACTCCTAATGGTCTTAACCCGGATTCCCCCCCCAGAACCCGGGTTTTTTTTGCTTGCGCGACGGGTCGCACAGCGACCCGCACTCCCCGCTCGAAGTTTGTGCTGCACCGTGGCTGTGATCTTGATCTTGACCTTGCTCTTGATTTTGATCTTGATCTTGCTTTTGATCTTCGCGACTTCAGAAGGCCGAACGCAGGCCTTGCGGAGGGAGGTGATGGGCATCCATGCCCGTCACCTCCCTCCGCAAGGCCTGCGTTCGGCCTCCTTAAGTCGCAATCTGTGTCGCCTGAGCTACCGCGCGCTTAGAAGCCGAAGCAAGTGCAAGTGCACTCAGGCTCATGCGCCATCAAGCCACCCGCGCCAACGGGAACAACCGCTTGAAGTTGGCAGTAGTCTGCTCAGCCAGTTGCTCATAACTGGCGCCCCGCAGCGAAGCCACATACTCCGCCACTTCCCGCACATACTGCGGCAAGTTCGGTTTGCCACGGTACGGAATGGGTGCCAGATACGGCGAATCGGTCTCGACCAGCAAACGATCGACCGGCACCTGCCGAGCCACTTCGCGCAGGGCATCGGCATTGCGGAAGGTGACGATGCCAGACAGCGATATGTAATACCCAAGGTCCAGCGCGGCCTTGGCCATCTCCCAATCTTCGGTAAAGCAATGCAGCACGCCGGCCTGCGGCAGGTTGGCCTCACGCAGCAGTGCCAGGGTATCGGCACGTGCCGCCCGGGTGTGCACGATGACCGGCTTGCCGGTCTGCCGCGAGGCTTCCAGGTGCAGGCGGAACGAAGCCTGCTGCAGCTCGGCAGCTTCCGGCTCATAGTGGTAGTCCAGCCCGGTTTCGCCAATCGCCACCACATGGGGGTGGGCCAGCTCGCGCAGCAGCCATTCCAGCGCTGGGGTTTCACCCGGTGCCAGGTCCAGCGGGTGCACACCCACCGAGCAATCGACATCGGCGTACTGCTCGCTCAACGCCTTCACCGCGCCGGCGTTTTCGGCACTGACGCCAATACACAGAAAATGACCGACCCCGCGCTCACGGGCCGCCTGCAAGGCAGCATCGAGGGAGCCCTGGTGGGCACTCAGGTCAAGACGGTCAAGGTGGCAATGGGAATCTACGAGCATGGGATAACGGCACACATAAAAAATGAAAATCAGCGGGTACCCGGCAGTTGCAGCCAGTGAGCCAGCAACGATTCGAGCAGCAGGGCGCGGTTGAGGTTGGCCTTGCCCAGCACCTTCTGGCGCTGCTCCAGGATCCAGGCCTGCACCTCCAGCACCTTGGCCTGGCGGCTCTTCTGCGCCAGGTATTGCACCACCTTGCGCATATCGGCCAAGCCTAACCCCTCCTCGTCCTGGGTCAACTGGTAGCGCAGGATCAGATGCGACCAATCGCAGAACCAGTCGAACAGCAACAGCAGCGGCACGCCGTTCCAGGCATCGGCCAGCTGGCTGGGCGATTGCTGCTGCTTGATCAGCTTCTTCACCCCGTCAGTAACCAGCGCACGTTGCTCGCGCACCCCTTGTGCCTGCAGGCTGACCGCCATCAATGGCGAGCCGGCGGCCAGCGTCAGTAGCTCGTCGCGCTCGGCCTCGTCACTGTCAGGCAACGCACCGGCCAGCCAGGCCTGGCTCTGGGCCAGGCTTGGCTGCGGGCACGCCACCTGCTGGCAGCGGCTCTTGATGGTCGGCAACAAGCGGCTGGGCTGGTGCGTGACCAGCAGCAGCACCGTATTGCCAGATGGCTCTTCGAGGCTTTTGAGCAGCGCGTTGGAGGCGTTGACGTTCATCGCCTCGACAGGCTCGATCAGCACCACCTTGCGCCCGCCCAATTGCGCGGTTTGCACCACGAACGCCACCAACTCGCGCACCTGGTCGACCTTGATCGGCTTGTCGGCCTCTTCAGGCTCGAGCACAAAGTTGTCCGGGTGGCTGCCGGCCTTGAGCAACAGGCAGGACTTGCACCCGCCGCAGGCATCCAGCCCTTGGGGCTGCTGGCACAGCAGGCGGGCCATCAGGCGCTCGGCAATGGCCCGCTTACCGATACCCTGCGGCCCGTGCAGCAGGTAGGCGTGCGCGTGCTGGCTGCGGCCGGCCAGCTGCTGCCAGAGGGCCTGCTGCCAGGGGTAGGCGTCAGCCACGGCAACGCCCCACAATCGCCGGCAGCAGCGCATCGATGGCACGCTGCACGGCTTCCAGCGTTTGCGCGGCATCGAGCAGGCTGTAGCGCTGTGGCTCGCGCTGCGCGCGCTGCAGGTATGCCTGGCGCACCGCTTCGAAAAACGCCTGGCCCTCTTGCTCGAAACGGTCCAGGCGGCCGCGGGCGGCAGCACGGGCCAAGCCCACTTCCACTGGCAGGTCGAAGACCAAGGTCAGGTCCGGGCGCAGGTCACCCTGGACGAATTGCTCCAGGGTAGCGATGCGCTCGACCGACAAACCGCGCCCACCGCCCTGATAGGCATAGGTGGCGTCGGTGAAGCGGTCACACAGCACCACGGCGCCGCGGGCCAGCGCCGGGCGGATTACCTGTGCCAGGTGTTGGGCGCGCGCCGCGAACACCAGCAACAGCTCGGTGTCGGCCGCCATATTTTCATCGGTGGGGGCCAGCAGCAGCTCGCGCACTTTTTCGGCCAGCGGCGTACCACCCGGCTCACGGGTCAGCACTACATCCAGGCCCTGCTCGCGCAAGCGCGCAGCCAGGTAGTCGCGGTTGGTGCTCTTGCCCGCGCCTTCGGGGCCTTCCAGAGTAATAAACAAGCCGCTCACAGGCAGTCCTTAATGTTGTTCGTCAGGCGTCGGCCGCTCGGCCGCTTGCGCGCCACCAGCAGGGGCATCCTGCGCAGGCGGCGCTTCGGGTGCTGGCTGTACAGCCGGCTCGTCAGTTGCAGGCGCCTGGGGCTGGGCGTCGTCAGTACCCGGCTGTGCCTCTTGCTGCGGCGCAGGGCTGGAGCGGTAGTCTGTACGACGCTTGAGCTGGAACTCGCGCACCGCCGAGTTGTGGTCGTCGAGATCGTCGGAGAACACATGGCTGCCATCGCCGCGGGCGACGAAGTAAAGGCTGGTGCCATTGGACGGGTTGAGCGCCGCGTGAATCGCTTCGCGGCCGACCATGGCAATCGGCGTGGGTGGCAGCCCGGTCATGGTATAGGTGTTGTAGGGCGTCGGTTCGCGCAGGTCAGCGCGGGTAATCCTGCCGTTATAGCGCTCACCCATGCCGTAGATCACCGTCGGGTCGGTCTGCAGCATCATGCCCAGGCGCAGGCGCCGTACAAATACGCCGGCAATCTGCCCACGCTCCTGGGGGATACCGGTTTCCTTTTCCACCAGCGACGCCATGATCAGCGCCTGGTACGGGTCGCGATACGGCAGGTCGGTGGTGCGCTCGGCCCACTCCTTTGCCAGCACTTCATCCAGGCGCATGTAGGCTTGCTGCAGCAATTCGACATCGCTCATGCCACGCACGAAGCGGTAGGTGTCCGGGAAGAAGCGCCCTTCGGGGAACACGCCGGTATGGCCGAGCTTGTCCATCACTTCGGAATCCGACAGGCCGTCCAGGGTGTGCTTGATCTTTTCATGCTTGGCCACAGCCGAGCGCACCTGACGGAAGGTCCAGCCTTCGACCAGGGTGAGGTTGTACTGCACCACATCGGCCCGGCGCCAGGCGTCGAACAACTGCTCGACCGTCATGCCTGGGGTAAGGCGGTACTCGCCGGTATGCAGGGCGGTGCCAGCCATGTTGAAGCGCCAGTACAAGCGCAACCATACAGCGTCGTCGAGCAACCCCTCTTGTTGCATGCGGTAGAACATGCGGTTGGGGTTGGTGCCATTGGGCACGTCGAGCAGGCGCTCCTGCGTCACGTGCAAGGGCTGCTCCAGCACCGAGTTGACCTTCCAGGCCGACCAGCCAAGCGCCAGCCCGGCAAGTATCAAGCCCATTTCCAGCAGTAGCAGGAATTTACGTCTCACGAATTCAGGTTTCCAGTAACGTACGGGCAACGGCCTGCAGTTTACGGGTGAGCGGGCCAGGCAACCAGTTTAGCGCGGCTACGCCCCGCACGGGCCAGATGCCGTAAACACTATTGCAAACAAATACTTCATCTGCCTGCTCCAGCGCGTCAAACGGCAGGTCAGCGACCTGCGCAGGGATGCCTAGCAGCGCGGCCTGTTCCAGCAATGCAGCACGCATCACCCCGGCCACACCACAACGGCTGAGGTCGGCAGTGAGCAGCACGCCATCGCGCACCAGGAACAGATTGCTGTACACCCCTTCGATCACCCTGCCCTGCCCGTCACGCATCAGGCCTTCGGCATGGTCGCTGTCCTGCCATTCGGCACGGGCCAGCACCTGCTCCAGGCGGTTGAGGTGTTTGAGGCCAGCCAGCAGCGGTTGTTCCCCAAGCCGGGTCTGGCACAGGAACAAGCGCACACCTTGCTCGGCATGCTCGACAGGATAGCTGGGTAACGGGCTACCCTGCAGGATTCGCCGTGGCGCAGCACCGGCAAGCGGCGCATAGCCACGCTGGCTGTCACCTCGGGTAAGGATAAGTTTGGCTACACCTTCACCGAGCAGGCTGGCATAGCGCAGGAGCTCGTCGCGCACCAGCGCCAGGTCGGCGCTGATCGCCAGGCGCTGACAACCCAGCGCCAGGCGTGCCAGGTGACCGTCCAGCAAGCTGGGCCGGCCGCCACGCACAGCGATGGTTTCGAACAGGCCATCGCCGTAGGCCAAGCCGCGGTTTTGCAGGTTGACTGCAACCGCGGGCTGGCCATCAACCCAGCAGTGCATCAACCGGCGAACCGGCGGAACACCAGCGAGCCGTTGGTGCCGCCAAAGCCGAACGAGTTGGACAGCACCACGTCGATCGGCATGCTGCGCGCCTGGTGCGGTACGAAGTCGAGGTCGCAACCTTCGTCCGGTTCGTCCAGGTTGATGGTAGGCGGAGCCATCTGGCTGTTGATCGCCAGCACGCTGAAGATCGCTTCCACCGCACCCGCAGCGCCCAGCAGGTGGCCGGTCATCGACTTGGTCGAACTGACAGCCAGCTTGTAGGCATGCTCACCGAACACGCGCTTGATCGCGGCCACCTCGGCCACGTCACCCGCAGGGGTCGAGGTACCGTGGGCGTTGATGTAGCTGACCTCTTCTGGCTGTATGCCGGCATCGCGCAAGGCGTTGGCCATGCAGCGGGCGGCGCCTTCGCCGGTGTCAGGTGGCGAAGTCATGTGATAGGCGTCGCCGCTCATGCCAAAGCCAACCAGCTCGGCATAGATGGTCGCACCACGGGCCTTGGCGTGTTCCAGCTCTTCGAGTACCAGGGCACCGGCACCGTCGGACAATACAAAGCCGTCACGGCCCTTGTCCCACGGGCGGCTGGCCCGGCTTGGCTCGTCGTTGCGGGTGGACAGCGCACGCGAGGCACCGAAACCGCCCATGCCCAGGCCGCAGGCTGCCATCTCGGCGCCACCCGCGATCATCACGTCAGCTTCACCGTAGGCGATATTGCGCGCGGCCATGCCGATGCAATGAGTGCCAGTGGTGCAGGCGGTGGCAATGGCGTAGTTAGGCCCCTGCAGGCCCAGATGGATCGACAGGAACCCGGAGATCATGTTGATGATCGAACCTGGCACGAAGAACGGCGAAATGCGACGCGGCCCCGAATCGTGCAGCGTACGGCTGGTTTCCTCGATGTTGGTCAGGCCGCCGATCCCCGAGCCCATGGCCACGCCAATGCGCTCACGGTTGGCGTCGGTAACCTCCAGGCCGGCATTACGCACCGCCTGGAAACCGGCCGCCAGGCCGTACTGGATGAACAGGTCAAGCTTGCGAGCCTCTTTGGCCGACAGGTATTGCTCGACCTCAAAGCCTTTCACCGAGCCGCCAAAACGGGTGGAGTAAGCAGACAGGTCCGTGTGTTCGATCGGACCAATGCCACTGCGGCCAGCCAGAATGCCCTGCCAGGTGCTCGGTACATCGGTACCCAGTGGCGACAGCATACCCATACCGGTGACCACGACGCGTCTACGCGACACAGTACTCTCCTTTTCTAATAACAGAGTCTCTTGCGATTACATTCAAGCGCTGGAATGGAATGGCAACAGGCTCTTGGTGCGCGGTGAGCGAAGCCGGCTCGCCAAAAAGCAGCACGTTCGCAAAGAAAAAACCGCACGCCGGCAAAGGCAGTGCGGTTTTTCTCGTCAAGAAGCGACGACTACAGCGTCTTAGGCCTTGTGGCTGTTGACGTAGTCGATAGCGGCTTGAACGGTAGTGATTTTCTCGGCTTCTTCGTCAGGGATTTCGGTCTCGAATTCCTCTTCCAGAGCCATCACCAGCTCAACGGTGTCAAGCGAATCGGCACCCAGGTCATCGACGAAGGACTTCTCGTTGGTCACTTCCTCTTCCTTCACGCCCAGTTGCTCGGCGACGATTTTCTTGACGCGTTCTTCGATGTTGCTCATACCTAGGTTTACTCCTAATGGATATATGTCAGGCAGCTGGCCGGTGGCCAATTTTATAGAAAGACGTTCGCTTTTCAAGCTAAACGCACCTTCAAACTAGTCACCGCACCCGCTGCCTGGAATCTGGTTGCAGCTTTATAACGGATTTTAGGCTCGCAGTATGACTCTTTTTTTACGAAATCCGTCACATTGAGTTGCAGTGTTACATGTACATCCCGCCGTTGACCGGCACGGTAGCACCGGTCACATAGGCTGCACCGTCGGACGCCAGGAACGAAACCACCTTGGCGATTTCATCAGCCTGGCCCAGGCGGCCCAGCGGAATCTGGGTTTGCAGGGCTTCACGCTGCGCTTCTGGCAGCTCGCGGGTCATGTCAGTGTCGATAAAGCCTGGGGTCACCGAGTTGACGGTGATACCACGCGAGCCCACTTCACGCGCCAGGGCGCGGCTGAAGCCTTCCAGGCCAGCCTTGGCCGCAGCGTAGTTGGCCTGGCCAGCGTTACCCATGGCACCGACGACCGAGCCGATGCTGATGATACGACCCCAACGTGCCTTGGTCATGCCACGCAGCACGCCCTTGGACAGACGGTAGAGGCTGTTCAGGTTGGTGTCGATCACGTCGAACCACTCGTCGTCCTTCATGCGCAGCATGAGGTTGTCGCGGGTGATACCGGCGTTGTTGACCAGGATGGCCGGCGCGCCAAACTGTTCGGCGATGGCGCCCAGAACAGTTTCAACGGACTCGGCGCTGGTCACGTTCAGCTCCATGCCGGTACCGGTGATGCCGTGCTCTTTCAGCGTGGCGGCGATGCGCTCAGCGCCGGAGGCCGAAGTGGCGGTACCAATCACGGTCGCGCCCTGGCGGCCCAGCTCGAGGGCGATGGCCTGGCCAATGCCACGGCTGGCGCCGGTGACCAGTGCAACTTTACCTTGCAGGCTCATGCAAGCTTCTCCAAATCAGGCCAGTGCCGCGCGGGTGGCGGCAACGGCGTCAGGGGTATTGAGGTTGTAGGTGGTCACGCCGTCGGCGCAACGCTTGTTCAGGCCAGCCAGAACCTTGCCCGGGCCGCACTCGACCAAGTTGACCGCACCGTTGGCAGCCAGGGTCTGCACGCACTCGACCCAACGCACAGGCTGGTACAGCTGTGCCAGCAGGTCATGCTTGAGGGCATCGAGGTCAGGGGCAATGCCAGCGGTGACGTTCTGCACCACCGGAATTTGCGGCGCCGTCCATTCGATGGCGTTCACGTTCTCGGCGAAACGCTCGGCGGCCGGCTTCATCAGGGCACAGTGCGACGGTACGCTGACCGCCAATGGCAGGGCGCGCTTGGCACCAGCCTCTTTGCACAGCTCCATGGCACGGTCCACCGCAGCCTTGTTGCCAGCAATCACCACCTGGCCCGGCGAGTTGAAGTTCACCGCGCTGACCACTTCATCTTCGGCCGCCTTGGCACAGATCTCGACCACCACGGCGTCATCAAGGCCGAGGATCGCGGCCATGGCGCCATGGCCGGCCGGGACGGCTTCCTGCATCAGCTGGCCGCGACGCTCGACCAAGCGCACGGCATCTTTCAGCGACAGGCTGCCTGCGGCAACCAGGGCGCTGTATTCACCCAGGCTGTGACCAGAAACGAATGCCGGCTTGGCGCCGCCCTCCTCCAGCCACAGGCGCCACAGCGCGATGGAAGCGGTGAGGATCGCAGGCTGAGTCTTGTCGGTTTGATTGAGTTGTTCTTCCGGGCCTTCCTGGACCAGCTTCCACAGGTCGTAACCCAGAGCGTCGGAGGCCTCCTTGAAGGTCTCAACGATCACCGGCTTTTCGGCGCCCAGTTCCTTGAGCATGCCCAGCGACTGGGAACCTTGACCGGGAAAGACGAATGCGAGGGATGCAGACATTGAACAAGCCCTTATGATCTTGTCGTCGGATAGGGTGCGCCAGGCCCTGGGCCAGGCGCGGAATCTGAAAACTTGGATGGAAACGCAGACCAAGCGGTCACATTTAAGCACTTCATCGCCGAAATGCCTAAGGCAACAGGTCTTCAAGGCGGCCATGCAGGCGCTGCGGCAGGTTTTCCTGAATCTCGATCAACGCCCGCTGGATAGCACTCTGGAAGCCCTGCACGCCTGCCGAGCCATGGCTCTTGATGACGATACCCTGCAACCCCAGAAAGCTCGCCCCGTTGTGCCGCGCCGGCGCCAGGTCGGCCTGCAGGCGCTTGAGCAGCGGCATGGCCACGGCCCCGGCAACGCGGGCAAAAGCACCGCCCTTGAACAGCTTTTCGATGCGCGCACCGATCATCGTTGCCAAACCCTCGCTGGATTTGAGCAGGATGTTGCCGACGAAACCGTCGCACACCACCACGTCCGCCTCCCCCCTGTACAGGCCATCCCCTTCGACGAACCCCACATAGTTAAGGCCGCGAGCGTTCTGCAACAGCGTGGCCGCCAGCTTGACCTGCTGGTTGCCCTTGATGTCCTCGGTGCCGATGTTAAGCAACGCCACACGCGGCCGATACACACCCAGGGCCTGGGCGGCCACCGAGCCCATTACCGCGAACTGGTAGAGGTTTTCTGCGCTGCAATCGACATTGGCCCCCAGGTCGAGCAGCTGGCAATAACCCGCCTGGGTCGGGATCGCCGCCACCATGGCTGGCCGATCAATACCCGGCAAGGTCTTGAGCACGAAGCGAGATAGCGCCATCAGCGCCCCGGTGTTGCCGGCACTGACGCAGGCCTGGGCCTTGCCGTCACGCACCAGTTCGAGGGCGATGCGCATCGACGAGTCCGGTTTGCCGCGCAACGCCTGGGATGGCCGCTCGTCCATACCGATCACCTCACTGGCGGCGACAATTTGCAGGCGCGCGCGATCCGCAGCCGCAAGGCCGCTGACAAGATCTTCCAGGAGGGAGGGTTGACCGACGAGGGTCAGGTGCAGCGAGGGGGTAGCCGAAAGGCAGGCAATGCTAGCCTGGACAATGCTGCGGGGACCGAAGTCCCCGCCCATTGCGTCGATCGCGATGATCTGAGCGGACAAGGATTACTCGTCAGCGCCCTTATCGATCACTTTACGACCACGGTATACGCCTTCTGGCGAAACGTGGTGACGCAGGTGAATTTCACCGGTGGTCTTTTCTACCGACAGCGCGTTTTCCGACAGGGCGTCGTGCGAACGGCGCATGTCACGGGCAGAGCGGGATTTTTTGTTCTGCTGAACAGCCATAATTGATTAACTCCTAAACGTTTGGGTCACGCTTTAACTGCGCCAAAACACTGAACGGGTTGGACCGCGATACCTCGTCCTTGCTCGATTCGGGCTCGTCTGCGCCCGCCGGCTGCTGGCATTCTTCCGGATGGTGAGCAGGCACGATTGGCAAGGCGAGCAGAAGCTCCTCCTCGACCAATGCCTGCAGATCCAAAGGATCTTCGCCCAGTTCCAGCACGTCATAGCCTTTCGGCAACGACTGGGTATTCGCACCCTCCTTCACCACAGCGTATGTACATTCGCTGTAGATCGGCAGGGTGACCAGCTCAAGACAACGCTGGCAAACCATCTTGACCTCGACGTTCAGCTCGGTGTGGATAACCACCACGTGCTGTTCATCTCGTTCAAAATCGAACTTCGCCTGCACCGTACCGACATTGTCGGAAAGCGGGTCGCAGAGTCTTTCCAAATCAGCGAGTTGCAGCGAACCGTTAAGGGTTACGCCACGATCGGCTAATTTGCGCGGGTCAACGTGAGGTGGAATCGGGTCATTCAACATAGGCGCAGCATTCTAGGGATGCCCCCCGTCCCTGTCAAAGGAAATTCGGCGGCATCGTGCGTGATAGGATTGGTTCAACCGAAACGGAGTCTACCATGCTTCCTTTGTTACTGGCTTCCAGCTCTGCCTATCGCCGCGAACTGCTGGCACGCCTGCGCCTGCCCTTCACCTGGGCAAGCCCCGATATAGACGAACAGCGAAGGGATGACGAGCCCGCCGTGGAACTGGTGCGCCGGCTGGCCAGGCAAAAGGCCGAAGCCTTGGCGGGCAGCCACCCCGGGCACCTGATTATCGGTTCGGACCAGGTTGCAGTACTGGGCGAACAGGTGCTGGGCAAACCACATACGTTCGAGCGGGCTTGCGAGCAACTGCTGGAGTGCAGCGGGCAGCAGGTGAGCTTTCTGACCGGATTGGCATTGCTCAATAGCGCGACCGGGCACTGCCAGGTGGACTGCGTGCCGTTTACGGTGACGCTGCGCGAATTGAGCCGGGAGCGGGTGGAGCGCTACGTGACGGCGGAACAGCCACTGGATTGCGCAGGGAGCTTCAAGGCAGAGGGCTTGGGGGTGAGTTTGTTTCAGAGCACCCACGGGTGCGATGCGACCAGCCTGATCGGCCTGCCGCTGATTCGGTTGGTGGATATGCTGACCAAGGAAGGGGTTGTCATCCCTTGATATTTGGGGGGCCGCGTTGCGACCCATCGCGACACAAGGCCGCTCCTACAGGATCGCGCCGTGCCAAGCCTGACGCCCCTGTAGGAGCGGCCTTGTGTCGCGATTGGGGCGCAAAGCACCCCCAGCAGTTTCAGCGTAACTGAGGCCCCTGGAACCCCATCCACATCGCCAGGTGCTCAGCCACGCTGGCACCCACGCGCTTGGAGAAGCGATCGAAAGGCGACTCCTGAACAGTGAAGTCCACCAGCTCCTTCTCGCCAACAATCTCGCGGGCCACATAGCTGGCACTACCCAGCCCATCCACCAGCCCCAACGCCTTGGCCTGCTCGCCCGACCAGATCAGGCCGCTGAACAACTCAGGATGCTCCTTGTCCTTCAGCCGCTCGCCCCGCCCCTGCTTGACCATGGTAATGAACTGCTGGTGAGTGGTATCCAGCACACCCTGCCAGAACCGGGTTTCTTCGGGCTTTTCAGGCGAGAACGGATCGAGGAAGGCCTTGTGCTCGCCCGAGGTATAGGCACGCCGCTCAACCCCCAGCTTCTCCATGGTGCCGACAAAGCCATAACCGGCCGCCGTCACACCAATGGAACCCACCAGGCTGGCTTTATCGGCGTAGATCTCATCCGCCGCACTGGCAATGTAATAGGCACCAGAAGCGCCGAGATCCGCGATGACTGCATACAGCTTGATAGCCGGGTATTCAGCACGCAGGCGGCGGATTTCGTCGTACACGTAACCTGCCTGCACCGGGCTGCCGCCCGGGCTGTTGATGCGCATCACCACGGCCTTGGTCTTGCTGTCCTTGAACGCGTCGCGCAGGCTCTTGACGATGTTGTCGGCGCTGGCGCCCTCCTGGTCGGCAATCACCCCGCGCACTTCGACCAGCGCGGTATGGCTGGCACTGCGCGATGCCGCCTTGTCCATGTCCATCAGCGGCGTGAACAATGCCAGGAAGCCGAAGAGATAGATGAAAGTCAGCAGCTTGAAGAAGATCCCCCAGCGCCGCGCCCGGCGCTGTTCCTGCACACTGGCCAGCAAGGTCTTTTCCAGCAGCTGCCAGCTCTTGCGCTCTTCGCGCCCTTCGCGCTCCTCGGGTTCGGCCTCAGGGGCTTTCCATTCGTCTGCCATGCTTACCTACCTTGGAAGTGGAATTGCGGAACCAGCCAGCCACTCGCGCAGCTGGGAAAAGTGGTCGATGCATACCTGCGGACCAAACTCGGCCAGCGCCTGCAGCGACATGGCACCATAGCCCACCGCCACCGAATGCATGCCGGCATTGCTGGCCATCTGCAGGTCGAATGCCGAATCTCCGACCATCAGCGCACGCCCCGGCTCGACGCCGCAATGGCCGAGAATTTCCTCGAGCATCAGTGGGTGCGGCTTGCCACGGGTTTCGTCGGCAGCGCGGGTGATGTCGAAGAACTGCTCCCAGCCATTGGCCTTGAGCACCCGATCCAGCCCACGACGCGCCTTGCCGGTGGCCACCGCCAGGCGGTAACCCTCGGCACGGAAGGCATCCAGCGACTCGACCACACCCTCGAACAGCGGCGAAGGCTGCTGGTCCAGCGCCATGTAGATATCGGCATAGTGCTGACGAAAGCGCTCGACCTGCTCAGGCGCCAGGTGCGGGTACAGGGTATGGATCGCCTCACCCAGCGCCAGACCGATGATGCCCTTGACCGCGTCGTCGCTGCTGGGCGCCTCGCCGGCGCGCTCGGCGGCGGCATTCATGGCCTCGACAATACGCCCGATGGAATCGGCCAGGGTACCGTCCCAGTCGAAGATCAGTAGCTCATAGCCTTTATTCATGGATCAGGACGCACTCAGACGTTCAATGGTTTTCGCCCAGACTTCATCCACAGGCGCTTCAAGCTTCAGCTCACCACCGTCCGGCAGCGGCACAGTCAGCGCATAGGCATGCAGGAACAGGCGCTTGCCCCCCAAATCACGAATTTCGCGACTGAAGTCTTCGTCACCGTACTTGCTGTCACCGGCAATCATGTGCCCGGCATGCAGGGTGTGCACGCGGATCTGGTGGGTACGCCCAGTGATCGGACGGGCCTCGACAATGGTGGCGAACTCGCCAAAGCGGCGCAGCACGCGGAACAGGGTCAAGGCTTCCTTGCCCTCCTCGTTCACTTCGACCATGCGCTCGCCAGAGCGCAGGTTGCTCTTGAGCAACGGGGCGTTTACCTGCTTTTTCGAGGTCGGCCAGTGGCCGCGGACCAGCGCCATGTAGCGCTTGTCGACACCATCGCCACGCAGGGCGGCATGCAGGTGGCGCAGCATGCTGCGCTTCTTGGCGATCATCAGCAGGCCGGAGGTGTCGCGGTCCAGGCGGTGTACCAGCTCCAGCTCCTTGGCGTCCGGGCGCAGCTGGCGCAGCGCTTCGATCACGCCAAAGCTCAGGCCGCTGCCGCCATGCACCGCAATGCCGGACGGCTTGTTCATCACGATCAGCGCCTTGTCTTCGTAGACAATGGCCGCCTCAAGGCGTTGCAGCAGGCCCTGGGCCACCGGCGCCGGCTCGTCACGTTCCGGCAGGCGGACGGGCGGTACCCGCACGATGTCGCCGGCCTGGATCTTGTACTCAGGCTTTACCCGACCCTTGTTCACCCGCACTTCGCCCTTGCGCAGGATGCGGTAGACCAAAGTCTTGGGCACGCCCTTGAGGGCCGTGATGAGGAAATTATCGATGCGTTGGCCGGCAAGCTCCGGCGCGACTTCGATCAGCTGTACGCCGGAAGTCGGAGGGGTATTGGTCGTCATTGCGGGATCATAACAATTTTTTATGGAATTGAAGCACTTAATCATTGCTGCTATAGTCGCGAACGCCGCCAAAAGCGGCAGGCCAGCGGCACCAGGCTTTCAGCCGGCCCTGACCAACGCAATTCTCCAGGACGCGAGGCCGTCCTACGGGGTTTTCGCCAGTTTACCGAATTGCCTGGAATCGCCACCAGCGCTGTGTAGAGAAGAGCGAAAAAAAACGACAAGCGCGGTGTTTCACCTGCTTACCCGATTCTTTTCGCAGTACCTCTGCCCGCGAGTCGCTTCCACGCAACGCACGGCGAATGCTTCGGAAATACCTGCCTTGGACATGAATGGCGCCAGTGCAGTACCTGCAGTGGCGAAAAATGCAACCCGTTGCGGATTCAGCGCGCGGCAGCACCCGAATTATCAGGGATACGTGCAGGGTGGAGATGCACAGCCCTCGGACCGTGTAGCACCGCGTCCGGCCACCAGCCACTGACGGCTGGCGAGCGGATAAGGTCCTGAACAGATGCCCCCGGGCGTCCACGGCTGAAGGTTGATTCCTCCTCCTGACTGAGTGCACAAGGCCCGCTTGGTTGATTCGATATCCATTCGAAGCCACCGGGGCCTTGTTGGCACCGCAGCAAACAGGACGCGTCGTCGCGACAACGGCAGGCTGGGCAACCGGCTGGTGCCGAACGTCGCTCGACACGGGGGTGGCCCGGCCACCCTTTGCGCACCTTGGCACCGACCATGAGACGTCGTGTGTGCCGAACGCCGTTTCCGGCAGCCCGGAAACCGACGGTACAACATGAAAAGAATGCTGATTAACGCAACTCAACCCGAAGAGTTGCGTGTAGCCCTGGTGGACGGCCAACGCCTCTACGACCTGGACATCGAGTCCGGCGCACGTGAGCAGAAAAAGGCCAACATCTACAAAGGCAAGATCACCCGCATCGAACCCAGCCTCGAAGCCGCCTTCGTCGACTTCGGTTCCGAACGTCACGGCTTCCTGCCGCTGAAAGAAATCTCCCGCGAATACTTCAAGAAAGCCCCCGAAGGCCGGGTGAACATCAAGGAAGTGCTCAGCGAAGGCCAGGAAGTCATCGTCCAGGTCGAGAAGGAAGAGCGCGGCAACAAAGGCGCCGCCCTCACCACCTTCATCAGCCTGGCTGGCCGCTACCTGGTGCTGATGCCCAACAACCCGCGTGCTGGCGGCATCTCCCGCCGCATCGAAGGCGAAGAGCGCAACGAACTGCGCGAAGCCCTGAACGGCCTGACCGTGCCGGGCGACATGGGCTTGATCGTGCGCACTGCCGGCCTTGGCCGCAGCAGCGAAGAAATGCAGTGGGACCTCGACTACCTGCTGCAGCTGTGGACCGCCATCAAGGAAGCGTCCCTGGACCGCGCTGCGCCCTTCCTGATCTACCAGGAAAGCAACGTCATCATCCGCGCCATCCGCGACTACCTGCGCCAGGACATCGGTGAAGTGCTGATCGACAGCATCGACGCCCAGGAAGAAGCCCTGACCTTCATCCGCCAGGTGATGCCGCAGTACGCCAGCAAGGTAAAACTGTACGAAGACAGCGTACCGCTGTTCAACCGCTTCCAGATCGAAAGCCAGATCGAAACCGCCTTCCAGCGCGTGGTCGACCTGCCGTCCGGTGGCTCGATCGTGATCGACCCGACCGAAGCCCTGGTGTCTATCGACATCAACTCGGCGCGCGCCACCAAAGGCAGCGATATCGAAGAAACCGCCCTGCAGACCAACCTGGAAGCGGCCGAGGAAATCGCCCGCCAGCTGCGCCTGCGTGACATCGGCGGGCTGATCGTCATCGACTTCATCGACATGACCCCGGCGAAAAACCAGCGCGCCGTTGAAGAACGCGTGCGCGAATGCCTGGAAGCGGACCGTGCCCGCGTGCAGGTTGGCCGCATCTCGCGCTTCGGCCTGCTGGAAATGTCCCGTCAGCGCCTGCGCCCATCGCTGGGCGAAAGCAGCGGCATCGTCTGCCCACGCTGCTCCGGCACCGGCATCATCCGTGACGTCGAGTCGCTGTCGCTGGCCATCCTGCGCCTGATCGAAGAAGAAGCCCTGAAGGACCGCACCGCCGAAGTCCGCGCACAAGTACCGATCCCGGTAGCCGCGTTCCTGCTCAACGAGAAGCGCAACTCGATCACCAAGATCGAACTGCGCACCCGTGCTCGCATCATCATCCTGCCGAACGATCACCTGGAAACCCCGCACTTCGAAGTCCAGCGCCTGCGCGACGACAATCCGGAAGTGCTGAACAACCAGTCCAGCTACGAGATCGCCACCACCGAAGCCGAAGAGGCACCGCAGCAGACCGCCACCCGCACCCTGGTTCGCCAGGAAGCAGCGGTCAAGACCGCCCCGGCCCGCACCAATGCGCCAGTACCGGTTGCTGAAGAGCCTCAGGCTGCTGCCCCGGCCGCCCCGGCCCCTAGCGCCCCGGAGCCAAGCCTGTTCAAAGGCCTGGTGAAGTCGCTGGTAAGCCTGTTCGCCGGCAAGGACGAACCTGCCACTGCTGCACCGGTCGTCGCCGAGAAACCGGCCGCCGAGCGCAGCCCGCGCAACGAGGAGCGCCGCAACGGCCGTCAACAGAGCCGCAACCGCAACGGCCGCCGCGACGAAGAGCGCAAGCCGCGTGAAGAACGTGCCGAGCGCGCCCCGCGCGAAGAGCGCCAGCCACGCGAGGAGCGTGCACCGCGCGAAGAGCGTGCGCCACGTGAAGAGCGTGCACCTCGTGAAGAACGCGCCCCACGCGAAGAGCGTGCACCACGCGAAGAACGCGCCCCGCGCCAGCCACGCGAAGACCGCCGCAGCAACCGCGGCGAAGAGCGCGTGCGCGAACTGCGTGAGCCGCTGGATGCCACCCCGCCAGCAGAACGCGAAGAGCGCCAGCCACGTGAAGAGCGTGTAGCCCGTGAAGAACGCGCCCCACGTGAAGAGCGTGCCCCTCGCGAAGAGCGTGCTCCGCGTGAAGAGCGCGCACCTCGCGAAGAACGCGCTCCGCGTGAAGAGCGTGCCCCACGCGAAGAACGTGCTCCTCGCGAAGAGCGTGCGCCACGCGAAGAACGTGCCCCGCGCCCACCACGCGAAGAGCGCCAGCCACGCGTAGCCGAAGAAGCGGCCGAGCAGGCTGCCGAACTGGCCGAAGAGCAACTGCCGAACGAAGAGCTGCTGCAAGACGAACAGGAAGGCACCGATGGCGAGCGTCCGCGCCGCCGCTCCCGTGGCCAGCGTCGTCGCAGCAACCGTCGTGAGCGCCAGCGTAACGCCAATGGCGAGCTGATCGACGGTGGCGAAGAGGAAGAAGGCAGCGAAGAGCAGCCACAACAGCACCAGGCCACCGAGCTGGGTGCCGAACTGGCCGCCGGCCTGGCCGTGACTGCCGCTGTTGCCAGCAGCAACATCAGCGCCGACGCCGAAGCCCAGGCCAACCAGCAGGCCGAACTGGCCACCGCCGAAGTCGCTGCCGCAGCAGAGATCGACAATAGCCAAGCCGCCCAGCCGGTCGAGAAGGCTGAAAAGGTCGAGCAGGTTGAAGCTGAAGCCAAGGCTGAAGAAGTTGCCGTAGCCCCAGTGGTGGAGCAGCCTGTCAGCGAGCCGGTTGTCGTGGCCGAGGTCACTGCCGAGCCTGTGGTCGAAGTCGCTCCGCAACCAGTGGTTGAAGAAGCGCCTGCTGCCGAATCGGTGATCGTCGTCGAAGCCCCTGTTGAAACGCCTGCCGTCGAAGCGGGCGAAATCGAACAGGCTCCGGCCGTGGTTGAAACCTCTCCGGTTGCCGAGCAGCCTGCACCGGTTGTCGAAGCCCTGCCAGAAGTAGTGGCCGAGCCTGCACCTGTGGTCGTCGAGCCTGCCCCGGTCGAAGCCCCGGTAGAGGCAGAAGCTGCCACCGTCATGCTGGCCAACGGCCGTGCGCCGAACGACCCGCGTGAAGTGCGCCGCCGCAAGCGTGAGGCCGAGGCCGCCGCCAAAGCCGCGCAGGAAGCTGCTGCAGCGACCGAGGAGCCAGCCCTGGCAGCCGCCGATGAGCACAAGCCTCATCACGGTTGACAGCCAAGGCTGAATAAAAAAGCCCCGCCAGTGCGAACTGGCGGGGCTTTTTCTTGGCTTGACGCTTATTGTAGGATCGGCATCTGCATCGCCTCAGTAAAGGTTAGGCTCCATCTCCAGCACCACTCCGAAACGCTCCAGGATATCCGCCTGGATCTGCTGCGCCAGCGTATGCATCTGTGCCCCGCTCGCCTCACCGTAGTTGACCAGCACCAGCGACTGCAAGCGATGCACGCCCGCGTCACCGTCGCGATGCCCCTTCCAGCCCGCCTGCTCGATCAACCAGCCCGCCGCTAGCTTCATTTGGCCATCGGCCTGAGGATAAGCCACCACTGCCGGATATTGCGCACGAATACGCTCAACCAGCTCAGCCGACACCACCGGGTTCTTGAAAAAGCTCCCGGCGTTGCCGAGCTCGACCGGGTCTGGCAGCTTTTCGCGGCGAATGCTGCAAATAGCATCACTGATCGCCTGCGCAGTCGGCTCGGCCACCCCCTGCTCCGCCAAGCGCTGACGCACCGGGCCATAGTCCAGGTGGGCCTGCAAGGTACGGCTCAAGGCAAAACGCACGCGCAGGATCAACCAGCGCCCGGGGTTACGCTTGAACAGGCTGTCGCGATAACCGAAGGCACATTCTGCCAAACCGAAGTCATGCAGTTCGCCCGTCTCGCGGTCCAGGGCGGTCAGGCCGGCAAACACGTCCTTGATCTCCACCCCATAGGCGCCCACGTTCTGCATCGGCGCGGCGCCCACGGTGCCGGGGATCAGGCTGAGGTTTTCCAGCCCGCAATAGCCCTGCGCCAGTGTCCACTGCACAAATCCATGCCACGGCTCACCGGCCTCGGCTTCGACCACGATATGTTCACCATCGTCGCTGAGCACGCGGCGGCCACGGCTGGCCATGTGCAGCACCAGCGCATCAATATCGCGGGTCAGCAACAGGTTGCTGCCGCCACCGATCACCAGCACCGGCACCCCTTGCTGCTGCGCCTGACCCAGCGCCAGGCGCACCTGCTGATCATCGTGCGCCTGGCTGAAAAAACGCGCCTTCACGTCGATGCCGAAGGTGTTGTACGGTTTGAGCGATACCTGCTCCTGCCACGGCCCTGTCATAGCCGCCCCTTGATTTCCAGCACCAGTGCCTGGCACGCCGCCTCGACCAGGTCGAGCACCTGCTCGAAGCCGTCGGCGCCACCGTAGTAAGGGTCGGGCACTTCATCCAGCTCTGCGCCATAGCGGCGCAGGAACAGGTCGAGTTCGCTCACGGCGGTGTGCGGGCGCAGGGCGCGCAGATCGCGCAGGTTGCTCTCGTCCATGGCCAGGATAAGGTCATAGTCGGCAAAATGCGCCGCCTTGACCTGCTGGGCACGCTGGGGCGACAGGTCGTAACCGCGCGCCAGCGCCGCCTTGCAGGTGCGGCTGTCTGGCGCCTTGCCGACATGCCAGTCGCCGGTGCCAGCAGAAGCCACTTGCACCCGGTCGGCAAGCCCGGCGGCCTGTAATTGATGGCGCAGCACGCCTTCGGCGGTAGGCGAGCGGCAGATGTTGCCCAGGCAGACGAACAGGACGCGCATCAAGCCTCCAGCAAGCGCCTTACGCGCTCCAGGTCTTCAGGGGTATCCACGCCCACGGCAGGCGCCTCGATGGCGTCCTCGACGTGAATGCGCACGCCGTGCCACAAGGCACGTAGTTGCTCCAGCGCTTCGGTCTGTTCAAGCCAGCATGGGCCCCAACCGACAAAGTCCTGCAGGAAGCCGACGCGGTAGGCGTACATGCCGATATGGCGGCGATACGGCACGCCTTCCGGCAGCACGTTGCGGTCCCTGGCAAAAGCATCGCGGGCCCAGGGCAGCGGCGCGCGGCTGAACGTCAGGGCCAGGCCGTGCTTGTCGCTCACCACCTTGACTGCGTTGGGGTTGAACACGGTTTCCGGCTCATGAATCGGCTCGGCCAGGGTGGCGATGCCAGCTTCCGGGTGCGCAGCCAGGTTGGCCGCCACCTGGTCGATGATCACCGGCGGGATCAGCGGCTCGTCGCCCTGCACGTTGACCACGATGGCATCAGCCGGCAAGCCCAGATGCGCAGCCACTTCGGCCAGGCGGTCGGTGCCTGACTCATGGTCGGCGCGGGTCATCAGCACTTCGGCGCCGAACGCCTGGCAGACCTCGAGGATACTGGTATCGTCGGTGGCGATGACCACACGGCTGGCAGCACTTTTGCGCGCCTGCTCCCACACATGTTGCACCATCGGCTTGCCGGCAATTGCCAGCAGCGGCTTGCCTGGCAGCCGCGTGGAGCGCAGCCGGGCGGGGATCACCACAGTGAAGTCCAGGCTCATTTGTCCAGACGCTCGTCGTCAGTCAGGGTGCGCGCCTCGCTTTCCAGCATGACCGGGATGCCGTCGCGGATCGGGTAGGCCAGGCCAGCTCCCTTGCTGATCAGCTCGGTCTTGTCGGCGCTGAGCTTGAGCGGGCCCTTGGTGATCGGGCAGGCCAGGATATCGAGCAGTTTGGTGTCCATTGGAGGCTTCCTTTAGGCCAGGTGGCCGAAAATTGAAAACGGGCTCAGGGCTTGCGCAGCAGACGCTGCAGCTGGTTGTCGAACCAGGCGCTGAAAGCCGGCGTGGGCTGCGCCTCGACGGCCAGGTACCACCAGTCGTCAGCGGCGAAGGCCCGGCATTTCACCGCATCCTTCTCGGTCATCACCAGCGGCAGCGGCGGGCTGAAGGCCAGGCTTTGGACACTGAACTGTGCATGGTCGGCGAAGGGGTGCGGCACCGGCTGCCAGTTTAGCCCCAGCAGGGTATTGAAGAAACGTTGCGGGTTGCCAATACCGGCCACCGCGTGCAGGCGCTGGCCTGCGGGGAAATAGTCGAGGGCACGACGCTCGCCACTGCGCAGGTTGACCAGGGCGGACGGCTGCAGGCAGAAGCCAAAACCATCGGCGCGGTCGGCACTGGCACCGTTGAACAGCACCGCGTCAGCATCCTGCAGGCGTTCAGCGGGCTCGCGCAAAGGGCCGGCTGGCAGGCAGCGGCCATTGCCCAGGCCGCGGGCGGCATCGATCAGCACCAGTTCGAGGTCGCGGGCCAGGCGGTAGTGCTGCATGCCGTCATCGCACAGGATCAGGTCGAGCGGTTCGCTGGCCAGCAACGCCTGCACAGCGCGGGAACGGTCGGGGTCGATCATCAGCGGCACGCCGGTGCGCTGCACGATCAGCAGCGGTTCATCGCCCGCCTGGTCGGCCGGCTGGTCGGCCTGCACCCGCCAGGGCAGCTGCGGGGGCTTGGCACCATAGCCACGGCTGACCACGCCCACCTTCAGCCCCTGCTGGCGGCAGTGCTCGATCAGCCAGAGAATCATCGGCGTCTTGCCGGTGCCGCCCACGGTGATGTTGCCCACCACGATGATTGGCACTGGCGCCCGGTAGCTGGCACTTTCGCCACTGAGAAAACGTGCCCGCTTGCGCGTGACCACGCGGCGGTACAACGCCTCCAACGGGCGCAGCAGCGCCAGCGCTGGGTGCCCGGCGTACCAGGCGGCGAGCAAACGGTCGGCGAAAGCCATCAAGGCGTGCCCTGGGCCGCCTCGACGGTGGTCATGCGCAACTGGCTGAAACCGAGCTTGCCGGCGGCGTCCATTGCGGTGACCACAGCCTGGTGCGGGGTCTTGCCGTCGGCGCTGATGGCCAGCGGCAGCTTGTTGTCGCCGCCCGACTCACGCTCGATGGCCTCGCTCAAGGTGGCCAGGTCGCTTTTGGGCAGCAGGTGGTTGTTCACCGAATACACGCCTTCGGCGCTGATGGTGATTTCCACCAACTTGTCCTGGTCGGCCGGCGCCTTCTCGGCGCTGGCAGCTTCGGGCAGTTCGACGCGCAGCTGGGTCTCGCGGGTGAAGGTGGTGGTGACCACGAAGAACAGCAGCAGGACGAACACCACGTCGATCAACGACGCCAGGTTGATGTCGACGTTCTCCCGCTGGCGATTGCGCCGGAACTTCACGCCTTGCCTCCGGCCACTTCCACTTCACGGTCGCCCTGGATCACTTCCACCAGCTTGATTGCCTCCTGTTCCATGCCCACCACCAGCTCATCGATGCGGCGCAGCAGGAAGCGGTGGAAAAACACCGCCGGGATACCGACCATCAGGCCGGCCGCAGTGGTGACCAGGGCCTTGGAGATACCACCGGCCAGCACGGACGCATTGGCAGTCATCTGCGAGCCCATGAAGGCGCTGAAGATGTCGATCATGCCCAGCACGGTGCCCAGCAGGCCCAGCAGCGGGGCCATGGCGGCGATGGTGCCGAGCGTGCTGATGTAACGCTCCAGTTCGTGAATGACGCGCGAGGCGGCTTCCTCGATGCACTCTTTCATGATTTCGCGGCCATGACGCGAGTTGGCCAGGCCTGCGGCAAGGATTTCGCCCAATGGCGAATCGGCGCGCAGGGCCTTGAGCTTGTCACTGGTCAGTTGCTTGTCCTTGATCCACATCCACACCTGGCCCAGCAGGTGCGGCGGGGTGACGCGACTGGCGCGCAGGGTCCACAGGCGCTCGACGACGATAGCCATGGCAGCGATGGAACTCAGAATGATCGGCAGCATCATCCAACCACCGGACTTGACCAATTCCCACACAGTAAACGCCCCTTCGCAAAAAGGCCGCCACTCTACCATAGGCGCGCCGAGGGCTCATCTGCCGGAGGTCAGGGAATTGGGGTTGGGCGGACATGCCTTGAGCTGGTATCAGGGCAGACAAGTGCATGCCTTGAGCTGGTGTCAGGGCAGACAAGTGCATGCCTTTGGTTTTTCAGGGCCTGTGAGATCGAGCGCCGCCCGCGCGGCGCATCGCCGGCAAGCCAGCTCCCACATCTGTTTCGGGCCAGTTATTCCTGCCCATTGGGCGCGCACCCCTTGGCGCATGACTGGATATGGATGAAAAGCAGAATCGATGCCTTCGGCATCAAAGGGACCAACCAAGGCGGGCAGCGGTAAATTCACAGGAGAGACTGGCCCGAAACAGATGTGGGAGCTGGCTTGCCGGCGATGCGCCGCGCGGGCGGCGCTCGATCTCACAGGCGCTGAAAATGTCATGGCATGCACCTGCCTGCATCCCCCTCATTCAGCTCGAACCCGCCAAAACCGCCGCTGCCTCCTCATACCCTCAACCTCTCCCTGCCGCCCCAACACCAACCGCAACGCCCCCTCCACCGCCGTGTCATGCACCGCCAGCCCATGCCGCTGATAACGCTCCATCACCTGAACATGCGGGTGCCCGAAGCTGTTGTTGCGCCCTCGCGAAATCAATACCCCACGCGGCGCAGTAGCCCGGATGAACGCCTCGGTGGACGAACTGCGGCTGCCATGGTGCGGTGACTGCAACCAGTCGATACGCGGCGTTTCATGGTCCGCCAGCCAGGCCCGTTCGGCAGCAGCTTCCATATCCCCCGCCAGCAGCAAGCGCTCGCCCTGGGCCTCTACCAACAGCACACAGGAACGGTCATTGCTGCTCTGCCCGGCCGCCCAGCGCCACAGCGAAAAGCGCACGCCATCCCAGTCCCATTGTTCGCCACTGGTACAAGGCTGCAATGGCACTTCTTCCAGCGCCTCCCCGCCGATCAGCCGCCTGACCGGCAGACCACGCTGTATGGCCGCAGCACCACCCGCATGGTCGGCATGCGCATGGCTGATCACCATCGTGTCCAGGCTGCCCACCCCCAGCTTGCGCAACGTCGGTAGCACCACCCGCTCACCCAGGTCGCTTTCGCCCCTGGCGGGCCCTGCGTCGTACAGCAGGCTGTGATGCCGGGTGCGCAACAGCACCGCCAGCCCTTGGCCAACGTCCAGTTGCCAGACCTCGACCTGGCCGTGCGGCACCGGCTCTCTGGGCACCCACAAGGCCAGCAGCATCACCCCTCCCAACCCGCGCAGCGGCACACCACGGGGCAGCAAAACCAACAGAGCGCCCAGACTCACCAATAGCCAGGCCCACAGTGGAAGGGCCGGTGCCACCCACGCCGGGCGCTGTTGCGCCACCAGCGCCAGCAGCCGGAACAGCCCATCCAGCAGGCCACCCGCCAGCCACAACAGCACTTCCCCTGCCCCGCCCAGTGGCAGCAGTAACGTACCCAGCAGTGCCAAAGGCAGCACCGCCAGGCTCACCCAAGGCACTGCGACAAGATTGGCCAGCGGTGCAGTCAGGCTCACCGGCAACCCCATGGCCAGCAACACCGGCAGCAGGCCGATGGCGATCACCCATTGCGCGCGTATCCAGGCCTGCCAGGGCCGCCAGCCACCTAGCCGGGCACTGAAGCAATAGACAAGCGTGGCCACGGCCGTAAATGACAGCCAGAACCCAGGCAGCAGCGCTGCCAGTGGTTCGACCAGCAGCACCGCGACCAGCGCCAGCAACAGCGGCAGCGTCGCACCGAGATGGCGAAAGCGCAGCCGCCAGAGCAACACCACCGCCAGCATCAGGCAGGCGCGCTGCACCGGTACACCGGCACCGGCCAGCCAGCCGTAGGCCAGCGCCGCCGCCATGGCCAGGCCACACGCCCAGGGCAGCCACGGTAACCGAGCGGGCCACAGGCCCCAACGCGCCAGTCCGGCGACCAGGCCGTACAGCAAACCGGCCACCAGGCCGATATGCTGGCCAGAGATCACCAGCAGGTGCACCGTGCCGGTGGCCTGCAACGTCTGCCAGTCCTCCCGGGCCAGGCCTGTGCCGTCGCCAAGCACCAGTGCCACCAACGCGGCCTGCCGGCCATTGGCTTCAACCGCCAGCAAGCGCTGGCGCAACACATCGCGCCAACCACCGGTTACCGGCGCCAGCAGCTGCCCGGCCTTTACCGTACCGGTGGCGCCCACCCGCCGCGCCAGCAGCTGCGCCTCACGGTCGGGCCCATGTGGGTTGAGCAGCCCGGCCGGGCGCTGCAAGGTCACCGCCAGCCGCCACTGCTCACCGGCCTGCAGCGGCGGCCCGTCGAACCAGCTCAGTTGCAACCGTTGCGGCAGCTCGGCCCGCCGCGAGCGTGCCGCCTCCAGCTCAAAGCGCACGCCTTGCCCCGTGCGTGCCGGCAAGCCGACCACCCGCCCCTCCAGCCACAAGGTGCGACCATCCAGGCCTGCAGCTAGGCGATCATCAAGCGCCTGCTGAGCAGACCAGCACGCCCAACACAAGCCCAACAGAAAGCAGCCCACCGGCCAAACACGGGTAAACAGGCTGACGGCAGCACAGGCCGTCAGCGCTAGCAGCCATCCGACCGATGGCAATACGGGGAGAAAGCCCAGGCACATCAGCCCAAGCGCGAGCGCAAACATCCCTGTGCGCATGAGGTAGAGCTCCAGAAGGTAAATCACCCCCTGAGGCATAGCTCAATTGCCGGCAAAGCTTGCTCAACAATTGTCACAAACTCTAAACGAGACTGCGCAGGATTAAGGGCATACTGCCCGGGTCAACGCTCCGGGAGCCCACATGCCGCGCCGACTTTTCAAACGCTACATGCCGGACCCGACCAGCATTCGGGAACACAAGTCCTTACGCTTTTTCGGCAAGTTGCTGCACGACCCCAACCTCTGGCACCTGAACCGCCATTCGGTGGCACGGGCCATGGGCGTGGGCCTGTTCGCGGCGTTGATTCCCATCCCCATGCAGATGCTGCTGGCGGCGGCGCTGGCAATCCCGGTACGTGGCAACTTGCCGATCGCAGTCAGCCTGGTGTGGCTGACCAACCCGCTGACCATGCCGCCGGTGTTCTTCGTCACCTACATGACCGGCGCCTGGCTGATGCAGGTGCCGCCGCGCACATTGCCCGACGAACTGACCTTCGACTGGATCACCGACCAGCTTGCCACCGTGTGGCAGCCGTTCCTGCTGGGTTCGGTGGTGTGCGGGGTGGTGCTGGGCATTGCCGCCTACTTCACCACCCTGCTGTACTGGCGCTGGTGGATTGGCCGGCAGTGGCGCCGGCGCAAGCTCAGGTGTTCACAACAGGGCTCATGCCCGCATGCCGCGGCCGCTGACAAGCAGGCGGATGCACAACGTGTAGAGCACCGCGGTGGCCACCAGCATGAAGGTGATCGCCGTGCCAATGCTGATATCCGACACCCCTAGGATGCCGTAGCGGAACGAGTTCACCATGTGCAGCACCGGGTTGGCCAGCGACACGGTCTGCCAGAACGGCGGCAACAGGTTGATCGAATAGAACACCCCGCCCAGGTAGGTCAGCGGCGTCAGCACGAAGGTGGGGATGATCGAGATATCGTCGAAATTGCGCGCAAACACGGCGTTGACGAAGCCCAGCAGCGAGAAGATGGTAGCCGTCAGCAGCACCACGACCACGGTCACGCCCAGGTGGTGCACCTGCAGATCGGTAAAGAACATCGACAGGATGGTCACGATCACCCCGACTGCCAAACCGCGCAGCACGCCGCCCAGCACATAGCCGACAAGAATGATGTGCGGCGAGACCGGTGACACCATCAGCTCTTCGATCGAGCGCTGGAATTTGCTGCCGAAGAAGCTCGACACCACGTTGCCGTAGGAGTTGGTGATCACCGACATCATGATCAGCCCCGGCACGATGTACTGCATGTAGGTGAAGCCACCCATGTCGCCGATCTGCCGGCCAATCAGGTTACCGAAGATGACGAAGTACAGCACCATGGTAATCGCCGGCGGCAGCAACGTTTGCGGCCAGATGCGCAAGAAGCGCCGCACTTCACGGTAGACGATGGTGTTCAGGGCGACCCAGTTGGTGCGCAGTTCCACACTCATACGGCCACCTTCGACAGGTTTTTTTCCACCAGGGACACGAACAGCTCCTCGAGTCGGTTGGTCTTGTTGCGCAAGCTTTGCACCTCGATGTTCTGCAACGCCAGCTGGCCGAACAGCGCGGTAATGCCGATGTCCTTGTCCACCTGCACCTCAAGGGTGTGCGGGGTGAGCAGCCGGCACGGGTAGCCTTGCAGCACCGGCGCGCTGGCCAGGTCCTGCTTGATGTCGAGCACGAAGGTTTCCACATGCAGCTTGCCCAGCAACTGGCGCATGCTGGTGTTCTCGACGATGGTGCCGTGGTCGATGATGCCGATGTTGCGGCACAGCTGCTCAGCCTCTTCCAGGTAGTGGGTGGTGAGGATGATGGTGATGCCCTTCTGGTTCAGCTCGGTGAGAAAGCTCCACATCGAGCGGCGCAATTCGATGTCCACACCTGCGGTAGGCTCGTCGAGGATCAGCAGGCGCGGCTCGTGGATCAGCGCGCGGGCAATCATCAAACGGCGCTTCATGCCGCCAGACAACGAACGCGACTGCACATCACGCTTGTCCCACAGGCCCAGCTGGGTCAGGTACTGCTCGGCGCGCTCCTTGGCAAGCTTCGGCGGGATGCCGTAGTAACCGGCCTGGGTCACGACGATGTCGAAGGTTTTCTCGAACTGGTTGAAGTTGAATTCCTGCGGCACCACGCCCAGGCAGCGCTTGAGTGCCGAGGGCTCACGGTCCAGGTCATGGCCGAACACGTTCACCGTGCCGCTGGTCTTGTTTACCAGGGTGGAGAGAATGCCGATGGTGGTGGACTTGCCGGCGCCGTTGGGGCCGAGCAAGGCGAAGAAGTCGCCTTCGGCAACATCGAGGTCGATGCCTTTGAGGGCCTGGAAGCCGTTGCCGTAGGTCTTGGTCAGCTGTCGGATGGACAGGGCGGAACTCATAGCGGGTCATTTACCGAAAAAAAGGTGCAGGACACGCCAGGTAAAGTCACTGGCGCAGTGAGTGCGGCCAATGGTGCAAGGCCAGGCCGCACAAGTACAGTCACATCTATTGATAATGACTATCGAAGCAGGTTCAAGTGAGCGCAGTCATCACTGCGGCCTGGTAGGCCGGGCGTTGTTTCAGGCGTTCATACCAGGATTCCAGGTTGTACATGGCCGGGCGTTCGATGGGCATTTCGAACCAGGCATAGATAAAGCTGCCCAGCGGGATGTCGCCCATGCCGATCTGGTCACCGGACAGGTAGGGCTGTGTGGCCAGGGTTTCATCGGCAATGGCCAGCAGTTGGGCGCACTGCTTGTGGGCGGCATTGATCGCTACCCAGTCGCGCTGGTCTTCCGGCGTGCGCAACAAGCCCCAGAACAGTGGGCGGAAGGGAGTGGCGAAGGACGAGGTAGTCCAGTCCATCCATTTGTCGGCCAGGGCGCGTTGGCGCGGGTCTTCCAGGTACCAGCCCTGCTCTGCGCCGTACTCGGCGCACAGGTAGCGGACGATGGTGTTGGACTCCCACAGGGTCAAGTCGCCGTCTTCGAGCATGGGGACTAGGCCGTTGGGGTTACGGGCGCGGTAGTGCGGCTCGTTGACCACGCCGAAGGCGCCGCCGGCGTCGATGGACTCGAAATCCAGGCCCAGCTCATGGGCCATCCATAGCGCCTTTCGCACATTACTCGAGTTCTTGCGGCCCCAGATCTTCAGCATGGCAACGTCCTTATGAAATGCGGTGGTGGTGCAGTCTACTCCAGACCCTCGCCGCCTGTACCGGCCTCTTCGCGGGTAAACCCGCTCCCACAGGGATCACCACCGACCTGTAGGAGCGGGTTTACCCGCGAAGAGGCCGGTACAGGCGAACAATGAACTGAAACTCCCGCTGCCACACCCTGTCACTGTTCTGAAGCTGCCGTTCACAGCATTGCGTCTAAGCTGTCTGGGACGGCTCAAGCCCCCTGGTTCCAAGGAGGACCGATTATGTTGCTGTTGTGGTTGGTGGTGCTGGTGATCGGCGCGGCGTACCTCACGCACCGGCGCCTGGCGCCCTTGCAGATTCTCGGCATCATGGGGGCCTATGTGCTGCTCATGGGCATTTTCAGCAGTGCGCCCGGCTGGTTGCTGGCCCTGATCTGGATCGTCCTGGCCCTCAAGATCGCCCTGGTGGCACTCCCTGAATGGCGCCGCAAGGTGTTTACCGGCCCGGTGTTCAGCTGGTTCCAGCGCACCCTGCCGCCCATGTCGCAAACCGAGCGCGAAGCAATCGATGCAGGCACAGTGTGGTGGGATGGCGAACTGTTCAGCGGTCGCCCCGACTGGCGAACCTTGCTGGCCTACCCGGCACCGAAGCTGACCGAAGAAGAACAGGCCTTCATCGACGGCCCCACGGAAGACCTGTGTGCCATGGTCAGTGACTGGCAGATCGGCCAGGACCTGGACCTGCCGCCCGAAGCCTGGGATCACATCAAGCAGCATGGCTTCTTTGCGCTGATCATCCCCAAGGAATACGGCGGCAAAGGCTTCTCCGCCTACGCGCACTCGCAGGTGGCGATGAAACTGGCCACCCGCAGTGGCGACCTGGCTTCCACGGTAATGGTGCCCAACTCCCTGGGCCCGGCCGAACTGTTGCTGCACTACGGCACCGACGAACAGCGCAACCACTACCTGCCACGCCTGGCTCGCGGCGACGAAATCCCCTGCTTTGCCCTGACCGGCCCACTGGCCGGCTCCGATGCCGGCGCCATGCCCGACACCGGTATCATCTGCAAAGGCCAGTGGAATGGCGAAGATGTACTGGGCCTGCGCCTGAACTGGGAAAAACGCTACATCACCCTGGGCCCGGTCGCGACCTTGCTGGGCCTGGCCTTCAAGGCCTACGACCCGGACCACCTGCTGGGCGAGGAGGAAGAACTGGGCATCAGCCTTGCGCTGATCCCCACCGACACCCCAGGTGTCGAAATCGGCAAACGCCACCTGCCCCTGGGCGCCGCTTTCATGAACGGCCCCAACAGCGGCAAGGACGTGTTCGTGCCGCTGGACTTCCTCATCGGCGGGCAGGCCATGCTTGGCAAGGGCTGGATGATGCTGATGAACTGCCTGTCGGTGGGCCGTTCGATTTCCCTGCCTGCGGTTGGCACCGGCGCGGCCAAGTACACCAGCCTGGTGACCGGCCAGTACGCGAATATCCGCGAGCAGTTCAACGTGCCGCTGGCGGCCTTCGAGGGCATCCAGGAATCGCTGGCACGCATCGGCGGCAACGCCTGGCTGATGGACAGCGCCCGCCTGCTGACCGCCAAGGCCGTGGACCTTGGCGAAAAGCCTTCGGTGCTGTCGGCAATTCTCAAGTACCACCTGACCGAGCGGGGCCGCGAATGCATCCAGCACGCCATGGATGTGCACGGCGGCAAGGGCATCATCATGGGCCCCAACAATTACCTGGGGCGCAACTGGCAAGGGGCGCCGATCTTCATCACGGTCGAGGGCGCCAACATCCTTTCGCGCAACCTGATGATCTTCGGCCAGGGCGCCATTCGCTGCCATCCGTTCGTGCTCAGGGAAATGGCCCTGGCCGGCCGTGAGGACCACGACCAGGCACTGAAAGAATTCGACGACCTGCTGATGAAACACATTATGTTCGCCGCCGGCAACGCCGCCAGCACTCTGGTCTTCAACCTGGGGCTCGGCCGTTTCGAGCCAGTGCCCGGTGATGCCTTGAGCCAAGGTTACTTCCGCGCCCTGAATCGCCAGGCGGCCGCCTTCGCCCTGCTGGCCGACCTGTCGATGATGCTGTTGGGTGGCGCGCTCAAGCGCCGCGAGCGTCTGAGTGCGCGCCTGGGCGACGTGCTCAGCTACCTGTACCTGGCCAGCGCCGCACTCAAGCGATACCACGACCTGGGCTCACCCGAGCACATGCAGCCACTGCTGCGCTGGGCCATGGAAGAAAGCCTGGGCCAGGCGGAAAAGGCGCTGGACCGGCTGCTCGACAACTTCCCCAACCGCTTTGTCGGCTGTGCACTGCGCGTGCTGGTATTCCCCTTCGGTCGCCGTCACACCGGGCCGAGCGATGAACTGGATGCCGAAGTGGCGGCGCTGATCGGCCGCAGCAAGGGCGACCCGGCGCTGGAGGAGTTGCTCGCCGGCTGCTTCCGGCCGCAGGCCGAGGGTGACCCGGTGGCGGCATTGCAGCGGGCTAGCAACCTGCTGGAAGAGACTGCGCCACTGCACAAAGTGCTGCATCAGGCGATCAAGGAGGGCAAGGTACAGCCAGCACCAGGGCAGTCGGCTATCGATGCGGCAGTTCAGAGTGGTGCACTGCAAGGCGAAGAGGGGCAACGGCTGCATGCAGCCGAAAACGCACGCAGGGCCGTGATCGATGTGGATGCATTCGACAAGGAGCAATTAATGCCTGAGCAAGGCAAGGTGCGCTGAATACCGGGGGCCGTTTTGCGGCCCCCTGCCCAGCGGCGTATACTCCGCCCCCCGTTTCAACCACCTCGAGGACCATCCACATGGCCAACCCCCACCTGGAATACCACCTGCAACTGCTGAACCACCTGCGCACCATCCTGGTGGCCTTGGGTGAAGCCGATCAGGTACCGGAGGAAAGCCACGCCCTGTTTCTCGAACGCTTCGACGAACTGCTGACCCTGTTGCCGCAGGACCCGCTGCAAAGCCAGTACCTGGGCCAGGACCTGATCTGCCAGGTCATCCAGCGCTACCCGCAGATCGCCCACCTGGTGCCCCGCGACCTGCTGTGGTTCTTTGCCGGTGACTGCCTTCACTTCATGCCAGACGAAGAGCTGGACCTCTATCAAACGCTCGAAGAGCGCCGATACAGCGCGGAGCAAAGCGGCGAACCATTCGATTGGCACATGGAAAAACAACTACTGGGTACTGGCCAAGGCTGATGAACGGCTCCGCCAAGTGCATCTTCTGCACGGCCTTGGTGAATCATTCGCGTTGCAACCTCTGCGCCAGAGAAGCGGAGAAGAAGGGCACTGGTACAATTGTCAATGCATAGCGCCATTCAGTCTGGTCACGCAGGTCCTCGGCCATGACCACGGTGATCGAGTCTATGCCGGCTGATCCCGGGACGAAATGACCGTCATCCGTAACCGAACCGTCACCGGTCACGATGTGCCACTTCACATCGTCGGGGGGCAGCACCCGCTCCCCACCATCACGATGAATAAAGAAACACGTCAGATAAAGCTGCCCGTTTTTCTCTTGAAACCTGATGAAGTGGGTGGGCGGCACGAGGGTGACTAGAAAATCGGGTACTGCCAGCGGCACCCGGCTGCTGCTGACCGACCATGTCGGTAGCGTGATCGCCGAAAGCGATGGCAGCACGCTCGAGCAGGCCCGTTACAATGCCTACGGCGAAAACCTCGCCGGCAGCAACCTGCAGGGTTTGCTCGGCTTCAATGGCGAAGCCCGCGAGCGAGCCCTTGGCTGGTACCTGCTGGGGCGTGGCTACCGCGCCTACAACCCTGTACTGATGCGTTTCCACAGCCCGGACGAACTGTACCCGGAAGCTGCAGGCATCAACCCATACAGCTATTGCGGCGGCAACCCGGTGAACTGGCGTGACCCAAGCGGGCACGTTGGTGAACGGTACAGCATGGAACTGCCTTACATTCCGCCTACACCAGCGCCCAAACCGAAGAAAGATTGGCGATCCTGGCTGGGCGTGGCCCTCGGTGCGGTGTTTGTGGTGGTCAGCCTGATATTTTTGCCACCCGTAGGCTTTACCCTTGCATTCGCCGCCGGTGCCACCAGCCTTGGGCTGGACATTGCCTCCACGGCCGCGTCAGCCGTTGCAGCGGCAAACGGTGATGAGACAGCCAATAACTGGGCCTTCTGGCTGGGCATCGCCAGTGCAGTGAGTACCTTGGGGATCATGGCCATGAGCCGCTTCATGACGGTTAAAACAGTGACCAGTGAAGTAGCCACTCGCAGTGTGGCGACACAAACGGATGATGTGATTGGCTCTATTACAAAAAACATTGATTTAACTCAGCCGCGCTCCATCTTCGGGCCCACTTCCAACTTACCGAGCCGTCGATTCAATAACTACGTCCGCAAGTTCACAACCGGCAACGGGAAGACAAAGTTTTCTGAACTGGACAGTCTGGATTCGATTCCATTGACAGGCGATAGAAACAACATAAGAAACCCTATATTCAAACCCGACAAAAACCCCGCACCTAGAACCGTTCAGGCTAATGAACTTATCACTGAAGGTGCAACAACGTTAACCGTTACACCCCCTTCACCTACTTTGGCTGAATGGACGCCCGCAGCAGGGATGGCAGGGTGGGGGCGCAGAGTGGTGGATGGCATTGTCCAGTATGAATCAGGTATGTTCCTGCCAGACTACCGGCCACCTGGAATTTAACGGTGCATAACCCGAAGGCGGTCCAGGACGGACCGCCTCTATCACGACATTGGAAAACATTTCTGTAGTTTTTTTCCACTCTAAAATACGATTTTTCCTACATCGGAGTTCTTGTGGTAGCCGTATTATCGCGTCAAATTTGCCGCTGACAAATCGATACTTGTAGAGGTGGGCTAAAGCCCCACGTTCTCGTTCACAAGCGGCGCGAAAAAGGTGCCCATCCATGCGATTTATCTACCTGCGTCGGCAGTTCTTGGCGAGTGTCCGCTCATCTCTTGAGTGGCGAGCAACCCGTTGCGGCCTATTGCTGTTAATTGCCGCGCCCGCCGCATTCGCCGATGAGCAACTGCTGCAATTCAACCCGAACTTCATGCGTATTGCGCCCGGGCAATCGACTGACGCAAGCGCCTCGGCCCTGCGCTCGCTGGCCGCGCAAACATCGCTGGCCCCGGGGCGCTATCAGGTCGAAGTGCTGGTCAACCTGGCTGCGGCGGGCCGACGTGAAATCGATTTTCGCGAACGCACCGACGGTAAAGGGTTGGAGCCTTGCCTGAGCGCTGCGCTGCTGCGCGAACTAGGCCTGCGCGAAGAGGCACTGGACACGCCACTGCCCAGCGATGACCAATGCGTCAACCTGCCCGACCTGATACCCCATGCCGCCGTCGAATTGGACCCGGGTAGGTTGCAACTGGCGCTGTCGATTCCACAGACCGCTCTGCGCCGTGACGTTGCCGGCAGTGTCGCCCCAGAGCGCTGGGATTCGGGCATCACCGCAGCCTTCGTCAATTACCAGGCCTCGGCGCAACACTACAGCGGCAACGCAGGCCCTTCGCGCAGCAGCCAGGACCTGTACCTGAACAGCGGGCTGAATGTGGCCGGCTGGCGCCTGCGCAGCAGCCAGAGCTGGCGCGATGATGGGCAACAGGAGCGCCGCTGGACCCACATCAATACCTACGCCCAGCATGACTTGCCAGGCAAATGGGGCACTGCAACCGTGGGTGAAACCTTCACCAATGGCGACGTGTTTCGCAGCGTGCCCTTCAAAGGCGTCCAACTGGCAACCGATATGGACATGCTACCCGATGTGATGCAGAGCTATGCCCCGGTGATCCGTGGCGTAGCGCAAACCCGCGCCAAACTCGAGGTGCTGCAGAACGGCTATCCGATCTACTCGACCTACGTGGCTCCAGGGCCCTATGAAATCAACGACCTGGGCATCGGCGGCAGCAGCGGTGACCTGGAAATAGTCCTGACCGAGGCGGACGGCCAGGTGCGCCGGTTCATCCAGCCCTATTCCACACTGAGCAACCTATTGCGTGACGGGGTATGGCGCTACAACATCGCCGCCGGCCGCTACGACGGTGCTGATGACCTGGACGAACCCACCTTGTGGCAGGCCACCTTGGCCCGCGGCGGTAGCTGGAGCACGACCCTGTACGGTGGTTTGCTGGGCAGTGAGTACTACAATGCCGCCACCCTGGGTGCCGCGAAGGATTTCGGCGAACTTGGCGCGGTGTCGCTCGATGCCACCCAAGCCCGCACCGACCTGGGCGAACAAGGCCGGGTGCAAGGGCAAAGTTACTCCATGCGTTACGGCAAGTCGTTCCAGACCGGCACCAGCCTGCGCTTTGCTGGCTACCGCTACTCCACCGAAGGCTATCGCGAGTTCGAGGAGGCCGTGCAGCAGCGCAATGCTTCGAGCAGCTACCGGGGCAACCGCCGCAGCCGCCTGGAAAGCTCGGTCTACCAGAACTTCGGCAGCAGCTCGCTGAGCCTCACCTTTTCCCAGGATGATTACTGGAACACCAGCCTGCAGCGGCGCCAGTACCAGTTTCAGTTCAATACGCAATATCGTCGCGTCAGCATCAACCTGTATGCTTCGCAATCGCTGGACAACGACGGGCGCAACGACCGGATCATCGGCCTGGGCGTCACCGTTCCGCTGGACCTGGGCGCATCGAGCACTGCCAGCTTCGACGTCCAGGAAAATAACGGCCACTTCAGTGAACGTGCCAGCCTCAATGGCGGCTCGCAGGACAACCGGTTGAGCTACCAGGCATCCCTGGCCAACGATGAACAACAGCGCACTTCGGCGGCCATTTCGGCAGGCTACCAGACATCGAAGGTCAACCTCGGTGGCGGCTATACCGAAGGCAGCAACTACCGCAACGTATCGGTCAACGCCAGCGGGGCTGTGCTTGCCCACGCTGGCGGCATTGTGCTCGGCTCTTACCTGGGCGACACCAATGCGCTGGTTCACGTACCCGATATTGCCGGGGTGGGTGTGGACAACGCGCCAGGCGCTAAAACCAGTGACGGTGGTTACTTGCTGGCCCCGCACATGCGCCCCTACCGGGTAAATCAGGTTGCGCTGCAGACCGACGAACTGGGGCCGGACGTGGAGATAGAAAACGGCACCACCCAGGTGGTGCCGCGCCGAGGCGCAGTGGTCATGGCCGAGTTCAAGGCGCGCCATGTGAGCCGCCTGATCCTGACCCTGCAACACCCCGACGGCAGCCCTTTGCCCTTCGGCACCCGGGTCAGCACCCAGCAAGGCGAACACCTGGCGATCGTCGGGCAGGCCGGGCAGGCGCTGGTGGCGACCGACGCCCATCCACAGACATTGCTGGCCACCTGGGGCGAGCAGGCTCAGCAACAGTGCCAACTGCCGATCGACCCTTCAACCATGCAGGAAGACCAGGGTTACCGCATGCAGACCCTGCGCTGCACAACGCCATGACAGGAAACACAGAATGCCTCGCAAATTTTCCATGAACCTGAGCATCGCTACCGTCCTGGGCATGTTGTCGGTGACCGGCGCCGTACAGGCCGCCGACGAGTGCAGGTGGGAATCGACCCCCGGGCCGATGCTGTTCAACCACAACCTCCCCGCCGCCGCATGGGTGGCCAGGGATGCCCCTGTCGGTAGCAAGATCGCCTCATGGGGCCCACAGATCATGACGGGGACCGATGGTGCCCGGCTGATCTGCGACAGCGACGGCCTCAGGACGATGACCGCCAATGTCACCACGCCATTGCCCCTGGCCCCTGGCACATTCCCGCCAGTCGATGGCCATAACGTGGACGGCAAGGTGTTGCAGACCAGTATCCCCGGTGTGGGCCTGTACGTGCAGTTTGGCAGTTTTTTGAACGGCACGGCGAATAACCACTTCAAAGCGGTAGATGGCATCGGCGCCCTACCCTTCCTGGCCGAACATAGCGAGAGGATGACCCCCAATAACTTGACCACGAACATCCAGCGCCTCCAGTACATTGCGCTGATCAAGACCGGCACCATTCCCCCGGGGCCGCAATCATTCAGCCAGGAAGTAGCCAGGGCAACCATGAGTGATGTGGGCGACGCATTTCGGCTGGCCATCAATGGCCAAGTCATGCAAGCCCAGTGCACGCTGAAGGCCGACGCGGTCAGTGCCAACCCGGTACCACTGGGCAACCATGACATCGCCGAGTTCACCGGGGAGCACACCACCACCAACCCGGTCGATTTCTTCATCACCCTCAGCGACTGCGAGGACGACCCGGCAGGCAGCGTTGCCCGCGCGTTCATGCGCCTGGACGGTGTGGACGGTTCGGTGCCGATCGATCGTGACCTCGGCCTTTTCAGACTGACGACTGACTCATCTGCCAGTGGTATCGGCATCCAGGTACTACGCAGTGACAACACACCCTTGAAACTGGAAGAGTTCCTCGACATGGCTGCTGTCACTCCAGGCACCATGCGCTTTGACCTGCGTGCACGTTATTACCAGACTGCACCTGTGGTCACCGCAGGGGAAGCCAAGGGGGCCTTGAACTTCACCATCGAGTACCGTTGAGCTGACGGCCTGGGTCCCGCCCCGGGCCCGTTTTTGGCCGCACAACGACAAAAACGCAAAAAGGGACCCGAAGGTCCCTTTTTGCGTTACATATTTGGAGCGGGAAACGAGACTCGAACTCGCGACCCCGACCTTGGCAAGGTCGTGCTCTACCAACTGAGCTATTCCCGCATTTTGAAACTTTACCGCTTTCGGCGTGAAGCGCCATGAAGACCTTCACCACCACTGCACCGCATAGACGCCACAGTATTTAAACTGGAGCGGGAAACGAGACTCGAACTCGCGACCCCGACCTTGGCAAGGTCGTGCTCTACCAACTGAGCTATTCCCGCAAATGGCGTCCCCTAGGGGACTCGAACCCCTGTTACCGCCGTGAAAGGGCGGTGTCCTAGGCCACTAGACGAAGGGGACACACAACACTTTTCAGTGCACCAGACTTGAACCTCACGATTCACCCTGGATTTTCTTTTCCTGCCCCGCCGCTAGGCGTTGCCGGAGAAACTGGAGCGGGAAACGAGACTCGAACTCGCGACCCCGACCTTGGCAAGGTCGTGCTCTACCAACTGAGCTATTCCCGCATTGGCGTCCCCTAGGGGACTCGAACCCCTGTTACCGCCGTGAAAGGGCGGTGTCCTAGGCCACTAGACGAAGGGGACACGCTGCTGGCATTACTGCCTGCTTTCACTCCCTGCCGCGTTTCGCTGTGTGCTTTACGCTGCAAGTGGCGCGCATTCTATGGATGGTTCGGGAAGGCGTCAACCCCTTTGTAGAAATTTATTTAAATCAATGACTTCCGGGTGGGTTGGGGTGCAGATGCGGGCCGGGTTGTCGATATAGAGAGAAGTCATCCTGCACTGGCCTCTTCGCGGCTAAAGCCGCTCCCACAGGGACCGCGCCGCTCTCAGGCCTGTGCAGTACCTGTGGGAGCGGCTTTAGCCGCGAAAGGGCCGACACAGGCATACAGCCGCTGTTCGCCCCTTGGCAAACTCACTACACTCAAAGCTGTAATTCTTCTTCAATGAGGCATTAACGGTGACACCACTTCTGATCACCCTGCTCATCGTGGCGGGCATCGCGTTGCTGATCGTGATCGGCTACCTCAACAATGTGGTCGAGAACGGCAAGATCGAACGCGTCCGGACGAGGATCGAACTGGCCGACCGCCTGCGCCGCTGTGGCGAAATCACCGAGACCTTCCCCGGCCAGTTCATGACCCCGGCCCTCAAGCTGTTGCTGACCCGCCTGGAGCTGAACCTTAACCAGCGCCAGTTGGCAGTGGACAAGCACAATGCCGAACTCAAGGCGCGCATCGCCGAGCTCGAAGGGCTGATTGCCCTGGGCGACAAGATACCGGTGAACAACCCGCCCAACCCGATCCACACCGAGGTCAAGGCCAAGGATGTGCGCTTCTTGCTGGAGGCCATGCACAACCAGGTGACCCGCGCCGCTCAGGAAGGCTTTTTACCTGCCGTGGAAGCCAAGCACTGGGTGAAGGAAATCCGCCACATCCTGGTATTGCTGCATATCGAGTTCTTCAACAACCTCGGCCAGCAGGCCCTGCAGAAGAACCAGCCGGGCCAGGCACGCCTGGCGTTCGAGCGCGGCGTGCAGTACCTGCGCAAGCAGCCCGAGCCCAAGGTGTATGAAGAGCAGCTGACGTATCTGGAGAAGTTGCTGGCCCGGGCCAATGCCCAGGTGCTGGACCGCATGGCACCGGCGGAGGACGAGCACAACGAATTGACCGACGGGCTTAAGACCGATGAGGAAGAGACCTGGAAGAAGAAGGTGATCTACGACTGACGCTTGAACCTGTACTGGCCTCTTCGCGGCTAAAGCCGCTCCCACAGGTACTGCATCGCCCTCAGGCCTGGTGTGATCCCTGTGGGAGCGGCTTTAGCCGCGAAGAGGCCAGCACAGGCGATGCAACACTTAGCAGTCAGTCAGCGCCAGGAAGATAGCCGCCAAGCGCTCCAGCCCCACCTGGTCCGCCTCGCTGAACCGCCCAACCTTGGGGCTGTCCAGGTCCAGCACACCAATCAGCCTGCCCTCCTTCACCAGCGGGATGACCAGCTCGCTGTTGGACGCACTGTCACAGGCTATGTGACCCGGGAACGCATGCACGTCCTCTACCCGCTGAGTCTGCCGCGTTGCCGCCGCTGCCCCGCACACGCCCCTGCTGAACGGAATGCGCACGCACGCCACCTGGCCCTGGAACGGGCCCAGCACCAGTTCTTCGTTGCGGTTAAGGTAGAACCCGGCCCAGTTCAGGTCGTCCACCTGGTTGTACAGAAACGCCGAAAACTGCGCGGCGTTGGCGATGAAATCACGCTCGTCGGCAAACAGCGCCTGCACTTGCGCCGCCAGCAGGTTGTAGCCGTTCAGGCCTGCGCCACTGGCATTGAGGTCGATCATTTACTTTTGCTCCAGCAATTGCAGCCCGACCCAGTAGCGGGCGAACTGATAGGCACAACGGCCATTACGGTTACCGCGGCCGGTGGCCCAGCGCACGGCGAGGATGTCGAGTTCTTCGGAGCGCTGCCAGGCAAGGCCGGCAGGTTTTGCCAGCTGGCCGATCCAGTGCTCAACCACATTCAGGAAGTGGTCCTGGGTAAACGGGTAGAACGACAGCCACAGACCAAAGCGGTCAGACAGGGCAATCTTGTCTTCCACCGCTTCGCTGGGGTGCAGCTCGCCGTCCACGCGCTTCCAGTTCTCGTTGTCGCTCTCTTTTTCCGGCACTAGGTGGCGGCGGTTGGAGGTGGCGTACAGCAGCACGTTGTCCGGCGCCTGCTCCAGCGAACCATCAAGCACGCTCTTGAGCACCCGGTAGTCGCCCTCCCCGGCTTCGAACGACAGGTCGTCACAGAACAGGATGAAGCGTTGCGGCAGCTTCTGCAGCTGCTCGACCACCCGTGGCAGGTCGGCGAGGTGGTCACGTTCGATTTCGATCAGACGCAGGCCGGCGCCGGCGTGTTCGGCCAGCAAGGCGCGCACCAGCGACGACTTGCCGGTACCACGCGAGCCCCACAGCAGCGCATGGTTGGCTGGCAGACCGTTGATGAACTGGTGGGTGTTGCGGCCCAGCTGGTCGCGCTGTTTGTCGACGCCGATCAGGTCGGTCAGGCGGATGTCCAGGCTGACTTCCAGCGGCAGCAGGTAGCCGCTGCGGCCATCGCGCTGCCAGCGGGCGGCCAGGGTGGTGCCCCAGTCGATGTTCGGGCGTTGTGCTGGCAACAAGGGTTCGAGGCGCGCCAGTACCGATTCGGCGCGGTCCAGGAAAGCAATCAAGCGAGCGTCCATCAAGGCTCCTGCAAATTCAGATTCGTGGCTGCTGTACCGGCCTCTTCGCGGCTAAAGCCGCTCCCACAGGGACCGCACCAGGCCAGAGGACGGCGCAGTACCTGTGGGAGCGGCTTTAGCCGCGAAGAGGCCGGTACAGCCAGTTGAGCAATCAAGGCTGAATGTGTGACAGGCCCACCAGTAGCCGGGGTTGATCGGCTATGCTTGCGCAGCGCAAGGAACGGGAAACCGGCTCGGGACTCATGGATATCAAGTTCACCAATCGCCTGTCATACAAGCAAGCCCGGCTGACAGTCCTGGTCGGCTTCATCCTGGGAACATTGCTCAGTCTCATCCAGATCGGCATCGATTATGCCAGCGAAGACGCGTCCATCAACCGTGAAGTGAACGCGTTGCTGCAAATCAGCCACAACCCGGCCTCGCGCATCGCCTACAACATCGACTCAGAACTCGCGCTGGAGCTGACCCGCGGCCTGTTGCAGTCGCCGGCCGTCATCCGTGCACGGCTGATCGACAACAACGAAACCGTGCTGGCCGATGTCGAGCGGCCCAGGCTGCAAGACCGCTACCGTCCGCTGAGCGACTTTCTGTTCGGCGAGCAGCGCCAGTTCAAGGCACGCCTGTACCTGACGCACATGCCCGAGGAATACCTCGGCACCCTGTACCTGGACGTCGACACCTACGCCTTCGGCAGCCGCTTCCTCGAACGCGCCGGCATCACCCTGCTCAACGGCTTTGCCCGCAGCCTGGTGCTGACCGGCATCCTGCTGGCGCTGTTCTACATGATGCTGACCAAACCGCTGGTCACGGTGATCGGCGCGCTCAGCGGCAGCGACCCGCGCAAACCCCGGCAAACCCGCCTGGACTGCCCACACGGCCACGAACACGACGAAATCGGCGTGCTGGTGAAAGTCGCCAACCAGCAGTTCGTCAGCATGGCCACCGAGATCGAGCAGCGGCGCACTGCGGAAAACCGCCTTACCCAGTACCTGAACGAACTGGAAGACATCGTTTCGGCACGCACCAACGAACTGAAGGCCAGCAACAGCAGCCTGAGCCTGTCCAACCAGGAGCTGGAACAAGCGCGCCGCCGCGCACTGGACATGGCCCAGGCGCGCGCTGCCTTTTTGGCCAACATGAGCCACGAAATCCGCACCCCACTCAACGGCATGCTCGGCATGATCGCCCTGGCGCTGGACAGCCCGCTGCCCAGCGAGCAGCGCCAGCAACTGGCGATTGCCCACGACTCGGGCAAAGTGCTGGTGGAACTGCTGAACGATATCCTCGACCTGTCCAAGTTCGATGCGGGCCAACTGGAGCTGGAACGCATCCCGTTCGACATGGGCTCGATGGTGGAAGACACCGCCAACCTGTTGTCGCAAAACACGGCGCAAAGCGTGGAGCTGACCTGCCTGATTGCCCGCAACTTCCCGAGCAGTGTGCTCGGTGACCCCACGCGGGTGCGGCAGATCGTCAGCAACCTGCTGTCCAACGCGTTGAAGTTCACCCGCTTTGGCCGTGTCGATGTGCGCCTGGTGAGCATCGTCGGCGGCGTGCGCCTGGAGGTGCGCGACACCGGCATCGGCATACCCGAAGAGGCCCAGGCGCGGATCTTCCAGCCATTCACCCAGGCCGGCGCCGGCATCACCCGCCAGTACGGCGGCACGGGCCTGGGCCTGGCGCTGACGCGCAACCTGTGCAAGGCCATGCAAGGCCATTTGCACATTCGCTCCGAAGCGGGGTTTGGCAGCTGCTTCAGCGCCGAACTGCCGCTGGCCGAGCACACCGAAGCCATCGCCCCGGCGCCGCTGCACGGGCGCGTAGCCGCCCTGAGCGCTGCAGGCAGCGGGCTTAACGAACTGTTGCAGGGCCTGCTGCCCGCCTGGGGCCTGGCCTACCAACGGCATGACAGCAGCGCGACGCCGGCCGACACGGCGATGGACCTGCTGATTACCGACGATGTAGACCGCCTGTTCGACCTGCGCCAAACGCTGAAAACACCCATCTTGCTGGTGACGGCTTACGGCAACTTCCTGCCCAGCGAGCAGTCGGCCGCCCTGGCCCCGCTCCATCAACTGGCCCGGCCGCTGGCGCGCAACGCCCTGTACCAGACCCTGCGTCGCACCCTGCAAGGCTTTGACCCCGAACACCCACTGGCCAGCCCGGCCATCACTCTGGAGGCAGGCCGTGCGCGGATTCTGCTGGTGGAAGACAACCCGGTGAACCAGCTTGTGGCCAAGGGCATGCTGGCCAAGCTCGGCTGCCAGGTGCAACTGGCCACCCAGGGCGCCGAGGCCCTGGAGCTGCTGGAGCGGGATGACTTCGACCTGGTGCTGATGGACTGCAACATGCCGGTGATGGACGGTTACGAAGCCAGCCGGCGCATCCGCCAGAGCGGCCGCTGGCCCGACCTGCCAATCGTCGCCCTCACCGCCAATGCCATGCCCGAGGAGCGCGAACGCTGCCGGGCAGCGGGCATGAACGACTACCTGGCCAAGCCGTTCCGCCGCGAAGAGCTGCTGGCGCTGGTCGAGCACTGGGTGCCGCTCAACGGCTGAGCAGGCGCTCGATGTCTGCTTCCAGGGCCTGTGGTTTGGTAGTGGGGGCATAACGCGTCACCTGGCCGCTGGCCGGGTCGACCAGGAACTTGGTGAAATTCCACTTGATCTTCTGGCTGCCGAGAATGCCCGGTGCGCGCTGCTTGAGCTCGACGAACAGCGGGTGGGCGCCCGGGCCGTTGACCTCGACCTTGCGAAACAGCGGGAAGCTCACGCCGAAGTTGCGCTCGCAAAACTGCGCAATGTCCCGCGCATCGCCCGGTTCCTGCTTGCCGAACTGGTTGCACGGGAAGCCCAGCACCACCAGGCCACGCTCGTGGTAGGCCTGCCACAGTTGCTCCAGGCCCTTGTACTGCGGGGTAAAGCCGCATTGGCTGGCGGTATTGACCACCAGCAACGCCTTGCCCGGGAAATCGCCAAGCTTCTTGTGCTCGCCGCCCAGGGTTACGCAGGGGATGTCCAGCATCGATCCAGCCATGTTCGGGCTCCGGTCAGTCGCGCGGGCGCAAGTCGATGCACACCGAGTTGATACAGTAGCGCAGGCCAGTCGGTGGCGGGCCATCGGGGAACACGTGGCCCAGGTGCGCGTCGCAGCGGGCGCAGGTGACTTCGGTGCGGATCATGCCGTGGGAGGTGTCACGGATCTCGATCATCGCGCTGTCTTCGATCGGCGCGTAGAAGCTCGGCCAGCCGCAGCCGGAATCGAACTTGGTCTGCGCATCGAACAGTTTCGAGCTGCAGCAGATGCAGTGGTAGATACCATCGCGGCGCTCGCTGTTGTACTTGCCGCTGAACGGCCGCTCAGTGCCTTTGAGGCGGCATACCTGGTACTGCTCGGGGTCGAGCATCGACCGCCATTCATCCAGGGTTTTTTCAATCTTTTTCATGTGGAAACCTCGCCAGGCTGAATTTCACCCCGCACCGTCTTTTCCGGGGCGCGGGTGGCACGTATATTAGTTGGCTTCGTGTGCCAGGCGTTCAGTCTGGCACCCGCTTCCTGCCGTTTCAAACCTTTCGGCGGGGCGTAGCGCGTTTTCTCATATCGGGATCCCATCATGCAGTTCAGCAAATCGAACAAGCTCGCCAATGTCTGCTACGACATTCGCGGCCCAGTGCTCAAGCACGCCAAGCGCCTGGAAGAGGAAGGCCACCGCATCCTCAAGCTGAACATCGGCAACCCGGCGCCGTTTGGCTTCGAAGCGCCTGATGAAATCCTCCAGGATGTGATCCGCAACCTGCCTACCGCCCAGGGCTACAGCGACTCCAAAGGCCTGTTCAGCGCACGCAAGGCGGTGATGCAGTACTGCCAACAGAAGGAAATCGAAGGCGTCACCATCGAGGACATCTACCTCGGTAACGGTGTGTCCGAGCTGATCGTCATGTCGATGCAGGCGCTGCTGAACAACGGCGACGAAGTGCTGATCCCGGCCCCCGACTACCCGCTGTGGACTGCCGCCGTGAGCCTGGCTGGCGGCAAGCCGGTGCACTACCTGTGCGACGAGCAGGCCGACTGGTTCCCCGACCTTGAAGACATCAAGGCCAAGATCACCCCGAATACCAAGGCGCTGGTGATCATCAACCCAAACAACCCGACCGGCGCGGTGTACTCCAGGGAGCTGCTGCTGGGCATGCTGGAGCTGGCCCGCCAGCACAACCTGGTGGTGTTCTCCGACGAGATCTACGACAAGATCCTGTACGACGAAGCCGTGCACATCAGCACCGCCTCGCTGGCCCCCGACCTGCTGTGCCTGACCTTCAACGGCCTGTCCAAGTCGTACCGGGTGGCGGGTTTCCGTTCCGGCTGGCTGATCATCTCCGGGCCCAAGCACCACGCGCTAAGCTACATCGAAGGCATCGACATGCTGGCCAACATGCGCCTGTGCGCCAACGTGCCGGCCCAGCATGCCATCCAGACCGCACTGGGCGGCTACCAGAGCATCAACGACCTGGTGCTGCCGCCAGGCCGCCTGCTTGAGCAACGCAACCGTACCTACGAGCTGCTCAACGACATCCCGGGGGTAAGCTGTGTGAAGCCGATGGGTGCGCTGTATGCATTCCCGCGCATCGACCCGAAGGTGTGCCCGATCCTCAACGACGAGAAGTTCGCGCTTGACCTGCTGCTGTCGGAAAAGCTGCTGATCGTACAAGGTACGGCGTTCAACTGGCCGTGGCCGGACCACTTCCGCGTGGTGACCTTGCCGCGGGTGGATGACCTGGAAGCGGCGATTGGCCGGATCGGCAATTTCCTGCGGACTTATTCGCAGTAAATGATGGCCTCTTCGCAGCACAAGGCTGCTCCTACAGGTGCACGCGTTCTCCTGTAGGAGCAGCCTTGTGCTGCGAATGGGCTGCACAGCAGCCCCTTGCAATCCCACAGGGTGTTTCTTACATCCTGCAACGCTCTATCCCACTGCCCCCGCGCCATCCTCTGCCATACTCCGCCGTACACAGTTTGAAATAGTCGCACGATTGAATCGGCGCGACAGGCCCCTTATATACCCCGCAGTAAGCGACAATTCATCCGTCAGGAGAACGTAACAACCATGATGCGCATTCTGTTGTTTGTGGCCACCAACCTTGCGGTGGTGCTGGTTGCAAGCATTACCCTGAGCCTGTTCGGTTTCAACGGGTTCATGGCCGCCAACGGGGTCGACCTGAACCTCAGCAGCCTGCTGGTGTTCTGCGCCGTGTTCGGCTTTGCCGGCTCCCTCGTCTCGCTGTTCATCTCCAAGTGGATGGCGAAGATGACCACCGGCACCCAGATCATCAGCCAGCCGCGCACCCGCCACGAGCAATGGCTGCTGCAAACGGTCGAAGAGCTGTCCCGTGAAGCGGGCATCAAAATGCCCGAGGTGGGTATCTTCCCGGCGTACGAAGCCAACGCCTTCGCCACCGGCTGGAACCGCAACGACGCGCTGGTCGCCGTGTCCCAAGGCCTGCTGGAGCGTTTCTCGCCCGATGAAGTGCGGGCAGTGCTGGCCCACGAGATCGGCCACGTGGCCAACGGCGACATGGTCACCCTGGCGCTGGTGCAGGGCGTGGTGAACACCTTCGTGATGTTCTTCGCACGCATCATCGGCAACTTCGTCGACAAGGTCATATTCAAGAACGAAGAGGGCCAGGGCATTGCCTACTACGTGGCGACCATCGTTGCCGAGCTGATCCTGGGCATCCTGGCCAGCATGATCGTGATGTGGTTCTCGCGCCGCCGCGAGTACCGCGCCGACGAAGCCGGTGCACAGCTGGCCGGCACCTCCGCCATGATCGGCGCGCTGCAGCGCCTGCGTGTGGAGCAAGGCCTGCCGGTGCACATGCCCGACACCATGAAAGCCTTTGGCATCAACGGTGGCCTCAAGCACGGCCTGGCCGGGCTGCTGATGAGCCACCCGCCACTGGAAGACCGTATCGAGGCCCTGCGCCGTCGCGGTTGATCCATCGGGTAATACAGAAAGGGCGACTTCGGTCGCCCTTTTTCGTATTACCGGCCAAGCCGGTAAACCCGCTCCAACAGACTGGAAACCCCAGCCTGCAAATACTTGGGGCTCTCCTGAATCACCTCTACCGCCTCCAGTTGATTCAGCTGCCACCCTGCAAACCCCTGCCGCACCTCTGCGTCCCCGACTGAAAACGGCGGCCCGGGCAGCAATGACTGGTCATAATCCAGGGTCACAACCAAACCCTGGCAATGCGCCGGCAGCCAAGCCGTCAGCGCCTGCATGTACATCGCGCGCATTTGCGCCGGCAGCGCAATCAGCGCCGCCCGGTCATACAGCCCCACGCAGTCGCCGATATCCTGAGCACTCAACGCAAAGAAATCACCACACCACAGCTCCACGTCACCACCGCGCCAAACCTCGAAGTCCCGGCGTTGCTGCACCTCGGCTTCAAGCCCGTGCTCGCGGAAGAAATCTTCCACCGCCCGCCGCGACAGCTCCACACCCAACACGCGGTACCCCTGCCCGGCCAGCCAGGCCAGGTCCAGGCTCTTGCCGCACAGCGGCACCAACACGCGGCTGCCAGGCGCCAGGCCCAGTGCCGGCCAGTGCGCCTGCAAGTATGAATTGACCTGCCCTTGGTGAAAGCCGATCTGGTTGTCGGCCCACCGCTTGTGCCAGAACGCTGGCTCCATGGTTGCTCCTTGTTTATCGAGTAAACCGATAGAAATCGCGTAAAACTTGCGATGGTTATCGATCAGTTTCTCACCGAAGATGAGTGCATCTTAACCTTCAGGACCTTGCCATGCTGCCCAGCCTGTTCATTTCCCATGGTTCCCCCATGCTCGCCCTGCACCCCGGTGCCAGCGGGCCGGCTTTGGCCGGGCTGGCCAACAGCCTGCCACGCCCCAAGGCAATCGTGGTGGTGTCGGCGCACTGGGAAAGCCGTGAACTGCTGGTGACCAGCAGTGCCCAACCAGAAACCTGGCACGACTTCTACGGCTTTCCACCGGCATTGTATGCGGTGCAATACCCGGCGCCGGGCGAGCCTTCCCTGGCAGGCCAAGTCAGCGAGTTGCTGAAGGCTGCCGGGCTGCCAGCCCGGCTGGACGCTCAGCGACCCTTCGACCACGGCGCGTGGGTACCGCTGTCGCTGATGTACCCGGACGCGAGCATTCCCGTGGCGCAGGTTTCCCTGCCCAGCCACATGGGGCCGGCGCTGCAGGTGAAGGTGGGCCAGGCGCTGGCAAGCTTGCGCTCCGAGGGCATCTTGCTGGTGGGTTCGGGCAGCATCACCCATAACCTTGGGGAACTGGACTGGCACGCGGGGCCGGATGTGATCGAGCCGTGGGCGCTGGCGTTCAGGGATTGGGTGGTGGAGCGGCTACAGGCTGATGACCAGGCAGCATTGCTGGATTACCGGAAGCAGGCGCCGTTTGCGGTGCGTAACCACCCCAGTGATGAGCATTTGCTGCCGTTGTTCTTTGCCCTGGGGGCTGGGGGCAAGTTTGGGGTGGTGCATCAGGGGTTTACCCTGGGGGCGCTGGGGATGGACATCTATCGGTTTGACTGAAGAATGCCGGGGGCGCTTTGCGCCCCTATCGCGACACAAGGCCGCTCCTACAAGGGACCGCGTACCGCAAAAACCCACAGGCAAAAAAAATCCCCGACCTAGGCCGGGGATTTTTTTATTGCGCCAGGATCAATCCTCGCGGTAGCGACGCAGCTTCAGCTGCTTGCCAGCCACGCGGGTGTCCTTGAGCTTGGACAGCAGCTTCTCGAGGCCGTCTTCCGGCAGCTCGACCAGGCTGAAGCTGTCGCGCACCTGGATGCGGCCGATGGCGTCACGCGCCAGGCCACCCTCGTTGAGGATCGCGCCCAGCAGGTTCTTGGCAGCGATACCGTCACGGGCACCCAGGGCAGTACGGCAACGTACACGGCCTTCGGCCAGCGGCAGCGGCGCACGGCGCTCGCGGTCACCACGGTCAGGACGCTCGCCACGGTCAGGGCGCTCACTGCGCTCGCCACGCGGGGCACCAACGCCCGGCACCAGCGGCTGCTCACGCTCTACCGCAGCCAGGTCCAGCGCCTGGCCATTGGTGGCTTTGCGCAGCAGGGCCGAAGCCAGCGCACGTGCGCTGCAACCCAGGTCAGTGGTGAGGCGGTCGAACAGTTCGCCGTGGGTGGCTTCTGCTTCGGCTACCAGCGGCGCCAGGCTCGAGGTCAGCTTCTTGATGCGGGCATCCAGCACGGCCTGGGCATTCGGCAAGCGGGCTTCGGCAACTTTCTGCCCGGTCACACGTTCGATTACCTGCAGCATGCGGCGCTCACGCGGGGTGACCAGCAGCAGCGCACGGCCTTCGCGACCGGCACGGCCAGTACGGCCGATACGGTGCACGTAGGACTCCGGGTCGTACGGCATGTCAACGTTGAACACGTGAGTGATGCGCGGTACGTCCAGGCCACGGGCAGCGACGTCGGTGGCGACGACGATGTCCAGGCGGCCATCCTTGAGCGAGTCGATCACGCGCTCACGCTGGTTCTGGGCGATGTCACCGTTCAGCGCAGCAGCCTTGTAGCCTTTGGCTTCCAGCGCGGCGGCCAGGTCCAGGGTGGCTTGCTTGGTACGCACGAAGGCGATCAGTGCGTCGAACTCTTCCACTTCCAGCAGACGCAGCACAGCCGGGATCTTCTGGTCGGCGTGGACCATCAGGTGGGCCTGGTCGATCGCGGTAACGGTCTGGGTCTTGGTCTGGATCTTGACGTGCTTGGGCTCGCGCAGGTGACGTTCGGCGATCGAGCGGATCGACGACGGCAGGGTAGCGGAGAACAGTACGGTCTGACGGGTAGCCGGGATTGCGTCGAAGATCACTTCGAGGTCATCCATGAAGCCCAGCTTCAGCATCTCGTCGGCCTCGTCCAGTACCAGGTACTGCACGGTGGACAGGACTTTTTCGTCACGACGCAGGTGGTCGCACAGACGGCCTGGGGTGGCCACGACGATTTGCGCGCCGTTGCGGATTGCACGCAGCTGTGGGCCCATCGGGGCACCACCGTATACGGCAACCACGTTTACGCCCGGCATCTGCTTGGCGTAGGTTTCGAAAGCGGTAGCAACTTGCAGCGCCAACTCACGGGTTGGCGCCAGGATCAGGGCTTGCGGTTCGCGCTTGCTCACATCGATCTTGTTGAGGATCGGCAGGGCGAAGGCAGCGGTCTTGCCGGTGCCAGTCTGCGCCTGGCCGATCATGTCGTGACCGGCGAGGATGATCGGGATCGATTGTTGCTGAATGGCGGACGGCTCTTCGTAGCCGGTAGCCACAACAGCAGCAACAATGTTCGGATTAAGATCGAGAGCGGCGAAGCCGCCGGTTTCCTGGGTCATGGGTCTGCCTCTAGGTGCATCCGCAAAGACCCATGCTCCAAAGCTGCACATGCCTTGAAAGACCGTCAGGTCACCCAGGCAGCTTTGGCGGCGGGGATTTGCGAAAACGATTGAAAAAGAAAACGTGGGAAGGTCCGCCTAGCGGACGTGCAGCCGAAGCTGGACTCGGAGGATTTGCACCACCTGATTTTGCGGCCCGCTAAAAGACCGGCGCGTACTATACCCGAAATAGTGGAAGCCGTGAGGAATTTTTTCAGGATGCAAAGCCATTAACGGGCCATCGATCAATCCACGCTGAATCGATAATTCCCTGAAGCCTCACCCGATCTGTGTGGGAGCGGCCTTGCGTCGCGAAGGGGTGCGAAGCGCCCCCAGGATTTTAGCTACGCCGCATAGATTGCCGGGGCCGCTCTGCGGCCCTATCGCGACACAAGGCCGCTCCCACAAATGACCGCGTCAGGCGTTCAAGTTGCTGGTCGAATCTCGCGGATCAACCCTTCGAGGCTATAACCCAGCTGCGGCGCCAGCGCCTCGGCCCGGGCCCGCAGCCCCTCCAGGTCCAGCGTCTGCTCAAGGTCAGCCGGCACCAGCAAGATCACATTGCCCTCCTTCACCGGCAGCTCCCAGTAATGCCGGTGGTACAACCCGCGCAGCAACGCTGCGCCCAGCGGCCTGCCGTCGTCGGTGGCCCACTGGTTGATCACCAGCCAGCCGCCCGGGTTCAGCTGTTGCTGGCAGTTTTCCAGAAAATTCCACGCCAGGTGCCCCACGCCCGGCCCATGGTCGGTGTACAGGTCGACAAACAACAGGTCGGCCTTTTCGGCCGTGGGCAGCAACTCGATGGCATCGCCGATGCGCACGTACAACCGAGGGTCGTCATCCAGGCCCAGATGTTCCATGGCCAGGCGCGGTACATCCGGGCGCAGCTCGATGGCCTCGATGTCTTCAAGCGGCAAGAACTTCATGCAAGCCTGGGTCAGCGTGCCGGCACCCAGGCCAAGAAACAGCGCGCTCTCCGGCTGTTCATGGCACAGCGCCCCCACCAGCATGGCGCGAGTGTAGTCGTACTCCAACCAGCTGGGGTCGGCCGTGAACACGCAGCTTTGCTCGATGGCATCGCCGAATTCCAGAAAGCGGTAGTCGTCTACTTCATACACGCTGATGACGCCAAAAGCGTCCTCTACCCGTGCCAGTAGCCGCTCTTCCCGTTCCGCCGTCATGCTCACCACCTACCCGCACAAAACGCGCATTGTCCGTCAACACCCTTGATGCAACAAGCGCAGCGCCAACTGTTACCATGGCCTATAGCCTACAACCTACAAGACCGAGCCCGAGATGAACCGACCGTGGAGCCCTGACAGCTGGCGCGCCCTGCCGATCCAGCAGCAACCGAACTACCCTGATGCCGCGCACCTGCTGAAGGTTGAACAGACCCTCGCCAGCTACCCGCCGCTGGTGTTCGCGGGCGAGGCACGCGAGCTGCGCAGGCAATTTGCCGAGGTTACCGAAGGCCGCGCCTTCCTGTTGCAAGGGGGCGACTGCGCCGAGAGCTTCGCCGAGTTCTCGGCGGCAAAAATCCGCGACACCTTCAAGGTGCTGCTGCAGATGGCGATTGTCATGACCTTTGCTGCAGGTTGCCCGGTGGTCAAGGTCGGGCGCATGGCCGGGCAGTTTGCCAAGCCACGCTCCTCGGGCGATGAAACCATCGGCGACATCACCCTGCCCGCCTACCGCGGCGACATCGTCAACGGCATCGGCTTTGACGCCAAAAGCCGCATCCCCGACCCGGAACGCCTGCTGCAGGCTTACCACCAGGCCACCGCCAGCCTCAACCTGCTCCGCGCCTTCGCCCAGGGCGGGTTTGCCGACCTGCACCAGGTGCACAAGTGGAACCTGGACTTCATCGCCAACTCGGCGCTGGCCGACAAGTATCACCAACTGGCCAACCGCATCGACGAAACCCTGGCATTCATGCGTGCCTGCGGCCTGGACAGCGCGCCGCAACTGCGCGAAACCAGTTTCTTCACCGCCCACGAAGCGCTGCTGCTGAACTATGAAGAAGCCTTCGTGCGCCAGGACAGCCTGACCGGCGACTACTACGACTGCTCCGCGCACATGCTGTGGATCGGCGACCGCACCCGCCAGCTCGACGGCGCCCACGTGGAGTTTTTGCGCGGCGTGCACAACCCGATCGGGGTCAAGGTCGGCCCCAGCATGAACCCCGAAGAGCTGATCCGCCTGATCGACACACTGAACCCGGCCAACGACGCCGGGCGCCTGAACCTGATCGTGCGCATGGGCGCGAGCAAGGTTGGCGACCACCTGCCGGGGCTGATCCGCACCGTCGAGCGCGAGGGGCGCAAGGTGCTGTGGAGCTCCGACCCAATGCACGGCAACACCATCAAGGCCAGCAGCGGCTACAAGACCCGCGACTTTGCGCAAATCCTGGATGAGGTGAAGCAGTTCTTCCAGGTGCACCAGGCCGAGGGCAGCCATGCTGGCGGCATTCATATCGAGATGACCGGGCAGAATGTCACCGAATGCATCGGCGGCGCCCGGCCGATCACCGAAGATGCGTTGTCTGACCGGTATCACACCCATTGTGACCCGCGGATGAATGCCGATCAGTCGCTGGAGCTGGCGTTTTTGATTGCCGAGACGTTGAAGCAGGTACGGCGGTGAGGCGGGGGCGCATGCCTTGAGAAGCCAGGCGCCCAGGCCCACACTCACTTTCTCAGCGGATCATCCCAGAAATGCCGCTCGGCCTCTTGCTGGATATCCGCCCGGCTCAACCCCAGGTCGTGCAAGGTTGCGTCACTGAGGCTGGCCAGCTCCTGGCGCTGGCGGTACAGCTGCAGCCAGCGCGCCGGGCGCTGCAGGGCCGCATGCCACAGGTGGCTCAGGGACAAGGCAGGTTGCTGGATGCTGCTGACATGACCTTTCATCGTGAAGCCCTCCGTGTTGGATGGCCTCAGTCTCGCGCCGGGCTTAAGATCAATCCAACGAATGTTTCTGATGCCATGCATCTCGGAGATTGATGCAATGTCCCAGTACCAGAGCCTCGATGCGGACGTTTTGCGCACCTTCGTCGCCATTGCCGAGCAAGGCGGTTTCACCCGCGCTGGCGAAGTGGTCAACCGCACCCAATCGGCGGTGAGCATGCAGATGAAGCGCCTGGAGGAGGACATCCTGCAGCGCCAGCTGTTCGAGCGCGACGGCCGCCAGGTACGCCTGACCGCCGAGGGCCAGGTGCTGCTGGGCTATGCCCGACGCATCCTCAAGCTGCATGGCGAGGTATTCAACACCCTGCGCATGCCGCACATGGTCGGGCTGGTGCGCATTGGCACGCCCGACGACTATGCCATGCGTTTTCTGCCGACCATTTTGTCGAGCTTTGCCCAGGCCTACCCGCTGGTGCAGGTAGAGGTGCATTGCGACTCGTCCAAACAGCTGATGCTACGCCAGGACCTGGACCTGACCATCGTCACCCGTGAGCCAGGTAACGAGATCGGCCAACTGTTGCGCCAGGAACGCCTGGTATGGGCCGCCGCCGAAGGCTTTTGCCCGCAGGAACAGCGGCCGATGCCCGTGGCACTGTTCAATACCGACTGCTTCTGCCGGGCCTGGACATGCAATGCCCTGGAAGCACAAGGTATCGACTATCGCATTGCCTATACCAGCCCCAGCCTGGCGGCGATCTTTGCCATTGTCACGGCAGGGTTGGCAGTGACGGCGCAGCTGCAAAGCCTGATTACCGGGAACATCCGCATACTAGGTGAACAGGACGGCCTGCCGCAGCTGCCGGTGGCCAATGTGATGCTGGTACGCAGCACACAGAACCCATCGCCTATTACCGACTGCATGGCCGGTTACATCATTGAAGGGTTCAAGTAATTACCGTGCGGGAGCGGCCTTGCGTCGCGATGGGCCGCAACGCGGCCCCACAATCTCACAGTTCAAACCCCAGCATCACCGCACACACCACCAAAAACACACAGAACATCGCCCGCAATACCTTCTCCGGCAACGCATGGGCCAACTTCACCCCCCAGCTGATGCTGAGCAAGCCCCCCACCGCCAACGGAATCCCCACCCCCCAGTCAACACTGTGGTGCACACCATAGGTCACCAGCGTCACCAAGGTACTGGGCGCAGCCAGGGCCAGCGAAAGCCCCTGCGCCACCACCTGGGTGGTGCCGAACACAATGGTCAGGATCGGCGTGGCAACCACCGCCCCGCCCACGCCGAACAAGCCGCCCATGGTGCCGGCAAAGCTGCCCAGCACGCCCAACCATGGCCAGGCATAACGCAACTCGGCACTGGGCGGCGACACTTTCATGAACATCCGCGCCACATTCCACACCGCCAGGGCCACCAGAAAGCCGACGAAGCCCAGGCGCATGGAGTGCGCATCCAGCCCCACGGCCCAGATCGACCCCAGCCAGGCGAACAGGAAACTGCACGCCGACAACGGCAAGGCATGGCGCAATTCGATACGGTTGCGCTGGTGATAGCGCCATAACGCCAGCAGCACGTTCGGCACCACCATCACCAACGCCGTACCCTGCGCCAACTGCTGGTCCAGGCCAAACAGCACGCCCAGTGCGGGAATCGCGATCAGCCCGCCACCAATGCCGAACAAGCCCCCCATGGTGCCCAGGGCAGCGCCCAGCACGATATACAACAACCACTCAATCATCAGGGCCTCGTTCGCCTGTACAGGTAATGCGAGCATGCTAACGGCTATGTGCTGGCGGGGAAACGCACAGCAGCGCACAATGGCTATGCGTTTTTCGCAAAAGCAAGGCAGCCATGAGCCCCGATACCCTCACCGACCAGTTGAGCCTGTTCCTCGATGTGCTGGAGAGCGGTAGTTTTTCCGCCGCCGCCCGGCGCCATCCGCTAACCCCGTCCGCGGTGGCCCGGCGCATCGATAACCTGGAAAATGCCGTCGGCAGCCGCCTGTTCACCCGCAGCACCCACGCGGTGCGCGCCACACCCGCCGGCAATGCCTTTGCCGAGCGGGCCAGGCGCATCATCGAGGAGCTGCGCCTGGCCCGGGCCGAGGCGGTATCGCTGAGCAACGCCCCTGAAGGCCTGATCCGCATCGACGCCCCCGCCGCGTTCGGCCGTCGCCACCTGGCCCCGGCCATCGCCGACTTCCTGGTGGCCTACCCAGGCCTGGACGTGCAACTGCGCCTGATCGACAGCTTCGTCGACCTGCATGGCAGCCACTTGGGCGAGGTCGACCTGGTGCTGCGCGCCGGCCCCTTGGCCGACACCCGGCTGGTGGCCACGCCCCTGGCCTACATGGTGCGCATCGCCTGCGCCAGCCCCGCCTACCTGGCCAGCCGCGGTGTGCCCACATGCCCCAGCGAACTGCCCGGGCACGACGGCCTGGACTGGGACGGCCTGGCACCGCCGTTCGCCTGGCGCTTCAACGTGGCCGGGCAAACCCGCCTGTACCGCCCCGCGCGCATGCGCATGGCCGCCAACAATGCCGAAACCCTGCTGTTCGGCGCCCTCGCCGGCTTGGGTGTGGCACACCTGCCCACCTGGCTGATCAGCGAATACCTGCTGCGTGGCGAGTTGATGCCGCTGTTTTGCGACGGCGGCCTGCCTGAAGCCGAGACCAGCGGCATTTACGCACTACGCCTGGAACATGAAACGAACTCTCGCAGCCGTTTGCTGCTCGAATTCCTCAAGAGCCGCTTCAGCCCGATTCCACCCTGGGACCTGGCCCTGCGCAGTGAACTGCGCGAGTGATGTGCGCACTAACGATCAGCGTGCCAGAATTTCCCATTGATTACTTTCAAGGACCTGCATGAACGCCGACACCCAAGCCTCCTGTGACGAGCTGCTGCTGGACAACCAGGTCTGCTTCGCCCTGCACTCCACCTCGTTGCTGATGACCAAAGTCTACAAACCGCTGCTGCAGGCCCTGGGCCTGACCTACCCGCAGTACCTGGCCATGCTGGTGCTGTGGGAGCGCGACGATATGACCGTGGGCGAAATCAGCCAGCACCTGCTGACCGACCCGGGCTCGCTCACCCCGCTGCTCAAGCGCCTGGAAAGCGAAGGCCTGCTGCAGCGCAACCGTAGCCGGGAAGACGAGCGGGTGGTGATGGTGCAGCTGACCGACAAGGGCCGCGCCCTGCAACAGCAGGCCAAAGAGGTGCCGCAGTGCATCCTCAAGGCTAGCGGGCGCAGCCTGGAGCAGTTGCAGCAACTGCAAGCCGACCTGCTGAACCTGCGCGAGAACCTGCAGAAAAACCTCTGACAGCTATGCTGTGCAATGGCCGTTCGGACGAGCGGTGACGATTTATCTTGCGCACTAACTAATTGCGCGCTAATTTAAATCCCACACCAACCCGCGTCCTCCTTTAACCGGGAGCGCACAGCACATTAGCGAGGCTCAAGATGCAAAAGGTCAATCCGCTGTACATCGCAGAAGCTACCTCCACCGGTGGGCGCGACGGTAAATCCAGGTCCAGCGACGGCAAGTTGGAAGTCAAGCTGAGCACCCCCAAGGAACTGGGCGGCGCAGGCGGTGACGGCACCAACCCCGAGCAACTGTTCGCCGCCGGTTACTCGGCGTGCTTCATCGGCGCCCTCAAATTTGTAGCCGGGCAAGACAAGAAAGCCCTGCCGGCCGATGCCTCGATCACCGCCAAGGTGGGCATTGGCCAGATCCCGGGCGGTTTCGGCCTGGACATCGACCTGCATATCAACCTGCCGGGCCTGGCCCAGGCCGATGCCGAAGGGCTGGTGGAGAAGGCGCACCAGGTGTGCCCTTACTCCAATGCCACCCGCGGTAATGTGGATGTGCGGCTGCACGTAACCGTCTAAAGGCGGTAAGTCTGACGGCTTGCGCGCCCCGCTGTGGGAGCGGCCTTGCATCGCGAAAGGGGCGCGAAGCGGCCCCAGAAATTCGGCGTGCAGGCAGAAATTGCCGGGGCCGCCTTGCGGCCCTTTCGCGACGCAAGGCCGCTCCCACAAAAGCACGCGCAAGCACCGAGGACTGGCGAAAACACAGGCACAAAAAAACCCGGCCGAGGCCGGGTTTTTTTGTGCTCATTGCAAGAAGGATTACTTCTTGGAACGACCCTTGTAAACGCCACCTTCACGAGTGTCGATGTCGATCCACTCGTCGATGTTGATGAAGTCGGCAACCTGCAGTTCGGTACCGTTCTTCAGCTTGGCAGGCTTCATGACCTTGCCCGAGGTGTCGCCGCGAGCAGCGTTCTCGGTGTAGACAACCTGACGGCTGATGGTGGTCGGCAGTTCAACCGATACCAGACGGCCTTCGAAGAACACGGCTTCGCAGACGTCTTCCATGCCTTCTTCAATGAACGGCAGAACGGCTTCGATGTCCTCGGCGTTCAGCTCGTACATGGTGTAGTCGGTGGTGTCCATGAAGGTGTACGAGTCACCGCTGATGAACGACAGGGTCGCTTCTTTGCGATCCAGGATCACGTCGTCCAGCTTGTCGTCCGCACCGTATACGGTTTCGGTCTTGTAGCCGGTCAGCAGGTTCTTCAGCTTGGTCTTCATGATCGCGCTGTTACGGCCCGACTTGGTGAACTCAGCTTTTTGAACCAGCCACGGGTCGTTGTCGATCCGCAGGACGGTACCGGGTTTCAGCTCTTTACCAGTTTTCATTACGAAGTATCCGAATCTGGATGGATTTATAAAAATCGAGGCCGCGTATCATAGCGAATTTCGGTAAAAGTGTACTAGCGCTGTGGCAAGGTCCAGCTGAGCGGCCTGTCGAACCGCCCACAGCCGGGCATGCTGTTGCAGCTCTGGCCAGTGCTGGCGGGCTGCCTGCCACGCCTGGCCCATGTCACGGTCCATGTTCCAGCCACGCCACAGGCCCAGCAGGGCGGCATCGGCTTCATCTGACAGGCCGCGTCGATAATGCGCCAGAAACGCTTCGAGCTTTTCCCAGTGGGCGTTCTCGTCCTGCACATAGATGTGCCACAGCATCGGCTGCCCGGCCCACTGCGCACGCAAGAACGAGTCCTCGCCGCGCACCGCGTTGAAATCGCAACTCCACAGCAGCCGGTCGAAGTCGTCCTGGCTGACGAAAGGCAGCACCTGTACGGTCAGCGCCCCGCGCTTGCGCACGCTGCCCACTGGCAGCGGCGCCTCGCCAAGCCACTGGCTCAGCCCCGCGACGATGCGCCCTTGCGGCACCAGCAGGTGGCACGGTTGCGCGGCTGTGGCCAAGGCATCCAGCCAGTTGGCCAACTGCGGGTTTTCGTAGGCGAACAACGAAACCAGCAATGCGCCCTGCTCGGGCGCTACACCCAGCCCCTGCAGAAACGCCTGGCGTGCCCCGGCCGACTGCTGGAATGCGTCACGCCGCGCCAGCAGCGAGCCCTCGCGCAGCAGCCCGCCGGTTTTCTCGGTAAAGCCGGGGAAGAAAAACACCTTGCGCAGGCCGTTGGGCTGCGGCGAAGGCAAGCCATGGCAGCCCTCCACCCAGTCCTCGGCACTGAGATATTCAAGGTTCAGCCACAGCGGCGGCTTGGCGCGGGCACGCATGGCCTCGACATAGACCGCCGGCAACTGGCATGCGAAGGCACCGATTACCACATCGGCCGGCGCCACCGGCAGCCAGGCCGCCGGCCACTGACGCACCTCCACACCGTGCTGCCACTGCTGGGCAGCGCTGGCACTCGCCCCTGGGCACATGGGCGTGAATGCATTCAGGTCGTCTACCCACAGGCGTACCGCCAAACCATGCTCAGCCACTAATTGCCGGGCCAGGCGCCAAGTCACGCCGATATCGCCATAGTTATCAACGACACTGCAGAAGATGTCCCAGGTGGTTTTCATGCGCCCTCCCGTTCTGGTGCAAAAACCGCGAATTCTGCGGATAAATTGTCGCCGACAAAAGCACCCGCACGGAAAAATGCCCAAGCGCATGCGACAATGCACCCGACCTACCCTGCCAGGAGGCTGCCATGGCCCGCCACCGTGAACTCAAAATCACCCTCAAGCCGCTGCCGTTGATTGTATGCGTTGCCTTTGGCCTGTGGCTGGGCGCCGTGGCCATTGCCGCGAGCCTGTGGCTGGCGCTGCAACTGTGGCCACAGCAGGTGCAGCCGCTGGCCCAGGCCGTGGCCCCCAGCGTGTACCGGCCTGTCGCACCCCCGGTGCCGGCCCCGGCACAAGACGCCCAGGCCGAGATGTTCGAGCACTACAAGGACATGCTGCGCAAACAGGAACTGCAACAGGCCGCCGAGGCCGCCCAGGGCAACCCGCGCAACCTCAACAGCCCCAAATGCCAGTTCTGGATGCAGCAGAACCGCACCGCCCCCACCGACAAAAGCCAGGCCAACGTGCTGGAGTTCTGTTACTGACCATGGACAAGACCCGCCTGCTGGCGCAGATCGTCGCCACCCTCGAGCATGACCTCGACGTACTGACCCGTGCGGCGCAAAGCGCCTACGAAACTGCCACCGCCGAAGAGAACATTGCCGAGAACAAGTACGACACCCTGGGCCTGGAAGCTTCGTACCTGGCCACCGGCCAGGCCCGCCGCAGCGCCGAGATCCGCCAGGCGCTGCTGATCTACCAGCAGTTGCTGCTGCGCGACCATGACCCGGCCCGCGGGGTGCAGATCAGCAACCTGGTGACCCTGGAAGATGACGCTGGCGGGCAGCGCCGGTTGTTCCTCGGGCCTGAAGCGGCGGGGTTGAAGATTGGCGAGGGGGATGAGTTGGTGACTGTGATTACCCCGCGCTCACCGCTAGGGCAGCAATTGATGGGCAAGCGGGTGGATGATGAGGTAAGCCTGGGGGTGCAGGCATTGTTCATTACGGATATTGCCTGACCGGGCCCCATCGCCGGCAAGCCAGCTCCCACAGGATTACCACAGGCCTGAATACTGCGGGGTCCCTGTAGGAGCTGGCTTGCCGGCGATAGGGCCACTACAGGCAATACACACCTAAAGGGTTTGCAAGGCATCGAACCGCCCCGCCAACCCCTGCTCGGCAAACTGCTCCACTACAAAATCGATAAACGCCCGGGTCTTGCCCGGCATCAGCTTGTGCTCGGCAAAATACAGGCTGATATGCCCGTCATCCACGTACCAGTCCGGCAACACTCGCCGCAGCCGACCACCCTGCAAGTAAGGCACGGCAAACGGCAGGCTCACCAAGGCAATCCCCAGCCCCTGCTCGGCCACCGCGCAAGCCGCGTCCGAATCGCTCATGGTCATCGCCTGGCGCAGTTGCATCGGCTGTTGCACCTGCCAGCGGCTGGTCAACGGCCACGAGCGCACCCGCCCGGTCTGCGGTGAGCGGATCAGGATGCCATCGTGGCGCTGCAGCACCTGCGGCTCGTCAATCGGCGCGTGCCGCTGCAGATAGGCCGGTGCTGCCACCAGCACCCGGTGGGCCGGGGTCAGCTTGCGCGCTACCACCCCAGGCGGCAGATCGAAACCACCGCCAATCGCTGCATCGAAGCCTTGGCCGATCAGGTCGACCTGGCGGTTGTCGAAATGCCAATCCGGGGTAATGGCCGGGTAGCGGCGCAAGAACTCGCCCAGCAAAGGCAACACATACAAACGCCCGAACACCGTGCCCATGCTCACCCGCAACAGCCCGGCTGGCTGGCCTTCGGCGCTGGCCAGGTTGGCCACGGCGTACTGGATAGTGCGGAAGCTGTCGCCGACCTCGCCAAGAAAACGCTGCCCCGCCTCCGTCAGGGTCAGCTTGCGGGTACTACGCTGGAACAACCGCACGCCCAGGCGCGCCTCCAGCTGGGCCACATGCTTGCCCACGGCGGCGGGCGTAATGCTCAGGCGCCTGGCAGCCTCGGCAAAACTGCCAACTTCGGCACTGCGGATGAAGCATTCCAACGCGTTAAACGATTCCACGGCCATGATTAGCAACCAAAGGTTTACTCTGCTGATAGTGATTGCCATCTTATCAGCAGGTAATCAAGCGCCGATACTTTGCCCATCCAAGGCATTTCGGCCTGGCTTCCAGCAGGAGATCAGCATGTCCAAGCAACTTTCACTCGAAGGCAAAGTGGCCCTGGTTCAGGGCGGTTCCCGCGGCATAGGCGCAGCCATCGTGCGGCGCCTGGCCCGCGAAGGTGCGCAGGTGGCCTTCACCTATGTCAGCTCCGCAGGCCCGGCAGAAGAGCTGGCCCGCGAAATTACCGAAAACGGTGGCAAAGCCCTGGCCCTGCGGGCCGACAGCGCCGACGCAGCCGCCGTACAACTGGCAGTGGATGACGCCGTGAAGGCCTTCGGCAGGCTGGATATCCTGGTCAACAACGCCGGCGTGCTGACGGTGGCACCGGTGACCGAATTCGACCTGGCCGACTTCGACCGCATGCTGGCGGTGAACGTGCGCAGCGTGTTTGTCGCCAGCCAGGCCGCAGCGCGCTACATGGGCCAGGGCGGGCGCATCATCAATATTGGCAGTACCAACGCCGAGCGCATGCCCTTTGCCGGTGGAGCGCCTTACGCCATGAGCAAGTCGGCGCTGGTTGGCCTGACCCGTGGCATGGCGCGTGACCTGGGGCCACAGGGCATTACCGTGAACAACGTACAGCCGGGGCCGGTGGACACCGACATGAACCCCGCCAGCGGCGAGTTTGCCGAGAGCCTGATCCCGTTGATGGCGATCGGGCGGTATGGCGAGCCGGAGGAGATCGCCAGCTTTGTGGCGTACCTGGCGGGGCCGGAGGCGGGGTATATCACCGGGGCAAGTCTGACCATTGATGGTGGGTTTGCAGCTTGATTTGATGGGTTGCCTGTTCTGGCCCCATCGCCGGCAAGCCAGCTCCTACAGGATTACCTCAGGCCTTGAACCTGTGGGGGACCTGTAGGAGCTGGCTTGCCGGCGATGGGGCCAGAACAGGCTCAATCATTGCAGCCCAGATGCTGTTCCATCACCTCCAGAAACGCCCGGGCAGCCGGCGTAGGGCTGGAGGACCACACGGCATACAGGTGCCGCACCGGCGCATCTACCAACCGCGCCAGTGCCACACCGTCGAAACCCTGGGCCACCCGTTCCGGCACCAGGCCCACCGCCATGCCCCGCTGCACAAACTTTTCCACCAGGCGCACATGCCCGATCTCGAACTGCACCCGATGCTGCAACCCTGCGGCCTGAAACGCCTCATCCGTCTGCCGTCGCGCACCGGTGCCTTCGGGGAAGTCCACCAGCACTTCATCCGCCAGGTCGGCCAGTGCCAGCTGACCGCGGCCGGCCAGCCGGTGATCAATCGGCAACAACGCCACCAGTTCTTCCCGGGCCAGCAAGCGATGCTGCACACCCTGCACCACCTCGCCCTGCCACAGGCCAATGAAGCCAACGTCCAGGCGCCGCTCGACCACATCGGCAACCAGCAATTCGCTCTTGGCGGTGATCCAGCGCACATCGACATCGGGGAATCGACCGTGGAACACGGCCAACAGGTCGACCAGGTCCAGCGCCGTGAGCGAGCTGATTTCACCAATCGCCAGCCGCCCGCGCACCTGCCCGCAGGCCGCGGCTACGTCATCGGCAATGCGCCGGGCAGCCTCCACCGCTGGCCGGGCGCTGAGCACAAAGGCCTCGCCGGCAGGCGTCAGGCGCACCCGCCGCGAACTACGCTCGAACAGGCTTACGCCCAGTTGCGCCTCCAGCCGCGCCACCTGGTGGCTGAGCGCCGACTGCACCACATGGCAACGCTCGGCCGCACGGGTAAAACTGCCGGTATCGGCCACGGCGAGGGCGTATTCGAGCTGCTTGAGGTTCATCGATCTATCTGCTTTCAAGATGGATAAGTTGAAAACTATACATTGGTGTCATGCCCGACACTTCCTGATAATCGCCCCACTTACTACTGCCCGCCACGAGAACCGCATGAACGCCCCCACTCTCAGCCGCGCCCTGATCCTGCTGATGGCCACCGCCACCGGCCTGGCCGTGGCCAGCAACTACTACGCCCAACCGCTGCTGCACAGCATCGCCCAGCAGTTCGGGCTGAGCACTGCCAGCGCCGGCAGCATCGTCATCGCCGCGCAGCTCAGTTATGGTGCCGGTCTGTTGCTGCTGGCGCCACTGGGTGACCTGTTCGAGCAGCGCCGGCTGATCACCGTGATGACCGCCATTGCTACCCTGGGCCTGGTGATCAGTGCCTGTGCACCGAGCCTGCCCTGGCTGCTCCTCGGCACGGCGCTGACCGGGTTGTTCTCGGTGGTGGCGCAGATCCTGGTGCCCATGGCCGCGGCCCTCAGCGAGCCGCATCAGCGTGGGCGCGCAGTCGGCACGCTGATGAGCGGCCTGCTGCTGGGCATCCTGCTGGCACGTACCGCTGCCGGCTTCATGGCCGAGCTGGGCGGCTGGCGCAGCATCTATGTGCTAGCCGCTGTGCTGATGGCGATCACCGCCGTGGCGCTGTACCGCAGCCTGCCGCAGCACCACAGCCATGCCGGCCTGAAGTACCCGGCACTGATCGGCTCGGTGTTCCGCCTGTTTATTGAAGAACCGGTGCTGCGCCTGCGCTCGCTGCTCGGCCTGCTGGCGTTCAGCCTGTTCGCCCTGTTCTGGACGCCCCTGGCGTTCCTGCTGACCAAGGGCCCGTACCATTATTCGGATGCGGCGATCGGCCTGTTCGGCCTGGCCGGTGCGGCCGGTGCGCTGTCGGCCAACTGGGCCGGGCGCCTGGCCGACCGCGGCAAGGGCGCGCTGGGTACTACCGTGGGCCTGGTGGTGTTGCTGCTGTCGTGGGTGCCGTTGGGCTTTGCCGAGCACTCGTTGCTGGCCCTGCTACTGGGTGTGCTGATGCTCGACCTAGCGGTGCAGCTGGTGCACGTGAGCAACCAGAACGCGGTGATCGCCCTGCGCCCCGAGGCACGCACGCGGCTGAATGCCGGGTATATCACCTGCTACTTCATTGGCGGGGCGCTGGGGTCGTTGCTGGGCACGCAATTGTTCCAGCACCAGGGCTGGATGGGCATTGTGGTAGCGGGCCTGGTGATTGGCGGGCTGGCGTTACTGGTGTGGCTTGTATCTGCCCGCAAAACCACCGTGTAACCCCTGTGGGCGGCAATGCACCACACTACCCTCCGTCGCATGGCCGTTGACTTGCCTGCCCGTGCAGCGCTCATTAGGCGCTGGTCAATGCCCTTTCCCGACAGGACGACGTTATGACAAGACTCACGGTGCAATCCGGCGATTTCTTGCAAGGTGAAGGCGAGTATCGCAATGGATCGCTCACACTCAAGACCCCGCGCAGCCCTTCCCCGGGTGAGCGGATTTCCCTGGCCCGCATCAGCGACCTCAGGCTGGCCAGCCTCGAAACCAACCGCAGCCTGGGCAGCGCCCTGGGCTGGGGCGTCGCCGGGGCCCTGGTGGCCGGGCCGGTGGGGCTGCTTGCCGGGCTGTGGCTCGGCGGCAAGGAGCAAGAAGCCACCTTCCTGGCCACCTTCAAGGATGGGCGCAAGCTCATGGCCATTACCGATGGCAAAACCTGGTCGAAGATCGATGACAGCTGGCGCCAGCACAAGCGCCCCGCCAACCAGGGCTGAATATCGCGGGGCCTGGATCGTTTTATGCTGAAGGCGGCTGCTAAGATGCCGCCTTTTTCATGGCCTGTGCCGGCCTCTTCGCGGGCACAGGTATGCGCATCCAGGAGCCCCGCATGCCCCCGTGTCACCCCCGCCTGCCCCTGAGCCTGCTCAGCCTGGGCCTGGCCCTGCATTGCCCCCATGTGCTCGCCGAAGACAGCGTGGTACTGGCCCCACTGCAGGTGTCCGACACCTATGCCAATGACGGCTACCAGGCTCGCCAGGCAGCGGTAGCCGGCTTCCAGGCGGCGCCCTTGCTCGACACCCCCGCCTCGGTCAGCGTTTTCAGCCAGCAACTGCTGGAAGACCGCCAGGTGCGCAAGCTCAGCGAAGTGCTGCAAAGCGACGCCTCGGTTGGCGAAAGCTATGCCCCCATCGGCTACTACGAAAATTTCAACGTGCGGGGGTTCGAGCTGAATGCGGCCAGCAGCTACCGCATCAACGGCCAGACCATCGTCGGCGAGCAGAACGTGGCCCTGGAGAACAAGCAGCAGGTCGAGTTGCTGAAGGGCCTGTCGGGGCTGCAAAGCGGTGTGTCGGAGCCGGGCGGCTTGATCAACTACGTAACCAAACGCGCCGAGGATGTGCGCAGGCTGACGGTGTCGACCAACGAACAAGGCGAACGCTACCTGGCCACCGATCTGGGTGGCTGGTTCGGCAGCGAAAAACAGTTCGGCCTGCGCGCCAACCTCGCCCATGAAGACATCCGCTCCTACGTCGACCACGCAGATGGCAAACGCGACTTCGCTTCGCTGGCCTTCGACTGGCAGATCAGCCCGGATGCCACCCTGCAGCTGGATGCCGAATACCAGCACCGCGAGCAGCGCTCGGTGCCGGGTTACCAACTGCTGGGTGGCACCGAAGTGCCCCACGGCATCGACCCTGACGACCGCCTGGCTTACCAGGACTGGGCAAAGCCTGTGCAAAACGACTCGCTGAACCTGGGCGGGCGCTTCGAGTACCGCTTCAACGAGGCCTGGACCGGCACCTTGAGTGCCTCGCGCAGCAAGGTGGTGATCGACGATTACAGCGCGTTTGCCTGGGGATCGAGCGAAGGCGCATTCTTTGGCAGCAACGGCGACTACGACATCTACGACTTCCGCAGCCCCGACGACACCCGCCGCACCGATGAAGCACAGGCCATGCTCAACGGGCACTTCGATGCGCTGGGCGTGGGCCATGAGCTGACCGTGGGCACCAGTGCGCAGCGACGCACGCTGGATCAGCGGCCGTACTACAACGAGTGGCTGGGCACTGGCAACATCTACACCGGGGCCCCTGCCTTCGATCCGTCCGACAAACCCGTCGGCGCCAGTGAACGCCGACTGGACAGCCGCCAGTATGGCCTGTTCGTCAGCGACCGCATCAGCTTCAACGAACAGTGGCAGACCGTGCTGGGCGCCCGTGAAGTGCGCCTAGATGAAAAGACCTGGGACGAGAACGGTGTTGCCGGGCGCCATACCCGCCAATACCAGTTGCTGCCCAATGCTGCACTTATCTACAAGCCGCAGCCAGACACCACGCTATACGCCAGCTACGCCAAGGGCCTGTCTGCCGGCGGCACGGCACCCTGGTTTGCCAGCAACGCCGCCGAAATCCTCGCGCCCACGGCTTCACACCAACTGGAACTTGGCCTCAAGCACGACTGGCAAGGCGTAAGCTTCAGCGCCGCGCTGTTCCAGATCCGCCAGGCCTACCAGTACGCACGCCCGGACGGTGCTGGCAACTTCACCTACGTGCAGCAGGGCCAGCAGAAAAACACCGGCCTGGAGCTGGGCGCCAGCGGCTGGGTGAGCCAGAACCTGCAAGTGCAGGCCAGCGCCGCAGCCATTCGTGCGCGGGTGAAAAACAGTGGTACCGATGCCTACGAAGGGCACCAGGCGATCAACGTGCCCAAGTTCCGGGCGGCGCTGCAAGCGCAATACTCGCTTCCGGTACCGGGCTTGGCACTGCTGGGCGGGGCGCGTTACAGCGCCAGCAAGTATGCGAGCCAGGCGGGGAACGTGGAGGTTGGCGGGTATACCGTGTTCGATGTGGGGAGCCGGTACCGTACGCGCATCGGCGGGTATGACACGGTGCTGCGCCTGACCGTGGATAACGTATTCGACAAACGCTACTGGCGCGATGCGGGCGATTACCTGGGGGATAACTACCTGTTCCAGGGGGCGCCGCGTACTGCTCGGCTTTCGGCTTCGGTCAACTTTTGAAATCTTGGGGCCGCTTTGCGGCCCCAAAGGCCCAAAAACAAAAAGCCCCCGTGCTTTTCAGCGCGGGGGCTCTTCGTAGAATGTGGCGGTGAAGAAGGGATTTGAACCCTTGATACGATTTCTCGTATACACACTTTCCAGGCGTGCTCCTTCGACCACTCGGACACTTCACCGTTTCTCTTCAAGCCTTGCGGCCCGTCGAGGTGCGCTAATTTAGTGAAAGCCATTCCCTTTGGCAAGCACTTTTTTCAAATTTTTCATGTATTTGCATTTGCGCGGCGTTGAACGCTGACCGACCAGTCAGCCTTGCTGCTTTACCTGGCCTCTGACGCTGGGTAACGTCGTCGCCACGCCAACAAAAAGGACTCTGCCATGAGCGAGCTGATTACCTACCACGCCGAAGACGGCATCGCCACCCTGACCCTGAACAACGGCAAGGTCAACGCCATCTCGCCGGACGTCATCACCGCCTTCAACGCCGCGCTCGACCGCGCGATAGAAGACCGTGCAGTGGTGATCATCACCGGGCAGCCAGGCATCCTGTCGGGTGGTTACGACCTCAAGGTGATGACCAGCGGCCCGAAAGAGGCCATCAGCCTGGTCACCGCCGGCTCCACCCTCGCCCGCCGCCTGCTGTCGCACCCGTTCCCGGTGGTGGTCGCCTGTCCGGGCAATGCCGTGGCCAAAGGTGCCTTCCTGCTGCTGTCGGCCGATTACCGCATTGGCGTCGAAGGCCCGTACAAGGTGTGCCTGAACGAAGTGCAGATCGGCATGACCATGCACCATGCCGGTATCGAACTGGCCCGCGACCGCCTGCGCCGCTCAGCTTTCCACCGCTCGGTGATCAATGCCGAAGTGTTCGACCCGCACGCGGCGGTTGATGCCGGCTTCCTCGACAAGGTGGTGCCGGCCGAGCAGCTGCAAGAAGCGGCACTGACAGCGGCGCGTGAATTGAAGAAGCTGAACATGCTGGCGCACAAGAACACCAAGCTGAAAGTACGCAAAGGCCTGCTGGAGGCGCTGAACAAGGCGATCGAGCTGGACCAGCAGCATATGGGCTAATAATCGACTTCCCCCCTGCGCTCACGGTCCCTGTAGGAGCGGCCTTGCGGCCCTTTCGCGGCACAAGGCCGCTCCTACAGGGAAAGTGGGCGCAGCACCTGAATTTGCCCGAACCAGTGCACACCCGTACACTCCGGCGACTGTCTGGTGTGAGTCGTACCATGCTTTATTCCTTGCGCATGCTTCTGCTGGCGCTGCACTTCCTTGTGGTTGGCGTCGTGGGCCTGGTCATTGGCCTGTGCCGCCCTTTCAACCCCGACAACAGCCGGGTATTCGCCCACCTCTACAGCCGGCCGGCCACCTGGCTGATGCGCATCAAGGTCAAGGCCGAGGTCGGCCCGCTGTGGGACCAGCCGCCCGGTTGCGTGATCATCGCCAACCACCAATCCAACTACGACCTGTTCGTGGTAGGCCAGGCGGTGCCACGACGCACCGTGGCCATCGGCAAGAAGAGCCTGGGCTGGGTGCCGCTGTTCGGCCAGCTGTTCTGGCTGGGCGGCAACGTGCTGATCGACCGCAAGAACAGCTACCAGGCACGCAAGGCGCTGCAGAAAACCACCCGCGTGCTGCAGGACGACACCTCGATCTGGGTATTCCCAGAAGGCACGCGTAACCCTGGCGAACACTTGCTGGCATTCAAGAAAGGCGCGTTCCACATGGCCATCGAGGCGGGTGCGCCAATTGTGCCGGTGTGCGTCAGCCGCTACGCCACGCGCATGAACCTGAACAGCTGGCGCCAGCGCACGGTCGTGGTGCGCTCGCTGCCGCCCATTGCCACCGCCGGCATGACTCAACAGGACATTCCGGCGCTGATCGAGCAGTGCCGGGTGCAGATGCAGCAATGCATCGACCGTATGGAACACGAGCTGGCCTGAAGCGGGTTGCTCTTGGGCCGGGTACGGCCCAAGCTGTACCCCGTGTTCAACCGGAATAAGCGGGCAACCATGGGTCGAGTCGTGGCATCGGCGGTGTATAGCGCCGGCAGAAAAGTCACCAACATCAGCATCGACGAAGGCAGCGAGTGGGCGCGCAAGCCGGGGCACTTTGTGTGGATCGGCCTGGAAGAGCCCAACGCCGAGGAGCTGGCCAACCTGCAATGCCAGTTCAACCTGCACGAACTGGCCATCGAAGACGCACTGGAAAAGCACAGCCGGCCCAAACTGGAAACTTTTGGCGACGCGCTGTTCATCGTCACCTACTCGCCAGTGCGCCACGAAGGCAAGCTGGAGTTCATCGAAACGCATATCTTTGCCGGCAACGGCTACATCATCACCTGCCGAAATGGCCACTCCAAGTCCTACGCCCTGGTGCGCCAGCGCTGCGAGGCCCGGCCGCTGCTGCTGGAGCACGGTGAAGACTTTGTGCTGTACGCCCTGCTCGACTTCGTCACCGAGAACTACCAGCCGGTCAGCGAGGCCATTCATGGCGAGATCGAAGAGCTGGAGCAAAGCGTGCTCGGCGGTTCGTTGCAGGAAGACGACATCCGCCGCCTGCACAGCCTGCGTCGCGACATCCTGCGCCTGCGCCGCTATGTGGCGCCGATGGTGGAGATAAGCGAGGAGTTACAGCGCCTGAGCTTCCCGTTTATCGACAAGAACATGCGACCATATTTTCGTGACGTGCAGATCCACGTGACACGGCAGATGGAAGACCTGGTCAGCATCCGCGACATCGCCAGCCAGACCATCGAGATCGGCATGCTGCTGGAGTCGTCACGGCAGAGCATCGTGCAACGCAAGTTCGCGGCCTGGGCGGCGATCCTGGCGTTCCCTACGGCGATTGCCGGGATTTACGGGATGAACTTTCAGAACATGCCGGAGCTGGGGTGGCACTATGGGTATTTCGGGGTGCTGGGGGTAATCGTACTGGGGTGTACAGGGTTATTTGCCAGCTTCAAGAAGTCTGGCTGGCTCTGAGATTACTGGGGCCGCTTTGCGGCCCAATCGCCGGCAAGCCAGCTCCCACAGGACTGCACAGGCCTCCCAGGCAGTGCAATCCTGTGGGAGCTGGCTTGCCGGCGATTGGGCTGCAAGGCAGCCCCCGACACTACGCCGCGTTATGCTTGCTCGCCGGCTGCTGGACAAAGCGCATCATCCACTCCCCCACCAGGTCGCCCTGGTGCTCGCTGGCCAGGCTGGCCACGGCCTTGTGGTACACCTCATCCCCCAGGTACTCCTGGCGGGCATCCAGCAGCGCGCGGGAGTAGTCGTGCACGAACTCCGGGTGGCCCTGGAAGCACAGCACCTGGTCACGAATGTGGTACGCCGCATTCGGGCAGAAATCGCTTGAAGCAATCACCGTGGCGCCTTCCGGCAGTTCGGTCACCTGGTCCTGGTGGCTGATCAGCAAGGTCAGCTCCGACACCTCCGGGTCCATCCACGGCGCATGGGCCGCCAGCGAGTAACGATGGATGCCCACGCCCCAGCCCTTGTCGGCCCGCTCGGCCTTGCCACCCAGGGTCAACGCCAGCAACTGATGGCCAAAACACACACCCAAAAGCTTCTCGCCACGCTCATACAGCTTCAGCAAGTAGGCCTTGAGTGTCTGGATCCAGGCATCGGTACCGAACGAATCGGCCTTGCTGCCCGTCACAAGGTAGGCATCGAACACTTCATTGTCGGCGGGGTAGTCGCCGTGCATCACGTTATAGACACGAAATTCGGCGGCGATCGGCTGACGCGAGAAGAGCTGCTCGAACATCCTGCCGTAGCCCTGGTACTGCGCCGTCAACTCCGGTCGCAGGACATCGGTTTCAAGGATGCAGATGCGTAACGACATAGGGGTAGTCCTGAACGACATGGGTGGGAATCTGCTGTAGAGACTGACGCGAAAGGCACGTACAAGCAAGTAGGCTGCACTGACGAACGGTCACATTTCGTCGGTACCCGCCTGGCACTTGCGCCACTGTCTAGCCAGAGCATGCCAGCCAGATGGCACATGGCCTCATAGCGAATGGAAATCACCGGGCCAGTCAATTAGAACAAAGGGTTCTCAAACATGGATCACACACACCCTACTGTTGGTTGTATATCCACTTTCAAGAGGCAGGCAGTTCAGGCACCACGCGATGCCACTGTGATCGACCCGAAGCGCGACAAGGAAGCCAACGGGTATTCAGGAATAACAACAAGAAGGCGGTCCGCCATGTTCAGACAATCGAAAATTCGCCAAGCTGGGCTCATTCTCTTTGCCACCACTTTGCTGTTGATCTTGCCGAACCTGACACGTTTGTTCGGCTGACAGCGGCGGTGGCGCCAACAGGCAGCGCACAGGTAACCTGCCGGCCTTGATGGTCGGAGATTGCCCATGCGCCACTGCCTTGCCCTGTTTGCGTTGTTCCTGAGCCTGCCGCTGTCGGCGGCGCAACTGCACCTTGAACTGGGTGCCAGCGCGCGCGAGTGGAGCAGCGCCGAGTTGCTCGGCCACCCACAGGCCCAGGATATCAACGTCGATCAGGATGTTTCCTACAAGCGCCCCATGCACTATCGGGCGGTGCCGTTGGCCACGCTGCTTGTAGGCGTGAGCCCCAGCGATCACCTGCAAGCTGTGGCACTGGATGGCTTTGCCGCCGAGATGCCCGCCGCACCGCTGCTGCAGCAAGGGCCGGCACGGGCCTGGCTGGCCGTGGAAGACCCCGACAAGCCGTGGCCCGCACTGGCCAAGGGCAAACCCAGCGCGGGGCCGTTTTATCTCGTGTGGACTGAACCCCAAGCTAGCGGCATCCGCCCGGAGCAGTGGCCATTCCAGATTTCTACCCTTCGTAAACTGGCCACAGTCGAAAACCGGTTCCCGGCCTTGCTGCCTGACCCGAAATTGCCAGCCGACAGCCCCGTGCGCCAGGGCTTTGCCTTGTTCCAGCAAAATTGCATGGCGTGCCACCGCCTGAACGGTGCCGGGGATGCGCAGATGGGGCCCGATTTGAATGTGCCGCACAACCCGACCGAGTATTTTCAACCGGGTTATTTGCGCAAGTTGATTCGCGACCCGCAGAGCCTGCGGCAGTGGCCACAGGCGAAGATGCCGGGGTTTACTGAAAGCGTGCTGAGTGAGCAGGAGCTGGATGCGCTGCTGGCCTATCTGGGGCATATGGCCAAGCGCAGGCCTTGAGGGCTTCTTCGCGGCGTCACCCGCGAAGAATGCAACAGCAAGCCTTCAGGCTGTCTGCCGTTCGTGCTTGACGCCCCACCCTTCCACCTCCCCCCCATAAGGTGTCACCAGCTGCTCAAAGGTCTCTTCAAAGTCGCCAATACCGCCATAGGTGGCATACATGACCTTGCTCAGTTCCAGGTGCCAGGCACCGTCGCCCAGCTCTTTCACCTGGGCATTGAGCGATTCGCCACGAAACTGCCCGGCGGCACGGCGTGCCCCTGCTTCGTCGGGGAATACGGCATAGAACTCGATGGGGTGGATCTGGGTGAAGTCGAAACCGCCTGCTTTCATCTGGCGCAGGACGTTGGTGCTGATATCGTCGTTCTGGCTGCTCATGAATCGTCCTCCTGAATAACGCAATGGATAGACTTTCCGTGCACTACGCACCTGCCGGCAATCAATGGCCAACAGTTCGAGCTGATGCAAGACGCGAATTGAAACGGCGCCAACCCGCAGAGTAGGCGGGCACCTTTCATCATCGTAGCGCCTGAACAGGCGCCACGCAAACGTGTGGGTCAAGGCGCTTCGTGGATGCTGGTGATGGTCACCCCACTATGCTCCTTGAGCCAGCGGGCGGTCGGGGAGATGGTGCGGTCCTGGAAGTCGTTGAGGTCCAGCTCGTCCATTACCGGGAACAGTTGCGAACGAATGGCCCGCGCGGCTTCCTCTTCGCTGGGGCGCAGCTCAGCCCGCAGCACTACGGTGGACGGTTCGCCTTTTTGATCGGCAAAAGTGACTTCCCACTCTTTCATTGAACAAGTCCTCCCAATCCAGAGACACCAAGGTGTGATGCCTGATCAACTGACCTTGGGGCTGGGAGAATGTTCAGTCTGTTGGGGCCGCAAAGCGGCCCCTTTTGCAGCCTTACTTCGGTGTGCCGTGTACCACACCGGCCGTGTTATCCAGCAGGCTCTTGGTCGCCGTCTGAATATACGCTTCCAGCTTCTTCAGCATTTCCGGCTGGTCCGGGCTTTCGATCAGCTCGGCCTTGAACTCGCTGCCCAGCTGGTAGCGGTACATGCGCGGGGTCATGTCCTTGGACTCGATCAGGATGCGGTCGCCCTGCACCAGGCCGACGATCTGCTCGCTGCCCGAAGGTTTGATCATGCCCATGCCCTGGTCACCCTCAGGCAGGTTGAGCAGGTCGCGGCCCCAGCACTGGTGGCGGGTCTCGCCACCCAGGCGGCCCATGATGGTCGGCACGATGTCGACCTGGGTGCCCACGGTGTGATTCACCGCACCAAACTTCTCCTGAATGCCCGGGGCAATCAGCAGCAGCGGCACGTTGAAACGGCCCAGGTCCAGCTCGGTGACTTGCTGGTGGTTGCCAAAACCATGGTCGCCGACGATGACGAACAGTGTTTCCTTGAAGTAAGGCTCTTTGCGCGCCTTCTCGAAGAACTGGCCCAGCGCCCAGTCCGAATACCGCATGGCAGTGAGGTGCTCGTCCAGGCGGCCTTGCCCGGTGACCTTCTCGACCGGCAGGTCTTTGGGCAGCGCGTACGGGGTGTGGTTGGACAGCGTCTGCAGCAACGCGTAGATCGGCTTCTTGCCGTCGTGCTTGGCCAGTTCCTCGTTGCCGCGGTCGAACATGTCCTGGTCGGACACGCCCCAGGTCGGGTCGGAGAACCCCGGGTTGACGAAGTCGTTACGGCCGATGAAGGTGGTCATGCCCTGGTTGCCGAAGAACCCGGACTGGTTATCCCAGGCAAAATCGCCGTTGTAGACGTACACGTCGTCGTAATCGCGGGCGCTCAGCAGTGCCGGCAAGCCAGACAGCTTGTGGCCACCTTCCGGGGTCTGCATCAGGTATTCGAAGCCTGGCAGGTTGGGGAAGCAGGCCATGGTGGCGAACATACCCTGGTGGGTATGGGTACCGTTGGAGAAGAAGCGGTCGAATAGCAGGCCTTCTTTGGCCAGCTTGTCGAAGTACGGGGTGATGTTGTTGGGGCTGCCCAGCGCGCCCACCGAGTGGCCGGCGAAGCTTTCCATCAGGATCACCACCACGTTCTTGATCGGCAGGGTGCGCTCGGCCGGCGGCACGAAGTCGCGGCGGATGGCAGCCTCGTCGGCATCGACCAGGGTATCGTGGGGGGTCAGCAGTTGTTCACGCACGCTTTGCGTGGCCACGTTCTGCTCCAGCACCGGCTTCCAGATGTTGGCGCGGTCTTCGCCAAAGCGGCTCTTGGCGGCGTCGATCAGGGTCAGGGTGCCGTTCAGGCCAAGCTGGTTGACGAAGTTGGAGTCGGTGGTGAAGGCATCACCCCAGCGCATTGGCGGGCCTTGACGCAGGGTGCCACGGGCGGCGACCACGGCCACCAGCAAAATCACCATGAACACTGCCACGCGTTTGTACCACGGGGCAACGCGGTGCAGGCCATCGCCACGGGTGGCGCGGTCGATCCCTTTGAACAGCAAGCTCAGCAGCCAGGTGCCGAAGGCCCAGGCCAGCAGGTAGCGCACCACCGGGAAACCGTACCAGAGCATGCTCATGACGGTTTTAGGGTCTTCCTTGATGTACTGGAACACCAGGCCGTTGAGGCGCTGGTGGAACTCGCGGTAGAAGTCCATTTCCATCAGGCCAAGGAACATCACCACGCTCGAGGTAAGGGTCAGCCAGAAGCGGAACACGCCACGCCGGGCCATCGCCCAGGGGCTGAGGATGGCCAGCAGCAGCGGAATGCTGAGGTACACCACTACCCGCAGGTCGAAGCGCAAGCCGTTGAGGAAGCCTTCGGCGACAGTCGAATAAGGGGTATCGCCGATCATGTCGCTGTTGTAGACCAGCAGCGCCAGACGCACGAGGCTGAGCATCAGCATGATCACCAGGCCGCTGAGCAGCGTGTAGGCCAGGTGGGATTTCAGGGTCGGCGAAAACGACGTTCGCGCGCCCTGTTGCTTCAAGGCGTCCGTGTTAGCCATGAATGGGAAGGTCCTAGGATTGCGGTTTGCGAAGAGGCGCTGGTGCTAGACCAACGCAGCATTGTGCGGGTGCGGATTCTGTTTAAACCAATGTGAAAATTTTGTCACGGCCCCATTACCGCTTATGTCTGTTTCACCGGCCTGTGGGAGCGGCCTTGTGTCGCGATGGGCTGCGCAGCAGCCCCAGAAATGGATGCCATGACCGAAATCCTGGGGCCGCTACGCGCCCCTATCGCGACGCAAGGCCGCTCCCACAATGAGCACCTCACAGGGTTCAGATGCGCACGTTCCCCCGCGGCCCGGCAATCGCCCAGATCACCAGCCCCACCACCGGCAGCAGTGCGATCAACAAGATCCACAACACCTTGATACCCACCTCGCGGCCACTCTTGATCACATTGAGGATGGCCCAGATATCCAGCGCCAGAATGATCAGCCCGACCAGGCTGTTGAATGTCGACCCCATGCTTAAACTCCTGTCCAGAGGCTTTGCTGCACAGCATAGCCAGCTATCGCACCAATAGAAGGGAATCCTTGGCCGTTGGCACAGGTCCCTGAGTAGACTGACTGCAATAATTGATTCGAGGTTCGCATGCCCCCCGCACACAGCCAAAGCGCCGCCCCATCGTCACTGCTGCACGCCTGGCGCCAGCAGGTTGCCAACACCCCATGGCTCAGTGCCGGCCTGGGGTTGAGCCTGCTGGCTGTGATCGCACTGCTGGCGGCCAGCTTCTGGAACGCGGTGAACGGCGACCACGCCGACAACCTGCACCTGGCCGTGCTGGGCGGGTTGTCCGGCTTTGGCGCCACCGCGCTGGGTGCGGTGCTGGCCGTGGTGCTGCGCGATGTCAGCGCCCGCAACCAGGATGTGATGCTGGGTTTTGCCGCTGGCATGATGCTGGCGGCCAGTTCGTTCTCGCTGATTCTGCCGGGCCTGGACGCCGCCCGCGAGATCACCGGCAACGGCCCCGCTGCGGCCTTTACCGTGGTGCTGGGCATGGGCCTGGGCGTGCTGCTGATGCTGGGCCTGGACCGTTTCACCCCGCATGAGCACGAAAGCACCGGCCCGTGCGGCCCCGAGGCCGAGCGCATCAGCCGGGTGTGGCTGTTCGTGCTGGCGATCACCCTGCACAACCTGCCCGAAGGCATGGCGATTGGGGTGAGCTTCGCCAACGGCGACATGAACATTGGCCTGCCGCTGACCAGCGCCATCGCCATTCAGGACATCCCTGAGGGGCTGGCTGTGGCCCTGGCCCTGCGCGCCACCGGGCTGTCGAACATGAAAGCTGCGCTGGTTGCGATAGGGTCTGGGCTGATGGAGCCGCTGGGGGCGGTGATCGGGCTGGGGATTTCGACCGGGTTTGCCCTCGCCTACCCGATCAGCATGGGGCTGGCCGCGGGGGCGATGATCTTTGTGGTAAGCCATGAGGTGATCCCCGAAACCCACCGCAACGGGCACCAGACGGCGGCGACCCTGGGCTTGATGGGTGGGTTTGCGGTGATGATGTTTCTGGATACCGCGCTGGGCTGAAGCTGAACACCGGCCTGTGGGACCGCGCCAGGCTTTAGACGTGTACAGCGACTTTCAGGGCTTCGAGGGCCGGCTCGACCTTGATGCCCAGCTCGGCACCCAGTTCCAGCACCCGCGCCAGGTCGTTCTGGCCCACCATCACCACCTGCAGCTCGTCATCCAGCAGCTGGCTGAAGTTCAACAACACGTAACCACCGGCCTCTTTGTTCAATGCGCCCATCTGCACCTGGATGCGGTTGAGCGCGGTCAGTGGCTCGGTGCGGGCCAGCTGCTTGGGCTTGAGGGTGAACGGCACGCTATTGTCGAACGAGTCGCTGATCTGCTGGAACAAGTCCTGGTAGCTGTCAGCCTGGAACACCACCGTGTCCGGCAGGCTGCCCAGCACCACCCATTCGCCCAGCGGGATGGGGAAGCTGTCGTCGTAGTTGATGTCCGGGTTGGCGGCCAAAAAAGCGGCCGGACCGGCGTAGGCCTGGGCGGCCTCGTCGGCGATGCGCTCGATGTCGGCCTCACGCATGCAGCCGGCGCCAATGAGGCTGATGAATTCGAGCAACTGAGTTTTCATGAAAGGGGGCCTGCGACGGGTGAAAAGTCGCCAAGGATAGCCGCAAATGCCCCCTTGCGGTTAGCCGGCCAGCGTTTGCAAGCGTGCAGCGGCGTCCACCGCACCCATGGTTTGCGCCGCCATCAGCGCGGTGGCGCCGCGGGCATCCTGGCGCGCCGGGTCGGCGCCCTGGGCCAACAGGTATTCAAGGATTTCGCTGCGGTTGAACATGGCCGCCAGCATCAACGCGGTGCGCCCGTCCTGCGCAGCGGCGTCCACCGGCACGCCGTGCTCCAGCAGCAGGCGGATCATCGCCAGGTCCCCCTTGAATGCAGCACCGGCAATGGGCAACTGGCCGTTGTCGTTGGCAATCAGCGGGTCGGCGCCCTGCGCCAGCAGCACCCGCACCGCGTCGTGGTGGCCGTGGTAGCTGGCCAGCATCAGCAGGGTGTCGCCCTTGTGGTTGCGCAGGTTGGCCGGCAGGCCACTGGCGAGCAAGCGCCCAAGCATTTCGGCATCGCCCTGGCGGGCACGTTCGAATACCTGCTCGGCGAATGCGGCGGTTTCGTCGTCGGTCATGGTGGCGGGCGGGGTTTGGCTGGACATCGGGAACCTCCTGGCATAAATGATTGCCCAAGTCTTTGTCAGGCACGCCATTGCGGTCAAAGGTTCAGATTCTATAGGGCCGATAGGTAAAGCCTGATCCGTGCAAAATGCACTGTGCAAAATGCACGACCATGCAACCTGCACGGTGCCGCCCCTGAAAACAACCCATAAGTACCTGTATTTACTAGGTTTTTCTCCTAATCAAATTCTGGCACGGTCGCTGCAACCATCAACTCATGTCTGCCACATAACAGCCAGGAGTTGATATGGACCTCATTCAGCAAAAGTTCGTCTCGGTATTTTCGGCCTATCAGGTGAACACCCAGGCGCGCCCTGATGGCGGGGTGCTGCTTACCCTGCGTGCGACGGATGGCAAGGTGACCCGCCGGGTGTTGACCTATGGGCAACTGCACAGTGCCGAACAGCTGTCCTGGGCGATCAGCGCCATTCGCCGTGACTTGGCTGAACAGGCGAGTGAATTGCCGGTGATTGCCATGCTGCAAAGCCAGCAACGGTTTGCCCTGCCGACCTATCGCTGAGTTTTGTGTTGCCTGATCTGGCCTCTTCGCAGCACAAGGCTGCTCCTACAAGTGAACGCGATCGCCGACCGGACGCGATCTCCTGTAGGGGCAGCCTTGTGCTGCGAAGAGGACGGCAAGGCCATCAGAACTGGTCAATCCCCAGAAACGCCCGCGCAGTCACATCCCCGGTAAACCGCGCCTGCATCGCCTCCTCGCTACCGTAGAGGCGCAGCGCCAAGCAAAACGGCGTATCGCCCAACTCTACCCAGCGCCGCGTCCCAGCCGGCACCACCAGCTGGTCACCCTTCTCGCACAGCACCGAATACACCCAGTCGCCCAACCGCAGGCCAACCTGTGCACGCCCGCTGACCACGGCAAACACCTCTTCCGCGTCATGCACATGCTCATCACGTACATCGGCCTGCCCCGGGGCTTCACCGTCACGGTTCAACAACACGTAGGCCTTGCTGCCATGTGCCGTCATCAACTGGTCCAGATGCTCACGGCATACATCCAGCACCTCGTCTTGCGCTGTGCCGGGCCGCACCCGCAGGCCATGCTCGCGGTGGGTAAAACGCACACCATGTTCGGCCAGGGTGGCGGCGATGTCCTCGTGGTGGGTCAGCACCTTGTTCGGCAGTTCCGGGCTGGCCGGGTGGAAAACGCTGAGAATGCTCATCAGGGGCGGGTCCTGGTCGATTGCGAACAAAGGGCAATGATAACGGCTGCAGCCAAGGCTGCGGCACTGGCCATACCAAAGGTGAAGGTGGGGCCCAGCAGTTTCCAGCTGTAGCCCGAATACAATGCCCCCAGTGCACCGCCGGTGCCTGACAGCGCCGCGTACAATGCCTGGCCCTGGCCCTGCTGGCGGGCGCCGAAACTGGCCTGCACGAACGCGATGCTGGCGGCGTGGAAGCACCCGAAAGTGGCCGCGTGCAGCAGTTGGGCGAAGATCAGCACGGCCGGTTCCTGGGCCAGGTTGCCGAGCAACAACCAACGCAGCGCCGCCAGTAGGAAGCTGACCAGCAATACGCGTTGCACACTGAAGCGCGCGAACAGGCGGCTCATGACCATGAACATCAGCACTTCGGCCACCACCCCCAGCGCCCACAGCAGGCCGATAGCACTGCGGCTGTAGCCCAGATGCTCCAGGTGCAGGGTTAGGAAGGTGTAATACGGCCCGTGGCTGAGCTGCATCAGCGCCACACAGGCGTAGAACGCGATCACCCCCGGGGCACGCAACTGCTGCACAAAGCCACCCGCCCCGCTGCGCTCGCCCTGCTCCACCGGCTGGGCATTGGGCACCCACAGGCTGGCGGCGACAATACCGGCCATGATCGTGACCAGGGCCACGGGGTAGATATCCAGGCTCAGCCATTCGAACAGGCGGCCCAGGCCAACCACCGTGAGGATGAAGCCGATAGAGCCCCATAGTCGCACCTGGCTGTAGCGCGCTGTTTGCCCGTGCAGGTGGGCCAAGGTGATGACCTCGAACTGCGGCAGCACCGCATGCCAGAAGAAGGCATGCAGGGCCATCACCAGCGCCAGCCAGGCGTAGCTTTTGCCGAAGAAGATCAGGGCGAAGGTGGCCAGCGTAGACAACGCGCCCAGGCGCACGATCAGCAAGCGCTGCCCGGTACGGTCGCCCAGCCAGCCCCACAGGTTGGGGGCGATGCAGCGCATCAGCATGGGAATGGCTACCAGCTCGCCGATGCGCGCCGGGGAGAAACCCAGGTGGTCGAAATACAGCGCCAGGAAGGGGGCGGTGGAGCCTAGCAGGGCGAAGTAGAAGAGGTAGAAGCTGGACAGGCGCCAGTAGGGAATTGCGGGCATGGGTTCAGCCAATCATGTTGTGTCCTGCAGTGGCCTCTTCGCGGGCTTGCCCGCTCCCACAGGGATATCACAGGACCTGAGGGCCGCGTAATACCTGTGGGAGCGGGCAAGCCCGCGAAGAGGCCTGTGCAGGTGAATCAGAGCTGGCCCAGCACCGGGGTGGTTACCTTGACATCGGCATTCTGTGCGCGGTGGCGCAGCAGGTGGTCCATCAGCGCGATGGCCATCATCGCCTCGGCGATCGGCGTGGCGCGGATGCCCACGCACGGGTCGTGGCGGCCTTTGGTGATGACGTCCACCGGGTTGCCGTCGACGTCGATCGAACGGCCCGGGGTGGTGATGCTGGAGGTCGGTTTCAGCGCCAGGTGGGCAACGATAGGCTGGCCCGACGAAATGCCGCCCAGGATGCCGCCGGCGTTGTTGCTGAGGAAGCCTTCCGGGGTGAGCTCGTCACGGTGCTCGGTGCCGCGTTGGGCCACGCTGGCGAAACCGGCGCCGATTTCCACGCCCTTGACCGCGTTGATGCTCATCAGCGCGTGGGCCAGTTCTGCGTCCAGGCGGTCGAAAATCGGTTCGCCCAGGCCCGGCATCACGCCCTCGGCCACCACGGTGATCTTGGCACCCACCGAGTCCTGGTCACGGCGCAGTTGGTCCATGTACGCCTCCAGCTCCGGCACCTTGTCGGGGTCGGGGCTGAAGAAGGCGTTCTGCTCCACCGACTCCCAGGTCTTGAACGGGATTTCGATCGGGCCCAACTGGCTCATGTAGCCACGCACGCTGATGCCCTGGCTGGCCAGGTACTTCTTGGCGATGGCACCGGCAGCTACGCGCATGGCGGTTTCGCGGGCCGAGCTGCGGCCACCGCCGCGGTAGTCGCGGATGCCGTACTTGTGGTGGTAGGTGTAGTCGGCGTGGGCCGGGCGGAACAGGTCCTTGATGGCCGAATAGTCCTTGGACTTCTGGTCGGTGTTGCGGATCAGCAGACCAATCGAGCAGCCGGTGGTGCGGCCTTCGAACACGCCGGAAAGGATTTCCACCTCGTCGGCTTCCTGGCGCTGGGTGGTGTGCCGGCTGGTGCCGGGCTTGCGCCGGTCGAGGTCGTGCTGCAGGTCGGCCAGGGAAATTTCCAGGCCCGGTGGGCATCCATCGACAATGGCGACCAACGCCGGGCCATGGCTTTCGCCAGCGGTGGTGACAGTGAACAGCTTGCCGTAGGTATTACCGGACATGGACGCTCCGCGAGTTCTGCCTGAAATGGACGAAAGCGGCAGTATACAGATGGATTGGTTGTCTGTACTGGCCCTATCGCCGGCAAGCCAGCTCCCACAGGTAATCTACAATGCCTGGGCCTGTGGTAAACCTGTGGGAGCTGGCTTGCCGGCGATGGGGCAGATCTGCTCCCACAGGTAATCTACAATGCCTGGGCTTGTGGTAGACCTGTGGGAGCTGGCTTGCCGGCGATGGGGCCGATCCTGCAACACACAACCCTAGAACCTTCCCGCAAACACTGGGTCAAACCTTCATCTCCCCATGTAGTACCGCATGATGTCGCGCCTCGTCGCCTTGCTCTTCCTGCTGTGCACCGGCCTGGCCCAGGCCGCCGCCCCTACTGTGCTGCAACGCCCGATCGACCTGGACACCGGCCAGGGCGTGCTGCACGGCAGCCTGCTGCTGCCGCAACAGGCCACCCCGCCGCCGGTGGTGCTGATCATCGCGGGCTCCGGCCCCACAGACCGCGACGGCAACAACCCGGCGTCGGGCCGCATCGACAACCTCAAGCGCCTGGCCCTGCTGCTGGCCAACGAGCACATCGCCAGCGTGCGCTACGACAAGCGCGGGGTGGCTGCCAGCCAGCCGGCCACGCCCGACGAGCGCAACCTCAGCGTGGAGCGCTACGTGGCCGATGTGGTCGCCTGGAGCCACAAACTCAAGGCCGACCCGCGCTTCGGCCCGCTGATCCTGGTCGGCCACAGCGAAGGTGCACTGATCGCCAGCCTGGCCGCCGAGCAGGCCGGCGCCAGCGCAGTGATCACCCTGGCCGGCAGCGGCAGGCCGCTGGCCGACGTACTGCGCGAGCAACTGGCCCAGCGCCTGCCCCCGGGGCAACTGGCCGGTGGCAGCGCCCTGCTCGACCGCCTGCAGGCCGGGCAAACCAGCCTGGAAGTACCCGCGCCGCTGCGCCAGGTGTTCCGCCCTAGCGTGCAGCCCTACCTGATCTCGCTGTTCCAGCAAAACCCGGCGGCAGCCTTTGCCCGCCTGCCCATGCCCGCATTGATCGTGCAGGGGCGCAACGACGTGCAGGTGGACGTGACCGACGCCGAACGGCTGAAGGCAGCCAAGCCGGACGCGCAGCTTGTACTGATCGACGGCATGAACCACATGCTGCGCATCAGCCCCAGGGACATGAGCCAGCAGCGCGACAGCTACCTCAACCCCGAGCTACCGCTGGCGCGCGAGCTGGGTGAGCGAATTGTGACGTTCATCCAGCATTTGCCTTCGGCGTGAGGTAAACGGGCTCAGGTCCGTGGCAAGCCTGCCGATACAGCAGGCATAGCCGAGGACAAGCCTGATGACCACCGCCCCCGCCGCCGTAGAGCCGGCCGAAGAACCCCAGGAAAGCCCTGCCCTGCCTTGGGCCGAGCTGGCCGCCGAACACTTCCAGCTGCTGCGCCTGGCCGCTCTGCCCACCGACCGCAGCACCGGCGCACGGCCGCTGCGCTTTGTGCAGTTCGGTTATGCCGAGCGCCACGACAAAGCCCACAGCCTGCTGCGCATGGAAATCCAGCTGCCCGGGCAAAAGGTGCACAAAGAGCAGAACCGCCTGGATATCCGCGTCGACCATGCCGAGCGATCGGTGCGCATTGGCAGTGAACTTGGCCTGCAACTGGAGCCGGTGAACCGTGGCATCGGCCGTTTCATGCTGGCCCAGGCCGCACAGTGGCTGCAGCGCAAATGGCCGCACTACCGGGTAGAAGGCATGGCGCTGCCGAACAAGGATTCCCTCAACGAGGACTCACGCCTGCGCCGTGACCACTGCTTGCGCGGGGTGGGTATCGAGGTGGAGTACGAGGACGGTCAGCACCTGAAGGGCCGTACCGTGGACATGACCGTCGGTCAGCTGAAGGCCGCCTGGAGCAACGAGCGCCTGCAGCGGGTGGACATTCTGGATGCTGCCAACCTGCTGCAGCAGGCGGACCAGCAGTTGCAGGAAAAGGAAGGGCAACTTCGCGAGCGCGATGAACGGGTGGCCAAGTACCACCGCGAAGACAGCGGCCTGCGCTTTACCATTACCTGCCTGGTGGCGTTTGCGGTGTTTCAGGCGGGGTTGTTGATCTGGATAGCAACCCGCTGACACCGCGCGGGCGGGTGGATATTGGGGCCGCTTTGCGGCCCATCGCGACACAAGGCCGCTCCCACAAGGTATCGCGATCAATCTGCGGGAGCGGCCTTGTGTCGCGATGGGCTGCAAAGCAGCCCCCAAATAGCCTAAACGCGGGCCTTGAACAATTCCTGATGCTGGCGGCACTGCTCAGCGGTGAGCATGAACACCCCATGCCCGCCACGCTCGAACTCCAGCCAGGCAAAGTCCACCTCGGGGTACAACGCCTCGACATGGATCTGGCTGTTGCCCACTTCAACTATCAGCAGGCCCTTGTCGGTCAGGTGGTCTGCAGCTTCCGCCAGCATGCGCCGCACCAGGTCCAGGCCGTCGTTGCCGCAGGCCAGGCCCAGTTCTGGCTCGTGGTGGTACTCGGCCGGCATATCGTCGAAGTCTTCGGCATCGACATACGGCGGGTTGGACAGGATCAGGTCGAAACGCTGCCCCGGCAAACCGCCAAAGCCATCGCCCTGCACGGTGTACACACGCCCGTCCAGGCCATGGCGCTCGATATTCTGGTTGGCCACTTCAAGGGCCTCGAACGACAGGTCGGCCAGCACCACCTCGGCCTCGGGGAACACGTCGGCCGCGACGATACCGATGCAGCCCGAACCCGTGCACAGGTCGAGAATGCGCGCCGGCTCGCTCGCCAGCCACGGCTCGAAGCGTTTTTCGATCAGTTGGCCAATTGGCGAGCGCGGCACCAGCACACGTTCGTCGACGATGAACGACATGCCGCAGAACCAGGCTTCGCCCAACAGATAGGCGGCTGGCACCCGCTCTTCGATACGGCGCTTGAGCAAATGCTGCAGGCGTACCCGCTCGTCGTCCTCGAGCATGCAGTCCAGGTAGCTGTCGGCCACCTCCCATGGCAGGTGCACTGCGCCCAGCACCAGCAGGCGGGCCTCGTCCCAGGCGTTGTCGGCACCGTGGCCGAAGAACAGGTCGTGCTCGTGGAAGCGGCTGACCGCCCAGCGGATGTAGTCGCGCAACGTGCGCAGACGGGATGTGATCACGGGGTACTCCTATTTCAGACCGGACAAAAGTCTAACAGCCCCACCCGCACATTTGTTCGTTTGCAGTGCCCAAAGGCTAGCCACAGGCCAGTAACCATGCCGCTTGCGTTGTCAACCATTCCCATTGGCGTCAAGGCAGGGGACAATAGGTATACAAAAGCCCTTCCAAGGAGCCCTTGATGTCCGTTCCAACCACGATGTTCCGCCTCACTGGCCGCGACTACCCGCCGGCCAAGCTGAGCCACGCCAGCCTGATCATCATCGATGCGCAAAAGGAGTACCTCAGTGGGCCCCTGCAGCTGTCGGGCATGGACGAGGCCGTGGCCAACATCGCCAGGTTGCTCGACGCCGCCCGCAAGAGCGGCCGTCCGATCATCCATGTTCGCCACCTGGGCACAGTCGGTGGCCGCTTCGATCCACAGGGGCCTGCCGGCCAGTTCATTCCGGGGCTGGAGCCGCTGGAAGGTGAAATCGTCATTGAAAAGCGCATGCCCAACGCATTCAAGAACACCCAATTGCACGAAACGCTGCAGGCGCTTGGGCATCTCGACCTGATTGTCTGCGGTTTCATGAGCCATTCCAGCGTCAGCACCACCGTTCGCCGCGCCAAGGACTATGGTTACCGGTGCACCCTGGTGGAAGACGCCTCGGCAACCCGCGACCTGGCCTTCAAGGATGGCGTCATCCCGGCGGCGCAGATTCACCAGTGCGAAATGGCCGTAATGGCCGACAACTTCGCTTGCGTGGCCCCCACCGCCAGCCTGATCTGAACGGCCGGGCATGACCGCCCGGCAGCCGGGCGGAACCCGATGGGCGGCGGCAGGTCGAATTCCGGATATCCACAGAGGAGAGCGGAATGAAGCTTAAAGGCAGTTTCGACGCCAAGCGCCTGCGCACGCGCCAGCCGCGTAACTGGGGCGCCCGCCTGGCGGCCGGCCTGTCGGCGCTGCTGGCGACCCTGGGCGTGCTGCTGGCCATGGCCGGCGTCGCAGGCCTGCTGGGTAACTACCCTGCCCTGCAAGAACTCAATGCCAACAAGCCATTGTCCAGCATCCTCACCGGGGCTGGCTTGTTGCTGCTGTGGCTGGGCGTGCGCTTCTGGCGGCGCAGCCGCATTCGCTTGCGTCGCGGGCGGGAATTGAACCTGTCGCCGCACCTGATGAAAAAGCACGACTGAATCCTGTACTGGCCCTATCGCCGGCAAGCCAGCTCCCACAGGATTACCACAAGCCTGAATGTTGTGCAGTACCTGTGGGAGCTGGCTTGCCGGCGATAGGGCCCGCACAGGCTGCACATGGCCCCACAGTCGCGTAAACTACGCCGCCCACGTGGAGGCATCATGCAAGACGACGATTTTTCCCTGTTCAAGGCCGAAGTGCGTGGCGTAAAGCAAATTCGCCACGACCGCGCCGAAGTCGGCAAGCCCAAGGCCGACCGCCAGAAGCTGGCCGGGCTGCGCCAGGCTGCAACCGTGCGCAGTGACAAGGCCTTGGTCATCGACGGTATGTCCGACCAGTTCGTCATCGACGTTGGCGCCGAAGACGAGCTTATGTGGCGCCGCGACGGCGTGCAGGAAGGCCAGCTGCGCAAGCTGAAGCTGGGCCAGATCCCGTTCGAGGGCAGCCTCGACCTGCACGGCATGACCGTGGAAAAGGCCCGCGAAACCCTGTGGGATTTCATCGCCGAAGCCACCAAGCTGGAAGTGCGCTGCGTGCGGGTTACCCACGGCAAGGCGGCACGCCTGGACGGCAAGCGCCCGATGATCAAGAGCCACGTCAACACCTGGCTGCGCCAGCACCCGCAAGTGCTCGGTTTTGCCTCGTGCAGCGCCCGCCACGGCGGCACCGGCGCGGTGTATGTGATGCTCAAGCGAACCATGCTCGAAGGCCGCGACGAGTAACGCCGCGCTTGCAGCGCCGCCCTCACCGCCGTAACCTTCGTTTTTGCGATTTTTTCCCACAGGTAGATCCATGTCCCTGGAACAGAACTACACCGAGATCCTCAGCCAGATTGGCGAGGACGTCTCCCGTGAGGGCCTGCTCGACACGCCCAAGCGGGCTGCAAAGGCCATGAAGTACCTTTGCCGCGGTTATGAGCAAACACTGGAAGAAGTCACCAACAACGCTTTGTTCAGCTCTGACAACAGCGAAATGGTGCTGGTCCGGGACATCGAGCTGTATTCGATGTGCGAACACCACATGCTGCCGTTCATCGGCAAGGCACACGTGGCCTACCTGCCCAAGGGCAAGGTATTGGGCCTGTCGAAGGTAGCGCGCATCGTCGACATGTATGCCCGCCGCCTGCAGATCCAGGAAAACCTCAGCCGCCAGATCGCCGACGCCGTGCAGCAGGTCACCGGTGCCGCCGGCGTGGCCGTGGTGGTCGAGGCCAAGCACATGTGCATGATGATGCGCGGTGTCGAAAAGCAGAACTCGACCATGATCACCTCGGTGATGCTGGGTGAGTTCCGCGAAAACGCCGCCACCCGCAGCGAGTTCCTCAGCCTTATCAAGTGATTGGCTGCTGACCCCAAGCCGACCCTGCCGGGTCGGCTTTTTGCATTTCAGGAGTTGCCCATGATCGTCAAAGCCCTGCGGGTTGGCCTCGGCCAGCTCATCGTGTTCGCTGACTGGATCAGCCGCCCGGCCAAGCGCAAGCGCGACGCCGCTGCCCAGGCCCGCGTCGAGCAAGCGGCCAAGGGCCTGGCGCTGTACCAGTTCCATGCCTGCCCGTTCTGCGTCAAGACCCGCCGCACCCTGCACCGCCTGAACGTGCCGGTGGCGCTGCGCGATGCGAAGAACGACCCGGTGCACCGCCAGGCCCTGCAGGAAGGTGGCGGCCGGGTGAAAGTGCCGTGCCTGCGCATTGAAGAGGCCGGCAAGGTGACCTGGATGTATGAGTCCAAAGCCATTATTGCCTACCTGGATGAGCGGTTTGCTTCAGCCTGACAGATTCTAGTCATCCTGTACCGGCCCTATCGCCGGCAAGCCAGCTCCCACAGGGACCCCACAATATCCAGCCCTGTGATTAACCTGTGGGAGCTGGCTTGCCGGCGATAGGGCCGGTACAGGATGAAAATCAACCCACCATCGGCACATGCCGCGGGTGGCTGCTGACCCGCTCCAGCCAGGCCCGCACAGCCGGGTAATCGGCCAGGTCGAACCCGCCCTGCTGCGCCACATGGGTGTAGGCATACAAGGCCACATCGGCAATCGAGTACTGCTCACCCACCAGGTAAGGCGTCATCTGCAGCTGTCGCTCCATCACCCTCAGTGCCTTGTAGCCGCCCTTGTGCAGCTTGCGGTATTCCTCTACCCGCTCATCCGGCAGCCCCAGGTAAAACTGGATAAAGCGCGCCACGGCAATGTAAGGCTCATGGCTGTACTGCTCAAAGAACTGCCACTGCAACACCTGCGTGCGCAGGCGCGGTTCGCTGGGCAGGAACTCGCTGCCATCGGCCAGGAAGTTGAGAATGGCATTGGACTCCCACAGGTAGCTGCCGTCTTCCAGCTCCAGCACGGGCACCTTGCCGTTGGGGTTCATCGCCAGAAACTCGGGCGTTTCGGTCTCGCCCTTGAGGATGTCCACCGGGTGCCATTCATACGGCCGGCCCAGCAGGCTCAACATCAGCTTGACCTTGTAGCAGTTGCCCGACTGGTAGTCGCCATAGACCTTGTACATCGCCCCTCCCCTTCCAAGCAGTTTCGCAATTGCGCCCAATAGTTGGCGACTGTACGGCTAAAAGCAATGGCCGCTGTATGGCAAGGATCAATCTTGCTCGCTGTAGTCTGAAAAAACTGCTTACACCTTTACAAGGACTTTGTTCATGACCGATGCCACTTCCGCACGCCTGCGGCCCCTGGCAGATACCTCCCCGTCGGCGGTGGTCGCCGGCTTCATCGCCATGCTCACCGGCTATACCAGCTCGCTGGTGCTGATGTTCCAGGCCGGCCAGGCAGCCGGGCTGACTACCGCGCAGATCTCGTCATGGATCTGGGCGCTGTCGATCGGCATGGCGGTATGCAGCATCGGCCTGTCGCTGCGCTACCGCACCCCCATCACCATCGCCTGGTCTACCCCCGGCGCCGCCTTGCTGATCACCAGCCTGGGCGGGGTGAGCTACGGCGAGGCCATTGGTGCCTACATCACCTGTGCTGTGCTGGTGCTCATCTGCGGCCTCACTGGCAGCTTCGAGCGCCTGGTCAAGCGTATCCCGGCCTCGCTGGCCTCGGCGCTGCTGGCGGGCATCCTGTTCAAGATCGGCAGCGAAATCTTCGTCGCGGCGCAGCATCGCACATTGCTGGTGCTGGGCATGTTCTTCAGCTACCTGTTGGTCAAGCGGCTGTCGCCGCGTTACTGCGTGCTGGCGGCGCTGCTGGTGGGCACGGCAGTGTCCGGCGCCCTGGGCCTGCTGGACTTCAGCGGCTTCCACCTGGAAGTGGCCAAGCCGGTGTGGACCACACCGAGCTTCTCGCTGGCGGCCACCATCAGCATTGGCATTCCGCTGTTCGTGGTGGCCATGACCTCGCAGAACATGCCCGGCGTGGCCGTGCTACGCGCCGACGGCTACCAGGTGCCCGCCTCGCCGCTGATTTCGGCCACCGGCTTTGCCTCGCTGCTGCTGGCGCCATTCGGTTCGCACGGGGTCAACCTGGCGGCGATCAGCGCGGCGATCTGCACCGGGCCGCACGCCCATGAAGACCCGAGCAAACGCTACACCGCCGCGGTGTGGTGCGGGATTTTCTACGGCATTGCCGGGGTATTCGGGGCGACCTTGGCGGCGTTGTTTGCAGCGTTGCCGAAAGAGCTGGTGCTGTCGATTGCCGCACTGGCACTGTTCGGCTCGATCATGAACGGGCTGACCGTGGCCATGAGCGAAGCGCGCGAGCGCGAAGCGGCGGTGATTACCTTCATGGTGACGGCTTCGGGGCTGACCTTGTTCTCGATTGGCTCGGCGTTCTGGGGGATTGTGGCGGGGGTGCTGGCCTTGATGATCCTCAACCCGCGCAAGGCCTGAGGTTTTTATTGTCTGGACTGGCCCCTTCGCGGGTAAACCCGCTCCCACAGGTATAGCGCTGTTCTCAAGCCAGTGATATCCCTGTGGGAGCGGGTTTACCCGCGAAGAGGCCGGTACAGGCGACAGATACTCATGGCCAGGCTCACAACCTGAAATGCCCCACCATCCCCTTCAAATCGGTGCCCAACTGCGCCAGCTCCACACTCGACCGGGCATTGTCCTGCATCGCCAGCGCCGCCTGGTCCGCACTGCCGCGGATCTGCGTGACACTGCGGCTGATCTCTTCTGCCACCGAGCTCTGCTGCTCGGCCGCTGCGGCAATCTGCTGGTTCATCTGCTGGATCAATGAAACCGCAGCCGCAATGCTGCCCAGCGCGCTCTCGGTGTGCAACGCATCAGCCACCGCCAACCGCACCAGCTCGGTGCTGCCACGGATCTGCGCCACCGACTGCTGGGCGTTACCGCGCAGGCTGGCAACCAGTACCTCGATCTGCTCCGTAGACTGCCGGGTACGCCGCGCCAACGCACGTACCTCGTCGGCCACCACGGCAAAACCACGCCCTTGCTCGCCAGCGCGGGCGGCTTCGATGGCGGCGTTCAGCGCCAGCAAATTGGTCTGTTCGGCCACGCTCTTGATCACTTCCAGCACGTCGCCAATGGTGTGGATTTCGGCACTGAGGCTGTCGATGCCGGCGCTGGCGGTTTCTGCCGCCGCCGCCAACTGCTCGATGCGCTGCATGCTCTGGCGCACCACCTGTTGCCCCGACTCAACCTTGCCGTCCGCCGCCTGGGCCGCCTGCGCCGCTTCCTCGGCATTGCGCGCCACATCGTGCACGGTGGCAGTCATCTGCTGCATGGCAGTGGCCACCTGCTCGGTTTCCTCCTTTTGGCTGCCCACCTCGCGATTGGTCTGCTCCGTCACTGCCGACAACGCCTGAGCGCTACCCGCCAGTTGTTCGATGCCTTGCTGCAAGCCGCTGACAATGCCCGAAAGCCCCGCGGCCATCTGCTGCATGGCCTGCATCAGCTGCCCCACTTCGTCACGACGCGGCGCCTGGGCGTCAAAACTCAGCTCGCCAGCGGCAATGCGCTGGGCGCGGGCGATCACATGCTTGAGCGGGCCGACCACCGCGCGGGTGATCAGCCAGGCGGCCAGCACACCCACCAGCAGTGCCAGGCCGGTGGCCAGGGCAATGGCCACGGCATTGCGTTGCAGCTCACCCTGCAGGGCCTGCTGCTGCCCCAGGTAAGCCTGGTCGACCCTGCCGGTGACTTGCTCGGCACTGGCCTGCAACTGGGCTTTCAGCCCTTGCTCGCGGGCCAACTGGTCGGTGTATTCGTTGAGTTTTTCCGAGAAGCTGCCGATGTGCCCGGCCACCTCGCCCAGCACGCTCTGGTAACCGGCATCACTGACCCCGCCCTGCAACTGGCCAACCAGGCTGGCGGCTTCCACGGTCTGGGCAATGCGCTCCTGGCTGACGCCCTCTTCGCCCTTGCGGCTTTTTTCCAGGCGCACCCGCGCTTCGTCCATGGCCTGCAACATCAGCCGCGACACCTGCGCCACTTGCGCAGCCTGCTCAAGAAACTCGCCGCCCTGCTGGCCCTGGGACTGCTTGAGTGTGTAGACGCCGTCATCGGCCAGGCCGGCCTGCAGCACATCAAGGTTATTGGCGACGCTGGACACTGACCAGCTGGCCATGTCCAGCGCCAGCTCCTTGGCCTGCACCGCCGCGACAAAAGCCTCGAACGCCTGGCCGTAGGCAGCCAGATCGGTTTCGGCCGCCACCAGCGCCGGCAGGCCTCGGGCGCGCTCGGCCAAGCCTTGCAAGCCGCTGCGCAAGGCCTCGGCCTGCTGGATGTCGGAGCGCAGGGCAAACGCCTGCTCATGCTGACGCAAACGCAGCAGGTCGGTATTGAACTGTGCCAGCTGGCGCAAACTGTCGAAGCGCTGGCCCACGCTGTGCAGCGCGGCGATGCCGATGGCCGCCACCGCCAAGGTCAGCACCAGCACCAAGGCAAAGCCCAGGCCAAGTTTGCGGGCCATGCCCAGGTTGGCCAGCACACTGTGCTTGCTCGCGCCCATCGCCGATTCCCCTTCTGCGTGCGAGGTTATCCCGAAGGCCAAGGGTGGCAACGTTGCCCGCCGATGAACAAGGGCTTGGCGTCAGGATAGTGTCGAATAGCTATGGGCGTGTCGTTTTCAGCTTGGCAGAGGTCGCCCTGCATGCTGGAGGAAGGCCTGGGCCCGGGAATCCTGCCCATAGGCGACATTGATGCGTAGCCAACTGCTGGGCGTGCCTTGGTAATCGAACGCGCTGCCCGGGGTAAGCAGCACCGCATGCTCGCGCGCCACCTGCTCAAGGCTGGCGAAGTCCCGGCCTGGCACGCGCGCCCAGACGAACATACCGCCACAAGGCTCACAAAATACCTGCCAACCCGCCTGCTCCAGCTGGCCCAGCAGCTTGGCCATGTGCTGGCCCAGGCGTACGCGCAGGCGCTGCACGCTCTTGCGGTAGCTGCCATTGGCGAGCATGTGGCCCACCACCTGCTCGGCAAAGCGTGACGTGCCGATACCGCTGACCATCTTCAACTCAGCCAGACGCGCCAGCAACGCAGGGTCGGCGACCAGGTAGCCGACCCGCAACGAACTGCTGAGGGTTTTCGAGAAGCTGGCCATGTAGATCACCCGTTGCTCGCTGTCGAGGGTGGCCAGGCGTGTAGCCGGGCCCTCCTGGAAGTCGGCATAGATATCGTCCTCGACAATGCGCAGATCATGCTCGCGGGCCAGCTCCAGCAGGCGGTAGGCGACTTTGGGTGTCAGGCTGGTGCCGGTAGGGTTCTGGTAAAGGCTGTTGATGAACAGGCAGCGCGGCTTGTGCGTGGCCAGCAGGGTTTCCACGGCCGCCAGGTCCGGGCCCTCTGCGGTACGCGGTACCGGCAGCATGTGCACCTGGTGCTGACGCAGCAGGTTGTACAGGTTGTAGTAACCGGGGTTTTCCACCAAAACCGTGTCGCCCGGGCGCAGCAGGGTGCGCACCAGCAGGTCGAGGCCGTGGCTGGCGCCGTGGGTGGTGAGGATGTGCTCGGGGCCGGCAGCGATGCCCAGCTGCGCCAGGCGCTTGTGCAATTGCTGGCGCAGGCTGGCCAGGCCCAGGGGTGGGCAATAATCGAACAGGTCCTGCGGATTGCCGCGGCTCACCTGCCGCACTGCCTGGGCCAGCTCGGTGGCGGCGCGCCAGCTGCTGGGCAGCCAGCCGCAGCCCAGCTTCAGCAACTCGTCATGGCCCTCGCGAAACTGCCGCCAGTTGCCGTCGCCAGCCTCACCCCAAGGTTGCGTATCGTCTACCACCAGCCCGGGCTTGCGCTCGGCGACAAAAAAGCCGGTGCCGTGGCGGGCCTCCAGCCAGCCGCTGGCGACTAGGCGGTCGTAGGCCTCGATCACACAGGACGCACTGACCGCCTGGCTGCGGGCCAGCGCGCGGATCGATGGCAGGCGTGCGCCGGGGCGCAGCCGTTGCTGGTCGATCCAGGCTTGCAGGTGGTCGGTGAGTTGCTGCACCAATGGGGTGGGGCCGGCGCGATCGAGGGAGAAGTGCATGGGTGAGTGTTCGCTGATTTTGAGCGAACAGTTAAGCATAAATGGAGTGACGGTGTGTCTGGCAGGTGGAATAGGCTGGCATCAGAGTGAGCAGGCCCGGCCCATTCGCGGGTGAACCCGCTCCCACAGGCTTTTCACTCCTCTTGCGGCTGTGGTGATCCTGTGGGAGCGGGTTCACCCGCGAAAGGGCCGGTACAGCCACTAGAGAAACCAGGACCCCTACCCATGCCCTCCGCCCCGGCCCGTCTGGCCTTCGCCCTCTGCCTGATCACCCTGGCAGTCAACCTGCAGGCCCCGCTGTACATCACCTACGCCGACCTTTCCGGCCAAGGCGCCGCTGCCACTGCGGTGGCGTTCTCCGGCTACGTGCTGGGCGTACTGCCCGTGCTGCTGGCCCTGGGCGGCCTGGCCGACCGGGTCGGGCGCCGGCCCTTGATTGTGGCGGCACTTGCCCTGTCGATGATCGCCACCGTGCTGATGCTGCTGGCACCCAGCCTGCAAACCCTGGGCCTTGCCCGGCTGTTCCTGGGCCTGGGCACCGGGCTGGCTTCGGCGACGGCCACCGCCTATATGGGCGAGTTGATGGGCGGTGAGCACACCACGCGCGCGGCCAACTGGGTCACCGCCAGCACCTCGCTGGGCTTTGGCCTGGGCGCAGCGCTGACCAGCCTGTTCCTGCTGCGCGGCCCAAGCCTCACACCCGGCAGCTTCCACCTGCAATTGCTGTTGGCAGCCCTGGCCATCGTGCTGGTATGGCGCCTGCCCGACCCCCGCCCGGCACAACACAACCCCATGCTGCGCCTGCCCTGCTACCCGCGTGGCAGCGTGGCCTATGGCCTGGCCATTTTGCTGGCATGGGCCTGCGTGGGCCTGGTGATCGCCTTGCTGCCAAGCATCCTGCGCCAACATGGCCTTAGCGCCTGGTCAGGGTTTTCGACCTTCTGCGTGATCAGCTGCGGGCTGTTGTTCCAGCCGATGGCCCGGCGCCTGAGCAGCCGCACGGCCACGCTGCTGGGGCTGGTGATACTGCCGTGCAGCTATGCGGTACTGGCCTGGGGCGCGGACAGTGGACAGCTCAGCGCAGTTTTGCTGGGTGCGGTGGCGGCCAGCAGTGCGTGCTATGGGTTTATCTACCTGGGCGGGCTGGCGGCGGTGAACCAGTTGGCCGGCAGCGAGAAGACACGGGCCAGTGCCGGGTTCTTTTTGCTGGCGTACCTGGGGTTCAGCTTGCCAGTAATCTTTACCGGGTTGTTGAGTGACCGGTTGGGATCACAGATGGCGCTACTGGTGTTTGGCGGGGTGTTGGTGGTGGGCTGTGCAGCGGTTGGCCTGGCATTGTGGTGGGCTGGTAGGGCCCTATCGCCGGCAAGCCAGCTCCCACAGGGTTCGCGTTAACTTCGGGTACCCGCGGGCTTTGTGGGAGCTGGCTTGCCGGCGATAGGGCCAGAACAGGCAACCTGAGTTGGCTCAGATCGCCGTGGCCCCGCCATCCACCGTCAGGCAATGCCCGGTGGTAAACGCCGCGCCATCGCTGCACAGGTACAGCACGGCGCTGGCGATTTCCTCGACCTTGCCAATGCGCCCCACCGGGTGCATGGCGGCGGCGAACTCGGCCTTGCGTGGGTCGGCCTCGTAGGCGCGGCGGAACATGTCGGTATCGATTACCGCCGGGCACACGGCATTCACACGGATACCCTTCTTCGCGTATTCGATGGCTGCCGACTTGGTCAGGCCGATCACCGCGTGCTTGCTGGCGCTGTAGATACTCATCTTCGGCGCCGCTCCCAACCCCGCCACCGAGGCTGTATTGACGATCACCCCACCGCCTTGGGCCTGCAGCAAGGGCAATTGGTACTTCATGCACAGCCATACGCCCTTCACGTTCACACCCATGATGGCATCGAACTCCGCCTCGCTGCCTTCAGCCAGGCGGTGCTGCTCAATCTCGATGCCGGCGTTGTTGAAGGCATAGTCCAGCCGCCCAAAAGCACCGATCAGGCGCTCGTGCAACTGGCGCACCTCGGCGTCGCGGGTGACGTCACAGGCAATGAACAACGCCTCGCCACCTGCGGCGTTAATCTGCGCCACCGTCGCCTCGCCACCCAGCGGGTCGAGGTCGGCCACTGCCACCTTCAGGCCCTCGCGGGCGAACGCCAGGGCCGTTGCCCGGCCAATGCCGGCAGCGCCGCCGGTGACGAGTGCTACCTGGCCGGAAAAGGTCATGCTCATTGCGTGCTCCTGAAGGGGACGGTGGGTTTCAGAGCATAGTCAGCCACCGTCTGGCCGGGCAGCATCATCACACCGACGGTTGGGCTACCATGCTTGTCAGTGATGTTGACGACCTGCCTACATCAACAAGGTAGATTGAACGCCTGTCATCTTCCACTGCCTCCAAGGACCCCGCCATGACCCAGACCAACCGCCGCTTCCTGCTCGCCAAACGCCCGGTCGGCGCCGTGCGCCGTGACGACTTCACCTTTGAAAGCGTGCCTGCCGAACAACCCGCCGAAGGCCAGGTGCTGGTGCGCAACCTGTACCTGTCGCTGGACCCGGCCATGCGCGGCTGGATGAACGAAGGCAAGTCCTACATCCCTCCCGTGGCCCTGGGCCAGGTAATGCGTGCCCTCGGCGTGGGCGAAGTGGTTGCCTCCAACCACCCGACATTCAAGCCGGGCGACCACGTTAGCGGCGCCCTTGGCGTGCAGGACTACTTCACCGGCGAGCCCCAGGGCCTGCACAAGATCGACCCCAGCCTCGCGCCCCTGCCCCGCTACCTGTCGGCACTGGGCATGACCGGCATGACCGCCTATTTCGCCCTGCTGGAAGTAGGCCAGCCCAAGGCCGGCGAAACCGTGGTCATCTCCGGCGCGGCCGGTGCGGTGGGCAGCATTGTCGGGCAAATTGCCAAGGTCAAAGGCTGCCGCGTGGTCGGTATTGCCGGGGGCGCCGAGAAGTGCCAGTACCTGAAAGACGAACTGGGCTTTGACGGGGTGATCGACTACAAGGCCGAAGACGTGCTGGCCGGGCTGAAGCGCGAATGCCCCAAAGGCGTGGACGTGTACTTCGACAACGTGGGCGGCGACATCCTCGACGCCGTGCTGACGCGTATCAACTTCAAGGCCCGCATCGTGATTTGCGGCGCGATCAGCCAGTACAACAACAAGGAAGCGGTAAAAGGCCCGGCCAACTACCTGTCGCTGCTGGTGAACCGTGCGCGTATGGAAGGGTTTGTGGTGATGGACCACGCCAAGGACTACGGCAAGGCCGCGCTTGAGATGGCCGGGTGGCTGGCCAGCGGGCAGGTGAAGAGCAAGGAGGATGTGGTGGAGGGGCTGGAGACGTTCCCCGAGACCTTGCTGAAGCTGTTCAGTGGGGAGAATTTTGGCAAGTTGGTGCTGAAGGTCTAACCCCTGTAGGCCTGCGCCGCACCCTGAAGGGGCGGCGCAGCCCCTGAAATCGGGCGCCAGCCCTTGTTGTGGCACTTTCGCCGCTTGCAGTTTTCCTCTCCCACCGTACATTCAGGCATCGACAAACACCCATTACGCAAGGTAGCGACAAGGTGGGCAACCGATGCAGCAGCGCTTGAATGCCGGACTCGACTTTTGCAGGATCGCCGCCTGCTTCATGGTGGTACTTCTTCACATCGCATCAGCCGGGGCGATCCAACTTGATGACAACTGGATGTCCTCCAACATCTACAACTCCTTGGTCAGGTCTTGCGTCCCGCTGTTCCTGATGTTGTCCGGTGCCCTGTTGTTGAACCGAACAGACAGTGCAATCACGTTCTACCAGAAGCGCTTCTTGCGCATACTGCCGCCGCTGCTGTTCTGGTCAGTGTTCTATGCACTGTGGCGGGACACCATGGGCGCCGGGTATGGCAGCTTTTGGCAAGCGACCGTGGCGATGCTTCATGGCCCCGTCTACTACCACCTCTGGTACCTGTACGCGATCATCGGCATCTACCTGTTCATGCCGTTCATGGCCAAGGTCTACCAAAACTGCGGGCCGCAAGAAAAGCGGGTGTTCCTGGGCCTGTGGCTGGTAATCAGCTGCCTGCTGCCCACCGCCGCACCGTTCAGCCCTGCACTGGCCAGCATGGCCCATACCTATGAGTTGTTTTCGTTCATGGGGTTTGCGGGTTATGCATTCCTGGGGGCTTACGTCTACGAACAGATTCAGCAGCACGGCCCTGGCAACCCTTGGGTAAACCTTGGCGGCTTCGCCATCACCGGCGCCCTGACCGCCGCCGCCACGCACACGCTGTCCATGCAGCAAGGCGAGCCCAGCCAGATTTTCTATTCCTACGTATCCCCGTTGGTGGTGCTGGCCGGCATCTTCGCCTTCCGCCTGCTGCTTGCGCTTGGCGGGCGACTGGTACGGCACAGCAAGCTGCTGGCCGAGCTGTCTGGCTGCACGTTGGGCCTGTACTGCTTGCACGTTTTCGTCATGAACAGGGCCAGTATCTTCTACGGCCCGCTGATCGAGGGGCATTCGCTGGCGTGGTTGATACCCGTACTGGCGGTGGCTGTGTTCGTGCTGACATTACTACCGATCTACCTGATCAGGCTGTTGAAGCCGGTGCGCGCCGTGATCTGACAGCGGTAGCGCCAATGTGGGAGCGGACAGATACAAAAAAAAGGCCAGCACACTCGTGCTGGCCTTACTAAGTAACGCGGGTTATTTACCCACGAATCTCCGCCACCACCGCAGCCAGCGCCTGCGCCGGGTCTGCGGCCTGGCTGATCGGCCGGCCGATCACCAGATAATCCGAGCCCGCATCCAATGCCTGGCGCGGGGTGAGGATACGGCGCTGGTCGTCCTGGGCGCTGCCCGCCGGGCGAATGCCCGGGGTTACCAGCTGCAGCGACGGGTGCGCCGCCTTCAACGCCGGGGCCTCCAGCGCCGAGCACACCAAACCGTCCATGCCCGCCTTTTGCGCCAGTGCTGCCAGGCGCAGCACCTGCTCTTGCGGGTCGACGTCCAGGCCAATGCCGGCCAGGTCTTCACGCTCCATGCTGGTCAGCACGGTCACGCCAATCAGCAATGGCTGCGGGCCGCTGCGCTTGTCCAGCACTTCACGGCAGGCGGCCATCATGCGCAGGCCACCGGAGCAATGCACGTTCACCATCCACACACCCATCTCGGCGGCAGCCTTTACCGCCATGGCCGTGGTGTTGGGGATGTCGTGGAACTTGAGGTCCAGGAACACTTCGAAGCCCTTGGCACAAAGGGTTTCGACGATGCCCGAAGCGCTGCTGGTGAACAGCTCCTTGCCAACCTTCACCCGGCACAGCGCGGGGTCTAGCTGGTCAGCCAGCTTCAGGGCGGCCTCACGGGTAGGGAAATCCAGGGCGACGATCAGGGGCGTCTGGCAGGCGGACATGGGCAGGGTCTCTTGGCAAGTCGAAAACGGCGCGCATTGTAAACGAAGTGACGCAGGCTTTGGGGCCCGCGGGTCACGGAATTGGCCCGGCGGCAGCTGGCTTCTATAATTGAACCAACGAAACGGGTTGCTGCTCAAATTTCGTACAAGCACTGCCCCACCACCCGTTTAAGGAGAACGACAATGCCCTGGTATGCCTGGCTGATCCTCATCATAGCCCTCGGCTCCATCGTCGGTGGGCTGATGATGCTGCGCGATACGGCAAAAAAACTGCCACTGACCGATGAGCAACTGCGCAAGGTGCATGAGCGCAATGCCGAAGCGGATGCCAAGGATGCGCAAGACCGCTAAAAGGTTTAAGCATTGGGCTTTACAGCCATTTTTTCAGGCGGCTTTTTGACGACTACCGAATAGAACTTTTAACCCATTGTTTTATGGGATTTTTACTTAATTAAGCTTTCTCCCTTCCAAACAAATAACCGCCCCTGCCCCAATCACTCTTCAACTATGAAGGTGGTCCAGGCAGGAGCGGCCTGGTGGCGCGACGGGCTGCAAAGCAGCCCCGTTTTCTGAAAGGCAACCCCACCCGCAGGCTGCCCTGCCGCCCCTTACTCCACCATCACCTTGTCCCGGTTGCGCTCCAGCAACGCGTTCCCGATCCCCTTGATCTCCAGCAGTTCATCCACCGAAGCAAACGGCCCATTGGCCTCGCGGTAAGCCACGATGGCCTCGGCCTTGGCCTTCCCTATCCCGTTCAGCTCCTTCTGCAAGGTCAGCGCATCGGCCTTGTTCAGGTCCAGCCGCAGCGCTTGCTGGGCCTGGGCTTGAGCCACTACCGGCACTGGCTCGGGCACCGCCGTGGCGCTGACCGGGGCTGCGCTGAGGGAGAACGACAGGCTGGCGAACAGCGGCAGCAGCAGGTACGACAGAACGTTGTTACGCATTGATGAACACTCCTTGGGTTGGTCATTTTCCAGCAGCCGTTTTCCTTCGGCTGCGCAACAAACCCTAGCGGTTCTGCCATTTTGTAAACAGCTACTCGGCCCGTTCAATCGTTACCGAATCCAACAGTAAAAAAAGCAACTTCGACGACACAAAAATGATGGCGTTCCGCCATGTTTCAAGTTAACTTCATGAAAAAAAAGCGATAGCAAATCGCCGCCAGGTAAATTCCCGTTTAACCTGGGTTTCATTCAGACCAAACGCTGTTGTTTTTCCTACAAGCCTTGCCGGACAAGGCCCCCACCCGTTCGTCGTATACCTTAGTGATATTGACTTCATTGGCATGATGTCTGAATAACATCAAACAATCGTTTTTATTGATTGTTTAACCAAAAATAGGATCCAATCCTTCGATACTTGTCGGCAAATTTCTACAATCAGGGGAAAAAAACGTGCCAGATGGGATGTCATAGTGATGACGAAATGATAAATTTGCGGACTTAGGACAGCCGCTTCGCTTGAAGGATCCGAGCAGAATGAAATTTTTTTCACCTCCCCCACTGGCCCTGCCCGATTTCCATCGTGCTGCGCCAGCAGGCCACCCCAGGCCGACCTGAGTAACACCCGAGATCCTTACCGTTAGCGCCAGTTCCAACCGCCTTCACTCTCATACAGAAGACCGTCGCCGTGTCCCTCAAGACCCTAATCGTATTTGGCACCCGCCCAGAAGCCATCAAAATGGCACCTTTGGCCCTCAACCTTGCCCAGGACGACCGTTTCGAGTCGCGCGTCTGCGTTACTGGCCAGCACCGCCAGATGCTTGACCAGGTACTGGAGCTGTTCGAGATCACGCCCGATTACGACTTGAACATCATGAAGCCCGGCCAGGACCTGACCGATGTGACCACTGCCATCCTGCAGGGCCTGAAACCTGTGCTGGCCGAGTTCAAGCCCGACGTGGTACTGGTGCACGGCGACACCGCAACAACCCTGGCCACCAGCCTGGCCGCCTACTACCAGCAGATTCCGATCGCCCATGTGGAAGCAGGCCTGCGCACCGGCAACCTGTATTCGCCTTGGCCAGAAGAAGGCAACCGCCGCCTGACCGGCGCCCTGGCCGCCCTGCACTTCGCGCCTACCAGCAACTCGCAGGACAACCTGCTGCGTGAAGGCACCGACCCCGCGACCATCTACACCACTGGCAACACGGTGATCGATGCGCTGCTGGAAGTAGTCCGCAAGCTGGAAAGCCCCGCACTGAAAAGCCAGTTCGAAGCCCAGTTCAGCTTCCTGAACCCAGAGCGCCGCATGGTGCTGGTGACTGGCCACCGCCGCGAGAACTTCGGTGACGGCTTCGAGCGCATCTGCCAGGGCCTGGTACAGACCGCGCGTCAATTCCCTGACGTGGATATCGTCTACCCGGTACACCTCAACCCGAACGTGCGTGAACCGGTGAATCGCCTGCTGGCCGACGTCAACAACATCCACCTGATCGAACCGCTGGACTACTTGCCGTTCGTCTACCTGATGACCCGCTCGTACCTGATCCTCACCGACTCCGGTGGCATCCAGGAAGAAGCCCCAGCGCTGGGTAAACCGGTCCTGGTCATGCGTGACACCACCGAGCGCCCGGAAGCCGTGGCCGCCGGTACCGTCAAACTGGTGGGCACCGATGTGACATCGATCACCGAAAACCTGGCGAAATTGCTCACCGACGAGGCGACCTACCGCGAGATGAGCTTCGCCCACAACCCCTACGGCGATGGAAAAGCGTGCGCGCGAATCCTCGACGCACTCTCCGCATTCTCTAACTCCAAGGACGCAGCATGAGCTTCAACAAGATTTCCGTCGTAGGCCTGGGCTATATCGGCCTGCCAACCGCTGCCGTTTTCGCCGCCCGCAAAAAACACGTGATCGGTATCGATGTTAACCAGCACGCGGTCGACACCATCAACCGCGGCGAAATCCACATCGTAGAGCCTGAGCTGGACATGGTGGTGCACGCTGCAGTAACCGAAGGCTACCTGCGCGCCTCCACCGTTCCGGAAGCGGCCGATGCATTCCTGATCGCCGTGCCGACTCCGTTCATGGATGACCACCAGCCGGACCTGAGCTACATCGAGTCCGCCAGCAAGGCCATCGCGCCAGTGCTGAAAAAGGGTGACCTGGTCATCCTCGAGTCCACCTCCCCGGTCGGCGCCACCGAGCAGATGGCCTTCTGGCTGGCCCAGGCTCGCCCAGACCTGAGCTTCCCACAGACCCACGGTGAAGACTCCGACGTGCGCATCGCCCACTGCCCTGAGCGCGTACTGCCAGGCCACGTGCTGCGCGAGCTGGTGGAAAACGACCGCATCATCGGCGGCATGACCAAGAAGTGCTCCGAAGCGGCCGTACGCCTGTACCGCACCTTCGTCGAAGGCGAGTGCATCATCACCAACGCCCGCACTGCCGAAATGTGCAAGCTGACCGAAAACAGCTTCCGTGACGTGAACATTGCCTTCGCTAACGAACTGTCGATCATCTGCGACAAGCTGGACATCGACGTGTGGGAGCTGATTCGCCTGGCCAACCACCACCCGCGCGTCAACATTCTGCAGCCTGGCCCAGGCGTAGGCGGCCACTGCATCGCCGTGGACCCATGGTTCATCGTCAGCCAGACCCCAGAGCAGGCCCGCCTGATCCGCACCGCCCGTGTGGTCAACGACAGCAAGCCTGAGTGGGTGATCGACAAGGTGAAGATGGCCCTGGCCAACTTCCTGATCAAGAACCCGGGCAAGTCGGCCCAGCAAGTGAAGATCGCCTGCTACGGCCTGGCCTTCAAGGCCGACATCGACGACCTGCGCGAAAGCCCGGCCCTGAGCATTGCCGAGCGCCTGGGCAACGAGCTGGAAGCCACCCTGCAACTGGTCGAGCCGAACATCGAAGCGCTGCCGCAGCGCCTGGCGCACCACGAACACGTGGACTTCATCTACGCCCAAGACAGCGCCGACATTCACGTACTGCTGGTGAAGCACCGCGAGTTCCGCGAAACCTTCAACGTACGCGACGCGGCCTTCGTGATCGACGCCGCTGGCGTTAACCAGGCCTGATGGACCAAACCGCATGAACAACCCCACGCTTGAGAAACCTACCGTGAACACAGAGCTGCCTTCACCTTTGGCCGATATTCATGACCGCGTGATGGAAGCCTATTACGGCAAGCTGGGGGATCAGTTCATGCGCGAAACGCAGTCCCGCATCCATTGGATCTGCGCCCAGGTAAAAGGGCGCCGGATCCTGGATGTGGGCTGCTCGCAGGGTATCGTGCCCCTGCTGCTGGCGCGTGAGGGTTGCCAGGTCACCGGTGTGGACACCAGCCCGCAGGCCATCGAAGAGGCCAAGGGTTACCTGTCTGCCGAACCTGCCCACATCCAGCAGAACGTCACGTACATAAATTCAGACTTCCTCGCGCTGGATACGCTCGAGGTTGAACCGGACACCGTTGTCATCAGCGAAGTGCTCGAACACCTGGTACGCCCGGAGCTGTTCGTGGAAAAGGCCTACGACCTGCTGAAGCAGGGTGGCCGACTGGTGATCACCGTGCCGTTCGGGGTCAATGACTTCATTGACCACAAGCACACGTTCTACCTGATGGAACCGTTCCGCCTGCTGGCGGAGCACTTGCAGATCGTTGAAGTGAAGATGCTTGGCAAGTGGCTCGGCATTGTTGCTGTGAAGAGCGAGGCGCATAAGCCTGGGACCATCGACTCGCTGACCGTCGAGCGCGTGCGTGAGCTGGAAAAGGCGTTTGAGTCGATTGAGCGCACGCTGCGCGAAAACCTCGGGTCGATCGGTACCCGGCTGGCAGACGCAAACAAGAAGTATCGCAGTGCTACCGAGCAGATCGCCCAATTGAGGCCAGAGGCGCAGAAAGCCGATGCGCTCGCCAAGCAATTGCAAACGCGTGATGCTGACATTGCGACATTGCAGCAAGCCAACCGCGAGATCCTCGACGCCAAAGCCAAGCGGGTGCAAGAGCTCGAGGAAATCAAGGAGCGTCTGGACGACGCCAACAGAAAGTATCGCCTGGCCACTGAACAGCTCTCCCTGCTGAAGCCCGAAGCTCAGAAGGCCGAGGCTCTGGCTCGTCAGCTTCAGGATCGCGACGCGCACATCGTCGCTATCGAGCAAGCAAACCGGGAAGCCCTCGAAGCCAGCGCGCGTAGCATTCAAGAACTGAATGCGGAGCTGGACTTGCTCAAGTCCCAACTGGGTGAGGCCAACGAGAAATGCCTCGCAACTGCAGAGCAATATGCCCAGCTGCAACAGCAGATCGCTGCGCTTGAAGAAGCTCGGCTGCAACGCGATCAAGAAATGGACGTACTGCAGCAATCCTTGATCTCTCTCGAAGAACAATTGCTGGCGACCGATCAGCAACGCGCGGCCGCTGAAGAGTTGGCAGCCAATGAGACGGCGAAGATTGCTGCACTGCAGGCTGAACATGAAGCCCTGGAATACCAGCTTCTGCAGATGTCTGAGATTCAAGCCAAAAGCCAGGCTGACAACACTGCACTGAGCGAAACGGTAGCTGGGCTGCAAAAGCAGCGTATCGAGCTGGAAAACCAGCTTGAAGTGCTTTCTGAGCAGCTAGCCCAAGCTCAGCAGATCAATGATGGTCATGTAGAAACCATCACGATGCTCCGTGCGCAGCAGGCTGCCTTGCAAGCCAAACTGGAAAACCAGAGACAAGCTGCAGATGAACAGCAGTCGCAAGCTGAGCAGACCAATGCAGGCCATGTAGACACCATCACTGCGCTGCGCGCCCAACAGGCCGCGCTGCAAGCCTCACTGGAAAACGAGCAAAAGATTTCAGCCGATACAAAGGCCAAAGCGGATCAGGCAAATGCTGCCTATGTAGACACCATCACAGCCCTGCAGACCCAACAAGCGGAACTGCAAGCCGCGCTTGAACGTCAGGCTGAACTGCAAACTCAAGCAGAGCAGACGAACGACGGCCATGTGGAAACCATCACTGTACTGCGGGCCCATCAAGCAGCGTTGGAAGCTGAACTGGATGGCCAGGCACAGGCGATGACTGAACTACGCCAACAAGCCGAGCAAACCGATGCAACCCGCCTCGAAAGCATTTCCTCACTGCAATCGCGTGTCGACGAACTCGAGACGCAGATAGGCGCGATTGTCGAGTCAAGAGACAAGGCCTTGGAGGCCAATACGGGTTACATCGACACCATTGCAACCTTGCGCGAACTCCAAACGGCGAAGGAGACCGCGCTGGAGGACCAGAAACAGGCACTGTACATCCTGCAAACCGAGAGCAGTCAGGTGAGTGCCGAGAAAGACGAATGCATCGCCACGCTACGCAAGCGCCAAGCGGAACTGGAAGCCGAACTTGAAAGCGAGTTGGAGTATATGAACGAATTGCAGGCCCAAACCCAACGGGCCGACGCTGCACAGGCCGAAACCATTGCCCTGTTGAAAGCACGTCAAGCTGAACTGGAAGCAGATCTGGGTAACCAGCGCCAAGCGATGAAGCAGGCTTACGCAGCCCAGACGGAAACAGTAACTGCTCTGCAAAACCGCCAGACTGAACTGGAAACCCAGTTGCTGGAAATGAGCGAAACACAAGCACGCGGTGAGCGCGAGCATGCAGCACAGGCGAACACCATCAATACACTGGTGGAACTGCGCAACGGCTTTGAGGAGCAAGTGCATGCACTGACCCAAGCCAACGCCCAGGCGCAAGAAGCTCAGGCTGAGCAAGCAGAAATGATCGCCTCGCTGAATCAGGCCAAGGACGCACTGGTCGAACAGTTGATGCTCGAAACCGCCAGCCGTCAGGCCGCAGAAGCAAGCCTTGCAGCCACCAATGAGCAGTGGCAAGGGCTGCGTATGCAGCTGGAGAACGAACTGAACTCCTCGAAAGCAGGCCTGGGTGCGGCGAACTTGAAGTACCGTACGGTCAGCACTGAGCAGATCCCTCAGCTGAAAGCCAACCTCAATCAGCTGCTGGAGCGCAGCGCAGCGCAGCAGCGCAAGATCGACGAGCTCAATGCCAACCTGGAGCGAGCGAACACGCAGCGCCATCTGGCCGAGCAGCGCCTGGTTAAAACGCGCACCAGCATGACCTATCAGCTGGGCTATCAGATCAAGAACAGCGCCAACTCTCTGGGCGGACTGGTCAAACTACCCGTGCGTTTACTCCGTCTGTACCGCAAAGCCAACCTACAGCGTCAGCAGAGTGAACAAAAGCGGATCAGCAATGAGCCGATGAAGGCACTGCTGCCTCCTGCGCCAGTCGTGCAGGATGAGAACTACCTGAAACTCCCAGAAGCCCTGCCGACTAGCGAGCAGAGCCGTTCCTCGCTGCTGCGCCAAGCCGACCAACCCGTAAGCCGCCTGAAAGTGGCCTGCGTGATGGATGAGTTCACCTTCGGCTCGTATCGCTACGAGTGTGACCTGATGCAACTCACACCAAGCCACTGGAAAGCAGAACTGGAAGGTTTCCGCCCTGAGCTGCTGTTCATCGAGTCCGCCTGGCGCGGCAAGGATGAACTATGGGGTAGCAAGGTAGGCCACAACAGCCAGGAACTGCAGGACATCCTGAACTGGTGCCGCCAGAACAAGGTGCCGACCGTATTCTGGAACAAGGAAGACCCGGTTCATTTCGAGACCTTCCTTACCACTGCCAAGCAGTTCGACCACGTGTTCACCACCGACATCGACTGCATCCACCGGTACAAGGGTGCGCTCGGTCACGACCGTGTCTACCTGCTGCCGTTCGCCTGCCAGCCAGCGCTGCACAACCCGATCGAGCTGTACGAGCGCAAAGACGCGTTCTGCTTCGCCGGCGCCTACTACGCCCGTTACCCGGAGCGTACCCGCGACCTGGGCAACTTCGTCTGCGAGCTGCCGAAGTTCCGCCCGCTGGAAATCTTCGACCGCAACTTTGGCAAGAACGACGCTAACTACCAGTTCCCTGAGGAATACCAGCCGTACATCGTCGGCACCCTGCCCTTCGAGAAAATCGATACGGCTTACAAGGGCTACCGCTACGCGATCAACCTGAACTCGATCAAGCAATCGCAATCGATGTTCGCACGTCGCGTGTTCGAACTGCTGGGCTGCAACACCATTACTGTCAGCAACTTCTCGCGCGGTGTGCGCCTGCTGTTCGGCGACCTGGTGGTCACCACCGACAACGGCGAAGAAATGCTGCGCCGTCTGCAACTGCTGGCCGAAGACCCGCTCAACAGCGACAAGCTGAAGCTCGCCGCCCTGCGCAAGGTGATGCAAGAGCACACCTATACCCAGCGCCTGGAATATGTGCTGAGCAAGGTCACTGGCACCGTGAAGGCTCAGCGCCTGCCGGAAATCGTGGTCGTTGCCGAAGCGCAGGATCGTCAGCAGTTCGACATGCTGCGCGCTCACCTGAACCGCCAGACCTACAGCCAGGTACGCATGGTCATCATCACCGATGCTTACCAGAGCAGCATCGTAAGCGATGACCCACGCATTCTGGTGCTCAAACCTGCCCAGCTGAAAAAAACCAGCCTTGGCGAGCTGGTCGGCAATACGCCTTGGGTAGCCGGCTTTGTACCGGGCGACTACTACGGCCCCAACTACCTGTTGGACCTGGCCCTCGCTACTCGCTACAGCCAAGCACAGGTTGTGGGTAAAGCCGCCCACTTCACCTGCGACGGGCAAAATGCCCAGCTGCAGTCGAATGGACTGGCATACCGCCCGGCTCAATCGTTGAGCGCACGTCGCTCGCTGGTGGCTACTGAGAACGTTGCCGGCCAACCGCTGCGCACTTGGTTGAAGAGCCTGCCATCGCTGCAATACACCCATGAACAAGGCCTGGCGATAGATCCGTTCAACTACTGCGAGAACGGAGCCGCACACCACGAGGCTATCAGCGCCAAGGTGGACGACCTTGAGCTGAACCTCGGCATGACCATCGACCAGCTTCAAGCGCGTGCCCAGGCAATTGCCCCCCTGGAAGACAGCCACGATTCACCAGAAATCACCGGCCGCGAACTGGCGGAGATGTTTGGTGCCAAGCACAGCAAGTTCCTGAACCTGGCGGTGGATGTAGATAACTGGCGCGTCAGCTCCACGTTGGCAGATGGCAAGCATGAGTACGTGTACGCCCTGAAAGAAGTAAGCCTGGATCAACTGAATCTTGAAGACCGACAGCTAAAGCTGTACCTCGACTGCACGCCCGGCCTGAACTTGCAACTGGTGGTGTTGTTCCTGGATGCTGAAAAGCAGCGGATCAGCCACGTCATGCAGCATGCCAACCGCAACCAGACATCCGAGGTACCACCGGAAGCCGCCTTCGTGCGTTTCGGCCTGCGTGCCTACGCAGCCGGGAACACCGAGATCAAGGCGCTGGTGCTTGGCCATCGCGACTTGCAGCCTTCGGAAATGCTGGGGCGTTCGCAACACTTGGTCGTCACCAACCACTACCCGGCTTACGCGGACCTGTACCGAAACGGCTTTGTGCACAGCCGAGTGATGGCCTATCAGGAGCAGAACCTGAATGTCGACATCTTCCGCCTGCGCAAGAACGAGGCGGTCAGCTATCACGAGTTCCAGAACGTAGATGTAGTGACTGGGTGCCAGACCACCCTCACAAAAATGCTCGAAAGCGGCCAGTACAAGAGCGTCTTGGTGCACTTCCTGGACCCTGAAATGTGGGAGGTGCTCAAGCGCTTCACTCACATGGTCAAGGTAGTGGTTTGGGTACACGGTGCAGAGGTTCAGCCTTGGTGGCGTCGCGAGTATAACTACTCGGATGAAAGCCAGTTGGCTGTGGCAAAAGTCGAAAGCGAAAAACGTATGGCGTTCTGGCGCGAAACGTTGAGCAACATGCCAGCCAATCTTAAGCTGGTCTTCGTTTCCCGCTACTTTGCTGAAGAAGTAATGGAGGACGTGGGCTTCCGCATTCCTGAAGACCGCTACGAGATCATCCACAACCCGATTGATACAGAAACCTTCTCGTACAAGGAAAAACCGGAAGAACAGCGCATGAAGCTGCTGTCTATCCGCCCTTATGCATCGGCCAAGTACGCTAACGACCTGAGTGTCAGAGCGATTGAGTTGCTGGCGGAGAAACCGTACTTCAAGGACCTTGAGTTCCGCATGATCGGTGATGGCGTTCTGTTCGAAGACACCCTCGCCCCTCTGCGCAAATTCAGCAACGTGACGATTGAACGCGGGTTCCTCAAGCATCAAGAGATTGCTGCGCTGCATAAACAGTACGGCCTGTTCCTGTGCCCAACACGCATGGACGCCCAAGGCGTATCCCGTGACGAGGCGATGGCTTCCGGCCTGATCTCGGTGACAAACGCTGTTACAGCGATCCCCGAGTTTGTCGATGATGAATGTGGGATTCTTGCGGCCGGCGATGACGCCCAGGGGATGGCTGACGGCATCGCACGGGTGATCGAATCACCGGAGCTGTTCCGCAAGATGTCCGCTGCTGCGCGCGCGCGTGTTGAAAAGCAAACCGCCAAGCAATCAATCATTACCCGTGAAATCGAGCTGATTCGATAAGCATGATCTTGGTGCCATGTTAATGGTTGGCACCCTTGGCCGCGCGGCAGGGTAACTGCCGCTGCGGTTATTTGATCATCCATTGGCGAGCTTATTGAGTGCTTTTCAGCCCCAACAGGGCTGAGCACTTTTCACCTTTTAGAATATTTGCGAAGACATGCTTAAGATAATCCGCGATCGCTTCTTCAAGGAAGACGAAATCGAGGCCACACCCGTACCAGTGGTTGATAAGCCGGCGTTGGACTTCCTCTCCGACCGGGAGATTCTCGACTACAGGTCGTTCTGCAATCACGGCAGCGAAACCGACGAACCCTTGACCCTTCAGGGCTTCAGTGGCAACGCGCGTGCTGCAATCGAAAATGACAATCCAGTATTTACCTTCAACGGTAATGCTGGCGTCTACCAGGTTCGCTTCAAGCTGCCGCGTAGCTTCCACGGCAACGGCCTGCACCTGCGCTTCCGTCTTTCCGATTGGGAAACACTGAACTACATCGGGGTGGGTTACACCTTCGAAGGCACCTACCGCCATGTGAAGATCGTGAATGCCGCCAGGGGCCAATGGGTTGATTTCACCATCGGCCACAACGACCTCGCGTTCGGCATTCAGAATGACTGGGACGCGCCACCTGCTTGCGACCTGGAAGAGATCAAGCTCTATTTCAAAGGGCATCCCAAGGCAGAAGGCTCCACGCTGGAAATCGAGCGCCTGACGTGCTGGCATGAAAGCGAGGCACCAACGGCGTGGCTGACGGAGGGCTTTGCAAAGGAGCCTCTTTCCGAAGCGCTTTGCGACTCTTTGTATGCCTACATGGAGAAGTGCTTCAAGGATGTGCCGGCTCAGGCTAATGACTATCTGCAGAAAGGCGTTTGCCCGCTCTACGGAAACATTGGACTGGAATGGGACTGGCAACAGACTCTGCCAGATGAGTTAGATGCTGTTGGCACCTACCGCTTCTCGTGGCATTCGCTGCACCCCGCGATCATTCTCATGCTGCATGCACGGCACGAGGCAAGCGTTGCGCCGCTCTTCCCCGCCCGGGAGTTCATCAGTAACTGGCTGGAGCGCAGCTACTTCAACGCCGATGAAGACCGCAAATTTGCCTGGTATGACCACGGCACTGCCGAGCGGCTGCTGGCATTCCTGCTGATCTGGGATATCGGTGTGCGCCAGCAGTTCGAACACCGCTTCATGGTTCGTCTGCGCTCAGCCATCTTCAAACATGCCCAGTTGCTGGCATCGGAGATGTTCTACGCCTCTCACCAGGCGTCCCGCTACCACAACCATGCGTGGTTCCAGGACATGGCATTGCTGGCCACCAGCCTGGCCATGCCCGATTTCCCGTGCTCCGAGCGCTGGCAAACGCTGGCCTTGTCCCGCCTGACCGATCAGCTGGATACGCTGATTGTTCGCGACAATGGCTATGCTGTGTTCGTTGAAAACTCCATCGGCTATCACCAAGGTGTACAGCGCCTCATCGCCTTCGCCGGCGAACTGGCACAGCAGAGCTCGCACGACACAACCATTCCAACGGTTGCTGACGAACTGCTTAAGTTCTCCGACTTTTTGCGCTACCCGGATAACCGCTCCCCAGCACAGGGCGACACCTTCCGTCGCGCCAACCCGAACCTGGAGACGGTACGCAACAGCAAGAATTACCCGACAACATCGGCGACTATTCTGCCGACTGCTGGCTACGCCATCATCAAAGGTAATCACGCACAAACTGCGTACATGCTGACCATGTTTGCAACGTCGTTGTGCAAGACGCACAAGCATCAGGACAACTTGTCCTTTACGTTGTTCATGGATGGCATCGAGTGGCTCATCGACCCAAGCTTCTACTCACACGAGTACGTCAAGCCGATTCAGAGCTTTTTGAGGGGCGCCTACTCGCATAACAACCCCGTTATCGGTGATGTGCCTTACAGCATTGAACCTGGTCATGCCCAGTTGTCCGGGGAAGTCATTGAAAATGGCTTTAACCTGAATGGCTCGCATGACGCGTTTGAAGGCACGCTTATCAAACGTAGCATCACAGGTCACCTCGACCGCCTGCAGCTCGATATCAGCGATGAAATCCATGCGACGCTGAAAGACAAGCCTATGTTCAGCTTGTTCCACTGCGGTGACGGCACCGAGGTAACCAAGACTCAGGAAGGCGTGGAGATTCGTCACCCCGCCTCCAGCTATCGAATTACCATCGCTTCGAACTGCCCCTGCACGATCGTCACTGGCTGGAACGATGATCAACTCGTGAAGGGCATTAGCGGCGTTGGATTCATGCAACAAATTGACACGTCGATGGTTGCATTTGAGATGAAGAACGCTACGAAAGCGCAATTCACCATTACTGCTCACCACAACTGAAAATTACGGATTAAACATGAAAAAGATTGCACTGTACTCGGTCCTCGCCCTCTTCCTGACTGCTTGTGATGCGCCTAACGTTGCCAAGGTAGATCTGAAAGAAGGCAAACAAATTACTTTCAACAACATCAAAACTACCAAAAGCTATACAGCGACGAAGGACGATCAAGATCGTCAGCTGCACTTTTTCGAAACCTCGACCGACCTAAACACCACGTATCAAGACTTCAACAAGACATTCGAAACAAATGGCTATAAAGCAAATGTGAGAACTCAAAACGAGTCCTTGATTCAGGTATATTACAAAAAGCCAAACGCAGCACTAATTGTTGCAAATTTCAAGCAAATTCAACCTAAGGAAGGCGCTGCAAGCCAAGCAGTAATTTCCTGGCAGTTGAACTAAGCACTAAAGCCCCGAAGATTAACTCAGGCTTAGCCTGAAGCAAGGCAAGTTATTATGAGCGATGTTAAAGCTGTAAATTTCAACGCAGGCCGCTGGATGTATTCCGTAGCCAATAAAATAACTCGCATAATCCCGGGGCTAACTCTCACCATTATCCTCTTGACGTTAACAGCACAAATTAGCCTGCTAGCTGCATCATTTCTCCCCCTGAAAGCGATCATACTAATTGGATCGCCAAACATCCCTTCGTACTTCCCAGAATATCTCAAAGAGTTTGAGCGTAAAGATCTTTTTCTTTTACTATGCAGTACCGCAGCACTTTTTTACGTTTTTTACCTGCTGTCCGAAGCACTAATTAAAAAACTGACAAAGCTCGGTAGCGAACGGCTAATCCTGAACAGCCGCAAACTGATTCTTTTTGACGGCCAGAATGACGTCGCTAGCAAAGCATATCTAAGGTTTACGCGAAGCTTGGCTGCGATCGTCTTCCTCAGCCTGACTATCGCTGCTCTTGGGTACATCTATCTTGAGCTCACCATTGCCACACTAGCATTCTGGCTGTGCTGGGCAGTCATTACAAAGCTGAAAAAAGAAATTAAGCAAAGCCGCAACACGCAAACCAACGAAATCAACTACGAATCACTCAACCCAATTGGCTCCATTGGTTTCTTCGCTGCATTTTCTTATCTCGCATACGATTTACTTTCCGACACTCCACCCAAATTACTCCCCGCAATTATTGGCATTCTTCTTACTCGCCAGATCATGCAGCGAGCAACCCTACTCATACAAGATTTGACCTCACTGAAAGAACAGCACCTTCAAATTTCTGCGTTGTTTTTTAAAGATCACAAGTTACCAAGTGAGTCCCGGGGAAAACCAGAAAAGTTCTGGAGTCTGTTCACAGATGACAGCGCAAATCGGTGGGTAAGTGACTTGCTCGAAGAAGCGTCGTCAACACGGTATATAAAGCATGATATCAAATGGCACCAGACAGGCATTCATGACGTTTTTGCTGTTGAGGTAACGAGCGAATCAAGCTCAGGACAGAAAGACACTCATCTTGTGAAGGTCTTTAATACCAATAGGACTACATTGGCAATCAACGAAGCAACTCTCCTGATGGAGCCAAACCTGGACGGCATACCCACAGTCCGCCTCATCCAGGCTACGCTTCTGGACGGCTTCCATTGCCATATTTTCTCAGTTCACTCGCTTAATAAAATTCCTCCAGTAGAAACTGGAATTCACCAAGCAGCCTCTGCAAAAATCTTAATGCGTCACGCTCCACCACAGAGTTTGATTCAAAAATACTCTCGCTCGCGCCCACTGCTTTGGGATCGCCTTAGTGATAAAGCTCTCAATGGGTTTGGAACTGCGCTGGGTGGTAATGAGCACGCGCACGTATTTACAAAATTCATGAAGCTAAAACACCAGATTCGTGAAGCTCTTCGCTGCATGCCTCTTTTCATTAGTAACAGTCAGATTGGCAAAGACCAAATACTCATTTCTGACAATGGTAAATTGAGCATAAGCTACTGGGGTAATTGGAGCCTAGAGCCCATAGGTGCTTCCCTGCAAATCAAGAATCTTTCCGCTAGCCTACCTTCATTGATGGCAGATTTGCAGCAACATCGCCAAGATACCCACCAGATGAGTGAAGAGCATCTCATGCTAGCTGCACTTTGCTTCAATCTCGATCAACTATTATCCAGGCAGCACTACCTTTCCGCAGCCGAGTTACTCCCTGAAATTACGGCACTAATAACTTCAATTGAGACCAAAAGTCTTGCGGTGATCAAATGAAGCGTATAGCAATGGTTGTGTGGAACGAATTCCTCAACGACGCACGTGTTCTTAAAGAAGCAGAAACACTTCAGCGTTCGGGTTATCAGGTGTGCGTTTTTGCCCTGCATACGCCAGGAGTAACCAAAGCGAACGAGCGTCTAGCCGGTGGAATAGAAGTTATTCGTGTAGCACGAAGCCCATTATGGAAGTGGCGCAAGTCAGCAACTCGAAACGTGCCTAATAACGGCCCTAGTTTCACAAAAACCAAAATAGGCCTAAAGCATCAAATCCTTCGAGTGATCACTAGAGCGTGGACCCATCTATGCTTGATGGTTCAGATGCTTCGCTATAAAGCTGACGTAGTACATGCACATGACGTAAATACATTGCCTACAGCCTGGCTAGCTGCAAAACTCGGCAAGTCACACTTGGTTTATGATGCACATGAAATAAGCACCAGTCGCGAGGGCTACAGCAGCTTTCGCCGCCTAGTAGCACTTGTTGAAAAATGGCTTATGCCAAAAGCTGACGGCACCATAACTACAACCGACGCCAGGGCTAAGTTTTTTGCTCGTGCGTACCAAGTCAAACGTCCTACTGTTTTACAAAATCGGCCGCGCTTTACGACCTCTGATGCAACAGACCGCATTCGGACAGAACTTGGTCTCACTGAATCTTGGCCGATCATTCTGTACCAAGGGGGATTGCAGCAAGGGCGTGGCTTGGAAAAGCTCATTGATACTGCTTCGCTGGTTCCAAATGCCTACTTTGTCTTTATTGGCGGTGGACGCCTGACCCAAACTCTAACTCAACTCAGCCGTGATCGCGGCTTAGAGGACCGTGTCTATTTCATCCCCACCGTCAGCCTTGCAGACTTGCCAAGTTATACAGCGTCAGCAGACATTGGGGTACAACCTATCGAAAATACTTGCCTCAACCACTACACTACAGACTCAAATAAGCTCTTTGAGTATTTGACAGCAGGTTTACCAGTGGTCGCGACGAACTTTCCTGAAATTCGAAAAATTGTACAACACAATGAAGTAGGCATACTTGTCCCCCATAATGATCCGCTAGCGCTAGCTGCCGCTCTTAATGCGTTAGTTTCAGACGCTGCACTGAGATCCAAGTTTGCCAGTAACGCTCGGGCAACCGCTTACCGGTTAAACTGGGAGGAACAGGAGTCACGCCTGGTTGAGTTGTATGATTGCGTTCTTAAAGCGCAGACCAAACAATGATTTCAAAAATTCTTTTACTAAGCTTCTACTATCCTCCGGACTTATCGGCAGGTTCGTTTAGAGCTGGCGCCCTAGTCAAAGCCTTGCGTGAAGAACTCGGCCCCAATGTAGAAATTGAAATCATCACTACGCAACCTAACCGCTATCATTCGTTTACAGCAAACGCAGTTAGCGTAGAGCGCTCGGAAAACCTCACTATTCGCCGGATACAAATTCCGGCACACCGTAGTGGCATAAGAGATCAAACTTGGGCTTTTGCGTGCTTTGCTATCAACACGCTGAAACTTACTTATGGCAGACGTTATGACTTGGTCTTTTCAACATCTTCGCGCTTAATGACTGCCTCATTAGGAGCATTGGTTTCAAAGCGCAGCCATTGCGCTCTATATCTAGATATTCGAGATATCTTTGTTGACACTGTTCGAGACTTATTACCCTCCCACTGGGGACGATTAGCAGCCTCGATCTTTTCTCCGCTAGAACGCTGGACTATAAACGCTGCCGCACGAGTAAATCTCATCTCTCCTGGTTTTTTGCCCTATTTCTCTACTCGTTATCCAGGGCGATCGTTTGCATTTTACACAAACGGTGTCGATGAGCTGTTCATAAAAGATTCTCCTGCTCAACTTGTACCGCCGCAGGAATCAAGCCAACGTCGATTAAAGGTCGTCTATGCCGGAAATATTGGAGCAGGCCAAGGCCTTCATCGGATAATACCTGAGCTAGCTCAACGCCTCGGAGACAGTGTTGAGTTTCACCTCATAGGCGCAGGTAGCGCGCTTTCAACGTTGATGCGCACACTGGAAGACGCTGGCGTTAGCAATGTAAGAATATCTACGCCTATGAAAAGGGACCAGCTGTTACGCGTATACCAAGAAGCTGACATTCTTTTCTTACACCTTAACGACCAAAAAGCTTTTCGGCGTGTACTCCCCTCAAAATTGTTTGAGTACGCTGCCACTAATAAACCTATATGGGGCGGCTTGTCAGGTTATGCGAATCGCTTTGCTAAAAAGCGCATAAAAAACGTCGCACTTTTTTCTCCTTGCGACGCGGATGAAGCCATTACTGCATTGAAAGAGTTAAAGCTACAAAATACATCCCGACTGGATTTTGTAGAAGAATTTTCACGCACCACGATTAAAAAGCAAATGGCACAAGACATAATCAAAGCTTCAAAGAGAAAAAACACAGCAGCATTTAGAGTTTGAATCAACCCATCAAATTTTTCGCCTTAATCCATCCGAACTATACACAAAACACAACACATAGAGCGAATTGAAGTGAACAAGTACGCAGCCATTCCTACAATTACTGCACTCGCCCAGCATAAAATTGGGATTTGGCGCAAGCCTGCTACTGCCACTCCAACAGCAGTGCCAAGCAAAGAAATTATTATTCCATTTAATTTTGCGATTGAGCCTCATTGCCGGCTGGCCGTTCATGACAACCTGTATTCCGCTGGAAGCTTTACTTATTGTATGTCTTCAATGCCAGTATCTGTCTCAATAGGGCGCTACTGCTCAATTGCAACGGGGGTTCGTGTATTAGGACCTCGCCATCCTCATGAAAGAATTTCGTCCTCACCGTTTACATATGACAGGAAATTTTTTGAGATTCACTCTGAGCTTGATGACGAAGAAACGTTTTCACCTACGCCCTATAAAGGCACCGGCAAATACGGAATAACCATCGGTAATGATGTCTGGATCGGTGAAGGCGTTACTATTGCAGGAAGCGTCAAGATTGGAGATGGCGCAGTGGTGGCAGGAAATTCCCACATCGTCAAAGATGTTGAACCTTACACCATAGTCGGCGGAAACCCGGCAAAGTTTATCAAGATGAGGTTTGAATCCGAGTCCCTGCTCGATGATCTTCAAGAAATTCAGTGGTGGAAGTACAAGTTCTTAGACTTTGGCGGATTCGACCTGGAAAACCCAGAAACTTTCGTATCCCAACTTAAACAAAAAGTATCAGAAGGTTCGATAAAAGAATACAGCCCCAAAAAAATCAGGCTGCAGGACTTTGCATAGCAAATCATGGCAAGCCTTCAAGTGAAGGCCTGCCACTGCAACTCAGACTACCTGACTTTTCACACCAGCCTTCAATTCCATGGGGACATTAAACAACTGAGGCCCTGCAACTTCCGAGAATGAAGCAAAATTCAAATGCGACTTAGTACGGCTGTACTCGAGAACAGAGGTCAAAAGATTTTGATCAATACCCCAGTTAAACCAGTGAGCGTTATAACAAGAAGTAAAGCCAAGCTTTATTAACTTGAAAAACTCTCTAGCCGCATCAGTATTGTTAACCCATACACTACCAGCCATGCTTCGCAACCACGGGAATGCCCACTGAGCGCTTTTATTCTTATGCTGAAGAAAACTCACATCAATAAAGCTCAACTTCTTGATCGCATCAGATGGATCCTGACTCAACTGGAAATCTAGATCCGTAATCAGCAAAGGTTGGCGGTAGTGCTCGCTGAGGCGCCTAGCAACGAGGAATCTGGCCTGAGCAAAATATGACTTTTTATCCAATACTTCATCAATTTCTTCAAACGTAACATTCAAGTCAGGGCAAAACTGTCTCGCCTTATCTAGCGTCGAGCCGATAAAATCTGGAGCCTCATTCTTCTCTTTTACCCAGTGGACATGAATACCGCTAAAAGAATTAGATCCTTTTTCAGCTATCGACCGAGCATAATTCTCCAAGAACCGATTAATATACAGTGCATTCCCTGCAACGACTGCAACTGGCCCAACTTCAAAGCTGCGCGCTTCGTTAAGAAAAGCTAGCGAAGCTTCACTATGCTCAGCAGACGCCTGCTCAAACGCCGCAAGCGCTGGTAGAGCCCGCGACAAGCTCATAAATGCCGTTATGCAATTATTGCGACCCACTATGCTATTCGATTTATTAAAATAATAAACACCTAGATCATAGCGGCCGCCTGCTATATGAGACGCTCCAAGCATCGCATAAGCGGAAGGAGTGTTAACTCCGCTCTCTACATCCGCATTTAATTCTGCAATAAGTGGATCAAGCTCGGAACCGGAACTGAGTATAATATCAAGCTTTGCAATTTTCGCTAACTCATACAGACGCTGGCGACCATGAGGCTTGTCGGCAAAGTGCAGATGCATTGACAATTCCTCAATTTTTCGAATCTCAGCGTCTGATAATTTCTTCCCTCGGACCACACGCCACTGCTCAGCTGTAAGCTGGTCGCAGAATGGCTTCCCTGCTGGTGATAAATCTGCTTCGCCTCTGGCTATAAGTTCCTCAGCGGCACTCAGAACGGCTTCCATTAACGGCCCTCAGCATAAAAGAGAACATGATATCTCATTCCCTCAGAAAATTACCATTACTATTAGCAATGCTCTACAGTCAGACAAATCCGAACACCTACATCGAAACAACATGAGACCCAGGATTTGTTCACCCCGTAACAACCTATGCATCGCTGTTTAATTTATTACAACAAATTCACCAGATCGCAATCCGGATACCCCTTCAAATAACACAACTACACCGCATCAATCGAATTAACACCCCCACATCAATTTGAAAGAGGCTCATCACGGCTGTGCAGTCGAAAAATATGTGAGCAAACTCACCTGGCATCGGAAAAAACTTGATATCCCCTAAAAAAAATGATAATAGATTCGGTGATTCTTGCCCAGGATTTTCACAAAGCGTTGATCACTGCTGAGGGCATTTGGATGATGGCGCCTCTTCAAAGCGGCATCAACCACTCGCTAAGGAGAACCTTCAACGAATGTATCGCAAGGAGCATGAATCAAAAATGAATTTTCGACAATAAAGCTGTCTGCCGAATGCATTGACTTAACGTAATTTGTGAGCTTGCCGATGCATGGAACTCCGGCATAGAGGTTCACTTAAGAAGGCTTAAAAAATAGTGATCAAAAATTTACTAATATATGGTAGCTGCGTATCCCGGGACATATTCAACCTAGAAGAAAGCCGGAATTTTAAGCTAACCGATTACTATGCACGCTCGTCTATGGCATCATTATGCAGTGAGGCCTATGAGAACGATAATGCTTTGAGCCGCATTCCTTCAGCGTTTCGCCGTCGCATGGTCGCGTGCGACTTCTCAAAAGAAATTTTATCTAACAAAGATAACTTCTCCAACGCTGACGTCATTTTGATTGATTTAATTGACGAACGATTTGACCTTATATCCCTGCCCTCTGGACAGTTACTCACGAACTCTAACGAGCTAGCCGAGAGCGCACTTCTAAAAGATGACAGCGTAGCTGGATACACAACTATCAAGCAGGGCACAAGTGAGCGCCGTAAACTTTGGCTTCAAGGAATGCAGAAATTTTTTGATTTCTTAAGGCAAATTGACAAGCTCGACCAGGTTATTATCAACAAGGTTTTCTGGTCATCCAAATTTGAAAGCAAAACGGACACCCCTTTTCCGGTAGCTCACTCATTTATTGAAAAAGCCAACCAAGAACTTAGCTGGATGTATGAGGCTTTGAGCAATGTATTGCGTGAAGATCAGTTTCTCGACTTCAGCCCATCTCTTCTGACTGCTGATGAACAGCACCGCTGGGGACCCTCGCCATTTCACTACTGCAAAAATTACTATAGAGAAGCGCTTGCAAAAATCATCACCAAAACTATGGACCCCAGCGAAGCCACTGAACGTCGCACAACAGGCTATCACTCTCCATTAGTTTCTTCTGGCGTTAAACTAAATGTTGCCGCCTACAGGACTAATGAAGAGATTTTCGTACACTGCTCCCTTGTCAAAGACGGGGTAATTCACGATGCCGGATGTTTTGCTTTTTATTTAGTTGTAAATGGTTCACGCCATAGTGTGCGTTGGTACGATACCTCTCCCAATGCAAGATTCGAAGTCCCAAACAACACCTCTAATCTTGAAGTAGTTGCATTTTATAAAGACATATTAGAAGACCAGATGTCCACCAAATGCACTGTAAAACTTTTAGACAGCTTACAGAAACGCGACACCTGATACCGCCAGGTATCTCCCAATCAAAAAATCGTGACACATACTTAATGTGTCACGACCATATGCAGTCCAGCCCATTAAATCCGAAGCAACAGCTATGAAGACAAAATCAATATAAACTGTATATTTATGATGTTTCAGCGACGCTGGATTTAACTTAGTGTTGAAAATCTAGGTAAGGGTTACCGACTCAGTAAACCCTATCCCCCACCAACCGCTTCAAATACTGCCCATACCCATTCTTGGCCAATGGCTCAGCCAGCTTCAACAGCTGCTCCGCCCCAATCCACCCCTGCCTGTACGCTACCTCTTCCGGGCAAGCCACCTTCAGCCCCTGCCGGCGCTCGATCGTAGCGATATACCCGCTAGCCTCCAGCAACGAGTCATGCGTCCCGGTATCCAGCCAGGCATACCCACGCCCCATGATCTCTACCGACAGCCGGTTCTGCTCCAGGTACACCCGGTTCAAATCGGTAATCTCCAGCTCGCCACGGGGAGACGGCTTGATGCCCTTGGCAATCTCGACCACGTCCTTGTCGTAGAAATACAACCCGGTCACGGCATAGCTGGACTTCGGCTTGGCGGGCTTTTCTTCCAGGCTGATCGCCTTGCCCGTGTCATCGAACTCGACCACGCCATAACGCTCCGGGTCGTGCACGTGGTAGGCGAACACGCTGGCGCCGTCGTCGCGGTCCATGGCGTTGCGCAGCAACTGCTGGAAGTCATGGCCGTAGTAGATGTTGTCGCCCAGCACCAGCGCCGACAGGTCGTTGCCGATGAAGTCTTCACCGATCAGGAACGCCTGTGCCAGGCCGTCCGGGGAGGCTTGTACGGCATAGGTGATGTTAATGCCCCACTGGTGGCCGTCGCCGAGCAGTTGCTCGAAGCGTGGCGTGTCTTGTGGGGTGGAGATGATCAGGATGTCCTGGATGCCCGCCAGCATCAGCGTGGTCAGCGGGTAATAGATCATCGGTTTGTCGTAAACCGGCAGCAGCTGCTTGGAAATCGCCAGGGTCGCAGGGTGCAGGCGGGTACCCGACCCGCCTGCCAGAATGATGCCTTTACGCTTCATAGTGATCATTTCTCGTGTATTTCCTTGAGCATGCGAGCCACACCCAGGCGCCAGTCTGGCAAGGTCAGGGCAAAGGCTGTCTGCAGTTTGTTGGTATCAAGACGCGAGTTGGCCGGCCGCTTTGCCGGGGTCGGGTAGGCATCGGTGGTCAACGGGTTGACCTGTTCAGCGTGCGCCTTCAAGGGCACGCCCTGCTCCGCTGCCTGCTCCAGTACGTAGCGGGCATAACCGCACCAGGTGGTTTCACCGCCGGCCGCCAGGTGGTACAGGCCGGCCAGGGCCGGGTCGCGGCGGGTGGCGGTGATGGCGTGGGCGGTGATGTCGGCGATCAGCTCGGCACCGGTCGGGGCGCCGTGCTGGTCGTCGATCACGCCCAGGCTGTCGCGTTCGCCGGCCAGGCGCAGCATGGTCTTGGCAAAATTGTTGCCACGGGCGGCGTACACCCAGCAGGTACGGAATATCAGGTGCTGGCAGCCGGCCGCCTGGATGGCTTGCTCGCCAGCCAGCTTGCTTTCGCCGTAGGTGTTCAGCGGGCCGACGCTGTCGTCTTCGCGCCAGGCCTGGGTGCCCTGCCCGGGGAACACGTAGTCGGTGGAGTAATGCACCAGCAGTGCGCCGCAGTCGGCGGCGGCGCGGGCCAGCACGCCGACGGCGTCGGCATTTACCTTGAAGGCTTGCTCGCGGTCGCTTTCGGCCTTGTCGACGGCGGTGTAGGCAGCGGCGTTGACGATGACAGCGGGGGCGTAGGCGCGCACGGTTTCGGCCAGGCCTGGCAGGTTGGCCAGGTCACCGCAGTGCGCCTGGCTGCGGCTGTTCAGCGCCAGCACCTGGCCCAAGGGGGCCAGGCTGCGTTGCAGCTCCCAACCTACCTGGCCGTCCTTGCCCAGTAGCAGAATCTTCATGCCGAACGCCCTGCGTAGTTTTTCTCTACCCAGTCGCGGTAGCTGCCGGACTGTACGTTCTGCACCCAGTCCTGGTTGTCGAGGTACCAGGCCACGGTCTTGCGAATGCCGGTCTCGAAGGTTTCGGCGGGTTTCCAGCCCAGCTCGCGCTCCAGCTTGCGGGCGTCGATGGCGTAGCGGCGGTCATGGCCGGGGCGGTCGGTCACGTAGGTGATCTGGTCGGCGTAAGGCTTGCCATCAGCGCGGGGGCGCAGCTCGTCCAGCAGGGCGCACACGCGGTTGACGATTTCCAGGTTGGGCTTTTCGTTCCAGCCGCCCACGTTGTACACCTCACCGGTGGTGCCGCCTTCCAGCACACGGCGGATGGCGCTGCAGTGGTCCTTGACGTACAGCCAGTCGCGGATCTGCTGGCCGTCGCCGTACACCGGCAATGGCTTGCCTGCCAATGCGTTGACGATCATCAGCGGGATGAGCTTTTCCGGGAAGTGGTACGGGCCGTAGTTGTTCGAGCAGTTGGTGGTCAGCACCGGCAGGCCGTAGGTGTGGTGGTAGGAGCGCACCAGGTGGTCACTGGCGGCCTTGCTGGCCGAGTACGGGCTGTTGGGCTGGTACTGGTGGGTTTCGGTGAAGGCCGGCTCGTCGGCAGCCAGCGAGCCATACACTTCGTCGGTGGACACGTGCAGGAAGCGGAACGCCTGGCGGGCCTGTTCGTCCAGGCCGCCCCAATGGGCGCGCACGGCTTCCAGCAGGCGAAAGGTGCCGACGATATTGGTTTCGATGAAGTCTTCCGGGCCATGGATCGAGCGGTCGACGTGGGACTCGGCAGCAAAGTTGACGATGGCGCGCGGCTGGTGCTCCTCCAGCAGGCGGGCTACCAGCTCGGAGTCACCGATATCGCCGTGCACAAAGATGTGGCGCTTGTCGCCTTGCAGGCTGCTCAGGGTTTGCAGGTTGCCTGCATAGGTGAGCTTGTCGAGGTTGACCACGGGCTCGTCACTGGCGGCCAGCCAGTCCAACACGAAGTTCGCGCCAATGAAGCCCGCACCACCAGTTACCAGAATAGTCATCGTTCAGTTCTTCCCAATTGCCGCTTTCAAACTTCACTGCGTTTGAAGTTCATGAGGGCGTTGCTTTGCCGGCAACGCCTGTTCTGTTTGTCAGTACAGCGTTCAGGGCTCCAGGCGCCGCCGCTGGTACAGCCAGTCCACAATTTCCCCACCCGGCACGTAGCCGCTCACGGTGTCGCGCAGCAGCTGGCGCACGGTGGCAAAGTCGTCGGCCGCGGTCGCGGTACGCAGTGCATCCAGGCGCTGCTTCAGCACATCCCAGGTCAGGTAGTCTTCGTTGGCGCTCATGATCATGGGGTGGCGCGTGGCAATCACGTTGTCGCCGATCAACAATTCTTCGTACAGTTTCTCGCCGGGGCGCAGGCCGGTGAAGTTGATGGCGATGTCGCCCAGCGGGTTGCGCTCGGAGCGGATGCTGAAGCCGGACAGGTGAATCATCTTCTCGGCCAGTTCCACGATCTTCACCGGCTCGCCCATGTCCAGCACGAACACGTCGCCGCCCTGCCCCATTGAGCCGGCCTGGATAACCAACTGCGCAGCCTCGGGGATAGTCATGAAGTAGCGGGTGATTTTCGGGTGGGTCACCGTCAGCGGCCCGCCGTTCTTGATCTGTTTGTGGAACAACGGGATGACCGAGCCCGACGAGCCCAGCACGTTGCCGAAACGCACCATGGTGAAACGGGTCTTGTTCACCTGCGACACGTTGCCGGTATCGCCCATCAGTACCGGGGCCAGCTCGTTGCTCAGGGCCTGCAGCACCATTTCGGCCAGGCGCTTGGTGCTGCCCATCACATTGGTGGGGCGTACGGCCTTGTCGGTGGAAATCAGCACGAAGTTGGCCACGCCAGCCTGCAGCGCCGCCTGGGCGGTGTACAGGGTGCCGAACACATTGTTCGACAGGCCTTCGGCAATGTTGTGCTCGACGATGGGCACATGCTTGTAGGCGGCGGCGTGGTAGACGGTATCCACCTGCCACGCGCGCATCACGTCGAGCATCTTGGCCTGGTCGCGGACCGAGCCCAGTATCGGGATCAACTGCACGGCCAGGCCTTCGCGCAGGATGCGCTGCTCCAGCTCGCCGGCGATGGTGTACAGGTTGAATTCGCTGTGTTCGAACAGCAGCAGGGTACGCGGCGTCTGCCCCAGGATCTGGCGGCACAGCTCGGAACCGATCGAGCCACCGGCACCGGTCACCATCACGGTCTGGTCGATGATGCAGTGCTGCAGCAGGTCACCCTGTGCAGGCACCGCGTCGCGGCCCAGCAGGTCGGCGATGTCCACTTCCTGGATGTCGTCCACCTTGACCCGGCCGCTGGCCAGGTCCATGAAACCGGGCACACTGCGTACGTGCAGCGGGTAGCCTTCAAGCAGGTTGAGGATTTCGCGGCGGCGGCTGCGGCTGACCGAGGGCAGCGCCAGCAGGATTTCTTCGGCGCCGGTGTCGTCGATCATGCGTTGCAGCTGTTCTGGCTGGTACACCTGCAGGCCGGCGATCACCCGGTCGGTGATGCTGCCATCGTCGTCGATGAACGCCACCGGGCGCATGGCCTTGCCCATGCGCAGGGCCGCAACCAGCTGGTTACCGGCCGAGCCGGCGCCGTAGATGGCAACCCGTGGCAGGCCATCGTTGCGGTTGGCAAAGGGCACATGCTGTACGGCGGTGGCGAACCAGTCACCGAGGAAGTACTGGCGCATGGCCAGGCGCAGGCCGCCGACCATGATCAGGCTCAGCCACCAGTAGTTGAAGGTGATCGAGCGTGGCACCACGTTTTGATGGTTGCTGGCCCAGTAGATGATGAAGCCCAGGATCAGCGCCGAGAGTGTCACGGCCTTGATGATGGCGATCAGCGCGTCATTGCCGAAATAGCGCATGACTGCCCGATACAGGCCAAAGCGGATGAACAACGGGATCGAGATGATCGGCGCGGTGATGAACAACCAGGTGTGGTCCAGAACAGGGTTGGCCAGGTCGTCGATGCCCAGGCGCACGACAAACGCCAGCCACAGCGCGAACCAGACCAGAATCACATCAGCCGCTACCTGAATCAGCCGTTTGTGGCGTCGAGGTAGTCCAAGCAGTCTTGAGCGCAGCTTATCCATAGAACCTCTTAGGGCTTTCCAACCTGACATGTCTACTGTCTTCGTCCTATCACTTTAGCTAGTGTTCGAGCTCACCGGCGCGCCAGCGCACGGCCAGATATGCCAATGGCAGGTAGGCAATGATCACGCCCCACACGCCGTCCAGGCCCAGCAACAGCACACACAGGGCAACTGGCAGCAGCCAGAACAGGTTGATCGCAGCCACCGCCAGGGTTACCGGCAGGTGCTTGCCATAGTGACGAGAGGCAAACTGGTAGGCGTGGCTGCGGTGCGCTTCGTACACCTTGTCACCGCGCAGCAAGCGGCGGATCAGGGTGAAGGTGGCATCTACCACGAACACGCCCAGCAGAATCAGCCAGCACCAGAACAATTGCGGCGAAGCCCAGGCAGCCTGCAGCGACAAGCCCGCCAGTACAATGCCAAGGAAGCCACTGCCGGCATCGCCCATGAAGATCTTGGCCGGCGGGAAGTTCCAGAACAGAAAACCCAGCGTTGCCGCAGCCAGCAACAGCGGCAGTGCCATCAACTGCGGCACACCGGCCAGGGCCGATAGCAGCACCATACCCAGGCAGGCGGTGACCGCTTCGACGCTGGCAATGCCATCGATGCCGTCCATGAAGTTATACAGGTTAAGCATCCACACGGTGTAGAACGCCGCCAGAATGAAGCCGAACCACTGCAGGTCGAGGGTAAAGCCGAACACCTGCAACGGCGCCAGGCCGCCCAGCCAGTACAGCATCCACGCGGCTGCGGCGAAGTGGCCAAGCAAGCGCCAGCGGGCAGCGATGTGGCCGTGATCGTCCATGAAGCCGATTACCGCGATCAACGCCCCTGCCCCACCAATGGCCACCAGCGGCGCCAGCGGCACGGCACCGGCCATGCCCAGTAGCGGCAGGCAGGCCAGGAAGCTCAGCACAATGGCCACGCCACCGCCCCGTGGGGTGGGCACGGTGTGCGAACTACGCGCGTTGGGCACGTCGATGATCTGCTTGTTCAGGGCGTAGCGCCGTAGCGCAGCAGTCAAAAGCAGGGATGCCCCTGCGACGAGGGGAATAAGCCACCAAACCGTCATTTGTCTTGCCCTTTCAAAAAATTGAGTGCCGTGGCCCGCAGAGCCTGGTCCACATCCAGCGGGGGCTGCCAGCCCAGCAGCTCACGAGCTTTGCCACTGTCTACCTGCAGCGACCCGCACAGGCGCTGCGCCAGGCCGCCCTTGCCGGCGAGGGTCGCCGCCCCCTTCAGCCAGCTGGCAGGTACGGGCATCAACCTGGCGGGCTTGCCCAGTGCCTTGCCCAGCCGCTGCAGCAACTCGGTGGTGGACAGGTCGTGGCCATCGCTGGCCAGGAAGGTCTGGTTGGCGGCGGCCGGGTGGTCGATGCAGGTCACCAGCAAGTCCACCAGGTTATCCAGGGCCACCAGGCTGCGCTTGTTGTGTATGGCGCCAAACGGCAGCGGCACGCCTTTGCTCAGCCAGTTCATCATGCTGCGGAAATTGGCTTTGACCCCAGGGCCATACACCAGCACCGGGCGTACGATCACCACTTCCAGCCCGCTTTGCGCTGCCAGCTGGCGCAGCCCGTCTTCGGCTTCGCGCTTGGAGATGCCGTAGGGGTCCGAGGGCGCTGGCGCCTCGTCCGCGCTGAAGGGCTGGCGGCCGTCGGTGGTCTCGCCATTCACCTTCACCGAGCTGACAAAGATGAAGCGCCGTACACCTGCCTGGACCGCGGCCCGAGCCAGGTTCAGGGTGCCTTCAACGTTTACCCGGCGGAACTCGGCCAGTGGGTCGGTGGCCGTTTCGTGCATCACGTGCACGCGGGAAGCCAGGTGGATAACGGTGTCCACCTGGTCGAAGTGCCCGGACGCAACGTCCACCGCCGACAGCTCGCTGAATGCACGGTAATCCACGCCCTCCAGCGGCTGGCCGGGTAGTTTCCGCACCAAGGCCCGTGGCGCCCGGCGCGCGTCTGCAGCAAGCCGCTGCAACAGCACCTTGCCGACAAAACCGCTACCGCCAGTGACCAGGATGCCTGGGCATTGTGCGCTGCCTTGCCCGGCCATCAACCTCTCCCCGCCCGGCCCAGCAATCGGGTGAACACGCTGCGGTACTGCTCCGCTACCACCGACCAGCGGTAACGGCGGTTGGCAATTTCATGCAGGCGCGTCGACAGTTGCGCACGGGCGTCAGCATCGCCCAGCAGCGCCTGTACGTGGTGGCGCAGCGACGTGCTGTCGGCAAAGTACAGCGCCTGGTCTTCGGTAGTGGCACGGTTGAACGACACATCGAAGGCCACTACCGGCAAGCCCAGCCACATGGCCTCGACCAGCGACGGGTTGGTACCGCCGGCGCTGTGGCCGTGCAGGTATACCGTCGCATTGCTGCGCAGTGGGCTCAGTTGCTCTACGTCGTAGATCGGGTCCAGCAGGTGAATGTTGCTCACCCCTTCATACTGCTTGCGCAGTTGCACGCCGTATTCGCTGTGGTTCCAGTTGCCGATGATCGCCAGCGGCATGCCAGACCCGGCAAAGGCCTCGAGAATGACGTGGATGTTGTTCTCCGGCTCGATGCGGCACACCGTGAAGGCGTACGGCGCGCCAAGGAACGGGTACGCCTGGCGGGCTTGCTCGCTTGGCTGGCCGGCCCGGGCCTGGTCACCACCGTAGGCAATCAGCTCGCTGGGCTTGTTGTATTCGGCGGTCACATACTCCTGCAGCACCTTGTTGTCGGTGATGACCGCGTGGGCAAAGCGCACGGCCACGGCTTCAGACAGTTTCAGGAACCAGCGGGCGAAGTTGGACCATTTGGCGCGCTTCCATTCGTAGCCATCGATGTTTACCACGATCGGCTTGCGCGTCAGCAGGCGCATGAATGGCAGGGCGATGCAGCCGGAAACCCCCAGGATCAGCATCAGGTCATGCTTGCGGTAGGCGTGCAGCATGCTCAGCACGTCGTACGGAATGCTTTGTACGCCATTGGCCTTGAGGTTCAGGTAGACCAGGCGGGCACGTTCGAAAAACTTCGGGCGCTCGGGGTAATGCGGCGCGCTGCAATACACGGTGAGCTCGCAGTCACCCGGCAGGTTGCGCACCAATTGTTCGGTCAGTGTTTCCCAGCCACCGTATTGGGCGGGCAAACCTACCGTACCAATTACTGCAATCTTATAGGTCATCAAACACCATCACGATATTTTTCTGGAAGTTGGCGGTGGAAAACTCACTCGCTTTCATGCGTGCGCGCTCAGACAATGCCTGGCACAGCTGTGGGTCCTGCGACAGGCGCGCAACCGTGCGCACCAGCTGTTGGTGGTTTTTCGAATCGATCTGGTAACCCTCTGCCCCATCACTGACCAGCTCCACCGGGCCGCCTGCCGGGGGCACGATGGTGGGGATACCAAAGGCCATCGCCTCGAGAATGGTCAGGCCAAAGGTTTCGACCCACCCATCCACATGAGACAGGTTCAGCACCAGGCTGGCTTCGCGGTAGAACCTCGCCACGTCGGCGCTGGCCGGGCTGAGGGTGAGGTTTTTCGGTAATACCTTGCCGGCGAAATAAGTGTCCACTTCCTGGGCGCTGGCATTGAGCACCAAGGTGAACTTGAGCACCGGGTCCGCAGCCAGTGCCGTGGCCAGTGCGACGAACTCATCAACGCCCTTGTAGCCCTTAAGCGACGCCAGCATCAGCACATTGAAGCGGCCGCCATGAAGGTGCTGGTACGGCGTGGCCATCGCCTGCTGCTGGAAGCCCTCGGCCAGGCCGTTGTAAACGGTCACCGCTGGCACCCCGGCAACGCCCTCTTGTACCTGCAGGTACTTCGACACGTAGACCACCTTGCTGGCACAGCCGGCAATCACCCGGCGCAGAAACGCCTTGAGCAGCGCAGGCCGAATGGAGGTTTCGTGCACGTGGTAAACCACTTTGGCACCGCGCAAGCGGGCAGCCAGCGCCGCACCGAAGGGCAGCATGGTATTGATCAGCACAACCTGCCCGGGGCGCACCTTGCGCAGCAGGCTGAAAAACAGCGCCACTTGCGAACCGGCATACGCCAGCAGGGTCAGCCAGCGGTTGTCGAAACGCTTGTAGGCAAACTTGCAGGTGCGCACCTGCAGTTCGTCGAGCACGCCGTGGCCGCTGCTGCCCACATGCAGGGTGCAGTCGGCCCCACTTTGCTGCAGCGCGGTAATGGTCTGGTTCAGTACCCGGGGGCTACCACTGTAATCATTCAGCAAATGAACAAAGTGCAACGTTTTCATGCCACCCCTTCTTCTGCGATGCGCGCCTTGATGAACTTGGCCGGCACACCGCCATAAATCGAGTTGTTGCGGTACACACCCGCAGCCACCACCGCCCCCGCGGCAAACACGCAACCGTCTTCGATCACCGCGCCATCGAGCACGGTCACCTTGGCGCCGATCCAGCAGTTGCGGCCAACCTTGATACCTTGACGGGTCACGCCCTGCAGGCGGATGGGTTGCAGCGGGTCTTCGAAGTTGTGGTTTTCAGAATGAAAGCTGACAAAGTTGCCGATGATGGTGTCGCTGCCAATTTCGATGCCGCCGGCGCAACCCAGGAAGCAACCGGCGCCCAGGCCTACGTTGTCGCCAATCACCAGGCCCTTGCCGATGTTGGCCAGGCTGCCGGTGCACTCGATGATGATGTGCTTGTTCAGCGATACCGCGGTGCCAAAGCGGATGCCGTCATTGGACAAGGCATCGACGAAACAGCCCTGGTCGATCACCAGCCCCGGGCCGTACTGGATCTTGCCCACTTCCTTCAGTGTCACCCCCGAGCCGATGAACGCCAGCCGCCGCTGGCGAAGCCGGATCACCCCGCGACAGGCCATCACCAGCTTGGTCACGATCAGCCCCAGCAGGTAGCCCGACGAGATGCGCCGGTCGATTACCATTGGGCGTTTTTTAACCAACAACACCAGTTTTTCGAGCAAGGCATGCATCATTTCACGGCCCTCACCTGGGTAAACAAGGCCTTGATGAAAGCCGGGCGACGATAGGCCAGCGCTTTGCGAAAGGCAGCATAGACCAGGTACAGGTCCAGCAGGCCCCGCTGCAGCAGGCTGTGAGAATGAAAGCTGATTCGCAGGCCGTGGATCATTTCCTCGAAGCGGAACAAGGCACGCTCTGGGGTATCGGCGCTGTGTTCTGACAGGTCGTGGGCAATTTCCACATCCAGCACGCAGGCCTTGGGGAAATACCCCTCGTAGCGGATGAAAAAATCGGTATCGGTGGCATAGAAGCGCAACCGCTCGTCATAGAAAGGCGTCATGCGCTGGAAGCACTGGCGGGTGAAAATCAGGCCGCTATTGATACCCAGCAGGTTTTTCGAGGCCACCAGGCCGGGGGCCACATCGGGGGTAAGACGGCCCATGAACAACCAGCGCTGGCCGGGGCTGACCAGTTGCCCATGGCTGACCAGGCGGGGCATGAACACGCCCACCTGGTCGCCGCCCGGCGCACTGCGCACCTGGCCGATCTGCGTCAGGCAACTGGACAGGCGAATGTTCGAGTAGTTGGTGTCGTCGTCCGAGATCATGAACAGCTCGACACCGGCGGCAAATGCCTCTTTGGCCACCTGATTGTAGATGACCGACAGCCGCTGGTTGTCCGCCTCGTACCAGCGTACGCCCGGGCATGGCTGCGCCATGCCGGGAGAGTTGTTCCAGACATACAGTTGCAGGTCGACACCCTCATCCTGCAGCAGTGCCTTTTGTGCGAGCAGCGACTGCAGGGCAATCGAGTCCTGGCTAGCTTTCCGATACAGAACGATCAGTACGGCCAAGCTCAACTTTTGTTCTTCTGTTTTCACCAATGATCACCATCACCACGATCGCGAATATGTAAAGGACCACACTGTTCGTATAGGACTGGAAAAAGAACGAGCTCAGGAAGAACGGGTAACTGGCAATCACGAAGTTGCCCAAACCGTTTTTCCATGCGCTGGCATGCGCCCTGTCCCGGACGATGATCGTCACCAGCTTGTGATACCACAGAATCAACCCGGCCATGATCAGCGCGCCGACCCAGCCGCAGGTGGCCAGCAGGTTGAGCCAGAACGAATCGAACCAGTACGGCTGGCCCGGGCCCACCGAGCCAAAGCCATAGCCCATGGGGTGCGCGCTCAGCACCTCGTACATGTGCAGCCACTGGCGCTCACGGTCCAACGCAGACAAGTCCTGGGTGTAACCCATCGACAGGTAGGCAAAGATCGCCACGGTCAGGCCAACGAACTGCAGGTAACCCAGCAACGAAATCAGCCAGGCCGTACGCAGCACCCGCGCCACCACCAGCATCGCGCAGATGCACACCAGGCCGATCATGGCCGTGCGCACCGAACCGATCGCAATCAACCCGCACAGCAGCACAAACGCGGCGCTCAGCAACAGGCGCCGGGTAAGCGACCAGTGGCGCCCGCTGAGCAACACGGCCAGCGTCATGGCGGCGGTATTGAGAATGACGGCGGAAAACTCCAGAGTGCCGGTGAAGAAGCCGGAAACCCTCGGCAGCCCGTCCCGCATCGAGTTGTACGGCTGCAGTTCGTAACCTTTGGCGCTAAGCAGCGGCCAGTACCAGAACTGCTCGGCCGAGGCGATGGTCAGGTATTGGTACAGCGCATACACGCCGGTGAGTACGCTCATGGCCAGCACCGACCAGTACACATGGCGCAGCTTCTTCTCGGTCGACACCGCCTGTGCCCAGATGGCCACGGCCATACCGATAAACACCGGCACGGCCAATGCGCGGAACATGCGCACCGACCCCGCGCTCAGGTCACCGAACAGCAGGTACAGGAAGGCGAAAAACAAAAGGATCAGCAACGACCGCCCCACTTCGAGGTTGACCACGCCACGCGCCGTGATGCTGGCCAGCGCCCGCAACAGCAGCCACATGATCATCAGCAGGCTGATCATTTCGCGCCAACCGGCAAAGACACTGCCCAGCCCAAGCGTCAGCACGGCAAAGTCGCTGAAGAACAGCAGGCCGAACAACACGCCGATAAAAATCTTGATCACACTCACCCTCGCGCTTTGGCAAACCTGGCCAGCCGCAACAGCGTGACCTTGATGAGGATCTTGATGCGCGGCACCCAGGCGTAGGAAAGCAGCGCTCGCAACGCCAGTTTTGTGTCCATACGGCACAAGGCGTCGAAGACATCCGCAGGCACCATGCTAGTGACCTTACCTGTCGGTTTCATGAAATCGAGGTTGCCCGACCACGGCAGCATGGTCGCCAGCTGGTTTTCGCTGTATACGCCCCGCTCGATGCAAGCCAGGTAGCGCGCTTTCACGGCTTCTAGCGAGTTCACCTGTTGCACGGCTTCGACCACCGGTGCACTGGGCCGCGGTTGCTCGATGCTGGCCAGCAGCTGGTCGACGCTGGCCACCTTCAGGCTGTCTGCGGGTGAATAGCCCTGAATGGGCGCAACCAACCCGACACAGCGCCGGCCCTTGAGCAGTTGCTCAGCGAACGCCGTGCCACCGGGTACAGGGTAGCTGTCCAGGTAGAAGTCGGCTTGTTCTGCAAAGGCCAGGTAGTCCTTGTACGGCAGGTGACGGCGGATGAAAAAGCGCGTCGGGTAACGTAGCTTCACTGTCCACCACCAGGTATTGGTCAGCGGGTTGGCACCAATGATCCAGCACTCGGCGTTCGGGAACCTGTCGAGAATAGCCGTGATTGACGGGCGCATGTCCAGGCCGCCATGGGGCTTGTACTTGGCCGCCGAGGCGGCACTGAACACCTTGATCCGCGCATGCGCGGGCGCGGCGTCCGGCACTTTTGCGCCGCTGGTTTCGATCGGGATCGCCAGGAAGCTCTTCTGGCAGGTGAGGTGTTTTTTCTTGTCGAGGTGGTGGCCGTAGGCGCTGATCTCGAAATACACATCAGCCACTGAAGCGCCGAAACTGAACACATGGTCGGCGTGGTTGACGAAATACACCGTCACCGCGGCGCCACGCTGCTGCTTCAGCAGGCCACAGGCGACCGTGGTGATGATGTCGTCAGGGTGAATGTGCAGCACCACCTTGTCGTACTGGGCAAGGGTGTCGACGATGGATTGCAGCCGGGCGCACGGGTCATCACCGCGCGCCACTTCGATGTGTGCGAAGTAGTCATTCAGGCGTTCGATTACCTGGGGTTTGGCGCTGCGCGCCACCAGCAGGTCCACGGGGCCTTCGTGCATGTGCGCCAGGCGCTCCATCAAACGGGTGTGCCCGCCTTGTAGGTAGGGTTCGCTGACCACGTGCAGGCAGCCCCGGGATGTGCCGCTGGCGACCGGTACCGTGACCAGGCTGGCGCACTGGGCCACCAGGTGGCGTTCCAGCGCCGCTGCCTCGTAGATGTCCAGGTCCACGGCCCACAGCAGTGCACCATAGACTTGCGCCTCAGCCAAAGCCGGCCCTGGCGCTGCCTTCAGTATCCGGGTGTGCAGCTGCTCAACCACTTGCTTCATTGCTCAGCTCCGTGCCGAATCAGCGACAATCGACGACAAACGCCGGAAAACCGTGAAATACATGACGATTGCGTACAACAGGTAATTAACCGCGTAGGCAAGTGTGACCTTCTCATACCCCCAGAGTTGCGTGAGGTACACGGTCAGGGCGTAAAGCGACAAAGTCGAGAGGATTTCCGTCACCAGGTACAGCCGCGTCAAGGCCTTGCCCAGCATCAGGTAGGCCATCAGCCAGCTGGCGATCTTCAGGCTGTCGCCCACCATCTGCCAGGCGAACAGCTCGCGCATGGGTAGGAACGATTCGGAGAACAGCACCTGGATGATGAAGTCGCGCAGCAGGTAGATGATCAGCCCGGCCACCATGGTCATGGGCAGGATCAGCTTGTAGCCGTGCAGAATCTCCCTGCGCAGCTCACCGGCATCCTTCAGTTCGGACAACCGCGGCAGGTAATACACCGCCAGGGTGGTGGTGATCAGCATGAGGTACGCCGAACTCAGGCGCCACATGGCTTCCCAGTATCCCGCTTGCTCCCAGCCAAAGGTGTTGCCCAGGTAGTCCCGCAGGAACACGTGGCAAACCGGCAGCGAACAGGCCGTGACCACGGCCATCAGCGCAAACTTCGACAGCCGCCTCAGGGCCTGACGGTCCAGCCCGCCAAAAAAGTCGCCAAGGTGGAACCAGGGCGTGCGCATGCAGATAACCAAGGTGGCCACGAAGCTCAGCGACTGATACACCGCCAGCGCCACAAGCGCACCGTACAGCCCAAGCTGGATGGTCAACGCACAGGTAACCACCAGTGAAATCAGGCTGCCAAGGATATTGGCCAGCACATAGCGGCCTACATCCTTCTTGCCGTTGAGCACGCCAAGCAATAACGAGTTGAAGGCAAAGAACACCAGCGTGGCGGCAAACCAGACCAGCACCGACGCCAGCGATTCGTCATTGAAAAACCAGCTGGCCAAGGGCTTGCGCAGTACCATGATCAGTACTGCGAGCAGCAGCGAAACCACCACCGACAGCGTGCCGGCGGTTCTCCATATCTTGCGCTGCTCGTCGGGCTGTTCGGCGAATTCCGCCGTGTACTTGGTAACGCCGGTGCTGACGGCACCACTGGCCAGGGTGGTGAACATGGTTACCGCATTCTGCAGCTGGCCGATGGCCGCGTAACCGGCCGGCCCCACATACAGGGCCAGCACTTTGTTCAGGCCAAGCAAGGTGGCCATCTTTACCGCAACCGCTATCGCATTGAGAAGACTAGTTCTGATCAGGGTCATACCTGGCACTCAAGGACGCGAAAAGCTGTTGCAGGCGTCAATGACGTGCTTGATAGAGGCCACAGTCAGGGTCGGGTCCATGGGCAGGCTCAGGACCTGCTCATGCAGCCGCTCGGTCAGCGGTAGCGAAAGGTCGGCCAACTGCGGGTAAGCCTGCTGCCGATGCGGCGGTATCGGGTAGTGCACCAGCGTCTGCACGCCCTGTTGAGCCAGATGCTGCTGCAACTGCTCACGGCATTCACTTCTCACCACAAACAGGTGCCAGGCGTGCTGGCCGGCGGCGCCCGGGTCGGGCAACTGGATGGCCGGGTTGTCGATGCCGGCCAGATACTGCTGCGCAACTTGCTGGCGCAGGCGGGTTTCGTTGTCCAGGTACGCCAGCTTGACGCTCAACAACGCAGCTTGCAGTTCGTCCAGGCGGCTGTTTACCCCTTGGTACATGTTCATGTACTTCACGTGCGAACCATAGTTGCGCAGCGATTTCAGGGTGTCGGCCAGCGCATCGTCGTTGGTGGTGACTGCACCGGCGTCGCCCAGCGCGCCAAGGTTCTTGCCGGGGTAGAAGCTGAAGCCCGAGGCATCCCCCCACGCCCCTGCCCGGCACCCGTCCAGCTCGGCACCGTGCGACTGGGCAGAATCCTCCAGCACCAGCAGGCCATGCTGCCCGGCGAATGCGTTGATTGCCGGCATGTCGGCCAGCCGGCCGTACAGGTGCACCGGCATGATCACACGGGTACGCGGGGTCAGCGCTTGCGCCAGGTTGTGCGCACCCAGGTTGAAGCTGCCTTCATCAGGCTCCACCAGCACGGGTACCAGTTTGTTCTCGGTAATCGCCAGGATGGTTGCAATGTAGGTGTTGGCAGGTACCAGTACCTCGTCGCCCTCGGCGATACGCCCCAACAGCTTCCAGGCCCGCAAGGTCAGGGTCAGCGCGTCCAGGCCGTTGGCCACGCCGATGCAGTGCTTTACCCCACAGTAGCTGGCGAACTGGGTTTCAAACTGCTTGAGCTTCTCGCCCATGATGTACCAGCCCGAGTCGATGACCTCGGTGCAGGCATCGATCAACGCCTGACGGTATTGCGCATTCACACCTTGCAGATCGAGAAACTTAACCATTGCGGTCTATCACCCTGATAATTTTTGCTGGATTCCCTACAACAACGGCATAAGGCGGGACGTCTTTTGTCACCACTGCCCCTGCGCCCACCATGGCGTACTCGCCAACCACAATGCCTGGCAGCAAGGTGGCATTGGCACCAATGCTGGCGCCACGCTCTAGCGTAATGCCGTTGAATTGCTCCGGGTAAACCTTGGAGCGCGGCATCGCGTCATTGGTAAAGGTGGCATTGGGGCCGATGAACACGTCATCGGCAACGCGGGTACCGTCCCACAGGTAAACGCCGGACTTCACCGTCACGTTATCACCCAGCACCACATCACCTTCTATCAGGGTATGCGCACAGATGTTGCAATTGCGCCCGATCTGCGCACCTTTCATGATCACCACGAATTGCCACACCCGGGTGCCTTCACCGATGAAGTCGCTTTTCACATCGGCCAGTTGATGAATGCTAGGCATTGCGCTTCAGCTCCGTGAACGAGGTGTAGTCACGAATGTAGTCGGCCTCGTCGTAATGGGCGTCGGCCAGCACCAGCAGCACGCAGTCCGGGCTGAAATCATGCATTTCGTGCCAGACCATGGGCGCAATCAGGATGCCCTTGTTGAACGCGTCCAGCCAATGGTCTGTGCGGGTGGTGCCATCATCCATGACCATCCGGCACCGCCCTGACACGCAGATTGCCAGCTGATTGAGTGCCTTGTGGGCGTGGAAGCCACGGGAAACCCCTGGCAGCGTTTCGGTCAGGTAATACACGCGCTGTATGGCGAACGGTACGTTATCCAAGGCTTGCAGGGCTACCAGCTGGCCACGATGATCACCCAGCACCTTGAACAGTTCGGTCTGGGCAAGCGCCCCTTCCTCCGCAACGTTCAGGTGGTGGCGGAACGATGGGGCCTGGTTGTCCTTCTCGCTGACAATGAGGCCGTCGCGCATTGGCCATTCAATCGCCAGGTCGGGGTCATCCCAATGGATACTGCCTTCGGCGTCCTTGTTGTACACATCCGTGGTCTTGTACAGAAAATGTGTTTCGTCCTCGAGGGCAATAAACCCGTGCGCGAATCCTTCGGGAATCCACAGCATGCGGTTATTGTGTTCGGTCAGCTCAACACCTACCCACTGCCCGAACGTCGGAGAGCCAGGGCGGATATCGACCGCCACGTCATAGGCCGCACCACGCACTACCCTCACCAGCTTGCCCTGGGCATTCGGCGAACGCTGGAAGTGCAGCCCGCGCAGCACACCGCGATGGGACATCGAGTGGTTGTCCTGGACGAACGCACGGGGTTTGCTCAAGCCCAGCTCAAGCAACGCGCCATGAAAGCGTGTTTCATTGAAGGTTTCCGTGAACCACCCGCGATCATCCTCGTACACGGCGGGCTCGACTATGACTACATCGGGAATGTTCGTTTGAACAAGCTTCATCGGTAAACCTTTTGCATGATTTTTTGTAGGGGCCAGTCGCGCGACCCCTTTATTACTGCAGTTTCACCGTTTGCACGGCAAATGTCTCGCGGAAAATGTGGCGTGCGCGATGCTGTTCGTATCCCGGGTCAGGCCCGGCGTCTTTGCAAATTCTGCACGGCATATCTCAGGGTAGCGATCAGGCAACCCAGGCCCAGGCCAACAATCACACCCAAGGCAACGATCAAGTGCCGCTTAGGTTTAATCGGTACATCGGGTTGTTCTATCGTGCCGTCAAGCTGATACACACTTACATTACGCTTCGCGGCAACCAGCCCTTGGTAAAACTGCTTTCTGGTTTTTAGTTCGCTGAGTTCAGGAATGAACGGGTCTTCACTTTTACGTTGCTGCAAATTGGCAATCTCGGCGGCCAACGCCTTGCTGCCACGCATGTAAGTCAGCTCGCCATCCATTTTTGACGACAACGCCTTGGAGATTTCGCCGTTTATCAGCGGGGGGTTTTCCAGGCCAATGGCATTTGCAATACGCAGTGCCTCTTGCAAGCGGGTAATCTTGTCTTCACGTTGTCGCTGGCCGTTTTCACGCAGGTTGTCGAGTTCCAGCTGCAACGCATTTGCGCGGACATCGGCCTCTCGGGTGGCATCTTGCAACAGCTCGGCCTTGGCGGCGGTGCTGGCCTTCTCGACATAGGCAGCCGCCCACTGCGAAGCCACGACAGGATCACGCCCACGGAAGGCGACATAGGCACGCGGCGGCTCACCTGCCAGTTGCACCACATCAAAGGAGCCATTGAACGCGGCATACAATGCACTTCGCGTCCCCTGCCCCGCAACGGCGGAAGGCAAGTAAACTTCCTTAAAGAACTGACGACGCAGGGTTTCACCGTTCAAATGTTCGATGAAGGTATCAAAAACCTTTCGCGACGTGAAAGGCTCCAACCCGGTCTGGCTGGTACGGCCATAGTTGAGATCGGCGATATCACTGGACGCAGGTGCCGCCAGAAATACTTTTGCCTCGTAGACCGGTTTGGCCAACAGTGCATAAGCCAGTGCAACTGCAGTGACTACAAGCGCTACCAGAAAGATGAGAAGCTTTTGCCGCCACACCCCTTCCAGAAACTCCAACAGGTCAACTTCTTCACTTTCGTTACTGCGGCGCTCAAGGTCATTGCGCATTTCTTGTGTTTTTCCTTGGGTCTGACTGTGTACACGGTTTCTGGCATACCAAAACATCACGAGCGACTGCCCGGAACCCGACCAGGCGCACGCCCTCTTGAGTGTAGCGGCATTATGCCAACATCTTACACATCCAGCGCCAGGGTTAGTCGCAGTAGATAAACGCTAGCGTGATTAGTTCCCGCCTTGCGTCGGCCAGCACACCAGAGTCAGACCAAGGGTTCAGGGTATGCAGACCTCCAGGCCAGCACCCGTACGCCCGGCGCGCTGCATCAGGGCTTTTTTCAACGTGCTTTTCGCGGCCTTTTCGCCATGCACCAGCAGCACCTTGCCTGGCTGCACCGGGCCACCGAGCGTGAACTGCAGCAAGCCTGCCTGATCAGCGTGCGCCGAGTACCCGGACAGCGTCATGACTTTCGCCCGCACCTCATACATCTGGCCATCCAGATCGATCTGCACAAACCCCGCTGCGCCCTCGCCGGCCTGTATCCCCGCCCCTGGCGTACCCTTGGCCTGATACCCCACAAACATCACCTCATGCCGCGGATCCCCCAGCATGGCCTTGAGGTAATTGACGATGCGCCCACCCGAGCACATCCCATTGCCAGCAATCACTATCGCCGGCCGACCGGTGCTCTTGAGGTAGTTGACCACCTGCTGGTGTCGGGCATGAGTATCCACACTTATCAGCTGGCTGAAGCCCAGGGGGTCGCGCCCTGCTGCAAGGCGCGCCCTGGCTTCGACATTCCAGTAGCCGTGCAGCTCCCGGTACACGCTGGTGATGCGTTGGGCCAGGGGTGAGTCGAGGATGATGGGCAACTGCGACCAGTCGAGCGGGTCGCCATCCGGCGCAGGGCCACCGTTACTCAACAAAGCCTTGCGATGAAGTATGTCTTCAAGCTCGTACAGCAATTCCTGGGTGCGACCCAGGCTGAAAGCCGGGATGAGGATGGTGCCCTTGTCAGCCAGGGCGCGATCGATGGCATCTTCAAGACGCTGCCTGCGGTCGCCTGCACGCGCATGCAAGCGGTCGCCATAGGTGCTTTCCAGCACCAGCACATCAGCCCGCTCCGGGGGCTGCAGCGGGCGCAGCAGCGGGTTGCCACACGCACCCAGGTCGCCAGAAAATACATAGCGGCTGTTGGCCTGCGCATGCTGCATGTCGCACTCGACGTACGCCGAACCCAGCAGATGGCCGGCGCGCTGCAAGCGGATGCGACAAGCAAGGCCAGGGCGCTCGACCACCGCGTGCCACCGCTCAAAAGGCAGCGGCACGATAAGCTCACGGATGAAATCGATGTACCGCGCCACCTGCGCAGGCTCGCTGCTGATGCCCAGCTTATAGGCATCTTCCAGTACCAGCGGCAGCAGCCGGGCGGATGGCTCGCTGCACAGGATAGGGCCGCGATAGCCGGCGGCCAGCAGCGCAGGAATGCGACCAACGTGGTCGAGATGAACATGGGTAACAACCAGGGCCTGGATGCCCTGTATGTCGAAGCCGAGCGCCGCGCTTTCGGCACCCGGTGCAGCCTCGCTCCCCTGCTCAAGCCCGCAATCGATCAGCAGACTGGTGGCTGGACCAAGGTGCAGCTGGTGGCAAGACCCGGTGACGCCACGGGTACCACCGTGGTGGGAAAGGCTGGGATATTCCATGCTGCACACGCTCGCCAGGGCCGAAAATGAAGTGGGCTATTACTCCATGATGGCCGGTGCGTGCATAGGTGAGACTTTCCTAAGTAGGTGTAGGAAATTTCCTTAGTTGCTGCTCAGTGCCGCCTGACGGGCAGACTCCCTGATCTTGCGCTTGCTGCGCTGCACGCCGTAGGCACCTAGCAGCGGCCCTACTGCCAAGCCAATGACCAAGGCGGCCAACACCAGCACGGCAACCGGCAGTTCCGGCGCAGCCCAACCGAACAGGACCAGCGACACGGCTTGCTGGTTTTCCAGCACGAAGAACAGCACCACAGCCGCCAACAGCAGCACGAACACCGCCGCCAGGGCGCGCTTGAGGTTACGCATCAGAATGCTCCTTGATTACTCAGGCTTCAGCCTCGTCTTCTTCGTTGACCCGGTCACGCAGCTCTTTGCCAGGTTTGAAGTGCGGCACAAACTTGCCTTCGAGGCTGACCGACTGGCCGGTCTTCGGGTTACGGCCCACGCGCGGGGCGCGATAATGCAGCGAGAAGCTGCCAAAACCGCGAATCTCGATGCGATCGCCTGTGGCAAGGCATTGCGACATCTGCTCAAGCATGGTCTTGATGGCCAGCTCCACGTCCTTGGGCGAGAGCAGACCCTGATGGGTGACAATACGTTCGATCAGCTCCGACTTCGTCATATTTTTCCCTTCGTTATCAAGCAGCTAGATCATTGCTTAACCAGTTTGTAGCACGCCGGGAGGGATTTGAACAGGGTGGTTCTTGACTTAATAAAAAAATTCAAGATTGAAGTTTTACAAGAATGGTCTAGCCGAAGGGGTTACCAAGGACCGCCCCATCGCCGGCATGCCGGCTCCCGCCCCCTCTCTCACGCCAATTGCTGCCGAGGGCTTTCCTGCGAAAAGCGCTTTCGTATCGCCAGCGCGGGCTTCTCCACCAGCTGCCACGACGCATACCCCGCCACCCACGAGGCCGGCACTGCAGCCAGCATTAGCCAATATGGCCCGGCCCACGGCATCGCCCCCGCCAAAATCTGCTGAATAGGAAACGCATACAGGTAGATACCGTAGGAGTAGTCCTGCACCCCCGAAGGCAGCTTCAACTGCGGGCAATACGCAAAATAAAGCGTGCCGTAAATAGTCAGGATGGCGAACGCGAACACCTCAAAACACCCTCCCTTGCTCAGTAAGAACAATGCGACGCAGCCAAGCAACAGCCACCCGGTGTGCGGTATCAACGCTCGGCACGAATAGAAGGCCGAGCCCGCCAGGAAACACACCACCAGCTTGAACGGGTACGCTGCAAATGCCGGATGCCACGCATGCAATCCCACTGCAACCAAGAGTGCCGCAAGCGTCAGCCCCGACATTGGCCACCGGAAAAGCCTGGCGACAAGCACCACCACTCCCAGTACCAGGTACATGCGCATTTCCAGCGGAATGGTCCACAAACTGCCATTGACCGAAACCCCCTGGAAACGCGGGGTAAAGGTCACCCCAGGCAGCACGAACTGGGCATCTTTGAAAATCAGCAGCGGGCTGTAGAAGTATTTGTAGACCTGGGCTTGCGAAAAATACTCGGCAAGCGGCAACGATGTAACGGCAGGCCCTAGTAAAAAGGCCATGAGCAACAGGCACATCACCAGACCAGGCAGGATTCTGAGCGCGCGTGCCAGGTAGAAATCCCTGGCGCTATTGCGCTCACCACTGGCAGCGATCAAGAACCCACTGACCACGAAGAACACTTCCACCCCCAGGCTGTGGACTGGCACCGGAATGCCCAGCTGCATCGCCGGGTCCGCGCAGCTCAGGCATTCCAGATAGGAAAGCGCAAAAGAATGCCCAATCACCACAGCGGTTGCCGCCAGCAACCGGATGATCAGGAAATTATTGTCACGCCCGCGACCTTTCATAACGTCGCCAAACATCAACATGAACACCCCCACGGCTGACGCATTTCAGACACAAAAAAAGGGCGACCCGAGGGTCGCCCTTTTTTACCGATCAAACAGAACTCAGTTCTGCTTGGCCATTGCTTCGCGCAGCAGCGCAGCCATGGTGGTGTCGGCAGCCGCTTCCGGAGCGTTTTTCAGGCTCTGGATGGCTTCACGCTCTTCAGCGTCGTCTTTCGATTTGATCGACAGGCTGATAACGCGGGACTTGCGGTCAACGCTGATGATCTTGGCTTCGATCTCTTCGCCTTCCTTCAGAACGTTACGCGCGTCTTCAACGCGGTCACGGCTGATTTCGGAAGCTTTCAGAGTGGCTTCGATGTCGTCGGCCAGGGTGACGATGGCGCCTTTGGCGTCAACTTCTTTCACGATGCCCTTGACGATAGCGCCCTTGTCATTGACAGCAACGAAGTTGGAGAACGGATCGTCTTCCAGCTGCTTGATGCCCAGGGAGATGCGCTCGCGCTCTGGGTCGACCGACAGGATGACGGTTTCCAGCTCGTCGCCCTTCTTGAAACGACGTACGGCTTCTTCGCCGGTTTCGTTCCAGGAGATGTCGGACAGGTGAACCAGACCGTCGATGCCGCCGTCCAGGCCGATGAAGATACCGAAGTCGGTGATCGACTTGATGGTACCGGTGATCTTGTCACCCTTGTTGAACTGGCCGGAGAAGTCTTCCCATGGGTTGGACTTGCACTGCTTGATGCCCAGGGAGATACGACGACGCTCTTCGTCGATGTCCAGAACCATGACTTCCACTTCGTCGCCAACCTGAACGACTTTCGACGGGTGGATGTTTTTGTTGGTCCAGTCCATTTCGGAAACGTGTACCAGACCTTCAACGCCTTCTTCCAGCTCAGCGAAGCAGCCGTAGTCGGTCAGGTTGGTAACGCGAGCTTGTACGCGAGTACCTTCTGGGTAACGGGCAGTGATAGCTACCCACGGATCTTCGCCCATCTGCTTCAGACCCAGCGAAACGCGGTTGCGCTCGCGGTCGAACTTCAGAACGCGTACGTCGACTTCGTCGCCAACGTTAACGATTTCCGAAGGGTGCTTGATGCGCTTCCAAGCCATGTCGGTGATGTGCAGCAGACCGTCGATACCGCCCAGGTCCACGAATGCGCCGTAGTCGGTGAGGTTCTTGACGATACCTTTGACTTGTTGGCCTTCCTGCAGGGTTTCCAGCAGGGCTTCGCGCTCGGCGCTGTTCTCGGCTTCCAGCACGCTGCGACGCGAAACAACAACGTTGTTGCGCTTCTGGTCCAGCTTGATGACCTTGAATTCCAGCTCTTTGCCTTCGAGGTGGGTGGTGTCGCGCACAGGGCGGACATCAACCAGGGAGCCCGGCAGGAACGCACGGATGCCGTTAACGTCGACAGTGAAGCCGCCTTTAACCTTACCGTTGATAACGCCCTTGACCACTTCTTCGGCGGCGAAAGCTGCTTCCAGAACAATCCAGCACTCGGCGCGCTTGGCTTTTTCACGGGACAGTTTGGTTTCGCCAAAGCCGTCTTCGACCGCGTCCAGCGCAACGTGAACTTCGTCACCGACCTTGATGGTCAGCTCGCCAGCTTCGTTGTAGAACTGCTCGAGCGGGATGACGCCCTCGGACTTCAGGCCAGCGTGTACGGTAACCCAGTCGCCGTCGATGTCGACAACGATACCGGTGATGATGGCACCCGGCTGAAGATTGAGGGTTTTCAGGCTTTCTTCAAAGAGTTCTGCAAAGCTTTCGCTCATTTTAATTCCTGTAGATTCGGGCGAAACAAACGCCCATAACCACATTCCAGACAATGTGGGTTCGTTTTAAGTAAAGGAAAGCCGGCAGGACGTTGACTGGTGCCCCTGCCTGCTTTCCTGGCGATCAGGCGAGGTCGCGCAGGGCGATCTCGCTTCTGATACGTTGCAACACCTGCTCGATGGACAACTCGGTGGAGTCCAACTGAATGGCATCGGCCGCTGGCTTCAGCGGGGCCACTGCACGTTGGGTGTCGCGCTCATCACGCGCACGAATCTCATCCAGCAGACTCGACAGACTAACATCTTCACCCTTGCCCTTCAACTGCAGGTAACGGCGACGTGCGCGCTCTTCTGCGCTGGCGGTCAGAAAGACCTTCAACGGCGCGTCAGGAAATACCACGGTACCCATGTCGCGGCCGTCGGCGATCAACCCCGGCACATCGCGAAATTCGCGCTGACGCACCAGCAGGGCATCACGCACTGCCGGCAGCGAGGCCACCATCGACGCGCCGGCGCCGACGGTTTCGGTGCGGATGACGTTGCTGACGTCCTCACCCTCAAGGATGATCTGTTGCAGCTTACCGGGCTCGGCGGCGATGAACTGCACGTCCAGATGAGCGGCCAACTTGGTCAGCAGCTCCTCGTTGGTCAGGTCTACGCCATGATTGCTGGCGTTGAACGCCAGCAAGCGGTAAAGCGCGCCGGAGTCCAGCAGCTTCCAGCCCAGCTCGCGGGCCAGCAGGCCGGCGACCGTGCCCTTGCCCGAGCCGCTGGGCCCATCGATGGTGATGACCGGTGCCAGCGAATTCACGACTTGCCCTCTTCCGCCACGCGGATACCCACTTCGGCACACAGCGCCAGGAAGTTGGGGAACGAGGTGGCGACGTTGGCACAGTCGTGGATGCGGATGGGCGCGCTGGCGCGCAGCGAGGCGACACTGAAGGCCATGGCAATACGGTGGTCACCGTGGCCATGCACTTCGCCACCGCCCAGCTGGCCGCCGTCGATGATGATGCCGTCCGGGGTCGGTTCGCACTTGATGCCCAGGGTGATCAGGCCATCGGCCATCACCTGGATACGGTCGGACTCCTTCACCCGCAGCTCTTCGGCGCCACGCAGCACGGTACGCCCTTCGGCGCAGGCGGCAGCCACGAACAGTACCGGGAATTCGTCGATGGCCAGCGGCACGAGCTCTTCAGGGATGTCGATACCTTTCAGCCTGGCACCGCGCACGCGCAGGTCGGCCACGGGTTCGCCACCGACTTCACGCTGGTTTTCCAGGGTGATGTCGCCACCCATCAAGCGCAGGATGTCGATTACACCGGTGCGGGTCGGGTTGATGCCAACGTGCTCCAGCACCAGCTCGGAACCTTCGGCGATGGAGGCGGCCACCAGGAAGAAGGCTGCCGAGGAAATGTCGGCCGGCACTTCAATGCGGGTAGCGGTCAGCTTGCCGCCAGACTGCAGCGAAGCCACCGGGCCGTTCGACTCGACCGCATAGCCAAAGCCGCGCAGCATGCGTTCGGTGTGGTCACGGGTAGGCGCAGGCTCGGTAACGGTGGTCTTGCCTTCGGCGTACAGGCCGGCCAGCAGCAAGCAGGATTTGACCTGGGCGCTGGCCATCGGCAGCGTGTAGGTCAGCCCTTTGAGTTTGTGGCCACCGCGGATGGTCAGCGGCGGACGGCCTTCCGGGCCGGTTTCGACCACAGCACCCATTTCGCGCAGCGGGTTGGCCACACGGTTCATCGGGCGCTTGGACAGCGAAGCGTCGCCAGTCATGGTCACGTCGAACGACTGGCCGGCCAACAGGCCCGACAGCAGGCGCATCGAGGTACCCGAGTTGCCCACGTACAGCGGCCCGGGCGGCGGCTTGAGGCCGTGCAGGCCAACACCATGAATGGTGACGCGACCGTGGTTGGGGCCTTCGATGACCACACCCATGTCGCGGAATGCCTGCAGGGTCGCCAGTGCGTCTTCACCCTCGAGGAAGCCTTCGACTTCGGTGGTGCCTTCGGCCAGCGAGCCGAGCATGATCGAGCGGTGGGAAATCGACTTGTCGCCCGGTACGCGGATCCGCCCGTTCAGGCGGCCACCCGGTTGGGCCAGGAAAATCAGATCGTTGGCGTTCATAGCGTCCACATAGGCCCGGCGGGCCAGGATTTTACTGAAATGCTCGCGGGCAACACGCGCACGGGTGAATACACCCAGCAACTGGTGCCCGTCCCCTTCTGCGATCGCGTCGCGCAAGGCGTCGAGATCGCTGCGATATGTATCGAGTGTGCGCAGGACAGCGTCGCGGTTGGCGAGGAAGATGTCGTGCCACATGGTCGGGTCGCTGCCGGCGATTCTTGTGAAATCGCGAAAGCCTCCCGCAGCGTACCGGAAGATCTCGAGGTTTTCATTGCGTTTGGCCAGCGAATCGACCAAGCCAAAGGCCAGCAGGTGCGGCAAGTGGCTGGTGGCTGCCAGCACCTCGTCATGACGCTCGACCGACATGTGCTCCACGTCGGCACCCAGCGCACGCCACAGGCGGTCGACCAAGGCCAGCGCGGCCGGGTCGGTTTCGGCCAATGGCGTGAGAATCACCTTGTGCCGACGGAACAGGGTGGCGTTGGAGGCCTCTACCCCGCTTTGCTCGGAACCGGCGATGGGGTGGCCGGGGACGAAGCGCGGCAGGCGCTGGCCGCTCTCGTTTACAAAAACAGAACGCGCCTCACGGACGACATTACCCTTGGCACTACCAACATCGGTAATGATCGCATCGCCCAGATCGAGCCGGGCCAGGAGGGCCAGGACTTTCTCCATGGCCAGGATCGGCACAGCCAGCTGGATGACATCGGCGCCGACACAGGCTGCGGCGAGGTCTTCTTCGCAGCGGTCGACCACGCCCAGGGCCACGGCCTGCTTGCGCGAAGGGGCGTCCAGGTCGACGCCGACCACTTCGCGGCACAGGCCGCTTTCACGCAGGCCCTTGGCGAACGAGCCACCGATCAGGCCGAGACCGACCACGACCAGGCGGTTGATGATCGGCTCAGGTTTGGTTTTTGCTGCTTTTACCACTGGTGCGAACCCTGTTCTGAAATCGGGACAGCCTGTGAGACCGCAGGGGCTGCCTTGCAGCCCATCGCCGGCAAGAAAGCTCCTACAGGGACCGCGCAAATTGTGAGACTGGCGCTGTACCTGTGGGAGCTGGCTTGCCGGCGATGGGCCGCGCAGCGGCCCCGGCAATCTTCGATCAAAGCACCGCCTTCGGGTAGGAGCCCAGCACCTTCAGCGCCACAGCCTCCTGGCTGATCTGCTCGAGCACCGCCTTGATCAGCGGGTCGCGGTGGTGGCCAACGAAGTCGATGAAGAACACGTAGGTCCACTTGCCACTGCGCGACGGGCGGGTCTCGATGCGGGTCAGGTCGATGCCGTTCTGGTGGAACGGCACCAGCAACTCGTGCAAGGCACCTGGCTTGTTGCTCATCGAGACAATGATCGAGGTCTTGTCGTCGCCGGTCGGCGGCACTTCCTGGCTACCGATCATCAAAAAGCGCGTGGAGTTGTCCGGGCGGTCTTCGATCTTTTCAGCCAGCCGGGTCAAACCATAGAGGTTGGCCGCCATATCGCCGGCGATCGCCGCCGAGTTCCACTCGCCCTTGACGCGCTTGGCCGCCTCGGCATTGCTCGAAACCGCCACGCGCTCCACGTTCGGGTAGTGCGCGTCCAGCCACTTGCGGCACTGGGCCAGCGACTGGGCGTGGGAGTAGATGCGTGTGATGCTGTCGGTCTTGGTGCTCTCACCTACCAGCAGGTGATGGTGGATTCGCAGCTCGACTTCGCCGCAAATGACCATGTCGTGCTCAAGGAAGCTGTCCAGGGTGTGACTGACAGCGCCTTCGGTGGAGTTTTCCACCGGCACCACGCCGAAGTTGACGGCACCGGCCGCCACTTCGCGGAACACTTCGTCAATGGCCGCCATCGGCCGGCTGATCACCGCGTGGCCGAAGTGCTTCATGGCCGCAGCCTGGGTGAAGGTACCCTCAGGGCCGAGGTAGGCGATTTTCAGCGGCTCTTCAAGGGCCAGGCACGACGACATGATTTCGCGGAACAACCGCGCCATCTCTTCGTTGCCCAGTGGGCCCTTGTTGCGTTCCATGACGCGCTTGAGCACAGCAGCTTCGCGCTCAGGGCGGTAGAACACCGGCTTCTCGCCTTCTTTCAGCGAGGCGGTCTTGACCCGGGCGACTTCTTCAGCGCAACGGGCGCGGTCGCTGATCAGCTCGAGAATCTTCTCGTCGAGGCTGTCGATGCGTACGCGCAGCGCTTTGAGTTCCTGTTCGGACATCAGCCGTGCTCCTTCTCGAATTCGGCCATGTAGCCCACCAAGGCTTCTACAGCCTCAAGGCCCAGGGCGTTGTAGATGGAAGCGCGCATACCGCCCACCGAACGGTGGCCCTTGAGGTTGAGCAGGCCGCGGGCATCGGCGCCGGCGAGGAAGGCCTTGTCCAGGCGCTCGTCAGCCAGGCGGAACGGCACGTTCATCCACGAACGGGCGTTGACGCTGATCGGGTTGGTGTAGAAATCGCTGTTGTCGATGAAGCCGTACAGGCGCTCTTTCTTGGCGCGGTTGCGCTGCTCCATGGCGTCGACGCCACCCTGCTCTTTCAGCCACTCGAAGACCAGGCCCGAGAGGTACCAGGAGTAAGTGGCCGGGGTGTTGTACATCGAGCCGTTGTCAGCCGAAACCTTGTAGTCGAGCATGGTCGGGCAGCTGCTGCGGGCATGGCCCAGCAGGTCTTCGCGCACGATGACCACCACCAGGCCGCTTGGGCCGATGTTTTTCTGCGCGCCGGCGTAGATCAGGCCGAACTGCGACACGTCGATGGGGCGCGAGAGGATGTCGGAGGACATGTCGACCACCAGCGGCACATCGCCAGTCTGCGGCACCCAGTCAAACTGCAGGCCACCAATGGTCTCGTTGGACGCATAGTGCACGTAGGCAGCGTTCTTGGTCAGGTTCCAGTCGTTCTGACCGGGGATGTTCAGGTAGTCGTAGGGCTTGGCACTGGCGGCGACGTTGATGTTGCCGAAGCGGCGCGCTTCCTCGATGGCCTTTTTCGACCAGATACCGGTTTCGATGTAGTCGGCAGTGCCGTTTTCCGGCAGCAGGTTCAGCGGGATTTCGGCGAACTGCTGGCTGGCGCCGCCCTGCAGGAACAGCACCTTGTAGTTGGAGGGGACGGACAGCAGGTCACGCAGGTCCTGCTCGGCCTTTTCGGCGATGGCCACGTAGTCGTCGCTGCGATGGCTCATTTCCATCACCGACAAGCCCTTGCCGCGCCAGTCCAGCATCTCGGCCTGGGCGCGCTGCAAGACAGCATCAGGAAGCGCGGCAGGGCCTGCGCAGAAGTTAAAGGCTCGTTTGCTCACATCCACTCTCGCTCTGCCAAATAGAACAAAATCTTGATTCGATGCTACCGGGAACCCTGTGGGAGCGGGTTCACCCGCGAACACCGGCGCAGCCGGTGCCATTTACCGTGTCGCCTTCTTCGCGGGTGAACCCGCTCCCACAGGGTATTGCACCGCCCTCGAGGACGTTGCCACGTCTAATCAGTCAAACGGGGCGACCTTGGTCGCCCCGTTCGGGTTTACGCTTGCTTACTCCTGCGGGGCCTCTTCGGCACCCGCAGCGTCTTCATTGTCTGGCGCTTCAGCCTCGACGCCCTCCTCGTCCGTCTCGATCACATCATCGAGTTCGTCCTCGGACGGCTCCTGGATACGCTCCAGGCCCACCAGTGTCTCGTCAGCCGCCAGCTTGATCAGCGTAACACCCTGGGTGTTGCGGCTCAGGCTGGACACCTCGCCAACCCGGGTACGCACCAGCGTGCCCTGATCGGAAATCAGCATGATCTCCTCGCCTTCCTGCACCTGGATAGCACCGACCAGCAGACCGTTGCGCCCTTTGGTACCCATGGCGATCACGCCCTGGCCACCACGGCCGCGACGCGGGAACTTGGACAGCGGGGTGCGCTTGCCGAAGCCACGCTCGGAGGCGGTGAGGATCTGCGCGCCGGACTCTGGGATCAGCATCGAGATGATCTGCTGGCCTTTGCCCAGTTTCATGCCGCGCACACCGCGGGCCGTACGGCCCATTTCACGCACGACGCTTTCGGCGAAGCGGATGACCTTGCCGGCGTCGGAGAACATCATGACTTCTTTGGCGCCGTCGGTGATGGCCGCCGCAATCAGGGTGTCGCCTTCCTTCAGCTTCAAGGCGATCAGGCCGTTGGAGCGCGGACGGGCGAACTGCACCAGCGGGGTCTTCTTGACCGTACCGGAGGCGGTGGCCATGAAGATGTAAGCGCCAGTCGGCTCTGCCACCCATTCTGCGGTGTCGCCGTCTTCTTCGTCGACTTCCTCGGCCTCTACCAGCTCACCCTCGAGCACGGTGTCATCAGCGTCTTCCAGTTCTTCGTCGAGGTCGGCGTTCTGCTGCAGCGCTTCGAGGTCGATCTGCAGCATGGCGGTGATGCGCTCACCCTCCTCCAGCGGCAGCAGGTTGACCAGCGGGCGACCACGGGCAGCGCGGGACGCTTCGGGGATTTCGTAGGTCTTCTTCCAGTACACCTTGCCCTTGCTGGAGAACAGCAACAGGGTGGCATGGCTGTTGGCGACCAACAGGTGCTCGATGTAGTCCTCGTCCTTCACGCCGGTTGCCGACTTGCCTTTACCGCCACGGCGCTGGGCCTGGTAAGCGGACAATGGCTGGGTCTTGGCATAACCACCGTGGGAGATGGTAACCACGCGCTCTTCTTCCGGGATCATGTCGCCGTAGTTGAGATCGTGGCTGGCATTGAGAATTTCGGTGCGGCGCACATCGCCGTACTCGGCACGGATGGCTTCCAGCTCTTCGCGGATCACTTCCATCAGGCGCTCGGCGCTGCTGAGGATGCGGATCAGCTCGCCGATCTGCTCGAGAATTTCCTGGTACTCGGCCAGCAGCTTCTCGTGCTCCAGGCCGGTCAGGCGGTGCAGGCGCAGGTCGAGAATGGCCTGGGCCTGCTCCGGCGACAGGAAGTACTTGCCATCATGCAGGCCGTACTGCTCCGGCAGGTCTTCAGGGCGGCAGGAATCGGCGCCGGCGCGCTCGACCATGACCTGCACGGCACTGGATTCCCACGGCGTGGAAACCAGGGCTTCCTTGGCCTCGGACGGGGTCGGCGAAGCCTTGATCAGGGCGATGACCGGGTCGATGTTGGACAGCGCAACCGCCTGGCCTTCAAGGATGTGGCCACGCTCACGGGCCTTGCGCAACTCGAATACGGTGCGGCGGGTCACCACTTCACGGCGATGACGGACGAACGCTTCGAGCAGGTCCTTGAGGTTGAGCAGGCGCGGACGACCGTCGATCAGGGCGACCACGTTGATGCCAAACACGCTCTGCAGCTGGGTTTGCTGGTAGAGGTTGTTGAGCACCACCTCCGGCACCTCGCCGCGACGCAGCTCGATGACGATGCGCATGCCGTCCTTGTCGGACTCGTCGCGCAGCTCGGTGATGCCTTCGATCTTCTTCTCTTTAACCAGCTCGGCGATCTTTTCGATCAGGCGCGCTTTGTTCAGCTGGTACGGCAGCTCGGTGACGACGATCTGCTGACGGCCGCCCACCTTGTCGATGTCTTCGATCTCGGAGCGGGCGCGCATGTAGATGCGGCCACGACCGGTGCGATAGGCCTCGATGATGCCTTGGCGACCGTTGATGATGCCGGCAGTCGGGAAGTCTGGCCCAGGGATGAACTGCATCAGTTCATCGATGGTGACTTCCGGATTGTCGATCAGCGCCAGGCAGCCGTCGATGACTTCACCGAGGTTGTGTGGCGGAATGTTGGTCGCCATGCCCACGGCGATACCGCTGGAACCGTTGACCAGCAGGTTGGGAATACGGGTCGGCATGACCGCCGGGATCTGCTCGGTGCCGTCGTAGTTGGGCACCCAGTCGACGGTTTCCTTGTGCAGGTCAGCCAGCAGCTCATGCGCCAGCTTGGTCATGCGCACTTCGGTGTATCGCATGGCCGCAGCGTTGTCGCCGTCCACCGAACCGAAGTTGCCCTGGCCGTCGACCAGCAGGTAGCGCAGCGAGAACGGCTGGGCCATACGCACGATGGTGTCGTAGACCGCAGTGTCGCCGTGCGGGTGGTACTTACCGATCACGTCACCGACCACACGGGCGGATTTCTTGTACGGCTTGTTCCAGTCGTTGCCCAGTTCGCTCATCGCATAGAGAACGCGACGATGCACGGGTTTCAAGCCGTCACGCGCATCGGGCAGCGCTCGCCCGACAATCACGCTCATCGCGTAGTCGAGGTAAGACTGTCTCAGTTCGTCTTCGATATTGACCGGGAGGATTTCTTTGGCCAGTTCGCCCATGAGAAGCCTGATTCCTTTTTCTGGTGAAACTTCGCAGCTCCATCAAGGGCCGAACGAAGCTCGCCGCCGCAGCGTACAAGCGTGCGACGACTTACGACAAATCAATGAGTTGTGCCATGGATCTGCGCAATGAAGGCCGCCGTGATGGGCGGTCTTGGAAACTGCCGGATGTTATCACAAAGGCGGGGGCGGTGGGGAGATCTGAACGGCAGTACATGGTCATTGTGGGAGCGGCCTTGTGTCGCGAAAGGGCTGCGCAGCAGCCCCGGCAATTTTTGCTTCTTCGCCGACATCCCGGGGCCGCTTTGCGGCCCTGTCGCGACGCAAGGCTGCTCCCACAAAGTACGCGTTCTACCGGGGTATCAGTGCAGGCGCTTGCGGCAAATCAACTGGGCCAGCTTGGCGGTATCCGGGCGCTCCACGATGCCGCGCTCGGTCACGATCACGTCGATCAGGTCGGCCGGGGTCACGTCGAACACCGGGTTGAATACCTCCACATCCCGTACCGCCGGGGCACCGCCAAAGTCCAGCCACTCGTCGGCGTCACGCTCTTCCAGCGGGATATCCTCGCCGGTGGCCAGGTTCAGGTCGATGCTGGTGCTCGGCGCCACCACCATGAAGCGCACACCATGGTGCATGGCGCTGACCGCCAACTGGTAGGTGCCGATCTTGCTGGCCACGTCGCCATTGGCAGCGATGCAGTCCGCGCCCACCACCACCCAGGTGATGCCCTTGGTCTTCATCAGATGCGCCAGCGCCGAGTCGGCGCACAGGGTCACCGGAATTCCCTCGTTGGCCAGCTCCCAGGCCGTCAGGCGCGAGCCTTGCAGCCAAGGGCGAGTTTCGCCGGCATACACCCGCTCGACCATGCCCTCCAGGTAGCCGGCGCGGATCACCCCCAGCGCAGTGCCGAAACCGCCACTGGCCAGGGCACCGGCATTGCCGTAGGTAAGCAGCGTCTGGGCATTGCCCTGATGACGGCGGATCAGCTCGATGCCTTGCTGGGCCATGGTCAGGTTGGCTTCACGGTCGCTTTCGTGGATGGCCGCTGCTTCTGCCTCCAGCGCTGCCAGCACGTCTTCATCCGGGCGCAGACGCAGCAGGCGCTCACGCATGCGGTTCAGCGCCCAGAACAGGTTGGCCGCCGTGGGGCGTGCTTCGGCAAGGGTGAGAAAGTCCTCTTCCAGGTCCATTTCCCAGTCGCCACCCTCTGCCAGCCGCTCTTCCAGGGCCAGTACCAGGCCGTAGGCGGCAGCAATGCCGATGGCCGAGGCGCCGCGCACTGCCATGTCGCGGATTGCCGCCGCCACCTGCGCGACATTGTCGCAGGCCAGCCAGCGTTCTTCCGACGGCAGCAGGCGCTGGTCGAGCAGGTGCAAGATACCGCCCTGCCAGCGGATCCCGGTCACCTTCTCAGCCGCCAAAAGTCGCTCGCGCATCGCCTCTCCCCGTGGTTCGCATGTCAAAAGCCGGCGATTATAGCGAGCCTGGGGGCCGAGCGCTCGGGTATACTCCGGCGCAATTTTGCGAAGTTTCAGAGGACTGTTCAATGAGCAACGTCGACCGCGCCGAAATCGCCAAGTTCGAAGCGCTGGCCCACCGCTGGTGGGACCGCGAAAGCGAGTTCAAGCCGCTGCACGAAATCAACCCGCTGCGCGTCAACTGGATCGACGAGCGGGCCAACCTGGCCGGCAAGAAAGTGCTGGACGTAGGCTGCGGCGGCGGCATCCTCAGCGAAGCCATGGCCCTGCGCGGCGCCACGGTCACCGGTATCGACATGGGCGAGGCACCCCTGGCCGTGGCCCAGCTGCACCAGCTGGAGTCGGGCGTACAGGTGGAGTACCGGCAGATCACCGCCGAAGCCCTGGCCGAAGAAATGCCTGAACAGTTCGACGTGGTCACCTGCCTGGAAATGCTCGAGCACGTGCCCGACCCGTCCTCGGTGATTCGCGCCTGCTACCGCATGGTCAAGCCTGGCGGGCAGGTGTTCTTTTCCACCATCAACCGCAACCCCAAGGCCTACCTGCTGGCCATCGTCGGCGCCGAGTACATCCTGAAGATGCTGCCGCGCGGCACCCATGACTTCAAGAAGTTCATCCGCCCGTCCGAACTGGGCGCCTGGAGCCGTGATGCCGGCCTGCAGGTGAAGGACATCATCGGCCTCACCTACAACCCGCTGACCAAGCACTACAAGCTCAACAGCGACGTCGACGTCAACTACATGATCCAGACCCTGCGCGAGGAATGAGCATGCGTTTGCGAGCAGTACTCTTCGACATGGACGGCACCTTGCTCGACACGGCGCCGGACTTCATCGCCATCTGCCAGGCCATGCTCGCCGAGCGCGGCCTGCCAGCCATTGACGACAACCTGATCCGTGGCGTGATCTCGGGCGGTGCCCGGGCCATGGTTGCCACCACGTTTGCCATGGACCCGGAAGCCGAAGGCTTCGAGGCCCTGCGCCTGGAGTTCCTGGAGCGCTACCAGCGCGACTGCGCGGTACACAGCAAGCTGTTCGACGGCATGGCCGAGCTGCTGGCCGATATCGAGAAAGGCAACCTGCTGTGGGGCGTGGTCACCAACAAGCCGGTGCGCTTCGCCGAGCCGATCATGCAGCGGTTGGGCCTGGCCGAGCGCTCGGCGCTGCTGATCTGCCCGGACCACGTGAAAAATAGCAAGCCTGACCCCGAGCCACTGACCCTGGCCTGCACCACGCTGGGCCTGGACCCTGCCAGCGTGCTGTTCGTTGGCGACGACCTGCGCGACATCGAGTCTGGCCGCGACGCCGGCACCCGCACGGCCGCGGTGCGCTACGGCTATATTCATCCAGAGGACAACCCCAACAACTGGGGTGCCGACGTGGTGGTGGACCACCCGCTGGAACTGCGCAAAGTGATCGACAGCGCGCTGTGTGGCTGCTGAACTAGAGACAGGGAATAGACAATGTTCGACTACACCGCCCGTCCCGACCTGCTGCAAGGCCGGGTCATCCTGGTTACCGGCGCCGGCCGCGGCATTGGTGCCGCGGCCGCCAAGGCTTACGCTGCACTGGGTGCCACCGTGCTGCTGCTGGGCAAGACCGAGGCCAACCTGAACGAGGTCTACGACCAGATCGAAGCCGCCGGGCACCCACAACCGGTGGTCATCCCGTTCAACCTGGAAACCGCCCTGCCCCACCAGTACGACGAGCTGGCCGTGATGATCGAAGACCAGTTCGGCCGACTGGACGGCCTGCTGAACAATGCCTCGATCATTGGCCCGCGCACGCCCCTGGAGCAGTTGTCGGGCGACAACTTCATGCGCGTGATGCACATCAACGTCGACGCCACCTTCATGCTCACCAGCACCTTGCTGCCCCTGCTGAAGCTGTCGGAGGACGCCTCGGTGGTGTTCACCAGCAGCAGCGTCGGGCGCAAGGGCCGGGCCTACTGGGGCGCTTATGGCGTGTCGAAGTTCGCCACCGAGGGCCTGATGCAGACCCTGGCCGACGAACTGGAAGGCGTGGCGCCGGTGCGCTCCAACAGCATCAACCCGGGGGCCACGCGCACGGCGATGCGGGCCCAGGCTTACCCCAGCGAAAACCCGCAGAACAACCCACTGCCTGAAGAGATCATGCCGGTGTACCTGTACCTGATGGGGCCGGACAGCAAAGCAGTGAACGGGCAGGCGCTCAACGCCCAATAAGATTTTTGCCTGTGCTGGCCCTATCGCCGGCAAGCCAGCTCCCACAGGGATTCCACATTGCCCTGGCCTGTGGTGATCCTGTGGGAGCTGGCTTGCCGGCGATAGGGCCAGTACAGGCGGATGATCAGCCCGCCGCCAACGCCGGGCGCAAACGGCCTTGCTGGCGCCCTTCCAGCTGCATGCACCGCTCCAGGAACAGGTACATGCAGTCATAACTCTTGCAAATTGCCCTGCGCAACTCGGTACGCAGCCCCAGGGTCGGGTTCTCGCCGGCCAGGGTACAGATGATCTCCAGCGCCTCCCACGGGTGCGCATCGTCATACTGGGCATGCATCTTCAGCCACTTCATCGCACGCTTGCGCTGGTCTTCCGGGAAGCCCTGGGCGTAGGTATCGGCCGAGCACACCACTGCCGACCATTCACCGGTCGCCCCTTCGATGGCGTAGTTGGTCGCCGCCATGGAAATGGCCAGGTTCTCGGTGGCACACACGCGCCAGCACCAGTCGTTCAGGCCGTTCAGCTCGGGGGGCACTTCCTGGGCCTGCAGCTCATGCAGGTGCACACCATGGGCCTGGCACCAGTTCACCCAGTAGTCGGCATGGTTGAGCTCCACCCGGATATTGCGCATCAGCCAGCGCCGCGCCATGTCTTCGCCCTGATGGCGGCCATAGCGGGTCTTGGTCAGGTTGTGGGCCATGTACAGCGAGAACTGCTCTACCACCGGCCAGCCACCGATCAGGTACTGACGAATGGTCGACTGCTTGAGCTGGCCGTCGCGCAGGCGCGCGTAGAACTCATGCTCCACCACCCGGCGCTTGCTCTCGCGGCAGTCTTCAATCAGTTGCTGGGCCCATTGGGGATAGCTGGCGGGGTCCATCAAAGGCCCGATACGAACGAATGCATCAATCACTTTCAGCTCCTTGATCCTTGTGATTTCTCGCTAGCGAAACGTGCCAGGCGCCCGCTGCAACAGAGGCCGGGCGGCGATCCGTTGGCGCTGCAGACTGTCACAGGTGAACACCTGGGGGCGTTCGATCAAGTAACCCTGGGCGTAATCCACGCCTATTTCCTGCAGGGCCTGCTCGATCAAGGGTGTTTCGACGAACTCGGCGATAGTGCGTTTGCCCATGACATGGCCGATGTGGTTGATCACCTCGACCATGGCCCGGTTGACCGGGTCATCGAGCATATCCTTGACGAAACTGCCGTCGATCTTCAGGTAATCCACGGGTAAATGCTTGAGGTAGGCGAACGACGACATGCCGGCGCAGAAGTCATCGAGCGAGAAGCGACAGCCCAGCCCCTTCAACTCGTTGATGAAGCGAATGGCACTGCCCAGGTTGGCAATCGCGCTGGTTTCGGTAATTTCGAAACAGATCATCCGCGGCGGAATGGCGTACTCGACAAACAACCGCTGCAGGTAATCGAGGAACTTGTCATCGCCGATACTCGACCCCGACAGGTTGATCGCGCAGATCGACAGCGGCCCTTCGCGGCCTTCGTCCAGGCATTGGCGCACAACCTGGAACACATTGCGCACCACCCAGCGGTCCAGCGCAGTCATCAGGCCGTAGCGCTCGGCCGCGGGGATGAAGCTGCTGGGCAGGATGGTGCGGCCACTTTCGTCGTACAGGCGCAGCAGGATTTCGATGTGGCCTGGGCCTTCGAAGGTTTTCAGCGGGGCAATTTCCTGTGCGTACAGGCAGAAGCGGTTTTCTTCCAGGGCCACGTGCAAGCGCTGGATCCAGGCCATTTCGCCAAAACGCATGGACAGCTCGCTGTCGTCGGCGTGATACACCTGCACGCGGTTGCGCCCCTTCTCCTTGGCCATGTAGCAGGCCATGTCGGCGGCACGCAGCGAGGTTTCCAGGGTGCCCGGGCTTTGGGCGATGTGCACCAGGCCGATACTGACCGTGGTGACGAACGGCCGTCCCTTCCACACGAAGTGCAGGCTCTGCACCATCTGGCGCAGTTGCTCGGCAATGCGCTCGGCCTGGTCTGGCGGGCAGCTTTCCAGCAGCACGCCAAACTCGTCGCCACCCAGCCGGGCCAGCGTGTCACCTTCGCGCAGGCCGGATTGCAGCACGGCGCAGATATGCCGCAGCAATTCGTCGCCCGCGGCATGGCCGCAGGTGTCGTTCACCAGCTTGAACTGGTCGAGGTCCAGGAACATCAGCGAATGCCGCCCGGCCTGGCGCGCAAGGCCGTTCAGCGCCTGCTCCAGGCGGTATTCGAACTCACGGCGGTTGGCCAGGCCGGTCAGGGCGTCATGGGTGGCCTGCCAGGACAGGTTGGCGATGTACTGGCGCTCCTGGGTCATGTCATGCAGCACCAGCACGATGCCACTGAGCTGGCCATCACTGACGATCGGCGAGCCCACCAGGTTGATCGACACGGTGCTGCCGTCCAGGCGCTGGATCAGCCGGGCATGCTCGGCGCCGCCCTTGAGGCTGCCGCTAAGCACCTGCTCGACCAGGCTGCGGCCATCTCCCTCGGCCTGTTCGTCCACCAGGCTGAACAGCGCCGACAGTGGCAGGCCCTGGGCCTGGCCAGACTGCCAATGGGTCAGTTGCTCGGCGGCCGGGTTCATGTAGCCGATGCAGCCATCCACGTCGGCAGTAATGACCGCATCGCCAATGGCCTGCAAGGTGGTCTGTGCCCGCTCTTTCTCTGCCTGCAGGGCGGTGGCGAAGGCCTGACGCTGGGCCAGCAGCTTGCTGGAGCGGCGCCAGGCAATGCTGATGAGGAACATCGCTGTCAGCAGGTTGGTGATCAGCAACACCCGCAGCAACATGCGCGAGCCTTCGCCCAAGGCATCGCTGAACGCTTTGGCAGCGGGCGTGACCCCTTCGTTGATGGTGACGATGCGCGCCTTCCAGGCATAGACGGCCTGGGCGTCGACCGGGCCACTGGCAAAGCTTTTGCGCATCTCACCAGCCAGCACATCCAGCTTGGCCAGGTAGTCGTCGCCGATGTTCCAGTAGTCGATGGCTGTCTGCATGTAGCTGATGTTGCGAAAGTTACGGTAGAACCAGATGATCCGCTCGACATCGTCGGGGTGGTTGCCGCCTTGCAGAACGGCCTGGCGAGCAGCCGCCAGGTCGGGGCTGGGCTGGTCGAGCACCTCGCGCAGCTGGTGGTCGCCCTGGGGCACGGTAATGGCCTGGCGATAGCGCTGATAGGTGCTTTCGTCGCGGGTGTCGGCGTACAGGTTCAGGTAGTAGATGGCGTCTTTCTGCGCCTTCGACCACAGGCTTTCGCCCGCGACATAGGCGCGCACGGCCGATAGCGTATAAAGGCTGAGGCTGCCCAGCGCCACCTGAAAGACCACAACGGCGATGAAGGGCCAGGTGATGCCGAGCAACTTCGGCGCTTCGAGTGTGCGATGTCCCTTCATGGAGTCCCTGTCACAGAGCAGATAAGGCGCAAATCGACCCAGACAAGCACAGCGTAGGCCATCTGCCATCAACGTGACGGGGTTTTTTATGACAGGGAATCGCAGGATTTGCACGTACGCTGTGGGAGCGGCCTTGCGTCGCGAAAGGGCCGCGAGGCGGCCCCCGGGTTTCAAGGTTGATGCTGAAATGGCCGGGGCTGCTTTGCAGCCCTTTCGCGACACAAGGCCGCTCCCACAGAGACGGCACAAGCACCTTAAATTCAGCTTTGCTGCAAGTGCCCATAAAGCTTGGCGTACAACCCACCCTCGGCAATCAGCTGCTGGTGGTCGCCATCTTCGGCCACATGCCCGCCATCGAACACCAGCACCCGGTCGGCCTGCTTCACCGCCGACAGCCGGTGGGCGATGATCAGCGTGGTGCGGCCGCTGAGGAAGCGCGCCAGGGCCAGGTGCAGGTTGTACTCGGTGGCGGCGTCCAGGGCCGAGGTGGCTTCGTCGAGGATGACCACCTTGGGCTCGGCCAGCACCATGCGGGCGATGGCCAGGCGCTGCCGCTGCCCGCCAGACAAGCGCACGCCGGAGCGCCCCACCACACTGTCCAGGCCCTGCGGCAAGGCAGCGATGGTGGCGTCCAGCTGGGCGATGCGCAGCGCCTGCCAGCAAGCGTCGTCGCTGCTGTCGCGGCCCATGGTCAGGTTGGCGCGTACGGTGTCATTGAACAGCGACGGGTGCTGCAACACCACCGCGACGTTTTCGCGCAGGGTTTCCAGGCCGATTTCCTGCAAGCTGGCACCGCCAAAGCGGATGGTCCCGGCCTGGGCGCTGTAAAGGCCCAGCAGCAGTTGCACCAGGGTGCTCTTGCCGCCACCACTGGCGCCGACAATCGCCACCTTTTCGCCCGGAGCGATAGACAGGTCGAGGTTTTCCAGCACCGGCTCGTCGGCATAGGCAAAGCGCAAGTCGCGCACTTCGATGCCCACCGTGTCACGGCCGGCGAACGGGTCGCTGGCGGCCGGGTACTGCGGTTCGTCATCGCGCGCCAGCAGCTCGTTGAGGCGGCTCAACGCACCGCCGGCGGCGTAGTAGGCATACTGCAGGTTGAGCAGTTGCTCCACCGGGCCGATCATGAACCACAGATAGCTGAACACCGCCAGCATCTGGCCGATGGAAAGGTCGGAGAACAGCACGGTCAGCATGGCTGCGGCGCGGAAAATGTCGATACCGAACTGGAACAATAAGCCACTGGCACGGCCACTGGCATCGCTCTTCCACTGCGAATCCACGGCGTAGTCACGCACTTCGCGGGCGCGCAGGCCCAAACGGCCAAGGAAGTAGCCCTGGCGGTTGCTGGCACGGATTTCCTGGATGGCATCGAGGGTTTCCGTCAGCGCCTGGGTAAAGCGCGCGGTGCTGTCGTTCTCAAGCTTTTTCAGGTGTTTGACGCGTTTGCCCAGCTGCACGGTGAAATAGATCACCAGCGGGTTGAACAGCAAGATCAGCAAGGCCAGCTGCCAGTGCATCCAGATCAGGATCGCCGCTGTGCCGGTCAGGGTTAGCATGGCCACCAGGAAGCGGCTGAGGGTCTCGCCCACGAACTTGTCGAGGGTGTCCAGGTCGGTGACCAAGTGGGTGGTTACCGTGCCACTGCCCAGGCTTTCGTATTCCTTCAGCGAAATGCGCTTGAGCCGCTCGATCAGGCGGATGCGCAGGCGGTAGACGATATCCTTGGCCAAACCGGCGAACAGCTTGGCCTGGATCACGTTGAACGCCAGGGCAGCCAGGCGCAGGCACAGGGTGAGCGCCAGCATCAGCCCGATATAGCCGGCTGCCACCTGCCAGTGGGAGGGCAGCAGGTGGTTCATCCACTTCAGCGCAGCATCGCCATGGCCCAGCAGTACTTCGTCCACCAACAGGGGCAGCAGCAACGGAATGGGCACGCTGCAGCAAGCCGCCAGCACGGCGATGAGGTTGGCAGACCAGAGGCTCTTCTTGTGATGCAGGGCCAGGCGGCGGATTTCTGCCCAGCTCAGTCGATCGCCCGCAGTGTGAGGCTTGCCCGGCACCGGGTCGGGTGACCCAGGCACATCAAGCACAGGCGGCCTGCTGCAGCCAGCGGCCGAGCAAGGGTTGCAGGCGCTCCAGCGGCTGGTAGCCGTTGGTCAGCAGGGCCAGTTGGCCATTGCGCTCGGCCAGCAGGGTCGGAAAGCCGGCAATACCCAGGTCCTGGGCCCAGCTGAAATCGGCTGCCGTGGCCGCGCGGGTATCGGCGCGGGCGAAGCTTTCGGCAAACACGGTGCGGTCGAAGCCGCACTGCGAGGCCAACTCGACCAGCTGCGGCGCCGTGGTCACGTCCACGCCCTGCTCGTAGAACGACCGCTGGATCAGCGCCATCAGCGGCCAGACGCGTTCGGCGTCCAGCTCACGGGCAGTGACCAGGGCACGGCAGGCCGGCTCGGTGTCGTAGACGAAGCCCTCAGGCATGGCCCCTTCGAAACGAAACGGCTGGCCGGTGGCGTCGGCCACCGCCTGCCAGTGTTCGAGGATGTACTTGCGGGTGGAGCTGTCCAGGGCGCTGCCGCCGGTGCGCAGCCCGCCCGGCACCACGCGGGTGGCAACGCCCGCCTCACGCGCCTGGGCGATCAGGGCGGCGGCTACCGGCGCGAAACCCCAGCACCAGGAGCACATCGGGTCCATCACATAAATCAGGCGTGCAGACATGCATCAGGCCTCGGCTTTGTAGTTGTAACCGATCGGGTGCGGCAGGTTGCGGGCCTTGGCCAGCTCGATCTGCTTCTGCCGGTCGATGGCACTGCGCCGGGTCTTCTCGCTCAGGGTGTCCCAGCAATGCGGGCAGCTGACACCTGGCGAATAGTGCTCGGACGCGCGCTCCTCTGCATTGATCGGGTGGCGGCAGGCGTGGCACTGGTCGTACTCGCCTTCGCTCAGGTCATGGCGCACCGTGACGCGGTTGTCGAAGACGAAGCAGTCGCCGTCCCACAGGCTTTCTTCCTGAGGCACTTCCTCGAAGTACTTCAGCACGCCACCCTTAAGATGATAGACCGCCTCGAAGCCTTCACCGAGCATGTAGCTGGAGGCTTTTTCGCAACGAATGCCGCCGGTGCAGAACATGGCCACTTTCTTGTGCTTGCTGGGGTCGAAGTTGGCCTTGATGTACTCCGGGAACTCGCGGAAGGTTTCGGTCTTCGGGTCCATCGCGCCCTTGAAGGTGCCGATGGCCACCTCGTAGTCGTTGCGGGTATCGATCAGCAGCACTTCCGGGTCGCTGATCAGCGCGTTCCAGTCCTTGGGCTCGACATAGGTGCCGACCGCCTGGTTCGGGTCCACGCCCGGCACGCCAAGGGTGACGATCTCTTTCTTGAGCTTGACCTTGGTGCGGTAGAACGGCTGCTCGTCGCAGTACGACTCTTTATGGTCGACATCGGCCAGGCGCGGGTCGTTGCGCAGCCAGGCCAGCAGGCCGTCGATGCCTTCGCGGGTGGCCGACACGGTGCCGTTGATGCCTTCGTGGGCCAGCAGCAGGGTGCCTTTGACGTCATTGTCGAGCATGGCCTTGAGCAGCGGCTCGCGCAGTTCTACGTAGTCTTGCAGGGTGACGAACTTGTACAGCGCCGCGACGACGATGGGTTGGGACATGTAACAGATTCTCCAGGTGGTTGCCCTCGTAAGGGGCGGACCGGGTTTGACAGGTATAGAAAAAAGCATGGGGGCGCTTTGCGCCCCTTTCGCGACACAAGGCCGCTCCCACAGGGACCGCGTAACCCGATGGCTAGTGCGGTTCCTGTGGGAGCGGCCTTGTGTCGCGAAAGGGCCGCAAAGCGGCCCCCGGATTTTGCAGGATTCTACCAGAACAACAGAAAGGTTTCAGTGCCCCCCGCCGGCACATACCGGCGAGGCCGGCGCAACGCCGACCTTGGCCCATTCTTCGGCGGTGTAGGTATGAATGGCCAGGGCATGGATCTGGCCCATCAGCTCACCCATGGTGGCGTACACCTTCTGGTGGCGCTTGACGCTGTTCAACCCGGCAAACTGCTCGCTGACGATCACTGCCTTGTAGTGGGTCTCCTGACCACGACTGTGCATGTGGCTTTCGTCGAGCACTTGCAGGTGCTGCGGCGCCAGGGCGCCCAGCTGTTGTTCAATGCGCTGTTGCATGGTCATTGCGGCGTGCTCACTTCTTGGCAGGGACGGCAGCCTTGCCAGCGTTAGGGTCCAGTTCCTTGGTCATGTCTTCCAGCAGCTTGTTCACCACCGGCACTGCTGGCTCCAGGCTCTGCTGGGTCAACTGGGCCGACTGCTGGGTAACCTTGGGCATTTCACGCAGGACTTTCTTGCCCAGCGGCGATTCATAGAACTTGACCAGGTCTTTCAGCTCTTGCTCGGTGAAGGTCTGGGTGTACAGGTCGACCATCTTCGGCTTCAGCTTGTTCCAGCCGATGGCGCTGTCCAGCGCGGCGTTGGCTTTGGCCTGGTAGCTTGCCAGCACTGGCTGTTTGGCGGCCGGGGCCTTGGTTTGAGCGAAGCGCTGGGCGAACATCTGTTGGACCTGCATGTACACCGGGGTGCCCAGCTTGTCGGCGTTGGCCAGGGTCAGGAATTTCTCGGCAGCAGCGTTGTGGCTGGCGGTGGCAGCGAGCACCTGGCCGCTGGCGCAAGCCAGGGCAACGGCGGCACAAAGGACACGGAGACGGGTCATTGCATTTCCTTCAAGAAGAGGGAGGCGGGTACCTCAGAGTAGAGCATTCTGCGCCGTGGTGGCGATGTGCTCAAGTGGCACGACGAGCGACGGAACCGCTCGGTCGAATCAGGGCCTAAACTGCGATTTCGAACTACACAGGAGTGAGTACAGAATGAGCCGTATCGAGACAGACAGCCTGGGCCCGGTCGAAGTTCCTGATGACGCCTACTGGGGTGCGCAAACCCAGCGTTCGCTGATCAACTTCGCCATTGGCAAGGAACGCATGCCCCTCGCGGTGCTGCACGCCCTGGCGCTGATCAAGAAAGCCGCGGCACGCGTCAACGACCGCAACGGCGACCTGCCGGCCGACATCGCCCGGCTGATCGAACAAGCCGCCGACGAAGTGCTTGATGGCCAGCACGACGACCAGTTCCCGTTGGTCGTGTGGCAGACCGGCAGCGGCACGCAAAGCAACATGAACGTCAACGAAGTGATCGCCGGGCGCGCCAACGAACTGGCCGGCAAAGGCCGTGGCGGCAAAGCGCCAGTGCACCCCAACGACCACGTCAACCGCTCGCAAAGCTCCAACGACTGCTTCCCCACAGCCATGCACATCGCTGCAGCGCAGGCGGTGCACGAGCAGTTGCTGCCGGCAATCGCCGAGCTGTCGTCAGGGCTGGCCGAGCTGTCGGCGCGCCACCACAAGCTGGTGAAAACCGGCCGCACGCACATGATGGACGCCACGCCGATCACTTTCGGCCAGGAGGTGTCCGCCTTCGTCGCCCAGCTCGACTATGCCCAGCGCGCCATCCGCGCCACCCTGCCGGCGGTATGCGAACTGGCCCAGGGCGGCACCGCTGTGGGCACCGGGCTCAATGCCCCGCATGGTTTTGCCGAAGCCATCGCTGCCGAGCTGGCGGCGGAGTCCGGCCTGCCGTTTGTGACGGCGCCAAACAAGTTCGCGGCGCTGGCCGGCCATGAACCGCTGACCAGCCTGGCAGGCGCCCTGAAAACCCTGGCCGTGGCGCTGATGAAAATCGCCAACGACTTGCGCCTGCTGGGCTCCGGCCCACGCGCAGGCTTTGCCGAAGTGCGCCTGCCGGCCAACGAACCGGGCAGTTCGATCATGCCCGGTAAGGTCAACCCTACCCAGTGCGAGGCGCTGTCGATGCTGGCTTGCCAGGTGCTGGGCAACGATGCCGCCATCGGTTTTGCCGCTAGCCAGGGGCATCTGCAACTGAACGTGTTCAAGCCGGTGATCATCCACAACCTGTTGCAGTCGATCGAACTGCTGGCCGATGGCTGCCGCAACTTCCAGTTGCACTGCGTGGCGGGCATCGAGCCCGATGCCGAGCAAATGGCCGCGCACCTGGAGCGGGGCCTGATGCTGGTGACGGCGTTGAATCCGCATATCGGCTATGACAAGGCGGCGGAAATTGCCAAGAAGGCTTATAGCGAAGGCAAGACCTTGCGCGAGGCTGCGCTGGAGTTGAAGTACCTGACCAATGAGCAGTTCGACCAGTGGGTGCGGCCGGAGAACATGCTGGCACCGGGTGGCAAGGGCTAAGCCCTTTATCGCCTGCCCCGGCCCTATCGCCGGCAAGCCAGCTCCCACAGGGATCGCACACATTCAGGCCTGTGGTGATCCTGAAGCAATTTCCACAGGGGCCCCACATCTTTCAGGCCTGTGGTGATCCTGTGGGAGCTGGCTTGCCGGCGATAGGGCCGGCGCAAGCGATCAATGCACCTGGGCCAACCGCGCCCGCCTCGCACGCCAACTGGCCACCAGGGATGGCCCCAGCGCCACCAACGCCGAGCCCAACACCACGGTCACCGCCCCTACATAGCCCAGGGCATTGATGTCCTCGGCGTGCACATACTCCGGCCACACCATTGCCGCCAGCGCCACCGCGACAAAGGTCACCAGCGGTGTCATCGCCAGGGTGGCACTCACCCGCGACGCCTCCCAGTGCGCCAGCGCCTCGGCAAATGCGCCGTAGGCCACCAAGGTGTTCAGGCAGCAGGCCAGCAGCAGCCAGCCCTGCACCGGGGTCAGTTGCAACGCCTCCAGCGGGTGCACCCAAGGCGTCAGCAGCGCAGCACAACTGAGGTAGATCACCATCATCACCTGCTGTGAATTCCACACCGTCAACAGCTGCTTCTGGCTGAGGGCGTAGAACACCCAGATGCTGGTGGCCAGCAGAATGGTCAGCACCCCGGTGGTGTAGGTACCCAGGGAGGTCAGCAGCTCTTCGAGGCGCTGGTTGAAGAACAGGCCAAAACCCGCCAGCAGAATCAGCAGGCCCAGGCCCTGCCCCAGGCTGAAGCGCTCGCGGAACACGAACACGCTGGCCACCAGCAACAGCACCGGGCCAACCTGCACCACCAGTTGCGCGGTGCCGGGGCTGAGGAGGTTGAGGCCGATCAGGTACAGCACGTAGTTGCCCATCAGGCCAAGCACCGCCACCACAACCAGGCCCTTGCCCTTCGGTGCCAGCCGGGTGAACGACGGCAAGCGCCGCCTGGCTGCCAGCCAGGCAAACAGCAGGCCACCGGAAACCAGCAGGCGGTACCAGGTGACGGTGATCGGGTCGACCACTTGCAGTACCTGCTTGAGCTTGATCGGCAAGATGCCCCAGAGCAATGCGGTCAGAAGTGCCAGGAACAGGCCATAGCTCCAGCGGCCGGAAGTGGTGTGCATAGCGTCCTCGATCAAGCCCGTGGTGGGGGTTGGTGGATTCTACGGGCTTGGAGGGCAGTGACGGAGAAGAGTGCCGAGAAAAGAATTCATCAAGTCATTCTTGTAGGGCATGGCCTGACAGGTTCACTGCCTGTTCTGGCCTCTTCGCGGGTGAACCCGCTCCCACAGGGACTGCACAATGGCCAACCCTGTGATCATCCTGTGGGAGCGGGTTCACCCGCGAAGAGGCCAGCGTAGGCAATCAAAAGCCATGGCTATTTCTTGTCCTTGGCAAACGCCGCCTCTAGCGCCTGGTTAATGGTGCGCAGCACCTTGACCCGCGCCCAGCGCTTGTCGTTGGCCTCCACCAGCGTCCATGGTGCAATCTCGCTGCTGGTACGGTCGACCATGTCGCCCACGGCCTGGGCATACTCGTCCCACTTGTCGCGGTTGCGCCAGTCGTCCTCAGTGATCTTGTAGCGCTTGAACGGGATCTGCTCACGCTCCTGGAAACGCTCCAGCTGGGTCTGCTGGTCGATCGCCAGCCAGAACTTCACCACCACCACGCCGGCGTTCACCAACTGCTCTTCAAAGTCGTTGATCTCGCTGTAGGCACGCATCCAGTCGGCCGGGCTGCAAAAACCCTCCACCCGTTCCACCAGCACCCGGCCATACCAGGAGCGGTCGAAGATGGTGAACTTGCCGCGTGCCGGAATATGCCGCCAGAACCGCCACAGGTAGGGCTGGGCCCGCTCTTCTTCGGTGGGCGCGGCAATCGGCACGATGCGGTACTGGCGCGGGTCCAGCGCCGCGGCCACGCGGCGGATGGCACTGCCCTTGCCGGCAGCATCGTTGCCTTCGAACACCGCCACCAGGGCGTGCCGGCGCATGCGCTTGTCGCGCAGCAGGCCGGCCAGGCGGGCCTGTTCGGTGACCAACTGCTCCTGGTAGTCAGCCTTGTCCAGGCGCAACGTCATGTCCAGGGCGCCGAGCAGGCTGCGGTCGTCGATGCTGCGGCCCAGCGGGGCGACATTGCCCTGGTGCTTGCCCTTGGGGTTGTTGGCCAGCGCGGCTTGCAGGCTGTCCAGCAGGATGCGCCCCACCGCCAGGCTACGGTAGTTCGGGTCTACCCCTTCGACGATATGCCACGGCGCATAGTCGCGGCTGGTGCGGCGCAGCACGCGCTCGCCAAAGCGCACGAAGCGGTCGTAGGTTTGCGACTGCTGCCAGTCCAGCGGGCTGATCTTCCAGCTGTGCAGCGGGTCGTCCTTGAGCGATTTCAGCCGTGCCTTCATCTGCTTCTTGGACAGGTGGAACCAGAACTTGATGATCAGCGCACCTTCATCGCACAGCATCTGCTCCAGGCGCTCGGCACCCATGATCGCCTGATCGAGCACGGCATCCTTGAACACCCCGTGCACCCGCCCCTGCAGCATCTGGCTATACCAGTTGCCAAAGAACACGCCCATCCGCCCCTTGGGAGGCAAAGCCCGCCAGTAACGCCAGGCGGGCGGCCGTGCCAGCTCTTCGTCGGTCTGCTGGTCGAAGGTGAGCACATCGATCATGCGCGGGTCCATCCACTCGTTGAGCAGCTTTACCGTCTCACCCTTGCCAGCGCCTTCGATGCCGTTGATCAGCACGATCACCGGGAAGCGCGCCTGCTGCTTGAGTTCGTACTGGGCTTCGAGCAGGGCCTCGCGCAAAGCGGGTACCTCGGCGTCGTAAGCCTCCTTGTCGATGCTGTGGCCGATTTCGGCGGATTCGAACATGCACTGGCTCCTTCAATGGATAAGCAAGACTAGCGGATTTCATTTCTGCCTGTACTGACCTCTTCGCGAGTGAAGTCGCTCCCACAGGTAGGCGCGATGGCATAAAATCCTGCCATCCGCTGCAACCGAGCCAACCATGTCCACCCTCCTCCAGCACGCCCAGATCGACTGGGACGACCAGGGCCGCCCCCACTCGCGGCAATATGACGACGTCTATTTCGCGGTCAACGAAGGCATCGAAGAAACCAAGCACGTATTCCTCGGCCAGACCCGCCTGGCCGAACGCTTTGCCAACCTGGCGCCGCACAGCTGCATGGTGATCGGCGAAACCGGTTTTGGCACCGGCATGAACTTTTTCTGCGCCTGGCAGCTGTTTGACCAGCACGCACACAGCGACGCGCGCCTGCACTTCGTCAGTGTCGAAAAATACCCCCTCGGCCACGCTGACATGGCCCGCGCAGTACGCCTGTGGCCTGAACTTGCCGCCTACACCGAGCCACTGCTTGAGCAATATGTGGCGGTGCACCCGGGCTTTCAGCAATTCACCTTCGCCGATGGCCGGGTGACCCTGACCCTGCTGATCGGTGACGTGCTCGAGCAACTACCGCAACTCGATGCGCAGATCGATGTGTGGTTCCTCGACGGTTTCGCCCCCGCCAAGAACCCCGACATGTGGACCCCGGAGCTGTTCGCGCAGCTGGCGCGGCTATCGCACCCGGGCACGGTGCTGGGCACTTTTACCACCACCGGCTGGGTACGCCGGAGCCTGGTCGAAGCCGGTTTCGCCATGAAGAAGGTGCCCGGCATCGGCAAGAAGTGGGAGGTGATGAGCGGCGCCTATGTAGGCCCTCTGGCCAGTCCAGGCGCACCTTGGTACGCGCGCCCCGCCGTTACGCAGGGGCCGCGCGAAGCACTGGTGATCGGTGCCGGGCTCGCCGGTAGCACAACCGCCGCCAGCCTGGCCCGGCGTGGCTGGCAGGTGACCGTGCTAGAGCGCCACCATGCCCCGGCACAGGAAGCTTCAGGCAACCTACAAGGGGTGCTGTACCTCAAGCTGTCCGCCCATGGCACCGCACTTTCACAGATGATCCTGTCCGGTTTCGGCTACACCCGGCGCCAGCTTGAACGCCTGCAGCGAGGCCGCGACTGGGATGCCTGCGGCGTGCTGCAACTGGCCTTCGACAGCAAGGAAGCTGAGCGCCAGGGCAAGCTGGCCGCCGCTTTCGACCACAACCTGCTGCACGCGCTGGAGCGCACAGAGGCCGAAGCGGTCGCCGGCGTGGCCTTGCCGGCCGGCGGGTTGTTTTACCCCGAAGGCGGCTGGGTGCACCCCCCTGCGTTGTGCCAACAACAGCTGCAGCACCCTGGGATTCGCCTGGTCACCCATCAGGAAGTGCTGGAGCTGCGCAAGGTCGACCAGCAGTGGCAGGCCTGGGCGGGTGACCGCCTGGTTGCCAGCGCGCCCGTGGTGATTCTGGCCGGGGCCGCCGAGGTAAAGCGCTTCGAGCCTTGCGCGCAGCTGCCGCTCAAGCGCATCCGGGGGCAGATTACCCGCTTGCCGGCCACCGCCAGCAGCCGGGCGCTGCGCACCGTGGTGTGTGCGCAGGGCTACGTGGCGCCGCCGCGCGGGGATGAACATACGCTGGGCGCAAGCTTTGATTTCCACAGCGAAGACTTGGCGCCGACGCTGGCCGAGCACCAGGGCAACCTGGCGTTGCTGGACGAGATTTCCGTCGACCTGGCGCAGCGCCTGGGCACAGCCGGGTTTGCCCCTGAGCAGTTGCAGGGCCGCGCGGCATTCCGTTGCACCAGCCCCGATTACCTGCCGATCGTGGGGCCGGTAGCTGATGTACAGGCGTTTGCCGAGGCCTATGCGGTGTTGGGCCGAGATGCGCGGCAGGTGCCGGATGTAGCCTGCCCTTGGCTCGATGGGTTGTATGTGAACAGCGGACATGGGTCGCGCGGGTTGATCACGGCGCCGCTCAGTGGCGAGCTGGTGGCGGCCTGGGTGTGTGGGGAACCGCTGCCGTTGCCCCGGGCAGTGGCAGAGGCGTGTCATCCGAACCGGTTTGCCTTGCGGAAGCTGATTCGGGGGAAGTAAGAAATCGGGGCCGCTGTGCGGCCCTTCGCGGGCTCGCCCGCTCCCACAGGGATAGCATCAGTCAGGCTTGCCCGGACATTGCCCAGTGGCCACATATAACAAATCGTTCTAAAACTCTCAAAAAGCACACCGGTCAGTTCCTTAAGGTGCCCTAATCCTGGGCACCCCCTCCCCAACGGAAAAACCGGTAAGGACTTATGTGCGGATTAGCAGGAGAGTTGCGTTTCACCCCCATCGACCAAGCCCCTCGCCCAGCCGACCTGGCTGCGGTAGAGCGCATCACGCATCACCTGGCGCCTCGCGGCCCGGATGCGTGGGGCTTCCATAGCCAAGGCCCTATCGCCCTTGGCCACCGACGCCTGAAAATCATGGACTTGTCCGACGGCTCGGCGCAGCCGATGGTCGACAACACCTTGGGCCTGTCACTGGCGTTCAACGGTGCCATCTACAACTTCCCCGAACTGCGCCAGGAGCTGCAGGACCTGGGCTACAGCTTCTGGTCCGACGGCGACACCGAGGTGCTGCTCAAGGGCTATCACGCCTGGGGCGCAGCCTTGCTGCCCAAGCTCAACGGCATGTTCGCCCTGGCCATCTGGGAGCGCGACAACCAGCGCCTGTTCCTGGCCCGTGACCGCCTGGGCGTAAAGCCCCTGTACCTGTCGCGCAACGGCGAGCGCCTGCGTTTTGCCTCGACCCTGCCAGCGCTGCTCAAGGGTGGCGATATCGACCCGATGCTCGACCCGGTGGCGCTCAACCATTACCTGAACTTCCACGCTGTGGTGCCGGCGCCACGTACCCTGCTGGCCAATGTGCAGAAGCTCGAGCCCGGCACCTGGATGCGCATCGACCGCCATGGCGAAGTAGAACGCCAGACCTGGTGGCAGCTGAAATACGGTGCCAACCCGGATGAACGTGAGCTGGACCTGGAAGGCTGGACCACCCGCGTGCTCGACGCCACCCGCGACGCCGTGGCCATCCGCCAACGTGCCGCCGTCGACGTCGGCGTGTTGTTGTCCGGTGGCGTCGACTCCAGCCTGCTGGTCGGCCTGCTGCGCGAAGCGGGCGTGGACGACCTGTCGACGTTCTCCATTGGCTTTGAAGATGCCGGTGGCGAACGTGGCGACGAGTTCCAGTATTCCGACCTGATCGCCAAGCACTACGGCACCCGCCACCACCAGCTGCGCATCGCCGAACACGAGATCATCGACCAGCTGCCAGCGGCATTCCGCGCCATGAGCGAGCCGATGGTCAGCCACGACTGCATCGCCTTCTACCTGCTGTCGCGGGAAGTGGCCAAGCACTGCAAGGGCGTGCAAAGCGGCCAGGGTGCCGACGAGCTGTTCGCCGGGTACCACTGGTACCCGCAGGTGGACGGCGCCGATGACGCCTTTGCGGCTTACCGCGATGCATTCTTCGACCGCAGCCACGCCGAGTACCGCGACACCGTGCAGGCGCCCTGGCTGCTGGAAACCGACGCCGCCGGCGAATTTGTGCGCGAGCACTTCGCCCGCCCCGGTGCCCGCGACGCGGTGGACAAGGCCCTGCGCCTGGACAGCACGGTGATGCTGGTGGACGACCCGGTTAAGCGGGTGGACAACATGACCATGGCCTGGGGCCTGGAGGCGCGCACACCGTTCCTCGACTACCGCCTGGTAGAGCTGTCGGCGCGTATCCCGGCACGCTTCAAGCTGCCCGACGGCGGCAAGCAGGTGCTCAAGCAGGCGGCGCGGCGGGTGATCCCGCATGAGGTGATCGACCGCAAGAAGGGCTACTTCCCGGTGCCGGGCCTGAAGCACCTGGAAGGCGCCACGCTGGGCTGGGTGCGTGAGCTGCTGACTGACCCCAGCCAGGACCGTGGGCTGTTCAACCCGGCCATGCTCGACCGCCTGCTGAGCAACCCGCACGGCCAGCTCACCCCACTTCGCGGCTCCAAACTGTGGCAACTGGCGGCGCTGAACCTGTGGTTGAGCGAACAAGGAATCTGATCAATGAAACCCCATGAAATCGCTTACGGTCAGCGCCTGCTGCGCGGCCAGCCGCCGTCCTACGAGCGCCTGCAGGCGCGCCTGGCCGGCGACGGCAGCCAGCCACACGACCAGCCGCGCGCCGTGCACTGCGGTTGGGGCCGTCTGCTGATCGGCCACACTTACCCAGACCCGGCTTCCCTGGCCGAGGAGTTGCTCGACGAGCGCCCCGGCGAACGGGACATCGCCCTGTACGTGGCCGCGCCACAGCAATTGCTGGCCCAGGCCCCGCAGCAGCTGTTCCTTGACCCTTCTGACACCTTGCGCCTGTGGTTCACCGACTACCGCCCGGCGCAGCGGGTGTTCCGCGGCTTCCGCGTGCGCCGGGCGCAGAACCCTGCCGACTGGCAGGCGATCAACACCCTGTACCAGGCCCGCGGCATGCTGCCGGTCGACGCCGAACTGCTTACGCCCCGGCACCTGGGCGGACCGGTGTACTGGCTGGCCGAGGACGAAGACAGCGGCGCGGTGATCGGCAGCGTCATGGGCCTGAACCACGCCAAGGCGTTCGATGACCCCGAGCATGGCAGCAGCCTGTGGTGCCTGGCAGTGGACCCGCACTGCACCCGCCCTGGCGTGGGCGAGGTGCTGGTGCGCCACCTGATCGAGCACTTCATGAGCCGTGGCCTGGCTTACCTCGACCTGTCGGTGCTGCACGACAACCGCCAGGCCAAGCGCCTGTATGAAAAGCTGGGTTTTCGCAACCTGCCGACCTTTGCGGTCAAGCGCAAGAACGGCATCAACGAGCAGCTGTTTCTCGGGCCCGGGCCGCAAGCAGACCTCAACCCCTATGCCCGCATCATCGTCGATGAGGCCCTGCGCCGAGGCATTGAGGTGCAGGTGGATGACGCCGCCGCTGGCCTGTTCACCCTGAGCCTGGGCGGGCGGCGCATTCGCTGCCGTGAATCGCTCAGCGACCTGACCAGTGCCGTGACCATGACCCTGTGCCAGGACAAGCGCCTGACCCAGCACGCCCTGGGGAATGCCGGGCTGCAGGTGCCGGCGCAGCAGCTGGCGGGTAATGCCGACGACAACCTGGCGTTTCTCGACGAGCATGGCGCGGTGGTGGTCAAGCCCGTCGATGGCGAGCAAGGCCAGGGCGTGGCGGTGAACCTGACTTGTATCGACGACATCACCCGCGCCGTGGCGCACGCTCGCCAGTTCGACAGCCGCGTGCTGCTGGAGAGCTTCCACGCAGGGCTCGACCTGCGCATCGTGGTGATCGGCTACGAAGTGGTGGCCGCTGCCGTGCGTCACCCGGCGCAGGTGCTGGGCGATGGCAAGCACAGCGTGCGCCAGTTGATCGAAGCCCAGAGCCGTCGGCGCCAGGCTGCCACCGGCGGCGAAAGCCGCATTCCGCTGGACGACGAAACCGAGCGCACCCTGCGCGCGGCGGGCTTTGGCTATGACGACATATTGCCAGCCGGGCAGCGCCTGGCTGTGCGGCGCACCGCCAACCTGCACACCGGTGGCACCCTGGAAGACGTGACCGAACGCCTGCACCCGGTGCTGGCCGACGCTGCCGTGCGCGCTGCGCGGGCGCTGGAGATTCCGGTGGTGGGGCTGGACTTCATGGTGCGTGATGCCGGGCAGCCGGAATACGTGATCATCGAGGCCAACGAACGTGCCGGCCTGGCCAACCATGAACCGCAGCCAACGGCCGAGCGCTTTATCGACCTGCTGTTTCCGCATAGCCGGCCGTTGGCGTAACCGCCTCTCGGCTTTTTGTGGGAGCGGCCTTGTGTCGCGAATGGGGTGCGAAGCGCCCCCAGGGTCTCAGCTTCGCTGCCGATATTGCCGGGGCCGCTTTGCGGCCCTTTCGCGACACAAGGCCGCTCCCACAAAGACCGCGACCAGAGACTAGACATATCAACCCGACCGGAGGCCTGGACATGTCCGAACGACTCCCCGAACCCGATCTCGACTACCTCAAACGTGTGCTGCTGGAGATGCTCGCCATCCCCAGCCCCACCGGTTTCACCGACACCATCGTGCGCTACGTGGCCGAACGCCTGGATGAACTGGGCATCCCCTTCGAGCTGACCCGCCGCGGCACCATTCGCGCCACCCTCAAGGGCCGCCAGACATCCCCCGACCGCGCCGTGTCGGCCCACCTGGACACCATCGGCGCCAGCGTGCGCCAACTGCAGGACAACGGCCGCCTGGCCCTGGCGCCGGTGGGCTGCTGGTCCAGCCGTTTCGCCGAGGGCAGCCGGGTCAGCGTGTTCACCGACACCGGCGTTGTGCGTGGCAGCGTGCTGCCGTTGATGGCCAGCGGGCATGCCTTCAACACCGCCATCGACCAGATGCCGGTCAGCTGGGACCACGTGGAGCTGCGCCTGGACGCCTACTGCGCCACCCGGGCCGACTGCGAGGCGCTGGGCGTGAGCATTGGAGACTTCGTCGCCTTCGACCCGCTGCCCGAGTTCACCGAAAGCGGCCATATCAGCGCCCGACACCTGGATGACAAGGCCGGGGTGGCAGCATTGCTGGCGGCACTGAAGGCCGTGGTAGAAAGCGGCCGCCAGCCACTGATCGACTGCCACCCGCTGTTCACCATCACCGAAGAGACCGGCTCGGGTGCGGCGGGCGCCCTGCCCTGGGACGTCAGCGAGTTCGTTGGTATCGACATTGCCCCGGTGGCACCCGGGCAGGCCTCCAGCGAGCATGCGGTCAGCGTGGCCATGCAGGACTCATCGGGGCCTTATGACTACCACCTGTCCCGGCATTTGCTGAAACTGGCCGGCGACCACGACCTGCCGGTGCGCCGCGACCTGTTCCGCTACTACTTCAGCGATGCCCATTCGGCGGTGACCGCCGGGCATGACATTCGTACCGCACTGGTGGCGTTTGGTTGCGACGCCACCCATGGCTACGAACGCACGCACATCGACAGCCTTGCGGCGTTGAGCCGGTTGCTGTCGGCGTACCTGTTAAGCCCGCCAGTATTTGCCAGCGACTCGCAGCCGGCCAATGCCTCGCTGGAAAGGTTCAGCCACCAGCTGGAGCACGATGCGCAGATGGAGAGCGACACGCGGGTGCCGGCGGTGGACAGCCTGGTGGGTAATAAAGGCTGATGGACCTGGGGGGCTGCTTTGCAGCCCATCGCGACACAAGGCCGCTCCTACAGGGGCTCGCGTATCGTCTGCAGGAGCGGCCTTGTGTCGCGATGGGCCGCAAAGCGGCGCCAAAATCCCGAATGTTTCGCGTAGCATGGCCCACACTTACTTCAGACACTACCCACCATGCTGATCCCCTACGACCAACTGCAAGCCGAAACCCTGACCCTGCTGATCGAGGACTTCGTCACCCGCGATGGCACCGACAATGGCGACGATACCCCGCTGGAGACGCGCGTACTGCGGGTGCGCCAGGCATTGGCCAAGGGCCAGGCATTCATCCTGTTCGACCCGGAAAGCCAGCAGTGCCAGTTGCTCGCCAAGCATGACGTGCCCCGCGAGCTGCTCGATTAGCAGGCCAGACCTCTTCGCGGCCAGAGCCGCTGCCACAGGGAATGTATAAACTCTGAGGACCGCGCTATAACTGTGGGAGCGGGTTCACCCGCGAAGAGGTCGGCAAAGGCAACATCAAGCCCTGCGGCCCTTGCCCTGCTCTCCCTCCTTGATGCGCTTGTACACTTCGGCCCGGTGCACCGCCACCTCCCTCGGCGCCTCGACCCCGAAGCGCACCACCCCGTCACGGGTCTGTACCACCATGATGCGGATGTCATCGCCAATCACGATGATCTCCCCCACTTCGCGTCCTATTACCAGCATGTTCCGCTCCTCCAGCGAATGGTAAAAACGGAGCGTGCACCGTAGCCATTTACCTACTCAATAGCTCCACAGCAAATCAGAAGAACCCTACATCCCTTGGTAACTTCTCCTACAGACCATTCATCTCGACTGGGCTTTGGCGCGCATTTTTACCGCCATTTCGGCCATTTCGTCATACAGCCGCTCGGGGGCCTGCTGCTTCAGTGCCCACGCCTGGCGCCCGGCTTCGTGGGGCAGGATCAGGAACTCGCCAGCGGCCACCTGCTGAAACATGTACTCGGCAATGTCCGCCGCACTGATCGGCGAGCCTTCCAGCAGCTTGCCCACCTGGGCCTTCATTGCCGGGTTGGGCCCGCGGAACGAGTCCAGCAGGTTGGTCTGGAAGAACGATGGGCACACCACGTGCACCGCCACCTCCACCTGGCGCAGCTCCACCAGCAGGCTCTCTGACAAGGCCAACACACCGGCCTTGGCCACGTTGTAGTTGCTCATGCCCGGCCCCTGCATCAGCGCGGCCATCGACGCGATGTTGATGATGCGCCCCTTGCTGCGCTCCAGCAGCGGCAGGAAGGCCTTGCAGCCCTTGACCACGCCCATCAGGTTGACCGCCAGCTGCCAGTCCCAGTCCTCCAGCGACAGCTCGGCGAAGAACCCGCCCGAGGCGACACCGGCGTTGTTGACGATCACGTCGATGCCGCCGAACTGCTCGGTGCAGGCCTGGGCCAGGGCGGTAAGCTGGCTGTAGTCGCGCACATCGCAGCGCTGCACGAAGCCGTCACCACCGGCAGCGCGGGCCAGCTCCAAGGTTTCGCGCAGGGCCGCTTCGTTGACATCGGCCAGCGCCAGGCGCCAACCCTCGCGCGCCCAGCGCAAGGCGATCTCGCGACCGAGGCCGGACCCGGCGCCAGTGATCATGATGCGGTTTTGCATGGTGGCTGGCCTTATTCATGGTGGTAGTGCACCGAGTCTAATCAAGGCGGGGTGGGCAGGCAGGGTGCATCAGGGTAGTGAATGGGCGGGCATGGCTATCTGCATGAATGCAACGGCACATGAATGGAATCTTTCGCAAGCGGCAACAGTCCGAACATACAAGAGGCCGGCAGTCCAAGGCCCTTGACCCTCAACCACGCAAGGATTCCGCCATGACCACGATTCTCATCATCATCCTGATCCTTCTGCTGATTGGTGGCTTACCGGTCTTCCCACACTCGCGCAGTTGGGGCTATGGCCCATCGGGCATCATCGGTGTGGTGCTGGTAATTCTGCTGGTGCTGTTGCTACTCGGTATGATTTGAACAGCGGGCGTGCGAGGCCAGCTGCCGATCCAGGTGCAGCATCGCCTGAAGGAGTGCCTCCACGTCCATTTTCAGGTCGACAGGTGCGAGCGTTTTGTCGTTACACCGGCGCTCCAGACGCTCGCACCGGTAGACCACCTCCTGTGCTCGAACGATTTGCGCGGCCCCTTTGATGCGATGGGCAAGTTCCCCCAGGGCTTCAACATCCTGATCTTGCCTGCGAAGCAGCTGAAGGTCGTGGAAATTGCTCGTGCGCAATTCCCTCAGTAATGCGTGCAAACCTGTCTTGTCGTTGCCTACCAGGCGTTGCACATGGTCAATGTCGAACACTGCGGGGCTGATCTGCGCCAACATAGGTAGCAGACATTTCAGACTCAGATCAGGTGATTGCGGCGAGCGAACTCTGCCAGGTCAATGACCGAGTTGAGCCTGAGCTTCTCCAGCAGGCGCGTTTTGTAGGTGCTGATGGTCTTGTTGCTCAACAGCATCGCTTCACCAATGGCTTTATTGCCATGGCCACGGGCCAGGTACTGCAGCACCGTCAGTTCGCGGTCGGTGAGGCCGGCAATGCACTGGGCTTCACTGATGAACAGATCCTGCCTGCGCACCGAGCTGGTGGCGATTTCGGGGTAATAGGTGAAGCCCGACAACACGGCGGCAACGGCCTTGCCCAGTTCGCCCAGGTCGTCGGTCTTGGCAACATAGCCTGCGGCACCGGCCTGCAGACAACGCAGCGAGTACGCTTCGGCCAGCTGCGAGGTCAATACCACGACCTTGCTGGAAAGGCCGCAGGCCTTGATCCGGCTGATCACCTCCAATCCGTCCAGGCCCGGCATCGCAATGTCGAGAATCACCAGGTCCGGCACCAGTTCGCGTACCTGGCGCACGGCGTCTATGCCGTCCGCCGCCTGGCCGACCACCTGTATACGCTGTTGGCGCAGCAGCATGCAGACCGTAGCCCGGATGAAAGGGTGATCGTCCACCACCAGTGCTGTGTGCATGCCCCCTCCTCGTTTGCTGTGGTTGCCGACTACAACTCGGCATCGAAGACTACGGTGACCTGGCCGGTGTAGGTGGTACCGGGGTACCTCAGCATGCCGTCCATGTCATCTCGGGCCACCTGGAAATGCAACTGACCGGGCCGGTTCAAGGTGGCCATGGCCGCGTCGAACTGCAGCGCCGCCAGCCGCCCACTGGGTAGCGCAAGGCGCTGTACTGGCGCCCCAGCGTGCTCGATGCCCGCCGGCAGGCTCATGGCGACTTCGACGGGCACCTGGTCGGCGGTGTGATTACGGATCGCGCAACGGGTGTCGGCATAGTGCTCACAGAGCTTGTAGACCTTGAATGGCCCCGTCGACCAGACCCTGAACGGCAGGTCGCGAGCGAGCCGCTGAGGGGGCTTGCCACCGGCCAACCAGCCCTGCCAGCCCCCAGGGGGCTCCAGTACCGCTCGGTCCGAACCTGGAGGGAATTCGAAGATGAAGGCGTGTTCCACTTCAAGCACAAAGTTTACCGTCAGGCTGTCGCCACTGAGCGCGGTGACATCATTACCGAAGTCGAAATCACCGCCCGGGCCGATGCTGTACGTCACACTGCCCCGCCAGGTGCCGCTGGGCATGCGGAACGGCGGGGTGATATCGATGGTATAGGCGACGCTGGTATCGACCACCGATGCGATTTCTACGCGGCCGTCCGGCGAGTTCCGCCCATTGGCCCAACACGGCGAAGGCGCAGAGGGCTGTGTGATATCGAACAGATAGGTCACGACGGCAGGCCTGAGTTGCGATACTACGCCCAGCCGGCTGCAGCCCCCCTGGTAGTCCATCTGATAAAGCGGGTGATAGATGATATTGTTGGCTGTCTGCACCCTTTGGCTGATGGCCGTCCATTCGAAGGTCAGCCGTCGCGACTCGCCGGTGCCATCGTGGTAGACATCGATTTCGCGCCTGGCCGGCACCCTGAAATAGAACTCATCGCGCGGATCGGCAGCGCCCTTGGTGGTTTTCTTGTCGTAGGTGATCGGCAACTCCACGGTAGTGCGGTTCCTGCAGGTGGCAGGCCAGCTGCTGCACAGCCCTCCCGGGGGCGTGGTGTTGTCAAAACGCCCTGTACCTCCACCCCGGTACTCGGCTGTGATCGTCACATCAAGGGCACTGACCATGGGCGCGACAAGCAACAGCGCTGCCCCCAGACAACCACGCAGTTGGCCACCCAACTGCCGGGTCAGCACACCCCTCATCGCATCACCCTGGCGCTACGTTGCTCACCTTCATGCAGTTCGAACTGATGCACGCCGCTGGCGTCGCCGGCAAACTGCCGGCTGCGACCTGGCAGCAGATGATGCTTGGTGGCCGGTTCACACCCTTCGCCTGGCGCGCGACACTGGCGGAAGTGGTCGAGCACCACGGTGGTGTTGCCCTCGTTGGCCACCGTCAGGTGCCCGCCCTCGCGCTGCATGGGTGTCTGGTATTGCGACTGCGCGGGCCGTACGAACAGCAGTGTGCCATAACCCGCCAGCAGGTTGACCCCCGCCGTGAGGCTGTCGCGGTACTGCGCCGCCTCCTGTTCGTCCACGGCAAAACCATCGCCCAGCTCCGGCAATACCGGCATGAAGCGCAGGCGGAAGTAGCGCTCCTTGTCCCGGGCCCCACGGTACAACAGGCGCACGGCCTGCATGCCCTGGGCCGGTACGATCAACCGCGCAGGGCTGGCGACCAGGCCGCGCTGCTCCAGCGCCAGGCCATCGGTGTCGATTTCATGGGCCACGCCGGCCTCGTCATAGACCAGTTCAGCAACGCTGACCTTGACGAACGCCGTGCTGTCACCGCTGTTGCGCACGCGCTTGAGCAGCGTGCTCTTGTCGCCGCCCAGGTAATCGTACAACCCGCCAACGTTGAGCTCTGGGGCGGCAACCGCGGCCAGCGGAAGGTACAACAAGGCGAAGGCCAGAAGAGAGGGCATATTCATGCGGCAAAGCTCCCTGAATAACTGGGTTAAGGGTATTGCTGTGCGCAACCATTCGGCCACGATCAAAGCAGTAGGCAATTTCTGAAAATCACTAATAACGCGCGGCAACCTCGGGCAGGCAAGCCTGGTCGCCGGCCAGCAACACCTCGCCCTCACGCGTCAGGCCGTCCAGGTCCAGCCGCAACAGACACAGTGGCTGGCCACGCTGACGAATCTCCAGGGTTGGCGTCGCTTCGCTCATTTCCACCGCGAAAAAGCCATCGGCTTCGCTGACACTGCGGCTGGCATGGTTGATCACCTGGGCACCGCGCAGCGGCTGGCCCTGGCCATCGAGCAGGCGCCCCAGCACGGTGACCGTGCGCAGTACGCGCACCTGGCGGTAATCGATGCCGCCGCGGTTCAGGTGGTAGTCCAGGCTCGACGGCTGTATCACGGCGGCAGTGGCCGCGTGCCCCTCGAAATCGAACTGCACGTGGCCGGCCTTGTAGGCCGTGACCGGGATGATGTTGCGCCCGGGGTGCAAGTCGACACCCAGCGCATCGTCGGCGCGCAGCTTCAGGTCTTCGATGTCGGTATCCACATCAACGATCAGCGCCGCCTGGTGGGTCATGTACTGGCCGCTCACCGCCGCCTTGCCAGCGCCTACCGCCACCAGGCTCTCCAGGTTGAGCCCGCCCGTGAACTCACCGTTGTAGGAAGAGCGCAGCAGGTAGGCGTCGCCGTGCATAGCCTGGTTCTCGAACTGGGTGTCGGCGCCCAACCCCGCACCATAACGGTCGGCACTGAGGGTGGCGCCGACACTGCGCAACGGCCCTAGCTCGACGTCCTGCTGATAACCCAGCGACGTGTTGAGATCACGCCCGCCATCACGTGAAGTGCGGCTGCCAATGCTGGCGGACAAGCGGCGGCCACCGCCACCCAGGCTCATGCTCAGGCTCAGGTTGACGCCGCGGCTGCGTGCGTCGCCAGTACCGCTGTTGCCCGGCCGGTCGAACAGCGAGAGCCGCCAGTTGGCATCGGAGCCAAACAGGCGCCCGTAGTAGGCCCAGCCCAGGTCAATGCCGGTGCCTGCATCGCTGCCGCTGCTGTGGGACAGGCGCACGCTGGCGGTGTTGCGGGGGTCGAGACGGTGGCTGAGCGACAAAGCCGATTGCGTCTGACGCGCCTGGAACGGCCGTGTTGACGCGTCGTCGCGACGGTCCGGGTAGCTGCGGGTCAGCCAGCTACGGCTATGGCTGGCGACCAGCGAGCCGCGGTCATAGGCGTGGATCAGCTGAAGGTCATAGCCGCTGCCATGGCCTTGAGCCTGGAACAGGTTGCCATACAGTTTGAACCGGTCGCGCACATCCCAGTCCAGTGACGTGCCGTATTGCATGGCATCGTCGAGACGCTGGGCGGACAAGCCGACAATTGCCCTGGGGTGCAACAGGTAGTTGGCCAGCACACCCGCCGCCAGGCTGTCGTCATGGGTATCTTGCCAGTTGCTGAGCTGGCTGCTCTGGCGCCCCACGTACAGGTTGTAGCGCCAAGGCGCGTCAATGGTGCGCCAGTTGCCAGGCTTGTAGACAAACGCCTGGCTGCGCGAGCTCACCTGGCCATCCTCGACCAGACGCACCTCGACCTCGTAGATGCCGCCGGGCAACACCTTGGTATCGAGGGTTTGCAGCCCGGGTTGCACCGGCTGGCTATTGATCAGCACGCCGTTGCGGTAGATCTCCGCCACGGCCGGGCGGTTAGGGGTGACATGAATGGGCGTGGCACTGGGTGCGGCGTTGTCGATCAGCAGGCTGTCGCTGCTGCCGAACATCAGGCCCACGGTGGTGTCGGGGCTGGCGCCCATCAACCGGGGTTGGCGGGTAAGGCCTTGGGCACTGGGGGTGAAGTACCCCAAGCGGTAGAAATGGTCCTCGACCAGGCGCTCGCCATACAACTGGTCTACCCGGTAACGGGTACCCTCGCGGCTGTCGCTGCCGCGGTCGAGCTGGCCGTCCGCCAGCGCTGTCCACTGGCCAACACTGCCCTGCCCCTGCAAGGCATAGCGGCCACTGGTGGCCACGCCATCGTTCACCAGGTTGAGCTGGTTGCGCAGCAGCAGGCCATGGCTGCCCTGCTCTGGCAGGCGGTGAAAACGTTCGGCAGTGGCCACAGATTCGGCACGGTCGGTCAGCAACGAAAGCTGGGAATTTGCCAGGCTGTAATGGATGGCCCGCAAGCCATCCGGGCAGGCTGCCTGACAGTCGCCAAGGGGGCGGCCATCGACCAGGCGCTCGCGCCAGAGCCGGCGCAGGCTCTCGGGTTCGCGGCTGTCGAAAGTCTCGGTGAATTCCAGCAGCTGCACCCGCTGGTCACGGCTGAGCACTACCATGGCATCACCGAGGTAGCGGCCGTCCAGGTCAACCCGCACGGCCAGGGGGACATCGAAGAAATGCGCCTCGAATTCGCGCGGCAGGCCCTTGACCGGCCCCAGGGCGCTGCCCGCGCCGTGGCACATGCCGGCCCACAGGGCCATGCTGGCAGCCAGGGGTAGCCAGCAGCGCAAGGCGGCATTGGAGGATTGTCGGGACATGGGGATCGCTTGCAGGCATGACCTGCCCACCCCTCGTCACGGGCGAGGGCCAGGGCAGGCACTGTGGATGACCGAAGTATTAAGGGGTGGCGGTTTCGAAGACCATACTGACCAGGCCTTGGTAGTTGCCAGGCTCATAACCCGCAGGAGGTGCAGGCTGGGCTTCGACATGGAAACCGATGACTGCGCCTGGTGCCGCCTGGGCGGCGCTGACCACTTCGGCCGGGACGGTTTGCAGCACGGTGTCGCCGACCGTGACGTTAAGGCCGATGTTGTTGGCACCGCTGGCGATCACTGCCGGAGAAACCAGGTAGGCACTGATCGGGCCGATGGTGCTCTTGACCTGCAGTTGCTTGCGAATCGGGTCGAGCTTGCCTTGAAAGGAGTTCCAGGCCATTTCCTGCGGATCGTTCATCCAGTTGCCACCCACCGGCTCGACATAGAAAGCATCGGTCGGCACCTGGGCGACAATTTGCACCTGTTTCTCGATCGGGTCGACGGCATGGGCGGCGCCCACGAACAACAGGGCCAGGGGAAGGGCAAGTAACGTGCGTTTCACGAATAGATTCTCCTTGAAGGTAAACAGGCCTGCCGGGGTGAGCCCGGCAGGTGAGGAGAAGTATTGGGGAAGTGTGCGACGGGATAACCAGGATGCTTCCGAGCGAGCTTCGGAAATTTCCGAGCGCACGCAAATTGACACTGCACAATGCACAACGCCCCGGCTGGCGGGGCGTTGTGTTACTGCGCCAAAGCGTTAGTGGGAAACCGCCCCGCTGGCACCCAGGCCAGTCTGCGAGCGCACGAACTGCGGGTAGAACAGCGCACGCTCGTCGTCGGCAGCCTTGGACTTGTCAGTGACCGAGAAGAACCAGATGCTGACGAAGGCAATGGCCATCGAGAACAGCGCCGGGTACTCGTACGGGTAGATCGGCTTCTCGTGGCCGAGGATCTGCACCCAGATGGTCGGGCCGAGGATCATCAGCGTCACCGCACTCACCAGGCCCAGCCAGCCGCCGATCATGGCACCGCGGGTGGTCAGCTTCTTCCAGTACATCGAAAGCAGCAGCACCGGGAAGTTGCAGCTGGCGGCGATGGAGAACGCCAGGCCGACCATGAAGGCGATGTTCTGCTTCTCGAACAGGATGCCCAGGCCGATCGCCAGCACGCCCAAGGCGATGGTGGTGATCTTCGACACGCGGATCTCGTCCTTGTCGTTGGCCTTGCCCTTGCGCCAGACGCTGGCGTACAGGTCGTGGGACACCGCCGAAGCACCGGCCAGGGTCAGGCCGGCAACCACCGCCAGGATGGTGGCAAATGCCACTGCCGAAATGAAACCGAGGAAGATGCTGCCACCCACGGCATCGGCCAGGTGCACCGCTGCCATGTTGTTGCCGCCCAACAGGGCGCCGGCGGCGTCCTTGAAGTCCGGGTTGGTGCTGACCAACAGGATCGCGCCAAAGCCGATGATGAAGGTGAGGATGTAGAAGTAGCCGATGAAGCCGGTGGCGTACAGCACGCTCTTGCGCGCTTCCTTGGCGTCACTGACGGTGAAGAAGCGCATCAGGATGTGAGGCAGGCCGGCGGTACCGAACATCAGTGCCAGGCCCAGCGAGAAGGCCGAGATCGGGTCCTTGACCAGGCCGCCCGGGCTCATGATCGCCTCACCCTTGCTGTGCACCTTGATCGCTTCAGAGAACAGGGTATTGAAGTCGAAGCCTACGTGCTTCATCACCATCAGCGCCATGAAGCTGGCACCGGACAGCAGCAGCACGGCCTTGATGATTTGTACCCAGGTGGTGGCCAGCATGCCGCCGAACAGCACATACAGGCACATCAGGATACCCACCAGGATCACCGCAACGTGGTAGTCCAGGCCGAACAGCAGTTCGATCAGCTTACCGGCACCGACCATCTGAGCGATCAGGTAGAACGCCACCACCACCAGCGAACCGGAGGCCGACAGGGTACGGATTTCCTTCTGCCCGAGGCGGTACGAGGCCACGTCGGCAAAGGTGTACTTGCCCAGGTTGCGCAGGCGTTCGGCGATCAGGAAGAGGATGATAGGCCAGCCGACCAAAAAACCGATCGAGTAGATCAGGCCGTCGTAGCCAGAGGTGAACACCAGGGCGGAAATACCCAGGAACGAGGCAGCCGACATGTAGTCGCCGGCAATCGCCAGGCCGTTCTGGAAGCCGGTGATCTTGCCACCGGCAGCGTAGTAGTCCGCCGCCGACTTGTTGCGTTTGGAGGCCCAGTAGGTGATACCGAGGGTGAAGGCGACAAAGGCCACGAACATGGCGATCGCGGCAACGTTCAGCGGCTGTTTCTGCACCTCACCGGTCAGGGCATCAGCTGCCCACACGGCGGGTGCAAAGGCTCCGCAGGCCAGTACGGCCAGGGCTTTGGCGTGGCGAATCATTGTTGCGCCTCCTTGAGGATGGCCTTGTTCAGCTCATCGAATTCGCCGTTGGCGCGGCGTACGTAGATGGCGGTCAGGACAAATGCCGAAACGATCAGGCCGACGCCCAGGGGAATGCCCCAGGTAATCGACGACTCAGGGCTGAGCTTGGCGCCCAGCAGATGAGGACCGTAGGCGATCAGGAGGATGAAGCCGCAATACAGGCCGAGCATGATCGCCGAGAGAATCCAGGCGAACCGTTCGCGTTTGGTGACCAGCTCCTTGAAACGGGGGCTGTTTTGTATCGAGAGGTAAATGCTGTCGTTCATTGTTTTTGTCCTAGCAGCACAGGTAGGGGATAAAACCCACACCCTTACTTTATGCGGCTGTTGGACGGCAACCAGACGACCTTAGTCTTAGATGCAACGGTGTTTTACCGATTGCGTAACAAAGTTAGGGCCCATTCGCGGGCGCGCCCGCTCCCACAGGGGCATCACAAGGCCTGAGGGCAGTGATATCCCTGTGGGAGCGGGCGAGCCCGCGAACAAGCTGAACTGGCCCTTGAGAGTGATTACTTGCCAGTCCACTCCTTCACACGATCAGGGTGCTTGGCTACCCAATCCTTGGCCGCCGCTTCAGGCTTGGCCCCTTCCTGGATCGCCAGCATCACCTCGCCAATCTCGTCCTTGGACTGCCAGCTGAACTTTTTCAGGAACTCCGCCACTTCCGGTGCCTTGGTGGCCAGTTCCTTGCTGCCGATGCTGTTCACGGTTTCCGCCGCGCCATACACCCCTTTCGGGTCTTCGAGGAACTTGAGCTTCCACTTGGCGAACATCCAGTGCGGGACCCAGCCGGTCACTGCAATCGACTGCTGCTTGGCGTAGGCACGGCCCAGCTCCGCCGTCATCGCCGCGCCCGAACTGGCCTGCAACTTGTAGCCGGTCAGGTCGTAGTCCTTGATCGCCTGGTCGGTCTTGAGCATCACGCCGGAGCCTGCGTCGATGCCGACAATCTTCTGCTTGAAGCTGCTATCGGTCTTGAGGTCGGCAATGCTCGCGGCCTTCACGTACTCGGGGACGATCAGGCCGATCTTGGCGTCCTTGAAGTTGGCACCGTAGTCGACCACGTTGTCCTTGTTCTTGGCCCAGTACTCACCATGGGTCACCGGCAACCAGGCCGACAACATGGCATCGAGCTTGCCGGTTGCCACACCCTGCCACATGATCCCCGTGGCCACGGCCTGCAGCTTCACGTCGTAGCCGAGCTTTTGCTTGATCACTTCGGCGGCCACGTTGGTGGTGGCCACACTGTCGGCCCAACCATCCACGTAACCTATGCTTACTTCTTTGGCCGTTGCCTGTGCAGCGCTCATGGCCATTACCAGGGCGGTGCCCACACCCAGTAAACGTCGCATTTTTTTCAAAGTTGCCATCAAAGCATCCCCTCGTCAGGTCTTGGAGATTGCATCATCTTCCTGCAACACAGGTCGACCTGATCCAGCTGCGACCTGCACCCGCCCCATATGCGACAGCACTGTGCCATTAGCGTCATCGGCCTACACCCGCCTGCGCGATCCTTGCATGCCAAAGCGTTGGCGCCGGGCTACTATCTACCCTTTTGCGCCTGACGATGGACCGCCCGATGCCCAGTTCTGCCCGCCTGTTGCTGCCGCTGTACCTGCTTGCCTGCCTGTTGGCCCTGCTCGGGCTTGCCGGGCTCTGGTACGGGCTTGGCAAGCCGGTGCACCTGCCCGATGCGGCCAGCCCGACGCACAAGTTGCAATGCGCGTCCTACACGCCGTTCGACAAGGACCAGTCGCCCTACGACCAACCCTTTCGCCTGCGCCCGGCACGCATGGACGCCGACCTGGCCTTGCTGGCTGAGCGTTTCCAGTGCATCCGCACCTATTCCGTGACCGGTCTTGAGGCAATCCCGGCGCTGGCGCGCAAGCATGGGCTGAAAGTGATGCTGGGCGCCTGGGTCAACGCTCACCCGGCCGACACCGACAAGGAAATCGACCTGCTGATCGCCACCGCCAACGCCAACCCCGACGTGATCAGCGCTGTAATCGTGGGCAACGAGACGTTGCTGCGCAAGGAAGTCACCGGCGCGCACCTGGCCAAGCTGATCGCCCGGGTGAAAAGCCAGGTGAAGGTGCCTGTGACCTACGCGGATGTGTGGGAGTTCTGGCTGCAGCACCCGCAGGTAGCACCCGAGGTGGACTTTTTGACCATCCACCTGCTGCCCTACTGGGAAGACGACCCGCGCGGCATCGACGATGCGCTGGCCCACGTAGCCGATGTACGCCGGGTGTTCGGCACACGCTTTGCGCCCAAGGACATCCTGATTGGCGAAACCGGCTGGCCCAGCGAAGGCCGCCAACGCGAGACCGCAATACCCAGCCGGGTCAACGAGGCACGCTTCATTCGCGGCTTCGTGACCATGGCCGAAAGCAACGGCTGGCGCTACAACCTGATCGAAGCGTTCGACCAGCCGTGGAAGCGCGCCAATGAGGGGGCGGTAGGCGGTTACTGGGGGCTTTACGATGCCGACCGGCAGGACAAGGGCGTGCTGGAAGGGCCGGTGAGCAACCTGCATGACTGGCCGCAATGGCTGCTGGCCAGCGCACTGCTGATGGCGGCCATGTTGTTGCTGGCGGGGCGCCCTGCTACGCCGATGGCGGCCTTGCTGTTGCCATTGCTGGCCGCGTTTGGCGCAGGTTGCCTGGGGTTGTGGGGCGAACTGATGCGCACCCATGCACGCTTTGCCGGGGAGTGGCTGTGGGCCGTTGCGCTGGCCGGCCTGAACCTGCTGGTGCTGGCCCATGCGCTGCTGGCGTTGGCGCAGCGGGCCGGCTGGCGCGAGCGCTTGTTCGCCTGGCTGCAGGCGCGGGCGGGTTGGCTGTTGCTGGCGGCGGGCTTTGCCGCGGCGGTGAGCATGCTGGCGATGGTGTTCGACCCGCGCTACCGCAGCTTCCCCAGCGCCGCGCTGGCCTTGCCGGCGCTGGTGTATGTGCTGTGGCCGGTGCGGGCACGGCGGGCGGAGGTGGCGTTGCTGGCGTTCATTGTCGGGGCCGGGGTGGCGCCGCAGTTGTTCGTTGAAGGGCTGGAAAACCAGCAGGCCTGGGTTTGGGCGGTGGTGAGTGTGCTGATGACAGCCGCATTGTGGCGCAGCTTGCGGGTGCGCCAGCCTTGATGCCCGGGGGCCGCTTCGCGCCCCATCGCCGGCAAGCCAGCTCCCACAGGGACTGCGCAGGTCCCGAAGGCTGCACAACGCCTGTGGGAGCTGGCTTGCCGGCGAATGGGGCGCGAAGCGGCCCCTGTCAGCCTGGCTGCGGTCTCCTGACCAGGCGCAACCCCGCCAGCACCACTGCAAACACGGCAATGCTGGCGGTATACAACACCAGCGCCGGCACCGCGAACACCAATGCCAACACCGCCAGCCACCAGCCGGCCCGAGCGGGCACGAACTGCGCCAGCAGCGCCAGGCCCAGCCCGCTCCAGGCCATCACCTGGTGGTGAATGCCCAACCCCAGCAACGACCGCACCTCACACTGCCAATACGCCGCAGGCACCGTGCACAGCCCAACCCACTGGCCATCCTCCATCAGCCCATAGCGCACGCCATAGCTGGCAGCGAGCCACAGCCCCAGAAACAGCACCAGCAGCCCAGCCGGCAGCGAACGAAACATCCTGTTCTCCAATAGCGGTCATCGAAAGTATCCATGATCGCTTATGCTCGGTTCCAAGGCAAAATCCCAACCCTGCAGCTATGTTGCAGATAACAAGCACACCAAAGGCCACCGCAGCTGGCAACTTTGCCCGGTTGGATGTGGTCCTAGCCTGCACACTGCTCGACCTTGCGTTCTTTTGGGGGATTACATGCTTCGATCTTTGCGCCTCGCTGCCGTGCTCGGTAGCCTGCTCATGGCGGTGGCCGCTTCAGCGCGGGATATCGACGCTGCCAGCTACGGCTACCCCTTGACCAACCCGTTCGAGGCGACCATCGCCACCACGCCGCCGGACCAGCGCCCGACCCTGCCCAGCGACGATGACATCAACCAGTCGGACTACAGCCTGAACCTGCGCCCGGAGCGTGAATTCACCTTGCCCGACAATTTCTGGGCGGTGAAAAAGCTCAAGTACCGCCTGGCCCGCCAGGATCACGAAGCGCCGCTGATCTTCATCATCGCCGGCACCGGTGCGCCGTACAGCAGCAGCATCAATGAATACCTGAAGAAGCTGTTCTACCAGGGCGGCTTCCACGTGGTGCAACTGTCATCGCCCACCAGCTACGACTTCATGAGTGCCGCCTCGCGCTTTGCCACCCCCGGCGTCAGCCAGGAAGACGCCGAAGACATGTACCGGGTCATGCAGGCCGTGCGTGCCCAACACCCGCGCCTGCCGGTCAGTGAGTTCTACCTCACCGGCTACAGCCTGGGTGCGCTGGACGCCGCTTTCGTCAGCCACCTGGACGAAACCCGCCGCAGCTTCAACTTCAAGCGTGTGCTGCTGCTGAACCCACCGGTCAACCTGTACACGTCGATCAACAACCTGGACAAACTGGTGCAAACCCAGGTCAAGGGCATCGACCGCAGCACTACGTTCTACGAGCTGATGCTGACCAAGCTGACCCGCTACTTCCAGGACAAGGGCTACATCGACCTCAACGACGCCCTGCTGTATGACTTCCAGCAGTCCAAACAGCACCTGTCCAACGAACAGATGGCCATGCTGATCGGCACTTCGTTCCGTTTCTCGGCAGCCGACATTGCCTTCACGTCCGACCTGATCAACCGCCGCGGCCTGATCATTCCGCCGAAGTTCCCGATTACCGAGGGCAGCAGCCTCACACCGTTCTTCAAGCGTGCCCTGCAGTGTGATTTCGACTGCTACATGACCGAACAGGTGATCCCGATGTGGCGCGCCCGCACCGACGGCAACAGCATCCTGCAGCTGGTCAACCAGGTGAGTCTGTACGCGTTGGAAGACTACCTGCGCAGCAGTGACAAGATCGCCGTGATGCACAACGCCGACGACGTCATTCTCGGCCCGGGCGACATCGGCTTCCTGCGCAAAGTGTTTGGTGACCGGCTGACCCTCTACCCCCATGGCGGCCATTGCGGCAACCTCAACTACCGCGTCAACAGTGACGCCATGCTGGAGTTCTTCCGTGGTTAACAAACTCCTCTTCGCCACTGCCCTGCTTGCCGCCGGCCACACCCTGGCCGCCGAAACCGCCCCCCGGGCCAGCGTGATCGAGGCCGACCCGCAAGTGATCGGTACCGCGCCGCTGGTGCCTGAATCCGATGGCTTCATCGACCCGCTGCGCGAGCTGAAATTCAACCCGGGGCTGGACCAACGCGAGTTCGAGCGCTCAACCCTGGAAGCGCTGAACGTGTACGACCCGCTGGAGTCGATCAACCGGCGCGTGTATCACTTCAACTACCGGCTGGACCAATGGGTGCTGCTGCCGCTGGTGAGTGGTTACCAGTATGTAACCCCTCGCTTCGTGCGCACGGGGGTAAGCAACTTCTTCAACAACCTGGGCGATGTGCCAAACCTGTTCAACAGCGTGTTGCAGCTCAAGGCCAAGCGTTCGGCCGAGATCACGGCGCGGCTGATGTTCAACACCCTGATCGGGGTGGGTGGGCTATGGGACCCGGCGACCAGCATGGGCTTGCCGCGCCAGAGTGAAGACTTTGGCCAGACCCTGGGCTTCTATGGCGTACCGGAGGGGCCGTACCTGATGCTGCCGGTGTTGGGGCCTTCGAACCTGCGCGACACCACCGGGCTGGTGGTGGACTATGCGGGGGAGCAGGCGATCAATTACCTGAACGTGGCCGAAACCAGCACCGACCACCCGGAAATCTTCGCCCTGCGCGTGGTGGACAAGCGCTATACCACCAACTTCCGCTATGGCCAGCTCAACTCGCCGTTCGAGTATGAGAAGGTGCGGTATGTGTACACCCAGGCGCGCAAGTTGCAGATAGCCGAGTAAACCTGCTTCGGCCCAATCGCCGGCAAGCCAGCTCCCACAGGTCCGCACAATGCCCAAGGCTGTGGTAATCCTGTGGGAGCTGGCTTGCCGGCGATGAGGCCGGTCCAGGCAACATCAAATTCCGAGGAACTGGCACAGCTCCCGTTTCTTGGCCAAGGCATCCTTGCGCCCCAGTTCGATCAGCTCACTGCAATAGCTGGCCTCGAACAGCAGATAGCTCAATACCCCCGCCCCGCTGGTGCGCGTCGCCCCCGGCCCACGCAGGAACAGGCGCAACGCCGCCGGCAGCTCACGCCGGTGCCGCGCGGCGATCTCGTCCAACGGCTGGCTGGGCGCTACCACCAGCACCTCGATAGGCGCCAGCCCCAGGCGCCGGGCATCCAGGTGCGCCGGCAACAGCCGGCTCAAGTGGTTGAGCCGCTGCAGCAGTTCGATGTCGTCTTCCAGGCTGTCAATGAACGTGCTGTTGAGCATGTGCCCACCGATCTGCGCCAAGCTCGGCTGCTGCCCGCTGAACACCCGCTGAGTGGGCAAGGGCGGCGCTGGCCGCTGCGGGTTGCCGCTGACCCCCACCACCAGCACCCGGCTGGCACCCAGGTGCAACGCCGGGCTGATCGGCGCCGACTGGCGCACTGCGCCGTCACCGTAAAATTCGTCGCCCAGCTGCACCGGCGCAAACAGCAGCGGAATGGCCGCGCTGGCCAGCAGGTGGTCGATGGTCAATGGCGTGGGCACGCCGATGCGGCGGTGGCGCAGCCAGGCTTCGATAGTGCCGCGCCCCTGGTAGAAAGTGACCGCCTGGCCGGACTCGTAGCCAAAGGCGGTGACTGCCACCGCGTGCAACTGCTCGGCGGCCAGGGAATGGCCGATGCCATCCAGGTTCAGATGTGCCTCCAGCAGGCTGCGCAACGGGCTGCTGTCCAGCAGCGCCACCGGCGCCTGGCCGCCTAGCCCCAACAGGCTGTGGCCGACGAAACGGCTAGCCTGGCGGACGACGCCGGGCCAGTCACTGCGGATGACCAGGTGGCTGCGAAAGTTCTGCCAGAAGGCGGTAAGCCGCTGCACGGCGTCATTGAAGTGGGTGGCGCCGCTGGCCAGGGTGACGGCATTGATGGCACCGGCAGACGTGCCGACGATGACCGGGAACGGATTGTGTGCGCCTGCGGGAAGCAGCTCGGCAATGCCGGCCAATACGCCGACCTGATAGGCGGCGCGGGCGCCACCGCCAGAAAGGATAAGACCGGTTACCGGGGGTGGGGCCATCGCTTCCTTCCTGGGGTTGATGTGCTTTCAGCGCTTTTTCTTGTCATACAGCCGCGGCGCACCCTCAGGCCGTGACTTGAACCGCCGGTGCGCCCACAGGTACTGCTCGGGGCACTCGCGCAACACACTCTCGACCCACTGGTTGATGCGCAGGCAATCGGCCTCTTCGCTTTCGCCGGGGAAGTCCGCCAGCGGCGGGTGGATGACCAGACGATAACCGCTGCCATCCTCGAGGCGCTTCTGTGTGAACGGAATAACCTGCGCCTTGCCCAGCCGGGCGAACTTGGTGGTGGCGGTTACTGTCGCCGCCGGGATACCGAACAGCGGCACGAAAATGCTCTGCTTGGCGCCGTAGTCCTGGTCCGGTGCGTACCAGATCGCCCGGCCCGAACGCAGCAGCTTGAGCATGCCACGCACGTCCTCGCGCTCCACCGCCAGCGAATCGAGGTTATGCCGCTCGCGGCCGCTGCGCTGGATGAAGTCGAACAGCGCGTTGCCGTGCTCGCGGTACATGCCGTCGATGGTGTGCTGCTGGCCCAGCAGGGCGGCGCCGATTTCCAGGGTGGTAAAGTGCACAGCCATGAGGATGGCGCCCTGCCCTGCCTGCTGGGCGGCCTGCAGGTGCTCCAGCCCCTCGATATGGGCCAGGCGCGCCAGCCTGGCCTTGGGCCACCACCAGCTCATGGCCATTTCGAAGAAGGCGATACCGGTGGAGGCGAAGTTGGCCTTGAGCAAACGCCGCCGTTCGTCGACCGACAGCTCCGGGAAGCACAGCTCAAGGTTGCGCGCGGCAATGCGCCGACGTTCGCCGGCAAAGCAATACATCACGGCCCCCAGCGCGGCACCGGCTTTCAACAGGGCCCGGTACGGCAACTGGACCACCAGCCACAGCAGGCCCAGGCCCAACCACAGGCCCCAGAACTTTGGGTGAAGGAAATAGGGACGAAAACGCGGGCGTTCCATTGAAGCTTCCGGAAAGACAAAGGCTGCGCATTCTACAACGGATCAGCGTATGTTGCGGGCAACCGGTGTTCTCGTTATAAATCAGGGCACTTTTTTCGCAACAAGCCGTCTATGCAGACCATGAGCCCAAACCACACACCCGACACCGCCTCCGTGTTCCAGCTCAAGGGCAGCATGCTCGCCATCACAGTGCTGGAACTGGCGCGCAATGACCTTGAAGCCCTCGACCGCCAGCTGGCGGCCAAAGTTGCCCAGGCACCGAACTTTTTCAGCAACACGCCACTGGTGCTGGCGCTGGACAAGCTGCCGGCCGGCGAAGGGGCAATCGACCTGCCAGGCTTGATGCGCATCTGCCGCCACCATGGCCTGCGTACCCTGGCCATCCGCGCCAACCGCATCGAGGACATCGCCGCCGCCATCGCCATCGACCTGCCGGTGCTGCCGCCGTCCGGTGCGCGCGAACGGCCGCTGGAGCCCGAACCCGAGGTGGTCAGAAAGCCCGAGCCGGCCCCCCCGCCGCCACCAGCCCCCGAACCGGAGGTGCGCCCGACCCGGATCATTACTGCGCCGGTGCGCGGCGGCCAGCAGATCTATGCTCAGGGTGGCGACCTGATCGTTACCGCCTCGGTCAGCCCGGGCGCGGAACTTCTGGCCGATGGCAACATCCATGTGTACGGCGCCATGCGCGGCCGGGCCCTGGCGGGCATCAAAGGCAATACCAAGGCGCGGATCTTCTGCCAGCAGATGACCGCCGAAATGGTCTCCATCGCCGGCCAGTACAAGGTTTGCGAAGACCTGCGCCGCGACCCCCTGTGGGGCACCGGCGTGCAAGTCAGCCTGTCCGGTGATGTGTTGAACATCACCCGTCTTTAACGGATACTTGCCGTCATTTTCAGAGCAACTTTTTTAACTGTTGCCGTTTTTTTGCTTTTTGCCGGGACACGTGTCCCGACTTATTTTAGGGGTGAAACACCTTGGCCAAGATTCTCGTGGTTACTTCCGGCAAGGGGGGTGTGGGCAAGACCACCACCAGCGCCGCCATTGGTACCGGCCTCGCACTGCGTGGCCACAAGACCGTCATCGTCGACTTCGACGTGGGCCTGCGTAACCTCGACCTGATCATGGGCTGCGAGCGGCGCGTGGTGTACGACTTCGTCAACGTGGTCAACGAAGAAGCCAACCTGCAGCAGGCCCTGATCAAGGACAAGCGCCTCGAGAACCTGTATGTACTTGCCGCCAGCCAGACCCGCGATAAAGACGCGCTGACCCTGGAAGGCGTCGAGAAAGTGCTGATGGCGTTGAAAGAAGATTTCGAATACGTGATCTGCGACTCGCCGGCAGGTATCGAGAAAGGTGCCCACCTGGCGATGTACTTCGCCGACGAAGCCATCGTGGTAACCAACCCTGAGGTTTCTTCGGTACGTGACTCGGACCGCATGCTGGGCATTCTGTCGAGCAAGTCGCGCCGCTCCGAAAACGGCGAGGAGCCGATCAAGGAACACCTGCTGATCACTCGCTATAACCCAGAGCGCGTCGTCAACGGCGAAATGCTGAGCATCGACGACGTCACCGACATCCTGGCGATCAAGCTCAAGGGCGTAATCCCTGAGTCCCAGGCTGTGCTCAAGGCCTCCAACCAAGGTATCCCGGTCATCCTCGACGACCAGAGCGATGCTGGCCAGGCGTACAGCGACACCGTCGACCGCCTGCTGGGGAAAGACAAACCCCTGCGTTTTGTTGAAGTGCCGAAGCAAGGATTCTTCGCGCGCCTGTTTGGAGGCAAGTAAACCATGAACCTTTTTGACTTCTTTCGTGGCAGACAGAAACAGACCAGCGCGTCGGTAGCGAAAGAGCGTCTACAGATCATCGTGGCGCACGAGCGCGGCCAACGCAGCGAGCCGGACTACCTGCCGGCGCTGCAGAAAGAACTGCTGGAAGTGATCCGCAAGTATGTGAACATCGGCAACGATGACGTGCATATCGAGCTGGAAAACCAGGGCAGCTGCTCGATTCTGGAGCTGAACATTACCCTGCCGGATCGCTGATCTGGCTGAAAGCCGGGGCTGCTTTGCAGCCCATTCGCGGCACAAGGCCGCTCCTAACATGGGATCGCGTTCCCCTGTAGGAGCGGCCTTGTGCCGCGAATGGGCCGCAGAGCGGCCCCGCTTTTTTCTCCCGATTTAACAGAGAACACGCAATGCCGCTGTCCAATATCCAGATCCTGCACGAAGACGCCGCCATCCTGGTGATCAACAAACCGACCCTGCTGCTGTCGGTGCCTGGCCGCGCCGAGGACAACAAGGACTGCCTGATCACCCGTCTGCAGGAAAACGGCTACCCCGACGCGCTGATCGTGCACCGTCTGGACTGGGAAACCTCCGGCATCATCCTGCTGGCCCGCGATGCCGACAGCCACCGCGAGCTGTCGCGCCAGTTCCACGACCGCGAAACCGAAAAGGCCTACACCGCACTGTGCTGGGGCCAACCGGCACTGGACAGCGGCAGCATCGACTTGCCGCTACGCTACGACCCGCCAACCAAGCCACGGCATGTGGTGGACCACGAGCAGGGCAAGCATGCGCTGACGTTCTGGCGCATCGTCGAGCGCTGCGGCGACTACTGCCGGGTAGAACTGACGCCGATCACCGGGCGCTCGCACCAGTTGCGTGTACACATGCTGTCGATCGGCCACCCGCTGCTGGGTGACCGGCTGTATGCCAACCCCGAAGCGCTGGCGGCGCACGAGCGGCTTTGCCTGCATGCATCCATGTTGAGCTTTACCCACCCGGTGTCCGGCGAGCGGTTGAAGTTCGAGTGCCCTGCGCCCTTCTGATTTTCGGCTGGCGGCCCCGGCCTCTTCGCGGGCTCGCCCGCTCCCACAGGGATGACACTGCACTGAAAATGTGTGCGGTACCTGTGGGAGCGGGCAAGCCCGCGATGAGGCAGACACAAATTGTCGACATTGTGCGTTAAACTCGCGCCACTGCTGTCTGGAGTGAGCTATGCGCGACGAACTGAATTCTGGCCTTATCGATTTCCTCAAGGCCTCCCCCACGCCCTTCCATGCCACCGCCAGCCTGGCCCAGCGCCTGGAAGCTGCCGGCTACCAGCGCCTGGACGAGCGTGACAGCTGGGCCACTGTGCCTGGCGGCCGCTACTATGTCACCCGTAACGACTCGTCGATCATCGCCATCAAACTGGGCAAGCAGGCACCGTTGCTGAACGGTATCCGCATGGTCGGTGCCCACACCGACAGCCCGTGCCTGCGGGTCAAGCCGCAGCCGGAGCTGCAACGCCAGGGCTTCCTGCAACTGGGCGTGGAAGTGTATGGCGGCGCCCTGCTGGCGCCCTGGTTCGACCGCGACCTATCGCTGGCCGGCCGCGTCACCTACCGCCGTGACGGCAAGGTCGAAAGCCAGCTGATCGACTTCAAGCTGCCAATCGCGATCATCCCCAACCTGGCCATCCACCTGAACCGCACCGCCAATGAAGGCTGGGCGATCAACCCGCAGAACGAGCTGCCGCCCATCCTGGCCCAGGTCGCGGGTGACGAACGCATCGACTTCCGCGCCCTGCTTACCGAGCAGCTGGCCCGCGAGCACGAGCTGATCGCCGACGTGGTGCTGGATTACGAACTGAGCTTCTACGACACCCAGGACGCCGCGCTGGTCGGCCTGAACGGCGACTTCATCGCCGGGGCCCGCCTGGACAACCTGCTATCGTGCTACGCCGGCCTGCAAGCCCTGCTGGCCGCCGACAGCGACGAAACCAGCGTGCTGGTGTGCAACGACCACGAGGAAGTCGGCAGCAGTTCAGCCTGCGGCGCCGACGGCCCGATGCTGGAGCAGACCCTGCAGCGCCTGCTGCCCGATGGCGACGCTTACGTGCGCACCCTCCAGCGCTCGCTGATGGTGTCGGCCGACAACGCCCACGGCGTGCACCCCAACTACGCCGACAGGCACGATGGCAACCATGGGCCCAAGCTCAACGCCGGGCCGGTGATCAAGGTGAACAACAACCAGCGCTACGCCACCAACAGCGAAACCGCCGGTTTCTTCCGCCACCTGTGCATGGCCGAGGAAGTGCCGGTGCAAAGCTTTGTGGTGCGCAGCGACATGGGCTGTGGCTCGACCATCGGCCCGATTACCGCCAGCCACCTGGGGGTGCGCACGGTGGATATCGGCTTGCCGACCTTTGCCATGCATTCCATTCGCGAGCTGTGCGGCAGCCATGACCTGGCGCACCTGGTGAAGGTGCTGACTGCCTTCTACCGTAGCCGCGAGCTGCCTTGATGTAAGCAGGCCCGGCCTCTTCGCGGGCTCGCCCGCTCCCACAGGGACCGCACAACCTTCGGGAAATGCGCTGACCCTGTGGGAGCGGGCAAGCCCGCGAAGAGGCCGGGCCTGCTCAAGGTCAATCCCGCCTCGCTTGCCAAGCGCTATGCTTGATACATGGCCCCACTGCAAAAGGATTGCTGTCCATGTCCCCGTTTCTGTCCCTGTTCGTGCCGGTGTTCCTGTTCCTGATGCTGCTGACCATCGGCTTCAGCATGCGCGAACGCAATATCGGTGTGCTGATGATGTGGATCGGCACCTTGGGTATCTTCGGCCTCACCTGCTGGAAGATCCTCGAGAAACTGCCGACATAAACCTCTACACTCGGTCAATCGTTTGACCTGAGGTAGATTTGCCCGTGCCTGCCCTCCTGCGTTACCTGTTCCTTCTCTTGCTGCTGTTCATCACTCCGGTACAGGCAGCGGGCCTGCCCGGCCTGCTGGGCGGCAGTGCGCCCGCGCAACCGGAGGCCACCGAGCCACTGGGCAAGTCGCTGGACGAAGTGATCAAGAACCTGGAAAACGACCAGCAGCGGGCCAAGCTGCTGGCCGACCTGAAAAAGCTGCGCGACGCCACCAAGCAATCACAACCCAGCGTGGAACAGGGTGTGCTCGGCCTGATCGGCGGCGCCCTGCACGACTTCGAAAAACAGTTCAGCGGCGATGCCAGCCCGTTCCACCGCTGGTCTACGGAAATCGAACAAGCCCAGGCCGAACTGGCCGAACTGATAGTGCCGGTGCACCAGTGGCCGGCGATCCTGTTCGGCTTTGCCGCCGTCATTGCCGTGTGGAGCGTGCTGGCCTACGCCTTCAACTGGATCGGCCACCGGATACGCCTGCGCTTTGGCCTGAGTGAAGAACTGCCCCAGCACCCGCGTACCTGGGACCTGGTGCGCTTTGCCCTGCGCAAGCTCGGCCCGTGGCTGGTGGCGCTGGTGTTCACCGTGTACCTGAGCTTTGTGCTGCCGCCGTCGCTGGGTAAATCACTGGCCATGGTGCTGGCCTACGCATTGGTCGTCGGCACGTGCTTCTCGGCCATCTGCGTGATTGCCTTCTCGCTGCTCGACGGCCCGCACCGCCACCGCGCCCTGCACATTTTGCGGCACCAGGCATTCCGCCCGCTGTGGCTGATCGGCAGCTTCGCAGCGTTTGGCGAGGCCATGAGCGACCCGCGCATGCTGGTCGCACTGGGGACCCACCTGGCCCATGCCCTGGCGACCCTGGCCAACGTCATCGCCGCGCTGTGCACCGGGCTGTTCATCCTGCGCTTCCGCCGCCCGATAGCCCACCTGATCCGCAACCAGCCGCTGGCGCGTCGCCTGACCCGGCGAACCCTCAGCGACACCATCGAGATCCTCGGCAGTTTCTGGTTCATCCCGGCGCTGATCCTGGTGGCGATTTCGCTGTTCGCCACCTTCGTCTCGGCCGGCGACACCAGCACCGCCCTGCGCCAGTCGCTGATGTGTACCGTGCTGGTGGTGGTGTGCATGGTGCTGAACGGCCTGGTACGCCGCCACGCCGCCAACCCCAAGCGCGCCAACAAGCGCCAGGCGGTTTATGCCGAACGCTTGCGCAACTTCGGCTACCTGCTGGTGCACCTGTTCATCTGGCTGGTGTTCATCGAGCTGGGCCTGCGGGTCTGGGGCCTGTCGATGATCGGCTTTGCCGAAGGCGATGGCCACGAAGTAAGCCTGCGCCTGCTGGGCCTGGCCGGCACGCTGATCGTCGCCTGGCTGGTGTGGATCCTTGCCGACACCGCCGTGCACCACGCCCTGGTACGCTCGCGCCGCGGCCTGGCCAACGCCCGCGCACAAACCATGATGCCGTTGATCCGCAACGTGCTGTTCGTGGTCATCTTCATCATTGCGGTAATCGTCGCCCTGGCCAACATGGGCATGAACGTTACCCCGCTGCTGGCCGGTGCCGGTGTCATCGGCCTGGCCATCGGCTTTGGTGCGCAATCGCTGGTGGCCGACCTGATCACCGGGTTGTTCATCATCATCGAGGACTCGCTGGCCATCGACGACTACGTGGACGTGGGCGGGCACCTGGGCACGGTCGAGGGCCTGACCATCCGTACCGTACGCCTGCGGGACATCGACGGCATCGTGCACACCATCCCGTTCAGCGAGATCAAGAGCATCAAGAACTACTCGCGGGAGTTCGGCTACGCCATCTTCCGTGTCGCCATCCCGCACAACATGAGCATTGACCGGGCGATCACCCTGATTCGTGAGGTCGGGCAGAAGCTGCGCAATGACCCATTGATGCGCCGCAACATCTGGTCGCCGCTGGAGCTGCAGGGGGTGGAGAGTTTCGAGTCGGGGTCGGCGATCTTGCGGGCCCGGTTCAAGACCGCGCCGATCAAGCAGTGGGAAGTGTCGCGGGCATTCAACCTGGCGCTGAAGCGGCAGCTGGATGAGGCCGGGCTGGACCTGGCGACGCCGCGGTTGTCGGTACAGGTGGTGACCGCCGGGGGTGGAGGCATGACGGAGGCAGGTTCATCCAGTTAGGGCCCCCTTATCAACCGGCCTGGGCACGAATGCGGATAGCATCATGCCGCCAATACTCAAGGTCGCAGTCGATCAAGTGCCCATGCTGGTCGCTGTTGACCCGGGTAATGTGCAAACCCGGGCTGCCCACCGACACCTTCAATGCCGCCGCGGCCTCCACCGGCAACGCCGTCGGCAGGATCTCGAAGCACACCTGCCCATACCGGATGCCGTACACCCGCCCATAAATCTCGGTCAGCGACTGCGCCAGGTCCTGTTCGAGAATGTCCGGAAAGTACCGGGGGTTGAGGTAATGCTCGGCATACAGCACCGCCCGCCCGTCAATCCGCCGTAACCGGCAGATGCGCACCACACTGGACAACGCCGGTAGCCGCAAGCGCGCACAGATAGCCGCCGAGGCCGGCTGCAGCCGTGCCGACAGGAGTTCGGTACTGGCCACACGCCCTTGGTCGCGGACCATGGCATGGAAGTGACTGCGCTCGATCAGGTCGTAGGTCAGCCGCTGGGGCGCGACGAACCAGCCGCGGCGCTCTTCGCGGTAGATCAAGCCTTGCGCCTCCAGCTGCGCCAGCGCCTCGCGCAGGGTGATGCGCGTGGTGTCAAACACCTCGCTCAGCTTGCGCTCGGCCGGCAGCTTGCCACCCGGCGCCAGCAGGCCGTGCTCGATCTGCTCCTGCAGGGCATGGCAGATGGCTGTTACCGCACGCGGTGGCATCGGCTGCATCAAAGGTTACCTATCTGGACTAGTCCAGCCCCAGAACAGGGCACTTGGAGAATAGTGCAAGCCTAGGCAGGGCTGATGAACATCCTGTGACAAGGCTGCCCACAAGGTACTGCCAGAATCGGGCCAGCCCCGCAAAACCGCGGGTTCACCATGGTCTACGCTGTATTGCCAGGAGCCCGTCGTCACCTTGACGGGCCCTTCCCTACATCAAATTGTCACGCAAGCGGCCTACCTTGGCTCAAGGTTTGCTGACCTAGACCAAAGGTTCCAGGCAACGGCTTCACTCATAACAACGATCGGTTAAAGGCACCCACCCAAGGAGCTACGGATGAAAAAGTTGTTCATGGCGTCACTGCTCGGTTCGGCCATCGCGTTCTGTACCTCGGCCATGGCCGAGGACCTCAAGGCCCTGGAAGATGCCGCCCGCAAGGAAGGCACTGTCAACAGCGTGGGCATGCCCGATGCCTGGGCCAACTGGAAAGGCACCTGGGAAGACCTGGCCAGCAAATACGGCCTCAAGCACAGCGACACCGACATGAGCTCGGCCCAGGAAATTGCCAAGTTCGAAGCCGAGAAGGACAACGCCAGCGCCGACATCGGCGATGTGGGCGCCGCCTTCGGCCCCATCGCCGTGACCAAGGGCGTGAGCCAGCCGTACAAACCCAGCACCTGGGACCAGGTGCCGGAGTGGGCCAAGGACAAGGACGGCCACTGGGCGCTGGCCTATACCGGCACCATTGCCTTCATCATCAACAAGGACCTGGTCAAGGAAGAGGAACGCCCAAAAACCTGGCATGACCTGGAAAAAGGCAAATACAAGGTCGCCATCGGTGACGTCGGCACTGCCGCCCAGGCCGCCAACGGGGTGCTCGCCGCCGCCATCGCCTACAAAGGCGACGAAAACAATGTGGCGCCGGGCCTGCAACTGTTCACCAAACTGGCCCAGCAGAAGCGCCTGTCGCTGGCCAATCCGACTATCCAGACGTTGGAGAAAGGCGAGGTGGAAGTGGGCGTGGTGTGGGACTTCAACGGCCTGAGCTACCGTGAACAGATCGACCCCAAGCGCTTCGAAGTGCTGATCCCGTCGGACGGCTCGGTAATCTCCGGCTATACCACGGTCATCAACAAATACGCCAAGCACCCCAACGCGGCCAAACTGACCCGTGAATACATTTTCAGCGATGCCGGGCAAATCAACCTGGCCAAGGGGCATGCGCGGCCAATCCGTGCCGAGCACCTGAAGCTGCCGGCGGATGTGCAGGCCAAGTTGCTGCCTAACGAGCAGTACGGTGCCGCCCAGCCGATCAAGAATGCCGAAGCCTGGGAAGCCACCTCGAAGAAACTGCCGCAGATGTGGCAGGAGCAAGTGATCATCGAGATGGAGTAAAGCAGGACCATCCCGGGGCTGCTGTGCAGCCCATCGCGACGCAAGGCCGCTCCCACAGGGCCGGCGTCGCCCCAGAGGTTTTCGCTGTCCCTGTGGGAGCGGCCTTGTGTCGCGAAAGGAGGGCGAAGCCCTCCCCGGTTCCTTTGCGGAGTATTGAATGAGCCACAACGTCATCCTGGTCCTGCTCGACGGCCTCAACTATCAGGTTGCCCACCACGCCATGGGCCACCTGCATGCCTATGTCGAGGCCGACCGCGCCGCGCTGTACCGCGTGGAATGCGAGCTACCATCGCTGTCACGGCCGCTGTACGAATGCATCCTCACCGGCGTGCCGCCCATCGACAGCGGCATCGTGCACAACAACGTCAACCGCCTGTCCAACCAGCGCAGCGTGTTTCACTACGCCCGCGAAGCCAACCTGGGCACCGCAGCGGCGGCTTATCACTGGATGAGCGAGCTGTACAACCGCTCGCCCTTCGACCCGCAGCGCGACCGCCATACCCACGCGCCGAAGCTGCCGATCCAGCACGGGCTGTTCTACTGGGACGACCGTTACCCCGATTCGCACCTGCTGGCCGATGGCGAATACCTACGCCGCCGCCATGCCCCCAACTTCCTGCTGGTGCACCCGATGAGCATCGACGATGTCGGCCACCGCCACGGCCTGGACAGCAGCCAGTACCGCAACGCCGCGCGCAGCGCCGATATCTTGCTGGCCGACTACCTGCCAGGCTGGCTCGAAGAGGGCTACCAGGTACTGGTCACCGCCGACCACGGCATGAACAACGATCGCTCGCACAACGGCCTGCTTGCAGAGGAGCGCGAAGTGCCACTGTTCGTCTTTGGCGACGCGTTCAGCCTGGACCCGGCGGCCAAGCCGCTGCAGACCGAGCTGTGCGGCACCATTTGCGAACTGCTGGGCGCTGCCCACGACAAGACCGTGTGCCGGGAGCTGCTGAAGTGACTGCACCCAAGCGCAGCGGCGCCCGTGGCCGCTACCTGGCATTGCTCTGCCTGCTGCCGTTTGCTGTGTTCTTCGTCATCTTCCAAATTGCCCCGCTGGCCTGGGTAGCGATCAACAGCGTGCAATCGGAAGCCGGCTGGGGCATAGCAAACTTCAGCAAGGTGTTCAGCTCGAAGTTTTACCTGCAGGCCCTGCAACGCAGCCTGGAAATCAGCTTCTGGTCGAGCCTGTTCGGCATCGTCATCGCTACCCTTGGCGCCTATTCGCTGCGCCAGGTGGACTCGAAACTGCGCGATTTCGTCAGCGCCTTCGCCAACATGACCAGCAACTTTGCCGGGGTGCCGCTGGCCTTCGCCTTCATCATCCTGCTCGGTTTCAACGGCGCGCTGACGCTGCTGCTGAAGCAGGTCGGCCTGCTGGAAGACTTCAGCATCTACTCCAAAAGCGGGCTGATCCTGGTGTATACCTACTTCCAGATCCCGCTGGGCGTGTTGCTGCTCTACCCGGCCTTCGACGCCCTGCGTGAAGACTGGCGCGAGTCGGCCGCGCTGCTGGGCGCCAACCACTGGCAGTACTGGCGGCACATCGGCCTGCCGGTGCTGACCCCGGCACTGCTGGGCACCTTCGTCATCCTGCTGGCCAATGCCCTGGGCGCCTACGCCACCGTGTACGCGTTGACCACCGGCAACTTCAACGTACTGCCAATCCGCATCGCTGGCCTGGTAGCCGGCGACATCAGCCTCGACCCCAACCTGGCCAGCGCCCTGGCGATGGTGCTGGTGGGGCTGATGACGCTGGTCACGGTGGTGCATCAATGGCTACTGAAACGGAGCTACCATGCGCGCTGACGCCCGTACCGGCGGCTGGTACCACCGCATCGTGGTCTACCTGCTGTTCCTGATCCTGCTGCTGCCACTGGCCGGCACCCTGCTCTACTCGCTGGCTACCAGCTGGTCGGCCAGCCTGCTGCCCAGCGGCCTGACCCTGAAATGGTACGTGGCATTGTGGAGCGAGCCGCGCTTCCTGGCTGCCTTCGGCCAGTCGCTGCTGGTGTGCATGGGTGCGCTGCTGCTGTCGGTGGTGCTGATCCTGCCACTGCTGTTCGTGGTGCACTACCACTTCCCGCGGCTCGACGCGTTGATGAACATCCTCATCCTGTTGCCGTTCGCGGTGCCGCCGGTGGTGTCGTCGGTGGGGCTGCTGCAGCTGTATGGCAGCGGGCCGATGGCCATGGTCGGCACGCCCTGGATCCTGATCGGCTGCTACTTCACCATCGCCCTGCCGTTCATGTACCGGGCCATTACCAACAACCTGCAGGCCATCAACCTGCGCGACCTGATGGACGCCGCCCAGTTGCTCGGCGCCAGCACCTGGCAGGCCGCGCTGCTGGTGGTGCTGCCAAACCTGCGCAAGGGCCTGATGGTGGCACTGCTGCTGTCGTTCTCGTTCCTGTTCGGCGAGTTCGTGTTCGCCAACCTGCTGGTCGGCACCCGCTACGAGACCCTGCAGGTGTACCTGAACAACATGCGCAACAGCAGCGGCCACTTCAACAGCGCACTGGTGATCTCGTACTTCGCCTTTGTGCTGGTACTGACCTGGGTCGCCAACCGCCTGAACAAGGACAAGACCTGACATGAGCTTCGTCAGCGTACAGAAACTGCAGAAAAGCTACGCCGGCAGCCCGGTGTTCGAGAACATCGACTGCCATATCGAACGCGGCGAGTTCGTTACCCTGCTGGGTCCGTCCGGCTGCGGCAAGTCCACCCTGCTGCGCTGCATCGCCGGGCTTACCCCGGTAGACAGCGGGCAGATCCTGCTCGACGGCCACGACATCGTGCCGCTGAGCCCGCAAAAGCGTGGCATCGGCATGGTGTTCCAGAGCTACGCGCTGTTCCCCAACATGACCGTGGAACAGAACGTAGCGTTTGGCCTGCGCATGCAGAAGGTCAAGGCCGACGAAAGCCATGCCCGGGTGCGCGAGGTGCTGGCGCTGGTAGAGCTGGGCAACTTTGCCGGGCGCTACCCGCACCAGTTGTCTGGCGGCCAGTGTCAGCGCGTGGCCCTGGCCCGCTCGCTGGTTACCCGCCCGCGCCTGCTGCTGCTTGACGAGCCATTGTCGGCACTGGATGCGCGTATTCGCAAACACCTGCGCGAGCAGATTCGTGCCATCCAGCGTGAACTGGGGCTGACCACCATCTTCGTCACCCACGACCAGGAAGAAGCGCTGACCATGTCCGACCGCATCTTCCTGATGAACCAGGGGCGTATCGTCCAGAGCGGCGACGCCGAAACCCTCTACACAGCGCCTGTGGACTTGTTTGCCGCCGGCTTTATCGGCAACTACAACCTGCTCGACGCCGACAGCGCCAGCCGCCTGCTGCAACGCCCGGTGGCCAGCCGCCTGGCAATCCGCCCGGAGTCGATCACCCTCGGCGTGAATGGCGAACTGGACGCAGAAGTACGCAGCCACAGCCTGCTGGGCAATGTAATTCGCTACCGCGTGAACGTGCGCGAGGTGGAACTGGTAGTCGACGTGCTCAACCGCTCGCCAGCCGACCTGCACGCGGACGGAAAACGCGTTAGCTTGTCCATCGACCCGACAGCGCTGCGGGAAGTGGCTTAAGGAGATTCAACACAATGGCACTGGCAATTTTCGATCTGGACGAAACCCTGATCCACGGGGACTGTGCGTCGCTGTGGAGCGAGCAGATGGCCCGGCTGGGCTGGGTCGACGGCAAGGACTTCCTGCGCCGCGACCATGAACTGATGGAGGCCTACGGCAAGGGCCACCTGCAGATGGAGGACTACATGGCCTTCAGCCTGGAGCCGATTGCCGGGCGTACCCTGGAGGAGGTAGAGCACTTGGTTGAGCCGTGGGTCGAAGAGGTGATCGAACCGATCATCTACGGCGACGCCTGCCGCTGCATTGCCGAGCACCGCAAGCGAGGGGACCGCATTCTGATCATTTCCGCTTCGGGGACGCACCTGGTCGGGCCCATTGCGGCACGGCTGGGGGTGGATGAATACCTGGCGATCGAGCTGGAGGCGGTGAACGGGGTGTATACGGGCAAGACTCACGGGGTACTGACCTACCGCGAGGGCAAGATCATCCGCCTGCTGGAGTGGCTGGATCAGGAGCAGGAGAACCTGGAGGGGGCGAGTTTCTATTCCGATTCGCGCAATGACTTGCCGCTGTTGCTGAAGGTGGATCACCCGCATGTGGTGAACCCGGATGCGGTGTTGCGCGAGCATGCCCAGACCAATGGCTGGCCGATCCTGAGCTGGACCTGACATTTGTAGCGCCTGTTCTGGCCCTATCGCCGGCAAGCCAGCTCCCACAAGTCCGTGACAGGCCTCCAATCCTGTGGTGAACCTGTGGGAGCTGGCTTGCCGGCGATAGGGCCGGGCCTGCTTATGAAAGACTTGGGTCGATCACCATTACCAACTTGCCCGACACCTGGTTGGTCTCAAGCTCGGCATACGCCGCCTGGGCGAACTCCACCGGGTAGGTATCAACCAGCTGCGGTGACAAACGCCCTTCGGCGAACAGCGGCCACACCTGCTGTTGCAGCTCGCGCAGCAGCTCTGCCTTGAACCCGTCGTCACGGTTGCGCAGCGTCGAGCCGGTGATCTCCAGGCGCTTGCCCAGCACCTGGGCCAGGTCCAGCTCAAACTTGCGCCCACCCATCAGGCCGATGATCACCCAACGCCCGTCACGTGCCAGCAGCTTGAGGTTGAGCTCACCGTAGCTGGCACCCACCGGGTCGAGAATGACGTCGAACGGCCCGAAACCTTCTAGTGCATCCAGGTTCTCGTTACGTACCACACCACCCGCAGCGCCCAGCGCCTGGCAGTAGGCCAGGCGATCCGGTGAGCCGACGCTGACCCACACCGGGCTACCGAATGCCTTGCACAGCTGGATGGCAGCCGAGCCAACGCCACTGGCACCAGCATGCACCAGCACCTTCTCACCGACCTTCACACCCCCCAGCTGGAAGATGTTCAGCCAGGCGGTGGCATACACCTCCGGCAACGCTGCCGCTTCATGCAGGCTGAGCCCTTCGGGCACCGGCAATACATGACGGGCGTCGACCACCACTTCCTCGGCCATGGCACCGCTGGCCAGCAGTGCGCACACCCGGTCGCCCACGCGCCAGTCGGCGCCGGCGCCCACTTCCTCGACCACACCGGCGCATTCCAGGCCCATGTACGGGCTGGCGCCTGGCGGTGGCGGGTACAAACCTTTCATCTGCAGCAGATCGGCGCGGTTCAGGCCCGCAGCAGCCACGCGAATGCGCACTTGGCCCGCGTCACAGGCCGGGCGTTCGGCCTCGACCCACTCCACATGTCCGTCAACGCCTTGCAATGCCTTCACAGTGCCTCCATAGTTGAATCATGACTGGGCCTGGGGAACGCACACCCCAGGCTTTTTGCAGTATTTGCCCGGTTCCATGGAACCGGCAACGGAAAAGACGGCCTACTATGCGTGATCAATTGCCTCCACGTCGAATCAGCATGAAGCATTTCCTCCCAAGCACCGCCCTCGCTGTAATGATCGGCCTGGGCAGCCTCGCGCTCGGCGGCAATGCAGCGGCCGCCAACAAGTGGGACGGCCTGCAGCCGGACCGCGACGAGATCGTCGCCAGCCTCAACGTGGTGGAATTGCTCAAGCGCCACCACTACAGCAAGCCGCCGCTGGACGATGCCCGTTCGGTCATCATCTACGACAGCTACATCAAGCTGCTGGACCCGGCGCGCAGCTACTTCACCGCTGCCGACATTGCCGAATTCGACAAGTGGAAAACGCAATTCGACGATTTCCTCAAGAGCGGTAACCTGGACCCGGGCTTCACCATCTACAAACGCTACCTGGACCGTGTCAAGCAGCGCCTGGACTTCGCCCTGGCCGAGCTGAACAAAGGCGTGGACAAGATCGACTTCACCGCCAAGGAAACCTTGCTGATCGACCGCAAGGACGCCCCGTGGATGAAGGACCAGGCCGAGCTCGACGACCTGTGGCGCAAACGCGTCAAGGACGAAGTGCTGCGCCAGAAGATCGCCGGCAAGGAGCCCAAGCAGATCCAGGAAACCCTGACCAAGCGCTACAAGAACCAGCTGGCGCGCCTGGACCAGACCCGTGCCGAGGATATCTTCCAGGCCTACATCAACACCTTCGCCCAGTCCTACGACCCGCACACCAACTACCTGTCGCCGGACAACGCCGAGAACTTCGACATCAACATGAGCTTGTCGCTCGAAGGCATCGGCGCGGTGCTGCAAAGCGACAACGACCAAGTCAAGATCGTGCGCCTGGTGCCGGCAGGCCCGGCAGCCAAGACCAAGCAGGTAGCCCCGGCCGACAAGATCATCGGGGTGGCCCAGGGCAACAAGGAAATGGTCGACGTGGTCGGCTGGCGCCTGGACGAAGTGGTCAAGCTGATCCGTGGCCCGAAAGGCTCGGTGGTACGCCTGGAAGTCATCCCGGCCAGCAATGCGCCGAGCGACCAGACCAGCAAGATCGTGTCGATCACCCGTGAAGCGGTGAAACTTGAAGAGCAGGCGGCGAAAAAGTCGGTGCTCAAGCTCAAGCAGGACGGGCGTGACTACAAGCTGGGCATCATCGAAATTCCGGCCTTCTACCTCGACTTCAAGGCCTACCGCGCCGGTGACCCGGAGTACAAGAGCACCACGCGTGACGTGAAGAAACTGCTCACCGAACTGCAAAAAGAAAAAGTCGACGGCGTGGTCATCGACCTGCGCAACAACGGCGGCGGCTCGCTGCAGGAAGCTACCGAGCTGACCAGCCTGTTCATCGAGAAAGGCCCGACCGTACTGGTGCGCAACAGCGACGGCCGCGTCGACGTGCTGGAAGACGAAAACCCGGGGGCCTTCTACAAGGGCCCACTGGCGCTGCTGGTCAACCGCCTGTCGGCCTCGGCGTCGGAGATCTTCGCCGGTGCCATGCAGGACTACCACCGCGCGCTGATCATCGGTGGCCAGACCTTCGGCAAAGGCACCGTGCAGACCATCCAGCCGCTCAACCATGGCGAGCTGAAGCTGACCCTGGCCAAGTTTTACCGGGTTTCCGGGCAGAGCACCCAACACCAGGGCGTGCTGCCGGACATCGACTACCCGTCGATCATCGACACCAAGGAAATCGGCGAGAGCGCCCTGCCCGAGGCCATGCCGTGGGACACCATCCGCCCGGTGGTCAAGCCGGCGGCCGACCCGTTCAAGCCGTACTTGGCCCAGCTCAAGGCACAGCATGAAGCGCGCAGCGACAAGGATGCCGAGTTCACCTACATTCGCGACCGCCTGGCCCTGACGCAGAAGCTGATGACCGAAAAAACCGTCAGCCTCAACGAGCAGGATCGCCGTGCACGCCACGACGAAATCGAAGCCAAGCAGCTGGCGCTGGAAAACATCCGCCGCAAGGCCAAGGGTGAAGAGCCGCTCAAGGAGCTGAAGAAAGAGGACGAAGACGCGTTGCCGGTCGAAGATGAAAACACCAAGCCGGAGGACGACGCCTACCTGTCCGAAACCGGTCGCATCCTGATCGACTACCTCAGCGCCAGCACCAAGGTCGCCAAGAAGTAAGGCGCAAGCGGCTGTGATGGCAGATTAATGTGAGCTGTCATCAAACAGTCATCGCGCTGTCGTGAAATACGGGGGCCGGGCATGCAGATGCCCGGCCCTTTCATTTTCAGGAATACGTCATGACCGTCGCCGAACAGCTCAGTGCCTTGGGTGCCATCCTGGCTCAACGCAGCATTCACAGCTTGTTTCAGCCGATCATGTGCCTGAGCGAGCAACGGGTCTTCGCCCATGAAGCGTTGAGCCGCGGGCCGTCCAACAGCCCGCTGCATGCACCGCTGAACCTGTTCAGTATCGCCCGCCAGGCCGGCCGCCTGACCGAGCTGGAAGCCGCCTGCCGGGAAAGCGCCTGCCGGCGCTTCAGCGAGCAACAACTGCAGGGCAAGCTGTTTCTCAACATCTCGCCCGAATCGTTGCTGGAGCCACACTACCCGTCCGGCCTTACCCTGAAGCTGCTCGAGCAGGTCGGCCTGCCGCCCAGCCGGGTGGTGATCGAGCTGACCGAGCACACCCCGACCGACGACTTCCAGCTGCTGTCCAATGCCCTGCACCACTACCGCGACATGGGCTTTTCGATTGCCCTCGACGATCTGGGCGCGGGCTATTCGAGCTTGCGCCTGTGGTCGGAGCTGCGCCCCGAATACGTGAAGATCGACCGCCATTTCATCGACGGCATCCACCGCGACCCGCTCAAGCGCGAGTTCGTTGGCTCGATCTTGCAGATTGCCAGGGCATCGAAGGCACAGGTAATTGCCGAAGGCATCGAGCTGGCGGAGGAGCTGGCGGTGCTGACCGAGATGGGTGTGGACCTGGTGCAGGGCTACCTGCTGGGGCGGCCGCAAGAGCTGGGGGTGCGCGAGAGCTGGCCTTTACCGACGACGATGAGCGCGCCACTGGCTGGACAGCCGACAGTGCGGCTCAATGCCACGCTTGGGCAGTTGCTGGAGTTGTTCGAGCGGCACCAGCACCTGGAAGCATTGGAGGTGGTGGACGCTGATGGCAGGGGTTGTGGGTTGGTCCACAGGAATGCGCTCCCCCTGACGGCGCTGCAGTACCTGTAGGAGCGGCCTTGTGTCGCGATCGGGCCGCACAGCGGCCCCAGCAATTCATGCGTTGACGCTGAAACCCTGGGGCTGCTGCGCAGCCCTGTCGCGACACAAGGCCGCTCCTACAAAGGACCGCGCTGATGCTGACAATCAGGCTGTTCAGGCTGTTTCGGGATAGCTGTACTCGAATACCCGGACCACCTCGGAGGCATGCCACGACGCCGCCTCCATGCCATCGACCGGCCCGGCAAAGCGCCCCAGCCGTTCGACACATTCAAAGAAGCCGGTACGCGGCAAACGGCTGGCGCCCTGGCTAATCACCAAGGAGCTGCGCAACGGCTGCTCGGCACGGGCATCCAGCACCGCCAGGTACTCCAGCGCAGCGGTCAGCGTCTGCATGGCAGGGCTAGGCAGTTGCAAGCGCTCGATCAGCGCTCGGTAGGTCAGCAAGTGACGTTGACGACGGGCCAGGTCAAGCTCGCCCAGCAGGTTATCCCAGTGCTGACGGCTGATCCTGACCTGGCTCATGACGGCTCGCTCCAGCCAGCCACCCCCAGATGCCAGGCCAAGGCGCGGCGGATGGCAGCATCCGGCTGGCGTTCGCCCGATTCGATCATGGCCAGATACGCCGGGCTCACGCCGACATTGCGCGCCAGTTGCTCGGGCGCAATGCCCTTGGCTTGGCGAATCTGCGCCACTTCGCTGAACGCCGGCAATGGCGCCACGGCAGCTGAACCGGGCTCTTCGCTGACGACCGCCTCGGCAGGCGCCTGCCCCGCCGCCTTGAGCAGTGCCTGGTACTGCTCCCAGGGAACGACGGCGTACTCGGGTTGACCGTCCCGGCTAATTACCTGAATACCCATTACAAACCCCTTTAAAAAGGATTACAGCATGTAATCCGTAGGCATAACCCTTATGCCAATTATATTACCAACTCCGGGGTCTGTCCGGTTGAGTGCAGTTCAGGCTGTTTTCACTGCGTATTGCGCTCCAGCCCCAATGCTTGCGGGGTAGCCGGCAGGCGCTCTACCACATGCAGCCGCTCGGGTGCCTGGCTGTCGCGCCAGGCCTTGAAACGCGCCAGTTCGTCGGCCACGGTCTTCAGCACCCAGCCCAGCACCGCGATGTCATCGAGAAAGCCCACACCCAGCAACCAGTCGGGTATGGCATCAATGGGGCTGACGAAATACAGCAGGCCGGCCACGATGGTGACCAGGGCCTTGGGGCTGATGGCGCGGTATTCGCCACGCCACCATGCCAGGCACAGCGACTGCAGCAGTTTCACGTCCTCACGCAACCGGCCGATGCGCGGGCCTTTGCGGGCCACTGCAAACAGCAGGGCCGGCAGCCGACCACGGCTGAGCAGGCGCTCGGCCAGGGGCAGGAAACGGGCAAAATTCCAGGGTGCGCTCATGGAGCCTCCAGGCGGAAAAGGTTATCCACATTTATTGTGGATAACCTTGTGAACAGGGTCGCGTTTCTGAGCCCAGGTCCCTGCCAGGCAAGGGCCACGGTCAGATCGGGCGTTTTTTACACAACCGTTTCAAGCCGTGGGTACCTGACCTCAAACGATTTGCGCCAGAAACATCGTACATCTACCAGCTGCATTTCCTCGGACAGTATCAGTTGTTGCAGGTTCGTCCAATCGCCACAAACGAAAACGCCCCGTCAGGACGGGGCGTTTTGCAAGAACCAACCAGTGTTACTTGGCAGGTGCTTCAGCAGGTGCTTCAGCTGGAGCCTCGGCTTCCGGCTCGCCACCTTGCAGCTGGGCCGGATCCTTGATCGCGATCAGTTCAAGGTCGAACACCAGTACCGAGTTCGCCGGGATCAGCGGGCTTGGGCTCTGAGCGCCGTAAGCCAGCTCAGCCGGGATGAACAGCTTGTACTTCTCGCCAACGTGCATCAGTTGCAGGCCTTCGACCCAACCCGGGATCACACCGCTGACCGGCAGGTCGATCGGGCTGCCACGCTCGACAGAGCTGTCGAACACCTTGCCATCGATCAGCTTGCCTTCATAGTGGACAGTGACCACGTCGGTCGGTTTTGGCTGCGGGCCATCAGCCTTCTTGACCACTTCGTACTGCAGGCCGGAGGCAGTGGTGACCACGCCTGGCTTCTTGGCGTTTTCTTCGAGGAACTTCTTGCCGGCGGAGGCGGCTTCTTCGCTGGCCTTGGCCAGGCGCTCCTCGGCGCGTTTCTGCAAGGCAGTGAACGCCTCTACCAGCTCTTCGTCCTTAATGCGTTGTTCTTTCTTGCCAACGGCGTCTTCGATGCCGAGCGCGACCGATTTCGAATCAAGGTCTTCCATGCCTTCCTGAGCCAGGCTCTTGCCCATGTTCAGGCCGATACCGTAGGAGGCTTTCTGCGCCGGAGTCTTCAGCTCGGGGCTGCTGGCTTGTTGATCACAGCCAGCCAGTACCAGGCCTACCAGGGCAACCGCAGCCGCCAAACGATGCTGTTTCATGTGTTTTCCTTGTTCATGCGCCATAAGGGCAATCAGGGTAGAAGCCGCGAGCTTATCAGGCGTCCCCAACCCATGGCTACCGGCATAAGAACCAGCAAACAGGGATTAGTTCCACAGCCTGGCCCGCGGCCGGAAGGCCTTAAAAAGTGCAAAAGATTATTCGTTACGTTTTGTATCGACCAAGATATACCATAACGCTATCATCTGCCGCTTTCAGGATACTGAGCCGGGGCGGCCAGGCTATCTAGAACGGGCTTCAGGGACGCACGATGAGATGGGATGGAGCAGTAACCTTCGGTGATTACTGGCTGGGGTACACCGGCAATACCGACCAGACTGCCGCCCATGCCCACGTCGCCATCCAGCTGTGCATCGGCCTGCGCTACGACATCACGGTGGAGTTCGGCAAGCAGGTCCTCACCGCGCCCGGGGTATTGATCGGGCCTTCAGTCGACCATCGTTCGCTGCCCAACCCAGACCGCGTTGCCTTTCTCTATTTCTATCCGGATGCGCCACTTGGCCGTGCGCTGAAGGCCTTGCTCGACGACAGCGGCAAGGCTGCAGTCAGCCAGGATATCGTCGATTGCGTGCGCCAGGCCGCCAACTTCCACGAGGTGGTGGCGGCACTGGAACTCAAGTTGGTGCCCCCCGAAAGCTTCGACCCGCGCCTGTCCAATGCCCTGCACCTGCTGCGCCAGGACTGGGCCGGCATCGGCGCGGTCTCACGCGCTGCCAGCGCAGTCGGCCTGTCCAGCCCGCGCCTGCGATTTTTCGCCACGCACCAGATGGGCGTGCCACTGTCGCAGTGGATCATCTGGCGCAAGCTCGAACGTGCCTGCCATGCCCTCGCCCACGATGCCAGCCTCAGCGATGCCGCCATGGCTGGTGGCTTCGCTGACCAGGCCCACCTCACCCGCATGATGCGACGCATGGTCGGCATGTCGCCCAGCCGCGTTGCCATCGTGCTGCGCAATACAAGCGATTCGTTCAAGAATCCACAGTTCTAAATCGCCATCATCCCCTCCAGCCCGCGCCAGCCGGGGTCTCCACCACCAGGCGCAGGGCTGCTTGCCGACCGCCCCTGAACCCGGGGCACACAGGTCGGCTTTTTTAATCGTTCCGGTCCTTGGCCCCATTGCGGCTGCCAGGCAGACGGGCGCATGGCAGATGCCACTTCATCAACCTAGCGAGCAAGGAGTGCTAGCCAATGTCAGGACCTTCGCGGCTGACCGTTTTCCTTACCGGCGGTGCCGGCGTACTGGGCGATACCCTGATCGACCAACTGGCCGACCGCTATCACCTCGTTTGCCTGACCCGTCGCAGCAGCATCCGCCACCCAGGGGTGGAGACCGTGCGCGGTGATATCTGCCAACCGTACCTGGGCCTGTCCAGCGCGGATTACCTGGCGCTGACCAAGCGGGTCGACTGGGTCATCCATTGCGCGGCCATCACCCGCCTGGATGGCCATGCAGAAGCGGTGTTCTCGGTCAATTACCAAGGCACCGAGCAGGTGCTGGAGTTTGTCCGCGACGCCGATGTGCCGCTGTACCACATCAGCACCGCCTTCACCCACCCGTGTGACTACCACCCCGGGGTGATGCCTTCGACCCCGTACGAAGTGGTCAAGCGCCAGGCCGAAAGCCTGGTGCGTGATGCCGGCGTACCGGTGTCGATCTTCCGCCCGTCGATCATCATCGGCGACAGCCACAGCGGCCACATGCCCATGCTGCAGGGCTTTCACCTGACCATGGGGCTAATGATGTCGGGCTACCTGCCGATCATCCCGTGCCCGGAGGACGGGCGGGTCGACGTGATCGCTCGCGACGTGGCGGCGGCCGGTATTGCCAGTGCCCTGGACCAGCGCCTGATCGGCGACGATTACTTCCTCAGCAATGGCCCACAGGCGCTGGATATCCGTACCCTGCTCGACCTCATGTGCGCGGAAATGCAAGACCAGGGCAAGCCTTTTCTGCGTCCGCGCTGCATGAACCCGGACATCTACGAACGCCTGGTGCGCCCGGTGTTCCTGCCGGCCCTTGAAGAGAACATCCGCGCAGCCCTGGGCCGCGCCACCCAACTGTGCCGCTACGCCAGCCTGCTGCAGCCGCTGCCCAGCTCGCTGGAGCAGCTGTTGCCGGCCCAGCACCTGGCCATGCGTTCCCCGCGCCAGGAACTGGCCCTGACCCTGGCGCGCCTGTCACCCAAGCTTTCGGCCATGCAACGCATGTTGAAGATTCCGGTAGCGGGTGAAAGCCGTGGCGAACTGGCCATGGAGGCCTGAGACGATGAACAGCTTCACTCCCCTGCCCGAAGGGCTCGACGCCGAGCGCGTGCGGGCGCAATACCGTGACCATGTGAACGCCGGCTATGCACGCCTGGCCTCGATGATGAACCTGCCGATCGAGGTGGCAGGTGAAGGCGTCTATTTGTTCGACATGGACGGCAACCGCTATCTGGATGCCGGTGGTTACGGCGTATTCCTGCTCGGCCACTCGCACCCGCAAGTGGTCGAACAGGTCAGCCGCCAGCTGCACAGCCACCCGATGGCCAGCAAGCTGATGCTCAACCCGTTCCAGGCCCAGGCCGCCGCAGCCCTGGCTGCGCTATGCCCCGCGCCGCTTCAGTACGTGTACTTCTGCAACTCCGGCACCGAAGCCACAGAGGCTGCACTGAAGCTGGCCTGGCTGAACGGCTGCCAGCAGGTGATCTCGACCCAGGGCGGCTACCACGGCAAGACCCTGGGTGCGCTGGCGGTGACCGGGCGTGAACTGTATCGCTCACCGTTCGACGACCGCCTCGGGCACACCCACTTCGTGCCATTCGGGGATGCCGAGGCGCTGCGCCGGCAGTTGCAGGCGCAACCCGAGCGGGCCTGCGTGATCCTCGAGCCGGTGCAGGCCGAAGCCGGGGTGATCGTGCCGGCGGCTGGCTACTTGCAGCAGGTGCGCACGCTGTGCGACCAGTACGGCGCAGTACTGATCGCCGATGAAATCCAGTCTGGCATGGGCCGTACCGGGCGCTGGTGGGCTTGCGACCACGAGGGCGTGGCACCGGACATCCTGCTGGTCGGCAAAAGCCTGTCCGGTGGCTGCGTGCCGGTCAGCGCCATGGTGTGCACGGCCGACCTGCAGGCACCGCTCAATCGCAATCCGTTGATGCACACCTCCACCTTCGGCGCCAACCCGCTGGCCATGGCTGCCGTGATGGCGACCTTGCAGGTGATGCAGCGCGAACAGCTGGTGACACGCGCCGCCGACCTGGGGCAACGCCTGCAGCTGGGCCTGCAAAGTGTGCTTGGGCAACACCCGCGTGGTGCCGAGGTACAGCTACGCAGCGCCGGCCTGTTGCTGGGGCTGGAGTTCGCCGACGCAGGGCTGGCGGCAAACATGGTCATGCACCTGATCGACCAACGCATCGTGGTCAACCATTCGCTCAACGATCACCGGGTAATCCGCCTGACACCGCCAGCCCTGTACAGCGACAGCGACGTTGAATGGCTGCTCGGCGGTTTCGCGCGCGCCCTTGCCCGTACCTTTGAATAGGACACCGAAATGAAAGAAGTCAGCCTGAACGCCCATGTTCCCAGCCAGAGTGCCGAACAGGTCTACGCCGCCATCAGCAACTTCAGCGTTTACCCGCAGTTGTGTGAGTCGGTGCGCAACATCGAGATCGAATCGATTCATGAGCACGAGGTGCTGAGCAACTGGGAGGTGAACTTCCACAGCGGCATTCTCAAATGGCAAGAACGCGACGTCTTCGACCCGGCCAACCTGCAGATCCATTTCCGCCAGACCGCTGGCGACATCGACCACTTTTCCGGCTCCTGGCAAGTCAGCGACACCGCCGAAGGCGCCAGCATTGCCTTCCGCTCCTGCTTCGACCTGGGCCTGCCGATGCTGGCCGACATGCTCGACCCGGTCGCCCGTCAAGCGATCCGCGACAACATCAGCGCCATCATCCATGGCCTGTTCCCGAACAGCCAGATCAAGGATTGATGCCATGCCTTTGTCTCTCCTGCGCAACGCCAGGGAAACCCTGCAACGCTTCGCCCCGGACTTTGCCAAGCTGCTGACGGAACTGCCCTTCGAGCAGCGCGAAGCCGCAGGCAGCCCAGTGGTGGACTGGTTCAAGCACACCGGCCCGGTCGCCCTGCTGGTGCCCAAGGCCGGCGGTGGCCTGGGCGCCAACGCACGCGAAGCGCTGCACGTGCAGCTCGCCCTCGGGGCCTTGTCGCCGTCGCTGGCCGTGGCCAGCACCATGCACCAGTTTTCCGTGGCCAGCCTGGCAGCGGTGGCTGGCAATGGCGCAGGCGCCGAAGGCCTGCTGTTGTCGGCCATCGCCCAGCAGCGCCTGCTGCTGGCCTCGGGCTTCGCCGAAGGCGTGCCCGGTGGCGGCATCCTTGATGCCGGCATGGAAGCCGTGCAACTGGCCGACGGCGTACGCCTGAGCGGCAGCAAGCAACCGTGCAGCCTGAGCAGTTCGATGGACCTGCTGACCGCCAGCTACAGCCGCGCCAGCGAGCACGGCGAAGAGCTGATGATCGCGCTGATCCCTGCTACCGCACCCGGCATCAGCCACCACCCGTTCTGGGGCAACAGCGCCCTGGCTGCGGCACAGAGCCTGGAACTGCGCCTGGAAGATGTCTACGTCAGCGACAAGATGATCTTCTCTGCCGGGCTGAAATCGCAGCTGGGCGACGTGCAGACCATCGGTTTCATCTGGTTCGAGCTACTGATCAGCGCCAGCTACCTGGGGGCCTGCATGGGCCTGGTGGAACGGGCGATCGACGAGCGCCGCTGGAGCGACCAGCAGCGCGTGCAGCTGGCCTGCCAACTGCAACTGTGCCTAAGTGCGCTGGAAGGCCTGGCCCACGAAGTCGACCAGGTGCAAGGCAACGCCGATGACCTGCTGGCGCGCCTGTTGCTGACCCGCTACGGCATCGAACAGCACCTGGCCAGCGCCTCCGACCTGGCCCACCAGATGCTCGGCGGGCTGGCCTTCATCCGCTCCAACCTGGGCTGCGACTGGCTGGCCAGTACCCGTGGCCTGCAGTTCCACCCTCCCGGGCGTTTCAGCATGACGGCCAACCTCGACAGCTACCTGCAAGGCGCCACCTTCAGCATTGCCAATGGAGTCACCCTGTGAAATTGCTCAACAAGATTGTCGTCATTACCGGCGCTGCACGCGGCCTGGGCCTGGAAACCGCGCGCAAACTCAAACGCCAAGGGGCAACGGTGATCGGCATCGACCGGCTCGAACCGCACACGGCCCTTAACTTCGATGCCTACTACCTGCTCGACCTGTGCGACCGCGAACGCCTGGATGAAGCCGCCGCCTCTATTCTCGAACGCTTCGGCGACATCGATATCCTGGTCAACAATGCCGGTGTGCTGACCCTGGAACGGGGCGAAACGGGGGTCAACGATGACGTGCGCCGCGCCTTGGAAGTCAACCTGCTGGCGCCCTGGCAGCTGACTTCGCGGTTTTTGCCGGCGCTGCTGCGCAAGCGCGGCAAGGTGGTCAACGTGTCTTCGCTGTTTGCCTTGGTCAACGCGCCCTACGTCGCCGCCTATGCCACCAGCAAACGGGCCATGAGCGCCTATTCGGATGTGCTGCGCATGCAGTATCCCGGGCAACTGGACGTGGTCACGGTGTTCCCTGGCTTCATCGACACCGCCATTCACGACCCGGCTGAACGGGTCGGCCTGTCGGTCAAGCGCCTGGTCAGCTTCAAGCGCGGCGAGCGTGTGCTGCTGTCGCTGGAGGAAAAACTCGATGACGCCAGCAATGGCCTGGTGCGGGCCTGCACCCAGCAGGGCTTGCGCAACCGCGGCCTGACCTTCCTGGGCAGCGTGGCAATGTACACCGCGCGCTGGCTGCCGAGCCTGGTCGATGCCTTTATCAGCCTGCGCCTGCGCCGCCTGAGCAAGGCCGGGCAGCTGTCGCTCAAGCCCGAACTGATCGACTGAGGCCAGGCCGATGACGCAACTGGCACTGGACAAACCTTCGCTACGCCCGGAGCGCAGCCTGCTCAAGCCGTCGGCGCTGGAAACCACCTTGGTGGTCGGCTATGCGTTGCTGCTGTTCGCCGCACCGCTGGCGCTGCTGGTGGCCACCCTCGAACAGGCACCGCAGGCATGGCCGCTGGCATTGCCGCTGTTACTGCTGGCGGGCTACGGCCTGTTCCTGCAGGGGATCCTCGGCCATGAAGGTTTCCACTTCAACCTCAGCGACAACCGCCTTTACAGCTGCCTGCTGGCGGTGCTGCTGAGCTCGATGCTCACGGGCTTCTGCGTCACCGGCTACTTTGTCGACCACTGGCAGCACCATCGCTATAACGGCGGCCCCAAGGACCCGGACTGGCGCCTGCTGCGGCGCTACCGCCTGGCGCTGAGCCGCCTGCTGGTGTCGCGCCTGCATGCCACCGCCTGGTATCTGCTGCAAACCGTGCGCCTGGCCCTGCCCGGCGCCAAGGTCAGCGGTGCGCTGCCTTTGCCGGACCCGCAGATCCGCTTGCTGGCCAGAACCAACCTGGTGTGCCAGCTGCTGTGGCCGGCGCTGTGGCTACTGCTGGCTGCGAAGTGGCCGCTGCTGCTGCCCGCCGTGGCCGGTTGCCTGCTGCTGGCGTTGCTGATTTCTGCCCTCAACGCTTATCAGGAGCATGCCTTCGAAGCCAGCGTTGCGCTGCCGGTGGCCCGCTCACGCACCGCCTGCCTGAGCACCCTGCTGCACCTGGGCTCCAACTACCACCTGGAGCACCACCTGTACCCGCGGGTACCGTGCTGGCGCCTGCCACGCCTGCACCGCCAGCTGCTCGCCAGCGGTTGGTATGAAGGCCGCCAGGCGCTGCTCGAACCGCGTTTCTTCGGCGCCTTGCGCTACTGCAAGGCACGTTTCCCCTACGCCGGTGCCTGGCAAGCGATGCCACCGCCCGGCCACTCCGGGCAGTGATTCAGGCCCGGTTTGCAACCTCCACACTCAAGGAACCGAGTATGTCTTTTGACGTAGATGAACTGATTGAAAACGAGCGCCGCACCCTGCTGGCCCACCCGCTGTTCGCCCGTATCAGCACCCTGGATGACGTGCGCCTGCTGATGGAAAACCACGTCTTTGCCGTGTGGGACTTCATGACCCTGCTCAAACGCATCCAGCGCGACCTGACCTGCGTCAGCCTGCCTTGGCTGCCGCCACGGCACATCATTGCCGCACGGCTGATCAACGAGATCGTCACCGGCGAGGAAACCGACGAACACCCTGACGGCGGCTTCATCAGCCACCTCGACCTGTACCTCAGCGCCATGGAGGAGATTGGCGCCGACACAGGTCCGTTCCGCCAGTTCCAGGGCCTGCTGCAAGCGGGCGTACCCCTGGCCCAGGCGTTGACCAATGTCGACATCCCGTTGCCGGCCAAGGTGTTCGTCAGCAAGACCCTGGACGTTGCCCTGCACGGCACTACCGAGCAAGTGCTGGCGTACTTCTTCTTCGGCCGCGAAGACATCATCCCGGACATGTTCGGCGGCCTGCTGCAGCGCTGGGCGATCGACGAGGCCAGCGTGCCGATGCTCACCTACTACCTCAAGCGCCACATCGAGATGGACGGCGACGATCACGGCCCCGCGGCCAAACGCATCATCGCCGAGATCGTCAGCGAACCGGCGCAACAGCAAGCCCTGGCGAAAAGCGCCGGCGACGCGCTGGTAGCCCGCACCGTGCTGTGGGATGGCGTGCTGGAGCTTTTGCACCAGCGCGCTACCGCGACCGCGCAGGCCAACTGCGAAGCGGTAGCCAGCTGAGCATCAGCCCTTGCCTGCGCCCGCCGCAGGCAAGGGCTGATGGCCCACAACGACAAGGACGAGAGCGTGTGACATGGTGAAAGGCAAGTACGCCAAGTTGGCAGTATCGGTGCTGGTCATTGCAGGCCTGGCAGTGCTGGGGCTGCAACGCTGGCAATACGCAAGGCAGTACGTCAGCACCGACAACGCCGAAGTGGAGGGCGTGATCATTCCCATTCGGGCACGGCTTAGCGGCGTGGTGGTACAAGTGCCGGTGCACGAGAACTCACGGGTGAAAAAGGGCGACCTGCTGTTCCAGGTGCGTGAGGACGAATACCAGCAAAGGGTTGAACAGGCCCGGGCCAATTACCTGGGCGCGCTCGTTGCCACTGGGCAAGGTGGCATGCCCGGCCTGATGGACAGCCAGGTACGCAGCGCTGCAGCGCGCAGCCAGGCGGCACAGGCCACCATCGGCCAGCTGGTAGCCAACGTCGAGCAGGCTCGCAGCGACTACCAGCGCACACAACGGCTGGCCGAACAAGGCGTAGTCAGCACCCAGGACCTGGAAACCGCGCGTGCCCGCTTCAATGCCTTGAACCACCAACTGCAGGCGGCCCGCGACAACTCCACGGCGGCCCGTGAAGGCACCTTGGCCAACCAGGCGGCACTGAAGGTCGAGGAGTACCGGATCAAGGCCGCCGAATCGGCCCTGGCCCTGGCCCGCATCGAGCTGCAGGACACCCGGCAGGGTTCACCCCAGGGCGGCGTGATCGTGCACAAGGATGTGCAGCCTGGGCAGTTCGTGGTGGCCGGGCAAAAGTTGCTGAGCCTGGTCACCACCGAGCGCATGTGGGTGGTGGCCAACTTCAAGGAAACCCAGATCGGCCGAGTGCGCGTTGGCCAACCGGCACGCATCAGCGTGGATGCCTTCCCCGGGCAGCAGTTCGACGGCGTGGTGCACAGCCTGGTGCCGGCCACCGGCGCCCGGTTCTCGCTGCTGCCGCAGGAAAACGCCACTGGCAACTTCACCAAGGTGGTGCAACGTATCCAGGCGCGCATCGAGTTCCGCCAGTTGCCCACCGCCATGCAGCAGGCGCTTAGCCAGGGCATGAGCGTTTTCGTCGAGGTCGATACCCGCGACAGCGGCCAGCCACTATGAAGTCGCCATGGCTGGTGGCCGTGACGGTCACCCTGATCTCGATGATGGAACTGCTGGATGTGACCATCGTCAACGTCGCCATCCCCAGCCTGATGGGCAGTTTTGGCGCATCCGTCGACGAAATCTCTTGGGTCTCGACCGGCTATATCGTTGCCAACGTAGTGATCCTGCCGGCCAGTGGCTGGCTGTCGGCCTGGTTTGGCCGGCGTCGCTACTACCTGGTGTCGTCGGCGCTGTTCGTGCTGGCCTCGCTCGGTTGCGCGCTGTCGCAGGAGCTGTGGCAGATGGTGTTCTGGCGGGTCATTCAAGGCCTGGCCGGGGGGGGCTTGCTGGGCATTTCGCAGGCAATCATCTACGACGTGTTCCCCAAGGAAAAGGTCAGTGCCGGCATGGCCTTGTATGGCGTCGGCGTGATGATGGGGCCTACCCTTGGCCCGTCGGTGGGTGGCTACCTGATCGATGAGTTTTCCTGGCACTGGATCTTCCTGATCAACCTGCCGATTGGTGCGCTGGCGCTGCTGCTGGCCTGGCTATGCGTGGACGATTCGGCCAACGAACGGCGCCCGCAAAGCATCGATTACCTGGGCTTCGTGCTGCTTGCCGTCGGTGTCGGCAGCTTGCAGATCCTGCTGGAACGTGGCGAGCACTGGGACTGGCTGGAGTCGGACCTGAGCCTGCTGTGCCTGGCACTGGCGCTACTTGGGCTGGTGGGTTTCTGCTACTGGGAGCGGCGCGTGGCCAACCCCATCGTCAACCTGGCGCTATTCAACAACCGCGAATTCCTGCTCGGTTCGGTGTGCGCCTTCTGCGTTGGCTTCGGCTTGTACAGCACGCTGTTCATGGTACCGCTGCTGCTGCAAACGCTGCTGGAGCAAAGCGCCTACCAGAGCGGCCTGGTGATCTTCCCCGGGGCCCTGGCCAGTGCGGTCAGTACCCTGGTGATCGGCAAGCTGTCGCAGGAAAACCGCATCGATGAGCGCTACTTCATCTGCGTGGGCATCCTGGTCTACGGCTACGCCATGTACCTGCACACCCAGTTCACCCTGCAAAGCAACCCCGACACCCTGTACTGGCCGCTGATCATCCGTGGCTTCGGCCTGGGCATGATCTTCGTGCCATTGACCAACCTGGCCATGCGCCAACTGCCGGCCCAGCTGATCTCGGTCGGTTCCGGCGTGCTCAACCTGATGCGCCAGCTGGGTGGCAGTGTCGGTATCGCCATCGCCGCCACCTTGCTCACGCGTTTCTCCTGGGCACGCTACCGCCAGCTCGCCGAGCATGTCGACGAAGACCGCCTGCTCGCCAGCGGCTGGGACCTGGCCAACCTCGACCCGCGCCGGCTCTCCACCGACCTGCTCGGCGCCGACCAGGCCAACGCCGTGCTGGCCTTCATCCAGGCGCGGGAGCAGGCCCAGATGCTCGGTTTCAGCATGCTCTTCGGCCTGCTAGGCGCGGTGATGCTGATCGGCGTGCCCATGGTGCTGCTGATGCGCAACCCCCGCCAACCCAAGCCCTCACTTGCAAAGGAGTCCGTGACGTGTTCGGACAATGCACACGAATCCGCCTAGCGCTGCTGGTGCTGACACTGATTTGCGCCAGCCCGGTCCAGGCCCGCGACCTGTACCAGTCCTATCAGCAGGCCTTGGGGCATGACATGGCCTACGCCGCAGCCCAGCAACGCCAGCTGGCGGCGGCGCAAAAGGCCCCGCAGGGCCTGGCGACGTTGTTGCCACACCTGTCCCTGGAAAGCGGCGCGGCCTGGGTCGACCGAGAACACAGCGGCGCTGCCAGCCGCAACCGGGACAACTCCAACGCCTACGCGCTGGTATTGATCCAGCCGCTGCTGCGCTGGCAGAACGTCATCGGCCACGAACAGGGCAAGGCCCTGGCCACGGCTGGCGAAATCGACTTGCTCGCTGCCCGCCAAGACCTGATGCTGCGCGTGGCCGACGCCTACTTCGAGCTGTTGCTGGCCGAAGACCAGTTGGCCACCAGCCGCCAGCAGGTGAACACCCTGGGTCAGCAACTGGACAAGGCGCAGCGTTTCCGCCGCGAGGGCTCGGGTACCGAAAACGAGGTGCAGCGCATCCAGGCCCGCTACGACCTGGCGCAGGCCGAGCAGATTGCCGCCGGCAATACCTTGCGCCTCAACCAGCAGGCATTGGCCCGGCTGACCGGCAGCACCGCCGGCGAGCTGGCCAGGCTTGATGACCAGGTGGCATTCAGCGGCCCGCAACCAGCCCGACTGGATGCCTGGACCGACCAGGCCCGCCAGCACAACCTGAAGGTGCAGGCTGCCGAAGTACGCCAGCTGATCGCCGAGCAGGAAGTGGACAAGCAACAGGCCGGGCATCTTCCCACCCTTGACCTGGTGGCCGCGCATGGCCGTTTTGCCTCGGTGGGTGGCAGCCTGTACGACGTGACCGTGCCCGAGGAGAAGTACACCCAGACGGTGGTTGGCGTACAGCTCAGCGTGCCCCTGTATGCAGGCGGCGGCACCCAGAGCCGCACCCGCGAAGCCCGCGCCCTGCAGGGCGCCGCCGAGGATGAGCTGGAAGATGCCCGCCGCGAGGCCGACTTCATGGCACGCCAGGCCTACCTCAACCTGACAGGTGGGATCAGCCAGTACCAGGCATTGCAACAGGCCCTGCGCTCCAGCCAGAGTGACTTGCGTATCACCACGCATGCCTTCGAGGCGGGCGCACGCATCAGCAACGACGTGCTGGATGCCGAGCAGCAGCTGACCCGCACCCGCCTGCAACTGGCGCGCCAGCGCTACGCTATCCTGCAGGCGCAGTTACGCCTGATGGCGGCCAGCGGCAGCCTCAGCGACGACAACCTCAAGGCCCTCAGTGCCCTGCTGACTGCGCGGGTTCAAGGGTAGGCGCCCTCGCGGTATTGCCCTGCCACCTCACGCAGCACCTCGCACACCCACTGCCCCGGCAGGCTCTGCGGCAGGGCGGCATTGCGACAGATGCCGACCGAGCCGCCGGGCTCGCGCACACCCAGGTCAAGCTCGACCAGCTCGCCACGACGCAGGTCGAGCAGCACCGCATCGCGCGGCGCCACCCAGAGTGCATCGCTGCCCAGCAGGTAGCGCCGGCTCAGGGCCAGCGACAGGGTTTCCAGGCGCTGCGCCGGCATCTGGATGGCGCATTGCACGAACAGGCTGTCGGCGTGCTGGCGGATGGTGGTGCCGGCGGGCGGCAGCACCAGCGGGTAACGCCCGACCTGCCCCCGCTCGACTGGCGTGCTGGCCAGCAGTGGATGGCCCGGGCGTACCACCAGACTCATCGACTCGCTGTACAGGTGCTCGAACGAAAGGCCCTGGATCTGCGGGCTGTCGGTCATGCGCCCGACCACCAGTTCCAGCTCACCCAGACGCAGTTGGCCGAGCAGCTGCGCGCTGACCCCGGTGGCCACACTGATGACCAGCGCTTCATGGCGCTGGTGCAGGCGGCACAGCACCTCGGGCATGAGCAGGCCCTCGACCGTCGACAGCACGCCAATACGCACCTGCGACGGCGCCCGCGCTTCGCCGCGCAAGCTGCTGACGCCATCGCGCAGGGCCTGCACGCTGGGCCCGGCATAACGCATGAAACGCGTCCCGGCCGGCGTCAGCTCGACGCCCTGGCGGCTGCGCGCGAACAGACGCGCTTCCAGCAGGTCTTCGAGTTCCTTGAGGGTCTTGGAGATGGCCGGCTGGCTGATCGCAAGCACGTCGGCAGCCCTGGCCAGGCTGCCCTGCCGGGCAATCTCCAGAAAGCACAGCAGGTGGCGGTATTTGATGCGGGTGTCGAGGTTCATGGCAGGGCAGTCTGTTAAACGAGCTGCTACTTTACGCCCTCAGGTGATCATTGCCTCACCCTGGTAACCAAATCTTTCGGTTCGTTAGACATTTCACCTGCCGCTGCTGCCGGTTTGACCGTGACAGGCACATAGGCAAATCGCGCATAATCGGGATCATCGGGGGGCATGGTTTTGATGAGCCTGACCCAATAATTTCCAATGTCGCCATTGACCCTGGCCGGCCGATTGTCATCCGTCCACAAACTCCCCTGATAGCCAGTGGATGGAGCCTGAGTAATGTTGGCCATATCTTGAATAAATGAGGGTTGGCCGTTAGCAGAATTGCACGCCAGTATATGGGTTGCCTGCCCGCTCATTGCGTAGCCAGATCGTTCCAAGGTCTTCACAACTGCACGCGCGGGGTGGTTGACTCGCTCAGTTCCAATTCTGCCGGAAAATCCATGAGCCCCGATATTCAAGACGCGCACTCCAGAGTCACTCTGCGAGTAGAAAACCCGCATCCCGTCAACCATTTTAATAGGCCCCTTATAATACAAACCTTGGCCTTTTCCAGATGGCGAATGACCGCTGGGGTCGCTCAAGTTGACAGGGTCCCCTCTGACAAAGGCGTAAACATTCAACCCGCCTTTGCCAAACGGTGATTGGTTATCGGTGCTTTGAAAGCGCATCAGCAGAGGGCTGTAGGTACGGTAGCCCTTTCCTAGAGGGTAGCACTGCGTCAACACATCGCAGCGCTCACCTTTGAAACCGATATCCTCTACGGGGCAGCGAGCAGCAAGTCCATAAACAGCGTAAATTCGCTTTACACAGACTGCACTCTCAATTTCATAGAGTACCGAGCCGTGTGCATCGCTGCCGATAATTCTGTTCAAGCCGGCTGATGACCGAATGCCTGATAGCCCCGCATCAAAGCGCATGCAGGAGAGGGATTCATTGCCGCTGACAAGCGTTGCAACACCGTTGCGCCTATAGAAATACTTTTGGGTTTTGGATTTCATGATGGCCATGATGGCAATGCCTTTTCCCCTGCACCACCGCCTATCATGAAGATAAAACCAAGACAAATGTACTGGTAAATATGCTAGTTGCGGGGGGCACGAATCAAAAATCGATGAGTATTCTTGTGGGATAATTGGTTTGCATCAATATTCTGGCCTCTACGGTTTGGGTAGGAGCGGCCTTGTGTCGCGAAAGGGCCGCGAAGCGGCCCCGGGATTTCAGCGACAGTGCAAAGATTGCTGGGCTGCTGTGCAGCCCTTTCGCGACACTAGGCCGCTCCTACACGGATCGCGCATGACTTGAGGCGAGGTAAGCCGGTACAGCCATTGTATGACTATCAGGCTACCGCCAGTTCCACAGCCTCACCGTTCAAGCGCACCGGCCACACCCGCAGGCGCTGCCCGGCATCCTCCAGGCACTCGCCACTCTGCAGGCTGAAATGCTGCTTGTACAACGGTGCCGCCACCACCAGTTCGCCCTGCACACTGCCCACCAGCCCGCGGCCGATGATGTTGGCACCGGAACGCGGGTCGCGGTTGTCCACCGCGTACAGCGGCTGCGCCTGCCCCGGCAGGTAGAACAGCGCCACCTGGGCCCCGTCGAGCCACACCACCACCCCGGAGTCAGCCACCAGGTCTTGTGCCTGGCACACCGCCTGCCAGTTCTCACAGGTTTTCACAGCAGCATTCGACAGGTTCATCAGACAGCCTCCTCGACAGTTGGGATCAGGTGCAGTGGCGCAGCAGGCCGGCGTTGTTCGCGTTCGCGCACGAAGTGCACGTCCGGGTCGGCACGCCGATCATTGACGAAGGTACGGAAGCGCTTGAGCTTCTCCGGGTCGTTGAGGGCGTTGGCCCATTCGCATTCATACTGGTCGACCACATGCTGCATCTGCGCTTCCAGCTCGCCGGCCAGGCCCAGGCTGTCGTCGAGGATCACCTGCTTCAGGTAGTCCAACCCGCCGTCGAGGTTTTCGCGCCACACCGAGGTGCGCTGCAGCTTGTCGGCCGTGCGAATGTAGAACATCAACACGCGGTCGATCAGGCGCACCAGGGTTTCGTCGTCCAGGTCGGTGGCGAACAGCTCGGCATGCCGTGGGCGCATGCCGCCGTTGCCGCACACGTACAGGTTCCAGCCCTTGTCGGTGGCGATCACGCCGATGTCCTTGCTCTGCGCCTCGGCGCATTCGCGGGTGCAGCCCGATACCGCGAACTTGAGTTTGTGCGGGCTGCGCAAGCCCTTGTAGCGGTCTTCCAGGCGCAGGGCCATGGCGACGCTGTCTTGCACGCCGTAACGGCACCAGGTGCTGCCCACGCAGGATTTCACCGTGCGGGTCGACTTGCCGTAGGCGTGGCCGGTTTCGAAGCCAGCCTCGATCAGCTCGCCCCAGATCAGCGGCAGCTCGTGCAACTGGGCGCCGAACAGGTCGATGCGCTGGCCGCCGGTGATCTTGGTGTACAGGTCGTACTTCTTGGCCACCTGGCCGATGACGATGAGCTTGTCGGGGGTAATTTCACCACCCGGAATACGCGGTACCACCGAGTAGGTGCCGTTCTTCTGCATGTTGGCCATGAAGGTGTCGTTGGTGTCCTGCAGCGGCACCAGCGCCGGGTCCATGATCGGCTGGTTCCAGCACGAGGCGAGGATGTTGCCCACCGCCGGCTTGCAGATGTCACAGCCAACGTGGCCCTTGCCGTGGCGTTCGAGCAGCTCGCTGTAGGTACGGATGCCCTCCACCCGCACCAGCCCGTAGAGTTCCTGACGGGTGTAGGAGAAGTGCTCGCACAGGCTCTTGTCCACCGCTACGCCACGGGCGGTCAGTTCGTGCTCGAACACCTGCTTGAGCAAGGCCGCGCAACCGCCGCAGCCGGTGCCGGCCTTGGTGCAGCCCTTGACCGCAGCAAGGTCGTTGCAACCGCTGTCGATGGCGGCGCACACCGCGCCCTTGCTGACGTTGTGGCACGAGCAGATGGTCGCGCTGTCGGGCAGCGCATCGGCGCCCAGGGCCGGTGCACCACCGCCTTGCGGCAGGATCAGCGCTGCCGGATCGGCTGGCAGGGCGATGCCGTTCTGGGCGTACTGCAACAGGGTGTCGTAATAGCTATTGTCGCCGACCAGCACCGCGCCCAGCACGTGCTTGCCGCTGGCGTCCACCACCAGCCGGCGGTAGGCGCTGTTGGCTTCGTCGATGAAGCGATAGCTGCGTGAACCGGGGGTGGCGCCATGGGCATCACCAATCGAGCCGACATCCACGCCCAGCAGCTTGAGCTTGGTCGACATGTCGGCGCCGGTGAACGCCACCGCCGCTTCCCCCATCAGCAACGCCGCCAGGTTGCGCGCCATGCTGTAGCCGGGGGCGACCAGGCCAAACACGCTACCGTTCCACGAGGCGCACTCGCCGATGGCAAAGATGCGCGGGTCGCTGCTGCGGCAGTGGTTGTCGATCACCACGCCACCGCGTACAGCGATATCCAGGCCACAGCCACGGCCCAAGGCATCCTGTGGGCGAATACCGGCAGAGAACACGACCAGGTCGGTTTCCAGTTGCTCGCCACCGTCGAAGTTCATGCGGTAGCGGTACGCTTCACCGGCGCTGATCGACTGGGTGGCGCGCGACAGGTGCACGCCGACGCCCAGCGCTTCAATCTGTGCCTTGAGCGCGGCACCGCCCTCGCCGTCCAGCTGAACCGGCATCAGCCGTGGGGCAAATTCCACCACGTGGGCTTCCAGGCCCAGCGACTTGAGCGCGTTGGCGGCCTCCAGGCCGAGCAGGCCACCACCGACCACCACGCCACGGCGGGCACCGGCTGCGGCAGCGCGAATGCCATCGAGGTCATCAAGGGTGCGGTAGACCAGGCGGGCATTGCCGCTGGAGCCTTCGATCGGCGGCACGAACGGGTATGAGCCAGTGGCCAGGACCAGCTGGTCGTAGCCGTAGCGCCCCTCGGCGGTGACTACCTCGCAGCGCTCACGGTCGATTTCCAGCACGGCCTCACCGAGGTGCAGGTGCACGCCATTGGCGTTGTAGAAATCGTGCTCGCACAGGGCCAGCGTCTCGGCACAGCTGCCGCCGAAGTATTCGGACAGGTGCACGCGGTCGTAGGCGCGTTGGCGCTCTTCGCCGAACACCCGCACCTCGAAGCGCTGCAGGGCGCCGCGGCTGACCAGTTGTTCGACGCAATGGTGGCCGACCATGCCGTTGCCGACGATGACCAGTCGCTCTCGTTGCCCGCTGCTCGCTGTTGCCTTCATAAGCCGATCCTCGATCAAAAAAAAAGCGCCTGGAGCCGAAGCTCCAGGCGCCTTTGCCTGTATTCATCACGGTGTGCCCCCGGGTTGATCGCCGTTGATCAGTGGGGCTTGTTGTATTGGAGGTAAAGCAGGGACTGTGCCAATCCTTTTTCCTGTCCTGGCCCTATCGCCGGCAAGCCAGCTCCCACACGGGCCGCCGCAGGTTTCGAGGTTTGTACAATACCTGTGGGAGCTGGCTTGCCGGCGATAGGGCCAGCACAGCAATTGCACATTCCAAGTGCATCACTCCCCATCCCGGTGCACTTCAGTACACATCCCGCAGATAACGCTTGGCCTTGCTCAAACCTTCCACATAGGCAGCCGCCTGCGCCGCATCCATCCCGCCATGCTCAGCCACGACCGTGCGCAACGCCGCATCCACATCCTTGGCCATGCGCTGCGCATCCCCACACACATAAAAATACCCCCCCGCCTCCAGCCATTGCCACAGCTGCGCGCCCTGCTCAAGCATGCGTTGCTGCACATACACCTTCTGCGCCTGGTCCCGCGAGAACGCCGTGTCCAGGCGCAAGTGCCCTGCTGCCTCCCAGGCCTGCAACTGTTCGCGGTAATAGAAGTCGGTAGCGGCGTACTGCTCGCCAAAGAACAGCCAGTTACCCCCTTTCGCCCCCCGCATCTCCCGCTCTTCAAGAAACGCCCGGAACGGCGCAATGCCCGTACCCGGGCCAACCATGATCACCGGTACGCTGTCGTCTTCGGGCAGCCGGAAGTGCTTCGACACCTGCGGGAAGATAGCCACCTTCACCGCTTGCGCGCGGTCGGCGAGGAAGGCCGAGCACACGCCCTTGCGCTCGCCATAACGCACGGTGGAGACGGTCAGGTGGACCTGGCCCGGATGCGCCAACGGGCTGGAGCTGATCGAATAAAGACGCGGCTGCAAGGGCTTGAGCAGGTCCAGCCAGTTGGCCAGCGGTAGCTGTTGGGGGAAGGCGCGCAGCACATCGACCAACTGCCGGCCCCACAACCAGTCCTGCAGCTCGGCCTTCCACTCGGGCTGCAGCAGACGTTGCAGGTCCGGGGCGCTGCCAGCGAAGGCTTGCAGTTGCTGCGTGGTGACCTTGGCGATTTCCAGATGCGCGTGCAGGGCTTCGGCCAGTGGCATGGCAGGCTGGCCCTTCAGTTCGACCATGGCCTGGCCATCAAGCTGCATCAGCGCCACCAGTTCGTCGACCAGCGCCGGGCAATTGCGCGGCCACACGCCCAAGGCATCACCGGCGGCATAGCTGAAACCGCTACCGCTCAGGTCGAACACCAGTTGCCGGGTTTCCTTGCTGGCACCGGGGCCGTTAAGCAGGTGGTTTTCAATCAAATCGGCGGCCCAGGGTTGCTGTTTGCTGTAGGCCGGCATGGGGGCGGGTTGGCCGGCCGGCTGTGGCGCAACGGCACTGCCCAGCGTGGGCAGCAATGCTTCGAGCCAGCCAGCGAACGCTTCGTCAAAGTCCGGTTCGCAGTCCATCCGTTGCAGCAGGCGCCGACCACCCAGTTCGGCCAGGCGCTGGTCGAGCTTGCGGCCAAAGCCGCAGAACTGGTCGTAACTGGAGTCGCCCAAGGCCAGCACGGCATAGGGCAGCTCAGCACAGCAGGCCCCCTCCTCGCCCTGCAAGGCGTGCCAGAACGCCGCTGCACTGTCGGGCGCATCGCCATCGCCAAAGGTGCTGGCGATCAATACCACGCTGGCGGCGCCCTGCAGCTGGCTCGGGCTGACCGCCTCCATGCAACTGAGCTGCACATCCAGGCCGGCACCGCGCAAGCGTTCGGCACAGCGCTCGGCCAACTGCTCGCCGTTGCCGGTCTGCGAGGCCCACAGCACCTGATGCCGTGGCGCCACCAACGCCGCAGCGGGCAGTGCCGCAGGCTGGGCGAACAGCCCGGCCAGCAAGCCGTCGATAAACAGCCGGTGGTTGGCCGCCAGCGGCGCACTGGCCGGCAGGCTGGGCACGCCCTCGGCGCCGGCCTGGTTCAGGCCCAGCACAAAACCTTGCAGGTAATGGCGCTCTTCTTCTGCCAGCACCGGGGCTGGCAGGGTGTCCAGGCCAAGCAGACGGGACAGGGTGGCAGTGGGCATGCGGGCTGGCTCCGAAATGGCAGCGTTCAGGTCAAGGGCGTCGATACGCTCGCCTGCGACCCGTTGCAGGGCCACGGCGCAGTGTTTGAAAGCGGGTTGCAGCGACAGCGGGTCGACCGCATCGCAGGTGACGGCATTGATTGCCAACTGCTCGCCAACCAAGTCGTTCCAGTGGAACGGCGCAAAGCAGTTGCCTGGCATGACCCGGTCGCTGATTCGCGCCGGTAGCACGGCTTGCCCGCGCCGTGAGCGGATGGCGACCTGGTCTTTTTCAGCGATACCCAGGCGTGCCGCGTCGTCCGGGTGGACCTCGACGAAGGGGCCAGGCTCCAGCTTGTTCAGCGCCGGCACCTTGCCGGTCTTGGTCAGGGTGTGCCACTGATGCTGCACGCGGCCGGTGTTCAGCACCATGGGGTAGTCGTCATCCGGCAACTCCGGTGCCGGCAACCAGGGCCGGGCGAAGAAGCGTGCCTTGCCGCTGGAGGTGGGGAACGCCAGCGCCGGGCAATCGCCCTGGGCATCGTGCAGCAGCACCTGGCTGCTGCCGTCGTTCAGGTAGCGTAGTGGGCTGCGATCGCTGCCACGGCCTGGCGCACAGGGCCACTGGCGTGGTTGCTGACGCAGCTCGGCGTAACCGATGCCGCGCAGGTCGTAGCCCGTGGCGGGGTTATGGAAGCGGCGGATTTCTTCATACACCGCTTCGGCATCGGGGTAGTCGAAGGCTTCGGCGTAGCCCATGGCGCAGGCCACCCGGGCGATGATCTGCCAGTCGGGCAGGCTCTGCCCTGGCGGCTCGACCGCGCGCGGCATCAGGGTGAGGTTGCGTTCGCTGTTGATCATCACGCCCTCGCCTTCGGCCCACAGAGCGGCCGGCAGCAGGATGTCGGCGTAGCGGTTGGTTTCGGTGTCGAGGAAGGCATCCTGGGTAATCACCAACTCGGCCTGGCACAGGCCATCGATCACCTGCTGGCGGTTGGCGACGCTGGCCACCGGGTTGCTGCAGATGACCCAGCACGCTTTCACTTCGCCTGCTTTCATCTGCTCGAACAGCGCCACCGTACCCTCGCCGCCTTCGCTGCGAAGGCTGCCGGGTGGCAGTTGCCACTGCTGCTCGACAAATGCGCGATCGCCTTCCACCAACGCCGAACGCTGGCCTGGCAGGCCGGGGCCCATGTAGCCCATTTCACGGCCGCCCATGGCATTGGGCTGGCCGGTCAGCGAAAGCGGCCCGCTACCGGGGCGGCAGATGGCGCCCGTGGCCAGGTGCAGGTTGCAGATGGCGTTGCTGTGCCAGGTACCGTGAATGCTCTGGTTCAGGCCCATGGTCCAGCAGCTCATCCAGTCGTTGGTGCTGCCGATCCATTCGGCGGCCTTGATGATGTCGGCCTCGGCCAGCCCGGTGATGGCGGCTACGCGCTCGGGGGTGTAGTCATCGAGGAAGGCTGGCAGTTCGTCCCAGCCTTCGGTGTGGCGGGCGATGAAGTCGGGGTTGGTGTGGCCATTACGGTGTAGCAGGTGCAACAGGCCGTTGAGCAAGGCCATGTCACTGCCGGGGCGCACTTGCAGGAACAAGTCGGCCTTGTCGGCGGTGGCACTGCGCCGTGGGTCGACAACGATCAGCCTGGCGCCGGCCTTGACCCGATCGAGCAGGCGCAGGAACAGGATGGGGTGGCAGTCGGCCATGTTGGCGCCGATCACCAGGAACACGTCGGCGTGCTCGAAGTCCTGGTAGCTGCCAGGTGGGCCGTCGGCGCCGAGCGACAGCTTGTAGCCGCTACCGGCACTGGCCATGCACAGGCGCGAGTTGGACTCGATGTGGCGGGTGCGGATAAAGCCTTTGGCCAACTTGTTGGCCAGGTACTGAGCCTCCAGCGACATCTGCCCCGACACGTAGAGCGCCACGGCGTCGGGGCCGTGCTGGTCGATGATGCCGCGCAGGCGTTTGCCGGCATCGGCGATGGCCTGGTCCATGCCGGTGCGCGCCGGTTGCTGGTTGCGCTGCTGGCGCACATAGGCGTCTTCCAGGCGGCCGGCGGCGGTCAGCGGCACGTGCGCGGTGAGGCCTTTGGTGCACAGTCGGCCGAAGTTGCTGGGGTGCTGCTTGTCGCCGCTGACCTTGACGACCTTGCCATCGGCAACGCTCATGACGATGCCGCAGCCAACGCCGCAGTAGGGGCAGACGCTGCGTACTTCGCTATTGGCCATGGGCGGGCTCCTGTGGGAAACGCAAAAAGGCGCCGGCTGCCCCGGCTTGCTGAAGCAAGCGGGGCAACACGGCGCCTTTGTCGTGAAGTTTTGTGGGCTGTCGACGTTGATAGCCCGGGATGAAGGTAGATCAGCAATTTATGGGCCAGCTGTCTCTCGCGGTCTTTGTGGGAGCGGCCTTGTGTCGCGAAAGGGCCGCAAAGCGGCCCCGGGATCTCAGCACTGATGCACATATGGCTGGGGCTGCTGTGCAGCCCTTTCGCGACACAAGGCCGCTCCCACAAAGGCCGTGCTGTGGTCGATCCTGCGCACCATGCGGTGGCAAGCCGGTACCCGCTGGCGCTATGCTGGGGCAAATTCCAGCATGAGCAACTACCCTCCCCCCATGTCCCAGGTGATTCTCAAGACCCCCGCCCAACTCGACCTGATGCGCCGCGCCGGCCAGCTGCTGGCCCAGGTGTTCGCCGACCTCGACAGTTTCATCGGCCCCGGCGTGACCACCATGCAGATCAACGACCGCGCCGAAGCGTTCATCGTCGACACGCTCAAAGCGCGGCCAGCGAGCAAGGGCCAGTACGGCTTCCCCTATTCCCTCAACACCTCGGTGGACCACGTGGTGTGCCACGGCATGCCCAAGGTCGATGAAGTACTCCAGGAAGGCTCGATCATCAACGTCGACATCACCCTGGAACAGGGCGGCTACATTGCCGATTCCTCCAAGATGTACAGCATCGGCAAGATCAGCGATGAAGCCCGGCGCTTGGTCGACACCACCTATGATGCACTGTGGAAGGGCATCGAACAGGTGCGCCCCGGGGCCACGCTGGGCGATATCGGCCATGCCGTCCAGGCCCATGCCGAGGCGGCAGGCTATAGCGTGGTGCGCGAGTATTGCGGGCACGGCATTGGCCAGCAGATGCATGAAGGGCCTGAAGTACTGCACATCGGCCAGCGCGGCATGGGCATGAAGCTGAAGCCGGGGATGGTGTTCACCATCGAGCCGATGATCAACCAGGGTGGGCGCGGTACGCGCACATTGAAGGATGGCTGGACAGTGATTACCCGCGACCACAGCCTGTCGGCGCAGTGGGAGCATACCGTGGCGGTGACCGAGGACGGGTTCGAGGTGCTGACGTTGCGAGAAGAAGAGCGCTGATACAAAAATTGCAGACACAAAAAAAGCGACCCTAAGGTCGCTTTCTTTGTTACTTCCAGGTGTTCAGTGGGCCTGAAAGTGGAATATGGCGCAGCGGACGGGACTCGAACCCGCGACCCCCGGCGTGACAGGCCGGTATTCTAACCGACTGAACTACCGCTGCGCTATACATCGAGTGGTGGGTGATGACGGGATCGAACCGC